>WOR8_10000017_pt1 | contig 457137 bp, 382 predicted proteins | sample DeeMarSeWOR38_10_FD_19890 | JGI IMG/M metagenome (IMG submission 19890)
GTTTTTCACCTATTTAAAAGTTGCGCTTCTGTCCGGTATTATGCTGGGCAGCCCGGTCATCCTGTATCAGTTCTGGATGTTTGTCGCACCGGGCCTGTACCAAAAAGAGCGCCGTATGATGGGCCCCATCGTTTTTCTCTCCTCATTCTTTTTTATTGCCGGCGCCCTTTTCGGTTATTTTATCGTGTTTCCCTGGGGGTTTAAATTCTTTTTAGGATTTGCCACCGAATCCATCCGGCCCCTTCCATCCATGAAAGAGTATCTGAGCTTTTCGGCCAAACTGTTATTGGCTTTCGGACTGGTATTTGAATTGCCGATGGTTTTGACATTTTTTGCACGGCTGGGCATCGTTTCGGTTGATTTTCTGAAACGAAACCGCAAATATGCCCTGCTCCTGTTTTTTGCGGGCGCCGCAATCCTGACACCGCCGGACGTGGTCACCCAGGTGATGATGGCGCTCCCGTTGATGTTGATGTATGAGATCAGTATCATCGGCGCCCGCCTTTTCGGTAAAAAAAAGCCTGAGCCTGAATCCAAGGAAGATAAGGCCGAGCAGAGTCCCGCCTAGTCTGCCGAACGTCAATCCATTCGGACCACCCGATTATTTCCTGCATCGTAGAAAGCCGATCCGGAAACAGCGCCGCTGAAAAATTTGTCGTCTTTTTTTGAATGGAATGCGTCTTTAGGGTTGGTCAGGTTTGGAATTTTACATCGAATCGACCAAGAGGCAAACTCATAAAAATTTTGAATACCTTTTATCTGGTATTCAACGTTTTAACCCATAAATTCATGAAACCTAATATTTTCAATTTGTTATATGGGATCTTAAACTGCTATTTGTGATTGACATAACATACTTCACCTGATAAGGAGTGGGGCGATCTGTGGAAAAAAATAGATAAAACAAAACCGATGCGCAAAGGAGGGGATGGAAGGTTATGAATAAAAAGCGTTTACTGTCATTAGCGATTGGGGGCACGGCAGTCCTTTTTTTTCTGGCCGGTGTATACGCCAAAGATGTTCCGGAGACGATCGAATTAAATGATCCGGCATACAAAGAGCATAAAAAAGGAATTGTGGTGTTCAGCCACGGAAAACACCAGAAGGAATACGCTCAAAAATATCCGGAATTTTACAAAAACGGCTGCGGCGAATGCCACCATGATGAAAACAACAAGCCGCTCTCCCAGTTGAAAGAAGGGGATGATGTCCAGCGGTGCATCGAGTGCCACAAGATACCCGACGAGATGCCGGCAAAATTAAAAAAGGAAATGAGGGCCAAAAAAGTCTCCAAAGAAGAGCGCAAGAAAAAGAGGCTCGAATACCAGGCCGAAGCATTTCACGACAATTGCGAGGGATGCCACAAGCTATATAACAAAAAGTACAAACCCAAAGAGAAGGCGCCGACAACCTGCGCCAAGTGCCATCCGAAAAAGTAAAAAAGCTATAAAATAAGTCAGAAAAGGCATGCATTTTTGTTGATTATGATGCATGCCTTTTTTTTCAGCTTTTAGCCCGCCGCCTTCAGCAATCCCTCTTATTCCAAGGTCCGCAATAATCTTTTACGGCATTATTCAAAATTCAGCAGATCTCTTGACAGATGGATGTTTCGCGCCAGACTTTCGGCAATATCGTCAGGTCCGGCCCGACGCGGCCGTGCCGGCCGCAACAATCTGCGCTAAGTTCCAGATAACGGCAGCAAGTTCGCCAAATGTAGATCGGCTTATATTTTTTTCAATGCCGCTGCGACCCAATCGTTTTCTTCGGCGGTCCAAATACACTCAAAATTTTCGGCGGCGTAGCGCTCCATCAGATCATCGTGCTCCTGGGGCCGGAAGCCGGAGAGCACCACCCGGCCGTTGGCGGCGGTTAACGTCGAAATTTGCGGATAAAAATTTTTTAGACTCGGATATCGCAGATTCGCAATAACCATCGAAAAAACCTGATCGATGGCATCAATTTCACGATCAGCGATGACGATGCGGTTCTCCAAATTATTGAGGGCAATATTATCGGCGGCCTCGGCAATGGCGCTGGGATCGATATCGAGGCCGAGTCCTTTTTCAGCGCCCAGGCAAACGGCGGCCATTGCCAGAATGCCCGACCCGGTGCCGATGTCCAGCACGGAACAGCCTTGATTCAGCCAGAGCGGGCTCACGGTCCTGAGCACATATTCGATGGCCCTGACCGAAAGCCGTGTCGTCGGATGCCGGCCGCCGCCGAAAGCCGCACCGGGCTTAATTTGAATAACCACATCATCCGGTGCCGGTTGATATGAATGCCCTGCAGGCACAACCACCACGCGGGTAGAAATACGAACCGGTTTGTTGAAAGATTGCACAAGATAAGTGCTGCCGAATTCGTAAGTGTATTCCAGCTCACCCTGCCCGATCAAATCTTTCAGCAGCTGTCTGGCGCGTGTTTTCTCCAGACCGCATGTCTTCGAAATTGTCTTTTCAAGATATTGCGGCGATATTCTGACGGGAGAAGCGGCCACAATTTTCATAATTTCTTTTTGAATGGATGCACTATCCAATTTTTCAGGTCCCGGACCGCCGCTTATCATTACTTTTTAGCCACAACGGTTGGAGCGCACGGGGCAAGCGCAACACAACGGATGAGCTGTTCAGGAAGCCGTCTTCTTATTTTTGTAAACGATTGCATTACGCATTAATGCGTCGGCCCATTGGGGAGTTCCCAGGGAATGGATGTGGGTATAGGTGGCCAGCACGTTTTTGTAACAGATGCCGTCCCTGTCTCTGGTGATTCCCACCCCCCTTTGCATATGGAATACCAGATCTTTATCGTCACCGGTCCAGTGCCGCACCCGTGAGTAGTGGAACTCGTGCCCCCGGATCTCGGCGCCGACTTCATAAAAGGGATTTTCATTTTCGACGGTGACAATGGTGTAGCCATGGCCCTGGGGCCGGGGATAAAAATCAAATGATACCGGCAATACGCCGGCCATGGGATAGGATTTCCCTTCCAGTACCAGCTCTTCACCCAGATACATTAACCCGCCGCACTCCGCGTAGATCGGCAGGTTGTCCTCCGCCAGCACCTTCAGCTCTTTTCTAAAGCGTTCATTTTCTGCCAGTTCCCGCGCATGGGTCTCCGGAAATCCGCCGCCGATGTATAGTGCATCCAATTCGGGCAATGTTTTTTCGGCCAGCGGGCTGATAAAAACCGTCTCGGCGCCGGCTTCCGTGAGCGCATCGATGTTTTCCGGGTAGTAAAACTGAAAGGCGGAATCCTTAATAATACCAATTTTAGGTTTAGTAGACACCGTACCGACGCCTTCAATTTTGTCCTGCACATATGACGTTCGGCTGCTGGCTGCTGGCTGCTGGCTGCTGGATAGATGCTCGCGCGGCGGCAGGTCCTGGATGAGTTCATAAATCGCGTCTAGGTCAATGCTTTCTTCAGCAATTTGCGCGGCCCTGTCAATGGATTCACCCGCCCATTCGTGTTCGGGTGTGGGCACCAGGCCCATGTGGCGTTCCGGAAAAATCTGGTTTCTCAATTTGGGTATGGCGCCCAGAACCGGAATGCCGCAATAGTGTTCGATGTTGTCACGCAGTATGCGTTCATGACGGGATCCCGCCACGCGATTGAGAACGACTCCTTTAATCATCACATCCGGATCAAACTGAATTAAGCCGGAAATAACCGCCGCCATGGTGCGGGTGATCTTGGTGCAATCCACACACAGCAAAACCGGCGTCTGAAGCAATTTGGCCAGTTCGGCTGTACTGGTGCTGCCGGCCAGATCAATACCGTCATAAAGCCCCCGGTTGCCCTCGATGACCGCAATATCGGCTTCCAGTGAATGGTGCAGAAAAGATCCCAGGATATGATGGGTGTCTAACAGGAAGGTGTCCAGGTTGTAACAGGGCCGACCGGCCGCCAGGGCCAGCCAGCCCGTATCGATATAGTCCGGACCTTTTTTAAAGGGCGCGATGGATTGGTTTTGCTTTTTCCACGCAGCGATAAGTCCGATGGAAAGAATCGTCTTGCCCGATCCGCCGCGCAGGGCGGCGACAATAATTCGGGGAAGGTCATTCCTTTGGAAATTGCTTGAAATGGGTTTCAAAAATCAGGAAAAAAATAATTCCGGCTTTGGGCGAAATATAGCGGCCTAGTCATGTTCTTCGGCGGCTGCCTGTTTGCCGGTGCCTTTAAGCCCGTATAATGACGTGCTGCCGCTGGACCAGTACTCCAGAACCTGTTCCTGCACCATCTGATTAATTACTTTTTTGGCTTCGCGGGGCTTGGCGTCTAAAATTTTGGCCAGGTCATTAAAATAAAATTTGGACTTGGTTTTTAATTTCTTTTGCAGTGCTTCGACTATTTTATTTTTTGATTCCTCATAATCCAGAGCCATAATTTCCTCTTTTCAGCAAAATGCAGGGGGCACCCTATTAGATATGCCCCCTGCAGGTTTAATTCAGCGCTTAAAACTTAAATTGCGTGGTTTGGCGCCAGGTGAAGTAGGCCGGATCGCGGAAATCATCGATCAGATGATGGGTGAATTCCAGTTCGCATTTCTCAAAGAATCTTTCCCATCCAATACGTTCGGCCCATTCGCCCAGACGCTCGTATTTGTTGGCGCCCTTCTCATAGGCCTCTACGATCTGTTTTATGACATCGGTCGTTTTGGGCCAGCGCGGTGGTTCATTGGGAATAAAAGCCACAACCACCTTGGAAAACTTCGGAGCGCTGATGCGGTTGGACACCTTGCCTCCGGCCATGATAACGATGCCGTCGCCTTCCTGGTCGGCCAGCGGCATGGAAGGACACATGGTGTAACAGTTGCCGCAGAACATGCAGCGGGGCTCGTTGACGGCCACACTGTTGACTTTTTCGCCACCGATTTCGACCTTGGCCGGCTTAATGGCCGCTGTCGGACAGGCGGCGATGGCCAGCGGGATCTCGCACATCTTGTCCAGATATTCATGATCCAGCATGGGCGGCTTGCGATGATAACCCAGAATGGCGATGTCGGAACAATGCACCGCACCGCACATATTCAGGCAGCAGGCCAGCGAGACGCGCAGTTTGGCCGGCAGTTTGTGCTCCTTGAAGTAATCAAAGAGCACGTCCATGGTGGCCTTGACCGGACCGGAAGCATCGGTGGCCGGAGTATGGCAGTGCAGCCAGCCCTGGGTGTGCACGATATTGGTTATGGATGTGCCGGTACCGCCCACCGGAAACTTGAAACTGCCGCCCGCAAACTTGCGGCTTTCAAGATCTTTGAGCAAGGGATCGACTTTCTTCTCGTCGGCCACCATAAACTCAATGTTGTTGCGGGTGGTAAAACGCAAATGACCGTCACAGTGCTTTTCAGCAATTTCGCAGATCTCGCGAATGTGGGTCGTGCTCATGAGCCGTGCCCCACCGCAACGCACCGTCCAGACCTTGTCGCCGGACTCGGCCACATGCACCAGAACACCGGGTTTAATGACGTCATGATACAGCCATTTGCCCTTGTTTTTGGCAATCACCGGCGGATAAAAATCGTCATATTTTCGCGGACCGATATCTGAAATTCTGTTTTCCATCGGTTTGTCAGGATTGTAACCTGATGATACAAATGCCATAGTCGTTACCCCCTATCTCTGATGATATTTTCTGAATTCGTTGATGTCACGTGTAAATCCACCCGGCACTTCGTCTTCTTTCCAGAAAATGTACGGGTTGGATCGCGGCTCCTGAACCATGCGCGGATCAGGATCGATGCCGGTGACCTCCAGCAGTTTCTGGAAGCCCTGGCGTTTCATCAGCTCACCGAGCCGCTCGCGGTTCTTGCCTTCTTCCATCCACCAATCCCAGATCGCCTCTATGACTTCCTTGATTTCATCATAGGGTTCTTCGGCTTTGACAAAGGGAACCAGCATGGAGCTCATCTGGGCACCGTCGAGAATCGGGGCCTTGGCACCGACCAGGATTGAAAGGCCGGTGTCTTTACCAATTCGCAGCGCCCGGGGCATGACGTTGATGCAGTGCATGCAGCGGTTGCATTCCTTGTTGTCGATCTTGAGCTTACCGTCTTCCATCCACATGCACTCGGTGGGACAAAGATCGATGACTTCTTTCTGGATGTCGAATGCACCCCAGTCGCGACCGCTGTGATCATTGGCATTGGGCGCAATCTCGCCGCCGATGTAAGCCTGGACCGCTTCCTCGTCGATGCGGATGTCATCTTTCCATGTACCGATAAAGGACATGTCCGCGCGGGCGATCGAAGCGACACAGCAGTTGGGGCAGCCGTCAAATTTAAATTTAAACTTATACGGAAATGCCGGACGATGCAGCTCGTCCTGATATTCCTGGGTGAGATGGTAGCACAGGGCCTGGGTGTCGTAGCAGGCATATTCGCAGCGCGCCTGGCCGATACAGTCGGAAGGGGTTCTCAGGTTTGAACCCGAGCCGCCCAGATCCTGTTTAAGGTTGTGGGTCATCTCATAAAAGATTTCTTCCAGCTGGCGGGTGGTGGTCCCCAGAAAAATAATATCACCGGTGGAGCCGTGCATGTTGGTGACACCACTGCCACGGAAATCCCACAGATCACAGAGCTGCCTTAAATATTCAGCGGTATAGAATTTACCGGCCGGCTGGTTGACCCGCATGGTGTGAAAGTGCGCCACACCTGAAAACTGTTCGGGCTGGTCACAATAGCGACCGATAACACCGCCGCCATAGCCGAATACACCAACGATTCCGCCGTGTTTCCAGTGGGTTCTGCCGTGCTTAAAAGAAAGCTCCAGTATGCCCAAAAGGTCTTCAACGACATCTTCCGGAATCTGAAATTCGATTTTTTCCTTATTTTTTGCCCTGACTTCGGCCTGTTGTTTCAGATCCGAAACAAAACTCGGCCACGGCCCGCTTTCAAGCTGGTCCAACAACGGGGTTTTATGTTTCGCCATTATTTACCTCCATATTCGTTAGTTATTTCGCTTCAACTTGTGAAAGTCATTTCCCCTCCAGGGATCTGCCGGAATTCACCTCCTCTCAATCTTTTTTTTCTGATTTTATTTCAAATGTTTTCATTAATATCTTAAAAAATAGATCAAGAGAATTCATATAAAATTAATCTTTTAGGTTGTCAATAAAAAAGCATCGTTACAAACGGTTCAGGCCAGGAAAATAGGGGCAAACATGGGAGAATACTTTATCTTGTAGCCGGCAGGAAAAAGGGCCCATTATGTAGGGGAAATTATAATATAAATGGCGCACTGGAGTGATGGAGCAATGGCGTATTGGGGGATACGGGTGGATAGATGAGGGGACGTAAATTCGATTCCGAGCGTCCTTTCAAATTCGTCTTTCCATTACTCCAATACCCCAGCACGCCAACACGCCAGGCGAATATTTATTAGACCGACAAAATTTTTTGAACGGCAACATAGAGTGTTTCCACATGTTCGCCTAGATTTTTTTTAACGACTGCCAGCCCCGGCATTTGAGGATTGAACCGGTTAACAACCGCCCCGGTCAGATCGATCAAGTCCCCTTCGGTACAGGACGCCAGATATGCAATAAAGCAGGCCAGCGGGGAATCCGGCAACGAGGGAACATCCGGCTTCATGGAAAGCGCTTCCAAAAATCCGATTAAGGTGGCTTCAACGGCCATGCGGTCCGACCATACCATTTCCCCGATCCCGTCGAGGCGATCAAGGCGCATGTGAATCGAAAGGCTTAGAAAGAAAATCAACAGGACCTGCAATATACGCTGCGGATCGTCCCATGCGGATTGGGTGTTTTCATGATTTTCGATGATCGCGGCATATTGCCGGACCGTAACGAGCCTTAGTTCCAGCTTTTCATTTTCGGTCTTGACAATAAAATCGCCGGCAGCATGGTGCCAGGAAAAGATCTGCTCAAAAGAATCCAGGTTATAGTAACCGGTTAGAATTTTAGAAGCCCGGGCATAAAGGGTTTTGGTCTGCTCGGCCGAAAGAAAAAACCGGCCCCGGGCGTCATCCCACACCATGATTTTAAGCTTTTTATCGGCAGGATCTAGTGCAAGATGGAATTCATGGTAACCATCAAACCATTGGCCCAAAAACATGGCGTAATCCTGTCCGTTCGACCCGGAAGTGCGGCCGAATCCGTAGGTCTGCGGCAAATAGTGATGCGGCTGCTCGCTGTTCAGTCGATTTAAGAGCCGATATTCCTTTTCGATTAAACGCCGGCCGGTTTCGGAAACGGCCACATTGAGCACAAAGGAAACTTGATTCTGATAGACGGTGGTTTCGATTCGGGCGGGATGATAAAATTCACCGTGTTTTTCAAGACAAATGCGGATTTCCTCAATATCCGGCGCTTTCACATCCCGATTGAGCTGTCGGGAAAGCGCCTGGGTGATAACTTCAAAATGATTGACTTCAAGAAAGGTCTGGGCCGCCCGGAAATAAGCTGCATGGCTTATGGATGGCCCCTCGGACTTCAGCAGGGCATCAAGCCTCAATGGTATGGGCTCATGCCATATCAGACTGTCTGCGGTAACGGGTTCTTTGGAATGGGATATAAAAAATAAAATGCGGGGCATTTTTCTTCAGAGAACAGATGACAGAAGTCAGATGACAGAATAAAATGGATAAAATTTAACTTTCTGTATTTTATTCCCTGTCATCTGTTTTCTGCCCTCTGACCTCTGACCTCTGTCCACTGTTGACTGATTCTTTGAGCTTTTCGATCTCATTTAATATCGCGGCAGCTACCTCGTACCCTGATGCCACCGCCTTTTCACAGTGTTCGATGGCCTGTTGATGGTCCCCTTTTTCAAGATAGGCGATGGCCAGATTATTGTGAGCCGGACCAAAATCAGGGTGAAGCTTCAGCGCTTTGAAGTTGGTTTCGATGCTGTCATCGAGTCTGCCTTTTATTAAATACGCATTCGCCAAATTGACAAAGGCCTGCACATATCTGAAATTAAAGGCCGTCGCCTTCTCCAGCGCCTTGATGGCTTCGTCGATATTTCCCTTTTGAAGCTGGACGAATCCGATGTTTCCCCAACCCTCGGAGAAACCGGGTCTGGCTTTAACGGCCGATTGATTATATTTCAGGCAGCTATCAAGATCACCGCGCTGTAAATTTATCCCACCGAGCGCCACATAAGCTTCAGCCAGACCGGGGCTGCATTCAATGGCTTCACGGAGGTGTTTTTCGGCTTCATCATACTTTTTTTGACCCATTAAGGCGATGCCAAGGTTGTAGTGGGAATTGCCGCATTCCGGATTTTGAGCAATGGCCTGCCTTTGCTGGGCAATAAATTCATCGACGTTTTTAACTTTAGTCATGATATTCATCCCTTTTGATCATTTTTTTCTGGCGCTGATAGTAAGGATCAATTTTAGATTTGTCAAAATATAAGCGCCCGGCACAGAGCTGATGCTTTTATCGGAAATATCATATTATTTCAAGCTCACTCTGCCGTAACCGTCTTTTTTTCTTGACATCATTTGGCCTTTTAACTACCGTTTTCGAATCTTATAGGATATAGCACAAATAAAATGTGTTCGTGGCAAAGGGGGTAATCATGAAAGCAGGCTGTTATACCGCAATAATAACGCCTTTTAAAGAAGGTGCTGTTGACTACCAGGGCCTGGAACAGCTGGCTGACTTCCAGATTCAAAACGGCATTACGGGCATTCTGGCTGTCGGAACCACCGGGGAAAGTCCGGTGCTGTCCTGGGATGAGCATAATAAAGTAACCGAAACCATCGCCGCAAAGGCCAAAGGAAAGTGCTTGTGCATCGCCGGCACCGGGAGCAACAATACGGCGGAATCACTTGCGGCCACCAAACATGCGGCCGAAGTCGGCGCCGATGCGATACTGCTGGTTGAACCCTATTACAACGGCCCCAGCTCTATTGAAATCCGAAAGGAATATATAGCGCCGATTGCCGGTGCTTTCAAAGATCTTGACGTCATCCCCTATGTCATTCCGGGTCGAACGGGAACCCAATTGTTACCGGAGGATCTGGCGCTGCTGTATAAGGAATATCCCAATGTCAGCACGGTAAAAGAAGCCACCGCCAGCATCGAAAACATGCGGCGGACCCGGAAATGCTGCGGACCTGACTACATGATTTTATCGGGTGATGACGGCATGACTTACGAGATGATGACCGATCCACAGGTAACGGCAGCCGGGGTTATCTCGGTGGCATCCAACGTGGCCCCTAAAGCCACCACGGAAATGGTTCAATTGCTAAATGAGGGGAACCCATCCGAAGCCAAAGCACTGCTGGAAAAATTGGAGCCCCTTTTTAATCTGGTAACGGTTAAAACAACGGAAAACACACCTTATGGTGAGGTGTCCTGCCGGGCGCGAAATCCGCTGGCTTATAAAACCCTGATGTCGATTCTGGGAATGCCTTCGGGAGAATGCCGGCAGCCGCTGGGTAAAATGACCCAGAACGGATTGCAAACCGTTCTATCCGCCGCGCGCAAGGTGCAAAAGACATCACCTGAGATCTTGGAGCCGGTGGCGGAATTCTTTAACGTCGATATCGCCGAACGGTTGGAAGGTGAGAAGTACCGGGAGGGATTGGCGTACGAAAATTATTGATCTCGGTTAAACGGTCCAATCGTTCATTGAGGATAACGAAACAAAAAAGCCGGTTTCAGTGAAACCGGCTTTTTCTATTTTCGCTCAATATTCAAACCAAACTGCATTGTCATTCGTTATTCATTATTCAAAACTTGATTCCTTTCTTCCTTCATCTTATCGTCATCTGTGCAAATGAAGCGCCGGAAAGCAATTGTTGAAAATCAAAAATCGACACTCTGGAGAAAGATGCGATGAATACACCCTCCAATCCCCGGGAAATTCTGGCTCTGTCCCGAAATTTTATGGAATGCCGTCTCCTTTTAACCGGCGCGGAAATGGATATCTTCACGCGCCTGGCAGAGCCCGCCTCGAGTGTGGATCTGGCCGAAAAGCACGGATGGCATGAACGCCCCCTCACGGTCTTACTGGATGCACTGACCGCCATGGGCCTGTTGATCAAGAAAGATGGTCTTTACCGGACAGACCCCGGGCTGCTGCCCTTTCTGCGTTCGGATTCCCCCCGGACCGTCCTGCCGATGATCCGGCATGCGGCCACCATCTGGCAGTACTGGTCAAATTTAACGCGGATTGTCACCGAAACAGGTGGTGTGGAAGGCGATGGCACCCTCTTTGAGGAACCCGAAGAGAAAAAAGCATTCATCGGCGCCATGCACGTCGTCGGAAGTCAGCATGCGCCGAAAATCGTTCAAGCGGTCAATCCCGGTTCGGCGCTACGGTTGATAGATGTCGGCGGTGGTTCGGGTACGTATACCATCGCTTTTCTGGAATCCTCTCCTGAAATGTCCGCCACGCTTTTTGACCTGCCTGATATAGTGAGCATGGGCCGGGCGCGCATCACAGACGCCGGCTTGATGGATCGCGTGACGCTGGTGGCCGGCAATTTTTATACGGACGACCTGCCCGGGGGTCACGACCTTGCGCTGGTCTCGGCGATCATCCACATGAACAGTCCGGAACAAAACGTTGATCTGTATAAAAAAATATTTGACGCCCTCGTTCCGGGCGGCCGCATCGTGATCCGGGACCATGTTATGAAGCCGGATCGTGCCATCCCTAAAGCCGGGGCCCTGTTTGCCGTCAATATGCTGGTCGGAACCCCGGGGGGCGGCACCTATACCTATGATGAGATTAAAACCGGTCTGACGGCGGCAGGATTCGAAAACGTCAATTTGATTCGGGAAAGTGAGATAATGATGGGCCTGGTGGAAGCCTACAGACCACGATAAGAAAAGGCCCCTTCCAATTCAATTGGTCAGGCTCCCACCCCATTGAGTTTATCCACTCGACTGGAATGTCGTGAGGGTCATTGCCGTAAGTGCGTTCAGTTTGAATCCGGCCTCCCCGCCGTCCCCGGCCGGCAGGGTGAACCGGCCTGGCATGTTTATTTTGCGGCGTCCGGCTTGAGTTTGAAATCCCCTTCCTTGAACAGCAGCCATTTGAGCCAGTTCAGACCAAATTTGAGCAATGCGATTTCGTCGTCTTTGATTTTATCAAGGGTTGTTTCGTCTAACTCATAGCGATCCAGAAAGGTACTTTCAAAAACAAACTCCCGGAACTTATCAAGGTTATAGCTTACCAGAAAAAACATCTTCCTGGTCTGTTCGTTAAGCTGCATATTGGGCGGGAAAGAACGCTTTCTGACGATCAAATCGGTCCACTCCGCATTGATTTCGTCGTGAATGTCCACCCCTTGATCTTTGCGCCACTCCTTAACCGTCCAGAGCTTATCTTCTTTAAATCCCAGGCAGTGGGGCTCATGAACAAAAAAATAAAACTCCTCCCCATCCGCATCCTCTTTGTGACTCAGCGAGGCAACGCCCAGGGGGTAATAACGGCAGGTGGTGGGCCGATCATCGTAGACCAGGCAGCCGTTTTCTCTGATAAAGGGACAGGCCTTGCCAGTTGCATCTTTTTCTTCCTCCTCCAGGAATTTAAGGGTGATAACCGGCAATCCCGTTTTTTCAAGAATTTGCGGCTCCGTATAAATTGCCAAAAACTCTTCGGAAGACAGATCCAGCTTGTTCTTAAGCCGAATTATATCATAGGGTGTCAGAATTATATTAATATCCCTGCAACACTCGGTAAAACACGCAACCCCGGGGTGGCACTTAAATTTAAACTGGCTTTCAGGGCCAAGCCGAACCGGTTCGACATTGGCCATGCCATCGATCTCACTCATTTAAATTCCTTTCCTAAAAACCATTCTTGCAACCAAAAATCGGTCATCCGTTGCAGGTGTGCGCTTATATCTAAGCCAACAGGGGATGTCAACAAGCCGATTTATCTATTCCCCGGCTACTGGTTTCTGGCTGCTTGCTTCTGGCAAAAACCAGTAACCAGAACCTATTGAAGAAAACTTAACGCTTGATTTATCAGGTAAATATACTATATCCATTAATCGGAAAAGGTAAACAATTTATCAACAGGAGGACACAATGGAATTGACCGTGACAGAAGCTGAAAAATTGAAAGACAAACCGGACGAATCTGAGCTCGGTTTCGGGACCCTATTTACCGATCATATGTTTAATATGGATTACACGCCGGATAAGGGATGGCATTCTGCCCGCATCGAACCCTACGCACCCTTCCGCCTGGATCCATCCACCATGTTTCTGCATTATGCCCAGGGCGCCTTCGAGGGACTCAAGGCATACCGAACCGAATCCGGAAATATTCAGCTTTTCCGGCCCCAGGAAAATTTCAAACGCATGAATCGTTCCTGCCGCCGTCTGTGTATGCCCGAGATCGATGAAGGCTTTGTCCTTGATGCACTCAAAAAGCTTCTGACGATTGAAAAAGACTGGGTCCCCGGCGCGCCGGAAACTTCTCTTTATATCAGGCCCACCATTATTGCGACGGATCCCTATTTGGGGGTCCGGGCTTCATACACCTATCGGTTTTTCATTATTCTTTCACCGGTCGGCGCCTATTATCCGGAAGGCTTCAACCCGGTCAAGATTCTGGTAACCAGTGATTACGTCCGGGCGGTCCGCGGCGGCGTGGGCGAAGCCAAAACACCCGGCAATTATGCAGCCAGCATCCTGGCGGGTGAAAAAGCGCATGAAGAAGGGTATTCCCAGGTCCTGTGGCTGGATGGCGTTGAACAAAAATATCTTGAAGAAGTCGGCTCCATGAACATCTTCTTCGTCATCGATGATGAGATCGTCACACCCGAATTAAACGGAAGCATTCTGCCGGGAATCACCCGGGATTCGGTGGTCAAACTGGCCAGACACTGGAATGATAAAGTGTCGGAGAGAAGAATCGGCATCGATGAGCTAATGCAGGCCCATTCTTCCGGAAAACTGCAGGAGGTATTCGGAGCCGGGACAGCGGCGGTCATCTCTCCGGTCGGCGAGATTAAATACGGCGACCAGGTGATTACCATTGCCGGGGGCGAGGTCGGCCCGGTGGCCCAAAAATACTACGATGCGATCACCGGTATCCAATACGGCAAGGCCGCAGACGAGCTGGGATGGGTTGTGCCGGTCACCGATTGATTAAATGGAGTACTGGCGCAGTGGAGTTTTGGAGTACTGGAATTAATTCGATATCACCTTATGTGTGTTTTTCCAATACACCATTGCTCCAGCACCCCAGCATATAATTTAGGAGATATTAATGAGTCGTCCAGAGGTTGCGGGAAATCTGCCTGCCTTTGTCGAAAAGATGCAAAAAGAAAAGCTGCAGCCTCTGGTAATCGACACATTTGCATATTACTACAATCAGGTAGTGACCGGTGAAACCGGCCTGGTGTTTGACCGGGAGATTCAACCGGTTGAACTTCATGAAATTGAGGATTTCAATAATTTAAAAACGTATGCCGCTGCCGGTCAAAAGGCGTTGGATCATTCCGTAAGAATTGTTTTAAACGGCGGTCTGGGAACCACCATGGGACTGACCGGGCCCAAATCCCTGATCGAGGCTAAAAACGGAAAAACATTTCTTGAAATAATTTTGAAACAGACCGAAAACAGCGGGGTTCAGCTGGCGTTAATGAACAGTTTCAACACCCATGACGCAACCCTGGCGGCATTATCAAAACTGAACCCTGCTCCTCCCCCGCTGCAATTTATCCAGCACAAATTCCCCAAGATCCGGCAGCAGAATTTGTCGCCGGCCGTCTGGCCGCAAAATCCGGAACTGGAGTGGAACCCGCCGGGCCACGGTGACGTGTTTACGGCACTCAATACGTCCGGGATGCTTCAGCGTCTTTTAGAAAGCGGAGTTCAGTATGCGTTTATCCACAATCTTGACAATCTCGGGGCCCGCATGGAGACATCGCTGCTGGGCTACTTTGCCGAACATCAATTTCCGTTTATGATGGAGGTGGCCGAAAAAACCGCGGCGGACATTAAGGGCGGGCATCTGGCCCGACATATTAACGGCCGGCTCATCCTGCGCGAGGCCGCCCAATGCCCCCGGGATGAGATCGCGGCTTTTGAGGACATTGCCCGCTACCGTTTTTTCAACACCAATAATATCTGGATTAATTTAAACGCATTAAACATTTTATTCGAAAAAGATCACACCATCCACCTGCCGATGATCCTCAACCCCAAGACCGTGGATCCGCGCAACGCAAACAGTTCAGCCGTGTTTCAGATTGAAACCGCCATGGGGGCCGCCATTTCTTTGTTCGATGGGACAACGGCTGTAAAGGTTCCCCGAACCCGGTTTTTCCCGGTCAAGTCCTGCAATGACCTTCTTTCACTACGTTCGGATTGCTATGTGTTGGGCGAAAATGAAAATCTAAGCATCAACCCCAGGCGCGTGACGGCCGGTCGCCCGGACATCGTCAAGATCAAACTGGATCCGAATTTTTATGGAAAAATAGATCTTCTGGAGGAGCGCTTTCAGGAAGGATTGCCCTCACTGGTGGACTGTGAATCTCTCAACATCGAAGGCAACGTCTATTTTGAAAGCGAGGTCAGCATCAGGGGCAGCGTGTCGATTAAAAATAATCTCGACGCCCCGGCCGTCATCAAAAAGGGCACGGTCATAGATCAAGACCTCATTCTCTGAGCTTCAAGCTTGCCTGTCTGTAAGTCACCACATCAAAGCTATATTTCGCTAAAGCAAAGCGCACAGTGCATAGCGCCAAGGGCAAGGGGTGATGGATAAATACGCGATGCGCTTTCCTCTATGCCCCATGCCCTTTGCGCTCTGCCCTTTATTCCGCATTCCGAAATCAATTTACTCTCTGTTTCGAATCAAATATTGGATCGTTACCTTATCCTTAGACCCCGGCGCGATCGCAAGGGAGGCCGGATTCAGAACGATACTGGCCGTGAGTTCGCCTTTGCCTTTCAAATTATCAAGGAGTACCTTTTCGGTGTAAATGGTCACTATCTTTTCAAGGAGGCGCTTGCCGCCCACAACTTCAACTGTTTCAGGATCGGTTACCGAATCGACCAGGATCAATTGTGCTGGAAGTTTGCCCGCCCAATCGATCTGGACCGGCAGTTCTTTTTTAATGGTTTCATCAATTAAGACCCCTACTTCATTCGGTGTCACTTCCCGCAATATTATTCCGGGCGGCAGGGAAATGTTTTCGGATGTGATGGATAACGAATTGGGGCCGACGACGGCTTTGCTCAAATCCAGCCGAACACCCACCTGATCGGGCGTGATCGATTTCACCAAGGCACCGGATCCACTCAAGACCAGGCTAACACTTTTTACCGAGGTATCGAAAATTTCCGTTCCGGGCTTGCGGTTTATGTAGTCCACCGGAATATCGAGAGAAACCAGCGTATCCTGACCCCGGGAAACGCTGAACCATATCCCGGTAATAAAGACAATGGATAACAGCGCAGCAGCCGTAATTTCCAGACGTTCTCTTTTTACCGCGCCTTTCTTAACCGCCGCAGTTCCTACGTGCTCCTGAATTTTTTCTTCCAGCGTCCGTTTTAGCTTGATCTCCTGCAAGCGGCTGCCCTTGGCAACCAGTATATCGCCTCTTTCCTCGGATACGACAATTACCAGCGCATCGGTGGTCTCAGCCAATCCCAAAGCAGCCCGATGCCGGGTGCCGTAATAGGACGCCAGGTCGTCGCGCTCGGATAACGGCAGGATGGCGCCGACGACCCGAATCTGATCACCTGTAACAATCGCCGCACCGTCATGCACCGGATTGTCCGGCCAGAATATGCTGGTAATCATCTCCTTGGTAATTAATCCTCGCCAGGGGACGCCACCGCGGACGACGTCACTCAAATCTTCCTTGCCCGGAAAAACGATCAGGGCCCCGCATTTGCGTTGCGCCATCTCAAAGACGCTGTCGGCGATAATCTCTGTCGGCGTGATGGCGGATTTGTAGGAAAATCCCCACAGGACAGATTTTAAATTTTTGGCCTGAAGCACCCGGCGGATTTCATTCCGAAACACGACGATGATAATGATGGCACCGACAGCCACGATGCCTTGAACCACCCAGCTGGTAACAATTAACCCCAGGGAAATGGCAATACGCTGCAAAAACCACAAAACCGTCATGCCGATGAGAACCCGAAAAACGTTGGTCCCTCTGAATAAAACATAGAAGCGGAAAAGGATGTAGCTGTTCACGCAAATATCAACGAAATCCTGCCAGCGAATCGTAGTGATGAATACAAATAAATTTTCCATGGTGATCAATCCGTAACACTGAATCTTAACACGCCCAGAACATTGCCTTTTTCGTCGGTGATTTCCACCCGCCAGGGACCGATGTCGGTTCTACGCAGCTGAATGCTGCTGTAAGTCGACCAGCGGGGTGGATTAAGCGTTAGCCGGATTTTTGCGCTGGGTACATCGCGGTGATACCAGTTGTGGTATATGACCGCTTTTTGCGGCACCTCATCAAACTCTGTAAAGCAAAGCGCTTTTTTCTGGGAGATGGAAAATACGAGCGTCGGGTTGCGGGGTGCATTGGCATCGATATCTTCACACATTAACCCCCGAGATAAAGATAACCGGGCGGCATGTGCGCTGTCGATATATTTCAGGAGGTGCAGGGGTAAAAAAAGAAATGTCAGCATTACGATAACCGCTCCGAAGATACGGTATAGTCTATGTTTCATCATCACCTGACTCAAGTCCGTTTTGAATATATGCGATTAAATTCGTTTTACGAACCGGTTCGCGCATCGGTTCGCCCTGAAACCAATGATTGATAAATCCATAAATATTTCTTATGCTTATATTTATTGTTTTTCAAGAAGAAATAATGATTATGTTATCTTATTATTTTAAGACCGCATCCGGAAAAGTAAAAAAAATTCTCTTATAATGATGATTCAAAACGCTGAAATAGTTCAAGACCCCGCGCCGGGAGCCCGGATACTGCGCTTTTGCGGAGATAGAATGACACTCACCCTTGAATTGCCCCGGCCTGAATCCGGCACGGCCTGGGTGCGCACCAATATCGGTCAGGCGAAAATTATCAGAGAAGAAATTATCAGGGCAGTAGAAAAAAATGAGCCCCCTCTGGGAAGAGCCTGGTTTGACATTCCCATGCAGCGGGTGGATGAGCGGCGCTTTGAAGCAACCCTGCCCCTGTGCGAGGTCGGTCATTTTGAGGCCAAATGCTATTTTCTAAAAGCGGGTGAAGTTCAGCCGACCTGGCCGCCGGGGCCCAACGCTGCCGTTAACGTTGAACCGGCCGATGTCTGTTGCGCCAACATCATATATAATGCCTTTGTAAGGCAATTCGGTCCCAATAAAGCCGGAATCCGGATCCTGGACCCGGCCGATGAGCAATGCGTCCGGAAGCTGGATAAAAACGGCTATGCGGTGATCCCGCCCTCCGGAACCTTTCGTGACCTAATTAAAGAACTCGACTTTATCATCGGTGTACTCGGCTGCCGTATCGTTTTGCTGCTTCCTATCCACCCAACCCCGACGACGTATGGTCGCATGGGAAGATTCGGCAGCCCTTACGCCGCTTTGAGTTTTACGGCCGTTGATCCCGCCCTGGCCGAATTTGATCCGCATGCCACCCCCCTGGAGCAATTTATCGAACTGGTGGACGCTGTCCATCAACGCAATGCCAAAATCTTTATCGACATTGCCATAAATCATACCGGGTGGGCCGCCCGGCTGCATGAAACCCATCCCCAGTGGTTGGTCCGAAGCCGCGAGGGTCGTATCGAGGTCCCCGGCGCCTGGGGGGTTGCCTGGGAAGATCTGACCAAACTGGACTATTCCCGGCCGGCTCTGTGGCGACACATGGCGGATGTTTTTATCACGTGGTGCCGGCGGGGGGTAGACGGTTTCCGCTGTGATGCCGGTTACATGATCCCGCCGGCAGCCTGGAAATACATGGTCGCCAGGGTCAGAGAACAATTTCCCGATGCCGTCTTTTTGCTCGAGGGTCTGGGCGGCAAAATTTCGGTGACCCGCGATCTTTTAAACCGCGCCAACTTGAACTGGGCCTATTCCGAGCTGTTTCAAAATTACGACCGCGCTCAGATCGAAGACTACCTGCCCGAAGCCATCGATATTTCAGGCGCTGACGGCATCATGGTGCATTTTGCCGAAACCCATGACAACCCCAGGCTGGCCGCCCGTTCCGGGGTTTACGCCCGGATGCGCACCGCTCTGTGCGCCCTGAGCTCGCACAACGGTGCCTTCGGCTTTGCCAACGGGGTGGAATGGTTTGCGGCCGAAAAAATCAATGTCCACGATGCACCTTCGTTGAACTGGGGCTCCGATTCCAATCAGGTCGCCGAAATTCGACGGCTCGGCGATCTGTTAAAGGTCCATCCGGCGTTTCACCAGGAAGCCGTGTTGAGCCTGCACCATAAAAATGACGGTAATTTTATCGTTCTGAAGCGGCAGCCGCCCGGATCCGAAAAAAAATTGCTGATTCTTGTCAACCTGGATGATGAAAATCGGACCGCCGCCGCGTGGGATCCCGTGTCGACAGGGCCGGGCCCGTCCGCGTTTTACGACCTGCTCACCGGAAATAAAATAAGCGTTCCCGAATCCAATGGCTTAAGTCGGCTGTCGCTGGAGCCCGGCCAGGTTGTGTGTCTTTCAGCCGATGCCGAAGATCTTCGACAGGTTCAAAATATTCCCCCACAACATTTCGGGTTGCCGGGACGAATTGAACAGCAGCGGCTGTATGCCAAAGCCCTTGAAGTGGTCACCTATGGCCGCGGAACGCAACACCTTGAAAATTTTGACCTCGAACGGGCCGCCCGGCAGTTGAAGGAAAATCCGTCGGATTTTTGCAGCCGGCAATCCCCCCATGACCCTCAACCGCGGGTGGTTGCATGGCAATGGCCGCGGGATCTGCGGCGGGAAGTCATGATTCCGCCGGATCATTTCCTGCTCATTGCCAGCGACCACGCCTTTCGGGCGCGCCTGACGGATGGCGACCGGACCGTGGCCGCGGAGGTCAGTTTTGCGGGCGGCGCCGCAAATGGAAAACACTTTGCCCTGTTTCTACCACCGGCGACGCCCGGGGCGCTAAAAACCGCTACCCTGGAGCTATCGGTTTACGCGCCGGCCGATTCGGGCGGCTGTCAGCATACAACCGCCCGCTTGCTGCTGCTGCCCCGGCCCGCAAATGTTTGTGTAAAGCAGATAATTAAACATACCCGCCTGCTGAACGAAGAATTTATCTTTCTGGGAACCAACGGCCGCGGGGCAATGCTGCACACACCGGTCTCCTGGGGAAATCTAACCAGCCGCTACGACGGATTGCTGGCGGCCAACATGAATCCGCAATATCCTGAAGACCGCCAGGTGATGTTCAGCCGCTGCCGGGCCTGGGTGGTATTTCAGGGCTACTCGCAAGCGTTGAATACGGACTGCCTGGAATTTTTCTGCCGGGGGCAAAATTCCAGCGGAATCTGGCAGTATCATATCCCCACCGGTCAGGGCCAACATGTCCGGGTAACCGTCCGGGTTGAAATGGTTAAGGATCAAAATTCGGTGACCCTGAGCTTCTGGCGCCACCCGGCCGATCAGCTGGCGGAGCGACTGGCGGATTCCAAACCCGTAACGATCATTTTGCGGCCCGATATTGAAAACCGCAATTTTCATACCGTCACCAAAGCGTATCAGGGTCCAGAATATCAATGGCCGGATGCGGTCGCCGCTTTTCCCGACGGTTTTCATTTTGCCCCGGACAGTGACCACCACCTGAGGGTGCAGATTTCCGACGGTGCGTTTGTCTGGGAGCCGGAGTGGCTTTACATGGTCAAGCGGCCAAAAGATGCCCGGCGGGGTCATGATCCGGATTCTGACCTGTTCAGCCCCGGATACCTGTCCGCCGCACTCGCAGGCAATCAAACCGTCACCCTGCGGGCGGATGCCGGCGCTGAAAATCAATTGCCCCCGCGTGAGTCGCTCCATCCGCCATCAATCACCCCGGCAGTACCACAAGCCCAGGAAGGTCAGGGCGCCGAATCCTTCACCGCAATACTCAATTCAGCCCTGGACCATTATGTAGTCAGGCGCGGCAATTTAAAAACGGTCATTGCCGGGTATCCCTGGTTTCTGGATTGGGGACGGGATGCTGTAATATTTGTACGCGGGCTGGTGGCCGCCGGAAAAATGGAAGCCGCCCGGGATATTATCATCGAGTTTGCGCGATTTGAAAAACAGGGCACCCTGCCGAACATGATCCGGGCCGAAAACGCCGCCAACCGGGATACCTCCGATGCGCCGCTGTGGTTGATTACGGCCTGTGCGGATTGGGTTCGAACAGAAGATAACCGGCAGTTTCTGGATTCAGATTGCGGGGGCCGCTCGCTACGAACGATCCTTTTGTCGATCGGCCGCTCCATAACAGCCGGCACACCGAATGGCGTGCGCATGGATCCGGAATCGGGGCTGGTTTTCAGCCCGACCCATTTTACCTGGATGGACACCCATCATCCGGCCGGCACTCCCCGTCAGGGCTATCCCATAGAAATCCAGGCCCTCTGGTATGCGGCCCTGTGCTTTTTGTCAAAAATCGATACCAGAGAAGTCGCCGAATCCTGGCAGCACCTGGCCCGGCAGGTTGAAAACTCAATCCTGAAGTATTTTTGGCAGCCTGATTTAGCCTGCCTGTCGGATTGTCTGCATGCCGCCCCGGGCCTGCCGGCCAAAGAGGCAATCGCCGACGACGCCCTGCGCCCCAATCAGCTGCTGGCCATCTCGCTGGGTGCAATCAAAGAACCGCAAAATTGCAAGGATATCCTGGCGGCCTGTGAAGAGTTACTGGTTCCGGGTGCCATCCGCAGCCTGGCCGACCGACCGGTTCGACACAGGATTGAAATAAATCATCATGGAAAACTGATCAACGATCCTCACCACCCCTACCAGGGGCGCTATGAGGGTGACGAGGACACCCGGCGCAAGCCGGCCTATCATAACGGTACGGCCTGGACCTGGCTGTTTCCGTCTTTCTGTGAAGCCTGGGCCATGACTTATGGAAAAGAAAGCAGGCAAACGGCTCTGGCCTGGCTGACCGGCAGCGCGCGCCTTATCGAAAGCGGCTGCCTGGGCCACATCCCGGAAATTTTAGACGGCGACTATCCCCATACGCAGCGCGGTTGCGATGCGCAGGCCTGGGGAGCCAGTGAATTGTTGCGGGTCTGGTTAAAATTAGAAAATTGAGAAATTGAGAAATTAAAAATCGGAAACGAATCCACACTTAATACCTAACTCCCTTAATTCCTTTATTAAGGATATATTGATTTTTAACACTTTAGGCTATATTGTGCTTTTCTGAAGGAATGGAGTGATGGCGTATTGGAATTATAGCGTTGCGGGTTCCGGGTTAATATATTGCAGATAAACGCTGCCGTGTATGACTCGAAACGCGTAACACGAAACGACAAAAGGAAATGCATTCTATGAAAAATTTCCAGACATTTCAGGTATTTCCCAATATACCGAAAAATCTTCAGTTTCTCGAAGTTCTGTCGCGTAACATGTGGTGGTGCTGGGATAAAGGTGCCATCGAGCTGTTCCGTCGCATGGATCCCGGGCTCTGGGTAGAATCCGGCCGCAATCCCATTGCTTTCCTGTCGAAAATTGACCAGAGCCGCTTTGAAAAGCTGGCAAAGGATAAAGGCTACCTGGCCCACCTGAAGGAGGTGCAGGAGCAATTTCAAATCCGGGTACTGGATTCAACGGATCAAAAGGATTCCGGCTTTGGCCCCGGCGATTCTGTTGCCTATTTCTCCATGGAGTTCGGCATTCACGAAAGCCTGCCATTGTTTGCCGGCGGCCTGGGGATTCTGGCCGGAGATCATTTGAAGGCCGCGTCCAATCTGGATCTTCCTTTAACCGGGGTGGGGCTTATGTATCACCACGGCTATTTTCGTCAGTATCTTAATCCCGACGGATGGCAACAGGAAGCCTATCCGGAAACCGATCTTTACGAGCTTCCGGTTGAGCGCCTGCAGGATGATTCGGGTAATGAACTGCGGGTTTCGGTTGTCGGACCCGAAGGCCCCATTCACGCGATCGTCTGGAAAATCATGATCGGTCGGATTCCATTGTATCTGCTGGATACCAACATTCTTGAGAACCAGCCGGCCTGCCGCGAAATCACCTCAAGGCTCTACGCCGCCGATCAGAAAGTTCGCCTGGCCCAGGAAGTATTACTGGGAATCGGCGGGATGCGTGCGCTGGCGGCCATGAAAATCAACGTCCGGGTCCTGCATATGAACGAGGGGCATTCCGCCTTTGCCAGCCTGGAGCGGCTGGCGCAAACCATGTCGATCCATAACGTCGACCTGAAAACCGCGCAAGAAATCGTCCCCCGAACCACAGTTTTTACCACCCATACACCGGTGGCCGCAGGGCATGATGAGTTCCCGGCCGAACATGTCAGCCCCTACTTAAAGCCCCTCGAAGAAAGATTGCAAACCACCGAAAAAGAAATATTATCCTGGGGGCAACCGGTCGGCTCCGGTCCCGATGCACCTTTGTCGATGTTCATTCTGGGGCTGCATGCGGCAGCCCATTGCAACGGTGTCAGTCAGCTTCACGGGTTAGTGGCCCGCCGGATGTGGTCCCATGTCTGGCCGCAACGACCGATAGAGGAAGTCCCCATATCGCATATCACCAACGGGATTCACATATCCTCATTCATTTCCTCGGAATTTGCTGCTCTTTTTAACCGCTATCTGGGGCCCGATTGGCACATGAGTTCCCGCAAACCGGAAAATATCAATCGGATTGAGGACATTTACGACGAAGAACTGTGGCGCGGCCATGAGATGAACCGTGCGCGTCTGGTGCGAACCTGCCGGGAACAATTGATCAAACAGTATAGCCGGCGTAACGCACCCCGCAATGTGATTGAAGCGCTTGAATCGGTTCTGGACCCGGATGTGCTGACCATCGCCTTCGCCCGGCGTTTTGCCACCTATAAGCGCGCCTATCTGCTTTTTAAGGACTCTCAGCGCCTGGAATCGATCGTTAACTCTGAAAAACAGCCGGTCCAGTTCATCTTTGCCGGCAAAGCCCATCCAAAGGACAATGAGGGCAAAGAACTCATTAAAAAACTTTTCGGGTTTGCCAGCAAGCCGGAACTGCGCGATAGAATCGTTTTTCTGGAAGATTACGACATGCACCTGGCCCGTCATCTGTTTCAGGGTGCGGATGTGTGGCTCAATACCCCCCGTCGGCCCCTGGAGGCCTGCGGGACATCCGGGATGAAAGCAGCCATTAATGGTGTACTCAATGTGAGCATACTCGACGGCTGGTGGTGTGAAGGATATTCACCGGAAAGGGGCTGGCGCATCGGAACCGGCGAGGAATATTCGGATCACGACTATCAGGATGCCGTGGAAAGTCAGGCGCTCTACAACGTATTGGAAAACGAGGTTATCCCCTGTTTTTATAACCGCAAAAACGGTGATCTGCCCGCGGACTGGTTGCAAAAAATGAAGGCCAGCATGAAAATGGCAATGGAAATGTTTTGCAGCCTTCGCATGGTAACGAATTATAACAACCAGCACTATCTGCCGGCGGCCAGACGCTATGAAACCCTGCTTGCCAATCAGGCCGAAGAAGCAAAAAATCTGGCCACCCAAATCAAACGGCTGCGTTCTCTCTGGAAAAATATCCAGATTCAGACACCTGTTCGGAAAAATCGGGGCCCCTATCGGGTGGGCGAAAAATTTGAGGTCAATGCGGAAGTAAATCTTGGCGAGCTTCATCCGGATGAAGTCGATGTTGAGCTTTACTACGGTCACATGCGATCCATAGAAGATCTGGCGACCAGCCAGGCCGAGCCGATGAACGTCCTGGAAGACCACGGTAGCGGCCATTATCTGTATGGCTGTTCTTTGGCCTGCCAGGGATCAGGCCGCTTCGGATTTACCGTCAGGGTTACGCCTCGAGGGGATGAGCGTGTCAAATCGACACCCCGGCTCCTTACCTGGGCGTAGCCCATCTTGTTGTTTCTTATTGGTTATTCGTTATTGGTAAAACAAATTTTCAACGGCTCTTTTCGAATAACGAATAACGGATAACCCATAACTTATACGTTATTACAAACACAAAAGTTAATTTTTGAGACGCTTTGAGAAAGATTTAAATACATGAGTGAGCCTTCCTGCAACCCGCGGGTGCTGGTGGTGACCCCGGAAGTAACGTATCTGCCTGACCGCATGGGCGGGCTGGCCTCCTTTTTTACGGCCAAAGCCGGCGGGTTGGCCGATGTCTCCGCCGCCCTGGTCAGTGCGCTGGTTGAAGAGGGCGCCGACGTTCATATCGCCATTCCGGATTACCGTGCCATTTTCAGCAACGGTCTGGCACCGGTTTTAAAACAAGAATTGCAAAAGTTTCAACGCAAGATGCCCGATGATCGCATTCATCTGGCTGAAGACCGAGCTTTTTACTATGTCAATCGGGTCTATTCCGACTATGGTACCGAAAACATCAAACTGGCGCTTGCGTTTCAGCGCGAGGTCATCAACAACATCGTCCCCCATGTTCAGCCCGACCTGATCCACTGCAACGACTGGATGACCGGTTTAATTCCGGCCATGGCCCGCCAGATGGGCATCCCCTGTTTGTTCACCATTCATAATGTGCATACCGTAAAAACAAACCTGGCCTTCATTGAAGACCGCGGAATCGATGCCGCCTCGTTCTGGCAGAATTTATATTTCGAATTCATGGCCGATCACTATGAAACTGCCAGAGAGACGAATCCCGTGGATTTACTGACCAGCGGTGTTTTCGCCGCCCATTTTGTCAATGTGGTCAGCCCGAATTTTTTAGCAGAAATCGTTGCCGGGCGCCATGCGTTCGTTTACCCTCCTCTGCGTCAGGAGCTGGCCAATAAAGTGCAGGCCGCATGCGCGGCGGGCATTCTTAATGCACCGGACCCTTCCTTCAATCCGGTCCGTGATAAAGAGTTGGAGCGAACCTACGGCCCCCGGGACCATATCTCCGGCAAACGGGAAAACAAGCGCTTTCTCCAGAAAAAATTGGGATTAATTCGAGACGATCGGGCGCCCATTTTTTTCTGGCCGTCCCGGCTGGATCCCATCCAGAAAGGATGCCAGTTGCTGGCCGATATTTTGTATAAAGTCATCTCCGCTTACTGGGAACAAAATCTGCAAATCGTATTTGTGGCCAATGGCGGTTACCAGAATGTATTTCGAGACATCGTCGATTATCACGGATTTCATAAACGCGTGGCCATATACGATTTTGATTTTCATCTGGAGCATCAGGCCTATGCGGCTTGCGATTTCATCCTCATGCCGTCGAGTTTTGAGCCCTGCGGTCTGCCCCAGATGATCGCACCAATCTATGGCGCCCTGCCGGTAGCCCACGACACGGGCGGCATCCATGATACGATTTCGCACCTGGATACGGCCCGGGACAGCGGGAACGGATTTTTATTTAAAAATTTCGATGCCAATGGTTTGCTGTGGGCCATCGAGCAGGCCATGGATTTTTATAATCTGCCACAAACGGCCAAAGCCAGACAAATTCGCCGTATCATGCAGGAAAGCGCGGCCACCTTCACCCATGCCAATACGGCGCGCCAGTATATTAAGCTGTATGAAAAAATGCTGAAACGTCCGCTGGTCCTGCAGAATGTTTCGAATTCAGGCTCCGGTGACGAATGCATCGGTCCGGATTGAGTTTCGTCCTTTTCGTCCCGCTAAACCTTTACGGCTTGATCCAGTCAGAAAAATGTCAGAAATAAAAAGCAATTCTTCCCCAAACGATCAAATCAACTCGGCACTGCAGCGCTTGCTGACCGCCGACCCCTGGTTAAAACCCCATGAAAACACCATTCACCGCCGCCTGCAAAACATTGCCGAAACCAGACAGCGCCTGACCGGCGGGAAAACCAGCCTGGCCGATTTTGCTTCGGGCCATGAATACTTCGGCCTGCATTTTGAAGACAACCAATGGATTTTTCGCGAGTGGGCACCCAACGCAACGGCGATCTTTCTAATCAGCGATAGGACCGGCTGGCAGGAAAACGAGGCGTTTGCCTTAAAAGCGCTTGAAGACGGCATCTGGGAAATACGTCTTGCAGACCAAGCCTTTAATCACGGAGATCTTTACCGCCTGCGCATTCACTGGCCCGGCGGCAAGGGCGATCGCATCCCGGCCTATGCCCGGCGCGTGGTCCAGGACCCCGAATCACTGATTTTCAATGCCCAGGTCTGGCGGCCGGATTCTCCCCATCGCTGGCAGTGCCTGAATTTTCGGCGCCCGGCCGAAGCGCCGCTGATTTATGAGGTTCACATCGGCATGGCCCAGGAGGAAGGCAAGGTCGGATCGTATCAGGAGTTTAGCGCCAACATTCTTCCCCGGGTAAACGCTTCCGGTTACAATACCCTGCAGATCATGGCCATTCCGGAACATCCTTATTACGGATCTTTCGGATATCAGGTATCCAGTTTTTTTGCCGCGTCATCCCGCTTCGGCACGCCGGAAGACCTAAAAGCGTTAATCGATGAAGCTCACAGGGCCGGACTGGCTGTTATTATCGATCTGATTCACTCCCACGCAGTCTCAAATGAAGTTGAAGGCCTGAGCCGCTTTGACGGTACCCTGTATCAATATTTTCACGACGGGCCCCGCGGACGCCACGAGCTCTGGGATTCACGCTGTTTTGATTACGGTAAATATCAGGTCCTGCATTTTCTGCTTTCCAACTGCCGCTTCTGGCTCGATGAATACCATCTGGACGGTTTTCGCTTCGACGGCATCACCAGCATGCTTTACCGGCACCACGGCTTTAACAAAGCGTTTACAACTTACGATGATTATTTTGACGCCAGTGTGGACGAGGAGGCCCTGACCTATCTGGCGCTGGCCAACGAGGTCATCCATGCCGTGCGACCGGATGCGATCACCATCGCTGAAGACGTCAGCGGCATGCCGGGGTTGGCTGTCGCGGCTGAAAACGGCGGCTCCGGATTTGATTTCCGCTTTGCCATGGGCGTCCCGGATTTCTGGATTAAACTGATCAAGGAAACGCCCGATGAGCACTGGCCCGTCAGCCACCTTTGGCATGAGCTTACCAATCGGCGCAGCGATGAAAAAACCATCAGTTATGCCGAATCCCACGACCAGGCGCTGGTGGGGGATCAATCCGTTATATTCCGATTGATCGGTGCCGACATGTACGACCATATGCACGTTGAATCTGAAAATATCAAAGTGGATCGCGGCCTGGCATTGCAAAAAATGATCCGGCTGATCACCCTGGCCACCGCCGGCCACGGCTATTTGAATTTTATGGGAAATGAATTCGGCCATCCGGAGTGGATTGATTTTCCGCGGGAAGGCAACAACTGGTCCTATCATTATGCCCGCCGCCAGTGGCACCTGGTCGACGATGTTAACTTAAAATATCATTTTCTGGCCCGCTTTGATCGGGAGATGATTGCTCTGGCCAAACAACACGGCCTGCTGGATAGCAACAACCTGAACCTTTTATATGAGCATTCTGACAACAAGCTCATCGCATTTGGACGCGCCGGCCTGCTGTTTGCCTTTAATTTCCATCCGCAGCAATCCTACAGCGATTATCGATTTGAAGCTCCGCCGGGAACCTACCGCCTGCTGTTTACCAGCGATGCATTAGAATACGGCGGCCACGATCGCCTGGCCGCCGATCAAGAGCACCTGACCATGCCCGAAAAGGCCGATCACACGGTCAAAAATTACTTGCGTCTTTACCTCCCCAGCCGAACCGCAATTGTTTTAAAGCATTTAGATTGATCGAATTTCATTTATAATTCAGATCGTTGTTTCTTAAGATTCTTTCAAATTTACCGATATAAAAATTCATAGAACCTGGAGTGATGGCGTTTTGGATTCTTGGCGAGTTGAAAACAAAGAGATCCATCCACCGGCCATTACGCCAACACTCCCGTACTCCAATGCTCCAATATTTAATATAAGGTTCAGAGGACAGGCCATATGAGAATCCTTGTCGTTGATGATGATGCACCGAACAGAAAATTATTAACAGATATCGTCTCCAGGCTGGGAGAATGCGATGCGACCGAAGGCGGCCAGGGCGCACTGAGTGCGTTTGAAAAAGCATGGGAAGATTGGAGACCATTCAATCTCATTTTTCTGGATGTCTTAATGCCCGATATGGACGGTAGACAGGTCCTGCTTAAAATCAGGGAAATTGAAAAAGACAAAAAGATATCCGAACAGCATCAGGCCAGAATCATCATGGTAACCGGAGCATCGGAAGAAGAAACGGTCATGGACTGTCTCCGAAACGGTTGTGATGAGTTCATCGTCAAACCGATAGATGTCGAATTGGTTTTTGAAAAGGTTAGGAAGCTTGGATTCATGAAATCAAACTAAGAGAGAAACTTCCGCTTATTCGTCTTCCTGATCATAGACGTTGGCGATACAGCACAAAAAGGTTGCCGTTTCCGAGTCGCTGATGTTTTTCATGCCGTGGGGTTCCAGACTGGGGACATAAATGAAATCCCCGGGTCCGCATACCACTTTTTTGGCCACCTCATCGTTTTGCGAATCATACTGATAACATTCGAACTGGCCGCTTAAAATATACATGGTCTGATGGTAAAAATGATTGTGGATCGGGATTTCACCGCCCGGCTGGGCCGTAAAAAATCGCAGGCCGTATTCCGGATTGCCCGTGCCGTCATCACCGTGTTGCGAAAGCCAGCGAATACTGATGCCTTTGACAGGCCGTTGTTGACCGCGATAGGGGAATGTTTTGATTTCAATGTCTTCTTTATCTTTCCAGTTTAATACTTCCATGATTACCTCCTAGTAATTGCGCTTCAGTTTCAGCCAGATTGTTATTGGTTATTGGTTATTGCTTTAGCAGAAATAATACCTGTTCTTGTCTATCACTCATCATAGCGCCTTATAACCGCTGCCACCGGCCTCTAATAACGAATAACAATTAACCCATAACTTTCAATTGAGCTTTTTTGTTCAATTGAAAATTAGAGGAGCCGTTGTTTAATTTCGTCAATAAAATACTGTACATGCCGCTCCATGTGTTTACGGGCACTTTCAGGGTCCTTGCACGCGAGCGCATTGTAAATGCTTCGCAACTGGTCAATAATCTCTTCGCTGGCAACCCCATCATTCAAAACGGAATTCCAGAGTCTGGCGCAGCGGTAATGAAGATTGTTCAAAAATTCCTGCAAAATAGGATTTTGTGCGGCCTGATGGATGATTGTGTGAAAGCGGTTGTCGATATCGATTAGACGATTGGACCGGCGGTTTTTCTCCCCTTGATCACCGCGGGCAGCTTCCATAATGAGCCCATCCAGCGCTTCCATCTGTTGGGACTCGATGCGCTCGGCCGCCAGTTCGCCGGCCAAACCTTCGAGCTTTATCTTGACCTCAAACGCACTGCGAATTTCCTGGATATCAATGGGTGTAACATGGGTACCGAAGCGCGGGATAATGGTAACCAGCTTCAAGTCTCCCAGCTTTTGAATAGCCTCCCTCAAAGGAGTGCGGCTGACCTTAAACTCCCGGCACAGATCCTTCTCGGACAGACGCATGCCGGGCACGTATTGTCCCAAAACGATCCGGTCTCTGAGAATTTCAAAAATATTGCTGTGAAGCAATTTCTTTTTTGAATTCATTGAAATAATAAATATATATTATTAGTATGATTTTTAATAATATTATCAATAATATTTATAGCAGCAGATTATCGCCGTCAAGAAAAATTTGCGAATCGGGTAAATTTTCGCTATAATTAAACTGTCAAAGAAAATACTTAAACATTAACGGCCAGTTCCCGCCGGCAAGGTTACCCCAACCCGCTGGTCGTTAAGAGAAGGAAGCCTAAAATAAAGTAATAAATAAGCGGACGAACGACGCCCGAACGCGAATCGCGTGTATCGATTCAGACGGCAATCGGGCCAGAGGGGAAATAAATGACGCTGCAGGTACATAACCAGCAGGGGCGCATGCTTAACTCCTGGAAGACGGTTTTGTTTGCCTCGGCCCTGCTGATGTTTATTTTTACGGTTGTTTACCGCATGGTCAAGAGCGCAAGCTTCAGCAATGCCGTAGCAGCCCTGGTTGAATCCCTTTTAATCGTCTTTTTCTTTATTTTTCTGGGAATACTGATCGCCTACCTGCTTTACTTCATACATCAACGGTTCCACCAGGGCACCCATCGCCAGCAAGCCAGCACGATGTTTGATTTCAGTTCCGGTCATAAAACAACTGCTGATAAAACCGATCCAAAACCGGTCGAGTTTGGACCGGATGACGAGATAGAATCTAGCCCTGATTCTGCCTAGAAAATGAAGAACATTTTTATAATTTTCATTTCAGTGTTTGCAATCGCTGTTTTGATATTCGCATGCGCGAAAAAGCGCCCGGTTCTCTACCCCAATGCAACCTATCAAGCCGCAGGGGAAACCGTGGCCCAGGCTGATATTGATGCATGTTTCCAGCTGGCCGCCGATCATGGCCATGCGACGGATTCCGGTAAGAGGGTCGCCGGCTCAACCGCAAAAGGTGCCGCCGTGGGCGCCACGGTGGGGGGTGCCATCGGTGCGGTCACCGGCCGCGTCGGTCGCGGATTGGCCACCGGGGCAGCCGGCGGTGGTGCCGGCGGGCTGGCACGCGGCGCTATGAAATCAGGTGATCCGGATGAGATCGAGCGTCGCTTCGTGGAGCAGTGCCTGCGGGATAAGGGCTACAAAGTCATTGGCTGGAAATAAAATGAGGTGAAGATGAACAAAACCGAACTGGTGAAAAGAGTCGCCGAAAAATTGGAAGGGGTGCCCCGAAAAATTGCCGTCAGAGCAGTTGATGCGGTTTTCGAATCTATTCAAGAGGGATTGGAAGAAGACGGCATCGTCAAAATCGGCCAGTGGGGAACCTATTCCGTAGACGATATGTAAACATAAAATACGGTGCCCCGACGATTGGTTAATGCTTAATAATCATCATCCTGCCTTTGCCCTCCGCTGCCGGGGACCCATCCTCCAGATTGGCACACAATTTTATATCCAAAATCCCTTTAACTTCTCTCTCCAAAACGCCGCGGAATGCCAGCCTGCTTCCCAGGGGCACAGGTTTGCGGTAACGCACCTCCAACCTGGCTGTCATGGCATCGTGCCCCCTGTAATATGATAGCCATCCCAGCATTTCGTCAAATACCAGACTCAGGATTCCGCCATGAAGATAATTGGACCAGCCCCGATAACGCTCTTTGGCAATAAACTCGGCTTTGACCTGATTCGGGCCGGCCTGCTCCACTTTTACGTTTAAGCCGTGAGGATTTTCCACACCACACACAAAACAGCGCTTATCTTTTTCCAGTTGCAACGCCAATAGATTACCTCCTCTGAAAAATCAGGATTATTAAGGGGAAAGGATCATAACAGAAGTGCAGGGGAGGGTCAAAGAGAAGAAAAACCTAAACCATTTCTATAACTCGGCCGAAAATAGGTTTGGGATCAGCAGAAGCAGATTCGGACGTTCTTCAGCATTTATGAATCCAAGGGTTTGCCCTGCTTAAAACCGGTCCCGGGACAACCTAAAGGCGACTATTATGTCAGAAAAACAATATATTATTGAATTTGAAGGTAAAATCATTCCTGGATGGGAAATCGAAGAAGTCAAAGCCAACCTGGCCAAGCTGCTGAAAGCTGATGCGCATAAACTCACCCTCCTTTTTTCAGGAAAGCGCTTTGTGATCAAAAAAAATGTCGATGCGCAAAACGCCTTCAGGATAAATGATGCCTTCAAAAACGCAGGTGCCGATCTTATTCTAACCGAAATGCCAGGCAGTCGCCCGGCCGCACCGCCCCCGCTGCCGTCGCCAGAACAACCGGACGAATCCAATCCGAGGCCCGCGGTTGTTGCTCGACCCCCGATTGCACCAATCGATATTCGTCCGAAACGTTATTGGTATTTCGTGGCCATTTTGGTTTTTATCGTCCCGATGATTTTCGGAGGTGCCCACATCGCCAGCACATTCTCGTCGAATTTTTCCGGGGGCATGCGGTTAATGGTGCCGGGAGAGACAACCCTGGAGGTCGAAGAAGCCGGCACCTATGTAATCCTTTATGAATCTTCGGTCTTTGCCCAAAAAAATATCGCCGCCGTTCGCCATGGCCGGGATATTAGAATCGCCATGATGGATCTGGCCACCGGCCAGGGATTAAGATTGCGTCCGCCCAAATTTGGGGGAACCGAAACCTATGGCACAACGATCAGAAAGGCCATCGCGGAAGTCGAATTCGACACTTCCGGAAATTATTATGCCGAGGTTTCCGGAGATTTTTCAGGTAACGACGGTCTTTTGGTTCGACGTACGGACTTCGCCGGCATGATAAAGGCGATGATTTCCGGAGCGGTGTTGATTTTTATCGGTTTTATCGCCGGTCCGATAATGGCCCTGGTTGTTCTGATCAAGCGCCATAACTGTAAAAGAAAAAATCTGGACGAACCCATGGGTGAGGATGAAGAGCGCAAATGGGCCATGTTCGCTCACATCGGAACCTTTTCTTCTATGCTGGTGCCTATGGGTAATTTTCTCGCCCCCATCATCATCTGGCAATTAAAGAAAAATGAATCCGAATTCGTTGTCGATCAGGCCAAAGAAGCACTCAACTTTCAGATCAGCGTATTGATATATGCTTTGCTTTCGTTCCTTTTGGTTTTCATCTTTATCGGGTTTTTCCTTCTCTTCGGTCTGGTGCTCTTCAGCTTGATCATCGTCATCGTCGCCGGTGTTAAAGCCAATGAAGGTGAATATTATCGATACCCGATGTGCATCCGGCTGATTTCACAAAAAAAATATCCGGTCAGAGTGCCTGCGCAATAAACGCTTGCCTTAGAAAAATTTGTGGTTTATTTAATCACGAAAAAACGACATTCTTTTTCCTATTCGAGCTGGATTTGATCTCCCTCTGACCCGTTGTGTTTGACACGCACCTCCCCGTTTCCCTGTTCTTATGATTTCGCTGCCGTAATGAGGCGGTACCTGTCCATCTGACATCAGTCGCAGTTGAAATTGAAACCCGTCAGGCTGCAATAAATGAAAAAAACAACCAACCCATCAAAAAGGAGGACACGTCATGAAATTGAAACATCTACTGGTTATCAATGCCATCATTGCACTGGCCTATGCGCTGGGAGAACTGTTTGTCCCGGCGACGGTGTCTTCGATTTATGGATTTAAAGATACTGCCAATCCAGAATTATTGCTGACATCGCGTTATTTTGGATGGGGATTGCTGGCAGTGGGCCTGATATGCGCCCTGGCGGCAAATACACCGGCCTCCGATGCCAAACAGGCGATCGTTAAGGCGCTATTTTTTGCTCAAATTGTCGGCTTGATTGTATCCCTCATGGGAACCTTAAGTGGTGTTTTCAGTGCCATGGGCTGGTCGGCCGCCATTATTTACTTATTTTTTGTCCTTGGCTATGGTTACTTTTGGTTTATCAAACCCGAAACGGCTTGAAGGAGGCTTACTTCTGAAACAAGTTCAGCTTAGGGGGTTATCCTATATCTTGACTTTTTCCGCATTATCCGTAAATTAGACAAACCAATCGAAGCGAAAACAAATGATTCCTTTTTAGCCAACAAGGAATAGATATGGTTTACACATACGAAAACCCCGCCTCAAAAAATGAGCGCGGGGTTTTTGTATGGTCTCCGCCAAAAAATTCAGCTTTTGCCTATCCCAGGTGCAAAAATGCTGTTCACGGGTTGGCGGCATAAATAGAAACGCTTGGATGAAATTGAATAACAATATATTTTACTGGATGCCGGGCGTTATTTTCATTACTTTCGATTTAATTGGCTTTATTATCAACCGATTTTATATTAGAGAACAGGCGGCATCAAAGAAATTGATGCTCCTCCGAAAGATACGTTCACTGAATTAAATTTAAAACTCAAAACGACAAAACTGACAAAGGCAAATTCATGTTACCGATATATGTGGATTTTGATGACGTCTTGTCTGATACCACCAGCGCGTTTCTCAGAATACTGGAACTTGAATTCGGTAAACGTGTAAATTTTGATGACATTTTTTCGTTCGATCTCAAAGTTTCTTTTCAGCTTACCGACAGCGAATATGAGCAGTTTTTTCGCAGGGTTCACCAGGCGGATGTGATAATGTCGTTTGCGCCCATGGAAGGAGCGCTTGGCGCATTGGAAAACTGGGTCAGGCTGGGTTATCAAATTTCGATCGTGACCGGTCGGCTCACCAGCGCACACGAGGCCTCGCTGGCTTGGCTCGCAAAACACAAGGTCCCCTATCATTCCTTTACGATGGTCGATAAATATGCCCGGGGAAATGTTGACACCCAAACGGCCGTTTCGATGGAAGAATTCTCTGAAATGAAGTTCAGTCTGGCAGTAGAAGATTCGGCAAACATGGCTCTGCATCTGTCGCAGAAGATGGGCATACCGGTCGCATTAATCGACCGTCCCTGGAATAGAAGGGCACACCTAAATCACAAAATAAGCAGATATACATCCTGGTACGATGTCCAGAATGATTTTCAAAACCCCTAGTGCAATATAAAAACATCCCCCGCCACGGTTGCAATTCACCAAGATTCAAATTACAGTACGCTAAGTATGAAAGCCGAGGCTGATATTCTTGAATAAATGCAAAGGAGAAGGTTTTTATGGATCTCACCGATATTTACCAGAAGGGCGAACAGCGAATCCGGGAAAAAGAATTCGGCTGGGTCCTGGATGCGGTTGAAACCGGCTTTATTGTAAGGCACGACCGTCGCATTCTCGATCGATATACCTTTCGCCCGCAGTACATCGATGGGGTGGTCCCCGAGACCGCCTGCCGGGTCCTCGGTGTTGCGCTGGCAACCCCTGTGATTATGTCCGCCATGACCATGCCGATTACGGCCATAACGGATAACGGCTTAATGAAGGTGGCCGAGGGCCTCAAGGCCGCCGGCAGTCTTATGTGGACCGGCACCCCAATCCCGAAGAATTTAAATAAACTTACCGAAGTCGGTGTTCCGATCGCAGCCAATACCAAGCCTTTTAAAGATCGCCATAAGATGTTCCAATGCCTGGAAGACATTCAGAAAGCCGGCGTCACCTGGGTCGGTATCGAAACCGACGCCGGACAGGGAACCAAAATCCACGACAAACAGGTGGCCACGGACTGTGCCCCGCTTTCTCTAAAGGAATTAAAAGATATCCGCAAAAAAGTCTCCTGCCCTTTAATCTGCAAAGGCGTGTTAAGCCGGCAGGATGCGGAAAAATGTGTTGAAGCCGGCGCCGACGGTATGGTGGTTTCCAACCACGGCGCGCACACCCTGGACTATTTGCCTCATGCGCTGCAGGTATTGGCGGAGATTGTCGAAGCGGTCGGGGAAAAAGCGGTTCTGATTGCCGACGGAAGTTTCCGGCGCGGCAGCGATGTGCTTAAGGGCCTGGCTTTGGGCGCTTCACTGGTGGGGCTTGGCCGTCCGATCTTATACGGTCTTGCCGCCGAAGGTCGCAATGGCGTCCGCGATCTCATCGCTCAAATTACGCAAGAAATGAAACGCATCATGAGCTTGATCGGTGCCGAATCGCCCGCAAAGCTGACAAGAGACATGCTGATCGAAGACCCCTGATCGTCTATTTATCAAGCGATCCTTTTTGAAAAATGAAACCTGTTTATCGGAATAATTGTCGCATTCGAAAAAAATGGGTCCGGCAGGCGCTCCTGTGGGCGATTCTTTTTGGGGTTGTTGCGTCCTGTTCGCCAAAAGATGAGGTGGCGGCCATCCGTGAAGTAATTAAAAAGGGCGCGGAGATGGCAGAAGATCACGATGTCGGCGGCGTCATGGAGCTGACAACCGAAGACGTCGTGGCAATGCCGGGTAAACATAACCGGCCGGGAATAAAACGCATTATCTGGCTGGCATTCAAGCACTATGCTAATTTTAAAATTTTATATCCGCAACCGACGGTTAATCTGACATCCGACGAAAACAGCGCCTCTTCCAGGGTTTATCTTTTGATTGTTAAAAAAAATCGACACCTGCCCGAATTAAAAGAGCTTTACACCGAGCCCCGGCGGTGGCTTGAGGAAGTGGGCGCAAATGCGGATTTATACCAGCTTGATCTTCAGATGTTAAAGCAAAATGGCGACTGGCTTGTTAAGCAGGCTAATTTGGAAGGATTTAAAGGTTTCGGATTTTAATTTTTAAAATAACTTTATCCGCCGTCTGTAAAAGCAACCAATCCCCAATTTATACTAATAGAAAGGGGGTGGTAATACTGAATCCTGGCTATTATGCTAACCGACGTATCATAAAACCATCTACCCTCCTGGTGCTGTTCATTATCCTGATATCGTCATCCGCGCTTGACGTCCGGCCGGTTTGCGGAGCAGAGTCAACGACCACCCGCAAAGCGGGTGGCTCGGAGGTGGCTGTACCCAGAGAGGCCCCCGGCGGCTATGATTCTAAAGAAGAATTGGCCAAAGGTAAATTTCTGGTGGCCAGCCGCAAGCTCAGGGATCCGAATTTTAAGGAAACAGTGGTGCTCCTGATCGATTACGGGCAGGACGGTGCCATGGGCCTGGTGATCAACCGCCCTTCGGAAATTAAACTGGCGACGGTTTTTCCGGATATAAAGGCCTTAAAGGACCGCAAGGAAACCATTTATGTCGGAGGCCCGGTCGCCGTGAACCGGATGCTGCTGCTCGTCGGAACCGCGCTGGTACCGGAAGCGTCGCAAGAGGTCATCCAGGATGTCTACATAAGTTCGAGCTGGAAGGTTCTTGAGCGCTTGATTAAAAATGAAGGCAAAGAAGAACGGTTCCGGATCTTTGCCGGCTATGCCGGCTGGGCACCCAACCAGCTCGATTTTGAAAGGTCCCGGGGCGACTGGCATGTTTTAAAGGCAAAAATATGGAAGGAGTTGATCCTGCGCGCCTCGGTTAAATGGGTGCGTTTACAAGCACCCTTTCGCATTAAAAGGAGATAGCCAATGGAACTCAGCGGTCATTTGGCGTTGATTACGGGAGCCGGACAGGGAATCGGCCGGGCCTGCGCGGAGGTGTTCGCATTAAAAGGCGCAGATTTAATTTTATTTGATAAAAATTCAAAGGCGCTTGGCGAAGTCGCCGGCCAAACCGCCCGGACGGGAAGACAGGTGTTCACCAGCGTACTTGATCTAACCGATATCGATGCCCTTAAAAAGGCCGTAAAAGAAGTTAAAAGCAAAGGTCGTATCGACGTTCTGGTAAATAACGCCGGTTTTGACAGGCCCGGAACTGCTGCTAAAATTGACACCTCCGAATTTTTGGAGGTCCTCGCTATTCATCTTGTTGTGCCATTGACGCTGATCCAGTTGTTGCTGCCCGACATGCGCAAAGCCGGATGGGGACGCATTATCAATGTATCGTCCATTTACGGGCTGATCGGCGCCAAAGGGGAAGTGGCTTACTCTACCGCCAAAGCCGGTATTATCGGCTTAACCAAAGCGGTGGCCAAAGAGGCCGGATCAGACGGTGTAACCGTCAATGTAGTGGTTCCCGGTATGACCCGCACACCCACCATCGAACAATTTATGGCCGAAAAATATAAGCAGCCCATCCTCGATAATACGCCTCTGGGCCGCATTGGCGAAGCAGCGGAAATTGCCGGTGTGATCGCTTTTCTGGCTTCAGATGCGGCATCTTATATCACCGGGACGCCGGTTCCGGTTTCGGGGGGGTGGGGCGTTTAAATGTGCGTCTATCTGATATCGCAACTGGCAATTCCGGTGGCATTAATCAATGAAAGATTACGCGAGTCCCTGGACCCCGGCCATTTCCATTTCATGCGCCCTGTCCGATGCCTGGATGCGGGCTTTGAATGTCTGGGCTATGGTGAGGTTATGATGAAGGTCCGGGTGGTTCCAAGGGTCAAGAAGGAAGAAGCCGGTTCAGCGTGAAAATTATATTTACCCTAATACTGGTGATCGTGCTGTTTGGCTGCAACACCGCACGGGGTACCAGGGCGGATCAAACTGGCGAGGATGCCCGGGTACCATTTCGCTACCGCTATCTATACAATGAACTTTATGACAAGCTGGACAGCTTGCGCGACCGTATTAATGCCGGCTGGGATGGAAGAAAATCCAATGTCAACTTCGGTGTCGATTTGCTGGTAGCCAACAGCAACCGCGGCGGGGTATTGTTGACAGAGCGGGTGTTTAAGGCAACCCAGCTTACTTTAGACCGATTAAAGGATCTGGGCGTCCATAGCGTTGCTTTAAGCATTCAATATCCGGTTTTAACTTCCGCTTTTCCCCGCGCGGCTGAGTATCGCATATTTTACAAACAGGTGGCCCGGGAAATTCGCCGCCGAGGATTTAAACTGATTGTGGAAATCGGAACTACGTTCCGTGAACCGGAGTTCAGCAAACTAAAGGTGAATTACAGCGGACTGACAATGAAGCGATTCAGGGACGCGTTGGGTGAGATGGCGGTGGTCATTGTCACCGAGATACAGCCCGACTACCTTACCCTGTTTACAGAGCCGCATACCCAGTCCCAGAACACCGGTTTGAATTTCACGGTAAACGCATTCAGCACAACCGTTAGCCACGTCGCCAGGAGCCTCAATCGCCGTGGCGTGCGTCTGGGCGCCGGAGCCGGCACCTGGGATGATATGGCTTATTTTAAGGCTTTGGCGCGTATTCCGGAACTGGATTATCTCGATTTGCACATCTATCCGATTCAAAGAGATTTTGTCATGGATCGGGTGATGCAGGTGGCATCCATGGCAAAGCTTCAGCATAAATCTGTTTCAATCGGCGAAGCCTGGCTTTATAAAGTGTCCGAGCGTGAACTGGGAAAACTCAGTCCCGTAAAAGCGTTTGCCAGGGACGTATACTCATTCTGGCAGCCTCTGGATGTTATGTTCCTGGAAACCGTAATCAACCTGTCCCACCGGATACAGGCGGATTTCAGCTGTTTTTTCTGGATGAAATACTTCTATGGTTATCTTGAGTATGACTCGCGTACCAAAAACCTGACCCCCCAGCAGCGGATCAACGCCGTTGATTCAATCGCCGGTCGAAATATACTGAACAATACCCTCGGCTTTACCGGAGAACGGTTCAAAACGCTTATTGCGCCCCCATAAGATTAAAACAACGCTTTTCCGCTTTGGGTCAGCCTTACGCAAACAAGATAAAATTAAGGTAAATTAGGGAATGCCGTCAGTCCGTGCAAAGATAAATCCGGTTATCGTTTACACGATCCTTTTTCTGGTTCTTGTATTTCTGGGTAATTGTTCCCGAAACGATAATTATCCGCAAAATATTATTATTTATATCGGCGACGGGATGGGCGTCGCTCACATCACGGCTGGAAAAATTGCCCGGGGCAGATTGAACCTGGAGCGTTTCGCGGTCACCGGATTGGTGACCACCCATACAGCAAATGAACTGGTCACCGACTCGGCCGCCGCCGCTACCGCCCTGGCAACCGGCCATAAAACTTACAATGGCGCTGTTTCGGTTTCCGCAAATGGAAAACCGCTAAAAACCCTTTTTGAATTCGCCGAAGAACGGGGTAAATCCACCGGAGTTGTGGTGACATCGTCGGTAACGCACGCAACACCGGCGGCCTTTTTCGCGCATATCGAAGATCGCCGTAAACATGCAGATATTGCCGAACAGATCTTAAATAGCGGCCTGGAGGTTCTCGTGGGTGGCGGCTGGATGTATTTCATTCCGGAATCCGATTCGGGCAGCCGCCGTCAGGATGATAAAAACCTGATCGAGTCGCTCGAAACCCGGATGCCGGTGGTATTGTCTTACGATAAATTGCCCGGCCAGGGTAATATGCTGGCTGCGCTGCTGGCACCCGATGGCCTGCCAAAAGCCGCAGATCGGGACTACTCTCTGGCCGAACTTACGCAAGAAGCCCTGCGCATTCTTGCAAAAAACCGCAAGGGATTTATTCTGCTGGTGGAGGGGTCTCAAATTGACTGGGCCGCCCATGATCAGGATCAAGAAGCGATCATTGCCGAAATGATCGATTTTGACGGCGCTGTCGGAACCGGGCTTGATTTTGCTCAAAAACACGGCAGCACCCTGGTTCTCGTCACCGCTGACCATGAAACCGGGGGATTTGCCGTGCACGACGGTTCCATAACAGCCAACCAGGTGACAGCCAGTGGTTTTTCCACCACCGGTCATACGGCCGCCATGGTTCCGATCTTTGCATATGGACCGGGAAGCCGTAATTTCAGCGGAATTCAGGACAACACCCGCACCGGTCAAACCCTCATCAATCTGCTGTTAAACAGAAATATAAAATAAGTAAAACCCATCTTAAGTATGTGGATCCGTGTTCAGGGTAAGGCGTCCCGTGAATTGAAGGCGGAGCATACACGTAGTACGTGAGTATTTCAATTCAGGGGACAACGCAGCCCTGGGCACTTAGACGCATTTTTAAGATGGGTTTTAGAGTTGTTTGAAGGTTCGGTAGTATCTCAGGACCCGGCGAACATATTCCTCGGTCTCCTGATACGGCGGGATGTTTTTATAGCGGTCGACGGCTGTGGGTCCGGCGTTGTAAGCCGCCAGGGATAACGCCAGCTTGCCGTTAAACCGTTTATAAAGCTGTTTAAAGTATTGGGCGCCGGCTCTGATGTTTTGCCAGGGATCAAAGGGATTCTTCAGATTCAGCATTTTAAAATTTTCCGGCATGATTTGCATCAGACCCATGGCGCCTTTCCTGGAAACCGCCCGGGGATCAAAATCAGACTCGGCTTTAATCATGGCTTTCAAAAGGCGGGAGTCGACGTTGAATTCTTTGGAGGCATTCGAAATCAATTTGTCGTATTTATCGGTGCTGTGAAACTGGGTGGAAACGGATGTTCTTTCTTTAATGTAAACCTTATACTCGTGTTGATTGGAGGTGGGGGTATTGGTGAAATGCATCACGCCGTTATCATCGATATACATGTAAATATCCGCATGCACCGACGCAACCCAGGCTGTCAGAATGGCAATAGCGCTAAAAACGAATATTTTTGAAAATTTAATTCCGCTTCCGTCCATCGGTCCTCAAGGCCAATTCTAATCCGGTTTCCCCCTGTAATCTCAAAACCAGTGTTCGCCTGTCGATCTATTTATTTTTACACAAACCGGGCTCAAATTCAAGCAAATCAAACAATTGTCAATGATATTATTGGGTTCTGTCATATCCCCACAATATATTGTATCGGCTCGAAGAATTAAACCCAAGGGATAGGAGAAAAAATAGCCTGTCTGCCTTCCAAGACAAAATATCGACTTAATCATTCAAAACTTGAGCCATTTCGGCCCTGGTTTTGTTGTTGATTTTTTCTCGGCACATCAGAATAACTCCAATTGACGCTGGACGCTCGCTTTTTTCTTTTTGACCCGGGGGGATTCGTCTTTTAGGAAGCGGTTTTCAATATCCGCCAAAAACGGAGAGGGGGATCGGGAAAGGCGTTTACCGTAAACGCTGCGATGTTTGGCCCGGGTTAGATAAAGTGTCTCCATGGCCCGGGTCATGGCCACATAAAACAGGCGGCGTTCTTCAGCCACATCAATGGGTTCTTCATGTTTTGAAGCATCACGCTTGAGAGGGATCAATTCATCTTCACATCCGGCAATAAACACCACCGGAAATTCCAGACCCTTGGCCGCATGCATGCTCATCAAGGCCACCTTTTCGGCCAGGGGCAAATAGGCATCCGTATCGGTGTGCAGCGCTGCGTACGCTAAAAAGTCAACCGTATTGTCGCCGAAATCCTTTGACAGGCCAAGCAGATTTTTAAAGGCATCCTGGGATTGTGGCGCTGCGTTCACAAGGGCGGTTAATTGAGTCATTTTCGCCAGATACTGCAGCTTTTCGGCGACCTTCATCGCCGCGGTCTCATTTTTGATGCCGGTTATCTTGGCGGCAAAATCGTTTAGTTTTTGCTGCTGGGTTCGGCTTAAGCCGTGAATCGGAAAGCGTCTGGCATTGGTGAATCCCTGTTGCTGTGAAAATTTTTTCGAATAGCACCAGGATTTAAAATGATCGACCGCTTTTTTATTGAGGCCGGCGGAGAACAGCCCCAGACAATTATCCAGATCGACGTCGCTGCCGTATCCCTCCACGACGCTTAATAAGGAGATCAGCTCGGCTAGGCCCCAACGCTTAAGGGAATGTTGACGGGTGGCAATCTGAAAAGGAATCCCGTCCTGTTCGAACACGTCTCCAATAATTTTGAGCTGCTGGTTGGTACGCGCCAGTACGGCAAAGTCAGCATAACTGCGCGCGGAAACCAGATTGGCATCCGCGACCTGACCGGTGTCAACGGAATGAAAACCGGTGCCGCCCACCAGCTGGGCGACGATCCGCGCAATGGCCAGGGCTTCGGCCTTGCCGCTGGCAAGCTCGATGATGCTGATGGTTTTATCGCCGTCCATTTGAGAATAGGTTCTGGCATTGGTGGCATAAAGGCGGTGATCCTGGATTACCTGAAAGGATGCATCTACAATGGTTGCGGTCGATCGATAATTGCGGGTTAATTCAATGACCTCGGATTCGGGATAATCATCAGTAAAGCGTGTAAAATAGCTCGCATCGGATCCCCTGAAACCGTAAATCGACTGATCCGGGTCCCCGATAACGCACAGATTTCGATTCGAAGTTTTAGCCGGCGCCAGCGCCCGCAGGATACGGTACTGTCCGTGGTTTAAATCCTGATATTCATCTACAAAAACATGCTGAAATTGGCGGCGGTATTGCTCACAGACCTTTTCATTGGTTTCCAGCAATTGCACGACTTTAAAAATCAAATCCTCATAATCATTTAAGCCCTGGATGGATAACAGATTCTGGTAACTGTGATAAACTTCGGCAAGCGTGCGGGCATCCGCCGTGATAATGTCGGCCCGGTTTAAATCATCCGGTTTTAGAATCTTCTGTTTGGCGGTGATGATGCGATCCAACAATAGCTGTGGTTTTTGAGAAACCGCTATGCCCTGATTTTTAACCTGTTTAATGGCCTCGCGGATCAAGACTTTGCGGTCGTCTTCGTCAATGATGGATTCGACGCCCTCCGCATTTTGAGCATTTAGGATTTTAAAGCACAGGGCGTGAAGGGTGGCCACCAGCGGCAGTTTGCGGGTATCACCTAAAATAAAGCGCAGGCGCTGCTGCATTTCACGGGCAGCTCTGCGTGTAAAGGTCACGGCCAAAATATTGTCGGGCGATACATCTTTGCGCATAATTAAATGGGCGATGCGCATCGTAAGGGTGCGGGTTTTGCCGGTGCCGGGGCCGGCAACGATCAGCAATGCGCCATCCGGATATTCAACGGCACGGCGCTGCTGCTCATTTAGCTGGCTGAACAGATCGGCCGGTGCGGGTTGACTCTTTTTCAACTTACCTTCGGTTGGGGCCGTCGTTTTCGGGGAAGGGCTTTTCGGTTTCCTTTTTGCTTCGGGTTTGGCCGCCGGCGGTTCCGGCATGGATAACGCAAACAGTGACTGCTGTCCCAGCAGTTTTTGGCGCTCCTGATCTTTAAATATCCGCACCCGGCCGTATTCACCGTCATATCCCGGAATGACGTTGACGTCTTTGCGGCGCATGCGCGCAATGGCTTCACCCAGCAGGGGTATGGCGGCCTGCTCAATGGCATCGATATCAAGGGCGTGTAAAATATCAAATTCCGAACCCAATTTATAAAGTGCGTTCTGATAGGCCTGCTTGACCTTTTTGGAAGCCGGACCCACCCGGAGCACCTCGGACAAAATATCCACCAGTTGAATACTGCTGGTGTAGGGATGGATTTTCTCGGGTTTATGGCCCTCCATGCGGTCGGCCAGTTCTTCAACGCGATATAAAACACCCAGTGTCAGGGCTTTGCCGCATTCGGGACAGAGACCGCTATGCTTTAGGGTGTCTGCCGGCCAGAATGAAATTTTGCAGGCCCGGTGTCCGTCAATATGGTATTTGCCTTCTTCCGGGTAAAACTCGAAGGTTCCTAAAAATTGATCCGGATCTCCGGTTTTGAGGGCGGCTTTAATGGCAGAATAAGAGAGCTCGGTATCGAACACATTGGCCTCGCGGCCGAGATTTAAGGGCGAGTGCGCATCCGAATTGGACACAAGGGTTAAGCCGTCCAGAAAAGAGACCCGCCAGTTCATGGCCGGATCGGAAGAGAGGCCGGTTTCAGCTGCAAAAATGTAAGGCGTCAGGTCTTCAAAGCATTCTTCAAGGGAATCAAAGCCGGACTTTGAGCCCAGTACCGAAAACCAGGGCGTCCAGATATGGGCCGGAATCAAGAAGGCCCGATCCGATGTTGCCATCAGGGTTTCAAGCAGATCACGGGCATCCAGTCCCAAAATGGGCCGACCGTCGGATTTAATATTGCCGATCTGGTCCAGCTTGGCACTGAATCTTTGAGCAATATCCAGATCCGGTACGAAAACCAGATTATGGTTTTTGCGCGTTTTTCCATTTTTCTTATAGATGTTGCTGATTTCCGTAACCAGCATAAAGCGCACCGGCTGACGGCAGAATGGCGGCACATGGAGGTCGCATTGACGGGCCAGCTCATCCTTCAGTTTAAACAGCCCGGGTTCTGCTGCAACCAGCTTTTCTGAAATTTCCGCATGCCAAGCCGGATACGTAAAATCGCCGGTACCCACCACGGTGACACCTTTGAGCTGGGCGGCGATATAAAGATTTTCAAGATCCAGGTTTTTGGCCGTCGCCCGGGAATATTTAGAATGAACATGCAGATCCGCGATAAATTTCATAACCAATAAAAAAGGTCACATCTTAAATATTAAATATTTCTTTTTTTATTTTTTCTATTTTATATTTCAATTTGGGGTTTACCGTAATCTCTTCTGCAACGCGCTTTGCCATCATCGTAATGAGCGCACCGCTTACACCTCCAAAAAAGATGCCTATATCACTGCAAGACATTCCTCCCAAATCTCTGGAAAGATAGATAGCAACTTCCCTGGCCTTATTGCGCTTAAGGCCTTTTTTACGTATTTTTTCAGCTTCAATATTAAATGCCGCGCCAACTTGGTCAACGATGGTTTCCGGATCCACACGGGGCTTTAGTTTCTTCAGTTGGGGTATTTCTTTTTCATCGTCTCGTTTGGAAAGAAATGTATCTTTAACCCAGTTGACAAAATCAGTGTCTCCTAAAATAAATCCACCCTCTAATTGTTTGCTCGGATCTTTTACGGATCTAATATCAACGCCCTCAATAAATTCTCTATAATTCTTTCGAGCCCTTTTTGTGCTGCTACCGAAATTAGATAATAACCAGTCGATCTTCAAAAATTTCGGCGATTTTTGCTTACCGACAAATGCAGAATAGCTACTCCATTGATATTGCTCTGGTGTATCTATTATCTGGGCACGTACTGGATTCAAGTGTATGTATCGGGATAAATGTTTGAGGTACGCTTCTGCCTCAATTAAAATCGCCTTAAAGCGACCCTGAAAAAGATGTCCTTTTCTATTATACTTTCGGTTAAAATAGGTTGCATAGCTGACGTTGAGCCATTGCATCGTCACACTTAAATTTGGTTCGACTGTTTCTAGCAGTAAATGATAATGATTGCCCATCAAACAGTAGGTGTGAACGATGACGGCAAATCTATCAGAGGCTTTTTCAAGGTATTGAAGAAACTTTTGGTAGTCCCCTGGACCATTAAATAGTTTCTCCTGGCTGTTGCCGTGGTTGATCACATGATAAAAAGCGCCAGGATATTCAACGCGCAGTGGCCGTGCCATTTAATTTCCAAAAAGTTTAGGTCTAAGTTGGGTTTCTATATCAGTTAAAAGAATTCAATAAAAGATGAAACTGTTTATGTCAATAATTAATATTTAAGATGTGACCCCTTATTTTTATTTATAAATTTAGCTTGTTTGTTTTTAATAAACACGCTATATATTTATCTTTATTTATTTTATATACTACATATGGTATAATTTATAAGAATAACCGTTTTACTGAAAAGGGTTAAATAGTCCTCCAGATGAGTCTGTTGTCCGCCTCGGTTTCGATCACGCGATATAGAGTTGAAGGTCGGCTCAAGATGCCGGTTACAGAGACAGTCGCTGCGGCACTTAAGAAAAATGCAATTTCTGAAATCGATGATCGCTCCGCGGAAAAGATGAGTGGTTGGACATCGTTTGAAAAACCGTATCTGCCTGATTTTAGTGGATCTAATTTTGTCTATGCAGCGTATCTGGTTTTTGCGTTGCGAATTGACAAAAAAAGCGTTCCGCCAAAATTAATTCAAAAGAATTTTATGATCGAGTCCGCCCGGCATTTGGCCACAAGCGGCAGGCAATATCTGTCCCGAAACGAAAAACAGGTTATTAAGGACCGCGTTGTTGAAGCCTTATACTTAGAGGTTCCAGCGGTTCCGCATGTTTACGATATCATCTGGAACTATGAAGAATCGGTTTTGTGGTTTTTTACCAATCTAAAAGCAGCCAATGAAGAATTGGAAACGCTTTTTATAAGATCCTTTGGCTTGACGCTCATTCGAATATTTCCCTATACGGCCGCCCAATTAAGTTCCGATCTATCGAATACCGAAAAGGATATTCTTCTTAAACTGGCGCCGACAAGTTTTAAAGATTAATGAAGATAACATGTTAGATATTGCCGTTGCCTACAACCGATTTAAATTTCTCGGTGATGAGTTCCTGACCTGGTTGTGGTTTGTCATTGAACAGGATCCGGCGATCCTTAAAAATATAGATCCGGATTTAACATCATTCGAAATCGGCAACCGTATCGTTCTGGAAAACAGAGGAAAAGATTCGGTCGAACGCATTACCATAAAAGGTGAAAATGCTCATTTTGAAGAAGGCATGTTGGCCTTAACAAAAGGGGCCCTGGTTGCTGAACTCAATCTGGTTTGCCGAACCACCGAACAAAAATGGGCGTTTACCGTAAAAGGTGAGAGTCTCAATCTGAGCGGTTTTAAAACGCCTAAAATTGCACCGCTGGAAAGTCCCGATGACCTGGAAGGCGCAGTTTTAGAAAAGGTCTTTCTATATGATAAGATCTTGCAATTTTTAGAAAAATTATATAAACACTTTATTAAATTAAGGACATCCGATAACTGGCAGAGCGGGGTTGTGCCGTTGATTAAAAAATGGATGCATCCGTCTTAACTGGTTTTGATTCTAATTTATATCTTATTGAAATAAATATATTTTTTACAATCCAACCATCCTGAGTACAGAACACATTCGTTTTAATAACGTGTCGATAGTTTAAGACTTATTAACAAGTTTATTTTTTATGTTGATATCTATGGTTTTATCAGCATTAAAAACAAGCGGATATCGTAAATCATGTATCAATAATTTTTTAATAAATAAAATATCTTAGAAAGATTTTAGACTTATCAACACCCCTTATTCATAACCATATATAATATAAAATTATAATATAAAGGAATACGTTATGAAGGTAACCCTTAAAAGGGGGGATTTGCTCCCGGTCTTATCAAAAGTACAGGGTCTTACGGGGCGCCGAACGAACCTTGCGATAACCACCAATGTATTGGTTCAAACCGTTGAAAACGGGATTTCTATCTCGGCGACAGATCTTGAAACCGGTTTTGAGGGATACTACGACGCCAAGGTTGAGGCTGAAGGAATCATCGCCATAAATGCAAGGAAATTCTACGAAATCGTTCGGGATTTTCCGAGTGAAGACATTTTATTAAACGAAGTCGAAAATCACTGGATCGAAATTGGAAATCAAAAAGTTGAGTATCACATCGTCGGTTTGAATCCGGATGATTTTCCGGAAATTCCCAAGATTGAATCCGTTGAATTTTTTGAAATTGACTCTCTGGCACTGGCAAAAATGATTGAAAAAGCAGTGGTTGTCAGCGGTGCTACCGATGATAAACGCGCTCACATTGTGGGTGTTTATGCTGAACGTATTGAGGAAAAAAAGAATAAAATTTTTCGGTTTGTCTCCACCGACGGTAGCCGGCTATCAAAGGTAGATCACCTCTTTGACAAGGATAGCAACCTGCCGTCGGGCGAAAGTGTTATGATTCCCAAAAAGGGACTTGTTGAAGTCAGCAAATTTCTTGATTCGGAGGGTCCGGCCAAAATCGGTTTTAAAGATAATAATTTTATCGTTCAAAAAGAACGGGAAACCATAATTATTCGACTCTTGGAAGGTGATTTTCCGGAATATGGTGATATCATCGTTAAGAAAGGCGGAAGTTCAATTCCACTGGACCGACAGTTATTTTTAATGATGCTCAAACGCATGTCTATATTAAGTTCGGAAGATTACAAAGGCGTTATTTTTAATTTTGAAAAGAATCAGCTGAATATCACATCCACCAATCCCGACATTGGTGAATCTAAAGAAGATATGGAAATTGAATATAAAGGCGATGTCATTGCAGTTATGTTTAATCCCAAATATTTCATTGAAACCCTAAATGTCATCGAAGAAGATAAAGTCATTCTCAATATTATTGATGAGGAAAAACCCTGTCTTATTGAAGGCGGAGAAGACAAAACCTATTTAAGCGTAATAATGCCGATGAGGATATGAAAGTAAAAACAAACAACAACAGCTACACAGAAGACAACATTAAGGTGTTGGAAGGTCTGGAAGCGGTTCGCAAAAGACCGGCAATGTACATTGGAAACGTTGACGTTGCCGGCTTGCATCATCTGGTTTATGAAGTTGTCGACAACAGTATTGATGAAGCCATGGCTGGCTTTTGCGACCTTATTGAGGTGATCATCCACGACGACAACAGCATCAGCGTGATTGATAACGGCCGGGGAATACCCGTCGGTATCCACAAGAAAGAGAAAATACCAGCGGTCGAAGTCGTCATGACCAAACTGCATGCCGGCGGCAAGTTTGACGATAATTCCTATAAGGTTTCCGGCGGACTCCACGGCGTCGGCGTTTCGGTTGTCAATGCCCTATCCAGCTTTCTGGAAGTCGAAATATATACAGAAGGCAACAAATACTATCAGACATATGGACAAGGCAAAAAAACGAGCGAGTTAGAGAAAAAAGGAAAAAGCCGTAAACAGGGGACCAAGGTCCATTTCATTCCGGATCCGGAAATTTTCGAAATTACCGAATTTAGTTACGAGGTCCTGGTGCGGCGGCTGAAAGAGCTGGCCTTTTTAAACAAAGGGCTCAAAATTACGATCGAAGATGAACGTACCGATGCCAAAGAAGAATTTTATCACAAAGGCGGTATTGTTGATTATGTGAAGTACATCAATCGCCGCCATACCCCGCTTCACAAAAAACCGATTTTCATGGAAGGCACCAAAAACGATATCCAGATCGAAGTTGCCATCCAGTACAACGATACCTACAGCGAAAAAATCTTTTCATTTGCAAACAACATCAATACCACCGAAGGCGGTTTTCATCTGATTGGATTTAAGGCCGGTTTGACCCGCACCATTAATCAATATGCCAGCAACGGGAACTTGCCCAAAAATTTACAGGTCAAAATTACCGGCGACGATGTCAGAGAAGGAATGACCGCGATTATCAGTGTACGCATCAAAGATCCGCAGTTTGAAGGCCAGACCAAAACCAAACTGGGTAACAGTGAAGTGAAAGGTCTGGTTGAGTCTCTGGTCAATGAAAAATTAAGCACTTTTTTTGAAGAGAATCCGGCCGTCGCCAAAAAGATAATCGCCAAAGGGGTGGATGCCGCCCGGGCACGGGATGCGGCCAAACGGGCGCGTGATTTGGCCCGAAGCAAAGGTGCCCTTGTGGATGCCACCCTTCCCGGTAAGCTGGCAGAGTGTCAGTCAACAGATCCTGCAGAGCGGGAACTGTTTATTGTAGAGGGGGATTCTGCCGGCGGTTCTGCCAAACAGGCCCGCGACCGAAAATTTCAAGCGGTCCTGCCGCTAAAGGGAAAAATATTAAATGTCGAAAAAGCCCGTTTCGATAAAATTTTGCACAGTGAGGAAATTAAAAATATCATCACCGCGCTGGGAACCGGAGTGGGTAAAGAAGAATACAATATTGATAAAATCAAATATCATAAAGTGATTATCATGACCGATGCGGATGTTGACGGCTCCCACATCCGCACGCTTCTGCTAACATTTTTTTACAGGCAGATGTCCGAGATGGTCGAAAGGGGCTATCTGTATATTGCTCAACCACCTTTGTTTAAAGTCGGCAAAGGAAAAAAGAGCGAGAACTATGTTAATAATGAGTCCGAATTAAATGATATTGTGCTGAAAAAGGTTTGCAAGGGCAGAAGGCTGCAAACCAAAAAAGGCCAGAAAGAATTATCCGGCCATAATCTGTTCATGTTTATCGCCAATATTTCGGAGTATTTTACAGTGCTGGACCGCCTGGGAAAGCGCGGCATTCCGGCGGAAGTTGTCGAACTGCTGGTCAAAGAAAATGTTGCCAACAAAACCTTTTTGCAGAATGAAAAACGCATGTCAAATTTGCGGGAAAAGTTGCTAAAAAAAGGCTACGCCGCTGACAGCCTGACATTCAGTGAAGAACGCAACGTCTTTGAATTGACCGTCAATGGAAAGATAACCGATGAAGCGGTGGAACTACCCTACGATCCTATCGGCAAATCAGCGGGCCCTGTAAAAATTGGACGCGGTCTGATCTATTCCAATGATTTTCAGAAATGTTTGAATCTGGGCAAAAACATATTCAAATACGATTTTCCTCCCTTTACGATTTCAAATAAAGATGCCGAAAAAGATGGCGAACCTGTTATCGCCATGGATAAAACCGAACTGCTGGATTTTTTCATGCGGGACGGGAAAAAAGGCCTTACCATCCAGCGCTATAAAGGCCTGGGAGAAATGAACCCGGAACAGCTGTGGGAAACCACCATGAATCCTGAAAAACGCAACATGTTCCAGGTAAAAATTGAAGATGTTGTCGATACGGATGAGATTTTTACGATTCTCATGGGTGAGGCCGTGGAACCCCGCCGCGAGTTCATTCAGACCAATGCCCTTGAAGTCAGCACGCTGGATATATAAAACTTTTCCGATCTATAACCCAGCCTCAGGCCAATCTACCGGGTGATTTTTATTCTATATTAATTTCGGAGTGTTGGAGTAGTGGAGTAATGTTTGAAAGCTTGATATTTTTTTCAACACGCCAATACTCCAACACTCCAGTGCTCTTGTTGAAAAATTCACATAGACGATAGACTTCACAAGCATTATCGTGGGCAAAACCTAAGGACAAAATGAAAATGGACATCCACAGCATTTACGCAAGAGACTTGCCGGATCTATGGTTTCAGGCGGTTCATGACATCCTCGATCACGGCAGGCGCTTTGTTATTGACCGCGGATCTTATGAAGGCCAAACCCGTCTGGAATACGATTACTTTATGGGACACGTGAAACATCCCGGTACCCAGCCTTTGATTCCGGATATTCCACCGGCCTGCGGCATACCCAATCCTGTGGAACACGATTATATTTACGGCGGTGCGGGTTATGACCGTGCCTATATTGAATATTTAATGTCGGCGCGCAAAGAAACCGGCGAATCTTACACCTACGGTGAACGGCTTACGCGAGTTCCGCTATCCGGTGATAAACTGAGCTGGTGGGAACAAAACAATACCGAGATCATCGACAAGCGCGACGTCGACGGCAAGGTCGTTTTTGAAGAAGACGGCCAACTCTACTTAAACCAGATCGAATGGGTTATTGATACGTATAAAAAGTTTGGTCAGCGCAATAATCAACTGGTCCTACAGATCGCGCACCCCTCGGATCTGACCCTTCTGGATCCGCCCTGCCTGCGGTCCATCGATACCCGTATTCAGGATGATTGCCTTAATTTCTTTGTTTATTTTCGATCCTGGGATCTGTGGAACGGCTTCCCGGCCAACCTGGCGGCCATTCAAAATCTAAAAGAATACATGGCCGGCGAAATCGGTGTTAAAGACGGTCAAATGGTTGTCGAAAGTAAGGGTTTGCACCTTTACGGCTATGCCGAAGATTTGGCCAAACTGCGGTGTTTAAAAGCCTGATCCGTAAAAGAGAATAATAAAACAGTCCTGTTTGAGGTTGATTATGTCTCCATCGAGCCTGGACCATCTGTATTCAAAAAGCGCCTGTTGTGCGGTGCCATCGGCAATCCGTGAAATCAACAAACTCGTCGACCTTCCGGACATGAAATCCCTGGCCGGCGGGTGGCCCGATCCCGCTGTTTTTCCGGGCAAAGCGATCTTGCGGATCGCCACCGATCAGCTCGGCAAAAATAAGGACCAGATTTTACAATACGGCACAACCGAAGGGCTGGCTGAATTACGCCAGGAACTCGCTCACCTGGCGGCCAAGCGTTACGGAATTGTATGTACCCCGGACAACATTCTTATCACCCACGGATCTGCCCAGGGAATGGATCTGGCCTGCCGGGTGATGATCGATCCTGATGATGTGGTCCTGGCGGGTCTGCCGACCTATTTCGGCGGTACCGGTTCAATATTGGCTTGTTGCGGAGAACCGGTCGGTGTTGAAATCGACGACGATGGGATAAACACCGACCTTCTGGCCGATCAATTGCAAAAGCTGAAAAACAGTGGAAAGCGGGCCAAAGGAATCTATGTGATTCCCAATTTCCAGAATCCCACCGGGGCGACACTGTCACTTACCCGCCGCGAGCATCTTGTCGACCTGGCCGCAACCTATGATCTGGTAATATTTGAAGACGATCCTTACGGTGATCTGCGCTTTGAAGGCGATCACCTGCCGTCTCTGATGGCCCTGGATGATGCCGGCCGTGTGATCCACATGCGCTCCATGTCCAAGACATTTGCACCCGGATTGCGGGTGGCCTGGAGTATCGGGCCAGCTGATGTAATTCGCAAAATGGTCGTGGCCAAACAGTTTGTGGATGTCGCCACCAATACCCTGTCCCAGTATATTTTATTGGAATTTATTCGCAGCGGTCTGCTGGAAAAACAAATTGAAAAGAACAACCGGCATTATAAGCGCAAACGGGACTTCATGCTCGAACAGCTAAAGATGCATTTCCCCGCAGAAGTGCAGTGGAATCGACCTGCCGGTGGATTTTTTATTTTTGTTAATTTACCCGCTGCGATGGATGCCAGCGAGCTCTTAGCCGATGCCATCAAAAACAACGTCGCCTTTGTGGCCGGTTCACCCTTTTTCATAGACCACAGCGGAACCCATACGTTTCGGCTGTCCTATTCTCAATCCAGTGAAGCGGTGATCGAAGCGGCGGTGGCCGAACTGGGAAAGTTGATCAAAAAACGATTAAAAAGTTGAAGCCATCCATTTTAATATTATTGCTCACGCAAAGCCGCAAAGAAAGCGTGTTAAATATTAAAAAAATCCTTGGCGCCTTTGCGTGAGGCCAAAAGCAATCGTTCACTTTAGTCGCTTTCATAGACACTAATATGGATCTGCTTGACTTGAAAATTCTGAAAGCGCTGCAAAGCAGCGGGCGCAAGAAAAATGCGGAACTGGCGCGGGAACTGGGGACGGCACCCTCTACCATGATGGAGCGTATTCGGCGCCTGGAAGAATCCGGGGTTTTGCAGGGCTATCGCGCCAGCATTGATCCCAAGAAGCTGGGGCTCGATTGAAATCGCAGCCAACGAGACGAACTGATATTACCTAAAACTGGCTTCAAATTCTACATATTTTTCAGCACTTCTATCAGTCGATCAATTTCTTCTCTGGTATTATAATGGGCCAGGCCGACGCGCACCATTCCTCCCGAATCTTCCACTCCCAGCCTTTCTGTAACCGCCAGGGCATAGTAGTTGCCGTCCCAGACAAAAATGCCCTGATTGCCGAGGTGTTCGGCAATTTGCGAGGGCCGAAAGCCTTCCCGCGTAAAGGCCAGCGTCGGGCAGCGCTGATCAAATTCCATCGGATTCGTAATACCGTAAATGCGAATTCCGGATATTTTTTCGATCCCGCCCAGCAGGTCGCCAAATAGCGGCCGTTCATAAGCCATGATGGCACCCATGGCCTGCTTTAATTCCCGGCGGCGTTCGCTATAACGGCTGTGCGCATCGGCGTCGATTGTGTCTGCCCGGTTGCCGTATTTCCGGCCGACTTCCGCCAGATAATCTATGGCAGCACTTATCCCGGCCAGACCTTCATGGTTTAAGGTGCCGGTTTCAAACTTATGGGGCGGCGTGGTTTTAGAAGGCCGTACTTTGTAGGCGGCCAATTGCTCGAGTAAATCCAGCCGCCCCCACAAAACCCCCACATGAGGTCCAAAGAATTTATATGCCGAACAAACCAGAAAATCGCATCCGTCGTCCTGGACATCAATGGGTCCGTGGGGCGCGTAATGAACCGCATCCACCCATAACCAGGCACCGACGGCATGGACCATTTCCGCCAATTCGGCAACCGGATTGATGGTACCGACCGCATTGGATGCATAACCCAGCGCCACCAACCTGGTTTTTTCATTGAGCAACGAAGCCAGATGATCCAGGTCCAGGCGGCAGTCTTCCGGCCGAAAATCCGCCCATTTGACGATGATGCCGTTCTCTTCTAAAGCAGCCCAGGGAGCGATGTTGCCATCGTGATCCAGGTGGGTGACGATAATCTCATCTCCGGGCTGCAACATACGGCCGATGGCGCGGCTGAAACTAAAGGTAAGCGATGTCATGTTGGCACCGAAGATAATTTCGCTGGCAGAAGAGGCGTTCAAAAAATCGGCCATGTCGGCTCGCGCCTGATCGATGATATCATCGTTACGGTGACTGGTGATAAAATGACCGCCGTGATTGGCGTTGGCGCGCACCAAATATTCGCTCATGGCATCGATAACCCGTTGCGGCACCTGCGTGCCGCCCGGCCCATCGAAATACACGTAAGGTCGGCCATGCGCATCGGTCTGTTGCAGGGCCGGAAACTGGGACCTAACCGGTGAAAGGTTAACAGAGGGTTTGTTCATTTGATCACACCTTATTTGAGTTTAGGTGTCCAGATTGCTTTTCATTAAAAAACACCCGCCCTCATGGGGAATGTGTTCATGGAAATTGAGTTGAACGAGCGCAAGAACTTCAAAGCCATGACGGCGATAAACGCTCAGGGCGGCGCTATTGTCGGCGAATACCATCAGGCTCAAGACGTTAAATCCGCTCTGTATTGCTTTTTTCTTTGTTAAGGCGATAAGCTTACTCCCGATTCCGTTTCGGCGCCAATTTTGGTCCACACATAAGGCATTCAGTAAAAAAGAATCGTCCACCCTGGCAGCGTAAAATTCTGTCAGATGGTCCAGCCGGTCTTTGGGAAAATATTGTCTCATCTCTGTGGTGATCTCATGATAAAGCGCGGGAAAAGACAAACCCACACCGATAACCTGATCTTCGGCTTCGGCCACAATTGCATTTTTAAAAGTGTAGTATCCCTGGTCGATTTCTAAATTATGGGCCACGATTTGCTGCGGTGTTAATCCTGGCACGAGATCATGAAAGAGAAATTCCACAACACCACCGGATGCAATATCGACCAATTCTGCCATCCGTAGGCAATCCGTTTTTCTTGCAGTGCGATACGTGATGCCCATGGCTTTTCCTTTAGAAGTATCTAATCTGCGTGAGTAAATATCTTAAAACAGATCTTCTAGCAAATCTGGTGATTGTCAACAATAAAAAAGCAGAAACAAATCTGTTTCTGCTATCTGATAAAGAATCTTTGGCCCCGGGCAGGCAATTCGATCAAAAGCCCCGATTAGGTAATCGGGCCGGCAACCTTTTTTAACTCAACACCGTCGACGACCATAAGCCATTGATTGTTTTCCATATAGGGTGGATGCTGTACTTTAAAGGTTGTGGTGAGAAAGAGCACACCGACGACAAAATCATCTCCCTCGAAACTTTTTACAGGACCGGTTACGGTTTTCGTTAGATTGCCGTTTACGCGCCTGTAGTTGACGCCCCCATCGTCGGTTATGGTTAAATGGAAACCAACGCCTTCCCAGGTTCCCACATAGGTTCTTTTTTCCTCTGGAATCGGGATTGAATTACAGCCGCTAACCAAGCCGATGAATCCCACAATGATCAACAATATAGTGAATCGGTGCAGATGGTTACACATTACAAGCCCCCCTCAGGCTTCAAAAAATGAACGGAAATAATGGCCCCAAGTACGTGTGTTGCTATAAAAAAGAACGAAAAGTTTGCACCGGCACAAAATCTGCCGGCAATCAAATCCTGGTACCCCCGATATCTATATCCGCAATTTTCAAATAAACTTTAGCTTTTTTTTAAACCGAAGAGCGGTGGGCCGCGTAAACACTGCGAAGTCTGGATTGACATTTTTCACAATGCGGGTACTTTGCCCTTTTATTTTGGGAAAGGATGATTTACTTTAATTAGAACCCATCTCAAAAAGGTGAATCAGGGTTCCCCGCTAAAGCGGGATTTCACATCTTGATTTAATAAATATCTGGGCTCAACAGGGCCCCGCTGAAGCAGGATTACATATCTAATCTTAAAAAATTAACGTATGCATCAAGGCGTCCCGTGAATTGAAAACGGAGCGTACACGCAGTGCCTGAATATTAAAATTCGCGGGGCAACACAGCCCTGGGCATTTAGACGCATTTTTGCAATAGCTTCTACAGAGGTGTATATGGACATTGTTACCCGAGCGAATGACTTGATGGAAAGGGAAACATCTTTTTGTCTGGCGACGGTTGTGGTTTCATCCCGCCCCGAGGTTCCACCCGGCCGGAAGGTCATCGTGCTGCCGGATGGGTCTCTGGAAGGCAGTCTTGGAACCGAACCGCTGGATACCCGACTAAGCGGGTTGGCGCGCGATGCTTTTAAAAAGAAGAAGCGGCAGTTGGTTGAAATTGATGACGGGATACAGGCTTTTGTTGATATACTTAGTTCCGGAGCCCATCTGGTTATTTGTGGCGCCGGCCACATCGCCGTGCCTCTGGCCCAAATTGCGCGCAGCGTTGGCTTCCGGGTGACCGTATTGGACGACCGTTCCGACTTTGCCAATCCTTTGCGCTTTCCAGATTGTGAGGTCATAGCCGAGGACTTTGCGCTGGCTTTACGGGAAATGGATTTTGGGCCGACCGCTTATGTGGTTGTAATCACCCGTGGTCACGTACATGACGTGGATTGTCTGACCGCGATTTTAGGCAAAAAATTGGCTTATGTCGGCATGATCGGCAGCCGCAGGCGTGTTCGCATTGTCCTTGAAATTCTTGAAAAAGAAGGCATTGCCCGGGAGCATTTAAAAAAGGTCTTCACGCCCATCGGTCTGCCCATCGGGGCCGAATCACCAGAAGAGATTGCCATATCGATCGTGTCGGAATTGGTGTGTGTTCGCCGGAAAGGCCCACAGCAGGCACAGGCACTCCGAACTGCCGCAGGAATGGAATTATGAACGACAAAGAAATTTATCAAAAACTTGCCGAACTCAAAGATCAGGGCATTGTGGCCTGCCTGGCCACCATCGTCGAAACCGCCGGTTCCACTCCGCGTGAAGCCGGCGCCAAAATGATTATCTGCGCCGACGGCACTCTCTACGGATCCGTGGGCGGCGGCTGCGGCGAAAGCGAGGTTCGCAGCGCCGCCCTGCGTTCGATTCTGACCACCCAAAAACCGGAGCTCCTCGAAATAGATCTAACCGATGATATCGGCGTCCGTGATGGAGATGTTTGCGGGGGCAAGATGCGGATATTTGTGGAACCGATGGGTTATAGATAGTTTGTAGAATTCAGAAAGGTTTACCATGGAGATACTGCAGGAGACCGCCCGGCGGGTTAAGCAAAAACTGGGCAGCGATTTTGAAAAGCTGGCCGTCGAGCGGGTTGCGGTCGGCCTGTTTTTTACCGGGGTAAAATTATCCGATGGCACCGGTGGCGTCAGTTACACGCCGGTGAAGGATATTCCCCAGGCGGTTTGCTGCCCGAGTTCGGCGGGAAGAATTTTTGATCCGGTAAAGATCAACGGGATGAAAGCCGCGGATGTTTTGGGAGCGCTCTCCGCTGCCGAGCCCATCAAGACGGCCATTGCAATTGCCACACTAAATGCGCTCAGTGCGGTTTGCTGGGAGCGGGGATTAACCGATAATTACCGCATCCAAATCAATGCCGATGCGGTGGATGCCGTTCGCATGCCCGTCCAAAGCTCGGTGGCGGTCATCGGCGCTTTTGTTCCTGTTTTAAAAAAATTGAAGGCCCGCGGGGGGCGCTGGTGGGTCATCGAACAGGATCCCCGGACGCTCAAAGACGATGAAATGGACCACTTTATACCTGCCGACCAATCCCGGGAAATCATTTCAGCGGCTGACGTCCTGATTATCACGGGTGTCACGCTGGTCAATCATACCATGGAGCCGATTTTAAAGGCCGCCCGGCCGGATGCCGAAATCGCCGTTGTCGGGCCCACGGCCAGCATGCTTCCCGAGGCCCTGTTTGCCCGTGGCGCCCGGGTGGTGGGTGGTGTCTGGGTCAAAAAAGCGGATGAGTTGCTGGGTGTCCTGGCCGCCGGGGGATCCGGATATCATTTTTTCGAAAAACTGGCCCCCCGAATTGTTATTGAGAAGCCATCCTGATCTTTGAGTTCATATGCTTTAACCCTGAACCTCATTCATGGGATAGCGTGATAAGGGGTGTGGGCGGACTGATGATTTTCATTTTTCTTTGGGCCTGCCGGTGGCGCTCCAGCACATCTTCAACGACTTCCTGAACGGAGGCAAATTTGGCGCTGCCATAGGTCGTTTTATAGTGCCCGATCTGGTTTTCAACCAGGGGCACGATTTGCTCATGTTCAACAAGTTCTTCCATGGAAAACCCCTGCTCAAGCCCCGCGGTGATCAATTCAACCACATCATAATCGTATCCCAGATCTTTAAAATCACTTTGCTCCGGTTCCAAACCGGCGGTGGGCTCGCGCTGAATGATCCGTCTGTCCAGCCCCAGGAAAGCGGCCATTTCGCGCACCAGCCGCTTGGGCAGACCGGAAATGGGGCTGATATGCACGGCACCGTCTCCAAACAGGGTGTAATACCCGATGCCCACATCTTCATCTTTATTGCCGGTACCCGCCAGGGTTTTGTTTTCCGTTGCCGCCTTGGTCGACAGGACGTTGGCCCGGATTCGGGAGATCATATTCCCTTTGTGAAAATGACTGTCAAACGCCTCAGGATTGGTTGATCTGAAGGATTCAACCAGTCTTTCAATACTGTGGATTTCATAACGGATGCCCAGGTGTTTCGCGACCGACTCGGCATCTTTTTCGTCCTGGGTGCGGTTGATTCCGGATGGCAAAATATAGCCCACCAGCTCCAATTTGGGGTCCGGTTCAGCAAGCTTTGCGTTGTGGCGGTCAAATGCCTTTTTAATCAGGGCCGCGGCGGTGCTCGAGTCAACGCCACCCGACAGGCCGATCACACACCCGCTGGACCCGGTTTCCAGAACCGCCGCAACCACAAAGTCACCAATCTCTTCACATATCTGCTGGCAGTCCATCTTCGCAAGCTTGATGGGTTTCACGTAAACGACCTTCCCGTGTTATTATGCCCTAAAAAATTTTAAAAAGTCGTGTGGAATATTTAATTCCAGTTTAATGCCTATGCTGCTTCATCGCCCCTTAAATTGTCAAGAAATTTGTTGTGCAAATTCAGTCCGGAATTGAGGAGGATTTTTAAAGGCAGTTACGATCGAAGATTAGAAGCCTGTCAGAGGGCCACCTGGGAATAAATTAGTTGCCCCGTAAAAAACGGTCCAGCTCGGTTTTGAGGGTTCGCCAGCCGCGGCCGACTTTGATGGCCTTGATTCTGCCTTCGGCGATATATTTCAGGTAGGTGGGCCGCGAAATCTTGAGGTATTCACAGGCTTCTTTGGTGGTATAAACGATTTCCTGGCCGCTATCATTAAATCCATTGGGGTAGCCCCCGTTGCGTCGGTCAAAACCGCTGCGACGATCGGTTTTCTTGCGCCGATCTTCACCACTTCTGCGCTGCACGATGTGATCATTTATCATAAATACCACCCGGTAACCAATAAATATGCAAAAATTCCTATCGAACCGGAACTAGTATCGGCAATTCATGTATTTTTCTTTAAATATTTTTGGAAAGTAAATGAGATTTGTGGCCTTCATTATGCTTTAAATGATAAAATCAGCGATGGAAAGCATTTTTTTTAAAATATCACAAAATGTGTAAAATACTGTAAAATAAAGTAAAATGCTGTAAAAAACTGTTAAATTTTTATTGAATTTGCCGGTATGTTTGGCCCGAGCGGAGATCGTTTTTGCGTATTTAAAAAATGACATGTCTGCACCTGGCGCCCCTATCGGAAAATAATGAGCGCCCGTTTCTGTCAAATGCTGTCAAATGCTGTCAAATAGTGTAAATATTTGATAATACATAATTTTTTTCTTGAATCGGCTTAGATTGTCTGGTAAGGTCACGGTGTTCAGGCAATCATGCTGCTGTGCCCGTCTTGAGTCACGAGCCCTTGCCAACGTGTAAGACGCTTAAGGCGATGCCGACAGTGTGATGCTTCCAGGGGGGGTAAACTTACCCGGATGGAGGAAGGTTTCTGGGAGGAAGCCGACGCCTAATATCGTTATTCCTTTGCCAATTCTGCTTTTTTATTTTATTCGGGTCAGTCTATCCCCCCCTTATTAACACACGGCCCCGACACCCGCCCCAAATATTGGATCACGAGCAAAGACTACGGTATTTGCCAGCATATTACCTTCCAGAAAATAACCCGGTCTGCCCAACCTGAATCTAATCTTGACATTTTAGATTCTCTTCTAAAAATAAGGGGAGGTTGTTGACGAACGGGCCTTCCGGCGGCACGATTTGTGTTATGTTACCGAAGTAATTTACCGAGCACGGTTTTATTTTGGGCTAAATTTAAACCCGAAGCGGCAGGGATAATGGGATGCGACCGAAATCCCTTTTTTTCAGTATCATCGCATATCTTTTTTGGGCTTCGATGGGGCTGCAGGCAATGGGTCAGGAGATGACACCCAACGTCAAGATATTCATGTGCGGGGACGTCATGACCGGAAGGGGCATCGACCAAGTGCTGCCGAGTCCCGGTGATCCCGTCATTCACGAGTCTTACATGAAAAGCGCCGTTGGATATGTCAAAATAGCCGAGCAGGCCAATGGTCCCATTCAACAGCCGGTCAGTTTTGCTTACATTTGGGGGGACGCCCTCGATGAATTAAGGCGCTCGGCACCGCACGTGAGGCTCATTAATCTGGAAACGAGCATTACGACCCATAACGATTACTGGAAAGCAAAAGGAATACACTACCGGATGCACCCCGGGAACATTGACATTTTAAAAGCCGCCGGAATCGATGTTTGTGCTCTGGCCAACAATCACGTATTGGACTGGGGGTATGCAGGTCTTTCTGAAACACTGGCGTCCTTAAAAGCGGCGAACATCCAAATTGCGGGCGCCGGCGGCAACCTTGATGAGGCCGCCGCACCGGCCGTGATAAATATGGGTGACCAGAGCAGGGTGATCATTTTTTCCTTTGGATTGCCGACCAGCGGAATTCCCTTCAACTGGGCGGCCGAGACGAGCAGGCCCGGCGTAAATCTGCTCGGGGATCTGAGCGATACATCACTGCGCTTTATCCAAAAAAAGGTCCACCAGGTAAAACGTAAGGGGGATGTCGTGGTGGCGTCCATCCACTGGGGTGACAATTGGGGCTACGATATTTCCCGCCGGCAAACCCGATTTGCGCACCGGCTGATTGATGATAGCGGTGTTGACGTTATTCATGGGCATTCATCGCATCATGTCAAAGCCATTGAGGTCTATAAAGATAAACTCATTCTTTACGGCTGCGGAGATTTTTTAAATGATTATGAAGGAATCGGCGGCTACGAAGAATTCAGATCGGATCTGGCCCTGATGTATTTTGCGACGGTGGATTCAGCCACCGGAAAACTGGTTGCTTTAGAAATGACGCCTACTCAGATCAAACGCTTTAAGGTCAACCGTGCGTCAGGCGCCGATGCATGGTGGATAAAGGAGATTTTAAATCGAGAAGGGAAAAAATTTCGAACTCGAGTTAAAATGGACAAAGACAAGCACTTAATCTTGCACTGGTAGTATGGTGTCCTGGCCTATACTTGAGTTGACAGAATTGGAAGGCGAGTTAAAACTTAGATGCGCAATATGAAATCACAGCTCTGTATTTCTCAAGAGATCATCCAGTTCTAAAAATAGTTGCACCTAAAATTCAGAAACGATAATGATTTTCCGGGCTCTTAATCATCGCATTTTGTTTCTCGCTGACATCTTATCTATATTTGCAAGAATTGCTTCGGCTTGCTGTCCCCATAAGCTTATATCCATAGAACGGTAGAGATCAATGGCTGTGTTAATTTCTGTTCGCGCTTTCTCGGTATGACCGTTTTTAAATAGGAGTTTGCCGAGCCCGAGATGGCAATGTGCAGTGAGTGGTAGCATAGAAAATTCGGAAGCCTGACTTAATCCTCGGCGATACCAATCTATTGCTTGATCTATCTTGCCCATATCAGCATTAATCTCGGCCATAACAGGCATGGCCCAAGCTTCCAGAGTGCATTCTTCCCGGCTCTTTGCAAGTTCCAAAGCACGGGATATCGTTTCATTTGCTAATCTAGTTTTACCAATAACGCGATACGCTTCTGCCAACACAATAAGCGGATGTGCAACCCAGAATGAAGCGGAGTCAAGGTTCTCCTTTCCGGCACCTTCTTCAAGGATAGACAAGGCACGGCCTGGTTCATTTGAAAGGAGGTAGGCATAACCAAGATTCCCCATCGTGTATGAGAAATGCGTTCTCACCCCATATTGACGGCATTGTTCGTAGCTTTTTTCTAACATCTTAAAAGCAGGTTCTAGCTTTCCTTGGCGTAGATACGCCAGAGAAATGAAATTGTAGACAACTACAAAAGTGAAGGCGTTTCTTTCCTGCTCAGCTATTTTTATCGCCTTATTCCCAATAGTCTCAATCTCCTTGAAGTTTCCAAGTTCAGCCATACCAAGCACAAGACAACCTCGTGTTGTGGCAGCCGGGACATTGGTCATACCGTAACGCCGGAAAGAGGTTTCTTTATCCAGAAGCCCTATAAGATCATTATGAAGTTCTATCTGCTTGGAAAATTGGCCAATAGTGTGAAAATAGAATCCCAGGTGGAATATTATCCCAACTTGGGAGCTGAAATCGTCAGCCTTCCTTGAAAGATCCAGGCCTTTTTCCCCAAGCTCAATTGCTTTTTTACATTCGCCGTGGATCCAGTAAAAATTTGAAAGATAATTTAAGACATTCGACAGGCGAGCATCATCATTGATTTGTTTTGCCAGCGATTCAGCATCACGCATCCACTTTCCCCACTCTTTATGTCGCGCCAGCGGGAAAAGGGCAGCACGCATGTTAAAAATCAGATCTATTTCTTTCTCAATTCGGTCTTTTGTTTGAGGCAACATATGAAGTGCTTCCAACGCAGCTTCGAAATGATTTTCGGCTTCGTCATAAGCAGATAGGGAAAAGGTCTTCAGCCCCACCTCTCGATTGTATCTGTGGGCACGTTGCCAATCTTCTCCTTGAAGACTATGGTAGGCGAGCAGTTCATAGTATTCATCCAACCTCTCGTGATAGAGCTTCTCAATGGCCATACCGATCTTCTTATGAAGCTCCTTTCTTTTTTTGAGAAGCAAGCTGTCATAGACGACATCTTGGGTAAGCGCATGCTTGAATACGTAAGTCGATTGGGGATATATCCCTCTTTCATAGAGAAGCTCTGAGTCTTTTAAAACCGATAGATAGGACAGTATTTCTTGCTCTGTGAGGCCCGTCGCTCGCTTGATTAAGTCGTGGCTGAACTCTCTTCCAGCGACGGAGGCAGTCTGAAGTAGACCTCTCATCTCCTCTGGCAGGGAGTCAACCCGGGCCATGATGACATCCTGAATCGTGGCCGGGATCACCGCCTCCTTGATATCTTTTGTTATACGATATTTGTTATCCTCTCTCTCTATGATTTTTAAATCTTTAAGAGACTTTATTAACTCCTCGATGAAAAACGGGATCCCTTCGGTCTTTTCAAGAATGAAGTCCTCAAGGTCGCTATCGAGCTCCTCCGTGCCCAGGAGATGAGAGACCATTATGAGGCTCTCCCGATTTGAAAGCCGGTTCAAATTCACCTGACTGTGATAAGACTTGGCGCCCCAGGTGTGCACAAACTCGGGCCGATGAGTGAATATCATTAAAATCCTGACACCCGGTATGCTCTCTAAAACATATTTCAATAGCTCCTCTGAACTCTTATCAATCCAATGCAGATCTTCATAGGCCAGAATCAGGGGCCGGATTTCGGAACCCTTCAGGGCGATTTGCTTAAATGCCTCCATGATTCGATTCTTTTTGACCTCAGGACTCATGAGGCTTTTATCGATGCCGCTGTCTTTGACCGCCAGGAGTTCTAAAAGATAGGGAAGGGTTGCAGCCTCATCGGCCCTCAACATTTTCAGACCCCTTTTGGCCTTTTCCATGATCTCAAAATCCCCATCATCTTCAAGAAGATCGAAATTTGCTTTCAAGATGTCAATGAGCGGATGATAGGCCACCGCTCTGCTATACGAAAGGCACCGTCCCTCCAAAAAAGTCACATCCTCGTGGGCGACAGCCTTTCTGAACTCATACAAAAGCCTGGATTTTCCGACCCCGGCCTCGGATATAATGGAAAAAGCCTGGCCCCTGCCCGACTTGGCCCGCTCCAAACCATCGAGCAGAAGCTCAAGCTCCCGCTCTCTGCCTGCGAAAGGCGTCAGCCCGCGCTCGGCACTAACGTCAAACCTTGTCCTGCGGGTGCTGGGGGCGATGGGACGATAGATGTTGACCGGCTCCTTTTTGCCTTTAACTACCCGCTGACCCAGACCCTCAAAACGAAATAAGCCTTCAGTAAGCTTAAAGGTGTCCTCGGTAATATAGGTCGTTCCGGGTTGGGCCTGGCCCTCCATTCTAGAAGCCAGATTGACCGTATCGCCAACTGCCTTGAACTCAACGTGCAGATCATTGCCTACGGTCCCCACCACCACCGGCCCGGTATGAATACCGATGCGCATTTTAACCGGCGGGAGATCTTTTCTTTCCTGTCTCAATTGATCACTGAATTTGGCCATTTCCCGGTGAATGGCAAGGCTGGATTGAATCGCGCGCTGGGGTGCATCTTCCAAGGCAACCGGCGAGCCAAACAGGGCCATAATGCCATCTCCGGTCATCTCGTTGACCGTGCCCTCGTAGTCGTGGACTTTGTGAATCAGAATTTCGTACACTTGATCCATAATCGCGTATGCGTCTTCGATGCCCAGCATCTCCGACAGCGGGGTAAAGCCTTCCATGTCGCAGAACATCACCGTGACCTGCTTGCGTTCGCCTTCGATTCTATCCCTCTGGGAGAGGATTTTCTCGGTGAGGCCTTTGGGAAGATAACGTTGAATTTTGTCCAATTTCTCGTCAAAGGAAAGTTCATTTGGAGATAGAGTCGGCTTTTCGTTTAGTTTATGGCCGCATCCATTGCAGAATTTAGCCATAACTGGCAGCGCTTTCTCACATTGCGGACACTTTTGTTCAAGTTTATGACCGCATTCAAGGCAGAAGTTGGAGTCTTCGGGATTTTCAAACTGACACTTCGGGCATTGCATTTTGGTGCCCTCCAATTAAACGTTAAGCAGTTCGAAAGATGTTGGAGAAGCGTTGGATGGTGAAATTGAAATATCGTAAATATCGATTTGTGTCAAATTGGTGGGAATACAATATGTTGTGGCTGGGACTTGGGGTAATTTTGGCAGATATCATATCTAAAGCAAATATCACAATAAATCTTGATTTTGATAATTGCAAAAACATCTCCCTTCACTGAAAAGTAATGCACTAAAAGCAAACCCTCTGAATACTAAAGATCATCGTTGATGATGAGTTTGATCTCATCGGAATTGGCTTTGAGCTCCGGGGCATACATGGCGTAGGCCCTGGTGGGCAGGGCGCTGAATCTGCCCGGGATCTCCGCCCGCAAACGGTAGCTGACGCTGTGTTGGCCGCGCGGCAGCCGCTGGACAAAGAAAGCCACTTTTTGATCACGAAACTCAACATAGGCGCCCATTTCATTGTCCGTGTAGCCGCTGCGCACCTCCACCGGCTCAAAGCCGGCGGCTTTCATGTCCTCAAAGACCAGGTACTCATAATCGTTTTTGCTGTCGATCACCAGCTCCACTTCGACCAGCTCGCCACTTGTTAAGGCGGCCATATTTTCAAGCAGCCGGCGTTCATATTTTTCGACCCGGCGGTCCACCGCCTGCCCGCGGGAACCCACGTCTTTGACGGTCTTGTCAACCGCTTCTAACTTAAAAACGCGGCGCTGCACTTTGATCTCCAGGCCTTCTTTGGTGATAAAGTCTTCCAGGGTAAAATAATCCAGATAGGCATTAAAATAGACCGGACCGTTTCCGGATTTTTTAAGGGTGAGCGTGTGGGTGCCGGTGGGAATTTGCTCGCCGGTCAGGATTACCCTGTTGTCAAAGGTAAACAGGTTTTCGGCCGTGATTCGAACGGTTTTTAGCGGGGCGTCGTTAACATAAATATCCAGGGCTAAATCCGGAGCCCCTTCTCCGCTGGCAGCCAGATAATCGGCAAAGGCTTCTACGATGACGGCCGTATCCCGGGTGCTGTTCCAGTAGGTGGCGTGCTTGCGGTTGTTGAGCAGATACTTGACCAGTCCGGACGCTTTTTCACCGGTCGGCTCGGTTCGCGCCAAAAGCTTCAGGTAGTAGGCGTGGGCTTCGTATTCGGAGCCGTACCAGTACCACCAGTAGTTGCTGTTGGGAAGATTGAGATAGGCGGTCTGGTTCTCATTGTCTGTGACCAGGAACTGCTCGATATTTTTGATGATCATGGCAAGTTTCTGGCTGTCTTCGACCTTGACCAGGGCCATGCCGAACATGGCCTTGGCATATACGGCCAGAGAATTGCGGTCACGGTAAAGATAATCACGCATCTTTTTGTTATCCAGGGCTTCATCGGTCAGCACCATGTATACAAAGGCATCCAGATTATCCGCGTGGGATTTTCCTTCTTTCCGGGTGCGGTCCCAGCGTATCAGCCGGTCGATTTCCCGGCCCTGATAGCCTTCTAGCCAGCGCACCCCTCTTGCAATCATATCCGCAGGGACGGCGACGCCGTTTTCCCGGGCGATCTGCAGCCCGTGGATCACCAGAGCGGTGGTATGGGGATAGGCGCGTTCGCCGTATCCGCTAAACCAGCCCCAGCCGCCGCCGGACAGCTGCATGGCGGCCAAACGCTTGACGCCGGCCAGGACCATGGCCGCAACCTCATCTTCATCAAATACGGGGCTATGATCATAGCGGCGCCACTGTGCCGCCCGGCCGGCATCATCACCGATTTCCTGGGCATTTAAGCTGGTGCGTTTGTCACGGATGGATCTCAGATCGACGCCCATGCGCCTCAGTGTTTGCTGGGTGATCACCGTGGGCAAAAACCGGTTCAAGGTCTGCTCGGTACAACCGTAGGGATAGCCGACCATATAGGGCAGGGCGTCCACCATTGCGCCGGCCAGTGTCGGCGAATATCGCAACTCCAGGCGGGATTGCGTCACCCGCCGCGCTGCCGGCACCCTAAATTTGATGTGGGTCTGGCTTTGACCGGCCCGCATGACACCGCTTTTGGGAACCTGCTTGGCCATGCCGTGCACATAAACCGGAAAGCGCATCTGCATGGCATCGGATTCCGCATCGGTTAAGGCTTTCATGCGCACCACGGCTTCACCTTCTTTGAGGACCTTTACGCGCCAGTCTATGCGCTTTTCGCCGTTGGCCGCAATCACCACCGATTTTGCCTGCTTCTGGCCGTTCATCAGGCCGAGGCAGCCGCCGTCCAGCTCCAGCAGAACTCGGGCGGATTTGCGATTTTTCAAATAGTTGTGGACATTGGCCGACAGCACGACCTCATCGGTTTCCACAAAAAAGCGGGGCGCCTGCAGGCGCACGATCAGATCTTTGCGGGTGACCACCTCGGCGGAACCCTGGCCGACTTTGGTTCCGTGTCCCATGGCCCAGACCTTAACCTGCCAGCCGGTCAGGTTTTCAGGCATGCTGAATTCGACCCCGGCCGTTCCCTTCTCGTCGGTGATGATACTGCCGGACCAGTAGGCCGTGTCCGCAAATTTGGTGCGCACGCCGGGCTGGATAAGGCCCGGGGGCTGTGGGGCCTCGCTTTCCTGGTCGGCGAAGCCGTCGGGAGCATCTTTTTTCAGTTTAAAGGCCGCGCCGACTTCATCGGCTTCAGCCGGTTCGGGGGCGCGTGCCGCAGATTCGGCCATCATCTGGGATTTGGCCCTTTTGTCTTCACCGGATAGGCTTTTGCCGGGGTCTTCGGGCGTCATCAGGTGTCCGAAGACCCCGATATTTTGCATGGGAACCTCGCCTTTTTTCAACTGATTGGTAAACCAGCGCGCCAGGCTGGTCTGGTGGTGCAGACGGTGGTGCCGCCGCCACTTCCAGAAAAATGAGCGGATTTCAGGGACATTGGATCCGCCGGAAATATATTCCAGCGCGCGGTCATAAACACTGATCACCGCCGCGCCCTGAAAGGGTTCCCCGTAAAAATCGGTCAGCCGAACCTTTAGTTCGGCCTTTTGTCCCGGGCGATAATCTGTTTCCGATGGGGTGACCTCGACGTTTAACACCCGTTTTTCAGGCGGTACCACAATTTCACGGATTTCAGTGTGAACCTTACCATCGTAAACCGTCAGGGCTTCAACAAAAAAGTTAGGCATGTCTTTTTTGGAAACCTTAATGTCTGCCAGCGTACTTTTGCCCGCCATGGGGATCACCTTGGGCGTCAGATAGACCCCGTTGACCGGGCGGACAAACAACACCACCGCCGCACCCTTGCGGTCGGTATTAATCTGCAGCCGCGCCGTATCGCCCGGTGCATATTCAGCCTTGTCGGTAATCAGCTCGATTTTGGCAAAGCGGTATTCCGCGCCGTCATCACCCGCACCGCGTACCGTAAAAATATAGCCGCCTTCGATGGCATGTTTCCTGGCATCGGTGACCGTATAGGCCAGCCGGTATTGTCCGGGCCGTGAAGCCTGGATCTGTAAAGCAGCGCTGCCCTCGGCATCGGTATTCAGGGGCCAGCCGGCCACCTGGGTTTCCTGGGGTTTGTTATCCGGATAGGCGATGCGATACAGTTTCAGCTGACCTTTGCCGGGAACCGGTTTTTGATCAAGACTCTGGGCTTTGAAGCTGGCGCGGATCGTATCGCCAACCCGGTAATGGCCTTTATCCACCCAGGCATACACCTTGAAGGGTTTTCGGGCCACCAGGATATCTCCCTGACCGACGATGGTGCGCCGGGACTGATCCCGGACTTCGGCGCGGATGGTATAACGGTGATCGCTGTCGCCGTGAATCAGCCTGGCCAGCCCGGTGTCGATGGTTATGTTCACCGTGCCGTCCGGGCTGATTTTTACTTCGCCGTCGGCCACGATTTCCGGCTGCTGCCGCGGCCAGTTCTGCCACCAGGACCAGATCGGCCGCAGACAGCCCCAGCTTTGCCAGCCCGGGTACCAGGGGTAGTCATAGGCATACCACCAGTAACCGGGACCGTAAAACCAATCCCAGTAAAACGACGGGTACCAGCGGCTGTCGTGTTTGCTGCGCAGCACCTTATAGGATACGGTGGCCTGGCTAACCGGAGCGCCAAAGTAATAAGCGGCTTTTATTTTGGCTTCGATGGTTTCACCGAGCATCACCGGTTCGGCCGGCGCCTCCACGTTTACTTCAAACTCGGGCTTTTTATACGCTTCCACCCGAAAGGTCTGGCCACCGTAAACACTGCTGCGATTGTGGGTGATGCGATACACTCCCAGGGTAGCATCGGCCGGAAGCTGAAATTCGCCCTCAATACCGCCGTAAGGATCGGCGATCAGTGTCTTTGAATAAATCTGCTCATTTTTGGGATTGTGAATACGCACACTGAAACCCTGGCCGGCAAAGGTTGAGGTGTCGTCTTTGTCATATTTGGCAGCTCGTACCCAGGCTTTGAACTTAACGGTCTGGGACGGGCGGTACACGGGACGGTCGGTCATAATCAGGGTTTTGGTCTGATTGTATTCGTTGTCGTAATAATTGGGATACCAGACATTGGAAAAACCCAGAAAGGCCAGGCGGCCAGCTTTCGTCCGGGCGGTGGCCAGCCAGGACATATTTTTAGGCGCCTGATCGGGTCCCAGAATCAGAATGCCGTCGTCGTTGGTTGGCCTTGTGAAGCTGGTATGATGGATCCGATAGCGCCTGGTTTCCTTAATGCGCTCGGAGCGATAGCCAAAAAAATCGATTTCGACATCCGCAAGCGCCTTGCCGGTGACCGCATCGGCCACATAGTAAAACATCTGATTTTTAAGCGGCTTTTTAACGATAACCGTATCACTGACCCAGATGATAATGCGGGCGGCATTGCCGTTGTGCATCTGGGCGACCACCAGATAGGCCCCGGCGTCCTGCAGCGCATCGGGGAACTTGACCGTCACGCGGCGATCCCAGTGGCGTTTGTCGGGATCCAGTTCCTGTTGCCAGCTGGCCACCTGCCTGCCGATGTAGCGGGTCTGATTCTCATGCACAAGGCGCCAGCCGATGTTGTTGAGGTTCACTTTTTGCCAGTCCAGACGCCCCGGCCGGGAGCGAATATAACCTTTTACATCTTCAAGCAGCCAGCCGATCCGGATGCGGTAGGCGCTGAAGCGGACACGCTGGCCGTTGCGAAATCGATATTCAATGCCGGGTGCCGTGCCCGCGGGCTGCGGGCCCCGGGGTTCAAATACACCCCAGTATTCGGTGATCTGATCGATCTGTTTTCTGGCTGCGGAGCGGTTGTATTTTTTATAAATTTGCCAGTATGTTACCGCATGATCATATTGCCGGCGGTTTTCATAAATCTGGGCCAGGGCGCGGGCAGCATTGCCGTCGTAACCGCTGTTGTCGTCCGCGAGCATGGCTTTGAACATCCGAATAAAGTTAAACGCATCCGGTAATTCAAAGCGCCGCACCCCCACTGCCAGTTTTGCAATCGTTTCGGTATCGGTTAGGGTATGCACCGCGTACGGGTTGCTTTTATCCCTTTTTTCATCGAGGGCACCGCCGCGGCCAAAGAGCGCACCGTAAGAAGCCAGCGTCTGAACGCCGAATTGCTGGTGCAGAAAAGTAGCCAGGGTGTAATCGACAGAGGGTTTCAGATTCGGATTTAACACCACGGCCCGGGCCAGCAGCCAGCGCCAGCGCTGGCCGTCGGAAGCGGCAGATTCAAAGCTTTCGGGCGTCCGATGAAATACGGGATGGCCGTCAGCATCGACCGGTGCGCCCTGGGACTGCCGGTTATATTCGTAACCGTATCCGGTTTCATAGTCGGGAAGCCGGGTCAGGTCGGTAAGATACTGCAGCCGCCAGGCCTGGTTAGACCCTCTGAATTGAAGCATCATGTGCGCAAATTCTACATAAAATTGCGCTGTCTCGGATTTTTCCGGGTCAACTTCCGCCAGCTTCATGGCCCGCTGCATGAGCTGCAGGGCGCGGACCCGATCGCGGGCAATGGCGTTGACATATTCACCCCCGCCGCGATGGCTGCCGCGCTGGAATTCACCGGCGATGCGATAGCCCCAATGGGTATTCTGGCTATAGCTGCGAGCCGTATCCCGTAAAAGGCGCCAGTTCCCGCTGTGCGCCTGAATCACGCCTTCGCGAAACGTATCCAATTCATGCAGACGATTTAGCTGGCGCAGACACTGCCAGGCCTGGGTAAAGTCTTGGCCGACCATCCCGGGGTCATTGTCGGTTTCCATTGACAGTTTGCGGTAGCGTTCAAAGGCATCCTTCCAGTTGCCATCGGTGTAAGCTTTGTGGGCATTATTACGAATTTGTTGATGCGTCCCATCTTCTGCCCGGGCAGATGCAGCCAGCAGTAAAAGTGTTACGAGTAGAACAACAGACATCTTTGATTTCATGGAATGTATCCTCACGGCTAGTTTTGCTCGTATTCAATCAATGATGAACCTTATACTAAAATCTTATAAGTACAACCGACAGGAGTCAATCCATGCCGGGCACCTTTTACATAAGTTTTACCTATCCAAAAGCTGCCTTAAAATAGTAGATAAGGCCCAAGGGCAAGGCGCAAATCGATTCGAAAGCGGAGTCCGCCTGAGGCGCATGAGCATTTTGAATCGGTTTGATCCATACCTTAATATTTATATAATAAGATATGGAATCCCGCATCTTAGCGGGGCAACACAGCCCCTGGGCTTTAGGTGCATTTGTAAGACAGCTTTTAGAAGAGTTGCTTGAGGTAGGTTCCCAACCCGAGGACTTTATCGCCCACAATCGGCCAAAGCTGGTAGCCGAGATAGCCCAGCGATATCAAGAATAAAATTGTAATTAAAATGATCACCAGCCGTCTGGTGCCGTTTTTTCTGGGTTCCGGCTCGAAGGAGAGCGGCTCTTCTTCCTCCAGCGGCGGGAAGTCGAAGGTGCGACGCGGTTCGGGTTCCATCACGGTTATGTTATCGGACGGTTCCGGTGAGGGTTTGTGGGGCACAAAAGCGGCGGTTGCGCCAAGCTTCTGCAGGGCTTCCAGGACGATCAATGCTTTTTCGGCAGGGATGTCATTGCTGAGAAAGTAAGGTGTGTTGCGGACTTTTGCCGTTAATTTTTCAAGGTTGGCACTTTTTGCAAATTGTGAAAGCAGTATAACGACTTTTTTTTCGACTTCCCCGGTCGGCACCTCTTGAAGAACCAGTTTACCTCTGTGTCCGTTGCTCATTGCAGTGGGCCTTTCTATGATGCTGCGCGTTTATTGTCTTTCGCCCGCTCCCTCTGACCGGTCGTGGCTCAAAGATCGCAAAGGTTTAAGTTTTTAATCTTATTTTATCTTTTATTCTTGAAAAATGTCAAATGCTTACAAGAGCAAAAGGCGGGTGAAGGAACTCGATCCTGTTTGCCTGAAAGGGTGTTTTCAAACCGGAAGCTCTGGACCTGGTTATTTCGTGTTACGTGCACCGCTGATGAATATTTCCTGAGTGCAACCTGAATGCGCGAATTCAACGTTAGCGTACAAATGAAGTATCTTTTACTGAACAGGTCCTCGATATTGATCAGCGCATAATGGGTGACGGTTCGTCAAAACGTCATCTAAGCGATAGGCTGGAAACCTGATAAAAATTTGACCGTCTATATCTTCTTTGATAAAATTAAGGGGTTGCTCAGATGTTTATAGAGAGCCAGAAAAATTTGATAACAATGCTTGCCCGTACACGAATTCTTTAATTCCGGAAGCCTTTTTCGCAAAAGGGAAGTAGAATGAAGCCTGCAAGTACGAATCAATATGCCCCCACGGTTCTTTCCTCCCTTTACGGTTACCCTTTGAAATCAGCTCTTGTAATCCTGTGTTTAGTTTTTATCGGGTGTGTACAAGGCACCGCTTACCATAAAAAAGAAGCTCCGCATTCGCTTCCGCCAAATTCGCGGGTGCTTTTAATGCCGACGGATATTCAACTGTTTGAACTCACCGCCGGTGGTCTGGAAGAACCGAAAGTCGATTGGACCATAGCCGCCCAGAAACACGTCCACGCAGCCTTGAAAAGCATATTAATGGACAAGCAGGATACACTGATCGAATACGAGCCGATCCAGGGCGATCCGGATAAAGCCCGAGCGGTTGAACAGATCGTCAAACTGCACGAGGCCGTGGGGTTGGAAATTACGGTTCATAAATATATTCAGCCTTACACCCTTCCGACCAAGGCAAACGAATTTACCTGGAGTCTGGGTAGCAGCGTCAATCGACTGACCGAAAGATACGAGGCGGATTGTGCGCTGTTCATTCATATCCGCGACAGCTATGCCAGCGCCGGACGGAAGGCGGCCATGTTCATCGGCGCATTGGCCGGTATTGGTGTTTCCGGAGGCCAACAGGTAGGATTCTCGTCACTGGTGGATCTTCGAACCGGGGAAATCGTCTGGTTCGGGCGGATCCACAAACAAAGCGGAGATCTGCGTACTTTTGAAAATGCTCATCAAGCGGTGGAGCAGCTTTTAGACGGTATTCCCTTATGAAACCAAAGCATGTTTTCTTTTTGGGTCTGATGCTTTTACTTGCCTGCCTGTCATGTTCCACTACCCCTCCCATACAGAAAATCAAACCGGGTGAAACACCTGCCGTGGAGTCAGATGAAGCCGGTCTGTGGATGTATATGGATCAAATCGAACAGAATCTGAAAACATCCGGACGTATTGAAACCGATCCCGATTTGAATGCCTATGTTCGCTCGATTCTATGCAGGCTCACCCCGGATTATTGCAATGACATTCGTTTTTATATCGTACGAACCCCGCATTTTAATGCCACCATGGCACCGAATGGCTTTATGCAAATCTGGTCCGGTTTGATGCTGCGGGCCCATAATGAAGCCCAGCTGGCCTATGTGCTCGGTCATGAACTTGCCCATTATCAGCAGCGCCATTCTCTGGAACGATGGCGCGCCGTAAGGAATACCAGCAGCGTTTTGGTTTTTTTTCAGATTGCGGCTGCCGGTGCCGGTGTCGGCTATGCCGGCGACATTGCCTATCTTGCTGCGCTTTCAGCAATTTTTGCCTATAACCGGGACCAGGAGCGGGAGGCCGATGATCTTGGCTTTGAGCTCATGGCCAAAGCGGGCTATGACGTCCAGGAAGCCGCCAATATCTGGGAGGCCCTGATAGAGGAAAAAGAAGCGGCCGATCATCCCGATGAATTTATAATTTTTGCCTCGCATCCAACCACCAGCGAACGGATTAAAACGCTGCGAAAGCAGGCACAGCAATTGGCATCTGAAGGCAAATCCGGCCAAAAGTATCAGAGCGAGTACCTTTCCGCCATCCATCCCTTTCGGCCCATCTGGCTTAAAAATGAATTGCGTAAACGCGATTACGAAGCCTCTCAGGTGATGCTGAATCATCTGTTCAAAACAAATGATGCCAGCGGTGAGCTTTATTTTTTTCGAGGCGAATTGCATCGGATGCGGGCACAGGAGGGGGACATTCAAAAGGCGATTGTGAGTTATCAAAAAGCACTCGGGTTCGAAGATTGTCCGTCGGAAGCCTATCGCGATCTCGGTTTAATGTTTTGGAAGCAGAATCAAATTGAAGATGCCCGGACCTGTCTCGAAACGTACTTGAAACTGGAGCCCGATGCGAACGATTATGAGATGATAAAATCTTATTTAAAGGAACTCGAGTAAGATGATTGCCTATCGGAAGATGGTTTTGTTTGCGCTGGTTTTTTTCATAACGGCCTGTCCGCATTATACCATGGTTGAACCCGGCAAAAGGGATATCGGCAACAGCTATCGGGTGCAACCGCAGACGGCATGGAGCATGTCCACCCTCGGAAAAGTGGAAATCTGGACCGTCGACGGCCCCACCCTGGAAGCTGTTCATTTTTTTAAGGGAATCGCCGATGGTGAAACGCTGCTTCCAACGATTTACGGACGGCACCAGCCAGATCCGAAAGTAAAACTCCCGCAATTCAGAAAAGATATGAATCCAAACGAAGTGATGGAATTTATCGTCGACAGCATGACAACATCCGGTTTGCGGAGCCCCATCGGGCCGAATATGAAGGGGGTTAACATACAGCCAAGCTACCTGCGACCCTTTAAATTCGGGAATCAGCCGGGGTACCGCTTCGAATTTTCCTACATATCGGATCAGGGATTAGAATACAAAGGCCTTGCGGCGGGTACGATCAAAGACGGCAAGCTCTATTTAATCTGCTACACGGGGACAAAGGAATATTACTACTTCAAATACAGACAGCAGGTGGATGATATTATTTCGTCGATCGAAATGCCCTAAATAAATTCAAGATCATCTAAACATCCAGGCGTCCGCGTCACTGCGTTCGCCTTTTTTGTTTCCGGATAGATGGCTTGCAGTTAAAATTCAATGTTATTCGGTGTTCTCGGAAAAGGAATCACGTCCCGGATGTTGCTGATGCCGGTGACCATCATCAAAAAGCGTTCAAACCCCAGGCCAAAGCCGCTGTGGGGCACGCTGCCGAAGCGACGGGCATCCAGGTACCACCAGTAGGGGGCTTTGTCCATTCGGGTTTCATCCATGCGGGCTTCAAGCACCTCCAGACGCTCCTCGCGCTGGCTGCCGCCGATGATCTCCCCGATGCCCGGCACCAGAACGTCCATGGCGGCCACGGTTTCGTCGTCATCATTTACCCGCATGTAGAAGGGTTTAATGCTTTTAGGGTAGTCGTAGACAATCACCGGTTTTTTAAAGTGCTGTTCGGTCAGGTAGCGTTCATGTTCGGTCTGCAAATCGTTGCCGAAGCCGATGTCGTATTCAAATTTTTGGCCGGACCGGCTTAAGATATCCACCGCTTCCCGGTAGGGCAGCCGGATATAATCGGACTGGGCGATGTTTTCCAGTGTTGCCATCAGGGTCTTATCCACCCATTTGCCAAAGAGCTCCAGATCATCGGTGCACGTCTCCATGGCGTAGCGGGTCAGCTCGCGGATGAGCTCTTCGCCCAGGTCCATATTGCCTTCCAGATCACAGAATGCCATTTCCGGCTCCACCATCCAGAACTCGGCGGCATGGCGGCGGGTGTTTGAATTTTCCGCCCGGAAGGTGGGTCCGAAGGTGTAGACATCGCCCAGGGCCAGGGCAAACATCTCGGCCGATAATTGCCCGGAAACGGTTAAATTGGCCTCCCTGCCGAAAAAATCCTGCTGGTAATCGGCTTTGCCGTCTTTGTGGGGTGGCTTGTTCATGTCCAGCGTGGTCACCCGAAACAGCTCTCCGGCACCCTCACAATCCGAAGCGGTCAGAATCGGTGAATGCAGGTAGCGGAAGCCGCGGTCCCGGAAGAATTTGTGAATTCCGTAAGATATTTCAGATCGAATGCGAAAGGCAGCGCCGTATTTGTTCGTGCGGGGCCGCAGGTGGGCGATGGTCCTCAAAAATTCATCGGTGTGGCGTTTTTTCTGCAACGGAAAATCTTCCGGTGCCAGATGGATGATCTCCACCGCGTCTGCCAGGATCTCCCATTTCTGACCGCCGCCTTTGGATTCGACGAGCTGTCCAGCGACAGCCAGGGCCGAGCCGGTGGTCAGCTTTTTTACGTCTTCATAGTTGGACAGATTTTCAGCGGCAACCACCTGGATGTTTTTCAGGCTGGAACCGTCGTTGATTTCGATGAAGGAAAACCCCTTGGAATCACGCCGGGTGCGAACCCATCCCTTTATCAGCACCTGCGCCATAGGGCGCTCGGATGTTAAGAGTTTAAATATCTTTGTGCGTTTCATGAAAACTCCCCTTTAATCGTTTGCCCCGCCGCAGGCGGATTAAATCGGTGATTTTCTAATTTTATTTATAACATTGTCATATCGCCTCGGCAAGATAGATCTACACAGGCTAAATAAAGGTGCGGAGGATTGAGGACTGAGATTTATTAAATGAGGGTTATGGGTTTCAGGAAATTACAGAGGACAGAGCACAGAAAACAGATGACAGAGGACAAAGGGCAGATTGTTTTCTGTCCTCTGACTTCTGTCATCTGTTATCTGACACTTTGGAAATTATATCGATAAGTTCACAAACAGACCCGTCGGATTCGCGTTACTTTCGCTGCCGGTGGCGGCTGCCGTCAATGTGGAATGCAGCTGAGTGAAAAGCCCGCCGGAATCGGTTCCAAAAAGCGCCTGGTGAACCGCAGCCGCGCTTTGCGGGGATGCCAGCGCATCCTCAAATCGACTCTGGTCGGCCGGGGAGAATTTGAATACGCCTTCCTCGGTCTTTTCAAAATCAAAACCAATGCCAAAGTCGGTGTTGAATTGAGGCCCTTCGGAATCAAACCATGATGTTACGGCACTGCGAAGGTCACTTCGGATCCCTTCGAGTCCTGAGCCTGCAGACGAGGTAATGGCCGAATCATCGAACAGGGCATTCATGGAATTGGCAATGATATTGACCAGCTTGCCCAGCATTTTTGTGTCCGCGGTTGTACCGGGTGCGGCCGCGGCATCCTGATCCGCAGCGATTGTGGCGGCCGGTTTGGTACTTTCGGTTTCGGCATATTCAACCGCAAGCTCAGATGCATTGACAACGTCGACGCCGCCGGTCTGTACCACGATGGTATCATTGTAGGGCTCATAGGTGCCATCTGATATTTCCGCGGCCGAGAAAAAACTGGTCGATCCGCTGTCCAGAACGAGCTGACTTTCGGAGTCGTTAGAACTCAGAGAGACCCGCTGGGAGCTGCTGTCATAGCTGGCGGTTACGCCTGCCGCTGAGGCGGTAATGCGATCGAGTACATCGGTCAATGTGTCCGTATCGACGTCAATATCGATGGCAACCCCATTAACGCTGATGCTGCCGCTTTGAACTCCCGAAAATTGTGCCTGCTGTGCCAGAGGATCTTCAGCCTCTCCATCGGTTCCGGGGACTGCCACGGCACCATCCAGTTTTACGGCCGCCAGAAAACCGGAAGTGTCGTTTGAAAGGACTATATCCGGGGTTGAGCCCGGCGTGTTCTGGGTCAGCAACACCGTTTCGCTGGCGGCGTCGAAGGTGGCCGTCACGCCGGCGCCCGATGAATTAATGCTATCGAGCACGCTGTTAATCGAATCATCCGCCTGAACATCGATGGTGGTGCCGTTGATTTGAAAGGATCCTGCGGTTACATCGAAACCCGTTTGAAGGTTGGGATCAGTGCTGCCCGTCCCGTTAAAGGGATTGTCCGGGTTCACCGCAGCTTCGATGCCAGCGATAACATCCACGGTAAAGGTATCGTTTCTGGCCAAATCGCCGTCACTAAAACTGACAGTCAAGCCGTTGCTCAAGGTGTATTCCGTGCCGGCAGAATCACTTTTATGGATGCCGACAACGTCAATTTGGGTATTGTTGGAATCAAAGACTTTTACCTGGATGTTGGCGCTGCCGATGGTGCCGCCCTTGGTCACTTGGAAGGTGAGCGTTTCGGTGCCGTTTGAGCCGTCGTATTCGCCGCTGATCGCAGGCTGTGCGGTGGAAGCGCCGCTCCATGCGGACGGATCCGTATAATCGCCAGTCGTCCCGGCGTTGACCTCTTCGGTGGACTGCAGGGTGGTGGGCGTTCCGGTTGAGCCGGAGCTTACGATAACATTAGCGGCCGAGGTGGCGCTTGCGGGTTGGGAGACCTCAATTTCCCTTGTTCCCGTAGTCTCGGGAATCAATTGCTTGATGGCCTCCATGGCTTTGCGCATCCGCAGCACTTCCCTGGTGGTGTCGTCCATCTGTTCGCGCTGGTTTGAGACCGGGAGCCCACTGAACGATGAGGCGACAGTACGCTGTTTTTGAATGGTATCGATGAAACCGAAACCAAAACGGTAACTATCATATGGATTAATCCCCCCGAACGCTTGCATTTGATCTCCTTTTCTAAGCCGGCGGCTAAAGCAAAAAAGCCGCGCCACCATTTCCGGGTAGCCCGGCTTTTCAGCCTCCTCAGGCAACCCGGCCATCCACCCCCGGCGGACCCGTTGGCTTTCCGTCCCCTGATTACTCAGAGTTTGGCATTATCTTGAGCAGAGTTTAATTTAAATTTAATGTATTCAGAAGATTATCCCAAATCAGTTCTGAAAATATTAAATTCTGCTTTTTCAATTATTTTATCGGCCATCCGCAAAAAGAACTTTAGCTAAAATTTGATCCCATCCGAACTTTTTCTGTATAAGATTTTAGAGACTTCCGTCAGACACAACGGCACGGCCTAAAGCGATTTAGAAAAAACAAGTCCGCCTTCCATATTCTGAAATTCATAATTAACGTATATCCATTACGCCATCACTCCACGACTCCAACATTCCAGTAAGCATCCGAATTTGCGGCAACACCAGGTTTATAGCATTAAACCTAAATCAACGGTTATAATTTCAGTGTGATATAATACCCCTGATCCCCTCTTTGCAGCAAAATGACCACCGATCTTTTCTGACGATATTTGACAACCGCTTTCTCGAATTCTTTTTTATCGGTAATGGCGGTGTCGTCGATTTGCCGGATGACATCACCGGGACGGGCGCCGATGTTGGCCAGATCACTGCGGCGGTCGATTTCAGAGATGACGACGCCTTCCCTGGCGAACGTACGAAAATGTTTACGCGTTTCCTCCGTTAAGTTCTCGACCCGAATTCCCATCAACCGATAGGCCAGATCTTCGGCCAGTTCCATGGGAAACACCCGGGTTTTGATCGATACGGTTTCTATTTTGTTATCGCGCCATATCCTGGCCTTGAGCGCATCCCCGGCGGCGAAAGTTTTTTTAACCGACCAGTACTCCTGCACCGAGGAAATCTTTTTTTTGCCGATTGCCAGAAGAATATCGCCTTCCCGCAGACCGGCTCTGCGGGCCGGGCTCTGGGGCTCCACGGCCTGAATGACAACGCCTTTTTTTCCGGGAACTTTCAGATAACCGGCCAGCTCGTCATCCAGCTTTTGCACCGTAATGCCGATCCAGGCCTGGATCACTTCGCCGAATTGAATTAAATCGGAGATAATTTTCTTGGCTTTGTTGATGGGTATCGCAAAACCGATGCCCTGGGCTTTGGCGTAGATCGCGGTATTGATGCCGATCAGGTCTCCGTTTATGTTTAGCAGCGGTCCGCCGCTGTTTCCGGGGTTGATGGAAGCGTCAATCTGGATAAAGTCAAGAAAGACTTTGTCTTCGGTGCGGACGCTGCGGTTGATGGCGCTGATGACACCGGTGGTCACCGTATGCGAAAAGCCGAAGGGATTACCGATGGCAATCACGGTTTCGCCGATCATCAGATCGTCGCTGCTGCCCATCTCAATGGATGGCAGGTCCTTTTCGGAGTCGATCTTTAAGACCGCTAGATCCGAATCCGGATCGGCGCCCACAATCTTGGCTTCAAATTCGCGTTCATCCTGCAATACCACTTTAATTTTGCCGGCGCGCCCAATCACATGGGCGTTGGTCAGGATAAAACCCCGCTTGCCGTCGATAAGCACACCGGATCCCAGGCTGGTGCTCTGCCGGCGGCGTTCAAATCTGGGATCAAAGAAATCTTTGAAAAATTCCTCGAAAAACGGATTCATGCCGAACCCGGAGAAGGGATTGGACTGCTTGCGGACCTCATAGCTGGAGCTTATATTTACCACAGCCGGACCGACTTTGCGCACCGCCCGGACCACCGGGCTCTCACGCTCGCTTTGCAGGCCGCAGCCGGTTTGCGGCAGGGCCAGCACGAGAAGAAGGGATACGAAAACAAAAAGGGCGGAACCTGTTTTTTTACCGATCGGCATTACGTTGTTGTACATGGCTGTCCTTCGGGCGAATCAATTTCGGGTTGGATAAAATCCAGGGAGAGTTTGTTTGATAAAATATAAACATGAAGCTTTAAAAATAAAGGCGCCGGCAGGCCAAACCCGTTTTATTTTGGTGTGTTTGATTTTTCCAGTAAATCTGGTAACATAAGCCGGAAAAAAAGTGCCTAAAATGCCTAAAGTGAGCTAAAGTGCCTAACGCTGATGAATTTTATCATTTTAATTAGATGGAGCGTAACGCGGCGCAAGTACCTGCGCTGCGCGAGCGACACCATTACTTTAGTCACTTCACAATACCCATGAGCATCAAAACCATCGAAGACATTCTGCCCCTGGTTGAAAAGCCCAGCCGCTATTTGGGGGGTGAAATTAATCAGGTCAAAAAGGACCCGGACAGTGTCAGGCTGCACGTTGCGCTGGCCTTTCCGGACCTCTATGAGATCGGCACCTCCCATTTCGGGATGCAGATTCTGTATCATATCCTCAACCGCCGGCCGGACATTGCCGCCGAGCGGGTTTTTGCGCCCGGTGTCGACATGGCGGCCCGCCTGCGTTCCGCCGGGCTGCCGCTGTTTACACTGGAATCCCGCCGGCCCCTCAACCGGTTTGATATTATCGGCTTCAGTTTGCTTTATGAACTGAATTACACCAACATGCTGACCATCCTGGAGCTGGCCGGTATTCCGTTTTATGCCGCTCAGCGGGATGAAACCCATCCGATCGTTATTGCCGGCGGTCCGTGTACCTGTAATCCGGAACCGGTGGCGGATTTTTTTGATGCCATCATCGTCGGAGACGGTGAAACCATCATCATGGAACTGGCGCAAACCTGGATGGATTGCAATCAGAATAAGCGGCCGGACAAAGAAGAACTTCTTGCGCGCTGGTCGCGGATTGAAGGCGTTTATATCCCGGCTTTTTTTAAGCCGCAATATGACGACTGTGGTTTTCAGACCCTGGTGCCGCGTTATCCGGAATACACCCAGGTAAAGCGAACCATCGTCGCCGATCTGGACCAGGTGCCTTTTCCGGAAAAACCGATCGTCCCTTACGGCAAACCCGTGCACGATCGTCTGCGGCTGGAGGTTGCCCGGGGCTGCACCCGCGGCTGTCGCTTTTGCCAGGCCGGCATGATCTATCGTCCGGTGCGGGAGCGGTCGCCGGAATCTTTGCTGGCGCTTGGCGATCAATCCGTTGGCGCCACCGGATATGAAGACATTTCCCTGCTCTCGTTGAGTGCGGGTGATTACGGGTGTATCGTTCCTTTGATGGAGCGCCTGATGTCCCGCTTTGCGACGGAAAATGTGGCGGTTTCGCTGCCGTCTTTCAGGGCCGGCACCCTGACGCCGGAACTGATGAAGCTGATCAAGACGGTGCGCAAAACCGGTTTTACGATTGCGCCCGAAGCCGGCAGCCAGCGACTGAGGGACGTGATTAACAAAAATATCCGTGAAACTGAAATTTTTACCACGGTTAAAGATGCCTTTGATCTGGGCTGGCGGGTCATTAAGCTGTATTTTATGATCGGGCTTCCCACCGAGACCGCAGAGGATTTGAAGGCGCTGGTAGATTTAGTCAAAGCGCTGCGCAAAATCAAACGTCCTTCCGGTGTCCGGGGTCAGATCAACGTCAGCCTGGCCACGTTTATCCCCAAACCCCATACACCGTTTCAATGGGCGGCCCAGCTGCCGTTAACCGAATCCGAAGACCGCATCAAACAGGTTCAGGATCAGCTGAAATTATCTCGTATTCAATTTAAATGGCAGAATCCCGAAGTCAGCTGGCTGGAAGGGGTCTGGGCCCGCGGCGATCGCAAACTGTCCCGGTTGCTGGTGACGGCCTTTAAGAAAGGATGCAAGTTTGACGGCTGGAGTGATCACTTTCGGTTTGATTTGTGGAAAAGCGCCTTTGACGAAGAAGGTATTGATCCGGATTTTTATACAATCCGCGCCAGAGATGTCTGTGAGCCGTTGCCCTGGGATCATATCAACACCCAGCTGGCCAAAAAATTTTTAGCCGAGGAGTGGGAAAACGCCCTTCGGGGGGGGTATACGGCCGATTGCCGGGTTGATGACTGCAACCAGTGCGGCGTCTGTGACTTTGATCAAATCGCCCCCCTGACCCATCAGGCGGCTGCCGACGATTTAGGCAATGCACGTCCATCCAAAGCTGAGAGGCCGGCGACCTACAAAAAGCTCAGTATGTATTATTCCAAGCAGGGCGCCGCCAAATATTTCGGGCACCTCGAGTTGGTCAATATTTTTTTGCGGGCCTTAAAACGCGCCGATATTGCGGTCAAGTATTCGGAAGGGTTTCACCCCAAGCCCAAAGTTGCCTTTGATAATCCGCTGCCCGTGGGAATCGAAAGTTTGAAAGAGCGCTTTATTGTAACCGTTGCCGACCGGATGCGGCCGCAAGCAGTGATGGACGGCTTAAATGCGCACCTGCCGGCCGGGCTTATGATCACCCATTGCCAGCTGGCTCCCAAAAAGATGCCGGTGAACCATGACCCGCTTGTTCATTATCAGGTTGTACTCAAAGAGGGTCTTTTCGATGAAGCCCGGCTAGGCGCGTTTAACAACATGCCGGCAGCACCGATTCAGCTTACGAATAGAAAAGGAAAGTTGAAAAAGATAGATTTAAAGGCTATTGTAGAAAGGTGTGAATTGGTGGACGCGCGGCAGTTAAAATTGACCCTGCGATTCGAACCGGGAAAAACCGTCCGGCCGTTTGACGTCCTGCACCACATATTCAATCTGAACGAAGAACAGGTCAAACAGGCAACCATTACCAAGCTGGGTGAAGTATTGAGCGACTTGTGAGTTTAGCAATATACCGGGGAAACAATACTAATTTTTCTACAAAATGGCCAAAAACCGCGGTGGTCGTATTTAAAGTTTAATTTTGCTTGATATTAAGGCGAAAAGCATATGTACAAGCAGCTCGTCATCAATGTGTCCGAACATGAAACCCGGGTGGCACATTTGGAAGACGGAACCATCTCCGAGCTGTATGTCGATCGGGGAGATGATTCGGATGTTACCGGGAATATTTATAAGGGTAAAGTTCTACGGGTGTTGCCCGGCATGCAGGCGGCTTTTGTGGATATCGGTCTCAATCAGGCTGCGTTTATCTATGTCGATGATGTCTTTACCAATGATTTTAAAGAATTTGAACGCATGTTTGAGATCGACCCCGAGGACGAGGATTCAGAAACTGAAAGCGATGCTGACCCCCCTTCTTTTGAAAGTAGGCGCAATTTTCTGATCGAAGAGCTCCTTGTAGAAGGCCAGGAGCTGCTGGCCCAGGTCACCAAATCTCCCATTGGGACCAAGGGGGCGCGAATATCATCCTATATATCACTGCCCGGGCGATTTCTGGTATTGATGCCGACATCGGACCACATCGGCATTTCCCGCAGGATCGAAGATCAGGCCGAACGGGAGCGCTTACGCAGTGCCGTCCAGAATTTGCGTACCAATAAATACGGATATATTATACGGACGGCCGCTGATGGCGAGCCCATAGACAAGCTTGCTTCTGAAATGTCCTTTTTAAAGAATCTCTGGGAAAACATCGACAATAAATTCGAAAAGGCGCCGGTCCCCTCTCTATTGCATCAAGAGCTGTCCGTCAGTCTGCGTGCGGTGCGGGATCTGCTCATCCATGAAGTTGAAAAGCTGGTTATCGACTCCAGGCCGACATATGATGCGGTTTTATCCTTCCTGGACACCTATATGCCCGGCCTAAAAGATCACGTGGTGCTGTATGAAGGCGCCGAGCCGGTTTTTGACGCTTACAATCTCGAAGGTGATATTTTGCGCGCATTGAAGCGCAAAGTCTGGTTGAAATCCGGCGGATATATCACCATCGAACACACCGAAGCCCTGGTTGCCATCGATGTCAACACCGGCCGCTATGTCGGCAAGTATAACTTGGAGGAGACGATCTTAAAAACCAACCTCGAGGCTGTCAAAGAAATTGCCTATCAAATTCGACTGCGGGACATCGGCGGCATTATAATCATTGATTTTATCGATATGGAGAAAAAGTCCAACCAGGAAAAGGTGTTCAACGCTCTGCAGGAAGCCCTGCTGAAGGACAAGAGCAAAACCCATGTATTGCCGATGTCGGACATGGGTCTTATCCAGATGACCCGCAAGCGAACACGGGAGCCGCTCACCCGGATCCTTTGTGAGCCCTGCTATTACTGCGACGGGGAAGGTTATATTATCTCGAAACAGTCTATTTGCTACACGATTTTTCGCGAAATTTTGCGGGAAGTCCAGGATTTGGACGGGATCCGGTTAACCCTGAGAGTCAATCCGCAGATTGCCGAGCTTCTTCACGGTGAAGAAAACCATCTGATTACGTCTCTGGAAAAGACCATCGGCAAACAAATCGTGATTTATCCCAACACCAACTATCATCTGGAAGAATTTGATATTTTTGAAATTCATCAGGAATAAACACGTTTGACTTTTTCGGCCGAAAAATTGAATTTATATTTTCAGATTTAATTGGGTTTGATGATTAAACTTAAGGAAACTGAAAAGTTTTTCTATATCAAATATTTGCCAAAATATTTGATCTTGACATGATTTGCGGCTTGTGATTTATATCATAAATTTCGGGTTTGCCAGGCCAGACGCGGCAACATTTGAATTGATCTAAAAACCGGAACTAGTAAATATATAATAAATTTAGGGACTTAAAAGATGAAGCGTACTTTTCAGCCCAGCAGAATCAGACGGGCCAGAAACCATGGATTTCGCAAGCGAATGTCGTCAAAAGCGGGCCGTAGAATAATTAATCGACGGAGAGCAAAAGGTAGAGCACGGCTCGCAGGCTGAAACGGTCAGGATGCCGAAATAGGTGCCGATGCGTTTTTCCTTTAAAAAGGAAGATCGAATCTTAAAGCGATCTGAGTTTCTCGAACTTTCCAAATCCGGACGTAAGTTACAAAACGAATATGTTATCGCTTTTTTTGCACCTGGCCGGTACGACCGCCCACGGCTGGGGATCACAGTTACGCGAAAGGTCGGAAGCGCTGCCCAAAGAAACCGGATCAAGCGTCTTGTGCGCGAATATTTTAGATTGAACAGGCAGCATTTGAAAAAAAACTGGGATATCAACATCGTAGCCAAACAAAAGGCCGCAGACCTTTCATCTGAGAAGGTATTTTCAGCCCTTCAAGATTTGTTTGAAAAGATTTCGAATTGTGTTGATTAAAAAGATTATATCGATATTTATGTTGGCGTCGATCAGGGTCTACCAATTTACTCTATCCCCGCTTTTTGGCCCTTCATGTCGTTTTTATCCAACCTGTTCGAATTATGCCCATCAGGCAATCAAGCAGCACGGTCCTGTCAAAGGCTTATTTCTGGCTGTAAAGCGTCTGTTGCGATGTCATCCCTTTCATCCCGGTGGTGTTGATCCGATTCCTTAGCGTGCGTTTTAACAGCATTGGCGGTTTTTAAACCAGGGTGCCAAGCGCAGCGCCTGCTCTCCCAACCAAGTCCCCTGACAAAAAACCTTTTAGATTGCGAAACAACATGAATCTTCTCGCAAGCGGAAGCAACTATATAACTCATTATTCTTAACCAGGAGAAAACAATGGATCAAGCGCGATTGTTAATAGCCATCCTCCTCTCTCTTGCTGTGTTTCTGGCGTGGCAGTTTATTTTTGCTCCGCAGGAAGATCAGCAGCCGGCCACAAAAAAAGCCGAAGCGCCCGTGGCAATAAAGGAACAACCCGTCAAGGACCAGGAAAAAGCGTATACCGAGAAGACGGAACCAATAACACCGGTTCAGAAGCCTGCCGCTCCGGGGGCCGCCCCGGAAACAGCCCGCACGATTACCGTCGACACCCCGCTTTATCAGGCCCGAATCTCAGAAAATGGCGCCGTGTTTTACGGTTTTCTCCTTAAGAATTTCCGTGAGAGAGTTGCCGAGGGCTCTCCCCTAAAGCAGATTCTCACCGGTGATGAGACACTGGGCATTGGGAAACTTGGATTTGTCGGCAAAAGCATCGCCGGACTGGATAAAGCCATTTTTGCTGCCGACCTGACTTCCGATCAGGTGAATGTTACCGATAGCTCCCGCGACATTAAATTTTTGTGGCGCGCGCAAGATGGGACTGTAATCGAAAAAATTTATAGATTTGTACCGGATTCCTACGTTATCGAAATGGCGGTGACGATCAAAAACGGGTCCGGCCGCGTTATTCAGGATAAACTGTTTGTGTCTTTAAACAGCAAAGCCCCGGGGGATAAACGCCTGTATGCCTTCGAAGGTCCCAGTGCCCTGATAAATGATGAACTTAAAGAAATAAAGATCAAAAAGCTCCAGGACCAGAATACCTTTGACGGTAAAATTAAATGGGTTACCCTGCAGAGCCGCTATTTCATGTCTGGCCTCATCCCCTTACAGATCGAAGAGGCCAGTCTCCACCTGGCCCTGGAAGCGGAAACATTTGTGGCTGCCCAGTACCGGCAGCCGGAGAAAGCGATTCAACCCGGAACCCAGGACACTTATACGTATCAGCTTTTTATGGGTCCCAAAAAGATTCGGGAACTAAAAAATGTCGGCAATGATCTGCATAAAGTCGTTGATTTCGGCTGGTTCGATTTCATTGCCAAGCCGTGCCTGTGGCTGATGAACCTGTTTTACAGTGTTATCCCCAATTACGGGATATCCATTATCATTTTGACGATACTGGCGAAAATCCTTTTATGGCCCTTGGGCGCAAAGAGCTATAAATCGATGAGCGAAATGAAAAAGATCCAGCCCCTGATGAAAGAGATCCGAGAAAAATACAAAAATGATAAAAAGAAGATGAACGAAGAAGTCATGGGGCTTTACCGCACCTATAAAATCAATCCTCTGGGCGGGTGTCTGCCCATGGTGGTGCAACTCCCTGTATTTTTTGCGCTTTACCGCATGCTGTATGAGGCTATCGAACTGCGCCACGCGCCCTTTTTTCTGTGGATCAACGATCTGTCGGCCCCGGACCGGTTGTTTAGCTTCGGTTTTTCGATACCCTTCATGGAACCGCCCTATGGGATTCCGGTATTGACACTCGTTATGGGCGCCACCATGCTGCTTCAGCAAAAAATGTCACCACCGATGGGAGACGCCACCCAGGCCAAGATGATGATGTTTATGCCCATCGTTTTCACCGTTATATTTATCAATTTTTCATCGGGACTGGTTTTATACTGGCTGGTAAACAACATTTTATCCATCGCGCAACAGTATTATACCCAGAAAAAATTTGCGTAATTACGGAGGTTTTTCATGAGAGCTTCGCTGGAATTTAAAGCAAAAAACATAGATAAGGCTGTTGAGAAAGCCAGCACAGAACTCAATATGCCGAAAGAGGACCTAAAGTACGAGGTGCTTTCCTATGGATCCAGCGGTATTTTCGGTCTGACCAGTGCAAAAAAAGCGAAAATTCGGGTTCAGCTGCCCGAGGATTCGCAGCCGTTCGCATCGTCCACCGAAATCAGCGAATTCGAATCGGATCCAACGGAAGTGATTGAGGATGCCAAACCGCCGGCTGAAGTGTATTCAGGCGAAAATGATATAGGTGCCACCGAAAACCGGGAAAGTCAGCAGCTTTATTCCTTTCCCGAAGATCCCGTTGAAATTGGGCGGCTCGTATTGCAGCGCATTGTTGATGCCATCACGGCAGATGCCAGAATAACAGTAGAGCAGAACGCCGAGCGCATATTTTTCAAGGTTAACGGTGGAAATGCAGGTATTCTGATCGGTAAACGGGGGCAGACGTTGGATGCGATTCAGTCCATCGTTGAAAAAGTTATCAATAAGCACAACGAAAACCGGATGCGGGTTTTGGTGGATATCGAGGGTTACCTGGAAACGCGCCAAGAGAATCTGGAAAAATTGGCCATGCGGTTAGCCGAAAAATCCAGCCGCACCGGCAAACCCATGTCGCTCGGGCAGATGCATGCCTATGATCGCAGAATTGTCCACATTGCGCTTAAAGACAATCCGGATGTACAAACCCGCAGCCGGGGGGAAGGCCCTTTGCGAAAGCTCGTGATTTTTCCGAAGAAGAAAGGGTTTTCACGAAGATAAAATTCGGTTTAATTCGTATTTGCCGTTCTAACTGCCCCCCTGATGCTGAACCGAAAAATTTTTCGCTACCGGCCCTCCGGGCGGATGCGCCGCCGGGTTCGTTCACTTCCTGATTTGTCTTCATACGGATAAACCGGTTCCTGACAGCCATTGCCGGCTTCTGGTAAGCTCCGGGAATTTTCAGTCTGCCGGAAGCGGATCTTTTCTAAAATAAAATGACACCAGACAATGATACAATTGCGGCGATCGCCACTCCGGGCGGTCGCGGTGGAATCGGTATCGTCAAGATCTCGGGTTCGAAATCTTTTTCGATAGCCAGATCTATTTTCAGGCCCGGCGAATCGAATCCGGTTTTGGTGTCAGACGCTGCCAAAGAAGACGTAAACCCCGAGCCGCTTGAATTTGAGACCCACCGAATCTACTACGGGCATATCGTTGACCCGGATGACGGCAGGTTGATGGATGAGGTCCTGGTATCGGCCATGAAGGCGCCGCGGACCTATACCCGCGAGGATGTCGTTGAAATAAATGCTCACGGGGGGGCGGTGGTACTGCATGCCATCTTGAAACTTGTTTTGAGAAAAGGTGCCCGTTTCGCTGAACCGGGTGAGTTTACCAAACGCGCGTTTCTAAACGGACGCATCGATCTAACCCAGGCAGAAGCGGTTATCGATATCATTAATGCGCGCACGCAAAAAAACCTGGAACTTGCCACCGGCCAGGTGACCGGCCGCCTCCGGCATGAGCTGGTTTCCATCCGAAACCGATTAATCGATATATTAACCCGGGTCGAAGCTGCGATTGATTTTCCGGAAGATGTCGAAGCGCTGATCGAACCTGTCGGTACTGCCAATACAGTGGAAAAAGAAGTTGTGGTGCCCCTGAAGCGTTTGATCCGCTATTATATTGACGCCCATATTTTTCGAGACGGCCTGAGCGTTGCCATTGTCGGACGGCCCAATGTAGGCAAATCCAGCCTACTCAATCAATTGGTAAAAAAGGATCGGGCCATCGTGACCTCCCTACCGGGAACCACCCGGGACATCATTGAAGAAACCCTAAACATCGGGGGGATCCCGGTTATTGTCAGCGACACCGCCGGTGTTCATAAAACCGAGAATCCGGTAGAAATGATCGGCATTGAAAAAACCCTGGCGCATGTGGACGGGTCTGATCTGGTGCTTTTTTTGATTGAAGCCAATCGTCCGTTGGGTCCAGCCGACCACCAAATTTATGCGAAGATCAAAACCAAACCCGTATTCGTTGTTCAGAATAAAATCGATTTGACCCGGGATGGAGCCGCTACCGCGATTCCCGCTAAGTGGACTTATGTTGATCATGTGCGTATTTCGGCTTTGTATGATCAGGGGATTGATCTTCTTAGAGAAAAAATTGTAAAATGGGCTGGTGGAGAAAACCCGGTTGATCTGGCCGAGGCGATTGTCCCCAACTTGAGACACAAACTCCTGCTCGAAAAGGCTCTGGGGGCAGCCGAAGACATTTCTGAAGGGCTGCGCCGAAAGACGTCCACCGAGTTGGTGGCTATCCATCTTCAGGAGGCCATCGATGCGCTTGGAGAAATAACCGGTGAATCTGCCAAGGTGGACGTGCTGGATCAGATTTTCAGCCGGTTTTGTGTAGGTAAATAGTTATGTTTCACGTGAAACATCGGAAAGTGACCAAAGTGAACTAAAGTTTGAAGTGCCCAAAGTTAAGGAATTCTGTCATTTAAATATAAAAAGATTAAGCCTAGCGAAACCTTAATTTTAGGCATTTTAGCTCACTTTAAATTTTAGTCACTTATTTCTTGACACCCAACAATTTGTTATATTCTTTAATTTGCTTGTTTCATTATAAAGGAGCTGACACTGACCCATGGATTTTGATTTTACTCCCTATTTTGAAAAGTATGAGGCCCTGGTTTCTAAATCCGATGAAGCCTTTGAACATGTCAGAAAGGCATATGCCGAATGTGTGAGATGTGAGGAAAAATGTGCGGATTGTTGTTATGCGCTCTTTGATCTGACACTGATAGAAGCCCTGTACATTAATTACAAGTTTAACGCGAAAAAAAAGAGCTCTGAAAAAGCCGAGCTATTGGAAAAAGCCAACCGGGCAGACCGCATCGTTTACAAAATTAAACAAAAGGCCCATAGAGATTTGCGGGCCGGAAAGAGCGAAGATGAGATTCTTGCCGAGCTGGCACAGGAGCGGGTTCGCTGCCCCCTCTTAAATGAGGAAGAATTATGTGATTTGTACGATAACCGACCGCTTACCTGCCGGTTTTATGGGATACCGACGGCAATCGCCGGTGCGGGGCACACCTGCGGGAAGTCCGCATTTGAAAAAGGCGAGCAGTATCCCACCGTTAATCTCGATGCGGTTAACACGCAGCTGCAACAAATTTCCGGGGAATTGATCCGGGATCTTAAATCCAGATATGCGAAACTTGCGGATATGCTGGTACCCTTATCAATGGCATTGCTAACGACGTATGATGAGGACTATCTTGGCGTTGGAGAGGAAAAGGATACCGAGTCACCCCCCAGAAAAAAGCGCCGAAGGAGAACCCTATGAGCGAATTTTCTCCTGAAGAAGCCGAAAAGAGAAAACGGGCGGTCTTTGAAAGCATGTCGCCCCGTCGCCAAAAGCACATCTTAAAAAAAGGCTATGAAAATTGGGACCCGTTCTTGGAACCCAAAGATCCGATTGACATACGCAAAGACCAAACCAAACGGACCACCCAAATGCTTGTCAGAGAGTTTCTGCAATCGCGCAGTTTGCAAGATTACAGTAATGAATACGGACGCGGGGTTCTCGAAATGGCCCTTGGAATTGTCAACAGCGACGATTATTTTAAAGGGGCGTTCGAATTTGGCTGCTGGTACCGCGAACTTCTGGAAAAAGAAGGACAAATCTGATTTTAGATTTCGGATTTTGGATTAAAATCATAAACGCGTTTCTGTGTTCAAAATTTTTGCCTCACTACCGCATTAATTAATATGGAACCTCCATGGGACATAAAAAAAATGCTGGGCTCCGGCCCCTGCCCTGAAACCATCGTTTCTCCTGTTGATGGTGCCGAAATGGTCTATGTTCCGCCCGGCGAATTTACCCGTGGAATCACCGAAGCGGAATTGGCCCAAATATTCCTTTTGGATAAGACCACGAATCCTGTATTTGCCACTGAAGTTTCCGGACGGACGGTCTATCTGGGGGGGTTTTATATCGATCGTTATCCGGTGACCAACTACCAATATCAAAAATTTGTTGATGAAACCGGCCACCGGGAGCCGATTCTCTTAAAACATCCCCTCTGGGGACAACCGATGAAACCGGTGGTGTTTGTGGGCTGGGACGATGCACGCACTTACGCCCGCTGGTCAGACAAGTCCATACCGACCGAGGACCAGTGGGAAAAAGCAGCCCGCGGTACGGATGGACGGTGGTGGTCCTGGGGACAGGAATTTTTGCCCGATCGTTGCAATTCAAGGGAATACGGTCTCGAGCATACCTCCGATATCGGACTATTCGACCGCGGGGTAAGTCCCTATGGCTGCTATGATATGTGCGGCAACGTCTGGGAAATATGTGAAGGGCGATGGCTGGAAGAAAGTCTGCCCATGCGAGGCGGCTGTTTCCTGGGCTCCGCTACTTTTGTCAGGGCGACCTGCCGCTGGACGCCGGAGGACACCCTCGGCGGCGCGCATTGGTTGGGGTTTCGTTGTGTCAAAGAGGTCCCTGTTCAGCAATAAGTTGCGTTTGGCCTCACCGCAGAGACGCAGGGAACGCAGAGAATTTGTTATCTTGGTCTGATTTTTTGAGAGGAAAAATCAGACCAAAAAATCTGCCCTCCGCAAGCAATTCTTGATGGTTTAAAGGTTATTTAATTCATACTGGCTAATAAATAATTCCTCAGCGCTCTCTGCGACTCTGCGGTGAAATTGAAGGCAGTTCGATCAGAGAAAAAAGCTCCACAAAATCCCGGCACAGATGGCCGAGCCGATGACACCCGACGAGTTGCACGCCATACCGTGCATCAGCAGGAAATTATTGGGGTCCTCTTTCAAACCCATCAAATGCACTTCGCGCGCGGAACCGGGCACGGCCGAAACTCCGGCAGCACCCAGTAACGGATTAATCTTTTCTTTTAGAAACAGATTCATAATTTTGGCGAAGATAACCCCGGAGGCGGTTGCAATTGAAAATGCAATCGCTCCCAGAAAAAATATGCCCAGCGCTTTAGGGGTCAGGAATACATCGGCCTGGGTGCTGCAGCCGACCGTAAAGCCAAGGAATATCGTGGCGGTATCGATAATGGCGGATTGAGCGGTATTGGCCAGCCGATTGACAACACCGCATTCTTTTAGGAAATTTCCTAAAAACAGCATGCCTAAAAGCGGCAGGGCTGTCGGGGCCAGAAAGCAACACAGCAAAACGCCCACTACCGGAAATATCAATAGCTCTTTTTTGGAAACCTGTCTGGCCGGCGGCATTTTGATAAGCCGCTCTTTTTTGGAGGTCAGCAACAACATGATCGGCGGCTGGATTACGGGTATCAGCGCCATGTAAGAATAGGCCGCAATCGCGATGGGGCCGATGAGGTGCGGCGCAAGTTTTGCGGTTAAAAAAATGGATGTCGGTCCATCAGCCCCGCCGATGATGGCAATCGAAGCGGCTTCTTTGGGAAGAAAACCCAAAAAGAGAGCGCCGAGCAGCGTAAAATATATTCCCATCTGGGCCGCCGCACCCAACAGCATCAGTTTCGGCTGGGCCAACAGAGACGAAAAATCGGTCATGGCGCCTAAACCCAGAAATACGATCGAAGGGTAGACACCGGTGGTAACACCAAAGTAGAGATAGTGCAATACGCTGTTGGGCTCATAAATACCGATTCCAAAGCCTTTGAAAAAAGGAATATTTCCAACCAATATGCCGAAGCCGATGGGAACCAGCAGCAGGGGTTCGAATTTCTTAGCCGTTCCGAGATAGAGAAAGGTGCAACCCACAACGAGCATGATGTAATGGCGGTAGTCTGCCAAAAAATATCCGGTATTTGTTAAAAATTGTAGAAATAGATCAAACATTGTTTAAGCCTTCATTTGCTTTTAAATTATCCCAGATAAACGTGCCGTCGCCCTGGGCAACCAGTATATCGGCCTCCTGGAGGCGTTGTATCGACAGGTGCGGGTGGGGCAAGTCCATTTTTTTAGCAAGTTCAAATAGTTGAGGAAGCTCAAAAGGCTCTTTCAGCTTTTCCACCAGGGGCCTATAGGTACCGGCAAGCTCGCCCGCCGCCGGAAGACGGCTTTCCTTATAAATCGGAGCATCGGATTTTTCCTCCCCGGCAGCCGGAGCCCATTTTTTGAGCCGGTCCAGATATTTTTCTTTATCTTCCCAGAGCTTAAGGAGCTTGTGGATCTGGGAAATGACGAAAGACAATAACACCAGGCCCAAAAACACAATTGAGGCGCCCACCGCCGCCATGGCCCATCCATTATTGTTGGTTATGTTCTCAATACCAATCAATTTATGCCTCCTTGGTATAGTACCCGTTTTTGTTGGCTGAGCCAACGACCACCCGTACAGCGGGTGGCTTGAATTTTACCGCCATAGACGCGCAAAGAAAAGGGCGCAAAGTCTCTCCATTGATGCAACTAACACGGTGGACCGTGCATTTTCGTGGGGAATCCCGCCAGGGCGGGATTTGGAAAAGCCAATCAAATCCGCTGTGCGTAAGGAAAGCTGCAGATCAACGGGTGAGCATATAAGTATCTGTATTTATAAATAAAATTATAAAAACGCAATCAGAATTGAAAGAGTCTTTCCATCACAGTTTGCTGGAAAAGTCAATACTTTCTTCGGTCAGCGTTCCCCCCGCCGGTAGGGTTCCGCCAGCATGGCCGGCGCGTTCATCTTGCGGCTGTCCCGCAGCGCGCCGATGAAAAGCACCAGCAGCGTAGAAATATAGGGCAGCATGGCCAGGAAGTTGGGGGATATGCCTAAAGGCTGAAGCAGATACTGGATGACGAATATGCCTCCGAACAAGAAGGCACCGATTACCGCCCGCATGGGGTTCCATAAGGCAAAAATGGTAAGCGCAATGACGATCCAGCCCCTGCCGGCGGTCATACCTTCGATCCAGGATTTACTGTAAGAGGTGGAAAGATGCGCACCGGCCATACCGGAGAAGGCGCCGCCGATGATAACGCACCAATAGCGCACCCGGTAAACATTAATGCCCTGGGTTTCGGTTGCCCTTGGATTTTCGCCGGCCGAACGGATGGTAATCCCGAGCCGGGTATATTCCAGCGTAAACCAGGTGATGGCAGCCAGTGCAATCGCCATATAAAAAAAGGGGCTGTGATCAAATAAGATGGGGCCCAGAACCGGTATATCCGCTAAAACCGGAATCGCCCAGTTCTGCATCTTAATGGTGAGGGGCTTGCCGATATAGGGTTTTCCCACCAGCCCGGATATACCCAGACCCAGCATGGTCAACGCCAATCCCGATACGACCTGGCTGGCCTGCAGGGTAATCGAAGCGAATGCGTGAATGACAGAAATCAAGGATGCAGCAACAATGGCCGCCACGAGCCCGAGCCAGGGATTGCCGGTTACAAAGGTTATTATAAAAGCGGTAACCGCGCCAACGGACATGACACCTTCAACCCCCAGATTTAGAATTCCCGACCGCTCGCAGATCACTTCACCGATAGTCCCTAAAAGCAAAGGCGTGCCGGCAACCAATGTTCGCTGCGCTACTGAGATAATGATATCTTCCAATGCTTAATTCCTTTTCAGACCCCATTGAAGCGCTACGCGGTTTTTGAGGAAAAAGTCACCCATAATCAAAAACACCAACAGCGTGCCGTTAAAAACCTGCACGGTCGCCGCCGGCAGTCCCAGGGAGATCTGGATGGCATCTCCCCCCACCAGAATGCCGGCGAAGAAAAGCGCCGACAGGATTACATAAAACGGGTTTAGCTTTGCCAGCCAGGCAACGATAATCGCGGTGTATCCGTAACCGGATGATATGGATTCCGGATAGCTCAAATAATGATGGATGCCCGCGGCTTCCCCGACGCCCGCCAGCCCGGCCATTCCGCCGCTGATGACCATGATGACCAGGGTTGTTTTAAAAAAATCGATGCCCGAATATCTGGCGGCGTCCGGATTTTCTCCGATTACGCGAACTTCGTAGCCAAAGCGGGTCTTGTAGATCGCAATTCCCAATAAGATGACGGTTACGACGGCGATGATCAGGGTGGCATAATGAATCCGGGAGCCGGGAATTACCGATAAGGTTGCCGACAGTGGCAGGTCATCGGTATATGGAAACCCGTGCTTGGTTTTGCCGCGCCAGGGGCCGACGATCAGAAGCTTCATAAATTCGTTGCAGATGTAGTTCAGCATCAGGGTTGAGATGACCTCGTTGATCGAAAATCTTATTTTCAGAATTGCCGGGATCAATCCCCAGATGGCACCGCCCACAAACCCGGCCAAAAACATCAGGGGGACGATGACCGGCCAGGGTAGATGTGGTCCCCAGTTCAGCCCGACCCAGGTGCCGAATATCGATCCCAGCAGCAGCTGGCTCTCAGCCCCGATATTCCAGAATTTGGCCCGGAAGGCCGCTGCCAGACCGCCGCCGATTAAAATCAGCGGGATCGCTTTGGTAATGGTTTCCTTGAGGCCATACAGACTGCCGAAGGATCCGCTGAAAATCTTGAAGATGGCGTACAGCGGATTGACGCCGGAGAACAGAAAGATGACACTGATGGCCAGGAGCCCGGCGGCCAGTGAAAACACAAGCGACAGCAATGAATGCCTTGGCAGGATGTCAATTCGGTCGGTAACCCTCAATTTTAACATGTTTGCACTCCGGCACTAGAGGCGCAATGAGCCGGCCATCATCAGGCCGATATCTTTCAACCGGGAGTCATCACTGTTTAAAATGCCCATGAATTCACCCTGAAACATCACTGCGATACGATCACAGAGTTCAAAAATTTCTTCCAGATCTTCAGAGACGAGCAACACGGCACCGCCTTCCCGGCGGCGTTTCAACAGCTGTTTGCGCAGGTATTCCGTTGCGCCGACATCGAGTCCGTATGTCGGGTGGGAGGCGACCAGCAGAGCTGGATCTTCGCTGATTTCCCGGCCCAGAATCAGTTTTTGGATATTGCCGCCGGACAGGTTCTTGGTTTGGACGTTAATCGATGGGGCCAGCACCTTGAAATCGGAAACCAGATTTTGGGCATGCTGCTTAATTTTGCTGTAGGCCAGGAAAAGCTTATTTGAATACTTTGGCTTGTGGTGCTGCTTTAAAATGGCGTTGTCATACAGGCACAGGCCGGGGGCGATTCCGAATTTGATGCGCTCTTCAGGAACATGGGCGATCCCGCTGTTGTAGATGCAGCGCACCGATTCATTGGTTATGTCGTTTCCGTCTATGCTGATTTTGCCGGATTCGACCGGTCGCAGGCCCGTGATGGCTTCCACCAGTTCACGCTGCCCGTTTCCGGAAACGCCGGCAATACCGAAAATCTCATTTCGATAAATATCAAAAGAAATACCTTTGACGGCTTCCAGGTCTTTATCGTTTTTCACCATGACATTGTCGATCGTAACGACCTTGTCGCTTCTCTCCATCGGCTCTTTTTCGATTTGGAAAATGATGTCTCTGCCGATCATCATGCGCGCCAGGCTTTTTTTATCGACATCTGTGGTTTGCGCCTCACCGACGATTCGCCCCTTTTGCAGCACCGTCACCCGGTCGCAAATCTCCAGGATTTCGTCCAGCTTGTGGCTGATCAATATGATCAGATGTCCCTCAGCTTTCATTTCTCTCAGGTTTTGGAAGAGGTCTTGGGTCTCCTGGGAAGTCAGCACCGACGTGGGTTCATCCAGGATGAGCAAATCAGCGCCATTGATCAGGGCTTTGATGATCTCGACCCGCTGCTGTTCACCGGCCGATAATTGCCAGACGCTTCTGGAAGGATCGATATCAAAATTGAATTTTTTAGAATAGGCGACGATGCTGTCTTTAATCTTGCGCTGGGGAAACAGCAGGGGCGTCATTTCATAACCGAGGGCGATATTTTCGGCCACGGAGTGGTTCGGGATCAACATAAAATGCTGGTGTACCATGCCGATGCCCTGTCGCCTGGAGTCAGCCGGTGAATGGATGCTGATGTCTTTTCCATTGATCCGGATCGTCCCGGAATCCGGCTGATAAAGGCCGTATAAAATATTCATCAGCGTTGTTTTCCCGGCGCCGTTCTCACCCAGAAGGCCCAGAATTTCACCTTCTCCGATGGAAACATTGACGCCAGTATTTGCCATAACATTCTGAAATGATTTAGAAATATCTATCATTTCCAGATTGTTGATTTTTTTCATGGTGTTTGCTGGTGTGCTGCTTTTAGCGGCCGGATTGGGCCATGAGGTTTGTCTAAGCTAAGCGTTCACAAGTTCAAAGTTCTCCGTTCAAGGTTGCATTTATGTATTACACCCGAATCCGCGGTTCAGATTGAACGGGAATTTTGAATCCCACTATCGCCGTACTTTGTATGCTTTTGAACCCTGAACCCCTGAACGGCCATCAAAAAACAAACGGGGAGCCGCAGAAATGCAAGCTCCCCGTTATATTGGCAAATAGCATTATTTCGGGATGCTTCCGACGACATTATCGACATAATACATAATGCTCAGCAGGTCGCCCTTGGAGGCTGTATTATCGCTGATCGGTCCGCTGAAGGGATCGAACAGTTCCGGACCGCCGGTCTTCATCTGGTCGTAACGCTTGACGATCAGTTCATAAACGGAGATCTTTCCGAAATCCTTCGTTTCCACCATTGCCGCTTTCAAATCTCCAACAAATTTCGGGTTGATGATGTTATCGAAGTCACCACCCAGGATAGCCGCGTTTTCACGGATCAGCCACCAGTAGTCGACAGGTTTCCAGGTGCCGTTATGAATATCGTTTAAAATTTTGACATACATGACACCCCAGTCCATGAGCTGTCCGGACACCACCGAATCTTTGCCGTACTGCTGCATGGGGCTGTAATGGCTGTAGGTGTAAATCTGCTTGCCTTTTTCGCTGTGCTCCTGGCCCACTTCGATGACCGCGGGTGTGTCTTCGGTAAATGCCAGGTTATCGCAACCTTCGGCTATCAGGGCTTCGGCCGCTTCCCTGGCTTTGTCCGGACCGTACCAGGCAAAGATCCATTTGACGTAAACTTTCGCCTTGGGATTGACCGCCTTGATCCCCAGTGCGAAGGCATCGATATGGCGGACGACCTCCGGAATCGGAAACGCACCGACATAGCCGATTTTATTGGTTTTGGTCAATGCGCCGGCCATCAATCCGTTGAGATAATAGGTCTGGTAAAGATCGCCGAAATACGTGCCGACATTCGGGGCCTGCTTGAAGCCCGAGCAGTGCATAAACAATTTATCCGGGTATCGGCTGCCGGCCTTGACCGTGTCATCCATGTAACCAAAGCTGGTCGTGAAAACGACATCGGCTTTTTCACCCTGAATGAGGCGGTCGATAATTCGGGAAGAATCCGCTTCGGACACCGACTCGATATAGACGGTTTCCAGCCACGGGAGTTTTTGCTCGGCGAATTTACGGCCCACATCATGGGCATGGGACCATCCATAGTCTCCCACCGGCCCCACATAAATAAAGCCGGCTTTCAGTTTTTTATCCGCGGCAAACCCGATGCCGGCGGCCAGAACGAAACACAATCCAATGACGATGAGTACTTTTGTAATTCGCATGTTCCACTCCTTTTTTATGATTTTAAATTAAGATATGAATCCCCCAGATAGAAATAGCCTAAATGCCGTACTATAAAGATATGGGATTATGGGGTCAAGAGAAAATCAACCCCGCAATACTCAAATTTTGCCTTTCTTAAGATATCCCTCAGGACAGGTCATTGACCGCGATTACGCAATTTAGATCGCCAGGGTCTTGGCCCTGGGTTCCTGCGGATTCACTCTTGACCGGATCCGGACTTTAAATATACTATGACGAGGATTTTTTTTAAGGTGCAATCCATAATCGGCACATTCTGAGGCCCGTTTATTATCCGGAGGGGATGTTGATTCTTTTAAAAAGACGATCGGTTGTTGTGGTACTCGGTTTGCTGGCAACGGTTGCGGTTATTTTTCCGGCAAACATTTATGCAGCAGCAAAACCCTTTGTTTTTGGATTGCTGCTGGCTGGTGCCCACGATGATCAAGGGCGAAGCCAGGCACATTATGAAGGTGGCCGATATGTCGTCGAAACAATGGCCGGAACGAAGATGATTTACATTGACCGGGCCAACCCGGCCGATCGCCCGGATGTGACGATTGCGCAGCTGGTAGATGATATGGTGGAGAAAGGTGCCAAACTGATCATCGCCAACTCGGTTGACATGCAAGCCGGTATCCGGGAAGCAGCCCTGAAACATCCCAAGATAAATTTTCTACAGATAGCCGGAGATGATGTGCTTACCGGAAAGGCGCCCCAGAATCTCAGCAACTTAATGGGCCGGATGGAATACGCCAAAATGATGGCCGGATTTGCAGCGGCTTTAACCACCAAAACCGGCAATATCGGTTATGTGGGCCCGCTTGATAACGAACAATCCCGCCGGCTGGCAGCCTCCTGTTATCTGGGTGCTCGATATGCCTGGGCAAAGGTGCTCAAAAAGGACCCCAAGGACTTAAAATTTCATGTAACCTGGATTGGCTTCTGGTTTAATATCCCCGACACAACCAAGGACCCCGCCCAGGTCGCCATTGATTATTTCAACAGCGATTACGATGTGGTCATCTCCGGGATTACGGCGCCCGAAATCCCGGTGCTCGCCAGACAAATGCGCGAAAAAGATAAAACCGCCTGGGCCATTCCGTATGATAATGCCGTTGCTTGTGAAGCACTTTCCGATGTTTGCCTTGGGGTGCCCTTTTTTAACTGGGGACCGGCTTATTTAGACTTTATCAGGGCGGCCAGGTCCGGTAAGTGGAGACGCAGGTGGATCTGGCTGAAACCGGATTGGAAAAATATCAACAATCCTGCGATCACTGCCGTTGGATTCGTTGCCGGCCCGGCGCTTTCGGCGTCTGCAACGGTGCAACTGGATACATTCATCAGCGACCTGGCCACCGCAAAAGTCAATCTATTTAAAGGCCCTTTAAATTATGAGGACGGCAAACCGTTTGTTAAGGCCGGCCAAACCGCGAGTAACAAACAGATCTGGTATATGGAACAGCTGCTGGAGGGCATAGACAGCCAGAGCCTTCAAAAATAACCAATCCTTTAACTTCATTAAACCCGATGCAGGACGTCCCCTCTTTTCCGGCAAAGAAGTTGTAATGCTAATATTCAACCATGATTAAACGCCAAGCTGAAATCATGGTACGCGAAATGGCTCAGCAGTTCCCGGCGGTGCTCATCCTGGGTCCGAGACAGTGCGGCAAGACGACGCTGGCAAAGTATTTTCTCGAAGGAGAATATTTTGATCTCGAAAAGCCGTCTGATCAACAGGTATTCTTAGAAGACATCGAGTTTGCCCTCCGAAGACTTCAACCACCGCTTATTATTGATGAAGCGCAGACCTTGCCGGAACTGTTTCCTGTTCTCAGATCCATGATCGATCTCGACAGACAGCGAACTGGCAGGTACTATCTGCTGGGCTCTGTAAATCCTGCGCTGATCAAACATATCTCCGAGAGCCTCGCCGGACGGGTGGGCATTATCGAACTGACGCCATTTCTGTTTTCGGAAATCAACGATTTGAAGATTGCATTTACTGATTTCTGGTTGAAAGGCGGCTTTCCGGATGCCTTAAAAGAAAAAGAAAATTCTAGATGGCAAAGATGGCAGGATAATTATCTGCGCACGTTTATTGAGCGTGATATTGTGCGCTTTGGCGTCAAAATGTCACCCATACAGATCAGACGACTCATGGTCATGCTCGCTCACCAGCACGGCGGCTTATTGAATGCCTCCGATCTGGGACGGTCATTGGGGGTATCTTACCACACGATTGGAAATTATCTTGATTTGATGGAAGGCCATTTTCTGATTCGATGCTTACCCCCTTATTTTCCGAACATAAAAAAAAGAATTGTTAAATCTCCCAAAATATACATTCGTGATTGCGGGGTATTGCACAACCTGTTGGGCGTCTCCAGCGAAAAATCCTTGCTCGAGTCTCCCAAAAGGGGCAGCAGCTGGGAAGGCTTTATGATCGAGCAGATCATCAACCGGGAAATGCTGGAAAGGCCCGGCAGTCTTTTTTATTTTTTCCGGACCCATGCCGGTGCCGAAATCGGCCTTGTGATTGACCGGGGCTACGAAAGAATCGGCTATGAATTCAAATGTTCAGTATCCGTTGGTAAAAGAGACTGGACAAATTTGCAAGCCGGCATTGAGCAAGGCGTGATGCACAGAGGATTTGTCGTGTATATGGGGGAAAGAGATTTTCAGGTGGCCCAAGCCATCCGTGTCGTTAACGGTGAAAAAGCGCTGCTTTCATAAATTTGAGAAAATAAAGGAATTAAATCTTAATGTAAAATATAAATAGCGCGTGCTGATTTAAGATCTTTGAAAATTGGCAGGACTTCCAATGTTAAAAGCGATCTATCGAGGCCGGTTTGCCCGATTGCGGAATTCGGCCTGCGACGAGCCTGTCGGCCATGAGTCGTTCCACTCTCAGCTCACGACCGAACGGCTCTACCGGGTCTAATATGGAAGGCGGAAATAAAAAAGCTCATCGGTCAAGGTAGAATTCCTCTTGCTGCAGATCGGTTTTAACTTCTGGTGGATCGGTGGTCGGGGTGCAGGGGGTGCCTTTGATGGCAATTGCGAGTTGTTCGACGATTGACGCCCGGTCTTTGATGATCAGGGTGTTGCCCGGCCGGTAGGGTACGATGCTGCCTGCCGGTGAGAGCAATGGTTGCAGCACTGCAGCCAGCTCTTCGGCATCCGCGTGCTCCAGCCGGATCATACACATGACAATACGCTCACCGGGCGTTTTCTCCTTCTGGGCCAGTGAAAAACAGGTAGGATAAAGCATAAGCAAAAGGGCCACCGCAACAGAAAAACCCGGAGATTTTCTCATCAAGAAGATAATTTTCGGCATGTTCATGCAAAAACCGGTGGTCGTTTTTTGATCCATGGTTGTGCTTTTTCAAGCTGCGCTGCCAGCCGCAGCAGGGTGGCTTCATCGCCATAACGGCCCATAAAGTGCACGCCGCAGGGCAGACCATCGGAAGTCCAATGCAGAGGCACGGACATCGCCGGCTGCCCGGTGAAATTGGCCAGCTGCGTGAAAGGGGTTTTTGAAAGGTTCTCCACGGCCAATTTGTCAATCACGCCCGATGCGGTCAGTAAACGGCCCCACCCTACCAAATTAATCGCTTTCAGTAAAATGCGTTCGATGGATTTAAGCGCGAGTTCGCCGATTTTTACCGGCGGGTAAGCCATCGTGGGCGTCAGGTAAAGATCGTATGTTTCATGAAACTGCCCCATGATTCTGGCAGCCAATTCCCATTCCCGCCTGGCTTTTACGATTTGCCCGGCAGTATAGGTGCGGCCCAATAAGCCCAGGGTCCAGGTAATGGATTCCACGTCGGACAGTTTGGCTTTTCTTCCCAGAATTAAGGCCAGATCATCCATAAGGGCGGCCATTTCGCCGGCGTACAGTACAATAACGCCTTTGGCCAAGGCCTGGCCGTTTACCGCCGGTCGAGCTTCCTCGATATGGTGTCCCAGGTTTTCCAGCAGGTGAAGCGCGTGTTCCACGGCCCGGATGCATTCCGGATGAACTGGCGTACCAACGGGCGACTGCGTATTAAATCCAATTCTGAGCGGTTCGGGATCCTGTTCGATTTCTCTAAGGTAAGGATGCATAGGCGGTGGGAGAACATAAGGGGCGCCAATGTCGGGGCCATGGGTTGCATCCAGTATGGCCGCACTGTCCCGCACCGATCGACTGACGACATGTTCCACAACCGCGCCCTGCCAGGTTCTGCCATGAATCGGGCCGTTGGGCGTGCGACCCCGGGTGACTTTCAAACCAAACAGACCGCAGCATGCCGCCGGAATCCGTATCGATCCGGCACCGTCATTTGCCGAGGCCATCGGTACCATACCGCCGGCAACAGCGGCAGCCGATCCGCCGCTGGATCCTCCCGGCGTATGGTCCGTATTCCAGGGATTCCGGGTGGGTCCGTGCAATTCAGGCTCCGTGTAGCCCAGCAATCCGAATTCAGGGGTGTTGGTTTTTCCCAAAATGACGAGTCCGGTCTTTTTGTAGCGTTTTACCAGTTCGCTGTCCCGGGCCGGAACATAGTTTTGGCACGCTTTGGATCCCATGGTCTGGGGAACGCCGGCATAATCGCCCAACAGATCCTTTAACAGGAAAGGCACACCCCGAAAGGGACCATTGGGCAGGGTATTATGAACCGCCCTGCGGGCCAGATCGTACATGGGTGTGACGACGGCATTCAAAACAGGATTGACGCGTTCGATGCGAGCAATAGCTTCTTCGCAGATTTCAGCCGCTGAAATTTCCTTTTTCTTCACCAGCGCCGCCAACCCGAGACCATCGTATTGATCATATTCCTTAAAGCCGCTCATAATCGTCTCCCGCATACTGGATATAAGTATTGATTCATCAATAGTCGATGGTATTGGGGGTATCAAGAAAAAAAGTGCTTAAAATGAACATCAGATTTAATAAGCCTCACGCAAAGACGCCAAGCCGCAAAGCGTGATAATTTAAATAATTTAAAAACCTTGACGCCTTTGCGTGAGCAATATTCAGCTCGTTTAGTTGGGATGGGAAACCGACCGGGCAGGATTCTCGTTTTGGGCAGATGGCAGCGAGGCGGTTTCGGTCGAGGGCGATTTTAGCGGTTCGTTTGTATGCGCTGTTTTTTTCAGTGTGATTTCATGATCGGTTATGCGTGCGTAATAGGTGGGCCGTTCGGTCCAGGCGCCAGTGTTTAAATACTTGATTCCACTAATAAACTGTTCTTCGGCGAAGTGGGTATGGCCGCAGGCGACAGCGGCGAATCCATTTTCGGCGGCGTAATTTACGGCGTTCAGCATTACATTTTTACGAAGATACCCGTAAAACCGGTTCCATTTTTTGGCATATTCGGCCACGTGAACCGGCCGGGCACCCAGCTTAACCCGCAGATCGTGCATCATCCTGAAGGCCTTTATAAAAATCCGGCTCTGGGGCATGACCGTATCAAAAAAATCTCCATGGGTGATGAACACGCTTTTTTGAATGCTGTGATATGGTTTTATCTGTATCTGGCCTAAATTCGTAGGGATATAGCCATTGTCATGGTTTCCGCGCACCCAGACCACCTTCTGCTGATGGGACATCTGTTCAAAGCGGTTCAGGATCTGCTGGTCTGTGGGTTTCAATTTCAGGTAAGGGTTCTCAATTATATCCCCATTCAAAACAAACTCAGTATCTTCAGGAACAGTGTTAAGAAAACGCTCGAAGTCCTGATATAAAAAAAATTTGGACCCAATATGTAAATCGCTAACGATTATCGCGTTCATTTTTAGATATTTACAATAAAAATTCAAAGTATATTATGAGGTTTCGATCAAAATCTTCTGATTTATTATAGAACATTTCCTGAAAAATTCCTATTTTTTTAATCTTAATTATTTTGGTTTGCCGATGGCGGGAACACAATGCGATATCGGCTCATTTGCGGTGAACTTTAAAAATGCGATTTGAGGAAAAGATGGGTATACGGTATTGCCTTAATCACCGAACGCTTTTCGGAAATAATTTGATTTTAATTTTTCAGGTCAACGACGCAAGCGTCTCCTTGGCCTGTTTCAGAAAGACTTCAGCCTCTATTTCTTCAAAGATTTTAATGGCTTCGGAGATGCATTCCCTGGCCTGATCGGTTCGTTTCTTGGCTTTGTGCAATAATCCCAGATCAAGATAGGATACTGCTATCCAGCTTTTCGCGCCAATCTCATTTGCAATCTCAATTGTTCGCTTAAAATGATCTTCCGCTTTTTTCCCGGCAGCAGGAACATTTTTCACCACAAAGCCGATGTTTCGGGCCAAGATTGAAAAACTCGGCAAATTTTCCCCTGCCACAATCTGCAGATAGATCTTTCCGAGAATGTATTCCGGCATCGCCAGTCTGCCTCTGCGCTTATTTTTCTGAAACATATCGCGCACCTTCTCGACCATTTTTAGCCCCTTGCTCATCTGGCCGCTGGCGACGTAAGTCAGGCCCAATAAAATTTCGGCCATTTTCCCCCAAACTTCACAACCGACTTCCTGCAAAAATTCACAGTCTTGTTTCGCCTTTTCTCTGATCTTTTCAAATTCACCTAAAAAGGCATGACTAAAACCCAATAGTAGATTACTGCCGATTGCATATAAAGGATCGACTGAAATCTGGATTGCCTTTTGAGCATATGTTTCTGCCAGGTGATAATCACCGGCAATAAAATAGCTATAGCTAATATAGGTGTGACCCAGAGATATGCTTCGAATATTAGAATGCTTGTGGCCATAATCCAAAAGCTTTTGTCCGGCGTTAAGTGCCTTTTGGTTTTCACCCGTATAAATATAATTGTTTGCCAGAGCTGCGAGTGATTTGAAATAGAGGTATTGATCCGAGTCGAGAATATTGGCAATTTTCTGTGCCCGTTCTCCATACGTGATGGCTTCATCAAACAGGCCGAGTTCCGTACAAGTCCAGCAAATCCAGGTACAGCCGTAACCGATGATTTTTTGATTTTTAATTTCTTCACCGATCTGAATGGCTTTGCTAAGATATTCATAAGAATCTGTATATTTTTCTCTGAACCACAAACTAAAGCCCAGCCAGGCATAAAACATTCCGAGCCTTTCTTTATCACCAAGCGCTTCAGCAAGCGCCTTGTGGTCTACGAATTTCTTCTCCCATCCGATGCAATCGGCACGATAATAAAAAACCATGGCCCAATCTAATATCAAATCTATTAATAGAAGTTCATCTTCTCTGTCTTTTTGAGCTTTGTTTGAGAGAAGCTCAAAAGCTTCATGATAGTATTGATGTGCTTCTTCCAGGGCATAGCGTTTGAGGCTTTTTTCAGCAGCCTTCATTAAATAACTGACGGCCTTAAGCGTCGATTGACCTTGCTTGAAGTGATAGGCCAGTGTTTCGTAAAATTCGGGCAATCTGTCGTGGAACAGTTGTTCCATAACCAGTCCTATGCGTTCATGAATGGCAAGGCGTTCTTTTTTTAAGAGACCGTTGTAAACCACTTCCTGGGTCAAGGCGTGCTTGAAGTTATACTCCAGATCAGGCTGCAGGGCTCTGGCGCGTATGAGGTCAAGCCGCTCCAGGCTGCGCAGGCTCTGGTCAATCTTGTGCTGCAATTCCGTAATGCGATTGAGGATTTCGTAAAAAAAGGTCCTTCCGATCACCGAAGCTTCCTGTAAAATGCGCTTGCTTTCTTTTTCAAGGCGATCCAGTCTGCCGGCGATTACGCCGTGGATGGTTGCTGATACTTCTGCCTCGGTTATTGCTTTGGTCAACTTCCAGTTGCCATTGTCTCGGATCAGAGATTCCGATTCGATCAAAGAATTGATGACCTCTTCAAGGTAGAAGGGGTTGCCTTCTACTTTGTCCTGAAGAAATTTATGCAATTCTGAAGGGATTTTATCCGTCTGCAGCAAAGAAGCAATCATGCTCTGAGACTCGGATGTTGATAGATCCTGCAGGCGGATTTCCTGGTATGGATTAACCATGGCGCTGACCTGGTGACTGGTGAATAATGAGATAGTCGGTCGATAGACACACAGAAATAAAATAGGGTTCCTGGATTCTGAAAGAAGCAACCGTATAAGTTCTAAAAAAGAAGGATCCGCCCAGTGGAGATCTTCTAATCGAATGATCGTGGGTGCCCGTTGCGCCAGCGATGAAAGGATCTTTTGAATGGCCTTTTGCAGCTGCTCTTTCCAGAAAGCCGGGCTGACCGCATCGATTTCCGGATAACTTAACGAATAGAGACTTCCGATGTAAGGGATAAAATCAGTGTGCTCGCCGACCAACGAAGATATTCCGGATTCAATCTTTTCCCTTACGCGTTCCGGGGGGTCGCCTTCTTCGATCTGAAGGGAGCGGTTCAAAAGGTCTATTAGCGGGAAATAGGGGATATTCTGGCTGTGCGGATAGGCATGTCCCTCCAGCCACTGAATCTCATCCAGACGTAAGCTTTCTTTAAACTCGTTTACAAGCCTGCTTTTGCCGGTTCCCGCCGGTCCAAAAATGGAAAAAATCGCGCCCGACCCGGCTTTAAGCTTGCGAGCCGCATCTGCCAGATGATTCATTTCAGCCGTGCGCCCAATTAGCTCGGCTTGAAAACCATGCAGGCGGTGGACTTTAATGGGCTGTTCTTTCTGCGCCAGAACTTTGTAGACCCGGATCGGCCTGGATTTTCCCTTAACGCCGGCCGGATCCATTTCTTTAAAATCAAAATAACCTTCAGCCTGCTGAAACGTGTCCGGGCCGACCAGAATTTCCCCGGCATTTCCCAGGGCACTTAAACGGGCCGCGATGTTAATGGTGTCTCCGGCAACGCCGTGGGTACCGCGTTCCATGTCCACGTCGCCGGTCACCACCAGACCCGTATTGATCCCGCTGTGCATTACCAGCTGCTGCTCGATACGCTCCTCGTACTGCGGGCTTAGAGAATTTACAGCGCTGTGAATTTCTCGCGCGGCTTTAATGGCTCTGACCGGATCATCTTCATGGGCCTGGGTGGCGCCGAACAGCGCCATAACCGCATCGCCGGCAAACTTTTCGACAAAGCCCTCATATCTGGCTATAATTTTTGAGACCGCATCAAAAATCTTGCCGGTGATCTCCTTTACTTCTTCAGGATCCAGCCGCTCGCTCATGGCGGTGTAGCCGGAAAGGTCCGAAAAAAGGGCGGTCACATGTTTGCGTTCACTTTCAATGGGTCGGGCAGGCGGCTTATCTTTGGTTGAGGTTGGTTCAGGAATTTGGGGCTCGGATGTTTGGAACTGCGTTAATTTCTGGCCGCAGGTATCGCAAAATTTCGCCCGGGGTGGCAGCGATTTTTCACAATTGGGACATTTGATCCCCAGCTCGGCACCACACTCCAGACAAAACGCCGCTTCTTCCCTGTTGTCAAACCGGCAATTTGGACATTCCATATTAATTACTTTCTCTCACGTAAAGACGCAAAGTCGTAAAAATATCGGAGTGATTTTCGCCAGAGAATATTAATACTGTGCCGATGGACAAAGTTTAGGATGAGACTAAATTTGAGAGCCCTGCTTCTGCACTAAATCATATTTTAAAGAAAAGCCATCTAGAATAATGATTACGGTAATAAGTAAATTGTTGCTCGAAGCCTGTCAAGAATTTTGATTTTCGGCGGGCTGTAAGATCAGATGCGAGATACCGCATCTAAAGAAAAATCTAACTAAAACTGTTTTCAAAACTTCATGGTTTGAAAACAGTTTTTATTTTTTCAGGATTTGTGTAACCTTCGCCGACAACTCCTCCATCGTGAAGGGTTTTTGCATGAAGCCATCACAGCCGCGCTCCAGGAGATCAATTGCCTGACCGTCCACGCTGTATCCGCTGGAAAGCAACACCTTCACATCCGGATTCATCGCTTTGATTTTTTCATAGACTTCCCCGCCACCCATGTCCGGCATGATGATGTCCAAAATGACCATTTTAATTTCAGATTTGTGGGCGTCAAAGAGCGCTACGGCCTGTGTGCCGTTCCTGGCTTCAAGAACGGTGTATCCCAATTTTTCAAGCATATTGACACCCACATTCAACACCATTTCCTCATCGTCAACGATCAGCAGCGTTCCGCTGCCCCGGATTAACTTGGCGGCGGTGTCAGTTGTATCCTGGACATCTTTTTCCGAGGCCGGCAAGAAAATGGTGAAGGTCGTCCCCCGATCTTTTTTAGACTCGACATCGATGTATCCATCATGGCTCTTAACAATGCCGTAAACCGAGGCCAATCCAAGACCGGTGCCGTGCCCCATATCTTTGGTTGAAAAGAAGGGATCAAATATACGCTCCAGCGTCTGATTATCCATGCCGATTCCGCTGTCGGTGACGGTTAATTGAACATAGTTCCCGGGCGCCGGGCTATAATGGTTGCTTTTGATATTCACATGGGTTTCATTTTTTGTTTTCAGAAAAAGCGAACCGCCGCCGGGCATTGCATCGGCTGCATTCACATAGAGATTTAATAGCACCTGTTCGATCTGGCCTTCGTCGGCTTCGATTGGAAATAGGTCTTCTTCAAATTCCCGGTGGATTGTGATTTCCTTGCGGGTGCGTGCGAATGTGTCGGCACTTTCATTCACGATCCGGTTTAAATCAACCGCCTTTACGTTAAACTTTCCTTTGCGGGCATACCCCAGCATTTGCCGGGTGAGCCGGGCGCCGCTTTTTACCTGCTTTTCAATTTTTTTCAACGATTCAAAAAAGGGATGGGTGCTCTCAATTTCAAAGAGCATCAAAGAGGTATTCCCCTGGATGTTCATCAGCAGGTTGTTAAAGTCATGGGCAATCCCGCCGGCCAGTGTGCCCAGGGCTTCAAAGCGCTGGGCCCGCTGGAACTGGATCTCCAGTTTGCGGCGTTCCTCCTCGGCCTTTTTGCGGTCGCTAATATCGATGATAAAGCCCCGGAATCCGTCGGGTTTGCCATCTTGAAAAATAGGGGCAGAATGAATCATTACCGGGAAAGTGGTGCCGTCTTTTCGAAGGGCGGTGTACTCATTGATGCCGGTCCTCTCACCGTTTAATAACTTGGCCATATTTTCTTTCGAGCGATCGTGATCCTCCGGTATGATCATGTCAAAGCCGCTTAAGCCCTTCTTAAAATCAGTTGGGGTGTAGCCGAAATAGTTATAGGCATTACGATTTACAAAAGTGAGATTGGCTTCTAAATCCATTTCAAAAATGGTTTCCGGCATCAATTCAGCCAATTCTCTAAATCGTTCTTCACTTTCTCTGAGGGCCAGCTCGGTTTTTTTTGATTCCGTAATATCCAATCCGATCGACTGATACTGCTGCACTATGCCGTTGTTGTCAAAAATCGCATGATCCGTCCAGTGTTGCCAGCGAAGTGTGCCATCCGGAGCCAGCACCTGGTGTTCATAGCTGATCACAGGCTTTTCCTGAGTCAGCGATTCAAAATGGAGCCTGACCCTGTCCTGTTCTTTTTCCGGAATAAAAAGAAAAAAGTTCTTTCCGATCAGATCTTCACGGGCCTTCCTGAAATATTGGCAGTAGGCACTGTTGACGAACGATAACGTGCCGTCCGGCAAAAACCGGCAGATTAAAGCCTGCATATTTTCTACCAGCGCGCGGTAACTTTTTTCACTTTCCTGTAAGGCATCCTCGATGCGCCGCCGAACTTTCATTTCAGCGTTGAGCTGTTCAAATGCTTCGCGGTAACGATTTTCGGATTCATGGAGCGTGCGCTGATTGTCGATCAGTTCCAGTTGATATCTTTTCTTGAGGCGCTCGAAAAAGAAAGAAGCCACGATCACCAGCATAAAAGCGACATAAAATCGCAGTTTGAAGTCCGATATGACCAGGCTTTCCTGGCCGCGGACATAGAGTTCAAGGGCCAGTAGCGCACAAAATAAAATCGACACCCAGATCAATGCCCGGGTGGTTCCCAGAGCGAAAAACACCAGTACCGTAAAAATAAAAGCCCACGGCAACCGGCTTAAATTGCCCTCGATGCCCACGGTGTAAGCGATAAAGAACCCGAACAGTGCGAACAGGATGTTTAAAAAATAAGGATAGATCCGGCTTTCTTTGGTTTTGTAGCTGGGCTTGTTGATGGCCACAAAAAGATATAGCAGGAAGACAAACATCAGTACCAGAATTATGGCGACCAGGTAGCGACCGATAACAAGGTCATAGATCATAAAGATGCCGATAACCGGCAGGCCGAGGATCATTAATACATTGACCAGGTATTTCTGGTAATTCAATTCCATTGAATCGGGAAGCTTGGCAATATCCCGGCTGATTGGGGAGGCCATTTTTCTATCCTTTTGTATAATATTTGGGGATGCCATTTCATTATACCGTTAAAATGATCAGATTCAAAATTTAATTTAGAACCGTTTTTCTTAGGAAGTCCGCCAGGGCGAATTTTAAGTGCTTACCCAGGCGGCCCGAGAGATGGGAAGAAATAGAAGTGGGTTTGGACCGAATGAAGTCCCCCCCTTGATGCAAAACTTCATTCCCGGCATTATTGAGATCGCCGACAGGGCTCAATTTTCCGGTTGCGGCCAAACCCACGAAAGAAATGAAGAAAAATCAGCCGTTTGATATAATTCACATGCTGATGCCAACCTGAATTGCAGAAATGATGCCAGGCATTCAAGTTTAGATAACCGGGCAGGCGCTTTTGTTGTAATATACTTAAAATTAATAATATTCTTTCATTTACGGGTTTTATGAGGCCTTCGTGCGAATAGGTTTTTTCTTTATCAACTGTAAAGCAAGTTGATATTTAACTTTTGTGAGTGTATAGTTGGTTGACATTTTTTGGAGTTTAACAAGCCGGGGGAGAACACTTAAGCGTCTATTCACGAGGAGCAAACCGATGGCAGAGATCGATAACGAGGTTTTTCTGAAGGAAGAAGATCTTGATCTGCTATATGAAGTTTCGACCTCCATTCATTCCATTCATGATCTGGATGAGATGCTTCGCAATGTCTTGCTTAAGATCAAAGAAGTTTTTCAAATCGAAGGTGCCTCCATCGCGCTGCATGATGCGCAGCGCAAGGCGTTTTATTTCATCCGAACCGTTGAAGAACAGCGCAACGGAACCCGGCAGGGAATGGATGAAATGCGTTTTCCTGACAGCTACGGTGTGGCCGGCTGGGTGTTCAGAGAAGAAAAGTCGGTTTTAATCCCCGATGTCTCTAAAGATGAACGATTTTCCAATCAGCTCAACATCCAGCAGAATTTTAATACCCGATCCATGATTTGCGTACCCTTGAAAACACGCAAGGGGGTACTCGGGGTGCTCTATGCGTTAAACAAACAGGTCGCCGAATTTACCCTTAAAGATCTCCGATTATTGGAAATCCTTTCGGGCACGATTGCGGTTTCGATTGAAAATGCACGACTCTACGGAGATATGCAGCAATATGCCAGCTCGCTTGAAAAAGAAAATATCCGACTGAAGACCGAAGTCCGGGAACGATTCAATTTGCAGGGCATCATTGGATCCAGTGCCGCGATGCAACGGGTATTTGAGCTGCTGGAAAAGGTTATCGACACCAATACCAGCGTTTACATCCAGGGAGAAACCGGCACCGGAAAAGAACTTATTGCCAAGATTATCCATTACAATGGTCCCTTGAAGGACAAACCGTTTGTTGCTGAAAACTGCGGGGCTTTGTCTGAAAATCTTCTTGAAAGCGAGCTCTTCGGGCATGTCAAGGGCGCGTTCACCGGGGCCATAGCAGACAAGAAAGGGTTGTTTGAACTGGCAAACGGGGGCACGGTATTTTTGGATGAAATTTCAGATATGCCGTATGCCATGCAAACCAAATTACTGCGGGTGCTTCAGGAAGAGCAGATTCGGCCTGTCGGCGGCAGTCAATACCGGCAGGTGAATTTTAGGCTGATTTCGTCTTCAAATCGCGATTTATACAAAGAAGTAAAAGAGGACGTTTTCAGGGAAGATCTTTTTTACCGTGTACAGGTATTTCCCATCTTACTTCCGCCGTTGAGAGAACGCAAAGAGGACATTCCACTTTTAACATTGCATTTTCTTAAGAAATTTGCTGCCAAAATGGAACGCCCGGTTGCGCGCCTGACACCGGACGCCCTGGAGACCTTGATGCAATTTGATTGGCCGGGCAATGTGCGGGAGCTTGAAAATGAAATCGAGCGTGCTTTAACGCTGGCCGGAGATGATCGCGAGATCAAAATAGAATATCTGTCGGAGCGAATTAAGGGATCTTTCGAAAACCGGGTGGGGACGGATGAAACGCCGGCAACCCTGCAGGAAGCCACCGTGCGGCTTGAACGCGGAATGGTTGTGGAAGCCCTTCGCCAGACGGGCGGCAACCGATCCCGGGCAGCGCGAATTCTGGGCTTAACCCGCCAGGGACTGCTCAACAAGATCGCGCGCTATGAAATTGACCTGTAATGGAAGTTTCCAATTTTCTAGAACCCATCTCAAAAATGTGGATCAGGGTTCAGGGCAAGGCGCAAATCGATTCGAAAGCGGAGTCCCGCCGGGGACGGGAGGAGCGTTTATTTTGAATCGGTTTGCAACGCCGCCATAGGCCCTTAGACGCATTTTTGAGATGGGTTCTAGTTGGCGGTAAGGGCCTGCCTGACCGTATTTGCCAGGTCCTCCATCAACAGCGGCTTCATGAGGAAGGATCGCACGCCCATATCGAAGGCATGCCGTCGGGTCAATTTTTCGCTGTAGCCCGTGCAAAAGATGACCGGAATATCGGCACGAATATTCATCAATTCTTTGGCCAACTTTTCTCCGGTCATATTCGGCATAACGATATCGGTGATTACCAGATCAAAACGATCCGGCTGTGCTTTGAAAAGCGCCAGGGCCTCGACACTGCTTGTGCGTGCGGTCACGGTATATCCCAGGCGTTCCAGCATTTGTTTACCAATTTCCACCAGCGGTTGCTCGTCGTCCACGATAAGAATGCGTTCCTGGCCCATCGGCAATGGTTTTGAAGCAGTTTTATCCGGTGTTACGCTTATTTGTATTCTGGGCAGATACACATGGAATGTTGAACCCTGACCCGCTTCGCTTTCCACAGTTACACCACCCTTATGGGACTTGATAATTCCCTGAACAACAGCCAATCCCAGACCCGTTCCCTCACCTTTTTGCTTGGTTGTGAAATAAGGTTCAAAAATATGACCGCGCGCTTCCGGACTGATCCCGTCTCCGGTATCACTGACGCTCAGTCTGAGATAAGGACCCGGTTTGAGTTCCACAGGCCTGGCAATGTCATTTTGATCCCAATCTTTGTTGCTCAGGCTGATTTCCAGCACGCCGTCTTTATCGCGCATTGCATGGGCTGCATTGGTGCACAGGTTCATCAATACCTGGTGGAATTGCGTCGGATCGGCCTCGATAACTCCGGTATTTTTATCAAGGTTCTGTTTTATTTGAATCGTGCTGGGAAGCGAAGCACGCAACATCTTCAAAGCTTCTTTTACAATATGCCGGACCTGAATGGGTTTGCGCTCATGCTTGCTCTGGCGGCTAAACGCCAGAATTTGTTTGACCATGTCGCGGGCATGCTTGCTGGCACTAAATATTTCTTTTAAATTTTGACTGACCTCCGAGTCCACGTTGCCGTTCATCAGTATCAGCTCTGTATAGCCGATAATGACGGAAAGAATATTATTAAAATCATGGGCGATACCTCCGGCCAGTGTTCCGACGGCTTCCATTTTCTGGGCTTGCTGGAGTTGATCCTCGAGTCTTTGTCTTTCCTCTTCGGCTTGCTTGCGTTCAGAGATGTCATGCACCACAACCGTAGCACCGCTCAGCCTTCCATCCTTATCATATTCATATCTCGCATCTAATAGGACCCAGAACTCATGGCCATCTTTGGCCCTGGCTTTGTACTCGCCGGTCTTTGGAACCGGCTTGCCCTTGAAAAGCTTGTCCAATCTATCAAGAAAATCCTTCCGGCTCTCTTCGGTCAAACAATCCATGAAACTCATTTTAAGAAGTTCTTCTTCGGTATAACCGGTATATTCACACATAACATCATTTACGCTGACCAATTTTCCGGTATTAAAATCCACTTTATAAATGCCGGTAGGTGCGTGGTTGACCAATTGTCTGTATTTCTCTTCACTCTCACGCCAGGCTATTTCGGCCTGCTTGTTCTCAGTAATGTCGCGCGCAATACCACGAAAACCGGTGCGGTTGCCCGCTTCATCTGAAATTAAAGAAACCGATGTATCCACCAGGCGTTTCGTGCCGTCTACTTTGATAATCTCCCAATCAAATCCTCTGGCAGGCTTTCCGGTCTCGTATACGCGGTTAAATGTTTGAAATACTTTTTTGGCATTTTCTTCATCCATATATTCTTTATAGTGCATTCCGGTCATCGCAGAAGCAGAGTAGCCGATTATTCTGCATAAAGAATCGTTAAAGAAAGTGAATTTGCCTGCTAGATCGACTTCGAAATACCCGTCTTCAATATTTTCCAGAATCGTACGGTATTTTTCTTCACTCTGCTTCTGAGCTTCCTCGGAGAATTGCAGTTTGATCACAGCAGCGCAAAAGATATACCCCAATACAGGGGCAATAATGATGGGAATGATCAGGCTCATGAGAATGCCTGGCATCTCCGGCTCCGCGATAATGTGCGAGCTCCCCAAATATAGGATAAATGAGGATAGAATTGCCACAGCTGTAGTTGCCAGGGTGGTCTTAATAATACCTAATTTTCTCATCCATTTTAGAGTCATTCATTCCCTCCGGTTTTCAGGCCTGGAAGACCGGGCTAGTTTTTTACCTTTTTTGAGATCGACATCGACTTCAAATGGATAGTCGAAAATTTCCTGAACCACGACAACCATGAGGGCGTTAATCTCACCCTGAAAACGGGTGGCCACCGATGTTGGGGAACGCATCGATTCTTTGGGCGCCAGAGCCCGTCCGCTTTTATCAAAAGCAAAAAGCTGAGCGGATGCACCGCCGCGATAGGTTACGGCGGCCACGTCCTTTTCCATCCGGTCCAGCTTCACCCACACGCCGTTGGATTCCCTGATTTTACTGCGGGTATTGCCGGAAAGAAATTCCAGTTTTGTCAGACTGGCCGGCAAAGATAATTGAAAGCGGATTTTAGCGCTTTCCAGGGATTCTTCCGGGGTGCCTTTTTTCACGTTTACATCGATGTCGCCGGGCGTGATACTCCCCGGGTTGATGGTATGTTGAAATTGGTTTTCTTCCACCCGCAGCACATTGCTGCCATCGGTTGCCAGGACTTCCACCACTTCATAAGTTAGTTCTGCCAGGGATGCATTTGGAACGGCTATCGGATCGAGATCCAGTGTCATCCGGGGCTGGCCGTCTAAACTGGAGAAATTCCCGGGAAACAGACTTTGCTGCACTGCAGCGGGGATCGTGTTTTTTAGCTTGTTGATATTAACGGCAGTTGAAATTTGCGGTGGTGCCTCGTATTGGGCGGTAATCGGCCCCTCGCTGGGCCTTAATTCCAGGCCCCGGGTAAACAGGTGGCCGAGGGTGGCTTCCGATAGTGAGGTTAAAACCGCTTTGTCATGCGCTTCTTCCCAGCTGAGTTCCAGCGTCAGGCGGTTATGTTTGTGTTTTATCTGGTGCTGATAGCGTGGATCGTTTAAAAGCGCGATGAGCTTTAATACCATCCCATCGACATCCAAAGCATCCGTGTTACCCACCCGTAATTGCCGGTAGATGCGGCGGCCGTCGACCCCTTTTCGAAACTGCTGGGCGTAATGCAGCACCCGGCCGTTGCTTTCGTCCAGACGAAATGCGATCATCAGGGATTCAACGTTTTTCAGGGATTCGGATAATTGCATCAGCATACCGCCGCCCATTGCAGCTGCCATGGCGAATTGGGGATTTTGCTGGAGGGCGGGATTCTGCTGAACGTGTTTTTGCAAATCCGTGCCGAAATTTTCAGGAATGATAACGGACAGTGCTGCCAAATCCCGGGGCCGGGCGATGGACGCCATCATTTGCGCCACCCGGGTTTTACGAATTTTTTTAGGGGCATTTTTGAACACCCGGGATAGGTGCAGCGGGGCAAAAACCGCCGTATTATCAATAAATTGAATCCGGTAGCGGTCGATCGGAAAACCGTTCCGGGCGTCTTCGGGAACGGCATTTTGATTAATGCGATAGGAACCGTCCGGCTCCCGCTTCAGAAACTGGATATATTTGTTCTGAGATTTCAGATTCTTTTCCAGGCTTTTTCCATCCTTACCGGTGGCGAAAATCACCGGTAAAACCGTATAATCGGGGTCAGGATACAGGAATAATTGAAGCTTGCCCAATCCAAAGGATCTGAAAATGCCGGTGGTCATCTGGTATTTTATGTCCTTTCTTTCTTCCGGCAGGTTCTGGTCGATGGCTTCTAACAACAGCGGAACATTAAGGTTAAAGGCCAGAAGCGGCTCGGTGGCCACGGTTGCCGCGTTTGTCCCGGTTGCCGTGCTCGCGGTCCGGGGTTCCATTGCAGATTCGGTTTCTTGAAAGGCCGGCTTTTTCCCGAGGAGCTTATTGAGGCCAAAACGGCTGCCGCCCCCCTCATTCAAATTGGTTTTCAGGAAACTGCCGGCGAGCACGATAATGATGATTCCAGCCGCTGCTGCCAGTATCCAGGATTTTCGAAAGATCCGGGGAGCCGGCCGCCCCAGATCCGGAACCGTAAGAATATCCGGGACGGGCTGTTTACCCTTTGATCCTTTGGATGGGTGCTTTATTGCCACAACCTTTTGATCGATGCCGCTTTTCAATGCCGTAATTTCTGTGGATGGCTGCAGGGATATGGAATGGCCGCAGGCCTTGCATTTCGTTGATGTTACTCCCGGTGGGATCTTGCCGGCATTGATGCTGTATTTTTTGCTGCAGTACAAGCAGGTAATCTTTATGGTGCCCGTATTGTGCGATACGTTTTTTTCGGATTCCGGCGTTGTTGGCCCGGTTTCTTTGGGTGTTAATGAAATCGCGTGGCCGCAGGCCTTGCATTTGGTGCTCGTAACGCCTGCAGGGATCGATTTAAAATTGACGCTGTATTTTTTGCTGCAATACTGACAGGTGATAGGGGTGGCAGCAGGAGCAGGCGAAGTCGGTGCTTTAGGTGCCCGGGGACGCAGAGATATGGAATGGCCGCAGGCTTTGCATCTGGTTCTGGTAATCCCGGATGGAATCTTATGCGGGTCTACATTGTAGACTTTTTTACATTTTGAACAGGTGATTTGCATGGTTCTTACCTTATTTAAGGGACCTAAAAAGGGCTAATCCGCCACAGACACATAAAAATGTATAAAGCGAAGAAACCGATAAAAATGCTATAAATTTAAGTCAATTATGGCATTTTTTCGCTATGGATTTCGCCTATAATAATAGTGATTTCAAATATTTTTGGCTAGATTTGCTAATAGATTATATCGGTAGGAAGCATTGGAACTTGAGGCCAAATTCAGGCTGAATTTGAGGTGAATTGTTTGAGATAATTTTCCCATTCCATGGGCAGGAGTTGCTTTTTGGCGTTGTTGCACATCTTGCAGCACGGCACCACATTTCCCTTGGTGGTTTTCCCGCCGCGGGAAATCGGGACGATATGATCCATGGTGAGCTCTTTGGAAGGCGTTGAGCGCTTGCAGTAATGGCAAACGCCTTTTGCCACCCGGCGTTTCCACCACTGGGATTCTCTGAGTTCCCGGGCCTTACGGCGTTCTCGTTTTAGATCGGTTTCTTCCAGATCATAGGCAAAAGGTTTGATGGTTTTTCTTTTTTTCATGCCAATCCTACTATCCGCGTAAAAAGTCAATGCAGCGAAGTGTGTTTAGTATTTGGTGTTTAGTGTTTGGCACTTCCAAAAACGAATGCATTTTCTTTAATTTCAACTAAATACCAAACACAATATACCAAACACCAGATGAATTCACCCCTTATGAATTCATCCATACTGTCTGCCTAAAACATGCGCCAACCATTTGTGAATTTCCCTTTTTAAAATTTCATAGTACGCGTCGGATCCGCCCAGCCCTTTACGGCCGAAAAAATAGTTTATTTCAAGCAAAAGCGGTTGGCTGCTTTCCGGTTCGGCCGGGAAGATCACATCAAATCCGGCCAGGTCGATGCCGGTTTTAGCGCAAAAATCATGTATAAAGACCCTGGCGGCGTTCTGCAGTTCCGGCTGTGATGCGGTGTCAATATGCGCCCCCCTGGAGACACTGGACATAAAACCGTTGTTGCTCTGCTGTATTCGCCAGTATGAGATCAATGCCTGGCCGATGATGGCGATCCGCAGGGTTTTGCCGTTGGCCGGCAGGTATTGCTGCAGCAAAAACCCCTTTTGGCCCGATTTTTCAAATATAGCGGCTTTTTCTAATACCTGTCTTAGATCTTTTCGGGAATTTAGCAGATAAACGGTTTGGCCTTCACCGCCCCAATCGAATTTAAAAACGCATGGCAGCCCGAAGGAGATGTTCCCGGGGCTTGCGCCGTAATGTTGTTTAAAATCAGCAACCGATGAATACAATTCGGTCGCCGGATGGGCCGTGCCGGTTTTTCGAAATAGATGAATCTGGCCGATTTTTCCGGGAAAGTTAAATCGGGCCCCGTAATTGGGAAATACATGTTTGCAGTTCTTTGCTGCCATTTCATAGAGGGTTTGGCGGCATCCCTGATGCAAAATCACTGCCTCGGCTGCCGCTATGGCCGCCAGATCATCCGTGTTGGGCTCCCGGCCAGCACAAATAATGTTTTTGTCGGCTTCAAATAAGGGATGAAAAGAAACGATCATATCTATTATCTCAAAGCGCAGCGGGAATACATCATCTTGAAGACAAAATAACCATTTCTGGGAAAAATAACAGAATTAACAGTAAAGTCAACCGATTGGGTGGTTTTAAAGGGGCGCCTCTCAGATATTCCCAGCAGGTCTTCGCACAACTTATGCTCTTGGGTATACGGTTTCGTGAAGCACAAGCCTGAAAACAGATTTGATTGAAGTGCCGCAATTTAGTAAGAATTGGCTGAAATTTATGATTTCAAAAGCGTAAACACGGTTGAATCCCGGAGCCTGTCTGAGGAGAAGATGTTGGTTGCAGTGGCGCCTTACATAAACCAGACACATAAGTGAACGATTCATTATATGTTCTCCTGTCAGGGGGAATTGCTGGAGATGAAGTTTGATTTCAGCGCATCGGACCAAAACGGAAATGTGCTTGTCAATGAAACCATCGCCACTTTGAGAAATGGCTTTTTTGATTTTGTAGATTGTGCAAGTTGATTTCTCAGATCGTCTAAGATTAACGGATCAATTTGCCGACGGCTTCACAGCATGCTGTTGGTGTGCCTGGAAATAGGAAACCACTTCAGGCGGGACGGAGGTAAACCGAATCAGGTAGCTATTTCGGTTCTCCTCTATGCGCTCCATCACCTTCCCATAGAAGTCCTTGACTGCCAGTTCTTCATATACATCTTTTAGGTTCATCTTGAGGTTGGTCAGCAGGGTTATGGGTTCGTCGAAGGCAATCTCGGCGCTTTTTTTCGAAAGTCTGACAACGAGACCCTTGAGACCTTTTTTGCCGATGTGTTTCCCTTCAAGTATCGTGTACCATAGCGGGAGTCTCTGCCTGAGGGTGAGCAGATTGGCGTCTCTTCCCTCCAGCGCCATGTTGTACTGACCGGCGATACCGCCAATTTCGTAGATTCGCAAGGGCACTTCGGCGCCTTTGGGGAGCACCTCACGCTGTCCGTCAATGCGCAGGAGTTTACCCGCTTCTTTGCGCACGGATTCGGAAATGAGGATTTGGCCGCCAACAGTGTAGGACTCGATTCGGCTGGCCATATTCACGCCGCTGCCAACCACCGAATATTTGATGCGTTTGCTCGAGCCGATGTTGCCTACGATGACTTCAGTGTCGTGGAGCCCAATCCCGGTCTCGAGTTCGGGCAGGCCCTTATTACGGTTCTCTTCGTTTACCTTGGCCATGGCGTTTTGCATGGCAATGGCACAGGCAATGGCTCGCTGGGCCCGGTCCGGCATCTCCTGCGGTGCCCCAAAGATGACGAGCAGCGAATCGCCAATGATCTCATTGATGGTGCCGTTGTATTGATGAACCACCTCCACCATGACCTCGAAGTAGCCGTTTAGCATTTTGACCACCTGCTCAGGCTCAAGGCGCTCGGAAAGGGCCGTAAAACCCCGTAGATCGCTCATCATTATTGTGACCTTCCGGCGTTCACCACCCAATTCCATGGCAGAAGGATTCTCGAGGAGCGAGTTCATCACCTCGGCCGAGAGGTAGCGGCCGAACATCTTCTTAAGGAATTCAGATAGTTCGGTTGCCTCCTGGTGGGATTTTTCCAGTTCCGCTGTTCGTTCCTTCACCAATTCTTTCAAGTGATCTCTGTGGTCCTTTAACTCCTGCTCGGATTGTTTAAGGTTTTCTATCATTCGTTTAAAGGCGCCCGCCATTTGGCCGAATTCATCCGTGCGTTGATCGTCCAGGTAAGGGATTTCTTTGCCTTTTTCTATATTCGAAGCCGCTTTGGTCAGCTGAGTTACGGGCCGGATCAATTCGTGCATGAAACGTCGCAGTAACATCATGATTAATACGAATAGAGAAATGACAATGGATCCGATGAGTCCCACCGTCGCCCAAAATCCCCGGCGTTGCTCATCCAGAGGAAGTAAAACACCATAGGTAAGCCTCCCTTTACCGAAATCGATGGCATTCACCAGGATCTTATAGTCGTCCGTACCTGTCCAGCTGGGTTTTGTGTCGCTCGTTTCATCGAATGTCCAATCCTTCGGCAAGACGTTCGATCTCAAATCGGTTGCGACAAGTTCACTGTCGACCCATATGGCAAAGTTGTCAACCAGCTTTTCATGCAAGTATTCTAAGAAATTGCTGTCCTTAAGACTGACCGCTCCAAGCACGTAGCCTAACAGATCGTTGCCTTTGTAAATCGGTTTAGAGTGGCCCACCAGGGTATCGGTTCCTTGCGTAACGAGCCTTGATCCCTCTTCATCCATAGCTTCCGCGAAAACCGTTCCCTTGGATGCGACCACCTGTTTTTGTGCATCGGCAACGATCAGCGTTGAAAATCTGAGCACTTCTATCTGGGTTTCAAGATATTTGCGAAGTTGTGGAATGATCCCCAGTTCCAGGGTCATCTGAAGGGTATTGTCTGATGCAATTCTGGAAAGCCCCTGGATCAATTCTTTCTCCCTGTTATTGAGGATAAGGGAAAAAGTCTTGAGACCCGCTTCCAGCCGGCTTTCGAAGCTCACGCGAAGCCGTCTTTCAAGCATGCCACCTAAAAGAAGACTTGACACAATCATCGGCAGCAGAATGGCGGTCATCACCAACGCGGTGAGCTTTCCCTTGAAAGCGGTCAAATATTCCTTGATGAACACTTTGTGTTCCTCCCCAAAGCAGGCAGGGCCTTCTGGAAACCACTTTGCCACCCAGCATCTGTATAAATTTCTGTCCTATTTATACACATGATCAGCCGCGGTCAGAAGCGGATGCGGGATATCGATGCCAAGTTCTTTTGCCCGTTTCAGATTGAAAACAATGGCATAATCGGGCGCGTCTTCTATGGAAAGATTACCGGCCTTTTTGCCATTCAGGATCTGCCCTGCTTTTTTCCCTGCCAGAAGTCCCATGGCCTTAAAGTCAACTGCAGCACCGCCGAATAGCCCAATTTTTGCGAAGAAATAATTGAGCGCCATTTCAGGCTTGCGACTGTTCTCCACCGTCCATTTAAAAATTTCCGGCGCCGAATAGGTGACTGTATCGGACACCCTGAGGCTCAGGGCCACCGGATAAAGTGCCCCAGTTTGCTTGTCATCGTTGAGTTTCTTGATCAGGCTGGTGTATTCCTGCCAATTCTTTACTTTTTTAAGTTCCCAGGCGATGTTATCGGGTTTATTTTTTAACTCAATCTCGAACTGTGCGCTCAGAGCCTTGCCAGTGGGGGAATAGTCAGTGATTCCGACTATCTTTTTGCTCTGCAAGCCGGGTATCGCGCTTCGCATCACCATCAATGAACGCACTACGTAGATTTTTTCGTAAACACCCGTAATATTGCCACCAGGCCTTTCCCGATTATCCATAAAACGCGTTTGGGAATTATAGCCTTCCGGCTGGCCATTCATACCCGAGAAGACAATGGCCAGATCCTTGCTGTCTGCCAGCGCTAATGCGACCTCACGAAAAGCATTATCATCCAGGACCACCAGGACTTCCGGCTTGAATTCCTTTATTTCTCTAAAGATTATATTGGCCTCTTTCTTCATGGCATCGGGAGTCGTGTTTTTCCTCTTGGTGTCCATGTAATAGCGCTTGATTTCTAGATTCATTCCCTCGAACCAGCCCATTTTGTTGAGACCCTTTATGATACCCTCCTCCTGAGGGCCGCCGCAAATGTGGTTTTTCTCATAACTGGCAGCGATATAAATCTGTTTGACTGGTTCTCCTGCCGCAATTGTCGTAATTGGGAAAAATGCGAAACAGATCGAGATCAGCCGAGAGAGATATCTCACTATGTAGGTATTCTCTTTGACATTCGAGCGATAGCTGGCGGAAAGTATACGTTGATAAGCCTTTTGTGCCATGAGGACATTTCCCTGGGCAGTTTTAAGACGCAAAGATTCAAGATTTTGAGTAGCTCAGAGGAATAGGAAATCGGAAAGGAGACTAGCTTTGCTAAAAACCCACTTCAAACCAGCCTGAGAATAAAGATCAGAATTTGCTTGTTCAATTTTTATACACAATTCAGTTATTCCGGGTCAAGAAAATAAAAATGCCTCTTTTTATAGCAGGAATGAAAAGTTTGCACCGCTCCGGTTCCGAAAAATTAAGGATCCCAGCAGGCTGTCGATTGGCCGCTTCGTCTGGTGGGCGATAAATAACGCGAAATTGTTCGGTCCGTTCAAGGGTGCCGATCTGTTCGACTTTGCTTCTGCCTTTGACGCGCCATCTTTCTGGGGAAAAATCAAATCTAAATTTCTTTTCCTGCCGGGGCGCCAGAATGACGACATCAAAATCGGAGGCGAAAATATCCTCGCACGGATTGGGCGACAGGCGCCAGCTTTTCTTTGCTCAGGGCCCCATTCCAGGGAAAATGAACAATAATCCGGCAGATTGACGATTTGCAGCGGTTCATCAGACGCGTTGGCCGGCATCAATTGAAATGTGGCACTCTGGGTGCCGCCTTTGCTTCCGGGTCTTTGGGCGGATTTCGCAATCACTGCAGGCCAATCCCCGGCGGACTCAAATTTCAGCCCTTTATGGCCTTGTTTTTCCCAAAAAAGACATGCTAGGCAAATTCTGCACCGTGGGTCCGGATGATTGCGCCGGACATTAATTTAACCATATGAAATTAATATAAAAATATTTTGGCACACAATCTGCAGTTATGATGCGGGCATTGAATAAAACAGGAGGAATATGGCGTGCTGCAAAAATTAATTCTGCTCATCGGCCTGGTTCTTTTTATGATCCTTTCTGGTAATGCCATTGAAAACACCTCAATTATGTTAAATCTAAAAAGTGCCCTGCTGGTCCTGGCCGGTTCGCTTTTGAGCGCGTTTATCGCCTTTCCGCTAAAGACCTTTCGGGATCTTTTCAAGAGTCTGATTGCGGTCTACAAACAGGAGGAGACCGATAATGAACCGTTGGTTCAGGAAATGGAAAATCTCGCGGTTATCTGGCGTCGGCATGGCATTATCGCGCTTGAGAACGCCAAAAACAGGGTTGACAACGTTTTTTTAAACAAGGGGGTCGAACTGGTTATTGACGGGTATAATCGATTTGACATTCGCAATATTATGGAAAAGGATTATGATCTCTATTTTTCCAGAAAAGAATCACAGGTAAATGTTTTAAATACGCTTGCAAAGCTGGCCCCGGTTTTCGGTTTTGTAGGAACCATAATTGGTTTGATAAATGTGCTTAACAATGTGGAGGATCCCGCCCAGATCGGAAAAGGCATGGCTTTGGCGCTTCTGACGACATTGTACGGTATTTTAATCGCTAATTTTCTCTTCTTCCCGCTTGCAAAAAAACTTTCCGAACATACGAAGGCTGAAGCAACCGTTTTAAACATAATTTTAGAAGGGGTAATGGATATTGCGGATCAAAAAACGTCAAAATCCATCTCCCATCGGCTGAATTCCTATATTGGCATAAATCATCTCAGCCACATGAAAAAGGAAAGACAATACCCACACCGGGGTGGACAAACACCCCAGACGCAATCATCGTAACTCAAGCTAAAAGCGAGGGAATGGCATGGCAGGGCCGGAATGGGAAGAGCTGAAGAATCAGCTTGAGTTCTCGGAACATAAAAGGGCGCTCCTTAAAAATAGGTTATCGAAAGGCAGTGTCGAGGAAGATTCAACGCTATGGAGCTTTGTTGATCTCATGACGCTGCTCTTGATCCTGTTTATTCTTTTTTATTCACATGCCCTGACCCGGAAGGGTTCCGCCAAGAATATTTCAAGCGTGCCGCAGCAGACCATCGCGGCACAATCCTTTCAGGTTCATAAAACATCTATGGCTTCTGAACCGGTAACCGATGATCCCGATCAGCCCAAACCGGATGTATTCAATATGGAGACGGAAAATCAGAATGCGTCCATAGAGCAATTCGAGCAGCAGGTACTGCAAAGCGTCTCTGAGAAAGTCAAAAAGGACTTTTCTTTCCACTGGAATCAAAAGCGTCTGGTGCTGGTGCTGGGTGAAAGGATTGCCTTCAATGTGGGGGACGCTGACCTGCTGCCTGATTTTCGGCCGACGTTAAAACGGATTGCCGAATTCATTTCACTGCAGAAAGGGTATAAAGTCGCCGTCGCCGGGCATACGGACGATTCGCCCATTAAAACCATCCAGTTCCCTTCTAATTGGGAACTGTCGGCCATCAGGGCCGTGAATGTGGCAAAATTTATGATCTTACATGGTGTCGATCCCCATCGAATCTCGATTGAAGGATATTCAGCCTATCAACCCATACACCCCAATACAACCGCTCACAATAAACGCGCAAATCGTCGCGTAGAGATAACCTTGATCAAAGTACAAGAAAACGGAAAAGCAGCCGAAGACAAATCGCTTACATCTGTACGTGACCTTTCCGTGAAACCCCAAAAAGTCGCCGACCTTGCCGTCCACCCTGAAAAAAGATACTCTCCGGCCCCGGGGTTTCCTTATTAACACCCGCACCCCTGGTGCTGTAAAAAAGAGCGACACCCGTGGAATATTGACATTCTGTACATAATCAATTAACCCAAAGTCTAAAACAGCGCGAACCGATAAGGAGGCGATTTCATGAAAAAAGGATTTGTGTTTAGCGTTATGATTTGTTTGGCAATTTATGGCGGCCTGGGAGCGGATGATTTATCGGAAGCCAAAGATAAATTGAGCCAGCACGATCGTCAGGTTTTGGAGGAATTTAATCTTTCATTAAAAAACAGCGCCGAGGGTCGGTTTCAAACCACTAAGTTAGACGACACATCCATATTGATAATTGATACCAAACTTGGGCACTTATGGATGTTTCGGTCTTCACCGGACGTGTTCATCAAATATGCGGGCAAACTGCATCCCGGTAAAACTTTTTGGCAAACAATTCTCAGAGCAGATTAAGATTGGGTGCGGAAATTGGTGTGTACGTGAGAAGGAGCAGATTTTTTTAAAGTTTTTAAATTAATTGACGAAATTAAGCGTATGGAAATCTTTATGAATACGGATCTGACAATCCCGATAGAGCAAATTATTATCCTCTTATTGCTCAGTACGCTGGCCCTTCTTTTTGGAAAGATAAGGATCGCTCTGATTATCAATTACATCTTTGCCTTTCTGTGGGGCTATGTATTCAACCGGGATAAGCTGCAGGTCTCGAGTTTTGAACATCCGGAGATTTTTACAATATTATATTTTTTGTTTGGTATCGGCATAATTTTAATGGCCTGCTTCGCCTTTATCTTTCATCGAGATCAGAAGTAATCTCGTCGGCCGTGATTGATATGCGGTCCGCTCATCTATTCTTTAATAGCCATCCTATTTCCTAAACGCTCTCAAAATCACTGCGCCCTGGCCCATATGTGTTTTGATTTTATCGCTTGTTTTTTACCGGCGCTTGATGATAAGGTTTTATTACCCAAGATGCCTGCTCTCTTTTTGGCCTGGTATCCTGGTTAAGGCTATCTCGGTCGTTCCGTAATGGGCTACTGGGATAGCCGGTTTATTTTTTAGGCCCTGGTTTTTAAGCGTTGATACGATTATTATGTCCCATAAAGAAGATTGATAAAGGGAGTCCGTATTTTGTAAATTCCATGCGGGACGCAACACTAGGTATCACCCAACCATGACAAGTCCGGTGTATTGCGTTGCCAGGTGGTGCTTTGCTGGAAGGCATATCCAACCTTCAAGATGACTTCTTCCTGAAACGGCTTGCCGTATACGAGCAGGCCGATGGGCAAGCCCGCTTTGGTGAATCCACAGGGCACATTCAGGCCGCAGAGATTTAAGGTGTTGCCGATGTTGGTGTTGCGGAGATACACGGCATTGTGGTTCAAGTAAGTATCCATGTCGGTGTCCACCTCAGCCACCGGTTTGGCCGGCACGCAGGTGGTGGGAACCAGTAACGCATCGATGTCTTTGAGGACATTGTACGCTTTGGCCCGTAGGCGTTTGGATGCAAGCATATTGCCCAGATAGTCGGCCGCTGTAATATCTTTCCCTTTGATCATGCGCTGGGCCACTACAGGATCCAGCTGATCAAATTTTTCCTCCAACCATTTTCTATTGAGGGTGTAGCCCTCGGATGCAATGAACACCCCGCCCGGGTTTAACTGTAAGGCCTGTTCGGCTTCTGAAAACGCGATACTGGATACGCCGGCCCCCAATTCTTTAAATACATCGCCGCAGGCGCGAACGGCTGCGTCTACGTCCGGATGAATATCATCAAAAAAAACAGTTTCGGCAAAAGCCAGGCGCATTCCGTTTACACCGCTTTTGAGGTCCCTGAGCACATCCTGGGGACCCCGGCCTAATGTCGTATCGTCATTGATGTCAGCACCTTGCATATTTTGATACACCAGGGCCGCATCTTCCACCGAGCGGGCCAGAACCCCCACCGAATCCAAACTCCAGCTCAGGGGATAAACACCGGCACGGCTGACGCGCCCGACGGTGGTTTTGAGTCCGGTTGTACCGCAGAGTGCCGCCGGAACCCGCACCGAACCGCCGGTATCGGTCCCCAGGGCCATGGGCACCAACCCCGCGGCGACGGCCACCCCCGATCCGCTGCTGGAACCGCCCGGCAGGCAATGGATTGCGCTCCAGGGGTTGTGGGGCGTACCGTGGTCGTGATTGATTCCCACACCGCTGAAGGCAAACTGAACCGTATTTGTCTTGCCCAGCAGGATCATTCCGGCCTGCTCTAGCCTGCGGATCACCGCGGCATCTTCGGCGGCAATGTGCTGTTCCAAAATCCTGGCCCCGGCGGTGGTCGCCAGACCTTTGACATCGATTAGATCCTTGACGGCATAAGGTATGCCCTGCAGCGGGCCGCGGTCACGGCCTTTCCGAAAGTCCCTATCCGCATCCTTGGCCCGATCCAATACGCTTTGCATGCAAAGGAGCCGGTAAGCATTGAGCCTATCATCCAATCGGTTGATGCGGGAAATAAAATGCTGGGCCAGCTCAACGCAGGTAATTTCACCCTTCCGAATAAGAGCGGCCAACTCGGTGATCGTCTGGTAGTGCAAAGGTGTCGTTTCCATGATGCAGTGCCCTTTTTGATGGGGAGATTGCCGGGAAAAAATAATGCCATTCTTTATCATCAGACCGGAAGCCGCGCAATCTTTTTTCAAAGCGCTGAAAAGCGGCGCCCGCGTGTAATATTGATATTCTATTTATACTGTTATAGGGTAAAAACGCTGTGGCATTCCAAATCAAATCTTAGGGGGACGGCCATGAGGGTTTTTAAATGGATTCTGGGAAGCCTGTGCGGGGTGATCCTTTTGATTTTCATCGGTGCGTATGCCTATCTGAGATCCACACTCCCGGATTACGATGGCAACATTACGGTACAGGGAATTACCAGGCCGGTTGAAATCATCCGGGACGCCTATGGTATGCCCCATATCTATGCCCAAACCGATGCAGATGCCTTTTTTGCGCTGGGCTACTGCATCGCCCAGGACAGGCTTTTTCACATGGATTTAATGCGCCGGGCTGCCCGCGGAAAGCTGGCCGAAATTTTCGGAAAAGATCTCATCCCGGTTGATAAATTCTTCAGAACCATTACGGCCGGCAAATCATGTGAAAAAATAGCCGCCGCCTACACCCCTGATACAATTTCTGCTTCGCAGTCGTATGCAGCTGGCGTCAACCATTTTATAAAACATCATAAAGGACCGCTTCCGATAGAATTCACGATTTTAGGGTATACGCCCGAACCCTGGCAGCCATCCGATGGCGTCGCCGTGCATTATGTTATGGCGGCGGACCTCAATTTGGCTTTTGGCGTTGAGATGCTGCATGCGGCAGTTATCGAAAAGGTGGGAAAGAAGATGGCGCAAGAAATTTTCCCGGATTATGCCGAAGGGTACCCGCTGATTATCCCGGAAGGGATGGCGTCGTTCGATTTCATTAAAATATTTAATCTGGCCAGAGAAATCCGCGGCACCGAAGGGGGCGGCGCGAGCAACAGCTGGGTTGTCGCGGGAAAAAAATCAGCGACCGACGGGCCGATTCTGGCCAACGATCCCCATCTGGGCCACCGATCGCCCGGCATCTGGTATGAGGCCCACATGGTTTCTCCTTCGATGAATGTCTCCGGGGCATTGCTACCCGGAATACCTTACGTTATCATCGGCGCCAATGAGCACGTGGCCTGGGGTTTCACCAACGTCATGGCGGACGATGCGGATTTCTACATCGAAAAGATAAATTCCGCCAATCCCGACCAGTATGAGTTTATGGGGCACTGGGAAGACATGAACATCAAAGAAGAAGTCATCAAAGTAAAGGATGCAGATGATGTAAAATTCAAAATCAGACTCACCCGCCATGGTCCTATCGTTGATGAGATAAACCAATATAAAGCGCTTAAAAACACCGCGCTTTCTGTGCGATGGGCCGCTTATGAGATGCTTGAGGCCAATCCTTTTTACTACCTCAACACGGCCCGGAGCGTGGATGATATCGAAAGCGCGGCAGATCATTTCAAATGTCCCGGTCAAAACTGGGTCTATGCCGATGATCAGGGCAACATCGGTTACTGGGCGGCCGTGGGAATCCCGATTCGAGACGGTTTTTCCGGAGCCCTTCCGGTTCCCGGCTGGGACGGCAAACATGAGTGGAAAGGTTATGTGCCAACCGGGCAGCAGCCGCACCTTAAAAATCCAGAGCGGGGATGGATCGCCACTGCCAACAACAAGCATGTCGGCGACGACTACCCGTATCCGATATCGCACTACTACGCCATGCCGGATCGTTTTGTGCGCATAGCGGAGATGATCACCGCCAAGCAGAAGCTTGACCGCCGGGACTTTGCGATAATGCAAGGGGATTTCTATGTCGTGCTTGCCGCAGAGTGGGTCCCCATGATGCTGGAAGCGCTATCCGGAAAACCGTTTTCGGAAAAGGAAGAAAAGGCGATTGCGGCCTTAAAAAACTGGAATTTTGTTGCCGGCACCGAAGACATTGGGCCCACGGTATTTCATGCAACCGTCAATGCAATGGTCAAAAACACCTTTAAAAAACGGCTAGGGGCGGATCTCTATGGACAATATATTAAAAATGACGATGTGGTATTTAACGCCATGCGAAACCTGATTGCCGCAGGTCAGAGCCGCTGGTTCGACAATCCGGATACAGCTGAAAAGGAGGGTATCAACGACATCATCGGCAAAAGCTTCAGCGAAGCCGTGATCTATCTGGAAGAAAAAATGGGTTCAAATGTCGACGATTGGAAGTGGGGTGATCTTCACACCCTGACCCTTTACCACCCCTTCGGCAAAAGTTCGTCCCTTATGGGATACTTCATGAACATCGGGCCAGAGCCCATGGGCGGGAGTATGGCTACGGTAAATCCCCAGCCTTACAAACTATCGGAGCCCTGGGAAGGATACCACGGTGCCTCGCTGCGGTATATTATTGATTTTGGCAATCGCAAAAATTCTCGTCGCGTGATACCGGCGGGGATCTCGGGAAACTTTATGAGCCCCCATTATGACGACCAGGCCGAACTTTGGCGTACCGGAAAATACAGGCCGTTTGTTCTGGATCGCGACAGCGTAGAAGCCGATGCGCGTTATACGTTGAAAATGCAGCCCGGATAAAAAGTTACTCCAGATGGGGCTTTGAAACCACTTCTAGATTAGGCCCTTCTTTGCCGCTAACTTTTCGATCTCTTTAACGGACATGCCATCCAGCTGTTCGACTGAAATGCCCAGCTCAGAGGCTGCCGATTGTTTCAGCGGCTTTGCTTTCGAACTGTCCAAGAATTCGATTGCATTGCCAAAGGGCTCCTCTGATTGATTTTTATGACCGGCCGGTTGATTCGCCGCTGTTTTGCCGCCTTTTCTTTTTGAATACCAGAGCAAAAGATTTAGCGCAACGACCGCAACTCCCAGTATAATTAATAAAGTTTTCATTTTAAGATCATCCTCTAATGCTTATTGGCATTTATCCAGAATACTTTAGCACCTGATCGAGATGCCGATTTTCAGGTGTCGAACCCGGCGGTGGGAAAAACAGGGGGCGCGGTTGATAAAATGGGCCTAAGATAATATGGTGGCGGCAATGATCCGCAATCAATTTCGGTAAACCCAATCCCGAGTTCTCATTACTTTTCATGCAAGATACAGGTAATAACAGGGAACGGAAGATAAAGATGAAGTTATCCTTCGCCGACGTTCAATATGACCTGCGTTCAGGAATTGTCGAGCTTAAGACCGGGCATCCGGACCTCGCACTGCTGCCTGCGGACGGTTTGATGCAGGCCACCCGGGTTGTACTCGAGCGGGAGGCGCCTCAGGCCTTATCCTACGGTGTTGAGCAGGGACCCGATTGTTTGATTCGGCAATTGAGTGCATGGCTGGAGCGTGCAGAGGGCGCAATCCCTGCATCAGCGCAAATAATGATTACCGGAGGTGCATCCCAGGCCCTGGATATGCTGTGTTTGCTGTTGACCCGTCCCGGAGATATCGCGCTGGTGCAGTCCCCGACATATCATCTGGCGCTGCGGGTGCTGCGCGATCATCACCTGGAGATATTGCCGGTTCCGGGTGACCGTAAGGGCCTGCAGGTCGATGCTTTGGAAGAGGTGCTAAAGTCGTTCCGGGGCCGGCAAAAACAGCCGCGCTTCCTTTACCTGGTGTCGACTTTCAGCAACCCGACCGGTATTACGATGGAAATTGAGCGCCGTAAAGCGCTGGCAGAGCTGGCCCGGCAGTATGATTTAATCGTTGTGGAGGACGATGTCTATTATCAGCTGTGGTATGACCAACCGCCGCCGCCCTCAATCTTTCATCTGTCAGCATCTGAATCGGTCATACGATTGGGATCCTTTTCCAAAATTATGGCGCCGGGACTGCGCCTGGGGTGGATGATGGCCCCACCCCAAATCGTGCAGCGTTGTGTTCAAAGCGGGGTCCTGGACAGCGGCGGGGGCCTCGGTCATTTTACGGCTCATGTGGTCGCGGCCTTCATCGAGCTGGGATTGCTGGATCCCCACGTTGAAACGTTACGTGCCAGATATCTGGAACGCCGCAACCTGCTAATAGATGCCCTCGGGGATCATTTGCCTAAAGATTGTGATTGGATGACACCCCAGGGCGGGTTTTATGTTTGGCTGCGGTTGCCCGAGCAGATAAACAGCGCTGTGTTTTTGCGTACCGCTGAAGATGCAGGAGTGTCGTATATACCGGGCGCCAGGTTCTTTGCCCACGGAGGCGGTAAAAACTACTGCCGGCTAAACTTTACGATGGTCTCTCTCAATGAGCTAGAAGAAGGCGCCTGCCGGCTGGGTTCGGCATTGAGCAAGTATCGGCAGTAAATTAAAATAAGACAATTAATCTTTGGCGCACTGGAGTATTGGGGTAATGGCTGAAGGATTGGTGTCCTTTTTTCAACGCTCCAATACTCCCCTACTCTAACGCTCCAGGACTTATATTTTATAAATACTGAACCATTTTTCATCTGCCAGAACCACGGAAGTCTCGACCTGGCGTGCAGAAATCGACCAGTATTTTTCGAGCAGCCGATCCTTTTCCCGGGGGGGCACCTGCTTGAAACCATGCTTTTCATAGAAACGAATCGCCCAGGCGGCATCCGCCCAGGTGCCGATCAGCATCGGCCGATCGGCCTGCCGGCAAAGCGCGTCCAGTAGTTTTTTTCCGATGCCCTGGCCTTGTCGCGCAGGACGCACATAGGCATGCCGAATAAGGGTGACATCCAGAATATGCTGAATCCCCATGACACCGACCAGTCGGCCTTCGGCCTCAAATCCCCAAAATGCCACGCCCGCATCGATTTCATGTTTTAACTCATCTTTAGACATATAAGGTGTCTTCCAGCAATCTTCGGGAATGACGCCTTTATACTTTTGCGCGGCCGTGTTGATAATCGAATAAAGCGTCTCAAAATCCTTCGGATGGCATTGACGAATCATGACCTTTCCTTTAAAACAAGAATCGGTTCATTTTAATATTATTGCTCACGCAAAGCCGCTAAGCCGCAAAGAAAGATAATCTAAATAATAAAAAAAACTTTGCCGTCTTTGCGTCTTTGCGAGAGGCTAAATTCTTTAGCTCATTCTTGTCCGCAACGAATTTTGGCTGATTAGGCATCTGTAATTTGAGATAACCTAAAGTCTGCCAAACATCAAGCTTGGTAAAAAAGAGGTAGTTGCGACCGTGATACGGTTCATATCGGGGGGGCTGCTGTGGGTATGTCTGGCGCCGGTGCTTTATGCCGGCATGAGCGCGGCAGCTAAATTGGCCGGGGCTCACGTGAGTGTTTGGCATATCGGGGTGGGCCGCTTTGGGCTCGGCCTGCTGGTGATCCCGCCGATTGTCAAGGCCTTAGGGCTGAGCCTTTGGGGGCAACAGCGTTTTCTGCTTACTCTAAGAGGTCTCTGCGGTTCGGTTGCATTCCTGCTTTTGGTCGCATCTTTGCAGCGAATTCCGCTCTCGGTGGCATTGATCATTTTCTACCTCTATCCGGCCTTTACAGCCTTATTGTCGCCCTGGGTCACGGGCGAGCCCGCCTCCCGGATCGCCTGGCTTTTTATTGGCTTCGCGTTCATCGGCATCATCCTGATCCTATGGCCGTCTGAAACCGCCGCATCCTTGAATCCGGGCCATTTATTTGCTGTAATCGCCTCGGTTTTGTGTGCAGTTACCCTTTTGCTGGTCCGTAGATTAAGCAAGGACAACAATATCTACACCCTTTTTTTCTATCTTTGCCTAACCGGCACAGCTGCCGGCCTGGGACCTTTACTCATACAGGGGACATCCATCCTACCACAGCAAACAGCCGGCTGGCTGGGCGTTGCCGCCGTAGCTGTTTTTTCAATTGGCGCCCAACTTTCCATCAATAAGGCCCTGGAGCGCATTCCAACCCCAAAGGTAAGCGTTATGATGACAGTGGAAGTGCCGCTGGTGGCCGCATTTGGCGTGCTTTATCTGGGTGAGCCGTTTGGTTGGCGGCTGATCGTCGGCGCTTTGCTGATCTTTAGCAGTGGCATCGGTCTCAACCTCCTGCCGGACAAATCAGCAGGGAACTGATCCATCCTATCATCCATTTCAAAGAACCACCGGGGGTTTTTGTTTCCAAAACCCGGTAGCCTGTTCAAACGCATAAGCGAGCTGCAATACACCCAGTTCGTCCTGGTGCCGGCCCACAATCTGAACTCCCACCGGCAGGCCGTCTTCTGTAAAACCGCAGGGCACGGATATTGCCGGAAGACCCAGTGCAGAGATGTAGTAGCAGGATTTCATCCAGTCGATATAGGTCTCCATTTTTTCACCATTAATCTCTTCGATGTAGCGCTGCTTTACGTCGAAGGGCGGCACCTGGCTTACCGGAAGGATCAAAAACGCATAGGCGTCCATGAATTTTCTAACGCGCTGATAAAGCTCGGTTCGTTTGCGTTCCGAATGCCCTAGCTGAGGCCCGGTGAGTTTCAGGCCTTCTTCGATATTCCAGATTACGGTATCTTTTATTTTGTCCCGGTGGTTCTCCAGAAGTTCGGATAAAACGAGCTCGAAGTACCAGGCGCGCCAAATTTTGAAACTTTCATCCGCATCCGTGAAATCCGGTTCGCAGTTATCAATGCGGCAGCCCGGGCCTGTTCCAGGGCCTGCTCGGGCAGGAATGTCACAATGGCGTTTACTTTCGGGTTCACCCGCTCGATCTGTGTCAGATGGGCTTCCATCACCTCGGTGGCAGATAATTCCTTTGCGCGGATGCGGCGGGTCAATTCGGTAGCGGGCAGAAAACAGATCTCCTGATTTGACATGATGGTCTCCATTTATTCGGTTGGTCCGCCTGCGGCGGATTGAGGCCGTTGAGCCGGTTAAAAAAAGGAAACCATTCTGAATTTATTATTTACGGGCTAACGGACTCAACCTTTTATTAGGTGACACGCCGCCCAGTGTCCACCGCCCATATCCTGTAATGTGGGCTCTTCCCGGGAGCATTGCGCTATACATTGAGGACAGCGTGTATGAAAGCTACACCCTGAGGGTGGGTCTATCGGGCTGGGCACATCTCCTTGCAGAACAATCTTCTTTTTTTGAACATCGGGATCAGGAATGGGAACAGCGGAGAGTAAGGCCTGACTGTAAGGATGCAGCGGATTTTGATAGAGCTCCTTGTCGGTGGCCAATTCCACGATGCGCCCCAGGTACATCACCGCCACTCGATCGCTGATATGTTCCACGACGCTGAGATCATGGGCAATAAACAAGTAGGAAAGGTTCATCTCTTCCTGAAGCTGGGCCAGCAAATTGATAACCTGGGCCTGGATGGATACATCCAGGGCTGAAACCGGTTCATCGCAAATAATGACCAGTGGATTCAAAGCCAGGGCGCGAGCGATTCCAATGCGCTGGCGCTGCCCGCCGGAAAATTCATGCGGATAGCGGCGGATATGCTCCGGATGCAGCCCCACTCTTTCCATCAAATAAGCCACACGATTTCTAATTTCGTTCCCGGAAACCTTAAGGTGGTTACGGATCGGTTCGGCAATAATCTGACCGACATTCATACGGGGATCCAGGGAAGAAAAAGGGTCCTGGAAGATAATTTGAAGTGACGCCCTTATTTTTCTAAGTTCTTCCCTTTCCAGTTTTAGTAAATTTTGATTCTTGAAAGTTATCTGTCCGGCGGTAGGCTCGATCAGCCGCAGAATAGATCGGCCGACGGTTGTCTTGCCGCACCCACTCTCACCTACCAGACCCAGTGTTTCGCCTCGTTTCAGGGTGAAACTGACCCCGTCAACAGCGCGCACCTGTCCTATGGTTCTGGATAGAATCCCCTTTTTAATGGGGAAATATTTCTTCAAATTCTTGACTTCTAGAAGCGACATAGTTGATTTTGGATTTCAGATTTGGTTCAGAGAATAATTTCCGAATCCATTTCTAGTTCCTGGATAATCAGCATATAAGATTCCAACCCAAAAACGCTTTATGCTTCCAACCAGCAGCTTACGCGTCTGTTTTCTGCCAGGCGGATCATCGGGGGTTCCTGGCCGCAGCATCGAGCCATGACTTTGCGACAACGCGGATGGAATCGACAGCCTAAAGGGGTTTCCAGGGGACTGGGTACAATGCCCGGAATTTCCTGAAGACGCCTCCCGCTATGCTCTTTACGTCCGATCACCGGGATCGATCCCAGCAGACCCTGGGTGTATGGGTGCCGGGGATCTTTAAAAAGCGCCTTAATGGGCGCTTCTTCCACCACTTTGCCGGCATACATCACCACGACTCGGCTGGCCATTTCGGCAATGATGCCGAGGTCATGGGTGATGAGTACAATCGCCGTCTTGAAATCATCTTTCAGACCCTGCAAAAGGGTCATAATCTGGGCCTGAATCGTTACATCCAGGGCGGTGGTGGGCTCATCTGCCAGGATGAGCCGGGGATTGCAGGAAAGCGCCATGGCAATCATAGCCCGCTGGCGCATGCCGCCGGAAAATTTGTGAGGGTATTGCCTTGACCGCGAACCCGGTCCCGGGATCTGTACCATTCGCAACATTTCCACCGCCCAGCGCCAGGCTTCCTGGCGCGTCATGCCTTTGTGAATTTTGGCGGCTTCCGATATCTGTTCGCCAATCCTCAAAACCGGGTTTAAAGATGTCATGGGCTCCTGAAAGATCATCGAGATGTCGTTACCTCTGATTTTGCGAATTTCATCCTGATCCAGATCCAAAAGATTTTTGCCTTCAAAAACAATACGGCCCCGGATCTCAGCCGGCGGGCAGGGCAAAAGCTGCAAAATCGAAAGCGCAGTTACGCTCTTGCCGCAACCGCTTTCACCGACGAGCCCCAATGTTTCACCCTGATAGACTTCAAAATCGATTCCGTCCACAGCCTTTACGACGCCGTCCAGGGTATGAAAGCGCGTGCGTAAGTCCTTGATTTCCAGGAGCGGTTTTGTCTGTGCACTCATATTTTGAACCTCGGGTCAAGGGCATCACGCAGGCCGTCTCCCAGCAGGTTGAAGCTGAGCACCGCCAGAAAGATGGCGATGCCGGGAAACGTCGCCACATGCGGTGCATGGAACAGGTAAGACCGGGCCGAACCGAGCATCGTCCCCCATTCGGGGGTAGGTGGCTGTACCCCGATGCCCAAAAAGCCCAGTCCAGCGGCAAAAAGGATGGCCATCCCCATACTTAAACTGGTCTGGACCGTAATCGGGACCATGACATTGGGCAGGATGTGTCTGAACAGTATGATGACGTCACGGGTTCCGACTGCCCGGGCGGCCTCAACGTAATCTTCTTCCCTCACCGAAAGAACACAGCCCCTCACCAGACGGATATACATCGGCACCATGCTGATGCCGATGGATATCACCGTGTTTTTAAGCCCGACCCCCAATACGGCCACCAGGGCCAGGGCCAGCAGGAAACCCGGAAACGCCAGCATGGTATCGGTTACCCTTTGGATGAGGAAATCGACCTTGCCGCCGTAATAGCCGGAAACGAGCCCCAGCGGGATTCCCAGAATGATTCCAACCGAGACCACTCCCACGGCAATCAGGAGCGATATGCGCGAGCCATAAAGAATGCGGCCCAGGATCGAGCGGCCCAACTCATCGGTACCCAGGGGTTCCCGAAGGGTCGGAGTCTCCAGGGATCTTATCAGATTGGGTGCTGATGGATCCCCTGGGAAAAGAACCGGTGCAAAAAAAGCGCTCAATATATATACCAGGAGCAGAATACCGCCGACCAGCGCGGCTTTATTGCGCTTGAGCTTGGCCCAGCTGCGCCTGAAGCGGTTTTCAGGCACCCATTCTGCGGCCTTACAGATATTGTCTTCTTTGATTTCAATCATAGTGGATTCTCGGGTCCACGAAGGCATAAATAAGATCAACCACCAGATTGACTATAATATAAAGCAACCCAAAGATAAGAATTGTTCCCTGGATCGTGGGGTAGTCTCTGGCTGAAATGGAATCATAAAGCAAACGACCCAGACCCGGCCAGGCAAATACGGTCTCAGTTAAAACTGCGCCTCCCAGGAGGAACCCAAATTGGAGGCCCACCACCGTGATGATCGGGATGAGCGCGTTTTTAAGGGCATGCTTCACGATAACCACCATTTCGGAGAGCCCTTTCGAACGCGCCGTGGTTGTAAAATCCTGGGACAGGGTTTCCAGCATCGTCGAACGGGTCATACGGGCAATAAAGGCGATCACAAAAGAAGCCAGGGTAACCGCAGGCAAGATCACGTGCTGCCAGCTTCCGGTTCCGCCGGCCGGCAGCCACTGCAGGACAACCGCAAACACAACCACCAGCATCAATCCAAGCCAAAAGACCGGCATCGAAATACCGAAAAGTGCGGACAGTGTCACCAGATAGTCGATCCAGCTGTAGGGTCTGACCGCGGAAATGATCCCGGCCGGTATGCCGAAAAGGCAGGCAAGCGTAATGGCCACTACCGCCAGCAATAGGGTGTTGGGCAAACGGGCCCAGATTTCATCGATAACCGGATTCTGGGTTCGGGCCGAGCGGCCCAGATCGAACCGCACCAGATGGCTCATGTAGACGGCGTACTGTTCGTAGATGGGCCGGTCGAGCCCGAGTTGGTGGCGGATGTTTTCGATTTCCTGCGGGGTGGCCATCTGACCGGCCAATACCTGCGCCGGGTCCCCGGGCAGCATTCGGAGCATAAAAAAAAGCAGCAGAGATATGCCGATTAAAACCGGAATCGTTGAAAGCAGACGCTTTATTAAATAGTTGTGCATCGATCGGCCAGTTATTTGAAAACGCACCTGAAGATATAAATTGTAAGAAATTAGAAGCCGGGGTGTCTGGACACCCCGGCTCCGGTTGTGACGTCAATTTATTGCATGGTGATGTAATGCGGATAAAACTTTTCAGTGGGAGTGACCACCATGCCTTTGATCTTGCTCGAATAGGCAATGACAAATTTTTCAACATGCAACCACATCCAGGGTGCGTCATCCCAGACCATCTCCGAGGCCTGTTTGAGCAGGGCCGATCTTTTCTGTGGATCCTGCTCTTCGCGGGAAGCCTTCATGATCTTGTCATATTCCGGGTTGCAGTAAAATGCGGCACCGAGTCCTTTGGGCGGATTGACCTCGCAGGTAAACTGGCCATAAAGACCCATATCCGCATCCAGAATGAGCGGACCCCAGCCCAGCAGAAAGACTTCCAGTTCGGTCTCAGCCAGGGGTTTCAACAGTCCGGCCACATAGGTCGGCCAGTCATATGTCCGCAGCTCGGCCTTGACCCCGATGGCCTGCAGATAGGCCTGGATGGCTTCGGAAACCTGGCGGTCAAAGAGGTAGCGGCCCTGAGGCGTACGCATGCTGATCGTTTTAGAAAAATCAAAATTGGCTTCTTTGAGGAGCTGTTTGGCTTTTTCCGGATTGTAATCATACTGATGCGCCATTTTATGATAGCCGAAGACTTTGGGGGAAACCGGGCCGTCCATGGGTTCGGCAGTGCCGAACAGAATCTTATCGACGATGGCCTTTTTGTCCACGGCATAGTTAAAAGCCTGGCGCACCTTTTTGTTGGTGGTGGCCCCTTTCTGGTAGTTTAATCCCATAAAGATCGTTCGGGTGTCCAACGGCATTTCCACGGCTACGTTCGGATCGGCCTTGAGCGCGGCAACATTGGAGGGCAGCGGTTTATAGCAGATATGGATCTGACCGGCCCTCAGCATGGCTTCGCGGGTGGCGGCTTCGGGAACAATCTTCCATATGATTTTTGCTACGGTGGGCTTTTCACCCCAGTAATTTTCGTTGCGAACCATTTCGATGCGGTCGCCTTTTACCCATTTGTGTAAAATGTAAGGGCCGGCGCCCGTCGGGTGTTGGCGAATATCATCACCATACTTTTTGAGGGCCGCCGGACTGATGGGCGAGACCAGCGACATGGAAATGGTCGGCGCCAGGGGGGCAAATGCGAATTTGAGCTTTAGCTGGACGGTGTAATCATCAATCTTTACGCATTCTTTGACCATGCCCACTGCAAAACGCAGCGGCACCCTTGTATCGGGATCGAGTACATTATCCCACCCGGCCTTGACGGCGTCGGCATTGAAATCGGTTCCGTCGGAGAACTTTACGCCCTTGCGCAGATGAATGGTGTAGGTCAATCCATCCGGCGAAACTTCATAGCCCGTGGCCAGGCGCGGGTGCAGTTTGGCATCCGGGTCCTGGTATAAAAAACTGTCGTATATCAAATCGGCCATGTTTTGCATGAGGGTCGTTGTTTGATCATAAGGGAGCAGGGTATCGGCATCAATGCCGATCCCGATGATCAATTCTTTGATCTCGGCCCGCGCGTTCTGCGGAGCAACGCACAGCCCCAGCGCGATGATCAACATGGGTACTAAAACAATGTTTCTAATACTCAAGCCGGTGTTCTTCATTCTTTGCCTCCTTTCGATAAAGGTTAAGAGAATTCACCGCTGATTTGTTTTCCGCCTTTCATGACAAGTCGGATAAGCTCGCGCTTAAGCAAAATTTCGATGTCTTCCAGTGGATTGCCTTCAATCAAAACCAGATCCGCAAGTTTGCCTTCTTCAATGGTACCCAATTCCTTTTCCATCCCCAGAACCTGAGCCGCAATTCGGGTGCCGGCTTCAATCGCTTCCATGGGTGAGAAACCGCAATCAACCAGAAATTTAAGCTCACTCAGGTTGTCTCCGTGAATGTTAAAAGGGGTTCCGGCATCGGTTCCCATTGCAATCCGTACGCCGGCATCGCGTGCCATGCGGATGCTTTCCAGATGAAAGGGCTTGACCTTATGGGTTTTTTCGACAGCAAAAGCCGGGATTCCGGCTTCAATTCCTTTGTTTAAGATATTAAACATGGCCGAGAGGGTTGGAACTAGAGGGACATTTTTTTCGACCATCAGGGAAACCGCCTCCTCATCCAGATAGACACCGTGTTCGATAGTATCGATTCCGGCACGCAGGGCATTGAGTATCCCTTTGGTTCCCATGGCGTGGGTTGCTGTCTTCCTGCCGGCCTTATGCGCCTCTTCAACGCCGGCTTTTAATTCCGCTTCAGTGAGCTGCTCGCTACCCGGCTCAACTGCCGGGGTCAAGACACCGCCGGTGGCCATGAGCTTTACGATATCCACACCCGCCTTGATCTGCTCTCGAGCAGCCTTGCGAACTGCGTCCGCGCCGTTGACTTCCAGACCCACCTGCCAGCCATGCCCCCCTGTCATACAGATCAACTTGCCGCTTGCCAGCATCCTGGGCCCCGGAATCAATCCGCAATTGATTGCCTGTTTGAGCCCAAGATCGATGCCGTCTTTGCCCCCCATATCTCTAACAGAGGTAACCCCGGCCAGAAGTGTTTGCCTTGCGGCTTTCGCCGCCTTTAAGGTTGTCATTGTTTGTGATTCATTTAAGGCGCTCGTCATCGGGTCTGCGCTGCTGTCAAAACATATGTGAATATGGCTATCGATAAATCCGGGCAATAACACCTGGCCGTCCATGGGTATCTTTTTAGCATCTTTGGGAATGCTTACATTTCCCTCGGCTACTTTTACAATTCTTTCGCCGCTCACCAGGACGGTGGCATGCGCCAGGACACGGCCGTCGCCGACAACTACCGCGCCATCGACAAAGGCTATCGCCATCAATACCTCCAGCGTAGATTCAAATTGAAATTGACAAAATGAAATGATTTCCCCCCCTGCGCTTGCAGGGTCTCAAGCTAATTTCGCACAGGTTTTTAACATGCAATCGAGATAGATTCGACGCCTGAAATCACCAGGCGGTTCTTTGGAAAAGGGGGGGACCTTGATGCCTCGCATATAACACACTCAATCCGATTTTGCACGCTTAAACCGACACGCAATTGCCGCAAAAGCCCAGCATCCCTCATTGCGGAATTTTCTCATTGCCCCTTGGGTTGAAAGTATGCCATAGTTTTCAGATTAAACCGCCGGAAACAGAAGCCATCATATTTTAATCGCCTGAATATCGTGTATGCGGTTTTATAAAACGCAAAAATCTTAAGAGGTCTAGTCATGGAAAATCTACATCAACTGGTGAGCGAACAAAAAGATCGAATCATTCAAATTCGTCGTGACCTGCATCGGATTCCCGAAACAGCCTACACCGAAAAGAAAACATCTGCCTATGTGGTCGATTGTTTAAATAGTCTGGGACTTGAAGTCCAGACCGGAATTGCCCAGTATGGGGTGGTGGGGCTGATGAAAACCGATCGATCGGGCCCGACCCTATTGATCCGTGCTGATATGGATGCCCTGCCTCTAAAAGAAGATACCGGGCTTGATTTTGCATCCGAGCATGAAGGCGCGATGCATGCCTGCGGTCATGACGCGCACATGGCGATGGTTTTGGGGGCTGCAACCGTGCTCAGCAAAATCAAAAATGAGCTCAAGGGCAACATCAAGTTTTTATTCCAGCCGGCTGAAGAAGGGCCCGGCGGGGCCAAGCCCATGATTGCGGCCGGGGTGATGGAAAATCCAAAGGTGGACTATTCGATCGGCTGCCATGTGTGGCCGGATATTCAAGAGGGAACCATCGGGGTTAGGCCCGGAGCGTTTATGGCGGCCATGGATCGCTTTGATCTTAAAATAAAGGGAAAAGGGGGGCATGGAGCGATGCCGCACCTGTGCGCAGACGCTCTTGAAGTGGGCACCCAGGTTGTCAGTTCCCTGCAGCGGATTACGAGTCGGCATATGGATCCGCTGCAACCGACGGTCGTCACCGTGGGCACTTTTCACGCCGGCAGCGCCTTTAACATTATCCCCGGAGAAGCCGAAATGAGCGGCACCACCCGGACCTTCGATCCGGAAATCTGGGACAGCTGGGAGTCGCGCCTTGAAAAGGTGGTGCGCGGTGTGTGTGAATCGATGAATGTCGATTTTGAGCTGAAATTCAGCCAGGGATATCCGGTCACGATCAACGATGAATCCGCAGCTGAAATTGTGCGCCGCTGTGCAGGAAAAGTGGTCGGTGAAGATCGCGTCGTGGTGCCCCCAAAAGTCATGGGGGGTGAAGATTTTTCCTATTATCTGCAACGGTCTAAAGGCTGTTTCTTCGCTCTCGGAGTGGGTCGCGAAGGCGCAGCGCCGATTCACAACCCAAAATTTGATTTTAATGAGGAAGTGATGCTGATAGGAGTGGAGACCCATTGTCAGGTCGGGCTGGAATTACTTAAAAAGGGAGATGGGTGATGCAAAAGATACAGCTATTTGAGATGACCCGGCCTGAGGTCGAGCAGGCCATTGCCGACGGATTCGACACCGCTATCGTCCCTTTGGGCTCGACCGAACAGCACGGGCTGCACCTGCCATTGGGGACCGATGCCATACTGGGTGAGGCCCTGGGGGAGCGCGTGGCGCGTGGCCTGGGAAACGCCCTGCTGGCGCCCGCTTTAACGATCGGGTGTTCTGAACACCATCTGGATTTTGCCGGCAGCCTGACGCTCAAAAAGGAGACCTTCACCGAGGTGGTGGCCGATGTCTGCCGCAGTCTGGCGCACCACGGATTTGACCACGTTGCCTTGATTCCCACCCACGGCGGCAATTTCGCGCCACTGGCAAAAGCGGTCCAGGCCATCCGGTCCGAGTTATCCGGGGTCAATTTAATCGCCTATACCGATCTGATGGGTTTTATGGAGGAGATTTTTCAGGTCGGCCAAACCTGTGAAGTAACCCCGGAGCAGGCCGGGATCCATGCCGGTGAGTTCGAAACCTCCCTCATGCTGGCCGTTCGGCCGGACCTGGTGGCCATGGATGCGGCCCAGCCCGGCTACATGGGCGACGCGCTCAGTATCGGCGCGGTGATCCTTGAGAAAGGTTTCCGGGCTGCAAGTGACAACGGTGTTGTGGGTGATCCCAGCAATGCTTCGGCCGCCAATGGCCAGGTCTATCTGGCAGCGCTAACGGACTTGCTGGTTGGCTTTATCAAAACGCATAGGTCCGAATGAAGTGTGGCGCCAGGAATGAAGACATTCCCTAAATTCCGAAAGTTAATACTCAAGCAGCACATCAATTTTCACGAGAACCCCTTAGTATCATAAAATTAGACGCTTCATCCCGCAGAGCGGGGCAAGATTCAGGTACTGAAAAATACAAGATTGTCAGCTGACATTGAATCCGGTTTAGAAATTGTCTTGATATCGAAAAAGCTGAGACCTACCCTACCCCCGGTGCCGCTGCAAATCATTGCAGATTTGGTTTCTCCGTTGATGCTCAAGGTCAGTTCTTTCTTGAACTATTCGTATGCCAATGTTATTTAAAAATTCAATACTTACACGATTTTCTCAAAACATATTGTTGCAATCTTTATTTAAGGGCAGCCAATCATGGTTGTTGTCTTTCAGGCAAATGATCATCATTGGGTAAAGAAATGGCGGCTTTTTCTTTTTGAACATCAGTCAAGAGGAACGTTATGTGCCAATTGCTCTCAAATGGCTTCGCGAAAGATCCACGAACGTTTCAACACGGAGCAATCCAAAAATTAAGCATTTTAATGATTTTAGCCGGCCTTTTCATTTTGCTGGTGATCATCATCGCCTGGTTTGCACTGGACAGGGTCAAAGAAAGAATACAAGCCGACATGAGCGATGCCTTACAGATCGTTCTGCATACAACCCAGGAATCGCTGAACCTGTGGGTCGAATCCAACAAATTACAGCTGATCCGTATTGCCGAGGATCCGCGCCTGGTATCTTTGACCGAGCTCCAGTTACGCGTGCCACGCAACAAGACTTCTTTGTCTGAAAGCACACCTTTAAAGGAATTGCGTGCTTTTTTCCGGAACGAAAAGGACCAGTTTGGGCAGTCTAGATTTCTCATCATATCTCCGGATTTTATCAATATTGCATCCATGCGTGATGAGAAAATAGGGGCAAAAAATTTGATGGCCAACCAGGCATTGGATCTTCTAAACAGGGCATTTCGAGGCAAAACCGTCATGGTGCCTCCCATATGGTCGGACATCCCTTTGATAACACCTCTGGTTGGCAAGAATAAAAAAACTGCGTCTATGTTCTTCGCTGCCCCCATCAAAAACAAACAGGAGCGTGTGATTGCTGTGGTAGCCCAGCGGGTCGACCCTTCTATAGATTTTACCCGGTTGATCCAACTGGGGCGCATTGGCAAAAGCGGAGAAACGTATGCCTTTGGACAGTACGGCAAGCTGCTTTCCGAAAGTCGTTTTGATGATGATCTGGTTAATGCCGGAATGCTTGATAAGGGTGAAACGAGCATTCTAGCTGTCAGCGTTCGTGATCCCGGCGGTGATATGACCAAGGGCTTCACCCCGTCGGTTCCCAGATACCAGCAGCCGCTAACCCTGATGGCTCAGCAGGCAACCAAGGGAAAAGCCGGCCTGAATGTAGAAGGGTACCGGGATTACCGGGGAGTGCGGGTTTACGGCGCCTGGTTATGGGATGACAAACTGGGTATCGGGCTGACCACCGAAATCGATGAAGCCGATGCTCTCGGCCCTTATTACACTACCCGCACGGTAATCCTGACGGTTTTGGGAATTACGGCCTTACTGGCACTGGGCTCACTGATATTTGCGGTGGTCATCGAACAGCGCGCCGGCCGTGCTTTGCAGAAATCACATGACGAGCTTGAAATTCGTGTTGAAGAAAGAACAGCCGAGCTGAAAGAGAACCAGACGCGCCTCGAGCAGGTCGAGGAGCGCAGCCGCCTGCTTCTTGAATCCGCACAAGAAGGTATTTTTGGCGTGGCCGAGGATGGCCTGGTGAACTTCATCAATCCGGCCGGCTTGGCCATGCTGGGCTTTGAGACCGACGAGTTGATCGGACAAAAAATACATCCGCTGATACACCATACCCGGCCCGATGGTACCCCCTTTCCGATAGAGGAATGCCCGATGCACCGCAGCCTGGCCCAGGGCACGATCGGCAGTCGCGACGACGAGGTCTTGTGGCGAAAAGACGGCACCTCTTTTCATGTAGAATATACCAGTGTTCCGATCCGTAAGAACGATTCAATTTCCGGCACGGTGGTCGTGTTTCGCGATATTAGCGAACGCAAGCAGGCAGAGGAGGCTTTGCGGGAAAGTGAAATTAACATGCGCACGATTTTTGAAAATTCTCCGTTAGGAATGATTCATTTCAGCAAGGAAGGTACCATCCTCGATTGCAACGATATGTTTGTTGAATTGATGGGATCATCGCGGGAAAAGCTTATCGGTTTTAATACAGCCAAACAAACGAACGATGAAAGATTACGTGCAGCCATCATCAAGGCCCTGGCTGGTGAAACCGCGGAATATGAAGGTGATTACACTTCCGTTACTGGCAACAAAACGACTGCTTTGAGAATTGTATTCAATCCAACAGAACCGGGCACATCTCCCACCGAAGTCATTGCGACGCTGGAGGATATCACTGAACGCAAAGAGGCCGAGGAGGCTTTGCGAGAAAGCAGGGCGACTGCCCGGGGGCTGCTGGATGCGACCCAGGAATCCCTTCTTCTCCTGGATAAAGAGGGCATCATTATCGCGGTCAACGAAACCGCCGCGCGCAGACACCAAAAGACACCGGATGAACTTGTCGGAACCAACCGTTTTGACCTCTTTCCTCAAGATCTGCGTGAATCTAGAAAAGCCCATTTTAACAACGTCCTTCAAACCGGCAAACCGGCAGATTTTGAGGATATTCGCGACGGAATGGTCTTACACCATATTTATTATCCGGTTCAGGATAAAACCGGCGCTATTATTGGGGTTGCCATCTTTGCCCAGGATATCACTGAGCGCAAACTGGCTGAAGAAGCCATCCGAGAAAGTCAGGAGCGCTTGAGTACCATCCTCAAAACCACCAACCAGGGGTTCTGGCTGGTTGACAACGATACCGTTACGCTGGATGTCAATGATGCCATGTGCGAAATTCTTGATCGCACGAAAGCAGATATTATTGGCAAAAAGATTTACGACTTTCTGGACGAGGAAAGCAAAGCGAAGGTACGGGAGCAGGAGGAGGTGCGAACTGAGAGTAAACGCAGCTTGTATGAAGTTTCTTTAATTCGATTCGATGGCAAACAAGTACCCTGCCTGGTCAATGCCTCGCCCCTTCTCGACGGCGATGGGTGTAAAATCGGCTCTTTCGGTATGTTCACAGATATCACCGATCGCAAGGCGGCTGAGGAAGCCATTCGTGAAAGCAGGGAGCGGCTTAATACCATCCTGAAAACCACGGCCCAGGGATTCTGGCTGAATGACCAGGATGAAAATATAATGGAAATAAATGATGCAATGTGCGAGATTCTGGGTTTGACAAAAGAAGAAATCGTCGGCAGCAATTTTTTTAACTTCCTCGACGAAAAAAACAGGGAGATCGTTCGTGAACAGAATCGAATGCGCAAAAAAGGGATACATAGCATGTATGAGATATCGTTAATCCGCGCTGATGGGCGGCAAGTCCCCTGTTTGATGAATGCCTCACCCCTATTGGATTCGGATGGGAAGGTGGTCGGTTCATTTGGCATGACGACAAACATCGCCGAGCGCAAGCTGATGGAAGAAGAGTTAAGGCGCAATGTGGATGAACTCGAGCGGTTTAGCAAAGTTGCGTACGGGCGTGAAAAAAAGATGATCCAGCTCAAGCAGGAGATTAACGAATTAATGATGCAGTCAGGCAAAGCTGAAAAGTATAAAATCGTCGAATAAGAAGGAGAAAAGATGTTTAATGAAGAAAGAGAGGAACTCAAATTCGATTGGAGCATGATTGGAAATATCGGCGAAGGCCGTCCTAACCTCGGGAAAACCATGGATGTGAGTGTTTACCGGCTGATGCAGTTTACGCTCAGAGATGTGCTCATAAAACAATTCGATGTTGAAACCGCGGATAAAATATTTTACGAGGCCGGCAGGCATGCCGGCAAAGAATTTTGTAAAGAATTGATCACCCAAAAAGATGATTTCAATGAATTTGTGGTCGAGCTTCAGGAATTACTTAAAAAACTCAAAGTGGGCATATTTAGGATTGAAAAGTCAGACCTTGAAAAGATGAACTTCATTTTGACAATTGCTGAAGACCTGGATTGCTCAGGCCTGCCGGTCTCTGATGAAACAGTCTGCAAATACGATGAAGGATTCATCAGCGGTTTGTTTTCTGAATACACAGGCAAGAAATTTAATGCCGCTGAAGTAGATTGTTGGTGTTCGGGTGACAGGGTCTGCCGGTATGAAGCCATGCAATTGGCATAACCGAATTAAAAATTCTAAATAAGGAGGGGAAAGATGTTTAAAGAAGAAAGAGAGGAGCTAAAATTCGACTGGAGCATGATTGGAAATATCGGGGAGGGTCGTCCCAATCTCGGCAATACCATGGATGTAAGTGTTTACCGGCTGATGCAGTTTACACTTAGAGATGTGCTCATAAAGGAATTCGATCCTGAGGCGGCAGATCAAATATTTTTCGAAGCCGGCAGGCATGCCGGCAAGGAGTTCTGTAAAGAATTGATCACTCAAAGAGATGATTTTAACAAATTTGTGGTAGAGCTCCAGGAATTACTTAAAAAACTTAAAATCGGCATTTTAAGAATAGAAGAAGCAGATCTTGAAAAAATGACCTTCATACTGACCGTCGCTGAAGATCTGGATTGCTCGGGGTTGCCGGCCAGTGATGAAACCATCTGTACCTACGATGAGGGATTTATCAGCGGGCTGCTTTCAGAGTACACCGGAAAGAGCTTTAGCGCAAAAGAAGTCGATTGCTGGTGTTCGGGCGATAGAGTCTGTCGGTTTGAGGCGAAACCGCTCGCTTAAGGGATAAGCGCATGCTTAATGTAAAAGAAGAAGATATCGATAAGATAACCGAAGCATTTTATCTGATTTTAAAAGGAAAAAAAACGACACCGATCGAGCTGCCCGAGGATTATCCGGACAATGAAATCAGGCAGGCGGTAAGCTATATTAACGAATTCATGAACGAATATAATGTTGTTACAGAGCTAATTTATACCCTGGCCAGAGGTGATCTGAGTTTTGAACCTCCCAAAGGCAAAATGCTAATCCTGCAATCCCTTAAGAACTTGCAGGCAAATTTAAGGCATTTGACCTGGACAACCCAGCAGATCGCTAAAGGCGATTTCAGTCGTGAAGTCGATTTTATGGGGGAATTTTCAGCGGCCTTCAACAGCATGACACACCAATTAAAAGATGCCTTCGCAGAACGAAAAAAAGCAGCGGAAGAGGCGGAGCGTGCCGCAATTCTAATTCGCGAAAAGGAAGCCCAATTGAGTGCCGCCGTAAATAGCATGGTGGGTGGGATTTTCATGATCGATAAAAATCTTAATTTTCAACTCACCAACGAACAATTTCACGAATTATATGATTTTCCCGCCGAGCTTGGCCAAAAAGGGATGCCTTTTATTAACTTGTTGCGTACGCGTGCCCGGCGAGGGGAATATGGTCCGGGGGATCCGGAAGAGTTGGTGTCAAAACGGCTTAAAATGTACAAAGATTCCACCCAAACCAGACAAATAACCATATACGAAGATAAAGTCCCCGGCGATAGAATCGCGGAAGTATATCGAGCACCGACACAGGATGGCGGGTTTGTGTTTGTCATCAACGACATTACGGAACGAAAAAAAGCTGAAAATGAACTGCGGATTGCAAAAGAAGATCTTGAAAACCGGGTCAAAGAACTGGACGATGCCCGTCTGGCCATGCTGAATATGATGGAAGATCTGGATGAGGCCAGAAATGAAGCCGAAGATGCCACCAAAGCCAAAAGTGACTTTCTGGCAAACATGAGCCATGAAATCCGTACCCCCATGAATGCCATCATCGGGATGGCGCATCTGGCCCTTAAAACCGACCTTACCCCCAAACAATACGACTACCTTAAAAAAGTAGATATTTCCGCCAAATCACTTCTGGGTATCATCAACGACATCCTGGATTTCTCAAAGATCGAGGCCGGCAAACTGGACATGGAGGCCGTAGACTTCCAGTTAGAGGATACCCTGGATAACATTTCCACGCTGGTGGGTATCAAGACCCAGGAAAAGGGACTGGAACTGCTTTTTAAGGTTGATCCGGCAGTGCCGAGAGCTTTGATCGGCGATCCCCTGCGCCTGGGGCAGATTCTCATCAATTTATCAAACAATGCCGTCAAATTTACAGATGAGGGCGAGATTGTCGTTTCCACCGAATTGGTCAAAAAAAACGAAGATCAGGTGACCCTAAAATTTTCGGTTCAGGATACCGGCATCGGCATGACTGCCGAGCAGGCTGCCAAGCTGTTTCAACCGTTTATGCAGGCGGATTCCTCGACGACCCGAAAATACGGTGGAACCGGCCTGGGGTTAACCATCAGCAAGCGGCTGGCAGAGATGATGGGCGGGGAAATCTGGGTGGAAAGTGAGCCCGGACATGGCAGCACGTTTAGCTTTACCGCTAACTTCGGCCTGGGAAAAGAGAAGGCCAAGAAACGCTTTAAGCCCGCAAAAGATCTGCGCGGCATGAAGGTTCTGGTGATAGATGACAATGCAACCTCAAGGGAGATTCTAAAAGATATGCTGGAATCCTTTACCTTCGAGGTCGCCGTGGCTGCATCCGGACCGGAGGGAATCGTCGAACTTGAAGCCGCCAGCAAAGATAAACCTTTTGAGCTGGTGATCATGGACTGGCAAATGCCGGAAATGGATGGCATCGAGGCATCGCAGCAGATTAAAGCCCACAAAAATTTGAGGAAAATTCCGCCAATTATTATGGTAACCGCCTATGGCCGTGAAGAGGTGATGCAGCAGGCCGAACAGGTGGGCCTTGAAGGCTTTCTCCTTAAACCGGTCAGTCCTTCGATGCTTTTTGACGCGGTCATGCAGACGTTTGGCGAAGCGGTGCCTGAAACCTCACGGATGGTGCAGCGACATGAACAAGAAGCCGAAGCGTTGAGACAATTACAAGGCGCACATGTGCTATTGGTCGAGGATAATGAAATCAACCAGCAGGTGGCCAGCGAGATACTCGAAGGCGCCGGACTCAACGTCAGCCTGGCCAACAACGGACAGGAAGCCATCGATGCCGTCAATAAAAATGATTATGATGCCGTGCTCATGGACGTTCAGATGCCGGTAATGGACGGCTATACGGCCACCGGCAAACTGCGCCAGGATCCACGCTTTAAGGCGTTGCCGATTATTGCCATGACCGCCCATGCCATGGCCGGCGATGCTGATAAAAGTATCGCCGCCGGTATGAGCGATCATGTCACCAAGCCCATTGACCCGGACGCGCTGTTTAACACGCTGCAGAAATGGATCAAACCGGTTGCTGAGCGTGCGGTCGTGCAACCATCACCGGCAGGTGATGCACCCGCGGCGCCTGATCAAACGGTGGCGGCGGGAGATGACCTGCCGGAATCTTTACCGGGTTTTGATCTGAAGAACGGTCTTGCGCGCCTGATGGGCAACAAACGGCTTTACCGCAAGCTGCTGGTGGACTTTGGCGCTCAATATAAAGGTACTGCCGGTGAAATGCAGCAGGCGCTGGATGCCAAAGACTTTGAGCAGGCCCACAGCCTGGTTCACAATCTCAAAGGGCTGGCCGGAAATCTGGCGGCCACAGAACTTCAGGCGGCGGCCGTGGCGATGGAAAAACGGGTTAAAGGAAAAACTGTGGAGACGGCCGATGATAAGGAACTGAACCGTAAATTAACAGACCTGGAAAGTACTCTCCAGCAAGCGCTGGACGCGGTTCAAACCCTGGCACCCATAACCGAAGGAAAAGCCGGTGAGCGCATCGAAGACGAGAGGTCATCGATTCCCGCCGACCTGCCTCGGGAGGTGGTCGATCGCATCACGGCAGCTGCTGAAATGGGAGATGTGATGCAAATTAAATCGATTGCCGAGGATTTAAAGTCCGGCTCGGCTGCCGCGGCACCTTTCTGTAACAGAATCATCCGATTAGCGGAAGATTTTGACTTCGATGGTATTAAAAATCTGTGCTCGATTTCCTGATTGTCCGATAAATCACCTCTGATGCCAACCTTTAATTCTGCTTGACTGTAACGCATCGAGTTGGGTATTGATAAATATGTGGGGGTGTTCAATTGGATTTTTCTTTATGTGAACAAATCATAGAGAACATGTCCAAAGTAATCGTGGGGAAACAGCCCGCCATTGAACTGCTTATGGTGGCCTTAATTGCGGATGGCCATGCGCTCATCGAGGATGTTCCCGGGCTTGGCAAGACGTTAATGGCAAAATCCCTGGCCAGGACGATTGGGGGGACATTTAAAAGGGTTCAATTCACACCGGATCTCCTGCCCGCGGATATCACCGGGTTTAACGTCTATAATCAGCAATCCGGCCAATTTGTCTATCAATCGGGGCCGGTGATCACCAATATTCTGCTGGCCGATGAGATTAACCGCACGATTCCCCGCACCCAGGCCAGCCTGCTCGAGAGCATGGAGGAGCGACAGGTCACCGTGGATGGCCAAACGCACCTTTTGCCGCAGCCCTTCTTCGTGATCGCCACTCAGAATCCAATTGAGCTGGAAGGAACTTTTCCCTTACCCGAGGCACAGCTTGACAGGTTTCTGCTAAAACTTCGCCTGGGGTACCCCGAAAAGGATGGGGAGGTCGCGATGATGGAACGCTTTCGAGAAAAAGATCCGTTAACAGACCTCAAGGCCGTAACGAACCCCGCCCAGATCACCGAGCTACAGGGTGCCCGCAAGAAGATCCGCGTCTCTCTGCCGGCAAGGGAATATATTGCCGATATTGTCAGAGCCACCCGCAAAAACCGGGCCTTGCGTTTCGGCGCAAGTCCACGAGGTTCTCTCGGTTTGATGCGCACCGGCCAGGCGCTGGCGGCACTCCGGGGAAGAGAATTTGTGCTGCCGGACGATATCAAGCAACTGGTGGTGCCGGTCCTCGCACACCGGCTGATCCTGACCGACGAGGAGCGCTTGCGTGGCGGAACACCGGAGCGACTTCTCGAGGAGCTCATAGAGCAGATAGCGGTGCCCGCACCCACCGAATAGAAAGACTGCCATGGAGACTCTGGAAAGCCGACTCCCCTCCGTCTTTATTGTCCGACCGGTGCAGTTTCTGGTGGGCGTTTGCCTCTTTATTTCGCTGCTTTATGGCCAACGGGATCTTACCATTCTGGCGCTCCTCGTTTTAGGGATCACCATCCTGGCAGATATATGGAGCAGGTTAAGTTTTTCAGGGATTCGTTGCGCATCGGTGCTGGATAAATACAGGCTCTTTCCGGGCGAATCTGCAGCCCTGCATGTTCGCGTGAAAAACGCCAAGTTTCTGCCCGTATGGCTTCAGATGAGCATGCAGGTGGAGGGCGCACTTGACCCGACCGCCGGAGAGAACAGTTTCACCGGCGACTGCTGGTTGCTATGGTATCAACAGGCGCACTTCAACTGGGGGCTCCTTGCCCGACGCAGAGGGGTCTATCGCGTGGGCTCGGGCCATATGAAGGTGGGTGATCTTTTAGGTTTCTTCCCCAGGGAGAAGCGGGCAGAAGGTGATACGCAAGTCATCGTGTACCCCCGGCTCGTGCCGCTGAAGCCTGTTTTACTGCCGAATCGTGATTTCTTCGGTTCGCCGGGAGCCAAAAGTCCGGTACAGGACCCCATCTACATACTCGGCACCCGGGATTACCAGCATGGATGGCCTGCCCGGCATATTCACTGGAAGGCGAGCGCGCGCCACAACCGGCTCCAGGAAAAAATCTTTGAGCCTTCGGAACAGAAAAAGGTCCTATTGGCCGTTGAGGTGAGCCAGTTCCAAAAAGCCAACGCATCCGAGCGCTTTGAGCGCACCCTTGAGGCGGTGGGGTCGCTGGCCGTTCTATCCTATCAGAGGGGTTATGCATTGGGGCTCGTGACCAACGGTGTGGTGGAAGGCGGCCCATCTTTTTTGTCAACGGGGAGAAGCCCTCAGAAGCTTCCCGCTATCCTGGAGATTCTCGCAAGGCTGAAGATGAGGGCTGATGAGAGCCTCGCCGATAGGCTGTACCGAATCCTGGATTTGCCCTGGGGCCTTAGCTGTATTCACTTTTCTTACGATCAGGATGAAGGAACCCGGGCTACGGCACAATACTTTTCGCACCGAAGGAATCCCACAATATTCGTGGTGTGCGCCTCTCGATTCCAGCGGGAGGGAGACGGGCATACGCCAGGGGGTAAGACATATCGCCTGGATGAGATTCGCTTGGAAGAGGCCCAAAAACCATGAAGAAAAATCAAGCGGCACTTTTGTTTTTGGCACACGGTGGGATGGAGCTGAGCTGGCGCTATGCCTGGGCCAGCTTTCTGATGATTTGTCTGGCGCATCAACCTTTCCCTTTGCCCGAGGCCATCGGCACATTTCTTCTGGCGGCCGTGCTTATCCGGGTCGTTCGGGGAAGGGGTCTGCGGGTGATTTCGATATTGGGGCTTCATATCATCGGGTTTTTACTCGCGGCCTCACGGATAATCTACAGCTTCAATTACCGGGCATATTCCTATTTTGACAAAAGCTGGCTCCTGGCGTTTTTGGGCACAACAAGAGACTCACTGGAGTGGTTGATACTCGTGATGATCCTGGTTTTTGCCCTGGTTTTCTGGCTGGCAGGCGTGGCCCTGGCCAGAAGGTCGACTGCGCACCTCTCCATATGTAGCCGTTTCGATTACGGAGCGGCCGCCTTCTTTTGTCTTTTCATATTAAAATCGCTGTTGCTGGTTAAATTTGGGGTTGCGGTGAAAGATCCCGCGCCGCTGCTCTTGCTTTTTTCATTTTTTATCTTCAGCCTTCTGGCCATTGGCCTGGCCAGAAACAGCGACCATGCGCGCAGGCGTTTCCTGGCGGGCTATAAGGGGATTGGGATCCTGGTAAGCTTTACCGTGGTGGTACTTGCCGTTGGGGCCGGGCTGGTGTTGCTTTTCATGCCCTACCTGAGCACTGCTGCCGAGGCGGGCTACGGGGTATTGAGGTCTGCCGCCGGGCCGCTGCTTCCCATGCTGGCCAGAGTGCTAATTTTCTTATTTGGCGGTAGACCAGAGCAGCAGGAGCCGTCATTTCCCCCGATCGACCGGGGCGGGGCCAAGTACATCCCTTATGATGAAAGCAGCTGGCAGAATGATCCGGTCCTGAAGATCCTGGGAGGGGGTAGTTTAGGTCTGGGATTGTTACTGGGGCTTATTCTTTGTGCCCTTGGTGCCTGGTACCTGCTGCGGTGGCTATTCTCGAGAACCACTCAAGAAGATAGGAAACACATTAATTGGCGACAGGCATTGCGGTGGGCTCAAAGGCTGTGGGCGGCCCTAGCCATGGGCTTGAAAAGAGCCGTGCAACGGTTGAAGGGTTACCGGGATGCAGTTAAGCTCTACCGTGCTCTGCTGAAGTGGGGGCACCGCAGCGGCCGGCCGCATTTGTTGCGTGAGACCCCGGCCGAGTACGGGGCACGCCTTCAAAAACAATTCCCGTCTCTCACGGGGGATATAGGGAGGATCGTCGAGGCCTTCAATTTGGTAATATACGGGGAGGTAGCACTCGATGATGGGCAGATGACCCTGGCCAATCGCTCCTGGAGAAGATTGCGCAGCTTCCGATATTGGCCCGCGCGATTCAAGTCCTGGTTTCTCCAGGAAGAGGGTGATCAAGAGCCAACCCTACTTTTCTGAGTCAACGACCACCTGCAAAACGGGTGGCCTGGATTTTACCGCCCTAGGCGCTAAAAGACAGGGGCGCGAAGTGCCCCACTCAGATATCGTGGTATCGAATTCTTATCTCTATTGTTTATCCTGAATGGAGTGCATAAAGATGCATTGCTCGACGTGCCAGTTTGAGAATCGTGAAGGCGTAGAGTTCTGTGAAGAATGTGGCGTGAAACTTGAAGTAGAATGCCCGAGCTGTCAGGCCAAAATTCCGCTTGGGCGAAAATTCTGCGGCAAATGCGGCCACAAGTTAGATTCGGCCCAATACACTTCTACCGCGCCTTCAAAACCCGAAACCCCGGTTTCTGAATCACCTGTCGAGAAATCATCTTTCGATGCGACCCCGATCGCCGGTGAACGCAAACACGTGACCGTCCTGTTTTCCGACCTCACCGGTTACACCGCAATGTCGGAACAGTTGGATCCGGAAGAGGTTAAAGACATCACGACTCACATATTTAATGAAATTTCAAAAATCATCGGCAAATATGATGGCTTCATTGAAAAATTTGCCGGTGATGCCGTGATGGCCTTATTTGGTGCCAAACAAGCCCATGAAGATGATCCCATCCGAGCCATAAAAGCCGCCAGAGAAATACACCATGCCGTCAATTCCATGAATCCGAAATATGAAGAGATTATTGGGCAGCCGCTGTCAATGCACACCGGTATCAATACCGGTCTTGTGGTGACAGGCGATATCAACCTCGAAAGAGGGACCCACGGGGTTGCCGGTGACGTGCTCAATGTCGCCGCGCGACTCAGCGGCATGGGTAAGGCCGGCGAGATTTTGGTGGGTCAAAATACGTACCGCCAGGCGGAAGGTTATTTTGATTTTAGAGAGATAGATTCAACATCGATCAAAGGTAAGTCCGAACCGCTGCAGATTTACAAAGTTTTGAGTCTAAAGGAAAAGCCGGTCAAAATTCACCGGCTTCATGGCCTGAGGGCCGATCTCATTGGTCGCAGGGTGGAGCTGGGTCAAATTGTCGAGGCGGCGCAAAAGCTTTCCAAGGATAAAAGGGGTTTGGTCGTTTCCATCTGCGGCGCCGCCGGTACCGGGAAAAGCAGGTTGATTGAAGAATTGCGCGCAAATCTCAATCTTGAAAAGATGCAATGGCTGGAAGGACATGCCTATCCGCACTCTCAGAATATCCCGTATTACCCGTTAATCGATCTTCTGAACAAGACGCTTCAAATTGAAGAAAATGACCCTCCCCAAAAGGTTAAGGAGAAAGTTGAGACGGGTATCTCTGGCTTAGTCGGCGAAGAGGTTAATTTGATTCCCTATATCGGAAGCCTTTTTTCGATCAGTTATCCTGAAATTGAAGAGGTGAGTCCCGAGTTTTGGAAATCACAGCTGAAAAAAGCAGTTGAAACCGCTCTAAGCGCTCTTGCGCAAAGATCCCCGACGATCATATGCCTGGAAGATCTCCAGTGGGCCGACCCTTCTTTTATCGAACTTATCCGTTTAATTCTTGCGGATATTCGAGAACCCTTGCTTTTTCTCTGCGTGTACCGACCCATTGTTTCTATTTTCTCCAGCCATCAAATAGCGGCCATGGCGAACGCCTATAAGGAAATTCGTCTGCATGATCTCTCTGCTTCGGAATCACAGAACATGGTGGAATCTTTATTGAAGTCCACGTCGATACCTGCAGACTTACAACGCTTCGTCCGGGACAAAGTAGAAGGCAATCCCTTTTACATTGAAGAGGTCATAAACTCACTGATCGAAACGGAGACCCTGGTTAAAGATAACGGGGGATGGCGGGTTACGCGTCCGATCAGCGAGGTTGATATATCCTCATCCATTCATGGGGTGATTTCAGGCAGAATTGACCGTCTGGAAACAGAAACCAAACGGATACTTCAAGAAGCCTCGGTGATCGGCAAAGCATTTTTGTATGATATTCTCCAACGGGTTACAGATCTTAAGAAAAACATCGACATCTGTTTGAGCGGACTTGAGCGACTCGATTTAATAAAGACGCGATCTCTGCAACCCGACCTAGAATACATATTCAAACACGCATTGACTCAAGAGGTGGTCTACAGCGGTCTGCTTAAAAAAGAACGCCAGACCATACATGAGCGCATTGGCCTTGTGATGGAACAGCTCTTTCAGGACCGGCTGCCAGAGTTCTATGAGACCCTGGCCTTTCATTTCAAACAGAGCCGATCTATTGACAAGGCCACCGAATACCTTACCAAAGCAGGCGACAAAAGCCTCCGGAGATATGCTGTTGAGGAGTCTCATCGGTACTTCAAGGATGCATTTGATGTTATATCCGATAAACCCAAGCAAACAAAGGATGAAGAGAAACTTCTTGTCGATATCCTCCTCAAGTGGGCTTATGTCTTTAATCACCGGGGTGATTTCCGGGGGCTTGCGGATTTGTTCGGCGCCCATGAAGATCTGGCAGAATCATTGGATGACCGAGAGCGTCTCGGCATGTTCTATGCCTGGTTGGGCTGGGCACTGAATGGCAAAGAGGAGCTTAAGGGTGCGCATAAATATTTATCCAAGGCCCTTAAGCTGGGTGAAGAAATCGAGAACCCTAAAGTTATTGGTTATGCCTGCGGCTGGCTTATCTGGACCTGTGCCGCATTGGGTTTATTGGATGAGGCCATTGTCTATGCAAAAAGAGCGCAGGAGATGCTTAAGTTTAGCAAGTCGGACAAAGAGCTTTTTAGATTCACCATCGTTGGAAAGGGGATGGCATACTGGTTCAGGGGTGAGTGCACGAAGGCGATTGATGCTGGCAAGACGCTTTTAGAATATGGCCAGAGAGAATCTGACTTGCGATGTATGACCATGGGCCATTGGACGATCGGAAACGGCTATTATGCGGCCGGGAATTTTTCTGCGGCGATTGAATGCCATAAGAGCGCAATTCAGGCCGCACCGGATCCTTTATTCGCCAGTAGTGCTAAATTACTGCTCGGCATGACATACATAGCAGATGGTCAGCTGAAAGAATCCGAAGACATTTTTGACGAAATAATGCAGTACAGCGAGCGCTCTGGTGCTGAGATCGTTGGATCCGCCGGCAGATTTTTTCATGGCATTATCATGATAATCAAAGGTCATCTGTACCAGGGCGTAAGCATTGTCGAAGATTTGCTAAGATTATGGCACCAAAATGGGAGCAGATACCGCTATGTCATCGGCAAATACATGCTGGGGAAGCTCTATTTGCAGATTGTCGAGGGATCCGAACGAAGGCGTCTCTCATTCCTGGCCAAAAACATCGGGTTTTTGTTGAAAAATGTTCCATTTGCGGACAGGAGAGCCGAAACGTATTTCAATACAGCAATTGAGGTTGCAAAAGAGATCGGCGCCAGAGGTCTTTTAGGCCAGGCAAAGCTGGATTTAGGAATGTTGCATAAAGCCAAGAATAGAACCGACCAGGCCCGGGAATGCATCTCTTCAGCGATTCAGCTTTTTGAAGCGTGTGAGGCCGAATTATACTTACAACAAGCCCGGAAGGCAAAAGCCGCTCTGGAATGAAGCTAGACGCCTAAGCCGCCTTTTGCTGTTTTGCCAATTCGGCCTTAACGGCCAACCCTATTTTTTGAACCGTATAGGGTTTTTTGACATACTTTCCGGCCCCGAGCTGTTGGGCCTTTTTGACCCTGTTTGTTTCAGAATAGCCGCTGGCAATAATGGCTTTTTGCTTCGGATTTGACTGGATGATGCGCGCGTAGGTTTCCAGACCGTCAATTCCGGGGGGCATGATCATATCCAAAACGATTAAATCAACCTTGTTTTGCTCTAAAAATGCCACGGCTTGTTCGCCGCTTTCAACGGTTTCTACCGAGTAACCCAGTTGAGACAATATTTTTGAAGCAATTTCTCTTTGCTGTTGGGCGTCATCGACCACCAGGATTGATTCTCCCTTACCCTGGTAATCAACGGATTGCCGGTCGTATTGGTGCTGGGCGTGCTGTTTTCGGGTGACCGGAAAATAGAGTTTAAAAACGGTGCCGTTTCCCATGCCGCTTTCGACATGGATGTAACCTTTGTGATCTTTGACGGTTCCCCACACGACCGCCATACCCAGGCCGGTGCCGCTGCGGCCCATTACTTTTTTCGTGTAAAAGGGCTCAAATATTTTGCTGATTTCATCCGGGTGGATGCCGATGCCGGTATCGGACACCGTTAAGACCACATAGTCACCCTCTTCAACATCATCATAACCTCTGATGGGTTTATCGATATATTGATTTTCGGCCTTTATCAGGACGGTTCCGCCGTCCGGCATGGCTTCAGCAGCATTGGACACTAAATTCATTACGGTTTTTGAAAGATGTATGGGTGATCCTTTTATATTTAAAAGGGCGGAATCAATCTGGGTTCTTATCTCTACCAGGGGGTGAAAAGATTTTAGCTTGGCAAATTGCGGGCTATCCAGATACTCCGTTATGATATCATTCAGATTCAAAACTTCCGAAATGGAAACACCCCTTCTGGCCAGAGTTAATAGGTCCTGAACGATTGCAGCCGCCTTTTTGCCGGATTCCTGAATGGTCTTAATGGGCTCATACAAGGGACTATCCTTGGGAAGATCCATTAAGAGTAAATCCGGATAGCTGACAATGCCGGAGAGGATATTATTCAGATCGTGGGCAACACCTCCGGCAAGGGTGCCGATGGCTTTCATTTTTTGGGCCTGTTGAAGTTTCTTTTCCAATTTCCGCCGCTCCTGTTCGGCATGTTTTCTCTCGGAAACATCCCGCATAAGCCCCCGGAACCCGACGATTTTATCGTCCGGTGTTTTAATGGGGCTGGCGGATAGATCAACCGTTATTACGTTGCCGTCTTTTAGATCAATTTCAAGGTCGGCGAGGATCAAAGGTTTGGCGGTTCGGCTTATTTGATTGAATACCTGCAACAGTTTTTCCAGAATGTCAGGGCCTGAATTCAGCCTGTGGTCAATCCGCATTAATTCTTCGCGCGAATGCCCGGTAATTTTGCACAACGAATTGTTGAAAAATGTCAGATTGCCCTCCAGATCCAGTTCAAAATAACCCTCTTCGATATTTTCGAGGATATTGCGATACTTTTCTTCACTTCTTCGAAGGGCGGTTTCAGCCTGAACGCGTGAGGTAATATCAATTATAGAGGCGATACTTCTTTTGGTACCCGGAATCATGCTGGTCTGTATAAAAACATTTCTGGCATGGCCCTGTTTGTCTTCAATCTTAAAGGTGTATTCAGAAGGATATTCACTCTCCTGCTTTCTTCTGCCTTCATGATAGCGGATCATTCTTTCGCGATCCTCACCGGTGACAAATTGGGTGAATTTCAATTTGCCTTCGATATCCGCCTTTGAGCACCCGGCTAACTCCTGAGCTTTTGCGTTCATCTTGGAGATGGTCATATCTTCTTCAACCAGGACAGTTGCGGTCCCGGTATTTTCAAAAACACTTCGATATTCCTTTTCGTTTTCCTGCAACGCATGTTCGGCTTTTTTGCGATGTTCAATTTCTTCAAGGAGCGCCTGATTTTTAATATTCAGCTCCCCGGTTCTTTTTCTGACTTCGGCTCTTAAAGCCAGATTCAGAAACAAAACAATCAGGAATAACAATAAAGCACCAGCGCTAACCCATAGCAGCCAGGTTATGTTGGTCGGCTTGGACTCGACACCGATCCATTTGCTTAAAGATTGGTGGTAAATGGATCCGGTATTTGTTTTGAGGACACTCAGGTGATGGTCTAACGCGGCTATGATGGCTTTGTTTCTTCCTTTTGGAACCGCAAAGTGAATTTTTTGCGGGCTGAGCATAATTGCGCTTTTATGGATATCATAATCTTTTTCAAACTGATGTCCGTAAAAGTAATTGACAAGGCCGGCTTCGCATTTTCCGATCTCGACAAGCTTAAGTACATCATCATATTCAAAGGCTTCTACAAATCTACAATTTATACCGAATTGCTTGACCAGACGTTTGAGATTAAAAAAATGTACGTCATTCTGAAGGACGGCAATTTTGCGGCCGTTTAAATCCAGGAGGGACTCAATTTCGGAATACGTGTTCACATAGATTTGGCCCCAGTTGGTGAGCACATTTTCATACGTAAAATCGTAATCGTTTTTGTGTTCCTGGGAATACGCAATGGGGCCCAATAAATCGATATCAGCTGATTTCAGATCCTGCAGACCCTGAGACCAGGAACCGCGGACATACTCAATATTCCAGTCTTCTTCGTCGGCAATATAAGCGAGTACGTCCGCAAATATTCCCTGGATACTGCCATCGCTATCTTGAAACAAAAGCGGCCTGTTTTGATACACTCCCATTTTAATGGTGGATTCTGCTGATACACGGATCGGACTTGCAAAAAAGGCCAGCAAAATACAACTAATTAGAATGATGGTGTTTTTTTTCATAATCGACCTGCAGATTAATGTTGAAAAAAAATCCAGCCGTTGATGGTCAATACCACATAAATTTAAATGGTGTTCGGATTCGAACAGTGGAATTGCTCAATTAAAATATCGGTCGAATTGTCAATAACTTTAATAGGTTTTATTTGGCCGGATGAATTATGAAAAAGGGAAACGATGATGCGGAATAAGGGGAAAAAATTCGATTTGCGGTCAAATCCTACCTGAACTCAGCTGAGATTTGATCATTCACGCCGAAGATATACGAAATCAGGGCCGCGCGCATCCACATGCCGTTGCGTTCCTGTTTCCAGTAAGCAGCACGGGGATCTTTATCGACTTCGACTTCGATTTCATAGCGGCGAGGAAGCGGATGCATAATGATGCAGTGAGATTGGATCACCGCCAGGTGCTCTTTGGTGAAATGGAAATCCGGGTAGATATCGGATTCCTCCGCCGGGGCTTCCGAATACTCTTTTTGAATGCGCGTCATGTAAATGGCGTCCACCTCGGGCATGACGCTGGCAAAATCATCGCTTTCATGGAATTCGATTTTATGTTTTTTTAAGAAGCTCTTGATGTCGTTTCGCATCCGAAACACTTCCGGTGAGACAAAATACAACTTGATGTCCTTGTAGTTTCTCATCAGGTAGCTCAATGAGCGCACCGTCCGTCCGCGTTTTAAATCACCCACCATGGCAATTTTTTTGCCGTCCAGACCGCCGATGTTTCGAAAAGAGCGCTCCAGCGTGTAGATATCCAGCAGCGCCTGAGTGGGGTGCTGGTCGGGTCCGGAGCCGCCGTTGATGATGGCGATCGGCAGATTGTTTTGATTCAAAAGCCAGGCGGTTTTTTCGGCAAAGCCTTCTTCCGGATGGCGGATGATGATCAGATCGACATAGCTGGCAAAAGTGCGGATGGTGTCTTCCTGGGATTCCCCCTTTACTTCTGAGCTGGTGGTGGTGCCTCGAATTTCTGAAATTTTCATCCCCAGGATATGACAGGCGTTGAGAAAGGATATAAACGTCCGGGTAGAGGGCTGCACAAAATACAGCATGGCGCGCTTATGGGATAGCAGGCTGCTTAGCTTCCGGGCGCCCATTTTTGTCAGGGCCATTCGACGGATCTGGGTGGCCAGAATGCACATATCATCCAGAAAAGAGCGATCAAACTGCTGGGAAAACAGGATGTCAATCATCCGTCCGTTGCGCATAAAGAAATCCAGTTTCTCGCTCTTTTCGATCTTATAAAATTCCTCCCACCCTTTATACGTTTGAATGGTCGCTTCTTTTGGTTCGTCCATCGCACCTGCCCTTTCTTTGAATGGTTTCCGCTGAATCCAAAAAGCATGTTATTCATAAATGAAAGCAACCGGTTTTGCAACAGGCAACCTATCCAAAAATAAGCTTTAAATATCCGATGATAATCGCACCCGCCAGCGCGAAAGAAATATAGAGAAAAAACACGCGCCGGGCCACCAGGGGCCAAACCGCCGCCATGGCCGGCAGCGTGGTGGTGGGTCCGGCAACCAAAAAAGCAAGCGCGGCGGCCGGATTCATACCCTGGGTCAACAGGCCGCTGATCATGGGCAGGGCCGTCAGGCTGCTGGTATAGGTCGGCACCCCCAGAACCGCCGCGGTGGCAATGGCCATGGGATTATTGCGACCCAGTGCGGCTGTGATCCACTCCTGGGGCAGGTACAGGATAATCAGGGCTTCGAGAAAAAAGGCCAGGGCCATAAATTTGACCACCATCGCAGTTGCGCTGAGGGTTTCTTTGAACAGGCGCTGCCAGAAGGGATCGATTGCGCTATTGCAGCCGCAGTTTTGTGCGCCGCCGCTGCAGGAATCCTCGCGGGTCGGCGGGTTCAATATGTGAACGCTTGCCGGTTGCGGGCCTTCTATGGGAATAATTTCAGTCGAACATGAACTGCATGCGGCAGCCGATTGGATTTTCCAAATCACCCCACGGCGGGACTTGGCACCCGGTTCCCCCCGCAACGATTGGGGCGCTTCGCGCCCCTGTCTTTTACCGCTTATGACGCTAAAATCCAGGCCGCCCGCTTTGCGGGTGGTCGTTGACTCAGGCTTTAAAGGCGCAATGACGGGCGCATATTGAAGCTGGCCTTTTGACTGCGATACTGCCGCCGAATGCGGATGCTTCCCAGGTGCAACCGGCGCGACGCTGTTTTTAAGCGCCTGCCACCCTTTTTTGAGCAATTCAGTCGTGCTCTGTACCCTTTTTACTCTGCGCGTTCTTAAGATTTGCCGCCCCAGCCATCCGTTTTCCATAAGCATATGGGTAATGAAGCCGGCACCCAGGCTCAGAAAGAGCGTTGCGGCCAGACGCCAGATGGCCAGCTTCCAGCCGATCATCCCGACACTTAAAAAAAAGATTTCAGGATCCATGGAAGGAGAGGCGATCCAGAACGACATCACCGGTGCCAGCGGTACCCCGCTGATTAGCAGGGATGCAATCACCGGGATGACGCCGCATGAGCAAAAGGGGCTAAAGGCACCCAGAACAGTGGCCAGTACAATGGCAGTCAACGGTCTGGCTTCAAATGCGCGTTTGATATATTTGGACGCGCCTGACATCTGAATGGCCACTGCCAGGGGAATCGTTATAACCACATACGGCCAGATATGCAGGAATGCCTCGGCAATGAACTGGGCGATTTTTAGGACAGGTTCGAACATGTTGAATGCCCCCTTCGGTTAATCGTATTTTTACGATGATCATGTGCTAAAAAAAACTGCCTGTAAAGCAGCTCCCGGCCAAGAGGCAGGCCAATTTAATTTGACTTTAAAAAATATCTGTTACCACCGAACGAAACCATCCAATATTTTTCGCATCCAGCTGGTAGCATGTTGCGGTGCCTTCGATAATCCCGGAGATCCAGCCGGCATCTTTTAGCACCTTAAGGTGCTGTGAAACGGTGGCCTGGGCAATGGGCAGATATTCGACAATATCGCCGGTGATGCATCCCGGATGCGTAACCAGAAATTTGATAATTTCAAAACGGATCGGGTTGCCCAGCGCTTTTAGCATCGAAACCAGCTGCTCCTGCTCTTTTCCGGCGATATTTAGGGTGCAACATGCGGGCGGGATAGCTGCCTTTTTTTGAGCCATAGTGATTCCGATCAGTTTATCGTAATTTTACGATAAACAATATCAGACCGGAAAAGGGATTGTCAACCCCTGTTTTAATTTTTTCTTGGTTACATTCAAAATTATTTGCTGAAAAGCTTTTTGTGAGGTAGAAGAATCTCATTTTTCCTAAATTGAGCGGTTCAAATTTTAAAAACGGATCATTTTGCCCTTTTTTAAATGAATTCTATCGATTAATTATTTCTACGAATATTCGCGTGAAAGCAAAAAAAAGCCGGCAAAACGACCATCCCTTCGTCGCTGCGCCCCAAAAAACGTTATTGTCCATGTCTTTGCCGGTGCTGTTGTCACTAATGGCTGAACCGTTGACGGGCCTGGCGGATACGGCTTTTGTGGCGCGCCTGGGTGCGGAATATTTGGCTGCGCTGGGTGCCGGCACGGTCGCGCTTTCAAGTATTTTCTGGGTGTTTAATTTCTTAGGAATTGGGACGCAGACTGAAATGGCCCAGGCCTATGGCCGGCAGGAACAAAACCGCATGGCTGAAATCGGCGGCCTGGCAATTGCAGTAAGCGCTGGAATCGGAGGGCTCTTAATACTCGGCGGCCTCCTGACGGTGCCGTATGTAGCAACGGTAATGGGAGCCGACGGTGCCGTACATAATTTTGCTTCTCGGTACATTCAGGCGCGTCTGTTCGGGGGACCGGCGGTTCTTGTCAGCCTGGCAGCCTTCGGTATCCTTAGGGGTCTGCAGGATATGCGCACCCCTTTCTGGGTGGCGGTCAGTATTAACTTTTTAAATATCGTTTTAGATCCGTTGCTCATTTTTGGCTACGGTCCGTTCCCCCAACTGGGCATTTTCGGTGCCGGACTGGCCAGTGTCATCAGTCAGTGGCTGGGTGCCCTCTGGGCGGTGGCGGTGGTCTTGCGCCGTTTGGGATTTCCAAATCATCTGCGGATGGGCGATATTATAAAACTTTTTCAAATCGGTCGCGATCTATTTGTTCGCACCGGCTTGCTATTGGCTTTTTTTATTTTTACAACCCGGGCCGCCACCCGCATCAGTCCGGATGCCGGGGCAGCGCATCAGGCCATCCGGCAGGTGTGGGTGTTTACCGCGCTTTTTCTGGATGCCTATGCCATCACCGGACAAAGTCTGATTGGTTTTTTTATCGGCCCCGCAAGGCTGGCGCAGGCCCGCCGGGTGGCCCGGCTGGTTTGCATCTGGAGTGTAGCCACCGGGATTTTTTTAAGCGCGGTCATGGCATTGGGGCAAAATTTGGTGGTGTGGTTGTTGCTCCCGCCATCGGCAACAAAGATCTTTTTAGCAGCCTGGTGGATGGCCGTCATAAGCCAGCCGTTAAACGCTTTGGCGTTTGCCACCGATGGAATTCACTGGGGGACCGGCGATTTTCGCTATTTACGCAATGTCATGATTTCGGCAACCACCATCGGCGGGATGGCGATTTATCTGCTTGATGAAACCGTTTCAGGAGCCCTGACCCGGATCTGGCTGATCACCGCTTTCTGGATTGCAATTCGTGCGCTGTTCGGGGTGCTGCGGATTTGGCCCGGTATCGGGAAAAGCCCCTTAAAAAAGTGACTAAAGTGACTAAAGTTTGGATTGCCTAAAGTTCACGTGTCGCTCGCGCAGCGCAGGCGCTCCATCTTTTTAATCAAAATGAGCGTTCGATCAAGAGGCTCTCGACGGGCAAAATCCCGTAACTTTAGGCACTTTAGATCACTTCTCACTTTAGTCACAAATCAAAGGAGGTTATTGTGCAGACATATAAAGCGTGCTACCGGTCCGAAATCGGACCGATCGAAATTGTGGGCAATCAAAAAGGCATTTCGAACCTTACATTCGTTGCAAAACCATTCCGTTCGGATCGCAAACTGCCGGCCTGTATGCCAGAATGCCTGCGACAGCTAGATGAATATTTCAAGAAAAAGCGCCGGAAATTCAGTCTTCCGCTGCTTCTGATTGGAACTGAGTTTCAAAAAGCAGTCTGGCGGCAGTTGCAAAAAATTCCCTTCGGCCAGACCGCATCATACGGCAATGTTGCCCGGGCCATCGGCCGTCCGCGGGCTTTTCGCGCCGTGGGCAACGCCAACAACAAAAACCGGATACCCCTTATAATTCCCTGTCACCGGGTGATCGGCAGCGACGGCAAAATGGTCGGTTTCGGTTCCGGAATCTGGCGTAAAGAGTGGTTGCTGGACCATGAAAAAAAATTTTGATTTCCACTTTTAGCTGCCGTTTCTTGCTCCTGCCGCTGACAATATTTGTAACTTTCCAGCGGGCCGGAATCCCAATTTTAGTGTATCTATCTGTAATTATGTAGAAAATGTTTTTTCCACCTGAATGGTATAGATTTTGCTCCATATTTTGACAGGAATTCCATGCCATTCAGGGGGGTGTACCGTGAATCAGAGAAGATTTCTGGGGATATCTCTAATCTTTCTCATTTTCATTTTCATTTTCATCCAGCCGGCTTATGTCGGTCCTGGCGGAATCATTACCAAGGCACTGTTAAAAAGCTTTTGGGCCAAAGCGGCACTGATTTTAATGACAATAACCTGTATGCCACTGGCCATCTATGTTTATGTTCGTGAAGAAATCATTGGCGAATAATAATGGTGGGTTCGGTAATTTGATTTTGCGCCATCGAAACTAAGATATCGATAAAATTTCTTAAAATCAGTAGATTAATCGACTCCGTTGTCCCAATTTATCCTGCGATTCTCGTCGTAATCGCAACGCCGCTTCTGCTCCATTTTGGACAGCAATGGTTGGGTTTTGCTTTGGGTGGTATTCTATCCGCTTCATTCTTTACCTGGGACACCTGTCTATTGGGATTGTTCAATGTGATTTCCATTCTGGGCATGTTCGTTGTCTGTGCCATACCCTACCTTAAATAAGCCGCAAGAAATTATAAAACTTAATTAATTTCGTTTTTCGAAAAGAACGCTTGACAGCCGGACCAAAATGAATTAACTAAAAAGTTAAACTAAACAGTTAGTTTAACTATTGGGTTGGATATTCGGTGAAAGGAGATTCTTATGCCTTCCCTAACAATGAAAGACCGACGCGACCAGACCATTGACCGAATTCTAAAAGCCGCCATGAAGGAATTTTCCGAGGCCGGATTTTCCGGAGCCCGGATCGACGAAATCGCCCATAACGCCGGGCTGAACAAGGCCACCATTTACTACCATATCGGAGACAAGCAAGCCCTCTACGGGCAGGTCGTCCATCATCTGTTTGGCAATGCGGTCGCGCAATTCAAGCGCAATATAACCGCAGCGCAAACCCCGGAAGACAATTTGAAGGCATTTATTCAAACCATTGCCGGCATGGTCGACCGGCATCCGGAGCTGGCGGCCATCATGCTGCGGGAGCTGGCCTCGGGTGGGAAGCTCTTTCCTGAAATGGTGGGGCAAGATCTGGCACAAATCCTGGGTATCCTGACAAAAATTCTCGATGATGGCGTCAGGGCAGGCACCTTTATAAGAACCGTACCATTTATTGTGCACATGATGATCATCGGGGCGATTGTATTATTTAAAATGACCTCTCCCGTTAGAGCAAGGCTCGCTCCCCTGGTGGCCACCTTTGATAAAATGAACACGAACGCCGGCGGTCAGGTAGCCGACGAAGTCGAAATGCTGATATTAAATGCCGTCAAGCGGTAACGTATTTATAACCCGAGTGGACCGCCGGAGAGACGCAATGAAAAATTTCAGAAATCGAATTGAAGCATGGTTCGAAACCTATGCGCAGGTTATATACCGCAACCGGATCAAAACCATCGTCATCATGCTTGTGCTGACAGCGGCCATGATTGTCCAGATTCCAAAAATCACCATCGATACCTCCACCGAAGGATTTTTGCACACCGATGACCCGGAACTGGTGGCCTATAATAATTTCCGTGATCAGTTCGGCCGGGATGAGGTGATTATCATCGCGATTCAATCGGCGGACATCTTTAGCCAGCGCTTCTTAGAAACGATCCTAAAACTTCATGAGGACCTCGAAGAAAAGGTTCCCTATATCGATGACATCACCAGCCTTGTTAACGCGCGCAACACCCGCGGCGAAGCCGATGAGCTGATTGTTGAAGATTTGCTGGCGCAATGGCCCCAAAACCAGAACGAAGTGACGGCCTTGAAAGCACGGGTGCTGGCAAACCCACTGTACAAAAATCTGCTCATCTCCGAAGACGCCACCTTTACGACCATTATCATCAAAACCCACAGCCATTCCAGCCTCGGGCAGGTTGACGATGTTCTGGAAGGCTTCGAGGATGAAGCTGTGGAGAATCGGAATGCAAAATCAAAAGCGGCGGATCGGGGGGTCTTCCTGACGGATGAAGAAAACAGCCGTGCCGTAAATGCGGCCCGGGAAGTGGTCGAAAAATACCGGGCACCTGATTTCAAAATTTATTTAACCGGCACGCCGGTGGTCACCCATTTCCTTAAGCGCAGCATGATCAACGATATGCGCAGATTCGTGGCCCTGGCCGTGGCCACCGTGGCCATCCTGCTGTTGGTCATGTTCCGCCGGGTATCCGGAGTGCTCCTGCCGCTGGTGATCGTGGTCCTGTCCCTGCTTGCCACCATCGGCATCATGGCCCTGGCCGGTGTTGCCATCAAAGTTCCCACCCAAATCCTGCCCTCTTTTCTTCTGGCCGTCGGGGTGGGGACCTCGGTTCATATTCTGGCGATATTTTACCAGCGCCTGCAGGAGACCAACGATAAGGAAGATGCCATTGCCTATGCCCTGGGCCACTCCGGCCTTGCGGTGGTGATGACCAATGTGACCACGGCCAGCGGCCTGATGTCATTTGCGACCGCCGAGGTTGCACCGGTGGCCGATCTGGGCCTGTTTGCCGGCATCGGCGTATTGTTAACTTTTATCAATACGCTGGTACTGCTGCCGGCTGTTTTAGCGCTGGTGCCCCTTCGCGCCAGACGGAAAAACAGCAGCGAATCCAAAAACTCGCTAATGGACCGGTTCCTCAGCGGGATCAGTCATTTTTCGACCACCCATCCGGTTAAGATTCTGATCGTCAGTTTTGTGATCATGGGCCTGTCGCTTTTCGCCGCCTTGCAGATTCGCTTTTCCCACGACGTGCTGAAATGGTTTCCTGAAAAAAACGAAATTCGCCAGGCAACTGAAAAAATTGATCATGAGATGCGCGGCACACTCAATCTTGAAGTCCTCATCGATGCCGGCAGTAATAATGAGCTTTACAATCCCGCGCTTTTGAATCGTATTGATAAGGCCGTTGCCGATACCGAATCACTGGAATTAGAGGATGTGTTCGTCGGCAAAGCCTGGTCGCTGTCGACCATTCTGAAAGAAATCAATCAGGCCCTCAACGAAAACCGCAGCGACTACTATACGATTCCATCCAACCGGGATCTGATCGCCCAGGAGTTTCTGCTCTTTGAAAACAGCGGTTCCGACGATCTTGAAGATGTGGTCGACAGTCAATTTTCAAAAGCACGCTTCACGATCAAAGGCCCCTTCAAGGATGCGGTGAAATACCATCGCTTCATTGGCACCGTCAATCGTTATTTCGATGAAAATTTTACCGGGGAAAGCATCACCCTTACCGGTCTGATGGTCCTGCTGTCACGCACCGTTCACAATGCTGCCGTCAGTATGGCCAGAAGCTATGTTATCGCCCTGATTGTGATCACGGCGCTCATGATTATTCTGATCGGGCGCTTCCGTATCGGCTTGCTCAGCATGATTCCCAATCTGGCGCCCATCCTGCTCATGCTCGGGATCATCGGCGCCACACCCTTGAAGATGGATCTTTTCACCATGATGGTCGCCAGTATCGCCATCGGACTTGCCGTGGACGATACCATCCATTTTATGCATAACTTCCGTCGTTATTATGAACAGAGCGGCGACCCCAAACAGGCTGTTTATGAAACGCTTCATACCACCGGTCGGGCGATGCTGGTCACCACCATCGTTCTTTCCATCGGATTTTTTATATTTGTGTTTGCAAGCATGAACAACCTTTTGGCTTTTGGTGTGTTGACGGCCTTTACGATCCTTATGGCGCTGGCCGCCGATTATCTGATGGCGCCGGCCCTGATGGTACTGGTTAATCGAACGCGAAGCGAAAATATGGAGGAATAAAATGTTACCCAATAAAAGCGTAATCTTTTTCATGACCATTTTTCTGGTTTTGACTGGGTTATCGACGATACCGAGCGCATATGCCGATGATCCCCGGGCCCGGGCCATCATGGAAAAGGTCGATGCCCGGGATGACGGCGACAATCAGACCGCCGACATGGAAATGATTCTGATCGACAAACGCGGCAGCCAGCGCGTTCGCAAGATTGCGACATTCAGCAAAGACAAGGGCGCAGATGAACTGAGGCTGATGTTTTTTCAGCATCCGGCCGATGTCAAAGACACCGCTTTTCTGACCTATGATTATGAAGATCCTGCTAAAGACGATGATCAATGGCTGTATTTGCCAGCGTTACGTAAAACCAAACGGATTGCCAGCAGTGACAAAAGCGGCAGCTTCATGGGTTCGGATTTGAACTACTCGGATATGACCGATCGCAATCTGGAAGATTATGATTTTACGCTTAAAAAAGAAATGGATGTCAAAGGCGTCAAGACCTGGTTGGTCGAATCCATACCCCGCAGCAAAAAAGTGATCAAGGAAACCGGCTACGAGAAATCGCTTATCATCGTGCGCCAGGACAACTACGTTGTCATCCGTGCGGTGAACTGGGTTAAAGACGGCGGATATTTAAAATACGTCGATGTCCGGCGCCTGGAGCTGATTGACGGCATCTGGGTGGCAACCGAGACCCATGTGACCATGAAAAGGGACAAACAGACGGTCCATAAAACCATTTTGAAGCTCAATAATGTCAAGTTCAACCAGCAGCTTGATTATGAGATGTTTACAACACGCAGAATGGAAAAAGGCCTTTAGAACTGATTTCTAAACCCATCTTTTGCGCGAGGGCTGTGTTGCGGACCGCTACAAAATGCTCACGTACTACGTGTACGCTCCGCTTTCGAAGCGGCCCGCGCCTTGCCCTCAAACAAAACCTGGGCTTAGAAATCAGTTCTAAGCTCAAATCTTTAAAAATAGTTGGTGAACAGAGGATTTTTATCAACGGACTCTACTTATTAGCCAATGAACCAATATAGCAAATATAATGCAATTCTAATTTGGTTTCTTTTTGTGTTCTTTTGTTTTTCAATGTCAGGGGGGGTGTATGCGCAGGATAAGGGGGGGCTGGAAGAAATATTAAGCGGGTTTGAAGACGAAAAAAAAGCCGATGAAGATCTTCAGGAGGTTCTCGAGGGCTTTGATGGCGAAGCCCAGAGCGAAAAGAAGAAAGAAGTAATGGAGGAGGAAGTTTTAGAAGGATTCGATGAAGATGCGGACGCGGCTGAGGTTTTGGTTTCCGAACAAAAATACCTGCCGGACTTTGTAAGTCTTGACGGTTACTTCAAACTGGGATCGTCCTACAATATCTATCACCACCGGGCTGAAGGCACGGATACCGAGTGGTACGGCTTATCGCGGCTGCGAACCAAAATCATGCTCGAGCTGGATGCCAGATTTTCCGAATCCTGGCAGGCGCGGGTTGCCGGTCACGGATTTTATGATTTTGCCTACGAGATCCAGGGTCGCGATGAATTCACCCAAGAAGTATTGGATGAGAATGAGAACGAATTAGAATTTGGCGAGGTATGGCTTTTGGGCCGTATCACGGATCGACTGGACCTAAAGGCCGGAAGACAAATCGTTGTCTGGGGCAAATCGGATAACATCCGCATAACCGATGTGCTCAATCCCCTGGATCTGCGCGAACCGGGCTTAACCGACCTTGAAAATCTGCGATTGCCCGTGACCATGACGAAACTGGATTACTTCCACCGGGGATTAAACCTGTCGGGCATGGTCATTCATGAAGTTCGTTACAACAAAGACCCGGAATTCGGCAGCGACTTTTTCCCGGCCGCCCAACCGCTGCCGACAAGCGAGACCCCCGACACAGGACTTGATCTCGATAATACCCAGTTTGCCCTTGCGCTTCATGGCATCTTTCACGGCTGGGATGCATCCCTTTACGGTGCCTATTTTTTTGACGACACGCCCCACCTTGATGTCGATTCCAGCGGAGATCAAAAATTAAAGCATGCCCGGCTCAAAATGGCCGGCGGGGCCTTCAACATCGCCACGGGCAACTGGCTTTTTAAAACCGAAGCGGCCTATTTGGATGGAATTCAGTTTTTCAACAGCGGCAAAGACTTTAACCGAATTGATGCCTTGGTGGGGGTGGAATATTCCGGGTTTACGGATACAACCCTGTCCTTTGAGATTGCCGACCGGCATATTCTTAACTTTGATCGCCAGATCGAAGCGGCGCCGGATTTTGCGGAAGAAGATCGCTGGATATCCGCCCTGAGGCTGACAAGGACGTATCTGAATGAAACCCTCGCCCTAACCATTCTGGCACAAACATGGGGTCTCACCGGCGACGACGGCGCCCTTCAAAGGTTTACGGCCGAGTATGATCTGACCGATGCGATTGCGCTCACAGGAGGGGTCGTCTTCTATAAATCCGGCGATCTGCCCAGATTCCGTGATGTCGGTGAAAACGACAGGCTGTATCTGGAGATCAAATACCATTTTTGATTTTATTGGCAACCAATCGCAACATCATTGCAGATCATCCAGCTTCAAGTATGCGCAATTCATTTAATTGACATTGGGAAAAGTTTACGATATTTCTACCGGGAATATACCAGCCACTTCCCTCATTTCCGTTATTTAACCGGCGCGAACCTTACAATGGAGGGCGAAAGGATGAAATGCCCGCAATGCCAGTTTGATAATCGTAAAGGGGCCAAGTTTTGTAGCGAATGTGGAAACAGATTTGAACTTACCTGTCCGGAATGTCTCACTAAAATCAGACTTGGCAGTAAATTTTGCGACGAATGTGGTTATGATTTAAAAAAACCCCCAGATGCCCCTTCCATAGATTTATCCAAGCCCCAATCTTACACGCCTAAATTCCTTGCTGACAAAATTTTATCTTCCCGCAGCGCCATCGAGGGCGAGCGTAAACTGGTAACAGTCCTTTTTGCCGATGTGGCCAACTACACCGCTATCGCAGAAAAGCTTGATCCTGAGGAAGTTCATCAGATCATGGATAGGCTATTCAAGATCCTGTTGGATGAAATTCATAAATATGAAGGCACGATTAACCAGTTCACCGGGGATGGGATTATGGCGATTTTTGGTGCGCCCGTGTCACATGAAGACCATGCCCAGCGGGCCTGTTATGCGGCGCTTGCCGTTCAAAAAGCAATGGCCGATTTTAGCGAAAAGCTTAAAGACGAAAAAGAGATCGATTTTAAAATTCGTGTCGGTATAAACACGGGCCCCGTAGTGGTGGGAAGTATTGGTGATGATCTGAGAATGGACTATACGGCACTGGGCGATACGACCAATCTGGCTGCGCGCTTGCAGCAAGGCGCGGAATCGGGCAGAATCCTTATGTCCGATTCAAGCCACAAGCTCATCAGCCCCCATTTTGTTACCAAGCCTTTTGGTGATCTACAGGTAAAAGGCAAAAAAGAACCGGTGTCCACATATGTATTGAAACGGACGCGCAGAACCAGAAGCCTGATGGATATCGTCGCTGAGAAAGCACTTTCGCCGCTGATCGGGCGCTCAGAGGAATTTGGGCGGCTGCATCGACTCTGGGATCTTTGTAAAAAGGGCAGCGGACAGGTTGTTTTTATTGTCGGTGAGGCGGGGATTGGTAAATCCAGGCTGGTTTTTGAGCTTCACCGGGCACTAACGGCTGAAAAGATCACCTGGCTCGAGGGACGCTGCACGGCCTACGGTCGGAATTTGCCCTTTTCGCCGCTGATTGACTTGTTAAAGCGCAACTTTCGAATTGATGAAGAAGATTCCAAAGAGACCATTATTCGCAAAATTGACCGGGGTCTCAGTGTTCTTGGTGAAGAGACCAGAGAAAGGGCGCCCTTTTTAAAATTTTTATTCTCGGTCGACCCTGGAGACCCGCTTATCCAATCCATGGATGCCCTGGGCCGAAGGCGAATGATTTTCGATTCCATCCGGCTGATGACCATACAGGGAAGTAAACTAAGGCCGCTAATTATATTTTTCGAGGATTTACACTGGATCGATCATGAATCCGAAGACTTTCTTAAATACATCATCAACAGCCTTGCCGTTTTGCCGGTTATGCTGATTCTCACCTACCGCCCGGGCTATGTGAACCCCTTTGGCGAGCGCACCTTTTTTAATCGGATCTCTTTGAAAGCCCTGCAAAAAGATGAGAGCTTGGATTTGACCAAGGGCGTCATCGGTGTGGACAAACTTCCGAAATTTATAGAGCCATTGATTCTTGAAAGAGCCGAAGGCAATCCATTCTATATCGAGGAAATTGCCAAATCACTTGAAGAGCTGGGAACCCTCAAGAAAACCGAGACCATCGGAGCTGCGAATGCGCAAGATCAGGTTCAAATACCCACCAGCATTCAGGATATCATAATGGCCCGCATTGACCGATTGCCCAATGAGCAAAAAACGGCGCTTCAGATTGCGTCAGTGATCGGCCGAGAATTCGCCAACAGATTACTGGAGCGAATCGCAAAACTGGATGAAGAGATAAGCGACATTCTCGCTGATCTGGTGGGGATTGAAATCATTTATCAAACGCAGTTTTATCCCGAGCTGTCATTTATGTTCAAACACGCTTTAACCCATGACGTTGCTTATAACAGCCTGTTAACTTCGAGGAGAAAAGCCATTCATGCCCTGACCGGAGAAGTCATCGAAGAAATTTATTCGACACGGCTGGGAGAGCACTATGAAATTCTGGCCCATCATTACGAACAGGGCGAAGTCTTGGACAAGGCCGTTGCGTTCCTGATTCTCTCCGGGCAAAAGGCGCTCGGCAATATGGCCATACCCAGTGCCCGCACTTTTTTTAAGAAAGTTATCGATATCAGCCATCAAAAAGATGTGACGCTTTCCTTGGAACAGGCCTACGAAAGTTATCAGGGAAAAGGCAACACGGAATTTAACATGGGACATTATGATGTGGCTGAGAAAGACTTTTTTAAAGCCAGAGAGATTGCCAAAGAGATGGGGGATAAAAACAAAGAGGCTGAATCTTTATCCATGGCGGGCTGGAGCATGGCTTCGGGGAAAAAGTACGAAGCGGTCATAAATATATATCATGAAGCGGCGAATTTTGGGCGAGAAATTGGAAATCCCATAATCGAGGGCCGAAATTATATCGGCCTCGGATTGATAAAACTCGCCCTGGGGGAAGTTCAGGAAGCCGGAAAGTTTATGGACAAGGCCGTTGAAATCGGCAACAAGATCAATAGCCCGCTTCTTTTGATATTGTCCTTAAGTCTGAGGGCATTTCAGTTTCCGCACTATGGGATCCCAGATGAAGAAGCAATCGAATATTTAGAAAAGGCCATTCCCATGCTTAAATCGGTTCAAAATGCGAGGGCATGTGTGCTTGTCTACCTCATTATCGGTTATTATCTGGCCTGCAAGGGGGACTACTCAGCCAGCATAGCGACTCTTCAGGAGGGGATTAAATTTGCGGCGGAAACCGGAGAGGCTTTAAACAGAGCCAAGGGATTAAACTGGCTTGGATGGGTCTATGGTGAGTTAGGGTGGGTTTCCGAGGCAAAAAAACTCAATCAAGAAAGCTATAAAGCGGCCCTGGATATGGGTTCGGGATCTGAAGAGGTGGAGGCGAATGCCGTCGTCAATTTAGCTGAAAATGCGGTGGCCGAAAAGGATTATGCGCAAGCAGAAAATTATATTGAAGATCTTTTAAAAAAGGCTGAAACGGATCCGGGATATCTGTTCATCAGACATCGATGGGAAGTTCGGCAGCTGTGTACATCCGCAGAAATTTCTCTTTATAAAGGTGACACCGATAAAGCCATGCAATGCGCTCAAAGGGCTTTTGAAATTGCAGAAAGAACGAAAAACAAACGAGGGATGATCAGGGCGAATCGTCTTATGGGACTGATCTATAGAAAAAACATGGCATTCTCTAAAGCTGAGAAAAGATTAAATGGTGCGATATCCGATGCCAGGAAACTGGGAAACCCATATCAGCTGTGGAGAACACACTTTGATTTGGCAAAACTGAAAGAAGCCCAGGATCTTAACCGGGAAGCCCAAGAACAATATAGAGCGGCGCTCGAGATCATCGAGCATATTGGCTCAAATTTAAAAGACGAAAAGATAAAGCAAATATTTTTATGTTCTGATTTGATTATCGAAATTAGAAATAAGGTGAAATGATTGTTGTGGACCACCGGATTTGGGTCAGGGTTTATTGACTTTTATGATGACCAGCGTAATGTCATCTTCTGATTTTTGGCCCTCGGTGAATTGGCTGATCTGATTGTAAACCGCATTGAGGATATCATCGGCACCGCTCTGGGCATTCTGGCGGATGATGTCCCGGAAACGCCGTTTGCCGAACATTTTTCCCTTTTTATTAAACGCTTCCCAGATGCCGTCGGTGCCGATGGCGATGATCTGCCCGTTGGTTAAACCCTCGTGATGGTATTCGTCATATTCAAAGGCGTCGTTTACCCCCAGCGCCACCCCCGAACCCTTGAGCTCCTCAAAGGCGTCCTGCTGCGGGTCATAGAGGATGGCCGGGTCGTGGCCGGCCCGCACCCAGTTTATGCTGTCTTTTTGCGGATCCACCGTCAAATAAAAAAGCGTCATAAACCGGCCGGTTTCAAGCACATCCCGGGTTAAGTGACGGTTCATGGCGGTGATGACTTGCGCCATGGTTCCGGGCTGGGAGGCGCGCATGCGCAGAAACGCCCGGGCCGATGTCATCAGCAGGGCGGAGTCCACCCCGTGGCCGGTGATGTCGCCCACCGCCACCGTAAACGGGCCCTCCGGATTTTCGCGCCGCCACAGAAAATCAAAATAATCGCCGCCGATCTCATCGCAGGATACATTTCGGCCGGCAATGTCAAGGCCCTGAACATCCGGTTTGCTCTGGGGCAGGAGACTTTTTTGCACTTCTCCGGCCAGCGCCAGGGCCTTTTTATGCTCGGTCATATCGGTGATAAAAGCCATGTTACCGATGATTTCTCCCTGATCGTCCCTGAGCGTGTTGCCGTGAACCAGGATCGGTACCCGTCGGCCGTCTTTGGCCACGACAGTTCCTTCAAGCTCCCGGTATTCTTTGGCCAGGATCTCTTCCCTGTTGTTGGCCATATACTGCCTGAAATCCACGGTGGCCAGATCAAGGGGTGTTTTGCCGATGATCTCATCGCGCGAATACCCGAGCAATTTACAGTAGGCATCATTGACAGCCGTGATTCTCAAGTCTTCATCCATAAGAATAAAACCTTCACCGGCAGTTTCCACGATGCGGCGGAATTTCTCCTCGCTTTTGCGCACCGCATCTTCTGCCAGCTTGCGGCTGGTAATATCCACCAGCAGGCCCTGATTGAATATTTTGTTGCCCTTGTCATCCCGTACCACCGAGGTCTGATCCTCAACCCAGCGGATCTGGCCATCTTTGGTCATGAACCGGTAGGACTGGGTATATTCTTCCACGTCTTTTTCGGCATATTGCCGGATTTCTTCGCCGATGCGTTCAAGATCATCAGGGTGGACAATGTCTCTAAAGTGGATCTTTTCGTCGAGAAACTCCTCGGCCGTATACCCCATCTGGCGGATATTATCGGAAACATACACCAGCTTTGCTTTTTCACCGGCCATGCGGCGAAATAGAATTACCGGGCTGTTGTCGATGATCACCTGGGCCAGGCTCAGTTTTTCTTCGGTTCGCCCCCGTTCAAGGCACGCGTGTTCAAAGGAGGCCGCGTGCGCTTTGATTTGGCTTTTAAGGGCCTTTAATTCGCGGAGCAATTCATCTTTTGTTTTGTTTTTATCGGATTCCATCATCCCATGCCCTATTTGTAATTGAATGGCTGAATCAACTAATTACCAGTCGCTATTGCTGTAATTCCTTTAATGTCCGGCAGGATATGGTGCCACTCGATGGCTTCAAGCTTTGTGGACCACAGCTCGCCGTTGGAAAGCACCGTTAAAAGGGCGTCATTCGATTGACAGAAACGTTCCACCATGTGCTGCGGCCAGGGGAGATCCAGGCCGTTTGAGGCCGAAGTCCAGGTCTGCCCGCCGTCGTGGGAGGCTTCGATGCGTCCGTTTTTTGAGACACCATCGGCCGGGCCGAATATGATGTGATCGGGGTCATTCGGATCAACCCACGCGGCACGGCAGTAACAGGGGTACAGGCAGTTCCAGGTTCTGCCGCAGTCGGTGGAGCGATAAAGCCCGCCGCCGGTTGCGGCGGTTACCAGATCAGGTGAAGAGGGATGCACGCTGATCGAATGTACGTCGGGATGAATCAATTTCCCCAGGGAACGGTTCATTTTGGGGTTCCCGTCACTGCCTTCGACCAGCTGCCAATTGTTGCCGCTGTTGTTGGAAATCAGAACGCCGCCGACTTCAACAGCGGCGAACACGCGTGCCAGCTCGGCTCCAAAACCGAAAATGTCAAATCCACGCACGCATCCCGCTTCGGAGGAGTAGGGTAGAAACCAGCCGGATTGATCCCGCAAATTTTCGACCTCCGGGCAGGCGGTCCACGTATCGGCATTGTCATGTGACACAAAGATGGCGGCCGGTTCGGTACCGGCCAGTGCGAATGTGCCGTTCGCTGATGAGCAGGCCAGCCAGCGAATATGCCGGTTTGAAAGATGGGTGCTGGCCTCCTTCCAGTTCTGCCCTTGGTCGACCGAACGCCAGATGCCGTCTTGCGTTCCGACCAGAATACAGCCCTCGCAGGTGGCAACACTCGTTACCACATGCGCACGTAAGGATCCTCCGATCCTGTGCCAGGCCTGGTTTTCTCGACGGGCAATGAAGACGCCATTTGTGGTCGCGATATAGAGGCGGTCGGCCATTTTTGCACCTTTTTCCGGTCAAAACAAAAAAGGGCGGCTCATCGAGTCGCCCGTTAAGGAGGAGAGCAGATGAAGGACTGTAGACTGCAGAAGCGGCATCCACTCATAAATACAAGTTAATGCCGTCCCGTAATTTGTCAAATCTCTGTATGAAGTCAACCGCGTTACCGTTGGCATAGAAGAAGCTCAAAAAGATCCCGCTGCCGCAAATGTCACTTTAGAATAGCTATATAATGCTGAATTAAAAAAAGGGCATTCCGACTAACGATGAGGGAATGCCCTTCTAATTTTTATAATATTGCTGCCATTGCCCGATCCGAATCAACCCAGACACCCATTTCTTTTTTGTTCATTTTGAACAGAAAAGATTATGGTCTCCGCGGATTAGGATCCGGAGATATTATTCCAGGATCTCAAGAACGATGCGTTTTTTTGCCTTTCCAGATGCTGCACTTAATAACGTTCTGATGGCCTGAGCAGTCCGCCCGTGTTTGCCGATAATCTTCCCCATATCTTCTTTGGCTACCCTAAGTTCCAGTATCAAAGTCTGACCACCTTCAACTTCCGTAACCGATACCTGCTCCGGATGGTCAACAAGTGCTTGGGCAATGTGACTGATCAATTCTTTCATGGCGCCATTCCCTTCGTTAGCTGTTGCGTATTGGGGGTACCCTGAGCATCAACGATTCGTCCAGAATTTCGCATTCTTGTGATATTTTTAGCATATCTAAAGCACGCCTGAATGTCAAAACGCATGAGAAATTAATCAGTTCGAATTTCGATTTTCTTTAAAACCAAGCAGAACTACTTACCGGCCCACTTCAACCAGATCGCTGCCGTCCATCCCCAGATCGCGTTGAAAACAACCACAAACAGAGGGGTGAGCAAACCCAGATCGAAACCCATGGCGCCTTTATTTGCTTTCATTGGGAAAACGACGAAAAGTTGCACCAGTGTCGGACCCAGACTGAAAATGAATCCTCTGGAAAAAATGCGTCTTTGCATCAGCGGAAGCAAAAACAACAAGCCCCAAATTCCTCCCCAGGCAAGTCGGGGATATAAAAAAGCAGGAGATAGTTGAGGTGCTATTTTTACGCCCAATGCCCCTGTAATTCCGAGCTCTCCGAAAATCCAAACTGCCAGACTGTTCAGCAGGCCCCCCAAGCACCCCGCAGCAAATACTAGACTCGTGTTCTTTACAAAGTTGCTCATATCGCATACCTCCCAAGCCTTGTCTGACTTTTATAAAACTACATTCGACGGCACCATGTTTTTGCCCAAAGAGACATTTCAGAATTTAATAAAACTTCGAGCAAATTATTTTGAACAGGTGGAGAACATCATATTTCTTTACATCTAAGATAATCATCTTTACCTCGGCTGTCTAAAAATAAGACAAACTTCTATTTCGCTTCCAAAAAATATGCTATCCGGCCCCCTGTTACTGGCTTTTGTCAATATGATTTTGACCAGCAGCCAGTGGTCTATTTTTTCATTCTAAGCATCAGCATGGGTATTATGCCGATGGCGGGGAAAATGGTCATTGCAGCGAAACTCCACAGGTAGTCGCCCGTTGCATCCCTTAAACTGCCGACGACATAAGGGCCGACCGCCATCCCAATTCCGGCGCAGGTTCCCAGGATACCAAATCCAAAACCCATCACCGACTCGGGCAGCAGCTCTGCCGGCAACGAGAATATCGCCGGCGTTAGAATGGCAACAAAGACGCCGATGCATATGGAAAGAAAAGCGGCGTGCTGATTGAATCCCGGGATCAAATATAATAACACAGCGGTACCGCCGCACCCGGCCGCTACGAATACCCATTTGTGTCCCAACCGGTCAATCAACAGGCCAACGACCGGGGCCAGCACGATAGAACCCCACATCGGGTAGCTTGCAAGCAGCCCTGCTCGGGCAACACTTTCTCCCCGGGAAATAAAGTAGTCCGGCGCATAGGTAAAAAAGGAGATCAGGCCGGCGTTGAACAGCCCCCATGACAGCCCGACCAACCAGGCGCTGCCGCCGGCTTTTTTTACCGCTGCAACCAACCCTGCCGTTTCTGGTTTTACTTCCCCGCCGGTGCTTTTGCTTCGGTATAATAGCAGGAAAAGACCCAGCGTCGCAACACCCACGGCAAAGCTGACCCATATGGATGCCTTCCAGTTGAAACGAAATGCAATGGCACCCATAAAATTAAGCGAGAGGATCGTACCCAGCGGCATTGAAATGTTAAAAACGCCCATTGCCAATCCGATCTCGCGGTCATAGAACCATGACGCCACAATTTTCGGAGCGACCACCAGTAAGACGGTGGCCCCTGCCCCTGCGATTAGACGACCGAACGCCATAAGCCAATAGCTTCCGCTTAAAGCCACAATTGCGGTACCGAGTGCCAGACTCAGAAGCGAAGCAATCCCAGCCTTTCGCGGTCCGAAACGGTCGGTTAACATTCCTCCGGGGAGCGATAAAAAGATGCCCGGTAATATAAACAGGCCCATCAGGGCACCGGCCTGGGCATAGGAAATATGGAGGGCCTCAACCAAAATTCCAATAAGAGGCGGGATACTTTGAAAAATGACACCAAATGTCAGTATGCAAAAGGTGCCCAGTCCTAAAATAGTCCAGCGGTAAGCGTCAGCTGTTCTCATTTTCACTCCTGATCAAGATCTCATCCGAATGAGAATAGAACCCATCTCGCACTTCCACAAATGAGGTCCGGTTCAGCTTCATCGTCATCGTGGTTTATTTCCCAGTAGGTCTTCAAAGGGATTGTGAAATGGCGTGTTCTTTCTTTTTTTATGCGTATTTTTTGCCGGGTTTGATTTTTTGCGGTGGAACGCTTTCCGTGGCCGTTGGCCTGTTGGCGCTCCGGGCTTGTTTTTCATGGATAAAGAGATCCGGTTGCGATCCAGATCAACGGCAATGACGCGCACCTTTACTTTCTGCCGTACCTTTATATAATCGGCCGGATCCTTGACAAAGCTGTCGGACAATTCGCTGATATGCACCAGCCCGTCCTGATGGACACCGATATCGACAAATGCGCCAAAGGCGGTCACGTTGGTGACGATCCCCGGCATTGTCATTCCCGGCCTGAGATCGGATATCTGGTTGACGCCTTTGGCAAACTCGATGGCTTCAAATTCCTGACGCGGATCACGGCCGGGTTTGGCCAGTTCTGCGAGAATATCATCGAGGGTCGGCCTTCCGATTTGATCGCTGACATACCGGGATATGTCAATTTTTGCTCTCAGACCGGCGTCTTTCATCAAACCGGCAACAGAACAGTTCAGATCCCGCGCCATGGCGTCAACTATCGGATAGCTCTCGGGGTGCACGGCGCTGGCATCTATGGGATTGGCGCCTTCCCGGATTCTTAAGAAACCCGCCGATTGCTCGTAGGCTTTCGGACCCAGCCGGGGAACCGCTTTTAGCGCCTCTCTGTCATTGAAAGGGCCGTTTTCATCGCGGTACCTGACGATATTTACGGCCAGTCCGGGTCCGAGCCCCGAGACATAGGCCAGCAGCTCAACGCTGGCGCGGTTTAGGTCCACACCGACGGCATTCACGCAGCTGATGACCACATCATCCAGCGCCTGTTTCAAGGAAGTCTGGTCGACATCGTGCTGGTACTGTCCCACCCCGATCGATTTGGGGTCGATTTTAACGAGTTCCGCTAAAGGATCCATCAGGCGTCTGCCGATCGAAACGGCTCCGCGAATGGTCAGGTCCAGATCGGGGAACTCTTGGCGCGCGGCCTCCGAGGCGGAATACACTGACGCACCGCTTTCATTGACCAGAATTACCGGAGTTTCCTTCAGGGCCTCAATGTTGCGAATGAAGGCCACGGTTTCTCTACCGGCGGTACCGTTTCCGACCGCCACGGCCTCGACCTCATAGTGTTTATACAGAGCGATGATGGATTCGGCTGCTTTTTGGTCCCGTGTTTCATCGAGGTGCGGATAAATGGTGTCGTGGTGGAGCAGTTTCCCCTGACGGTCCAGGCAGGCCACCTTGCAGCCGGTTCGGAAACCGGGATCGATCCCCATCACCCGCTTGGGACCCAGCGGGGGGGCCAGAAGCAGCTGGCGCAGGTTGCGAGCAAACACCTCGATGGCATGCTTCTCAGCCCGCTGCCGGGTGGCGAGTCGCGCCTCTGTTTCCATGGCACCCGACAGCAGCCGTTTGAAACTGTCATGGACGGCCAGCTTGACCTGCGCTGAATCGGCGGCAGCACCCCTGACAAAAAGAGTTTCCAGCAGCTGCAAGGCTTCCGGTTCCGGCGGTGTGATGCCCAGCTTGAGAACCCCTTCCTTTTCCCCGCGACGCATGGCCAGGATGCGGTGGGAAGGGGCCCTGGCGGCAAATTCCTGCCAGTCAAAGTAATCTCTATACTTGGCACCTTCGGTCTCTTTTCCGGCAGCCACGCGGCTTTGAATGAAGCCCTTTTTGAAATACAACGCACGCATTTTTTCACGCGCCCCGGGATCCTCGTTTATGATTTCGGCCATGATGTGCCGGGCCCCCTCCAGGGCATCCTGCGGTGATGCAACCTCCTTTTCAGGATCAACAAAGTCGGCGGCAAGCTGGAGTGGCTCCTGTCCGGTCTGTTCCAGAAGTTTAAGTGCCAGGGGTTCCAGGCCTTTCTGGCGCGCAATCGTGGCTTTGGTCCTGCGTTTCGGGCGGTAGGGCAGGTAAATATCTTCCAGCAATGCCAGGTTTGCAGCGGAAAGCACGTTTTGCTTGAGTTCCTCTGTAAGATGACCGTGGGTTTCAAGGGATTTGAGTACGGTCGCTTTACGGGCGTCGAGTTCTTCGAGTTGCTTCAATCGGTCCCTGATTGCAGTGATGGCCACCTCATCGAGGCTGCCCGTGGCCTCTTTACGATAGCGGGCGATGAACGGGATGGTGTCTCCTTGTCGGAGTAGGTTCACGGTGGTCCGGACACCGGCAGACGGCAGCGTGAGTTCATCTGCAATCGTTGAAATATGGCCCGTCGTCATGGTTTTCTTTACCTTTTTTCCCTTGATGTGATAAACTCGAATCGGGGTGATGGTTGAATCTAACAGACTCAATAATGCAAGCTCACCGGTTAAAGTCAAGTAAAAGAAGCGGCCATGCTAAGAATTTTTTGGATAATCACAAAGTATCTCATCTATCTGGCCGTTCTGGTTGGATTTGTAGCATTTTTTGCAGTTCTGATAAACTTTGTTGTCAGATATTATTAACCTATCTGAGCATAGGTAGTCTTTGCCTCTTGGCGTTGTATCGCATACATTGTATCTAAATTAAAACCCCACCTCCTGGTTTTAGAGATGGGGTTTATGCTTGCTTTGGCGTTTGGGTTAAACGCTGATTTTTGCGGTCGTCATTCCCCGTTGCGGATGGCCGCACGGACTTTGGCGAGAACATCCTGGGGTATCTCATGCATGTCATGGGCCTCGGCAGCATGCTCGGCGGCTTGCTTTAAAAGCGCCTCCTCGGTTTCGGCCCGGGCCTCAAAATCACAATCCATACCGGCATCTTGGCATCTGGAATAAAACCCTGCCATTAAATTACCTGGAGGACCCTATAATTGAAAGGGCCCCGTCATTCTATTTCGGCCTCATCGTCCTGCTTGGTTTTGTCGGCCAGGATCAGGTATAAAAAAAACACGAAACCAAAAGCGATTAAGCAAAAGCCCAGATAGACCAGATTATTCAAGTTCTTTCTCCTCCAAAAGCGGGTAATCTCGGCAAGCTACTCATCCATTAGATATGCCCAGGGGCGCTTTTTCTTCATCCTGGTATCTGTATTTTTCGAGTAGATCCTCGATCGCTTCTTCAAGGAGATCATTTTGTCGCTTGTCCAGCTGGGCCGCGAGGATTTTGATCTCCTTGATGAGGTCCGCATCTAAGGTGGTGTTATACATTCGTCGTTTACCCATATTGTCTTGTACCTCTATAGAAATATCGGTATCTATACGATTAACTTTAGAAAAAAATAAAAGAAGAATGCCGATTTTGTAAACTTTTCAAAAAGGGTTTGCGTCATACAGTTCAAACAACCCGGATTTTCAGGCTGTCAATTTTGAGAACAAGGAGGCAAACCATGAAAAAAAAGATCATTATCATCAGCGTCCTACTGGTTGGTGCCATGGTAGCGCTAACGAGTAATTCCTGGGCCAAACGCGAAAGAGGCGGCGGCGGGCGTCCGGATCAAGGCGGCCGCTTTGAGGAATTTAATCAATCCGGAAACCATGATTTTGACCGCGTCCGGGATCGCGATCCGCGCAGTTATACCAGGCGTGATTTCAATCGCCCGGGACCCAGGTTCAAGCACAAATTACACAAGGGCAATCACCATCGCCCGGCTTACCGGTCCGGACCCAAATTCCAGCGGCGCCATCACTATCGTCCGCCGTACCGTTACAAACCAAAGTTCCCCAGACGTCATCACTATCGTGCACCGAATTGGCATGGGCCCAGATTCCGGCACTGGCGCCATCGACCGGTCTACCGCCGACCGCATCATTCCGTGGTGAAAGAAATCAACCACTACTATGGCAGCGCTGAAGGTTACTCTGCGCCTGAAGACGAATTTTCCGCTTCGGCCACCATTACCGACACCGGGTTCTCGGTCTCCGTCGGCGTAAAGGACACCAATTGACGGCGTTACCCGCAAAATCAAGAGAACCTATGATCAACAGGTAGGTCAAAAGCAAAGAGGCAGGTTAAAATGAGCCTGCCTCTTTTTTGCCACATAAGGATTAAGCAAATTAGACCCGAGGTGCAGGCCGCCGAAATTTGATCTCGAACTTCGGGCGTGATAAAATTGATACAGCTTTTAGTCCAATGGTTATTGTTGACACACCGGAAGCCATCGCGCGTGTGCATGCTTACCTGGATCGGTTTGATCGACCCGTCGAGCAGATCCGAATCCAGGTCCGACACGTCCATTTATTTGATGGTGCAAAGGCCCTAAGCGAATTGGCAGCGGCGGAGCCCCAGCTGGCCGCTGAATGTATTGAAAGGACCTATGCATGCCTCGATATGGGTTTCGGAGAAAAACGCTTCGATTGCGCATAATCGCCAATCTTACGAATAGATGCTGCTCCTCTCCTTAAATCCAATAATTCAATCGCTGCATCTTCTGCTTTCCGTCGTGCTGCGGATTCATTTTTAGCTTGCTTTAAGTTCAAATTAGACGTAGAAACCTCCGCGCTGGGATTTTTGAGCGCTCAACTTTTTAATCGCTCCGGAAGCCGAAGATGTTAACATGCCAAAATTCAGCGACCCCAACTACCTAAAAGCTTTTTTTCTGGCTTTAATTGCCGGAACACTCTGGTCATTTGGCGCCTTGGTCGTGCGCTACATGGAGGCGGCTCAGAGTTATCAGTGGCAATATCTGTTTTTTAGAGGCCTGACCATCGCCGGCGTCATTGTAATCTACCTGATGGCACGCGAGGGCCTTGCCTTCATAAACCATTTTAGCAGAATCGGACTGGTGGGATTGCTCGGGGCCGTTGGACTTGTGACGGGCATGAGCGGTTATATCCTATCGATCACCATGACGACGGTAGCCAATACCCTTTTTATGCTGGCTGCCGCACCTTTTATTGCTGCGTTCTTGGGCATTATATTGCTAAAAGAAAAGGTGCGATATGCCACCTGGGTATCGATGGCGGTCGGGCTGGTGGGTATACTCGTAATGGTCCTTGAGGGACTGGGGGCCGGAACTTTATCGGGGAACCTCTTTGGGTTAGTGGCGGCATCGGGCATGGCCGTCTTTTCGGTGTGCCTGCGCTGGCGCAAGCAGATTCCGCAATTTGCAACGATTGCGCTGGCGGGTTGCTTTTGCGTACTGTTCAGCATGCTGGTACTGTTTTTGCGCAACCAAACCCTGGCAATGCCGCTTGGGAACATCTATCTCAGCATGCTGCATGGTTTTATTGTTGCGCTGGGTTTAATTTTATTTTCCTTCAGCGCCAAGGTTATACCGGCGGCGGAACTGATTTTGTTGACGCGGGTAGAGGTTGTCGGTGGTATTCTTTGGGTGTACCTGCCAATTTTCGGCATTAACGAAATACCGAGCCTGCCTACGGTGGCCGGCGGCGTCATTGTCCTGGGTGCGATTGTGCTCGATGGTCTCAGTGCCAGACAGCAGGCGCCAATATTGCCCGAATCGGTTTCCTGAGTTTTAGACCTGTTTGCTCGTGGCCCGCCGTGCCTGCTAACGCTGCATAATTTTAGCGGACCTTATCTTGATTTTTTTGACTTCCGATGTTATTTAGAAATTAAGTAAAAAATGCCCTGTCGCCCGGCCACAATAAAGGCAAATCCATTCACTTTTATTCAGCGCATGGCACCCAAAATAACCATAAAAGAGAACTATATTCTAATCGAACCCAAAGAAGGGATTGATTTTAGAGAGATTCAGCAGGGTGTTGCCAGGCTGTTCTATGTGGAAGGGATCCCCAGGCAAAACAGAATCTGGGTATTCCGTGAAGGCCCCCGGAATTTATCCCTTGATGATTTGCCCAGACTGCGGGACCTCATTAAAGAAAACTACCCCAGCGATGCCGTTATACACAAAACAGCAATCGTTGTCGAATCCGGGTCACAGGCGGATCTGGCAGAAGCATTTACGAAGATCGCCGATGATCTGCCCCAACAGTTTAAGGTATTTTCTAATTTAGCGGATGCCGAGTCCTGGGTAAAAGAATAATGCGTGCCGGATTGCTTTGGCAACCTATTCCGTATTAAGCGGCAAACCGGAGGGCGTCTCGTCTCTTTCTGCCGCACCTCGAAAGACATGCTTCAATCGATAGCCGCCGCATCGCGCCGGGCCGCGATAAAGGTGGCGGCGAAACCCACCGCGCGGTGCTTGGAGAAAAAGTGCCTTTGCCGTTTGAAACCGGATAAACCTGAACATAACGATGGGACTTTACGCAAAATATGTGATACCGAGGATCACCCACCTGCTCTGCAGCGCAAAGCAGATCGGGCGGCAGCGTGAAAAGGTAGTGCCGCGTGCCGAAGGGCGCGTTCTGGAAGTCGGGATCGGGTCCGGGTTGAATTTGCCCTTTTATGCTGCCGGCAAGGTGCAGCATTTATGGGGATTGGATCCGTCGAAGGAAGCGTGGGTTCTGGCGCAGCAGGCCGTGGCCCAGGCCGAATTTGATGTGGAATTTATCGAGTCAACAGCTGAAGATATACCGTTGGATAACGGCAGTGCCGATAGCGTCGTGGTAACCTATACGCTTTGCTCGATTCCCGCGATTCTGCCGGCCCTCGGGGAAATGCGCCGCGTCCTCAAGCCGGGCGGCTGGCTCATATTTTGCGAACATGGCAGCGCGCCTGATGAGGCGGTACGGCGCTGGCAGAATCGATTGAATCCGATCTGGAAAAGGCTGAGCGGCGGCTGCAATCTGAACGTGCCGATCCCTTCTCTGCTGGAGCGCGCCGGTTTCAAAATTGGGGCAATGGATGCGATGTATATGCCGGGTTGGAAACCGGCGAGCTTCAATTACTGGGGCACAGCCATTTCCCCCTGATCGGGCCTTATTTCAGATGTCAGAAGACAGAGGACAGAATACCGAAGACAGAAACCCGATGGCAGAACAGAATGATGGAACACCTTATCTGTCCTCTATCCTTGACGACTGACTTCTGACATCTGTTTTCTGTCCTCTGTATCTTTCTGTCATCTGAAAAATACATATTCCGCCTTCAGCTCAGGGTAATTGCAGATCCCACGCTGTTGAGCTCAAATGCGGATGGAAATTCCCGGGCAAATTGTTCCATCGCCCTGCGGCCGGTACAGTGCATCGGAACCACCACCGATGGCGACAGGGCTTTTAATTCTTCGATGGTTTCCCCCAGGATCTTTTCATAAAACGGGCCCGAAAGATGAAAACCGCCCAGGACGGCATGCACCTTTTCAACCCCCGTTAGTTTTTTGGCATAGCGAACCGTGTTGACGATTCCCGTATGGCTGCACCCTGAAACAACCACCAGTCCTTTTGCTTTTAAATGCATCACCAAGGCCTGATCATCTTTAACAGGGTCGCGCTGCAAGCTTCCGTCTCTTTCGATCAGGGCATTGGGCATTCCCTTTTCAAAGGCCGTTGTCCGTTCGACTTCGCCGGTCACCAGAATCGTGTCGTCCAGGATAGGGGTCGGGCGCCTGCTCTCGATTATCTCACCATTTCCCCGGCTTAATTTCTCCCTTACAAGGGTTCTCGGCATCCGTCTTCTGGTGCCATCCTTTTCTTCGATAAACCGGGGGTAGAGAAAAGCATCCGGATGAATCACCACCGGAATCGGACCGGATATTTTCTCGAGAATGGGATACAGCGAGCCGGTATGGTCCATGTGGGCGTGGCTGAGGACAATGGCCTCCATTTCATTCGGGTCAACGGCCAGTTTGTCCATATTGTGGAGGACCCCCATGTTGTTATAGCCCGTATCAAACAGAAGGGTGTGCTTCTCCGCATCGTGTTTTACCCTGACCAGCAGGCAAAGGCCGTGCTCGGCCAGCAGGGTGTCGGTGGGAAGTTCTTCCCCGGTCGCTTTAGGGGGCCGGGTGACAATCTCGGTATCCTCCAATAGAACGTCCACAAAATTATCCATCAATGTCAACACTTCCACGCGGTCCAATTCCTTCAAAGAAACGGGTGCGGGTTCCATTTTAACTCCTTTCTGTTCAGCAATCTTAAAAATGATTTTAGGATAACTTGACCATGGGCCGAATTCAACCTTATTTTCATACAAGTTGATATTTGAGACAATCGGCGTTATATAATAGGATAGTTCTGAACGCTGGAAGCATAAAAGAAGTGACACAGGGAGGAATTTTCAATGCGGTTTAAAAATAAGAAGACAATGGTTCTGGTCGCCGGCTTTATTTTACTGGGCTCGATAACGATGGGCCATGCGGCCTCCTCCGTGGATTGGGATGTTGAAAATACACTGCAACTGAAATCGGAACCGATTGATGTAACCGTTTCCCCGGATGGAAGACAAATTTTTATCCTTAACGATCTGGGGCAAATCCTCATTTATTCCTCGGCGGGCGCCTTCATCGACAAAATTGATGTCGGCAAGCAATTTGATCATATCACGGTAAGCCCGAGAGGAGATCAGTTGATTCTCAACAGCCGCAAAAAAAAGTCGGTGCAGATCATTACGCTCGATTTTATCCAGGACATCAATGTTTCCGGTTCGCCCTTCAAGGGATCAGAAAATGCGCCTGTTGTGATTGCCGTATTCGATGATTTTGAGTGACAGTGGTGTGCCAGGCTTGTGCCTGTACTCGAGCAGGTGCTCGAGAATAATCCGGAAGATGTGAAAATCGTTTTTAAGAACTTTCCGCTCAGGAGCCATAAGTTCGCCATGAAAGCAGCGATGGCGGCCCTGGCTGCCAGAAGCGAGGGGAAATTCTGGGAATTCCACGACCAGCTATTTGAAAATTACAATAATTTAAATGATCAGAAGATACTCGACATCGCCGCTGGATTGGGTTTTGATCCAGTGGAATTTGAAAAAAAGATGAACGATCCCAAGATAGCGGCCATGATCAGACAGGATATTCAGGATGGCGCCGGGGCCGGCATAAGAGGAACCCCCACCGTATTTATCAACGGAAAGCGCCTGAAAAATCGTTCCCCTCAAGGATTCCAGACTGAAATTGATAAAGAACTGCAACGGCTCGGGAAGAAAGCCGGCGGCTGATCGCTAAAAAAGAGATTCTAGCTGGAACAGAACGCCCGGCGGTGTCGGTCTCGCCGTCCTATGATGGCGGTTTCGATTCATTCCAAATCCCTCCGGTTCAACTGGAATACGGCGTGCCATAATTGTTGAGCGATACTTTGTCGTAAGGCAAGCTTTCTTTCGGGTGGGCCGGCTTGCGCTCATCCGGATCTCCGATTGCGATGATGGACACCACTTTGATATGCGCCGGAAGGCCCAGCAATTCGACGATATACGCTTCTGCAGTCCGGGTGTCGTCGTGTTTCCTTTCCCTGATTTGAATCCAGCAGCTCCCGAGGTCGAGTGCCGTTGCGGCCAGATGGATATAGATAGATGCAATCGATGCATCCTCAACCCAGACGTCACTGATTTGCGGGTCTGCACACACAACAATTCCCAGAGAAGCATTTTTCAAAAACGCGGCGCCCTGCGGTTTTGCCCTGGAGAGCTTTTCCAGCAAACCGGGATCTGTCGCCACGACAAATTCCCAGGAATTTTTGCCCCTTGATGTCGGTGCACGCAGCGCCGCTTCAACGATGGAATCGATTTTCTCGGCCTCGACCTTTTTGTCGCTGTACTTTCGGATACTTCGTCGTTTTTGGGCAAGTGGTAGAAACATGTTTAACCTCCTCATAACAGTCAAAAATAGGACATATGCAGTATCAAGACACTTTGGGATGTTTGATTTTAAAGAAGTTTGATAATCACCAGCGTAATATCATCTTCCTGCGTTGCATTACCCTGGAAGCTGAGCAATGCATCGATAACCGAATTCAGAATCGCCTCTGCGGATTCAGCTATGTTATTGAAAACAACTTGATGCAAACGGTTTAAGCCGAACATTTCGCCGGCATCGTTGCGGGTTTCGTTGACACCGTCGGTGCCGATAAGAATCACGCTGCCCGGGGCCCACCGCTGAAGGCTGTAGTCGGTATACGTGTAATCGCCAATAACGCCCAGGGCGATGCCTTCACCGGACAGTCGTTCGAATCTGCGTCTTGATGGCTCGAAGATCTTTGCCGGCTCGTGGCCCGCACGGACCCACCGCAGGGTCTGCGCCGACGGGTCGATCTCTAAAAAGAACATGCTCATGAAGCGGCTGGTTGCGGAACTGTCGCGCGTTACATAATAATTAATATCGCTGAGCAGCCCGGCCGGGTTCTGGTAGTTACGGATGCCGAAATGAAGAAAAGCGCGCACCGTCGTCATGTGCATGGCGGCCCCGACACCATGACCCGAAGCATCAGCGACAACCACGCCGAATTTGTCTGAGGGCAATTGGAAGTAGTCATAATAATCCCCACCGGTCTCATCGCAATAGATGCTGTTTCCTGCAATATCGAGTCCGGGAATTTCCGGTGCACCCTGAGGCAAAAGATTTTGCTGGACCTCCTCGGCCAGCCTAAGGGCAGTGATTAGCTCCGAGCGGTGTTGAAGGCCATCGATCATGCTGTTTGTATAACCGGCAATGACGCCGAATTCATCTCGTGTGGCCACCGGCACTTTCTGGGAGAGATCTCCCTGGCTGACGCGTTCAAGGATGCGGGTTTCATTTGCGAAAAGAAGTTTCAGATTTCGCGAGTAGGAGACAATAAGGTTAATCACCAGGGCAAGCAGCACCAGGAACACAAAAGAGATCTCATAAGCGACCGCTAATTGGGCCCGGTGCAGCGCGGCTTCGCTCTGGTCCATCTGTGATAACCAGGCAATATCGCGCGAAAAGACCAGAATGACGATGATCGAAACAAATATCGTTGTCGCCAGTGCAACCAGGGAAAACTTTTTAGTCATGGAATACAGACGTTCGGGAGGCGGCAGCTCACGGGCGGTAGCAGTTGCCTTTTTAATCCCCACGCGTTCCCGGGCCAGCGCCGTATCCAGAGACAAAAAGAATCCGAAGACGGCACAGCCGATAATTAGTTTAACCCCGCTGGAGATGGGGAACCCGAGTGCCGCCTTATTAAAGGCCATGGCCAGTATTCCGGCGATTAGACACAGGGAAAGATCCATCAGGAACTGGCGTTTAGGCCGGGAAGTTTGCGGCGCCGGCAGAACAAATCGCTTTTCAACGGGTTGGCGCAGTGCCAGGACGACCAGAAACGACAGAAAAATGATTACCCCCAAATTCACGGGGGGCAGGTTGGCCATGAGCGGTCAGACCTGTCCCCCGTAAATGGTTAATACCAGAATGGCAAATAGATAATGAACGAGAACCCGCATAGAAGAACCTTTGTGAGAATTCGTATGTTGTCGGCGCGCTTACGATTTGGCCATCGGGATGGCATAGGGACCTTCGGCGATAACAGCGAAAGAGGGTTTTTTCCCGTTGAATCTGGGATGATGTCCGGCATAGATCACAGCGTTTTGAAACATGGCTGCGGCCTTTGCCTTCACGGAATCAAATTCCGCGGTTTTTTCGATAAATTCATATCCGCTGACGCCCGGAATTATTTTAAAATCTTTTTCGGGTATGTGCGGCGCGCAGAATATCAACCCGTCTTCACCTACTTTGCGAATGGGTTTCCCCCACATTTCAGGCTCCCACTGATCCTTTGTAAAAATCCAGTCCGGGTGTTTTAAAATTGAAATATATCCATCCGGTCCTAAGATTTTGAAAAGATGCAATAGGGTTTTATATTCCTGGGAGCCAATGGGTTCGGAATCACAGGTGTTGGCAACCATAACAATCAGGCCGTTTTCCTTAACGGCCGGCATGGCATTGACGGCGGCTTTAACGCTTTGATAGTGATCTCTGCCCACATAACTCCCATTGGTCAAAACGACATCATAAGGCACATCGATCGGTATCTGGACAAATTCCCGCATGGCCTCAAAAGCCGCCAGGTGTGCTTTAACCAGATGTCCGGCAAAAACGCCGGTTATACACAAATTGTTATCCAGGGTCGTGCTGATCATGAAATCAACACCGACGGTTTCGGCGACTTCCAGTGCCTCCTCATGGCAGGGGTTGCCATCCAGTATTAAATTGGTGGCCTTGGTATCTTCGAGAAAATCCACGCTATGAAATTTCTGGATTGTTTTGGTGTTTACCAGAGCCGGGCATACCGCTTTTCTACCACCCGATACCCCCGCCATAAAATGGCTTTCGACCAGACCGGTAATGATCTTAACATCGGCGTTATAGAATATTTTGTTCAAATGCACCTCGGTCCCGCGTTTGGTTTGGGCGGCCAGGACCAGGGAAGACATATCCTCACAGTCATGATCCACAATTCGATAATTATCGACCACATCCTGGCCATACATTTGAATTCTTTCTTCCAGGGTGCTGGGCCGGTGCATACCGTTGCCGATGACAATGACGATGTTTTCCCGCTTCACTCCGGTACCCTCGATGATTTTAAAAAGCGGCAGCAAAATTCCATTTTTACCGCTGTATGGTGCCGGACGGGTTATGTCAGAGACGGTAACACAAACGTTTAATTCGGTTGCGGCCTTGCCTTTTGATTGGATGATTTCAGGCAGCGTCGGCGATCCGATGGGATTGTTTAAGGCATTTGCGATTTCATCTGCAGAATGGGCCAGGCAGGGCATTCTTTTCATGTGAAGGACATCACAATCGGGCGGAACAGAAACATCAAAAAACTCCTCCCCGAATTCTATGCTGATTGGTTTCCAGTCTTTGATATCGGCATTTTTAATAACCTCGGCGATTTTAGCATTCATGTCTCCCTCCAAAATCAATCGATTATTCCATGGCCTCAACAACCAGTTGTGTCAGATCCTTTACCGCCAGATCTGTTTTGGACCGTTTGGCCCGGGTTTCCATGGTGCGAACGCACTGTTGACATGCGGTCAGAACCGTATCAGCCCCCACTCCCTTAATGGCGTCGAGTTTCATCTGGGCAACTTCGGCAGACAGGTCGGGATCCGTCATCTCCACATTTCCGCCCCCACCGCAGCATTCGGAGAATTTGCGGTTCATGGGGAGTTCCACAAATTCGAGACCGGGAATGGCTTTGATAATTTCCCGGGGCTCCTCATAAACACCGGTATTGCGGCCCAGGTCGCAGGGATCGTGATAGGTCGCCACGGCCTTGATGTCTTTCTTGAATTCAATTTTTTTGTCTTTGATCAGCTCTAAAATCAATTGGCTGGCATGCATCAGCCTGGCATCTGGTTTATAAAAATGGTGCCAGGTGTGGTAGCAGGATGGGCAGGTAAACACAATGGTCTTTGCGCCGACACCGGCCACCTTCTTTAGATTATGATCTTTCATGGCGTCCAGCTTCTCAGGCATGCCTGCACCGATAAGCGGAAATCCGCAACACCACTCTTCACCCCCCAGTATGGTAAAATCCACCTGGGCGGCTTGCATGATTTTGGCCATGTTGGCCGGTATTTTTTGAACCATGGGGAAGAATGAGGCCACGCAGCCAACGAAAAATACGACCTCGGCCCTCTCCTTTTCAAAGGCGTCCTCGGGCAGCGCTTTAATGAGCTCCTGCCATTCGGTCCGATCCTCCTGATCTTCGTCTGAGATGTTGTGGCTGTCTTCCAGAATTTTCACCAGCCGCTTGGCCACTTTTGGATAAAATCCCGCATCTACCTGACATTCCCGGTTCTGAAAGATAAGATCCTTGGTCTGGACGCTGGACAGACACACGGCCGTACAGGCACCGCACCCCAGGCAGGTAAAAATAGCCCTTTCCGTATCGGCGTTCAGTTCCAGCTTATTTTCGATGGCAAATCGCGTGATGGCGTTTCGCCCCCGGGCGGAATAGGGCTCTGTCTTTTTGACCAGATAGGTGGGGCAGCTGGGCAGGCAAAACCCGCATTTATTGCATTTGGCGACCTCATCGTAAGACAATTTTTTTAGCTGTACAATGTTCATTCGCGTCATCTTCCTTACTAAATGAAGTTTAAAGACCTTCCACAAAACGTCCCGGGCTCATGATACCGGTGGGATCTATCTGATCCTTAAGCCGCTTCATCATTACAAAATCGGAGTCGATCTCTCCCCACATCTTCAGTTTTCCCTTTACCGCCGCGGGTGCACCCTGAATGACCACATTACCATCAACCTCCCGACAGCGACCCAGCAATTGACCCATGGCCTCAACCGCTTTATCCGTTGCGTCCGTATCCTTCTGATCAATGAGCAGGCCGGTAAAGCAAATGCCGTTTCCGGCATGCGTCTGAACGATGTAATCAAGATTGGCCTGGGAGAAGATGGATACGCCTGTTTCAATAATGTTTTTGCCCAGGGAGAGCGGATAATTCAGTTTGGCCTTTATGAGGCCGCTGAATTTTTGGTCAAGGGTGGCCGAAAGATTGCTCATGGCCAGCCAGAACGACCGGTGATCATGCTCCTCGAGTACGGCATCTACCCCGGCTCCGCCCTGTTTGGCCATGTCCCGTATTTCCGTTCGCATGCGGCCGACGGCCGGTTCAAACGCTTCCAGCGCGACAGCTGCGACATAGCCCTGGGAACCGAAATCGGGGAGATCGCCCATGGACAAATGGCCGAAGGCATCGGCGTTCATAATTTCAACTGCGGCCGGTAAAAGACGAGTCTCAAATATAGCCTCGGTAAAAGCGGATGCGTCGGCAAAGCTGGCAAAGGAGCACAGCAGCGTTTCCATTTTTTCAGGCAGGGGGAGCATTCGGATGGTCATTTCACACAGGATGCCAAGGGTTCCCATAGAGCCGACCATCAGTTTGGAAATATCATATCCGGAAACATTTTTTACGGTTTTTCCGCCTGATCCCAAAATATCCCCGTTGGGAGCCACGACCCTGATTCCGATAATGCAATCCCTGGGAAGATTATAGAGTAGCCGCCTGGGCCCGGTGGAATTGGTCGCGATAATGCCGCCAATCGTCGCCCTGTCGGCGTACGGGGGATCGATGGGAATAAAGCAGCCGCTGTGGGATCTGTCCGAACAGACAACTTCATCTCCTTCGGCTTCAAGATCCTCCAGAGGCAAATAACACCGGTCTTCCTGCGTCGCCAGCCGTGCCTGTATGTCCCTGAACCTGACACCCGCTTCTACCGTCATGGTCAAATTTGATGTATCCACATCCAGCATGTGATTCATGCGGGACGTACACACGACCATGTCCAGTTTTTGAGGTGGATTTCCCATGGCCATTTTGGTCCCGCTGCCACGGGCCACGATGGCCAGACCCTCCTGATTTGCAAATTTAACCACTTCTGCCACCTGGTCGGTGTTTTTCGGGAATACGACCGCATGGGGGACCACCTCATCCACGGCATATTGCGCGGTGATCTTCGGCGCGGTGTTTACATTCTTCTCGCCAAGAGTTTCAGCGAGGCTTTTGAATTTATCGGCGTAGTCTACCACGTAAAAACTCCTTAGTTCGATTGAATTGGTTGTAGATTGAATTAAATTGAGCGGTGCTTTAGTCTGCCTTAGATGCCGCTGGAATCATCTTACCTGGATTAATGATGTCATCGGGGTCGAAAGCCCTTTTGATCTGGCGCTCGAATTCCAGGTCGGCCTCATTGAAGATAAAGGCGGTCTCTTTCAACTTCTCCATGCCGACACCATGTTCTCCACTGATGGTTCCGCCCGCATCCGCACAGGCCTTCAGAATTTCAGTCGATATTTTAAGAACCCGCTGGCGTTCATCTTCATCCCGTTCGTCGAACATAATAAGGGGGTGGAGATTGCCGTCGCCGGCGTGAAATACATTGCCGATGGGAAGATTGTACTTCTTGCCGAGTTCAATCACCTGGCTCAGAACCTCGGGAAGCTTGGTACGCGGAACCGTTCCATCGCAACAAAGATAACTGGGCCTCACCTGGCCGACGGAGCCAAAGGCGCCCTTGCGGCCGGCCCAGAGCACGGTGCGCTCGGCTTCATCTTTGGCCATCTTTACCTCCCGGACATTATTCTGTCTGCAGATTTCCATGATTTTCTCGGCATTTTCATCCATTCCTTCCGGCATACCGTCCAGTTCGATGATGAGAACGCAGGCAGCGTCCAGCGGATATCCAACCTTTATGGTCTCCTCTACCGCCCGCATGACGGTATTGTCCATCATTTCCAGGGTGGCCGGGATGATACCTTCTGCAATGATGGCCGAAACCGTGTTGGCCCCGTCTTCGACGGCATTGAATACGGCCAGCATGGTCTTGACCGCCTCAGGGGCGCGTTCCAGTTTCAGGATGGCCTGGGTCACCAGGCCGATGGTACCCTCGCTGCCGACGATAAGGGCGGCGATATCATAACCGGCGTGGTCCCGGGCCTTCCCGCCGGTGTTTATCACCGTTCCATCATTGAGAACGACCTCCAGACCCAGCACATGGTTTGAGGTGACGCCATATTTGAGGCAATGCGGGCCCCCCGAATTCTCAGCGACGTTGCCGCCAATGGTGGAAACTTTTTGACTGGCGGGATCGGGTTGATATACGAAACCGTTTTTGAGCACCTTGGTTTGCAAATCCAGAGTAATGATCCCCGGCTGGACCGTTGCCGTGCGGTTGGCATAATCGATTTCCAGGATGCGGTTCATGCGGGAAAAATGAACGACGATACCGCCTTTAAGGGGAACCGTACCGCCCGTCAGGTTGGTGCCTGATCCCCGACCGAGAATCGGGATTTTTTCTTTGTAGGCGAGGGTCATGATTTTAGACACCTCTTCGGTGGAATCCGGTAAGACGACCACATCCGGTTTGGCCTTATCCAGAGAGGCGTCATAACTGTAGAGCATGAGATCCATTTCCGAACTTAAGACATTTTCAGGACCTACGATTTCTTTTAAGCGGGTGATAAGTTCCGGTTTGTCCATAAGGAAATTCTCCTGTTTGGGGTGCTCACATATTTTTTATCTTTTCCAGCTCGCCGTCCCAGGCGGCCTCCATGATGGGTCCCATAAACTCATCCACCAAACCGGCATTGAGGGGGACCGGCATATTCTTGAGCTTCATTTCGAGCTGCGGATCCTTCGCAGCGGTGAGACAGCGCTTGATATGCGCTTTGTCGACTCCCTGGACGTCGCTCAGACAGGTCGGAAATCCGACGAATTTGCTGAATTTAACCATGCCCCTGGCCACTGCCAGTCCCAGCTCCCGGCCGCTGAGGGCATTTAGGTCTTCCTCAATATAACCGTATTTTTTATAGATGGCGCCGATGGTCTGCAATTTGTTTTCGATGGCCGGAGCGAAGAAGACCGTATAATAGGGGTTCATCAGTGCACAGGCACGGCCATGGCTGAGGACATCAACCAGAGAAAAGCTGTTCAGGTGCGGACCGGATGTGCCGCCCACCATGATGGCGTAACCGCCCATATCCGTACCCAAACCCAAAAGCGTCCTTGCATTTTTGTCGGCAGGGTCTTTTTTTACCCCCGTGAGACCCTTTATAAGGGCTTCGACCCCCAGCTCGGCGATCCGGCGCGTCTGGTCTTCGATTTCGGGAGGCGCACCGAAGTAAACTTCCAGACAGTGGGCAATCCCATCGAAACCGCCGTCCAGGGTGAGGCTCATGGGCTGAGTGGCGGTGACATCATAGTCAAAAACACAGCGCGGTGGAATAATGGCTTCGTCCACGATCAGTTTCTTCTGGCCGGCTACCGGATCGGTGATGTTGGAATACTTCGTCAGATGGGCGCCTGAGCTGGCCGCCATCATGACCGCCACCACCGGTAGAATCGTGCGACCGGATTCCTTGCATACCTTGGTCACCTCTCCGACGCCGAAAAAAGGATCGATTTCGGGCTGGATATCCCCCAGTGTCGCCAGCATGGCGGCCGCCTTGGTGGCATCGATACCCGAGCCGCCATCACCGACCACCAGGACGTCAGGCTTTTTGTGCATAATATGGCTGTGGATACGGTAGACATCTACAAAGGGCGCATTTGGCGCTGCGGACCTCACAATGTCCACAATTTCAACACCGGCGTCCTCCAGAGATTTTAAAATTCGAGCCTGGGTCGGCTGAAACCATTCTTCTTCAATCGGCCCGACAAACATCGCTTTTTTACCAAGCGCTGCCGCGAATCTACCGGTTGCTTCATCCAATATGCCGCCGCCGAATGCATAGTCGTTGCCCTTGAATTCTTTTAATAGCGCCGAAGCGCTTTCGATCAGGTCTGACATTTTCATCTACCTCCCTATATTCTAAATCTCATTTCTACCTAAATTGAGCGTTTCAAATTTTAAAAACGGATCATTTTAGGTTTTATTCAAATTCCCTGATGGCGTCAATGGAAACGCCCATGGAACAATCTGTGTCTTTTTCCAGAATAATTTCGACGACATATGGAATGCCCGCATCAACTGCCCGCTGGAGTGTGGCCTTGATTTCATTCGGATCGGTAACCCGCTCACCGGCGGCCCCGCACGCTTCGGCAAACTTCACAAAATTAAATCCCCTGCCCTCGTTTTCGGGGATATAGGCGACTTCTCCCGGCGCCAAACCTTCAACGGTGGCACCCGTTCCGGCTTCTGCCATCTTGGGCAATTCTTCATACTTGCATTCCTGAAAGCAGTCGTAGCATATTTCGACTTCATATTCCATCTCGTACATATACTTTTCGGCCTGGCGGATAAGGCCCAGAAATCCATTGTTGAGCACGATAATGATAAAGGGCACCTTGTACATCACGGCCACTGGCAGTGCATCCATGCAGAATTGAAATCCATAGTCGCCCACAACGGTTACGACCTGTTTGTCGGGACGGGCGACTTTGGCGCCGATGGATGCGGGCATGTCCCATCCCAGCGGCCCGGCGCCCCCGCAATCCAGATAATGCCGGGGTTTGGTAATTTTCTGCAGCTGTCCGGACCAGATCTGATTCAACCCGATGCAGGTTACAAAAACCGTTTCTTCATCAAAAAATTCATTGATTTCCTTGAACACTCTCTGGGGTTTGATGGGGATGTTGCCATAATCGGTTTTGCGCTCCATTTCGGACCGAATCTGCGGAATTTTGAGATCGATGGGCCGCGATTTCACTTTGCGCCGCTTAATTTCTTCCAGTAATGCCTGCAGGGTCAGTTTGGCATCGGCGCAGATGCCCAGGTCCGGTGCGAGATTCTTGCCCAGCTGTCCGGGATCAATATCTACATGAATAAATTTTCGATCGCCTTTGTACACGTTGATGTCACCGGTGTGACGGTCATTGAATCGCGCCCCTACGGCAAAGACAAGTGTGGAATCAAGAAAGACCTTGTTGCCCGATGGGGTATTGCATTGGATGCCGACCTGGCCGGCCATCAGAGGATGATTCCATGGTATCCCGCTTTTACCCATGTAAGAAGCCACCACGGGAATCTGCAGCGCTTCGGCCACGGCCCGAAATTCATCGCAGGCATCGGCAAGAATCACACCGCCGCCCAGCAACATTACGGGAGTTTGCGCTTCCAGGATCATGTCAAGGGCCTTGGTCACCTGTTTGGGGTTGGGCGGCGCGCGAAATATGGGCAAGGGTGCGTCCGCTTCGGGATCATATTCGATTTCTTCTTTTTGAACATCCAGGGGCAGGTCGATCAGGACCGGCCCGGGCCGACCTTCCTGCATGATTTTAAAGGCTTCGCGAAAAACCCACGGTACCAGGCCGCCATCCCTGACACAGTAGGACTTTTTCGTAACCGGTTTTACGATTTCGGCAATGTTAACCGCCTGAAAGGCTTCGCGATCCAGCTGGGCCCGGACGTTTTGACCGGTAATGGCCAAAATGGGTATGGAGTCTACCTGAGCCGTGTATAAGCCGGTTACAAAATTACTGGCTCCGGGGCCTGAGGTGGCCGCACAAACTCCGACTGTACCAATCGCTCTGGCGTAACCATCCGCCATATGGATGGCGCTTTCTTCATGTCGTGTGATCATGTGTTTAATGGTTCCGAGATCCTTAAGTGCACGGTAAAAGGGAAGGATACCTGCGCCGGGGATCCCAAAAATGTTCTTGACCCCCTCACTTTCAAGAATTTTAATCGCAGCTTCCATTGAAGTCATTTTAGGCATCATCCATCTCCTTTGTATGTTTTTATGACCGCATTTAAAATCCCAGGTCGCGGGATATATCAAGGGCGCATTGCTTTACCCTTTTCCCAAGATCATCGATGCGTTCGGGTGTAATTCGCATGGCGGCGCCGGAAATTGAAATGGCGGCCACCACCTGCTGCCGGTGGTCGTAAACCAGTGCGGCCACGCACCGGACGCCGGCTTCCATCTCTTCATTGTCTACGGAAAAGCCCCGGTTGGAAATCTGCTCCAGCTCTTTGAGGAGTTTGGAGCGGCTGGCCAGGGTGTTTGGGGTGTGGGAGATCAACCGGGTACGTTGCAGGTATGAATCGAGCTCGGCTATGCTCCACTGGCTCAAAAGCATTTTCCCCACGCCGGTGCTGTAAAGCGGAACGCGGGTTCCGAGCTGGGTGAAAATCTTGAGCATGGATTTATTGCTTTGGACCTGATCCAGATAGACGACACTGTCTCCATCCCAAACGGCCAGGTTGGCACTTTCCCCGGTGTCAGACATAAGTTTTTGGAGATGCGGTCGTGCGACGGCAGGAAGATCGAATTGCTGGTTTACTTTGGTGCCGAGTTCCAGAAACCGGAGTGCCAGCGAATAATTTTTGGTGGTGGGGTCCTGATTAAAATATTGGCGCTTTACCAATGTGGCGGCGATACGGTGGACCGTGGTCGTTGGAAATCCGGTCATTGAGGAAATATCGCGAATTCCGGCGCTTCCGAGTTTGCTTACGGCATCGATGATATCCAATGCCTTGTTCAGCGATTTCATAGGCATGTCCCGCAGTTTGGAATTAAATTCTACGATATGGTATACGGGTAGCGTTTTTTGCGGTCACTGTCAAGAATTTTCTCCGGGAGCAGGACTGGCGGGGCGTGATACGGGGGGTATATGACGCAAAATTTGGTTGCCGAGCTTATGCGGACAGCGCGTTTATCCAGTCCTGCAGGTCAACGCCCGGTGTTTCGATGTCCGGCCGGCTGTAAAATTCTTTGAGTACATTTTGTATTTCTGCGGCCGACGCGCCTTCGAGCATCGATTCCAACCGGCTGATTGAATCCTTGGGGTAGCAGAAAAAATCCCCGGAGATGGAAACGTTGGATAATCGGCCGTCACGCACCTCAAAATCCGCCCGGATAAGTCCGCCGGGTGATTTGTGCGTGCGATGCGCCACTTCGACGCCCGACCGAATCTTTACAGATCGCTTGGAGACGGGCTTGCCCTTGCGATACAGCCAGGCATCATTATTCATCTTTGAGTCCAATTCCGCCATCTTGGAGATAAGCGCATCATCCTTTGCACCTGGATCGAATGAACCCAATAGCTTCCCGAATTCATCCGCCAGAAGTGCGTTCAGTTGCGACTCGTCCCATCTTGCGGATGCTTTCGCATCCATGAGTTCGCGCCGGATGGTGGTGAGATTGTCCTCAATGGTCTTGCGGACTTTATCGCGGAATTTTTCGTCCGGAACTTTAAGGATCCGGGACATCATTTCATAGTTGAAATCAAGGATGAGGTTTCCAACAAAGACGACACATTCTCCGATCTCACCGACACCGGTTCCGGATATCTTGCGGTTGCTAACGATAATATCATTCACCGGTTTATATTCTGCCGGGATGCCGATGCGATGGTGGATATTGACGATGGGTTCAAGGAATTTTTGATAGAAGGCATTTTTTGAGGGCGGGATGGCCGGGTTTTTTCGCTGCAGGATCAGGTGGAAAAAAAGCTGGTCTCCATCTAAGTAGACAGCACCTCCGCCGACCTTGCGTCGAAAAATCGGAATATTATTCTCCCGGCAAAAATCCGTATCGACCTCGTGAGAAACATCCTGGTGGTAGCCGATGCAGACATAGGGTGCGTCCGGCGAGACGAGAACAAGCGATTCGCGTCCCATGGCGGCCAGGGCATGATAGATCAGCTGGGTTTCTTGCCACGGCGCTTTGCCGAGGTTGTATAGTTGCATCTTTCTCCTTCCTGGAAGTAAGTCTTATAAATATGCCGCCAAAATCGTAATGACTATGGTTTTAAGTGTCAGGAATATACAGAGGACAGAGTACAGAAAACAGACGACAGATGACAAGGGGCAGACTGTTTTCTGACCTCTGACCTCTGTCATCTGACACCTACTTACCAATTTGATACTCACAGGTGACATCACCGGTCAGCATTTTATACACCTCGCAGGTGCGGGCGACATTGAACAGGATGGTCCTTTCGCGTCGGGTCAACCCTGAGCCTAAAGCGACACGAACGTTGAAGGCGGTATGCCATGGTTTACGCCGATTTATGCTGTAATCAATGCGGACCTCGATTTTTTCAACTAGAATTTTCTTCCGATCTGCGACCGCAGCGATGGTGAGCGTTATTCAACTCCCCAGTGCCCCGGCAACCAATTCAACGGGACAACAGAGAGAACGGTTGCTGGCATTGCGACCGGCAACCGTAAACGATCTGCTGTCAAAATGGACCTCTGCGTTTCCGTTTACAAAGCGCGCATGGGAAGAAGATACAGTCATGATTATTCTCCCTTGATATCGAAAATCCCAACCCAGACCAGCCGGAACCAAACAGGCTATCATTGCATTGGCTACTGAAAACCGCTCCTGCTGAAGCGGAAGTGGAAAATTGGAATGCTGGAATGTTGGAATATGGGGTTATAAGTTCGGAAAAGATCTATCTTTCCACAAAATACACCAAATTCCAATTGAGTTACTATAATTGTCTCTACGCTACCCACAAAAGATGAAATGTCAAGGACGATATTGATGGTTTGGCCATAACAGGCAAGGCAAATCCCTCAGAAACACCTTGACTCCAGGCTAAAAAAAAGCTAGCAAGATGCCTTGTTGTATGCTCAATTCCTATTATTACGGTGCTTGGGCGTATAACCCAATTGGGCGAAGATCGAGGGTACCCCGGTTTTTCATTTTGCTTACGATTGATGCGGGTTTAAGTGATGTGATGCCTAAACGGGAGTGAATAGCCAGAATGAAAATACGAACGGTCATTCTGTTTGTGGTGACGATACTCGTGTTTAGTGGTTCCGGATCCTCGGCGTCCTGGTTGATCGACGACGCCAAATTTCACGTTTCCGTTCACGGTCAGACCGCCTGCCAGGAGTGCCATGAGGGTATATCCGATGGACGTCTTCATCCGGATCCGGACAATGTGAGCAAAGAACCGGCAGAATTTTTTCGTATCGAGCAGTGTCTGGCATGCCATGACGAAGTTCTGGACGATCTTGATGAGGGTATGCATGGCTCAGAAAAAGTTGAATCCGCAGAAGCGTATGAAGATTGTCTTGAGTGCCACCATCCCCACTACCAGCTCGGTCTTTCGGAGAATGAGGCCTCGGCTCAATTCGATCCCTCCCAACCCATTTCCGCGCAATGCGGGGTCTGTCATGACCTGGAAGAATCCTTGCCCGAGTTTTCTTCGGAGGATGAGGAATGTATGACCTGCCACCGGGACGCAGACCCGAAAGAATCCAAAAGGAGGGAGCGAATTTTTCACCTTTGTTTTTATTGCCACGGGAACAAGGGGACCGAAGCTCAGAAACTGACTGCAAAGCGGGTCCCGCCGATCGCTGAAACCGATTTTAAGTTAACGCCGCACGCCGAGACCGAATGCACGGCCTGTCATTTCCAGGCCGCCGGATTCAAACACAACACCCAGGAGTTGGGTGATTGCCGCCAGTGCCATACCCGCCATGAAGCGCAGACAGCCCACGACGTCCATATTTCCGTTAGCTGCCAGGCATGTCATTTAAAGAACATTTTACCCATCCGGGATCCCGAATCCAAAACGGTTTTATGGGATAGAACGCCCGGCGCATCCGAAACCTCTCAAATCCATCATATGGTCTGGTCTGATGATGAATCTTTTTGCCGGAGGTGTCACTTCAAGGGAAATAAGCTCGGCGCGGTATCCATGATCCTTCCCCCCAAAAGCATTTTGTGCATGCCCTGTCATGCTGCCACCCTTTCGGCGGGAGATTTGACCACGGTTTCGGCGCTGATCATTTTTCTGGGCGGGTTGTTCCTGACCGCTTCAATCTGGTTTTCCGGATCATTGTTCAGCAAGAAGACCGCCAATCCCGATTCTAAAGGATTCCTTTGGCTGACCAATGCAGCCAGGGCGATCTTCTCCGGCAAGTTTTTTTCTGTAATCAAGGCCGCTTTTTTTGATGTGTTTTTACAACGGCGGCTATACCGGCGCTCGGCAAAACGCTGGATTATCCACGGCTTGATTTTTTTCCCCTTTGTTTTTCGTTTTATTTGGGGTATTGCCGGCCTTTTTGCTTCCCTCTGGCTGCCGGAACGCCCTCTTGTCTGGTCCCTGCTGGATAAAAACAACCCCGCCGCCGCGTTTCTATTTGACCTGACGGGGATCATGATCCTTTTGGGAATTATTTTGGCTTTCCTGAGAGAGCGTGCCTCCCGGGCGGATCGTCCTCCGGGTTTACCGGCCCAGGATCGATGGGCCCTGGGCCTGATCGGTGGAATCGTCGTCATCGGTTTTATATTAGAGTCGATGCGGATTGCCATGACAGGATGGCCGGCAGGTTCGGGCTATGCCTTCATCGGCCATGCCATCAGCAAATTGTTTTCAGGAACGACCGCTCTGGTGGATGTCTACGGATATGTGTGGTATATTCACGCCATTCTGACCGGTGCATTTATTGCCTATTTCCCTTTCAGCCGTCTGATGCACATTATCATAGCCCCCCTGGTTTTAACGATAAATGCCGCCGCTGACCATGAACCCAGAAGCCTGTGAGGTTTTCGTTATGCATGCAAAAATTAAGACAGCCCTGATCGACATTGTGGGTGAAGAAAATTTTACCGACGATCTTATCGATTTGGTGTCGTACTCCTACGATGGGTCACAGCATAAGCACAGGCCGAACTGTGCCGTTTGGCCCGACACGCCTCAACGCGTCTCTGAAATTCTAATGCTGGCCAATGCTGAACGGGTTCCGGTTATTGCCCGAGGGGCAGGCACGAGCCTTTCCGGTATGGCCGTTCCGGCCAAAGGCGGTATCGTACTGGATCTCAGTCATATGAATAAAATTCTGAAGATCAGCATCGAGGATCGCCTGGCCGTGGTCCAGCCGGGTGTTGTCTATGCCGATCTTGAGAAAGCGTTAGTCCCTTATGGGTTCTTTTTTCCACCTGATCCGGCCAGCGGAAAAGTTGCGACACTGGGCGGTAATGTCGCTACCAATGCAGGCGGGCTTAAAGGCGCCAAATATGGCACGACCCGGGATTATGTTTTAGGAATCCAGGTGGTCTTGCCGGATGGTCGCATCATGCGAACCGGTTCCAAGGCCATGAAGAGTGTATCGGGCTATGACCTGACCCGGCTTTTCGTGGGCTCGGAAGGAACTTTGGGAGTGGTTACCGAGATTACCCTCAAAATCAACCCCAAACCGACTGCCACCAGCACGGCCCTGGCAACGTTTGACAAACTGGATGACGCCGGCCGGGCCGTCAGCCGGATCATGTACAGCGGTATTATTCCGAGTGCTCTGGAGATTCTGGGGCGACATACGATTTTAGCGATTAACCAGGATACAGACCTCAACCTGCCCGAAGTCGACGCCATGATCTTGGTAGAGACGGACGGCTACACGCAAGCAGAGACCGACTATCAGATCCAAAAGGTCGTGGATGTATTTGTCGAAAATAACGCCACGGAAATCAAACGGGCTGAAACAGAAGAAGAAGCTGTCGAACTCTGGGCGGCCCGAAAATCCGCCTATGGTGTCCTGGCCCGGATAAGGACCCATTTTGTGCTCGAAGATGTAACCGTACCGATGGGCAATATCGCCGATTTACTCAAAGGAATTGAAGCCATTGCAAAGGCGCATAATCTGCAGATCGCAACCTTTGGGCATGCCGGAGACGGCAACCTGCACCCTCAGATTTTATATGACGGATATGATCCCGATGAGGTCAAGCGGGTGGAGGCAGCCAGCGCCGACCTGTTTCGATTGGCCATCGATCTGGAAGGAACACTCACCGGAGAACATGGTATTGGTCTGTCCAAGGCGCCGTTCATGAGCCTGGAACATGACCCGGTTGCCATGGAGGTAATGCAAACGATTAAACAAACATTTGATCCAAACAATATCTTAAATCCCGGCAAAATGGCTCTGGAAAGATAAGGAGAAAGCCGATGGAAGCCAAGTACGACTTTGCCAGAAAATACCGCGAACAGATTCTCAAATGTTCAAAGTGCGGTTTTTGCCAGGCGGCCTGCCCGGTCTATGGGTCGACCATACGTCCGGCTTTAAACGCCCGGGGCAAAATGTTGATCCTGAAAGAAGTTATGGACGGGGAAATCGAACTGAATGACGCGCTTATCGAAACCCTGTTTCAGTGCACCACCTGTGCCAGCTGTTTTGAAAATTGTCCCTCGGGTGTAAACGTGCCCGAGATTATCAAACAGGTCAGAAAGGATATGGTCCACATCGGTTCATGTCACCCCGCCTTTGAAGGGATGAATGCAGTGCTTAAAAAACACACCAACATTTACGCGGAGGACGAACCCGAGGATTTTGAAAGGCCCAGAAACCAAAAAGCCGACATCATTTATTTCATCGGCTGTGTGGGCTCCTATCGCGAAGAGGAGGCCACCATGGCGGCCTTAGATCTTTTGGACCGCCTTGGGGTGGACTATACCCTGATTGATGAGGTCTGCTGCAGCGGGGTACTGGAAGACGTCGGGTATCAGATCAATGCCGATCTGGTGAAAATAAACATCGAGCGCATCTTGGCAACGGGCGCCCGCAAAGTCATCACCGGCTGTCCCTATTGCTGGCGGACGTTCAAAACCAGGTCGGCGTATGCTGAATTATTGAACAGGGGCGTCGAGATTTTGCATATGACCGAGTTCCTGACAGAATTTAACCTGGATGTTCGCACCGAAAAACGGGTCACCTATCACGATCCCTGCGATCTGGGCAGACACTGTGGTGTCTACGAGCAGCCCCGTGCGACCATTCGCAAAATTGCACCCAACTTTGTCGAGATGCCCAGCAACCGTGAAAACGCATTGTGTTGCGGCGCCGGCGGAGGCGTAAGGGGGGCGTTTGCCAAAAACTCCATCGCCATGGCGCGCCGGCGTCTCAAAGAAGCCGAGGAAGTAGATGCGGAGGTTGTGTTGACCGCCTGCAATTCCTGCATCCACAACCTGTCAAATGCCAAACTGCGCAAACAGAAATTCAAAATTTATACCACAACGGAATTTATTAATAAGCTAATGGAAGAAAATAGCTGAAATGATGTCGCTTAGTAAGGTTAAGTTTTTCTTTAACCGTTTTAGGATTTTATTCTTTTGAATTTAGAATTTGATTCATTCGTATTTGTTTCGAGTTTCGTGCTTCGGGTTTCGAATTTAATATTTCTACGAAAACGAGCAGGCCGAAGATAGGGCATTGCGCAGCGTCAAATAACAACATAAATGGAGGAAAAAATGGAAATCCAAGGGTACAATTTGCCGGACGATCTGTACTATGAGGAAAATCATTTCTGGATCAGAGATGAGGGCGACCTTCTGGTTATGGGCATGGACGATTTTGCCCAGCAAATGGCCGGGGAGATCGTCTATGTGCAGCTCCCCGACGAAGGCAAAAGGATTAAAACCGGCAAAAAATTTGCTAAAATGGAATCGGGCAAATGGCTGGGGAAGGTTTTCGGGCCGGTCAATGGCGAACTGGCGGCCGTCAACGAAGAACTCGAGGAAAATCCGGGATTAATCAACGAGGATTGTTACGACAAAGGCTGGATATATAAGATCAAGCCCGACGACAAAGCCGAATTACAGAATCTTCTCAAAGAACCGGGTGAAATTGAAAAATGGCTGCTGGCAGATATTGAGAAATATGCCGAGGATCAATAGGATGGCCAATCGAAATTTCAGGGTTAAACAGCTCATGGAAATGTCTGCCTGCACCAACTGCCGTGCCTGTGCAGACATATGCCCGGCTGTATCCGCATCCGGTGACGGTGAGCTTTCTGCGATTTATCGCATGAAAGGCCTCAATGAGATTTTAAAAAGCAGAACCGGACTGTTGCGCACGCTTCTGCGGAAAAAGGGTCCGACACCGGATGCGCACAAACAGTTCAGTGATACGGTTTTTCGTTGCACCCTGTGCGGCAACTGCCAGGAAGTTTGTCCGGTGGGCATCCATCTAAAGGACCTGTGGCTCTCTCTGCGGCACGACCTGGTTGATTCGCGCCATTACCCCAAAAAAATAGACATGGTCCGGGATAATCTGGATGAGAGTCAAAATGTCTTTGCCGAAGACAACGAAGAGCGCAGCGACTGGGTGGAAGATATGCGCGATGCCCCGGATCACGGTTTTATAAAGGATAAAGCCGACGTCGTCTATTTTACGGGTTGCGTGGCGGCCTATTACCCCCTGGCTCAAAAAATTCCGATCGCACTGGCCGAAATTCTCACCGTCGGGGGTATCGATTTTACGCTTCTGGGTGAAGAAGAATGGTGCTGTGGATTTCCGATGCTCGGGGCCGGTTTAAAGGATATGGTTCAGAAATTCATCGATCATAACGTGGCCGCAATTCGCGCCAAAGGCGCCACCAAGGTTGTGTTTGCCTGCCCTTCCTGTTATCAAATGTGGCGCGAGTATTATCCTTCTGAATTTGATATTTTTCACGGCACCCAATACCTGCTGAACCAAGTTAAAGAAGGTCGGATTCCGCTCAAAGAGCTGGATTTGACCGTTACCTACCACGATCCCTGTGACCTGGGGCGGGGGGCGCGTGTATTTGATCAACCGCGAGAATTGATTCAATCCATCCCGGGCGTAAAATTGGTGGAACTCGCCGAAAATCGTGAGGCCTGCCGGTGCTGCGGTGGCGGGGGCAACCTGGAGATGATCGACGCCGAGCTGTCCAAGGAAATCGCCAAAAGTAAAATAGAAGCAGTCCTTCAAACCGGCGCCCAGGCGGTTGTTAGCGCCTGTCAACAGTGCGTGCGTACCATGACCACTTATGCTAAAAGGAATAAAGTTCCGGTTGAGGTGCTGGATATTACCCAGCTCATTCAGCGGGCGCTCAAAAGCTAATGTCACGTTCCCCAAAAAGGTCACAATCTTTTTTCTTGACCCTAAGATTTTTGTCTGTTAGAGGTTTGGGACCATATTGTAGAAATATATTCTACAATGTGGAATGTGGCTTCCCGCGACTATTCACGCCAGGTCCCGCAATACTTTTGATGCTGGACACATAACGGCCTGCAATCCTTTGCTATGCGGGGAAATGCGATTATCCAGCATTTATAAACCATAAAAAGAGTCCCCGGGATTCCCCGATGGGGATGATGGGTACGTTTGACATTTTCATCCCTAGTTTGACATTTTCATCCCTATTGGATAGCGCCGATAGCGCCATAAGACTAGGGTCTGCAAGTCAATCTTAACTTACTTAAAGGAGGGATAGGCTATGAAAAAGGAAAGGACTCAAAAAATTGACAACAAACAAAAGGTCAGGAAAACCACGCGGCGCAAATTTCTGAAGACTGCTGCAGCCGCGGGTACGGCCGCAGCCGCAACCTTGGGCTTTCCGATGGTCTCCAGAGCCCAGACGACCATCCTGAAGATGCAGGGTGCCTGGGGCGCGAAAGACATCTTCAACGATTATGCCACTGACTACGTCAAGCGCGTCAATGAGATGGCCGGCGGCCGGCTGAAGATCCAATATTTGATCTCGGGCGCCGTGGTCAAGGCATTCCGCGTGCAGGATGCCGTTCACAAAGGCGTACTTGACGCCGGGCACCAGGTAACCGTTTACTGGTACGGCAAAAGCAAGGTGGCTTCGTTGTTCGGCACGGGACCCGTGTTCGGCCAGAACGCCCATCAGGGGCTGGCCTGGATCTATTATGGCGGCGGCCAGGAGCTGTATAACGAGCTCCTCGAGAATTTAGGCCTCAATCTGGTCGGGTTCTTTTGCATGCCGATGCCGACCCAGCCGCTGGGGTGGTTCAAAAATCCGGTTAAAGATGCCAAAGATCTGGTGGGTCTCAAATACCGTACCGTGGGACTGGCGGCCGACCTGATGCAGGCCATGGGTGTCAAGGTGACCCAGCTTCCCGGCGGCGAGATCGTCCCGGCCCTGGAACGCGGCGTGATCGAGGCAGAAGCTTCGGCGCCCAGGACGTCAGCAAGGTGTACATGCTGGGCAGTTACCACCAGGCGGCGGAGTTCTTCGAGATCATTTTCAACAAAGATAAATTCAACGCACTGGAGAAGGAACACCAGGCCATCCTGAAGTATGCGGCCGAGGCGGCCTCTTCGAACAACTACTGGAGGGGGCAGGATCAGTACTCCAGGGATCTTGAGTGGCTCAAGAACGATGCGGGCGTCAAAGTCTATCGGACGCCGTCGTCGGTCATGAAGGAGCAGCTTAACGCCTGGGACAAGCTCCTGCCGGATCTGGAAAAAGACCCGTTCTTTAAAAAGGTCGTGGCGTCACAGAAGGCTTTTGCGAAACGGGTTGCTTATTACGATCTGCTAAACTCATGCGATTACAAACTGGCCTACGACCATTACTTCCCGGGAGAACTGGGATTCTAATGTGCTGGTGGTAACGGATCGAATTGGTTGAATTTAAATCAGGCGCGGCGCTTGCGAGCGCCGCGCCGACGTCTAAATCGGCAAGTCGCTGAAATCCCATTAAAGGACGAAAATATGAAAGTATTTCTTCTTTTCATCGATCGCTTAAGCGAGTGGACCGGAAAGGCCTTTGCCTGGTGCATCCTGATTCTGGCCTTTGCCACCACTTACGAGGTGTTCGTCCGTTACGTGCTGCGCGCGCCCACCTCGTGGGCCTTTGACATCAGCTATATCATGTACGGGACCTTGTTTATGATGGCCGGGGCCTACGCCCTTTCCCGCAACGCCCATGTGCGCGGGGACTTTTTATATCGGCTCTGGCCCCCACGCGTTCAGGCGGCGGTCGAGTTTGTGCTTTACTTTGTCTTTTTCTTTCCCGGGATGCTGGCCCTGGTCTATGCCGGAATCGATTATGCTGCCGAGTCCTGGAGTTTCAGACCGTATGGTCCGACCGGGCCTCTGGGAGAGATCAGCATCAACAGCCCCGCGGGAGTGCCGGTTTTTCCCCTGAAAACCATCCTTCCCATCGCCGCCTTCCTTTTGATACTGCAGGGGATCGCGGAAACCATCCGCTGCGTCCAGTGCATGCGGACCGGTGAGTGGCCGCAGCGGCAGCACGATGTGGAGGAATTGGAACAGGAAATCTTACGAAAACGCCGTGAAGAAGAGGCTAAAAAGGCCGCCGAGCAGGGCGGCGAGCCAAAGGAGGAAACGATATGACTGATCCTCAAGTTGCCATGCTGATGATGGGGTCTTTTATCATCTCGATCCTTTTTGGCTTCCCGATTTGCTTCACACTGGTTGCGATGGGCACGGGCTTCGGCTATTATGCCTACGCCACGTCCGACCAGCTTAGCCACGTCTTTTTAAACAATATCTTCGATTTGCTGGTGAACCAGACCTACTCGGTAATGATAAACGACGTGCTGGTCGCGGTGCCGCTGTTTCTGTTCATGGGCTATATTGTCGAACGGGCGAACATCATGGAGCGTCTGTTTTACAGCCTGAACATCGCCGCCCGCATCGTGCCCGGCGCCATGGCAGTCGCGGCCCTGATGACCTGCGCGGTCTTTGCCACCGCCGTCGGCATTGTCGGCGCCGTGGTAACCCTGATGGGATTGCTGGCCTTCCCGGCCTTGCTGAAAGCCGGCTACGACGAAAAGCTGGCCTCCGGCGTTATCTGTGCCGGTGGCTGTCTCGGTATCCTGATCCCGCCGAGTATCATGCTGATCCTCTACGGGGCGGTGTCCGGTGTCTCCGTGGTACGGCTGTACGCCGGGGCGTTGATCCCCGGATTCGTGCTGGCCGGCCTTTACATTATGTACGTGATCGGACGGTCCTGGTTAAATCCCAAACTGGCGCCGAAACCGCCGAAGGAGCAGTGGGATATCCCGTTCAAAGAGCTGGCCTACATGATACTGACCTCATTCGTTCCGCTGGCCGTGCTGATCATGGCGGTGCTGGGCGCCATCCTGTTTGGGTTGGCGACGCCCTCGGAAGCGGCGTCGGTGGGCGCCTTTGGCAGCCTGGCCCTGGCGGCGGCCTATGGCGAGCTCACCTGGGAGCGCCTGAAGCAATCGGTCTATCTGACGATGCGCACTTCGGCCATGGTGTGCTGGCTATTCGTGGGCTCCTGGACCTTCTCGTCGGTTTTCTCCTACCTCGGTGGCCATTTTGTCATCGAGGAGTTTGTGCTGGGCCTGAATCTTTCGCCGGTTATTTTTCTTATCCTGGCGCAGATGATCATCTTCCTTCTGGGCTGGCCGCTGGAGTGGAGCGAGATTATCATTATCTTCGTGCCGATCTTTCTGCCGCTGCTGGACCTATTTAAAATTGACCCGCTTTTTTTCGGGATCATTGTGGCGCTCAACCTGCAGACCTCGTTCCTGACACCGCCGATGGCGATGTCGTGCTATTATCTCAAGGGGATCGCGCCGCCGCACATCCAGCTGACGACGATCTTCAAGGGGTCGTTGCCGTTTCTAGCGATGGTCTTGATTTCGATGGTCATTCTTTACACCTTTCCGGTGATTACGACCTGGCTGCCCAGCATCGTTTATGGCACCCATTAGTAATGACCGGCCTGACCCCATGAAGCGTTTCGAGGGCGATATGGATTTAGCTCTGATCAGCGCCACCGAGGCGGCTGCAGCAATTCGCGCCGGCAAGATTACATCAGAAGAGCTGGTGCGCGCCTGCCTCGACCGCATCGCAGCGCTCGAGGAGCAGATCGGCGCCTGGGCCTACCTGTCCCCGGAATATGCTCTGGAACAGGCGCGTAAGGCGGATCAGGCGCTGCAGCATGGCAATGCGCTGGGGCCGCTCCATGGCGTTCCTGTCGGTGTCAAGGATATATTCGACACCCGGGACATGCCGACCGAAGATGGTACGGTGTTGCATGCCGGCCGCCACCCGACTGAGGATGCCGCCGCAGTTTCCCTGCTGCGCCAGGCGGGCGCGGTTATCCTGGGCAAGACCGTCACCACCGAACTCGCGGTCTATGCACCGGGTAAAACACGGAATCCGCACGATCCCGAGCGCACCCCCGGCGGCTCTTCGAGCGGTTCGGCTGCAGCCGTTGCGGCGGGCATGGTGCCCCTGGCGTTAGGCACCCAGACCAACGGATCGATGATCCGTCCGGCATCGTTCTGCGGGGTTTACGGGTACAAGCCGAGTTACGGCCGCATACCCCGGCACCGGGTGCTCCAGCAATCGCGACCGCTGGACCAGATCGGCGTGTTTGCGCGCACCATCGAGGATGCGGCGCTGATTGCAGAATCGATCATGGCCTTCGACGACCGCGATCCCGATACGCAATTGCGGGCACGGCCCAATCTGACGCGGGTGGTGGCCGAAGCGCCGCCGGTTGAACCGCACCTGGCTTTTGTCAAGACGCCGGTGTGGGATCAGGCCGACGCAGATACCCAGGAGGCTTTTGGGGAGCTGGTCGAACACCTGGGTGAAAACGTCGACGAATTTCAGCTTCCGGACATTTTCAATGACGCGGTCGAGCAGCACCGCAGGATCATGGAGGCAGACCTTGCCAGAAGCTTCGAGCGTGAATATGAACGCGGCAAAGATAAGCTGAGTTCCATCCTGCGGGAGATGATCGAGCGCGGGCGGAAGGTTTTGGCCGTGGATTACAATAACGCGGTGAGCCAGATACCGGCCCTCAACCGCGCGCTCGACAACCTGTTTGACTGGCATGACGCCATTATCGCCCCCGCCGCCATCGGCGAAGCCCCCGTCGGCCTGGAATCGACGGGAAGCCCGATTTTTTGCACCATATGGACGCTGTGCGGGATGCCCGCGATGAGCATTCCGTTGCTGCAGGGAGCCAACGGCATGCCGATAGGGGTGCAACTGGTAGGATCCAAAGGAGAGGACGCCCTGCTGTTACGCACGGCTCGCTGGCTCGTAAACCGGATCGGCGCGTAAAAGCTCTGGCGAAAGAACAAACCGGCTCTTGGAAGCCGAAAGGCATGCGCTGACCGGTTGTCGCGCCGGGGACGGACAGGTTTTTCCGTTAGGGAATGGGAAAAATACGAAAAGGAATTTGGTGGATTTATGAGTAACATAATCTGTGGAGCGGTTGCAGTTTCGATGAGCCTGGTGTTTTTACTTTTTTATGCCATAAGGCTGGAATCTATTGCACTTTGGCTTATCATTGTTGCGAACCTGGCCTGTTTGCTGGTCGACTATGTGCAAACTATAAAGAAAAGCAATAATCGGACGAGCAGCTGATCCCCCATTACACCAGTGATCCCGGTGCTGATCGGTCTAGGCACCGTGTTGTTCGGGATCAGCCGCTCCGATTGAGGCCGGCGAGCGTCGGGGTGACAGGCCTGGGCCTGATCCCGGCACGCCAGCTGCGGCTGAACTTGAATTTTCTTCTGCAGGCAGAACAGATCACCGCGGTCCCCACCGCAATGGCCCTCTGACGCATTCTCGGTGCCGACGCCTTTGAAGAAGGTGAACCGGCCTGAATTATTTTTCCTGTATTCATTCCCAATATTCACATTAACCCGATGACCTGTCGCATAGTGAATTCACAATTTGGTTCAATAATTCAGAAACAGGTCGGAAATTTACGGAGGATTAAGCAATGAAGCCCGTTATCCTGGTTACCCGTAAACTACCGGATGCCGTTGAAGATCGCCTGCGACGCGACTATGAACCGATTCTAAATCCGGACGACACGCTCTATTCCAGTGACGAGGTTATTGAACGCGCCAAAGGCGCTGACGCCATCTTACCCTGTCACACCGAAAAGTTTACCGCCGAGGTGATTGCCCGTTTGCCCGAAAGCGTGCGCGCCATTGCCAATTATTCTGTCGGCTACGACCACGTGGATACCGAAGCCGCCAAAGCCCGGGGTCTGATTGTAACCAACACACCCGAAGTGCTGTCCGATGCCACCGCGGAGCTGACGATGATGCTGATGCTGGGAGCGGCACGGCGTGCCAGCGAGGGTGAACGATTGGTCCGAAGCCGGAAGTGGAAGGACTGGAGTCCCAGTTTCATGGTGGGCACCCAGGTGACGGGCAAACGGCTGGGTATTCTCGGATTCGGCCGGGTCGGCCGGGTTGTCGCCAAGCGGGCCCGCGGATTCGATATGGAGATCCACTATCACGACCACAAGCACCTGCCGCCTGAGCTCGAGGAAGGCGCCATCTATCACCCGACCCCCGAGGATCTGATGCCCCATTGCGATTTTTTGACGCTGCACACGGTTGCCTCTCCGGAGACCATCAAGCTGCTGAACGCCGAACGCATCGCCCTGTTGCCCGATGGCGCCATTGTGATCAATGCCAGCCGGGGCGTCGTCATCGATGACGACGCCCTGATTGCGGCGCTCAAGTCCGGGAAACTCACCGCCGCCGGGCTGGACGTTTTTAATGATGAACCGAATATTCATCCGGAATACCGGCAGCTGCCCAACGTGTTTTTGATGCCGCACATCGGCAGCGCAACAAAGGAGACCAGGGACGCCATGGGATTCAGGGCACTCGACAATCTGGATGCCATCTTTGCCGGGCGCGAGCCCAAAGACCGCGTCGCCTGAGTAAGACGACCATCTGCGTTGCACGCCCACGATCCTGTGCCCCGGATAGTGGATCGTTGCGAAATTCATCTGAATTCGACGTTTATTTTTAACCAAAAAGGAAGTTTGCCAGCCCAAACCATACACCCAACAGAGGAGGAGAAACGATATGAAAATAGGATTTATCGGCCTTGGAATCATGGGCGCCCCCATGGCGGGGCGTCTACTGGATGGCGGCCATCAGGTCTTTGCAAACGACCATCAACCGATTCGGCCCGAAATTCTGGAAAAGGGTGCCATCAAGGTGTCTTCTGCCAAGGAAGCCGCCGAAATGGGCGATGTCATCATTATCATGGTTCCCGACACCCCGGACGTGGAAATCGTATTATTTGGAGAAAATGGTGTGGCGGAAGGATTGAGCAGCGGCAAAATCGTGGTCGACATGAGTTCGATATCTCCGGTCGAAACCAAGGAATTCGCCCAGAAGATCAACGCCAAGGGCTGCCGCTATCTGGATGCACCCGTATCGGGCGGCGAGGTGGGCGCCAAGGCGGGGACGCTGACCATCATGGTCGGTGGCGATCAGGAGACCTTCGACAAGGTAAAACCCCTGTTCGAATTGATGGGCCAGAATATCACCCTGGTGGGGGAAAACGGCGACGGTCAGACCTGTAAGGTCGCCAATCAGATCATCGTGGCGCTGACCATCGAAGCGGTCGGCGAGGCCCTGCTGTTTGCGTCCAAAGCTGGTGCAGATCCGCTCAAGGTCCGCAAAGCGCTGATGGGGGGATTCGCGTCTTCGAAAATCCTTGAGATCCATGGCGAGCGCATGATCGAGCGAACCTTTGACCCCGGCTTCCGGATCACACTGCATCAGAAAGATTTGAACCTGGCGCTGTCGAATGCACGCAAGCTCCGGATAGCGCTCCCCAATACCGCAACGGCCCAGGAGCTCTTCAACAGTGTGGCCGCCCAGGGAGATGCCGAATTGGACCACTCGGCCATGGTTCTCGCACTCGAGAAACTGGCCGAACATAAAGTTGCCGGATAGTTTTACTGTAGATTTGCAGCAGGTCAGCGGGAATCTTGTTGAGAACCTGGTTTTAAATCCAGATTGTCCAAAAGGAGCGCGAACCATGCCAGAAATTAAGATTATCAACACATCCAAAGCGCCGGCTGTTTTCGGCCCGTTTTCCCAGGGTGTAAAAACAGAGTCTCTGGTCTTTACCACGGGACAGCTTCCGATCGATCCGGCAACCGGTGAGCTCGTCAGTGACGATGTCCAAGAGCAGACCCGTCAGGTTCTTCTTAATATCAAGGCCATACTCGAAGAGGCCGGATGTAGCCTTGACCGTATTCTGAAGGCAACGGTGTTTATAACGAACATGGAAGATTTCGCCAAGGTCAACGAAGTCTATGCCGGTTTTTTCTCGGACAAACCGCCGGCGCGGTCATGCGTGGAGGTTTCAGGGCTGGCCAAGGGAGCACAAGTTGAAATTGAAGCGATTGCCCTGCTTCCCTAAATCCGAAATCGGTTGTTTGCGTTGATCAATTCAGCGCACGGCTTTTGCTGCCATTGCCGGTGAAAACACTGAATGTGCCCAAAGAGGTCATCCGCGGCCGATAAAAGGCATTTTTGTGGCCATGATGGTCATAAATTGCATGTTAACATCCAGAGGCAGGCTGGCCATATGGACGATGGCGCGCGCCACATGATCCAGATCCATGGTCGGCTCTTTAAGTTTAGAACCATCTGCCTGGGTTGCACCGGCACCTTCTTCCAGGATGCTTTTAACCAGATCCGTTGCGGCGTTGCCGATGTCTATCTGGCAGCAAGCGATATCGTACTTGCGCCCGTCCAGGGACATCGATTTGGTGAGACCGCTTATGGCATGCTTGGTGGATGTGTAGGGTGCTGAGTTGGGTCGCGGGACGTGGGCCGATATGGAGCCGTTGTTGATGATGCGCCCCCCCATGGGGTCCTGGTGCTTCATGATTCTGAAGGCTTCCCGGGCACACAGAAATGAGCCGGTCAGGTTGGTGGCTACGACGGCTGACCACTCCTCGAAGGGGATGTCTTCAAAGAGGACTGACGGCCCGAAAAGCCCCGCATTGTTAAACAGGACGTCAAGCCGGCCAAAGGTGGCTTTCGTCTGTAAAAACAGGTTGTGAACCGCCTCCGGGTCAGACACATCGGTCGGCACAACCAGGGCCTGTGAGCCGGCCGAACCCGACGCTGCTGCGGTTGTTTCCAATGGCGCCTGGCGACGCCCGGCCAGAGCGACCGCATAACCCTCTTTGAGAAAAGCGAGTGCCGTCTGTTTGCCGATGCCCGATCCTGCGCCGGTTACAATTGCGACTTTTACGTTAGAATTCATCTGTCCGACCTCCTCGTATTGGATTCAATTAGGTTATTTACAAACCTGAATTGGTTTTAGCAATATTAATTTGGCTTATTTTTGGTGTCATTGGATGGTTCAAAGGTTAATTAACAGAAGACAGATGTCAGCGGTCAGAAGACAGACGAATACTGTGAATTCGAGGAGCCTTCTGTGGTTGCCGGAAACCCGGAACCCGAATCTTTACATCCACAAATTAATATTTATTTTAATTGAATTAAGCGGTTGAAAGGATCCCCATTTTACGATTTGGGCAGCCCGAACCGGGGGGTTCCGAGTCCAAGGGAGGTAATCATGACCAGCACGATCGATATTGAGGGTATTGAAGTCTCTGAACCGGTTAGCGCCGAATATTCGCAAATTCTCACATCCGAGGCACTGTCTTTTGTGGGCGCCCTTGCGCGCGAATTTGAATCTCGGCGTAAAGAATTGCTGGAACGCCGTACGGCGGTCCAGGCCGAAATTGATAATGGCAAAATGCCCGACTTCCTCCCTGGAACCAGGCAAGTTCGCGAAAGCGAATGGAAAATCGCACCCGTACCCGCGGATCTTCAAGATCGCCGCGTCGAAATTACCGGCCCGGTGGATCGTAAGATGATTATCAACGCCCTTAATTCAGGGGCATCAACGTACATGGCTGATTTTGAAGATTCCCACTCGCCCACCTGGAGTGGAACAATTCAGGGCCAAATTAATCTTCGTGATGCCGTCAACGGAACCATCGATTTTAAAAGTGCTGCGGGCAAACAGTATCGCCTGGCCGATAAAATCGCCACCCTCATCGTAAGGCCGCGGGGCTGGCACCTCGTTGAAAAACACCTAACCGTCGACGGCCAGCCGGTGTCCGCCAGTATATTTGATTTCGGTCTTTTCTTTTTTCATAATGCCGCCAATCTCGTCGCCAAGGGCAGCGGCCCGTATTTTTATCTGCCCAAAATGGAAAGTTACCGCGAAGCTCGATTGTGGAATGACATATTCGTCCGCGCCCAGGATATGCGCAATATCCCCACAGGTACGATTAAAGCCACGGTGCTGATCGAAACCATAATGGCCGCCTTTGAGATGGATGAAATTATTTATGAACTAAAAGATCACATGGCCGGCCTCAATTGCGGTCGCTGGGACTATATCTTCAGTTTTATCAAACGTTTTAAAAACCGGCCGGAATACCTCTTCCCGGATCGTGCTCAGATCACCATGACGCGCCATTGTATGCATTCCTACTCCCTGCTGGCGATCAAGACCTGCCACCGCCGTGGCGCCCATGCCATCGGCGGGATGGCGGCACAGATTCCCATTAAAAACGATCCTGAAGCAAACGCTGCAGCCCTTGAAAGGGTCAGGGCGGATAAAAAGCGCGAGGCCACCGACGGGCATGACGGAACCTGGGTTGCCCATCCGGGATTGGTCGCGCTTGCCAGGGAAGAATTTGACAAGGCCATGCCCGCACCAAACCAGATCGATAATTTGCGCGAAGATGTTCAGGTGACCGCTGACGACCTTCTGAAATTGCCCGCCGGCACGATTACCGAAGAAGGGCTGCGAACCAATATCGATGTCGGCATTCAATACATGGCGGAGTGGCTCCTGGGCAACGGTTGTGTGCCGATCTATAACCTGATGGAAGATGCAGCCACCGCTGAAATTTCACGTACCCAGCTGTGGCATTGGGTGCATCATCCCAAAGGCATCCTGGACGATGGCCGCAAGGTCACCATCGAACTCTTTCGTGACCTGATGCAGGAAGAAATGGAGCAAATCTGTGATGTCGTCGGTGATGAATGCTATGGGGACGGGAAATATAATCTGGCGGCTCAGCTTTTCGATGAAATCATCTCCAGCGAAGCGCTGGATGAGTTTTTAACCCTGCGGGCCTATGCGTATCTGGATGAAATGTAATACGCGTATCACAGATAATAGACGGGGCTGCTAACATGCGTGTACTTTTAATATCTGCCAATACAGAGCAAATCAACATGCCGGTCCTGCCACTGGGCCTGGCCTGTGTTGCCGCAGCCGTTGAGGGCGCCGGGCACGACGTGCAACTGTTAAATTTGATGATGCAAACCGATACACAGCAGGCGCTTAAAGAGGCGATTGCCGGGTTTGATCCCGAAATCATCGGCATCTCCGTCCGCAATATCGATGACCAGAAAAGTGAAAATTCAAGATTTCTGTTAGCGGACGTAAAAGATTTTGTTCGCAGCTGCCGTGAATTTTCCGGCGCGACGATTGTTTTAGGGGGCGCAGGCTATAGTATTTTCCCTCAGGCTTCACTTGATTTTCTGGAAGCCGATATCGGAATCCAGGGCGAAGGCGAAAGTGCCTTTTTAAAACTCTTGGAAAGGCTGGGTGAAAACGAGGGGCTCTCAGAGATTCCGGGTCTGTTTTTAGCCGGCCAGGATCCGCCGAGCGAGAGGGAATATATAAAAAGTTTGGCCGACGTACCCCTGCCGCTTCCGGATATCCATTTATCAACGCCCTCTGCTTTAAAAAACCAGGAGATTTGGATACCATTTCAAACGCGACGGGGATGCCCGCTGGACTGTACCTATTGCTCTACGGCTACGATTGAGGGACGCACCATTCGAAAGCATGATCCGCAAAAAGTTGTCGACATAATGTCAAAATATGCCGAGGCGGGGTTTGATCATTTCTTCTTTGTCGACAATACGTTTAATCTTCCCAATTCCTATGCCTTAAGGCTTTGCGAAAAGCTGATTGCGGCCGAACAAGATATGACCTGGCGCTGCCTGATTTATCCCTGGAAAGTTGGTAACAACCTGGCTGAAAAAATGGCAGCAGCGGGTTGCAAGGAGGTCAGTTTGGGCTTTGAAAGCGGATCTGCAAAAGTCCTGGCCAGGCTGAATAAAAAATTTAATACGGATGAGGTTCGTCAAATTTCAAATTTACTGAAAGATAATGGGATTCGCCGGATGGGATTTTTATTGCTGGGCGGACCCGGGGAAACCAAAGAAACCGTTAATGAGAGCCTTGAATTTGCCGATTCACTGAACCTGGAGGCTGTGAAAATTACGATTGGAATTAGAATTTATCCGTACACCCCCCTTGCGAAAATAGCGCTAAAAGAGGGGTTGATAAAGGCCGACGACAATCTGCTCTTTCCCAGGTTCTATATCAGCAAGGATTTGGAGGGGTGGCTGCGTGAAACTGTTAATGCCTGGAGGGAGAGTCGGCCCCATTGGATAATGTAAATGCGGCAAAAAATAAATTAAAATATTCAAGTTAATTTATAATTTACCGATAAACTCATTTGAGTGCAGCTTCGCGATGGTGCGGCACACTCACTGTAACGGGGCGGCTCTTTAGAGGTGAGGAGCCGCCCCCGACACAGTCCATGAAGCAGAAATGTGGAGCGATGTTTTGGGAAATATAATCTTTATCCTCATAACCCTCCTGGGAATAGCCTTCTTTCTGTGGTTGTCCCTGCCCGGCAAATCGAAACGAGACCCGCAAAGCAATGATTAAATTTTTAATCACGGCATTGACGTTTATAATTTTTTTCCTGGCTTACGCTTCCAACGGGTTATTCTGACTGCGGGCCGGAATTGAGGTGACGCATCGGTTTGAGCACATCTGTCTTGCGTGAGCGCCCTGCCGGGTTGCCGGCTTTGAATCTGTAAAAATAGATCCCGTCAAATTTGACTCGCACCTGGAATCCCCGATCCTGAGCCTTGCTTTGACAACGGCTCCGTTTTCCCGCGGTGCTTTAATTGCTGATCGGCGTATAACTGCATTTACACAAAAGGGAAAAGATGATATGCCAAAATCATAAAAAGGTGAACAGTGATGTCTATATTTTCTGCAATTGGAATTATTTTATTGGCGGCTGCATTTATTCTTTTTGGGTATCAGGGTTTATCGGCCTTTCTTGAAATGGGTTCATCCGATAAATTTGTTTATGATAACATCAGCATTGCAGATATCCTGGATGAAAAATATTATAGCTGGATTCACGATATTCCATATGTGGCCATTCAGGGCATCGCCGAAACCATTGTAAACGCACCTTTAGCGCTTTGGTTACTGTGCGGTGCGGTTTTTTTCTTATTAATTCACGCTTTCAAAGGTGACAGGTAAATAGAACCCATCTCAAAAATGTCTTTTGGCCTCCCGCCTTTTTCGGCGGGATTGGTGCCTTGTTTCAAATCCTCGACATACAACAGTATGCCTCCGGTTTGAAACGAGGCCCCCCCCGCGATCTTGAACCAAAATCCTATTTTTGAGATGGGTTCTAATAAGAAAACAAACGTAATTTAAATAAAGAAGGAAAGCCAATGCCGATTGATCTTGATGCTTTTAAACCTGCTTACCAAAAATGGGTAGAGGAAAGTCTGCCGGACTACCGGGCAGGCAAAATGAAGGAGATTGTCAAGAAGTACCCCTTCATCGTTCCCGATGATATTCCATGGACGCCTTACAGCGGCCAGCCGTCAGATCAAACCTTTGCGCTGGCCACCAGCGGTGGTCTTTATCTCAAGGACAGCCAGCCGCCCTTTGACACCGAATCAATCCATGGCGATACATCCTTTCGAGAAATCCCCAAAACCGTCCGTCAGCAAGACATCGGACTTGCCCATGCGCATTACGATCACAGTCTGGCGGAGCAGGACATCAACATCATCTTTCCCATTCACCGCCTGGTCGAACTCGAAAATGAAGGTGTCATCGGCAAACTGGTCGATACGCATTACAGCTTCAGCTATGTCAACGACGCTGTGTCGTTGGTCGAAGAAACCGTTCCCGAATTCATTTCCCGGATCAAGGCCGCAGGGGTCGACGTCCTCTTGCTGGTGCCGGTCTGACCGAAATGTCATCAGACCGTTGGTCTGATTCAGCGCCTGGTGGAAGCGGCGGGAATTCCCACTATCTCCACCGGCAATTCAGCCGACCGGATGGCCCATATCAAGCCCCCCCGGGCCGTGCTCGTAAAGTTTGCGCGCGGCAGCATGTTCGGTGAACCGGGCAATGTGAAACGCCAGCGGCGGATTATTTTGGATGCTCTGGAAGCCTTGCAGACCATGACCGAACCGGGGACAATTCAAGAGCTGCCCTACAGATGGAAGCATCCGGATCCGGAATAAACAGGGCTCGGGCCTGAGTCCTTCCCAAAAAGGCCGCTTAAAGCACTTTTACGATTACAAAGGTATAATCATCTTCCAGATTCGATTTCCCCCGGAAACGGATAAGCGCTTTTTCAATTTCCTGACCGATTACCGCAGCGGATTGATGGGCGTTTCGTCTTATCAAATCGCGAACGCGTTCCTTGCCAAACATCTCGCCATCTTTGTTAAATGATTCGTAAAGCCCATCGGTTAAAGCCATGTAGATTTGTCCTGAAGCCACATTTTGATAACACTGCTCTTTGTAATCGATGTCTTTCAGCAGGCCAAGGGATACGCTCTTGCTTTTTAGCTCCACATCCTTGCCTGAAGCGGCATCATAAACCAGAGGTGGGTAATGGCCGGCGGTTGCCCAGCGCATTTCTTTAAGCCGGGCATCTACGGTCATTAGCAACAGCGTCATGAATTGCCCGTCGCCGGCGTCTTCGACTAAAAAATTATTCAGATGGGTAAGTAATTCTACGAGCGTACCGGGTTGCTGGCAGCGGCTGCGCAGAATCCCCCGGGCGGTTGCCATAAGCATGGCAGCGGCCACGCCGTGTCCGACCACATCGCCCACCGTAATTGCAACTGTTGTCGGTGGTAATCCACTGATATTCAGAAAATCAAAATAGTCACCGCCGGTTTCATCACAATACGTGCTGTAGCTGGCAATGTCCAGACCCTCTACTTTGGGTGTACCTGACGGCAGCAAATTTTGCTGAACTTCCTGGGCTAACGCCAGCGAATGGCGCAGTTCCATGCGGTCTCTCAGCCCTGCCGTCATGGAATTGATCTCTTTGGATAGCTGAACGAATTCTGTAGAATACCCGAGGGTAAGTTCATCCTCGTAATTTCCTTTCCCGATTCGCTTTACGTGGTTAACCAGATCGAGCATAGGCCTGAGCGATAGAGCGGCCAATACAACGCCCAGCAATAGCGAAATTAAAACCGCAATTGCACCAATTTTTATACTGCGCTGACGGCCTGCTTTGAGCTCTGCCAGGAAATCACTTTCAGGAACCAGCGTCGAGATGATCCAGGTAAAGCCCGTCTCGTACTCGTATGGTGAAATCATCAGCAGATAGGGCCGGTCTTTGATTCTTAACTTGAGCTGATAACGTGCCCCAACGTCTGCAAGGGAATCAAAGGCTTCTTCCATTTTCCTGGCGGCAGCAGCGATTTGTCTATCGGCTGATGCGGAGGCGATTATGGGATAGTTGCGAATATCGGTCACGGGGATACCGGTGGATGTAGCGATCAGGCGGCCGCGGTGATCGATTAAGAATGCTTTGCCGGTTTTACCGATACGGAGTTTTTCTAAAAATAAGGTAATGTCTTTAAGCGTCAGTTCGGCGTTCATCACACCAACGATCTGCCCTTCTTTATCGCTAAAGAGCTGTGAATATCCCAAAGCCAGAGTTACATCTGCACCCCCTTGGCGCTCCAGTGCGTAGGGATCATTCCAGGTTGACTTGTAACCGTTGATGACAGATTTATACCAAGATCGATCCCGGGGGTCATAGGGGAATATCCCAACCGGCCTGATATCCATTCGCCCCGTTAGGTCGCAGTTGAACTTCTGGATGTCCGGTCCGGTTTGTTCATCTTTGATGGCAAATTCATACCCGCTGCCATCCGGTTTGCGCGAAATGCCAACGCTGCGGCCATCAACGCTGCCCCAGGTAATACCGCTGAGTCCGTCAAATGCCTGTACCTGTTCAAGCAAAACCTTGCGCCAGGAACGCAAGTTCTCCAGATTAATGAGACCTTCTCCAATCAGATTTGCGTTGAGCTGCTGAATTTGTTTGGGTAGATTCAGAAAATCTTTAAGGCGTTTTTCAATATGTTCGTGAATCAGGGCAAGGTTTTGAGCCATTAATTCATTTGCCGTGGATTGCCCTTCTACGTAGGCAATCACAGACAATATGATCACCACAGCGATTACGGGCGCTGTAAGCAGTAAGGGAACCGAAATTTTCATTGGTATTTTGGAGATTATCGACTTAAACATTTCGAGAGCCTCGAATAAAATATTTTTTCTGATGGCATAACATTATGCCACATTGTGGCAGAAGTCAAATTCATAAGGCTGAAGGACGAATAACATGAACCCATATCAAAAATGTGGATCAGGGTTCCCCACTGAAGCGGCCGTACCTGTCTGATCTAAACAGATTAAGGTATACATCAAGGCGCAAAACGATTCGAAAGCGTAGTCCGCCGGAGGCGGATTGAGATGGGTTCATATTATAATGGGTGACGATCATTTGGATGGATGCCGGTTAAGGACGGTGCGTATCTAAAATGAGGGCCGTCTATTCTTTTATTTGAAATGAATCGACATCCTGGCGTTTGGGTATGACCAGGTCCGAGATCAAGCTGTGATCACTCGAATATAATCCCGCCATTTTGCTGTTGACTTGCCTTCCGGCGCCAATGCCTTATTTTTTGAGTAGGGGACAAAATGATGCTCGATCTGATAGTAAATACCATCGGGGTCGTTTGCGTGGTGTTGCTTGTCTGGTCGCTGACGCGTGGTTACATGCGCAAGACTGACATAAATAATCAAGCCGATGCGATTGCAATCGAGGATTATCTTCAAAAAATTACGCACCTAACCGGCGCCAGCGTATACGATATATTCCGCATATCCGCAGAGGAGTGGCGTGTCTCCGCCGATAGAATTGATCGCGATTTCAAGCGGTATTTGTCTACCCTGACCGTCCCCTATTACGTAAAGGACTTTGTCAGAAAAGGCCAAAAGCATATTGATGAGATGTACCGGAGAAAAAGCGGCGAATACACAGACAGAAGACTGTTGCTTTTCTATTCCTTTCTGTTGCTGGTGTTCTGGGGCGGGGCGGTCTTTCTGAGCCTTTATGTCTTTCCCCATATCCTCCCGGAGGACATCCGCAGGATGCCCGGCATCGGGCAACCTTAACCTGGTGCCATCTTAAGAAGTACAGGTACGGGTGTTTTTGCGGTCGATATGGTTCCTTTGTTCTCATCAAATGGAAAGATAGAAAAGACGTCCCCCTTTTCTCGCGAAGCAAAAAGAGCTCGTTCTGAAAAAATACCGCGGAGAGCCTTTAAACAAGACCGAACAAGAGTATTTCTCAAGAAGTGTTAAGAAAAAACTTGAAGCCATGACCAACAAAGAGGTTATGAAAGTGGTGAAAGCATTCGTTAAAAAAAGGTAGCAGCTTTTCTAAAAAGGGATCTATTTTACTTTTATCGCCACTATTGTTACATCGTCGTGAGGCTCTTCGGATTGGACGAATTCGTCCAGGCGCAGGTTGATGCGCTCCACGATTTTTTCGGCGGGTAAGTGGGCACTTTCCTTTAAAGCCGCCTCCAGGCGGGATTGATCAAACAGGTGATGGTCAGAATTCATGGCTTCGGTGATGCCGTCGGAGTAAAGCAGCAACACATCCCCGCTTTTAACCCGGATCGATTTCTCCTCCAGGCAAGCTGAAAACGCCTTACCCTGATCTATGCCGAGGCACACGCCTCTGGTCTTCAAAGGCGCAATGGTATTGGTTTGTGAAGCGTAATACAGCGGCCAGTTGTGTCCCGCACGCGCGATGGTCAATGCGTTTTCCCCGGATTCGAAAAAAGCGATGACCGCCGTGATAAAATCCCCTTCGCGCAGACGCCGGCAGATCAGCTGATTCAAGCCTTTTAAAATATTTGCGGGAGAGGCGCTCTGGTCCGAGAGGGACTCAAACATACTTTGAATGTGGGCGGCATACAAAGCCGCCGGTATGCCTTTGCCGGCCACATCGCCGACGATGCTCAGCATCTGGTTGTCATTGCGCCTGACCACGTTGAAAAAATCCCCGCCCACGATTTTGGCCGGCCTGGAGGAAAAAGACACCGACAGCCAGGGAAATTCAGGAAGCTGTTTGGGCTCGAGGCTAACCTGGATTTCCCGGGCGATTTCCAGCTCATCGCGGGTGGTCAGCTTATTGGCCAGCTCCAGGGCCAGCAGGTAATTTAAGATAACAAAGGCGCCTAGAACCCATAAACCCTTTCCCGCTATCATTCCCAGCACAAAACCGCAGAAGCTGAGACCGTAAAAAAAACGGCGGGCCGGCGTCAGCTGCATCACAAAGCTTGCAAAAATATCTTTAAAAGCGGTGATTCTTGATTTTAGCGAATCTTCCCCGGGCGGGCTGTCCTTTAGCGCGGTTTTGTCTTTGTAATAGGTTATGGCTTCCAGCGTATCTTTTTTGAGCAGTCGCTCGACCTCCTGGCGGTTGAGCCCGGTCGTATATGCCCGGAAAAAATCCCGGTGTTTTCGGGTTACGTTTTTTAAATGGGATTTTATTTTTCGAAAGCCCATGACGTGTACCTTCAACGAATTGAAAAGGGAAATGCGCCTCAAAACAACGGATGCCACTATATTCTCAGTTTTAGAAAACTTCAAGAAAAAGGGATGAAATACAAAAAATTATACACAGGTGTCTACTTTTTTAACTCTTGTGATCCGCCGGGGATTTAAAGCTTGAATTAAGCACTTGAAATTATGAGGCTTTAGCGATGGACCCGGCATTTGCACCGTCTTACTATGGCAGGGCATCGGCTTATTCTAATCTGGGGAATTTACCCAGAGCAATGGAGGATGCCAAAGAGGCCCTTCGATTGGAACCGGAAACCAAAAAATATGATGACCTTGTTTTTGAGCTCAGATCAAAGATGAAGAAATAAAGAAGAGTCTGTGCTTTGCCCAGCCACTGCTGTCGGTGTCCGGTTTCAGGTGTCAGGCCCCAACTTAACTGGTTTCTCGCTTCTGGTCACTGGCTTCTGGCTTCTTGTCTCCGGGTCGGCCCGCAGCAAGAGGCAAGTAGCCAGTAGCCATCCCAATCGGTTGAACGTTGGACCTTTGAACCTGTGAATTGACGCTGGCGGTTGCCCGCTATTATTCCCGACATGAATTGTTACGCCGGTCGGGATACCAGTACTTGCGGGCAAAGTCATCCAAGGAAGATCGCGCAAATAACCATCCGTAGAGGATACGGGGACCCATCCACAGATAGTGCCAATCCCCGTGCTGGTCAAATTTGCGGGTCGAAAAAATGGCTCTTGCCGAGCTAACCCTGGAAAGTTTCTGCCCCCGCCTGCGACCCAGCCGCATCAGATCCCACAGCAACTGCACGTCCTCTGCAAAAAGCCGGTCCTCGTTGTAGCCACCGATAGCGTCGAAATCCTCACGGCGGCAAAAAACGACGCCGGTGTCCATCCGCGTAAGCCAGGTAATGGGGACCATCAACATATAGGTTATTGCAATTCCGAGAGACCATCTTTGCATTGTTACGCCCGTTGCTCCGGCGACAACTTTGCCGGTCGACAGGCAGCGGTCAATAGCATTGAAGGTATCCGGATGCATGATGTTGTCGGCATCCACGAACACCAGCACATTTCCGTGCGCATTGCGGGCGCCGGTATTGCGGACCGCTGCAATGATGCGCCTGTCTTCGCGGACCACACGGCAATGGTTTGATCGCGCCCGGGCGGCGGTACCATCCGTAGATGCGTTATCGACGACCACCACCTCGATGTCTTCGGGTGCGCCGGCGTAGCGGGATCGGGCCACGGCCACACTGTCTAACAGGGCCGGCAGGTATGCCTCTTCGTTGTATGCGGGAATGATGAGCGAATACCAGGGCCCGGTGCGCCGTAACGCTTCCATAGCGTGTTCTACCTCAAAGTAGAAAGCCCTGCTCCCAAATTAAAGGAGTGGGTTATTCTAAGACATGAATGTTCTTTTGCGCGCAAATGTCCTTGAGAACCTTTGGCCAAACGGTTACACTAACCTCTCCCAGATGGGCGGTGCGCAGCAGGTACATGTAGGTCCTGGATTGCCCGATACCGCCCCCGATGCTCAATGGAATCTCATCATTGAGGATGGCCTGATGGTAAGGTAGACTCAGGAAATCTTCCTGTCCGGATATCTTTAGCTGGACCTTAAGCGTCTCCTTGGTGACCCGTATGCCCATCGAAGTCAGCTCGTGGCGTCTTTTTGTCACCGGATTCCACACTAAAATATCACCATTTAACCCATGATAGGTTTCGCCGTTATTAACAATGGTTTCGGTGGCCCAGTCGTCGTAATCCGCCGCACGCATCTCGTGCGGGTATCCATCCTTTAAAACCCAGCCAATGCCGATGATAAACAGCGCCTGGGCATGTTCCTGAAGGGTCCGGGTCTCCCGCTGTTTGCGGGGTAGATCCGGGTACAAATCCAGAATTTCTTCGGCATGCAGAAATGTGAGTTCCTCGGGGAAATCAGGGTATTTAGAAGTCTTAAGATGCGGGAACATCTCCTGCGACATCCGGCCGGCTTCCCGGATCACCTTCCAGATCTTTCTAACAATGTCTTTGAGGAAGTCAAGATTGCGGTCTTCCTGGGTAATAACGCGCTCCCAGTCCCACTGGTCGACGTACGAACTGTGATCATGGTCCAGGAAGTAGTCTTTGCGCACGGCTTTCATGTCGGTGCATATCCCCTCACCGACGCTACAGTCAAACTGCTTCAGCGCCATCCGTTTCCACTTCGTGGCCGCCTGTACGACCTGGGCCGTTATGGGCCTATCGAGCCCCAAACCGCACGGGAATTCGACCGGTGTGCGCGATCCATCGCGGTCCAGGTAGTCGTTTACGCCGCTATCCCTGTCAACGATCAGAGGGACCTGAACCATTTGCAGATTGAGTTCTTTGCATAGATTCTCCTCGATGTAATTCTTCACCGCAAAAACCGCCTGCATTCTTTCTTTAGGCGAAAGCAGGGGCTCATAGTCATCGGGCAATTTCTTCTTTAAATCAGAATAGTTGCCTATCCCGGGACCCGCCAGGTCTGCCTCTTTGCCTCCCATTGATTTCCTCCTCATATTTTTTAATTAAAGGGATCGATCCTGATTTGTGATTATTTTTTTGGAATGAATCTCAAATTAAAATCTAATCCATTATTGCGCATTTCTCAAAGAAAATAAAATCGTTTGTAGGAATGATATCGGTCGAACTGAAAATAAATGCCTTACGGTTTTAAAATTAATTTGCCCTGAACCGTCCCACTCTCCAGCAACTCGTGGGCCCGGGCGGCATTGGAAAGGGGGATGCGTTCAAAGATGTGGGGTTTAATCCTGCCGTCGGCCAGGTCGCTAAACAGGATTTCCGCAGATCGGGCCATCAACCCGGGATCAAGTTCAAAAATGCTGGGAAGCATAAACGTTCGAATTCCGGCGCTCCTTGTAAAGCCCATACCGAGCAGTTCGGTTAAATTTCCTTCCGGCAGGCCTGCCGCCATCCCCAGCCAGATAATCTGACCCAGAGGCGCCAGCATTTTGAAATCACGGCCGAAGGTATCCCCGGCCACCGAGTTCAGAATGATATCTGCGCCTTTGCTGCCGGTAATTTCTTTCACTTTTTGGACCACATCTTCGATTTTGTAGTTAATGATATGGTCATATCCCTGGGATCTGGCAAAATCGGCTTTTGCGTCCGTGCTGGTTAAGCCGATGGCCGTCACACCGGCCGGTTTTGCTAACTGGATGACAGCGGTCCCCACCCCGCCGGCGGCCGCATGAGACAGGACCGTTTGCCCTTCCTTGAGCCGGGCCATGGTGTGCAGCATGTGGTAGGCCGTCAGATAATTGACCGGAATGGCCGCGGCTTCGTCCATATCGATATCTTCGGAGATGGGGAAGACCGTGACAGCGTTTGTGGTCATGTATTCCGCATAACACCCCTGTCCGAGGGCAGCAACGTGCTGTCCGGGGCGGAACTGGCTGACGTGTTCGCCAACGGATTCCACAATTCCGCTGCAGTCAGCGCCCGGAATTGCAGGCAACGGCGGCATCATCGGATAGAGGCCTTTGCGTACCATGACATCCGCAAAGTTGACCGAAGCCGATATGACTTTGATTAATACTTCGCCTTTATCCGGCACAGGCGTTTCAACCTCTTCGTATTTTAACTGTTCATATGAACCGGCTTGATAGATTCGGATGGCTTTCATGTCCGGGCCTCCTTTTAGGAAGATTTTTTGAAATGGCCTTTAATTCCTGTTTCCTTCCAGGTCTGATATTCGTTTATTTCACTTTTAAGCGAATTCATAATGGTGGTTAAAACCGCCAGATCATCCAAATATCCCACAAGGGGGATGAAATCCGGAATCAGATCTACAGGCAAAAGGAAATAAAGCAGCCCGCCGCCGATCATGGCCACACTGGCAGGATGCAATTTGTAATTTCCCTTTATGGCGTCTTTGAAAAGCGCGTAAAGTTCGCGGACGTTTGTAAGAACCTTTTTTAAGGCCGGATAGGCCTTGTTTATTTTATTGCGAATGGCTTCATCGTTTATAAATTCGCCAAAATCCTTGCCCCGGGTAAATTTTAGCATGCGATCGTAGTTTTTACGCTGTTCGGAATCACCCAGTATATGATAGGCTTGGTTGAGGACTTTGGTCATTTCTTCAGCTTTTTCGGTGCGCTCCGGATTTATATCCGGGTGCCATTCTTTTATCTTTTTTAAGTAGGCCCGGCGCACTTCTTCCGGGCCGGCGGCCGGATCGATCCCCAGCAACTCATAATAATTGACAAATTTTTCGGAGGGATTGCGCATTTCAGATACCTATATTTTTTCAATATTCGTGCAGATGGGTTTTGCGTGTAGAATATAAGCGACTATCCGCTTGATGTCTATGGTTTTATGATGTTTTTCGATTTGCCGGTTTGGCCTGAGCGGAGCCTATTTCTCGGGGGCTTTCTTGGAAGCAAGCGAGGCGAATCTGACCGGGCGGCCGGATGCGTTGGACCGTGCGCCCGTTTTCTTTACTTTTCTTTTTCTTCTACGATCGATAATTTTTATTCTGCGATCCAGATCACCGCGGCGGTCTTTTCCCGACCTGCGATCAAATCTTACGCCAATTCCATTTTGATCAACCCGCACAATCCAGCCCTTTAGCCTGAGTTCCTTTTTAAGTCGGCTTGGCGGGAAAAACAGATATATCATCTGCCCGATGGCAAAATTCTCCTGAGTTATAATAAAAGCCCCGCCGCGACCTATATTTTTAATGACACCTTTGTGCCTGGATTTTCGCGAAGTAAAATAAATGACCCTGTTGTAATCTTTCCGCTGGTGCTCCCTTGGATCGCTTTCTTTTCCAGGCGCCTGATTTTTGGGCGTCTCAACATCGAAATCGGCGAGATCGATAATTTTTAGAATAGACGCGCTTGCTTTGATAAACTCCGCACCATAAGCGAATTTAAATGAAGCGTTCGGCAGGAGTTTGCGCCATTTTATTCGCACATAAGAATAATATTTTTCGCTTTCTTCAGCATACGGGCCGCCTTTTAGGCCGATGTAAATTTCTTCTCCCGGATAAAGGCTTTGATCGGACTCAAAATGCACCCCCCCCTTACTGATGTCATACATTTTGGCGTCATAGAAGATATCAGGCAAGAGGGTGTCATGCAAGATAACGCTCTCGAAATGATAACGCTTCGATTTTCTTCGATCAGACTTTGAACTCACCAACGGCTCCCGGGCAAAAATTAAAGCCACTTTCCATTTTCAAGGCGTAAATACATTATCGTTAAGCTAAGCCTTCCCGGCAACGGCTTCAGGAAGCTCTTTTAGCCTTAAATTATCCAGCTCGACCTTAATCAGCGTAAATATTTCCATCGTTTTGGTTTTTAAATCCTGTACAGCGTCGATTTTGTCGGTAATATCCGGATGAATTTTCTTGGCTTTAATGATCCTCAAATTGCTCAGTATATCTTCGCTCAGGATTTCAAATCCGGGCGGTGCATTTAATATGGCATCCAGCAGCAGTTCGTTACTGCCGGCGAACAGAGAATCGCCAAAATGAGACAGGATTTGCGCTTCGGTCATGGTTGCAAGCCGATCGCGTATCTCTCTGTGTTGTAAAAATTTTAAAATGGAGACTTCTTCCGCTTCAACCCCATCTTCCAGGCTTATCTCTATTTGTTCGATCATGGCCGGATAATTTCTTTTGTCTTTCAGCACCTCGAGCCTGCGTTCCGCGCGTTCAAAAATCTCTCGTTTTGCGGCTCTTTTTTGTATGGAATCGAGGCTGTTGTCGTTTTCGACGCCCGCCACTTTGTTCTTAACAAAATTATTGAGGTTAACGACGTCGTTGTAAACGCGTTCTATTACCGTTACGGATTCTTTCGATAGCTTTTGTTGCGCTTCTTCTAACAGGAGCTGAACCTTCGCTAGTGTCTGGGCTAGCATCTTATTCCCCTTATTAAATATCGATGTTCTAAAATCGGTGTTTCCGTCTTTCCCGTTTTGCATTATTCGGGTGATAACCGAATGGCATGCACTGCAGAAGCAACGGAACGGGCGAACGTGTATTCGTGCATATCTTAATATCGGCATTTCTTTCGAAATCATTAATCAAGATCTTGATTTAATGGTGAATTATTCAGAAATAAGATCATCATGGTGGATCTTTGAGCATCATTATCGAATCAATCCGTCCGATAAGCGCTACAATTCGATTCGCCCGCCAATTAAAGGGAAAAGCAAGACCGGCATCATTTAGGTGAGGCTGTTTTAGACGAAGATGATCCGGCCGGTAATCGGTTATAAACTGTTTTAAGGTGGGATGGGGCCGCGGGCCTGTTAAGTTCATCAAGGGATTTTATGTGTTTTCTAACTATCTCATCCAGATACACTCTGCCCCAGTCGATGTGGATTCTATGCAAGTGAATTTTGTTTCGAATGAAAACGGCCGCCTCCCCGGACAAATTTGTTTTACGCAAGAGGTGCGTAAGGAGTCCTCCTGGAGGACAGCAGATACGGTTGGCGCTATCAAAAGGAAGCACGATGCTTTTTCTGGTGAATAATAATTGGATACAATGCATTTTTTGTTTAATATAGATTGTTTTTATTTCACTCCAATAAAGATGACGTTCTGCGCCGGAAGGCGATTTTTTAATTATTTTTTGATCTGTTAATATGATCTTTGTTCCCATCGTCCTCCAGAAATGATAAGAAATTGGAAATCCAAAAAGGAGACTGAAACCAAAGCGAGAGACGGCATAATCCAACGAAATCTGAGAAGTATCAAATGCTCCTAAAAAAAGATCAATCAAGAAAGCGACCAATGAAGTCTTAGATTCTTCTAAGAAAAGTCCAAAAAAACAAGCGACGAATAATGCGGGTCCGGAAATGATAATGGCTAGCTTTATGATTGGCGAGATATCATTTTCGATTATTATTGGCTTTTGTTGATTAACGCCGCCTTTAAATTTCATCGGCTTTTGATGCACCCCAAAAACTTCCTATTCCCAGAGACCGGCAATAGAACCCAGAATTGTATGCTAAAATCATAACTTTCTTGTCCAATCCCGGCGCCTTATTTAATTGGATATAAACACCCCATCATTTTTATAGTCGGGCAATACATTGAAAGACTTTAGCCTCATTGGAGTTCAACTTAAGCCAACCTGATGAAATCTGAGCTATTGCAAAAATTTAGAGAATGCCATAGAAGCGATGTCTCAGACTTTTACGTGTTACAGGGGACTGAGCCGGCTTGAGTCCCACAACGTAATCGCTTTCTATATCCAAAGACGATACCGAAATTGTCCTGAATACCATGCTAAACCTTAATGTCTTTAAAAGCCATGGCACCTATTTCGCGATGCTAAGCCTTATCGTTGGTGCCGTAATGATCAGCTTCTCGGGTGTCTGGGTAAAATTGGCCCAGGTTACCCCCAACGTCTCGGCTTTTTATCGCGTTTTCTTCGGCGGTATCATATTGCTGGGCGCAGCGCTATATCGCCGCGAGCTCAAATGGCTGGGATTTCGACAATTGATGCTGAGCCTGTTATGCGGATTCGTCTTTGCTTTAGACCTCTGGTTTTATCATTATTGCGTTGAATACGTGGGTCCGGGGCTCGGTACGATTATACCCAATTTTCAGGTCGTTATTCTCGCCGGTATTGGTATCCTGTTTTTGCATGAACCCAGGCGATGGCTGTTCCTGCTTTCATTGCCGATGGCCATCATCGGTCTTTTAATGGTCGTTGGCTTCAACTGGGCCCATCTGGAAAAATGGTATCGGATCGGTGTTTATTTCGGGCTGGCGGCGGCGGTTTGCTATGCGGGATTTTTGTTGATACTGCGTAAGCTGCAGGCGGACCAGATCGGTATGTCTTTTTTTTATGTCCTCATGATCGTTTCATTTGCCACGGCAATTTTTTTGGGAGCCGAAATCTATCATACCGATAGTACATTCATGATACCCGACCTGCAGAGCCTTTTGGCGCTGGCGGCCCTGGGCCTGTTTAGCCAGTCAATCGGTTGGTTTCTGATCACCAATGCCCTGCCCAAAATCCGCGCTTCCCTGTCCGGCTTAATGCTGCTGCTGCAACCGGCACTGGCATTCGTCTGGGACGTATTGTTTTTTCAAAGACCGACAACGCTGGTGAACTGGCTGGGGGTCCTGGTGGCACTGACCGCCATTTATTTGGGAATGACGGGGCAATCGGCCGGCGACCGTAAAGCGCCGCGCGATGCGGATCCCTGAAAATTCAATGCGAATTGCGGACCCTTGAATCCGGCGGAGACAGGACCAGAATTTCGTTGTACGGTGGATAATCCGGCCCGGGCCGGATGAAACGATTCCAATAATATCACGTTCAATCAGGCGCATCTGACTTCTGATCAAGGAGGAGAAAATGAAAAAGCTCAACGTGCGGGCGCAGAAATGGTTAAAAACCTTTCATGTTCTATTTGCGGGCCTTTGGGTGGGCGCCGCCCTCAGTTTGACCCTGAAACAATTTTTCATAAATCCGTCTGAGGGTATGGAACTTTACGGTATTACGTCAACGCTGAAATTCATCGATGACTTTATTATCATTCCCGGAGCCCTGGGATCGCTGCTGACGGCTTTCATTTACAGCATCTGGACCAATTGGGGCTGGTTTAAACATAAATGGATTGCCGTTAAATGGTGTATCAACCTCTACGGTGTAATTTTTGGAACTTTCTGGCTGGGCCCCTGGCTGAACAGTTTGGTTCCGATTGCAAAAGACAAGGGACTCGAGGCGTTATCAGACCCGCTCTTCTTTCACAATCGCAACATGCTCATGGTCTGGGGTAGTTTTCAAGCAGCGACAATTGTTTTTGCTTTTTCCCTTTCCACTCTAAAACCATGGAAGAAAAAGAGGCGCCAAAATTCAGGTAATTCTATTTGACCCCTAGCAAATGAATGCGGTATAAAAATTTTTGAGAAAATTCTGATCTTCGACACCCACTGACCTGAAATACACGTTTGATCTTTTAGAACGAGTCAAGTCTCAATTACTGCGCTTATTCCTGAATGCTGCCGCATACAGCCGGTTTTCTCTTCTGTGCGGCCGGTACCATAAACCGTGGGGGAAGATGCCTATGACAGACGCGCATTCACCAATAACTGCTCAAAAAACGCGCAGCGTCAGCCGACGCTTCAGCTATGCTTTCATCGGCATCCTTACGTTAATTCTGATTGCCTTTGCTGCGGTCGGCACTGTTTTTAACATCATGATGATCGAAGGCGAGCTGGAAACGCGGCTGGATAATGTCATGCAGCTCGCCCGGACCAGTCTGCCGGCGCCTTTGAATAATCTGGACAAGGATATGGTCAATACCTTTGTTGAGACCTTATTCCTGGATACGTCGATTGTTTATGCCAGGATATCGAGACAGGATCAGATTATCGCCGAGAAAATACGGGCCGGTTTTGAATTGAAAGCGCTTGAAACATCTTTGCAACCGACATGGTTCCTGGGTGCGCAATTTATTGTCGAATCGTCTGATATTCAGTTTGCGGAAAACAATGTCGGCAAGATTCAGGTCGTGGTCTCGGGTGAAAGGGCAAAAAAGCAGGTGCTTTTCCAGATTTACGGCATCGCTGCCCTGATCGTCCTAATTATCGGCGCCATCTGGATTTTTGAAGCGCGCACCGGCCAGCTGAGCCAGTCTGTCGAAGAACAGAAAGCGCTGGTGGAAATCAGCCGCGTGGTTAGTTCCAGCCTCAATGTGGAGGCGGTGCTTACGGGTATCGTACGGCATGCGGTGCAGCTTTCAAAAACAGATGCCGGCACGATCTACGAGTTCGACGAAGCCGAGCAGGTTTTTGTGCCGCTGACAAATTACGGTGTGGACGCCGCCTTTATCGAAGCATTGCGCAAATCCGCCCATGGTGTGGGGGACGATACCGTAATCGGTCGGGCCGTCATCAAAAAAGCACCGGAACAGATCCCCGATCTTGAGAATGTTCCGGACTACCCGCTGCCCTTCATCAAGGAGGCCGGCTTTCGGGCCATGCTGGCAGTGCCGCTGATGCGCGAAGACCGCCTATTCGGCGGGCTGGTGGTCCGGCGCAAGGAAGCCGGCTGGTTCTCCAAGCCGGTCGAGAAGTTGCTGCAGACCTTTGCCACCCAGTCTGCCGTCGCTTTGCATAACGCGCAGCTTTTTCGCGAAATCAAGGAAAAAAGCCGTGAGCTCGAAATTGCCAACAAGCACAAATCCCAGTTTCTGGCCAACATGAGCCACGAACTGAGGACCCCCCTGAATGCCATCCTGGGCTATACAGAGCTGATCCTTGACAACATTTACGGCGAGGTGCCTGAAAAAATCCAGGATGTCCTCGAGCGCCTCGAAAAAAATGGGCGCCATCTTCTCGGCCTGATCAACGATGTTCTCGATCTTTCCAAGATCGAAGCGGGCCAGCTGACGCTTGCGGTTAATGACTATTCCATGGGAGAGGTGGTTCAAACGGTCATCACCTCGGTTGAGGCTCTGGCGGCCGAGAAAAAGCTGGAATTAAAATCCAGTGTTCCCCGGGACCTGAAGGTGGCCCGGGGTGACGAGCAACGCATTGCCCAGGTGCTCTTAAATCTCCTTGGCAATGCGATCAAATTCACCGACAGGGGGGAAGTCAGGGTGGAGGTGACAGTCTCCGACGAGACATTTTTGGTTTCGGTGGCGGATACGGGACCCGGGATTCCGGAAGCCGATCAGGAAATAATTTTTGAAGAGTTTAAACAGGCCGATGGGTCCAGTACCCGGGAAAAGGGCGGAAGCGGTCTGGGGCTTTCGATTGTCAAAAAGATCGTCAAAATGCACGGCGGCCGCATCTGGGTGGAGTCCGAGCCTGGTAAAGGTTCGACCTTCCGGTTCACCCTTCCGGTCCGCGTCGACAGGCAGAGGGATGAATGATGAAAACCAAAATTCTGGTGATCGAAGACAATGAAGATAATCTGCGTATCCTGCGCGACCTTCTTACGAGCGCTGGCTACGAGGTGATCGAGGCCGGCACCGGGCAAGCGGGCGTGACGGCGGCCGAAACCGAGGACCCCGCGCTGATCCTGATGGACATTCAGCTGCCCGATATCGACGGTTACGAGACCACCCGCCGGATCAAGGCCGATCCCGCCCGGCAGGCAATTCCGGTCATTGCGGTTACCTCCTATGCCCTGAGCGGCGATGATGTCAAGGCCTTTGAGGCCGGCTGTGATGCCTATGTCACCAAGCCGTTCAGCCCGCGTGAGCTCCTGGCAAAGATCCGCGAATACCTGCCATAATAGATTGTGAGGGGGAATCATGCGAACACCACCTTTGATCTTGATTGTGGATGACAATCCCGCCAATGTGGAGATCCTCCAGATGCGGCTTGCCGCCAACAATTACGAGATCATCACCGCGGCAGACGGCGAAGAGGGGTTGGCGACGGCCCGAGAAGCGCAGCCGGACCTGATTCTGCTGGACATCATGATGCCCAAAATGGACGGCATCGAGGTCTGCCGGCACATCCGTGCGGATGCGTCCCTGCCATTTATTCCCATCATCATGGTCACGGCCAAGGCGGACTCAAAAGATGTCGTGGCCGGTCTTGAGGCCGGCGGCGACGAATACCTGACCAAGCCCGTGGATCATGCCGCGCTGGTCGCCAGAGTAAAGTCGATGCTGCGCATCAAAGAGCTGCACGATACGGTTGTCGAGCAATCGGCCCGGCTTAAAGCACAGCTCGAAACGGCCACCAAGATCCAATCCCTGTTCTGGCCCAAAATTCCGGAGCTGGAAGCCGGAGGCCATATCTGGGCTAAATCCGCTCCGGCCACCTATGTCGGCGGCGATCTGTATGATGTGATTCCGCTGCCGGACGGCAGCTTATTGGCGTATGTCGCCGATGTTTCCGGCAAAGGCGTTCCGGCGGCGCTCATTATGGCGGCCCTGTCAACCAATATCCGCAGCGAGGCCCTGATGCAAGGTGAAGTGGACCTCCTTCTGGATACCGTTAACAATACGCTGCACAGCCTGACCTCCGAGGAGGGTTTTTTTGCCACCATTGTCCTCGGCCGATATTGGCCGGCGAGCGGCAAATTGGAACTCGCCCTGGGAGGGCATTTACAGCCCCTTTGGATCGGCCGGAGCGGAATTGAAAATTTGCCTCAGTTAAAAGGTATATCGCTGGGCGTCACGCCCGATGTTCATTTTGAAAAAAAGGAAATATCGCTGTCCCCCGGTCAAGCGGTGCTCTTTTTTTCAGACGGTGTTATCGAGGCCGAGAATGCGGATAAAACGCTATTTGGCAATGAGCGCCTGATTGAGCATATCGAGAAGGCTGAAGGCCCACCCTGGGGCAAAGGGCTGCTGGATTCAATCCGCCGATGGAGGGGGAATGCCAAAGCCAGTGATGATTTAACCCTGCTTGAGATCTGGCGTGATCCAGCTTAGCTTCAGAGAACGGAGGTCAAAAAACAGATATCAGATAGATTGATTTATCTTACGGTGCTGGCCGAAAATATGATTTGACCTGTGATCATACTATGTGGTAACTGATATTTACTAATAATGATTCTCATTCTACACTTGACCTGAAATCACATTTCGATTGTTAAATCGAAGTCGGGCCTGCACCTCAATGAACGTTGCCTCTGATACGGTGGTTATCAATTTTTTTTGGTTTAAAGCCTGAAAATGGGGTTTGCCTCATTTTCAGGCTTTTTTTATAAATGCAAATTATCGCTATAGGAAGAAAGGAGGCGTTTTTTATGATTTCTCTGACGGTAAACGGCAAAAACTACAACGTAGATGCGCCCAAAGATATGAGCCTGCTCTGGGTTCTAAGGGATCATCTAAAGCTTTTCGGTACCAAGTTCAGCTGCGGTATCGGCGAATGCGGATCCTGCACGGTTCTGATCGAGGGCGAGGCCAAAAGATCGTGCGAAGTCGCAGCTGGAGATGCCGAGGGAGCCGAGATTACGACTATTGAAGGGCTCCCTGAAAATCACCCGGTCAAAAGGGCCTGGATCCAGGAGCAGGTTGTCCAGTGCGGTTACTGCCAGCCCGGCGTGATGATGCAGGTGGTCGGGCTTCTGGCTCAAAATAAAAACCCCAATGCCCAGGACATTATCGACGCCATGGATGATCTCATCTGCCGCTGCGGAACCTATCAGCGCATGAAAAAAGGCATCGAAACGGCCATACAGATTATGAGAAAGGAGGGAACGGTAGCATGAAAACTTCTATGACACGTCGCAAATTCTTGAAGGGTTCCCTGGCCGCCTCCGGTCTGACGATTGTGGCCTATGTGACGCCTCTGGGGACCAAACTGGTCAGCGCAGCCGGTGAAGCCGGTGCCGCTGAAGGCTTCAAGCCCAGTGCATTTTTTCAGATTACCCCCGATAACGTTATCAAGGTGATGGTGCCCAATTCCGAAATGGGACAGGGCGTTCGCACGGCGCTTCCCATGATTATCGCCGATGAGCTCGAAGCGGATTGGGATCAGCTTGAAATCTTACAGGCTCCGGCCGCAGACGAGTTTAAAAACCCCATTTTGCGCAATCAGCTCACCGTGGCCAGTGCCAGCGTCAGGGGATTTTACGCGCCTTTGCGCCAGGCAGGTGCCGCCGGCCGGGCGATGCTCTTAGAAGCCGCGGCCAAGGAATGGAACGTTCCCGTATCCCAGTGCCAGGCCGAAAAAGGAACGATTGTCAATCTTAAGTCCGGCAAGAAGCTCACCTACGGGCAATTGAGCCTGAAGGCGGCCAAACTGCCGGTGCCCCAGGCGCCGACCCTCAAAAAAGAAAGTGAGTTCAGATACATGGGCAAATCCATGCCGCGGGTGGATATCCCCGAAAAGGTCAGCGGCAAGGCCGTTTTTGGCTCCGACATAGACCTGCCGGATATGCATTATGCCGTGCTGGCGCGTCCACCGGCCTATGGTGCCAAGCATCTTTCTTTTGACGAGAAGGCCGCCATGGCGGTCAAAGGCGTCAAAAAGGTCGTGCCCACCCCGCGAGGAATCGCTGTTGTTGCCGAGACCCTGCACGCTGCAATGAAAGGCAAAGAGGCCGTCAACGTGAAATGGGACAAGGGCACCCATCCGCAGATGGATACGGCCAGTGTTGAAGAGAATTTCATCAAAGATCTGGAGAAACCGGGTGCCAACGTCGTTACTCGGGGTGATGTCCAGAAGGCTTTGGGTGACGCCCAAAAAACCTACGAAGCGACCTACTACATCCCCTGTGTGTCCCACGCCACGATGGAGACCCAGACCGCTACGGCAGATGTCCGGGCGGATCGGTGCGATGTATACGTCCCCACCCAGGGCCAGACACTCAACCATATGGTTGCGACGAAGGTCTCGGGATTGCCACCGGAAAAGGTCCACATTCACACGACCTTTCTCGGGTGCGGTTTCGGCAGAAGGGCCAGACCGGATCAGACGATCGAAGCGATCATTGCCTCCAAGGCCGTGGGAAAACCGGTTAAGGTTGTTTACACGCGCGAAGAGGACCTTCAAACCGATTTTTTCCGCTCGGCCATGGCCCACAGAATCAAGGCCGGTCTCGATAACCGCAACCAGCTGGTCGTCTGGGACCACAAGGTTTCCAGCTCTTCCCTTTTGAGAATGAATGCTGGGAAAGAGCCTAAAGACGGAATCGATTGGTACTGTCTGTGGGGCCTGTGGGATACACCCAAAGGACCCAACAAGGCTCGCATGACATATGGATTCCCTAATTTTTCAGTCAACCTGGTTCTGTCCGATCTGCCCATTCCGGTGGCGCCCTGGCGATCCGTCCAGAACGCGGTCAATGCCTTTGCAACCGAGTCTTTTATGGACGAGATGGCCCATCTGGCCGGCAAGGACCCCCTTAGCTTCCGTCTGGAAAGCCTGACGCATGACATGCGTGCCAGCCGGGCGCTTAAAACCGTGGCGCTTAACTCGAACTGGGGTATGCCCCTGCCGAAGGGATGGGGTCGCGGCGTTGCCCAGCACCGCAGTTTCGGCACCACCATCGCCGAAGTGGCCGAGGTTTCCGTGGACGCAAAGAGCGGCGCAATACAGGTCCATCGGGTGGATGTGGCGGTTGACTGCGGCCCCGTGGTCAATCCGGATCCCCTGGAGGCCCAGATACAAGGAGCCGTAACCATGGGTGTGAGCACAACCCTGTTCGAGGAGGTGCAGTTTGCCAATGGCGGGGTGGCAACCGCAAATTTTGATGATTACCGGCTTGTTCGCATGAGCGAAGCGCCTGAAGTTCACGTGCATGTCGTCAAAAGCAATGAAGATATCGGCGGCATCGGAGAGCCCGGTATCATGCCGCTGGCCCCGGCCGTGGCCAATGCGGTCTTTAATGCCACCGGCGCGCGGGTAAGGCGCATGCCGCTGACCCCCGAAAGAGTTCTGGCCGCCATGAAGAAAGCGTAAGTTTTCTTTACATATCGTGTGGATAAATAGACGCCGGTGCAACGGTATTTGCTGCACCGGCGTTCTATTTTTTTCAAGTTTCTATAACGAATACCCAAAAGCGGTTTTAAAACCGCTTTTAGACGCGTTCTTTGAACTCCTTGCCCAGAAGCCCCTCCGGCCGGAACAACAGCACCAGAATGATAATCACAAAGGCCATCGTATTTTTAAAGGCGATCGATATGAACCCCCCGGCCAGGCTTTCGGCCACGCCCAGGATAAGACCGCCGACGATGGCGCCGGGCAGGCTGTTTAAACCGCCCAGAATTGCGGCCGCAAAGCCTTTCAGAAACGGCTCCAGCATGAAGAAAGGATCCAGCAGCAGGGCGGGGGCCAGAAACAGACCGGCAATCACGCCCAGCAGGGCCGCCAGTCCCCAGCTGAAGGCCAGCACCCTGCGGGTGGGAATGCCCATGGTCTGGGCGGCGGGAAGATTTTCAGAAGTGGCGCGCATGGCCAGGCCGATGCGCGTTTTTTGCACCAGTAAATAAAAGAGCAGGCACGCCAGCAAACCGATGATAAACGTGCCCAGGCCCAGCTGGCTGACGACCACCTCGCCCAGGTGATAGATTTTGATGTCCGAAAGCGGAAACGGGAATGCCTGGGGGACCGTCCCGCCAAAATAGGATACCAGGCCCTGCAGGATTAAGCCCAGCCCCAGGGTGAGGATTATCTGCCCCAGGTGGGTGGCCTCGCGCCGCTGGGCGGGAACCAGGACACAGAAGTAGAAGGCCATTGCCAGAACCGATCCAAAGATAATGGCGATCACAAACGCCAGCGTCCAGTGCAAATTCAGGCTCAGCAGGGTAAAGGCCATAAACGTGCCCGCCGTGGTGATATCGCCGTGCGCAAAATTCAGGATGCGGGTCGAGCGATAGATCAGGGCCAGGCCCAGTGCAACCAGGGCATAGATACTGCCGGTGGCGAGTCCGGAAACCAGGTATTGAAAAAATAGGGTCATCCGATGTTCCTTATTAAACCGCTTCTAGCGAAAAGGCCAGTTTCGAAAATAAAGTCTCATCTTAAACCACATACCGTAAATCCCCAGCGGTTGAAAGATCAAGACAAACAGGATGGTCACACCGTAGACCGCCGGTACCAGCTCCTTATAATCATTTAAAGCCGGGATCATTCCAAAAAGCTGAGGGACGAGAATCACGAACGCCGCTCCGAATATGGAGCCCTCGATGGATGCCAGCCCGCCGATAATGACGGCCACAAACAGGGTGACCGATTCCATAAAGGTGAACATGTTGGGCTCGAGGTACCCGGTAAAAAGCCCGTAAAGCCCTCCCTGGACGCCGGTGTAAAAGGAGCTGATACCAAAAGCAATCAGCTTGTAGCGGGTCAGGTTCACACCGATGACCTCAGCCGCAATATCATTGTCGCGGACGGCGATGAATGCGCGGCCCAGAAAAGAGGAGATAATATTATAGGTCACCAGGGTAAAAAACAGGGCGATCAGGAAATAGAAATAATAGTTAAAATTGATTTGCGATAGTCCGAAGGGCGGCGCTAATTTGGTGATAATCAGCCCCATGCGGCCGCCCGAAAGCATCTCGGAATTTACAAAAACTTGATAGACCGCAACCCCGAATCCCAGGGTTGCAATGGCCAGGTAGGGTCCTTTGAGACGCAGGGATGGAATGCCGACCACCAGGCCGAAAAGCCCGGCGCTCACACCGGCCGCTAAAAGACCCAGGGGCCAGGGGATGCCGAAGCGGGCCAGATGTCCGAAGGTGAAGGCGCCGATGGCCAGAAAGGCGGACTGGGCAAAAGAAATCTGACCGGTGTAGCCGATCAGAAGATTTTGTCCCAGAGCGCCGACCGAATAAATAAAGATGACGGTCGCAATGGTAATCCAGGAATCCGAGACATACCAGGGCAGCAGCAGCAGGCCAGCCACCAGAACGCCCACCCAGACGCGGGTCCAGGGCCGGCGGATGAGCTGCAATTCTTCGGCATAACTTTCGATGAGATCCATGTGGTCTTTATCCTCGGTAGAGACTTTCGATCATATCGGCGTAGCGTTTTTCCAAAAAACGCCGTTTGACTTTTTTGGTGGGGGTGACGTCGCCGTCCTCCTCGTAAAATCTTCTGGGCATCAGGGCAAATTTTTTAATGGTTTCGACTCTTGAAAGGGTTTTGTTGACCTTGGCGACCTCGGCATCGATCAGCTTTAATATTTCCGCATTCTGGGTCAAATCGGCAAAGGTCGTAAAAGGGATCCGCCCGTCCTGGGCGAATTTGGTGACATTGTCTTCGTCGATTAAAATCAGGGCGGTTAGAAATTTGCGCCCATCCCCGATTACCACCGCATCCTGGATATAGGAGCTGAACTTCAACTTGTTTTCAATGAAAGCCGGGGTGATGTTTTTGCCGCCGGCGGTGATAATAATATCTTTTTTGCGGTCCAGAATCTTGAGAAAGCCGTCATCCATGGCGCCGACATCGCCGGTGTGAAGCCAGCCGTCGACAATGGTGGCGGCCGTCAGTTCAGGATCCTTGAAATAACCTTTGAAGACGTTCGGTCCTTTGACCAGAACTTCGCCATCTTCCGCGATTTTAACCTCCAGATCCGGAATCGGCTCGCCCACATATCCCCGCCGCGGCCGGTCAAGGCGCTGGACCGCAATGACACCGGTGGATTCGGTTTGACCGTAACCTTCTCTCAAAGGGACCCCCAGGGCGTTATAATAATCAAACAGTTCCGGCGAGGCCGGCGCCGCCCCGCAGACGGCATAGCGCAGGCGCTCGAGTCCCAGTTGCCGCTTTAAATGATACAGGACCAATCCGTAACAGGGCCAGTAAAAAAGACTCCACAGAAAGCGCGCGGTGGTCTTTTTAGGCGAGCGGACGTACTGCAGACCGATGCCGATGCTGAGACGATACAGTTTTCTTTTCAGCAGCGTGGAGTCAGACATGCGAATCTCGATCATCGAAACCAGTTTTTCCCATATGCGGGGGACGTTGGCGAAAACGGTGGGAGATACGGCCCGCAGGTCCTGGCTCAAGGTGTTGATTTTCATAGATATGGGCCAGGGGCAGAAACGAAAGCGTCTCGTCGTTCGGGTAAGCCGCAATCGCCGCTGTAAATGAGCGGGTTAACGTCAGGATATTGTAATGACTGAGCATGGCCCCTTTGGGCCGGCCGGTGGTGCCCGAGGTATAAATGATCATGGCGGTATCTTCGGGATCGATTCCCGCCATGCGTTCGGAAACACATTGCGGATGGGCCTGCAGATACTTGCGGCCCTGCGCCATGAATTCGTCGTAAAAAATGATATTTTCATGGGAAAATCCCCACAGGCCTTTGGGGTCCCAGACGATGACTTTTTTGAGATTGAGCTCCGACTCGACCTGCAGAACCTTGTCGACCTGTTCTTCGTTTTCCACAAAGAGGACCGCAGAATCCGAATGGCCGACAACATAGGCCACCTGTTCGGGCGCATTGGTGGAATAGACGCCGCAGGTCGCGCCGGCGATGGACATGGTTGCCAGATTGCAAATCAGCCATTCCGGCCGGTTGTCTCCCAGGATGGCGACACGGTCTCCGCGCGCAAGTCCCATGGCCAGCAGTCCCGCGGCCGCTTCCCGGACCATTTGCCCGTATTCGTTCCAGGTGATGCGGTTCCAGATGCCGTATTCCTTGCGCCGCAGCGCCACGCGGTCTCCCTGGGCATCCACCTGTTGAAAAAAAAGCGCCGGAAAACTCGATGCCGTTTCCTTCACTACCAGGTCCTCCGTTTTTTATACAGCCGCCATCCTTTGGGGGAAATGGCCTCCTGTCCTACGCCCAGGTATAGTTCCTGCACATCTTCATTTTCCTGCAGGTCTTTGGCCGTTCCTTCGAGCACGATTCTGCCCGTTTCCATGATGTATCCAAAATTGGCGATACTCAGCGCCATTTTGGCATTCTGCTCAATGAGCAGAATGGTGGTGCCGGCCCGGCTTATTTTTAACAGGGCTTCATACACTTCCCGGGCGACCTTGGGTGCCAGTCCCAGGGAGGGTTCATCCAGCATGAGCAGTTTGGGGCGGCAGAGTATCGCCCGGGCCATGGCCAGCATTTGCTGTTCACCCCCGGAAAGGGTTTCGGCCTGCTGCTTGGTGCGCGTTTTGAGGATCGGAAACAATTCGTAGATGAATTCAAAATCATCCTTTATTTCCTTGTCTTTGCGCCCCCAGCAGCCCAGATCCAGATTCTCTTTGACGCTGAGTTCCCTGAAAAGACCGCGGTCTTCCGGTACATAAACCACGCCCAGGCGTGAGATATGCTCCGGCGGCAGGCGGTGGATGCGCTTTCCCATAAATTCGATTGACCCTTTATTGGGCTGGTCTTTGAGAAGCCCGGCAATTGTTTTGAGCAGCGTGGTTTTGCCGGCCCCGTTGGGCCCCAGAACGGCAAAGATCTCCTTTTCCTTCACCTCCAGGGACAGGCCGTGCAGCGCATATATGCGGTCATAGTAAAGGGTCTCGATACTGGCAATTTTGAGTAAAGCGCTCATAATATGCTTTCATCCGAAATGCGGATTGACAGATTGTTTTTTATTCCACACGCTGCATTCCCCATTTCTAATCTTCTCCCAAATACGCCTGTATCACCTCAGGCGTTTGTTGCACCGCCTGCGGGGTGCCCTGGGCAATTTTGACGCCGTAATCCAGGGCGATCATACGGTCCGCCAGCCTGGAGGCGATCCTGAGATCGTGTTCCACCAGGAGAATGGCGACCTTGTATCTGCCGTGGATCTCCGTAATCCGGTAAGCCGTCTCTTCCTTTTCTTCGGAGGTCAGGCCGGCAATGGGTTCATCCAGCATCAGCAGGCGGGGATCCGTAGCTAAAGCGCGGCCCAGCTCGATGCGTTTTTGAACACCATAGGGGCAGTCGGAAACTCGGGCCTGGCGATATGGCTGAAGATCGAGAAACTCGATGATCTCCTCCGCCAGCTTGCGGTGTCTCAGTTCTTCTTTCCGTATTCGCAGAAATGCGTATAAAGGATTTTTGCGGAAATGGATGTGCCGGCCCAGAAGCAGGTTGTCCAGGACGGTCATATGAAGGAATAGCCTTAGATTTTGAAACGTGCGGGCAACACCCCTCTGGGCAACGGCGTCGGGGGAAAGCCCCAGCAGGGTTCCCCCCTCAAAATTAACCTGACCCTCGTCCGGTTTATATACGCCCGAGATACAGTTGAAAAGGGTTGTTTTGCCCGAACCGTTCGGCCCGATCACCGCCAGAATTTCCTGCGGTTCAACCTCCAGGTTGACCTCGGATAGGGCCGTTATGCCCCCGAAGCGGATAGACAGATCATCTACTTGCAGCAAAGACATCAGCTTTTAAAACCTGGGCGGATAGATGATGAAGTCCGTAACGGGCTTGTGCTTCCCTTTCTGGGCATTTGCCAGGCGTGAGCCGTTGAGCCCGTGACGGCGGTTGGGCCCGTAGGTTACCACGCCGCCCCCCGCCGGGGCCTGCCAGCGCTGGATGCTTTCCATGCCCTTGATCATCGAATCCGTTGTTAAATTTCGGCCGGCCCGCCTGAGACCCTCCACCAGATGCATCATGGAGGCAGCGCCGAAAACGGCAAAGTTATCCGATGGAATCTTGGAATTGACCTTCTTTATTTGCGCCAGCGCGCCATCGGTTTCCGGATCGTAGCCAATCGCGCCCAGATGTGCCGGCAGGGCGGGAAAGACACCTTCCCATAGCTCTCCAACCAATTTGTACAGAATGGGGTCGCCCAGTGGAAAGGAGGTCATGATCTTGGGTCGATAGCCGACTTTGGCGGTTTCTTTGATGATGTTGGCCCCGTGAGTCGGAGAAGGGTAGAGGATAAGGGTGTCCGCCCCCGACTGCTTCAGCTTGAGCGCATGGGTGCTCACCGCGCGGTCCGTGACCTCATAGGGGACCGCGGCTGCCAGTTCGGCCTTGCCGGCCAGCTTGGCCGCAGCTTTCTTTACGCCGGCCAGCCCCAGTTTCCCGTAGTCGTCATTCTGATAAAAGACGGCCAACTTTTTGCTGCCCTGCCACTCAACGGCGAATTCGGTCAGCCACTCGCCCTCGTCTTCATAGTCCGGATAGGCGATAAATACATATCGCAGCTTTTCTTTGGGCCATTCCAGCCACATGCGGGTGTTTCCGTATGCATTGATCAACAGGACCTTGTTTTCCGGGAAAAAGTCCCGGGTCGTGTGGACCACCGCGGTGCCGAGCAGTCCGCAGACGGCAAAAATTTTGCCCTTCATCTCCTGTAGGTTGGCCAGCGCTCTGGCGGGGTTGTAGCCGTCATCTTTTAAGATGACTTTGATTTTGCGCCCGTGGATTCCTCCCTGGGCATTAATATGGTCCGCCCAGGCTTTGGCGCCCAGACCGGTGCTGCCCCACAGGGCCGCGGGTCCGGAAAGCGGCGTGGTTATGCCGACGACCACCTCGGTGTCGGTCACACCCGCGACCTCTGGAGCGGCCGCAACCATAGATGGAACCGCCAGGATAAATGCCAGCAGAAGTCCGATACCCAACAATTTCTTCTTCATGGATGCCTCCCTTCGATGAGTAAAAAAGTTAAATCCTGCAACACCTCCAAGCCGGGCCTTATTTTATATTTCGGTGTTGCCTCCCGGCAGCATTTTTTTGCTCTCACAGGATAATGGCAGGCGCCGGCTGACTTAAATCGTACCCCGTGTTCGCTCGCAAACCGGGTTTGGATCACTGATAATATATATTCAATTTTTTAAATGATTCACATTAGGAGAATGTTATTCATTTGTCAATTTAAAACGTATTATCCGATTAACTTCGTGATTTGATGCCTGGAATTTGGGAACCTTGTTATATTTCATAAAATCCTGATATGCTTGCGGCACTAAAAGCCTTGACATTGTATACGGGCTTGACTATATAAAGACCGGTCGGTATAAAATATATAAAAAGGAGAATCATGCCTGCAAAAGGTGACCACACACGCCGGGACATCATGGAAAAATCCCTGCAGCTTTTTTGTGTCAAAGGTTATTACAACACTTCGATCAATGATATCCTCAAAGCCACCGGTTTGACCAAGGGGGGGCTGTACGGGCATTTTGCGAGCAAAGCAGATATCTGGTATGCGGTTTATGATGAGGCATTAACGATCTGGAAGGCGGTTATATTTAAGGGTATTGAACCCGGGTCCAATCCCCTGATACGGATTCGAACCCTCATCGAGAACGATATTCGAAACAAGCTTGGAAACAACATTTTTGGAGGCGGCTGCTTTTTCCACAGCATGCTGGTCGAGCTGTCCGGTCAATCAGATGCCATGTGTGAACGCCTTTTACAGGGTTTTACCCAGCTGGCCGGATTGCTGTGTGCCTGGCTGGAACAGGCCGATCAACAGGGGATGCTCAAAGCGGATTTGAATTTTAAGGAGATTGCCAACCATATCATTATTTCTTTAAACGGCGCCGCCGCCTTATATGCCTCCAGCCGTGACCCCGCCATTCTGGATCAAACCGTCAATCAGCTGCGCTTTTATATCCGTCAGTTAGAAAAATAAAGGATTTTTAAACAGATATAAATTCTTTTATTCATAAAAATACCGACCGGTCTTTATATTTATTGGCCACCTGTTGTTGCCCTTCAGTGTTCGTATTTATGATAACCGTTCTCCATTATTCATTTCCGGCCACATTAAATTCTAAAGTTCCTCCCGACACCAGCCGAAAACTTAGAGTGAACCCCGGATCCATTCTGTCCGCAATCTGCTTGTTTTAGCCGCCTGCAATCATAGCGGTCCGAAAAAAATAATAAATCCTTTAGAAATAGAAAATTTGTAGATGAATCCTCAACCATTTTTAAACCGACTGACGTTACGCATGCGATACCTGCCGGGAGTCATGATTTTCACCGTCTTTATACTGACGGCCAATCCGGGGTGGTGCGAATACAAAAGTATGGGCGACCGGGTAGTTTCCATGCTGAAGTATTCGGCCGGTGTCTTTAGCGCCTTTATGATTCACGAAGGCGCCCATCTGGTGGCTGCGGAAGCCACCGGGACCCATATCGACTGGGAGCTGGGAAACTATAATCAACCGCTTGCCTATACGGAAGAGGCCAGCAGTGACAGCGATGGATTGATCCTGAATTCTGCAGGCCTGGTGGCTCAAACGCTGGGATCGGAAATCATTCTTCAGGTTGACCGTATTGATAAAAATGATGATTTCGTCCGCGGCATGATGCACTGGAACATCTTAAATCCCATCTTTTACGCTCTTGATTATTGGTTTATTCATATAACAAATGATGAAACCGCAGATGGTTATCAGGGAGACATTCAGGGTATAGAGCATTATTCCGATGAGAAAACGGCAAATATGTTTGCCGCCTCCATGGTGGCGATTGCCGGTATTCAGGGATACCGTTTCCTTAAAACACAGGACTGGGCTCCGGACTGGCTCAAGGATGAAGCCCAAAACCTAAACTTTGCGCCGGTAAAATCCGGCGGATTTTCGTTTAATTACACCATCAATTTCTAGAACCCATCTTGCGGGCCAGCCCATATTAAAGTTTTCAGGCGATTTGGACGATATTTGTAATAGGGACAAAAAGTCAGTTGACGAATTAAAGTCGCGTCTGCTGATTTCCCAATTCGGATTCCGGGAGACGCAACATGAAAAAATTACCCATCATCGTGGCAATCATCTTACTGCCCTCCATTGCGCTGGCCACTTTTTCTATTCAGTTTGACAATACCACCGATCAAAAATTGTTTTACTCGCTTTACTGGATCGACCACAACTACGATTGGCCCCATCCGTTTAACATGGCAGGCGGCGAACTTGGCGCACAGCAAAAGATCGATCTTAAAGTCCGGCCCAAAAACGGAAAGTACTATGTCATCTGGAGCGATAGGGGTGAATGGCAAAATAAGGTGATGTTGAACGTAAATGCCGGTGTTACTTCGGTAAAAGTGACGCCTGTAAAAAGTAATATGCAATAATAAGGGGAGAAACTTCTTAATATATTCGTTACGGCAAATGCATTTGGCCGTTGCGTGTTCAAGGAAATACCCGACAAGGCATTAGAAAAGGGAATCCGCCCACGGCGGATTCCCTTTTTTCTATTCACGAACAATCTGGACCAGGCAGGTGTTGCTGGGGAAGGCGCCGCCGGGGGACATCGCGTCTTTGGTGAGGACATTGACGCAGCCGCCGTTGTCGACACCATCGGCATCCGGCTGAAACCAGGCGCCGGCATCCAGGCTAACCACGCCCGGCATGATTCGATCGGTGACCCTTGCCGTCGCTCGCAGGCGGCCGCGGTCATTATATACGATTACCCGGTCGCCGGCTGAAATGCGGCGGGCAGCGGCATCCGCCGTGTTTAACCAGACGCGATCATCCGCTTTTTCTTTGAGCCGGGGGATATTGTCAAACTGGGAATTGACCCGGGTTTTGGCATGCGGGCTGACCAGCTGCAGGGGGTATTTGGCAATAAGCGCATCATCCGGGCCTTCCCAGGGCGGTATATATTGAGGGATGGACGGGAGCCGGGGATGGTTCATCTGCGCAATTTTGTGACTGAATATTTCGATTTTACCGGACGGGGTTGGGAATGGATGCGCTTTGGGATCCTGAATCTGATCTTGAAATGCCACCCGGGGCGCTTCGAATTCCACCCGATGAACGCCGATTTTCTTAAATTTTTCGCGGTCGGGAAAACCCGGGGTGGCGTCCAAAAACGCCTCCAACCATTGCGCGTTGGTCCTGTCATTGTACCCCTTGACATCCAGGCGCCGTGCCAGATCCGTAAAAATATCCAGATCCGAGCGGGTTTCGGGTAAAGGATCGATGACTTTGTTAATGTAGATGCAATAGGGGCCGCCCAGCCAGGGCTGACCGATATCTTCCTGCTCCAGATAATGGCTGATCGGCAGCACAAGATCGGCAAAACGGGCCGTTGGCGTTAAAAACAGGTCGTGAACCACGATAAACTCGGGCTTCTTTAAGGCTGCGATGCCCTTGTTCACATTTAAGAACTGATTCAAGAGATTGCAGCCCACGATGTAGAGCAATTTAATATCCGCAGCAAAACCACCGGAAGTACCCTCCAGCAGGGCATCATAAATATCCGTTACGTGGATCGTCGGGTTGTCTCTGGGCGGAACGGGGAAGGTTTGGGCCAGAGCGCCCAGCTCCATGCGGTCGGTGCCGCCGGCCACGTGGCCGCCGGGCACGCCGATATTGGCTGTCATGGCCGCCAGGGTAATCGCGGCGCGATGAAACTGTTCGCCAAAGGCGCTGCGGCCGGGTGCCCATCCGGCATACAGTGCCGCCGGTTTTGAGGTGGCGTATTCCCGGGACAGCTGGATGATGTCCGCGGCGGGCACCCCCGTTATCGGCGATGCCCAATCAGGGTCTTTGGGAATTCCGTCCGCGCTGCCCGTGACATAGGCCTTAAATTCATCGAATCCAAAGGTGTGGGTTGCCACAAAGTCCTGATCGTAAAGTGCTTCTGCGATCATAACGTAGGCCATGGCAAGCATCAAAGCGGTATCGGTGCCCGGCTTGACGGCAATCCATTTTTGGGCCAGTTCTTGGGCCGAAGGGCTCAGGCGCGGGTCGACGGCGATAATTCTGGCACCTTTTTTCTTGGCCTCTGCAAGATAGGTGCAGGTATAGGGTCGAAAGCGGGAAACCAGCGGGTCCCAGCCCCACAAAATAATGAGCTTGGAAAGGAGCAAATTGTCCCGGCTGTTGGCGGTAAACATGGTTCCAAGGGTGGTGTCGCTTGCAAATTTGCCGGCCTCCAGAGACGTGCTGCCCCAGATGCTGGTGCATCCGCCGAAAAGGTTAAAAAAGCGACGGGCGGTTTTGGTGGTGTCGTGCAGGGCACCTTCGTTGCCGAAGTAATCCATCAGAAGCGTCGCATGGGGCCCGTAGCTTTCTTTTATCTGTTTTAATTTTTGGGCGATCGTGTTAAGGGCTTCATCCCAGGATATAGGTTTAAATTCTCCCAGGCCGCGTTCACCGATCCTTTTTAAAGGCTTCGTCAGGCGATCCGGAGCGTAGACCACCTCTTTCTGGGAAAGGCCGCGGAGACATGCCTTTAACGCCGGTGCGCTCCCGCTGTCGGTGCGGATGCGGGTGATTTTACCATCGGCAACATGTACCTTTAAGAGGCACCGGCCCCCGCAATCAAAGGAGCAGGTGGTGGTGATGACCCGTTCATTTTTTTCTTTTGTTGATGCTTTTTTTGCAGACATTATGATACTCTTTTTGCTTTTAAACACTTTGTAATGATTGGTTTTACCACAGAGCGCACCGAGCCCACAGCGTTTTAAAAATCACCCTGTGTGCTCTGCGAGCTCCGTGGTGAATGATAGCCGTTTTTTGTTCCGGTTTATATACACAATCTAAACCCGGTACGCCACCCGAATTTTTCGATTACATGAAAGCGTTTGCGCGTTACTACCCGATTATTGATGACATCAAGGCCTTTGAGGAAGCCGTCGGTCCGCCTCAGCCGCTGTTTGTGTGGACCAACACCCTGAGGACCACCCCCCGGCAACTGGTCGATGTCCTCGAGCAGGACGGCTATGAGCTGACGCCGCTGCCCTGGCATCCCCAGGCGTTCCGGGTCAGGCGCCGCGACGAAGGTGGCAGTGAAAGACTGGGCCGTCACTGGGCCTATCTGGCCGGATGGTTTCATATCCAGGAGGCCAGCTCGATGATACCGGCGCTGTTGCTTGACCCCCGTCCCGGAGAGCGTATTCTGGATCTTTGCGCTGCGCCCGGCAACAAGACGGCGCTGATGGCCCAGGCCCTGGAGAACCGGGGTACGGTCGTCGCCAACGATGTGTTCTGGGATCGCTTACGGCCCCTGCGTTCGGCCATCGACCGCCTGGGCTTGCTCAATGTCAGTGTTACCTGCCACGACGGCACTTCCTACCCGAAACGTGCCGGGCAGTTTGACCGCGTCCTGGTGGATGTCCCCTGCAGCTGTGAAGGCACCACCCGCCGCTTTCCACGACTGTTGAAGCGACCGCCCACACGCCCCACGGCGCGCCGCTTTAAAAAACAGCAATTGCTGCTCCAAACGGCGATTCGCCGCTGCCGCCAGGGCGGTCGAATTCTATACAGCACCTGCACCTATGCGCCCGAAGAAAACGAGGCCGTGGTAAATGCCGTTCTCGGCGAGATGCCCGATAAGGTGTGTATTTTACCGGTCGGACTGCCGGGGCTCAAGACCGCCCCGGGTCTGACCGCCTGGGGAGGTGAATCTTTTCAGGACGATCTTGAGAACAGCATCCGAATCTGGCCGCATTTAAATGACAGCGGCGGATTTTATATTGCTTTGCTGGAAAAGATCGGCAGCGATTCCACAAAAGCGATTGAAACCCCTCAAGTCAAGCAGCCTGACTTTCGGCCGGCTTCCGGCAGCACCCAGCAGATATTTAATGCGGCCGACACGATGTTTGAAATCCTGAACGAACGCTTCGGCATCGAGCCTGCCGCCTTTGATGGTTTGCAGCTGTTAAAAAAAAGCGGACGGGATATCTATGCCGCGGCCGGTGATCATCGACCTCCCCAATTGGCCGACTGCATCAGTGGGTTGCCGCTGTTTCATATGCACTCCCGGCTTCCCAAGCCAACTACCTCTTGCGCGACCGCTTTCGGCCCAATGGCCGAGCGTAACGTGGTTGATGCCTCCAAAGGCCAGCTGCAGAACTACCTCGCGCGCCGGCCGTTTGCCCTAAAAAAAGACCAGGTCAACGCCTGCGACGCTAGTTCCGGCTACGTTCTGGTGCGATTCAAAAATGCGGTGATGGGGGTCGGGTATTATGATAAAAGCGAGGGAGCGGTGGCCAGTCTTTTTCCCAAGAGCAGGGCACGCGGTTGATCATTTTTCAGATAACAGATGACAGAAGTCAGATGACAGCCTGCGACGAGCTCGGCCGAGTCGAAAAAAGGGACATTCTGCTCCTTGTCATCTGTCCTCTGTTTTCTGTTCTCTGTCCTCTGCGTATTCCTTAGATATCGTACGACAGCGGCTCAAAGCGTGTCTGAATTTCACCGCCCGCTCCTTTGTTTACGACGATCAGCCCGCAAAAATTTTCATCGTCGGTTTCGGTGAAATCCGCGCGGTAATGATACGGCGGAAAACGCGTTTCCTTGCGGGCCCGTGCGGCGGTGGCGGTGATCTTGGCCACCTGCTGGATGTTCATGGCCTCATGCACCCGCATGAGCTCATGCAAATTATCGGCTTTGAGGTCTTCGCGGGCGGCATCCAATCCGCCGAGTTTTTGCAGGGCCGCCTTTAGACTGTTTTCGGTCTTAACGGGACCGAAATGATCGGTGGTGATATTACGGACGATGTCTTCAAACTCCCAGTAGGACATTCCGGATTTCTTTTCCAGCGGTTTGAAAATCCGATATTTTTCAGCCTTTATTTTCTTGTCATCAAGGGGCCGCAGCTGTTTGGCCAGTCGGGCATACTCAGCGGCGTTTTTGCCGGCCGCGTAGCCGCCTGCGACACCCATATGCAGGCAGCCCATCTGGTCGGAAGAATCTCCGGCGGCAAATAAGCCCGGTATATTGGAAGCGCACCTTTCGTCGATTTTGATCCCGCTGCCGCACTGTTCGGAAGGACGCGCCTGCATAGGCTCGGAAACCGTCATCTCGATCATGGTGCCTTCCAGATTGTATCCCTTCTTAATAAAAAAGTCAGGCAGGGTATCTTTGTCATATCCCAAAGTCGTGAACAGATGCTCGCGTTCTTTTTCCTTTAAATGGCTGCAGTCCATGTAGATGGGGCCGCGACCCTCTTTCAGTTCCTGAAGGGCGCCCCAGACCATATAATTGCGGGGCGCACGGTCGCCCATGGGGTGAACGTTCTGCATAAAATTCTCCCCCAGAGAGTTGATCAGGCGGGACCCCATCCCGAAAAAAGCATTGAAACCCGGGGCGCTGAATCCTTTGGGCACGATGGTCATGCGCGTATATTCCATATTGGCGAGCTCAACATCGGCATCGAATGCCTGACGGTGCAGGTCCCCGGTGCAGGCCGGGCAGTACCAGAGGTTAAAGGGGTTTCCGGTCTGGGAACGATACATTCGGTTGGTATTCCCGGTGGAAATAATAACGGCTTTGGCTCGAATCTGGTAAAAATCACCGCTGCGGATGTCATATCCGGTAAACCCCGCCATTTCTCCTTCATGCAAAAACAGATTGGTGACCTGGACGCGGTCTAGCACCCGGCAGCCCCGTCTGCGGACCTCCTCAGCCATTTTGGGTTTAAGCATTTTGCCATTGAAGTTGATGGCATAGGGACCGGGCATCCCCAGGGCCTGGGTGCGGTAAAATTTACCGGTGCCCGCATCCCGCAGGGGAATTCCGATTTGTTCAACCCTTTCGATGGCGGCTTTCATCTCTTCGCAACAAACCGCCTCGTGAACCTTTAAATTGACCGCTCCTTTGGCCAGACCGCCGACATATTTCAGCCAGGCTTCCCGGGTATCCCAATCTTCACCGCTCTCCAGGAAAGCATGGAAATGGTCGATGCCGCCAGCAATAGCACCGCTGCGGTTGATATTGGCTTTTTCGACCACCAGAACCTTAAGACCCAATTCAGCGGCTGCCATGGCCGAATTTACACCGGCCGTACCACCACCGATTATGGCAACATCGGCCTCAATTCGGTAATCCTGTCCTGACTGCATTTTGATCTCCTTATTTTGGTCGTCTTTCGGGCATTTTTATTCCCCGAAACAAAAATGGGTTAAACACTGAGCATCATTGGCGGGAATTCGATCGTAACCGCCCCCGTCGGGCAGTCCTGACGGCAGGCGCCGCAGTGCCAGCATTCATAAGGGTAGCGAACGTCAAGCACATCATCTTCCAGGTAAAGCACGTCTAAAGGGCAGTGCTCATCGCAAATGCCACAGGCATTGCATTTTTCGTGATCGATTACAGGGGGCATGGCATAACTCCTTACATATGTGTGGTATATTTGAGTACAGTTGAATTCATAAAAAAAACATGGTGTCTATAATGTCCGATAGCAGAAGACAGAAGTCAGATGACAGAAAACAGAGACAGCCTGCCCTTTGTCATCTGTTTTCTGTGTTCTGTCCTCTGTATACTCCTGACACTCCAATTAAGACCTTAATCTGTGAATCATTAGAGCGGCGCAACTCTATATTTACTTACTAATTATATTTAAGAGCGCCTGGCGCTTTTCGTTTCGAACGACATCAAGCGCTCTATCTAGCGCGGGTTTGACTTGATCCGGGTGGTCCACGCATTCACCGTATCCGCCAAACGCCTCGCAGATTTTTTCATAAGCGGCCTCCGGCGCCAGGTCGCTGAGCGGGAAATTGTTCGTGCTTGCGGCCCAGCCGTCCGGGTGAAGCGCACGGGTTCCGCGCCGTACAGCCTCCCATCTCTGATTGTTATTGACGACAATCAGAATCGGCAGCTGATGCATGGCAGAAACCGCATGGCACGCGCTGGGGACGCCGAATAAATAGGAGCCGTCTCCGACTGTGGCGATGATGGTATCATCCGGACTTGCCAGTTTGGCGCCCAGAGCTGCTCCCAGCCCCCACCCTAAGTAGCCGGCATGGGGCGAACAAAAATAGCGACCGGCAAGTAGATTGGGCTGCTCTCGCATTGAGTTGTCGTATTCGTTGACGACAATGGTGTCGGATCCCAGGCACTGATTAATGTTGTGAGCAACCCAGGATATATCAATGGGCACATCGCTGGCGGCATTTTGCGCTTTCTGTTGCAGTTTGTGACGTAGGCTGTCATGAATTTCCTGCAGCTTTTTTTCTCTGGCCGCAAGGCGCTTCTCGTTTAGCCCTTGTCGCTTCAAGCTCCGGCTGATTTCAGAAAGCGTTAAAACAGGATCTCCCTGTAGCGTCAGATCCGAATGAAATCCACGAATCGGATAGTCCCCGTAAAGCGGGTCAACGCCCACCTGAATGATGGGGGTCATTTCTTGCGGTTCTATCTGATTCGGATACCAGGGGACGTCGCACTCCACAGTAAGAATCAAATCTGCCAGGGGAATGAGCGTATGCGGAAAAAACCCTAAATGGCAGGGATGATCCAGAGGCAGGTTCATGAAATCGGGGTTAAAGGAAACCACGCCAATCTTGGCGCTTTCGGCCAGTTCCGCCAGGGCCTCAACCGCCGCACGCGCCCGCCCTAATGATGAGGTGATTATGAGTGGAAAATCGGCTTGCCGTAAAAGCCGGGCGGCATCCTCGATCTTTTGGGCGTCGGGCTGAAACCGCGGTAAATCATAACGCTGTCGGGCGCGGAAGCTTCCGGCGCTAAAAGGCGCTGCCATGACCTCCAGCGGGAGGGTTAAATAAACGGGGCCGCGCGGCTCACACATCGCAACCGCTAACGCGCGGTCGATGACGGTTTCGAGTTGATCGCTGCGGCGGAGCTCATAGTCCCATTTTACGTATTCGCGCAGCATGCCGGCCTGATCAAATGATTCCTGGCCCCAGTGGATGAAAACGCGCCGTGATGCCGAATCTCCGGCTTCGGTAATCGGGGTGCGCCCGGCGCTGAACAGCATGGGAACCCGGCCTTTGCTGGCTGCCATCAGCGCCCCCAGGCCGTTGGCGGTGCCGACACCGACGTGGACCATGGCCACCTGGGGTTTTCCGGAAATCATATAATACCCATAGGCCATGCTGACCAGCGGTGTTTCATGGGGAACGGCTATCGGTTGCGGGCAGGTTTTTCCCTGGGACTGGCGCAGGGCGAATGCATCCACGATACTGGCAAAATCGGTGCCCGAATTGCCAAAAAAATATTCGATGCCCCGTGATTCAAGCAATTCAAGATAAGCCTGAGCGGTGGTCTCGAAGCCGGCTCCGACGCTTTTTGTCCGATCCGTTGATAGTTTATCCATACCCATATTTTTCAGACCTGTATTTTGCCAGACTGCCGGAAACAAGGTGGACAGTCGGGGCTTTTTTCACCTGGAATGCTGACGGCCTAAGGGTTTTCAGGACACAGGCATTGCAGGGTCATGCAGCGGCGGCGTTATCTGGCCCCCTAAATCCCGATTTTCTGATCTGCAGGATAATCACCGTGCCGACACTGAGCAACCCGATCAGATCGGTTGCCCATCCGGGTTTGATCAATAGTAAAGCCGCTGCAAACAGCAATATTCTTTCATGAAACGAAGCGGCCCTGTAAAAGTAACCTATTATGCTGGCCCCCAGGCAGATTACCCCGATTACAGAAGTCAGAGCAGCAAATAAGATGTTCACCACAGATCCCATTAATAGCAGCGAATTGTTATAGACAAACATATAGGGAAGCAGGAAACCGGCAAGGGCGAAGGTCCATGCGGTCCATCCCGTCTTCATGGGATCTGCTTTGGCGATGGCCGCGCCGGCATAAGCGGCGAAAGAGACCGGCGGAGTAACCATGCACAGCATCCCGAAATAAAAGATGTAAAGATGGGCCGCCATGGGAGTCAAGCCCAAATCAATCAACGAAGGGGCGACGGTTGCGGCCAGCAGAACGTAACAGACCACTGTGGGAAGGCCCATTCCAAAAAGGATCGATGCCAGCATGACGATGGGAAGGGCGAGGAGCAAAGATCCGGCGGAAATGGCGATGACAAGAGCAGTGATTTTGCCGCCCATACCCGTTAACAGAACCACTCCGATAACGATGCCGGCCGTGGCACAGGCGCCTACAACCATGACACAGTTGTATCCTGTCTTGGTCATGGCATCAAATATCTTGGATGGCACCATCCTGGATTCCTTTCGGAGAAAGCTTATGATCACAGTGGCCAGCAGGGAAAAGAGAACAGCCACCCTGGGGGAGTAACCATAGACTAAAATTCCGATCAAAACGATCAACGGAATTGTGAACATCCATTTGTCGCGGAGTACTAACTTTAATGAGGGGATTTCACTTTCTTTCAGGCCCTGAATCCCGATTTTCAAAGAGTAAAAATGGACCACGCTGTAAATCGCCAGGAAATAGAGAATCGCCGGGATAACGGCAGCCTTGCAAACTTCAATATACGGAACCCCTAAATATTCCGCCATGATAAAGGCAGCCGCGCCCATCACTGGAGGCATGAGCTGGCCGCCGGTGGAGGCCGTGGCTTCAACGGCCCCGGCCACATGAGGCTCGAAACCGATGCGTTTCATCAGGGGAATGGTCAGAGATCCTGTGGTAACTGTATTGGCGACGGCGCTGCCCGAGATGGTCCCCATCATACCGCTGACCGCGACCGAGACCTTGGCCGGTCCCCCCCTCAGCTTCCCGAAGATCGCGCTCGCCAGGTCGACGAAAAAAGCTGTTCCGCCGCAGGTTTCGTAAAAAGCCCCGAAGGCGATAAAGAGATAGATAAAATAGGTCGTGATCCTCATGGGAACACCAAACAGCCCGTTTTTCGACATAAAAAGGGTGGTGGCAATTCTCTCCAGATCATAGCCTCTGTGGGAGAAGGGCGCGGGCAGGTACTGTCCGAAAAAACAATAGCCCAGAAAGGCGAAGGCGATAATGAGCAGGGGCCACCCGACGACACGGCGGGTCATCTCAAAGATGAGCACAATAGTGACGATGCCGAAAAAAAGATCCCAGTTGGTCGGTTCCCCTACGCGAAAGATAAACTCCCAGTAGTCAAAATAGATATAGATCGCGGCCGAAAAACCGAGCGCGGCCAGTATGAGATCAACGATAAGAAGGGGCAAGGAACCCGCCTTCTTTGGATGAAGGGGATGATGCACAAAGCACACAGCAAGGGAAAATGCGAGGAAAAGGCTTAAAAGTTGCAATTCCTGCAAGGCCATGGTGGCCAGGGCGTAAATCACAAAAATCGAACAACATACGGCCACCCATTTACCGATGACTGAACGGGCCTTTGCGATCCCTTTCTCGCCCCCTTTTGCCTCTGTCATTATCCCCTCCTCTTAAAGTCCTACATTACTTCCACAGCCCGGCATCCTTGAAATACTTAATTGAGCCCGGATGAAACGGATTGCCCAATTCGGAAGCGCACCACTCCGGGCTGAGGGCCTTGGCAGGCGCAAAAATTTTGGAGACACAGTCGATATTTTCAATGATGGCCTTGGCCAGCTTATAAACGTCCTCATCAGGTGTATCCGCGTGGGTGACAAGCTGCATCCCGTTATCGATCGTCTGAACTTCATAATCCACACCTTTAAAGTAGTTGGGCGGATAGTTGAAAGCGCCAAAATAGGGATGACCGGCTGTGTATTCTTTCCGATCCGCCTCCTGCCAGGAAATAATCCTGATATCATGGGTGGCCGTGACCATCTTGGCCAATCCATCTGTCAGGAAGGAGACATCAACTTTTCCATCTTTTAATAAAGTGGCCAGTTCGCCGGTTGCCGAAAAGAAGGGTTTGATATCTTTCTTGTAATCGATCCCGTGTGCCGCCAGTTGCATTCTTGACATGACACCGATCCCGCCGGTGCCGACCCCCGCCTTGTGCCCTTTGATGTCCCGAATGGTTTTGATGTCTTTGTTGCCCTTCAAGACTGTCCAGATATTGCCATTGGGCAGCAGTCGCACGACCACTCGCATATCGACAGCCCCGCCCTTCTCGAACATCCTGATCCCATTTCTGGCGAAATATCCGATCATCGGAGAAATCACCGCCAATTGCATTTTCTTTTTCTGGATAAGGCGAAGGTTTTCAACGGACCCTTCTGTGAACTCGGCGGTGACATTGAATTCCGGCAGTGCCTGATTGATACACTGTGCAACCGGAGCCCCGACATTGTAAAAAAAGCCGCCGACAGATGCTGTGCCCATGGAAAACTGCTTGACCTCCGCATAGGCGCTACCCGACTGAAGAATTGTGCTCTGAAGAAATAGTGAGCCAATCAAGATTGCGAAACCGATCAACAAAATTTTTCTCATTTTTGCCTCCTTTGTGAATAAAATTTCATCATTAGCCGGTATTTTTGCCGGCAAACGGTTGGAGCCGATTTTTTACCTCTTGCAAGTGGTTTTCAAGGGTATCGACCGCTCTATCCAAATTTTTTTCGACAATCGCACTCAAAATTTCGTTATGATAGGCAAGCGTGTTTTTTGATTGAATGATATTTTCGTTATACCATTGTTCCCTGTTCGAAAATTCTGACTCTGGGCCCAGCTGACTCATAAAATGTCTTACCGCAGTGGTGACCGCCTCGACAACGATGACAAATAAATGGTTTTTCGAAGCCCGGGCCAGCAGGTTATGGAATTCAATGTTTTCATCAATGACATTGATGTTGGATTCTATTTTTTTCGACGCATCCTCAACATTTTCTTGAAGACATTTTATGTCCGCTTGGTCGGCGTTTTCGATCGCATATTTCAGAACGGTTTTCTCGATTTCGAATCGCGCGACCGTTAGCTCCTCAATGGTGATTTTTTCAAGCTGAAATGCATCTAAAAACAGCTTGCTGATCCTATTGGAAATGGTGTCCTTAATGACCGCGCCACCGCCGCCCCCCTTCTGGATGGCAATGAAACCGGAGAGCTCCAGAATTCGCAGTGCTTCACGGATGGATTGCCGACCGACATTAAACTGCTGGGCGAGTTCGGTTTCTGGCAGGAGCTTGTCACCGGGCTTAAATACGCCATCGAAGATAAGCTTTTTGATCTGATCCGAGACTTCCTCAAATGTTCGGGAGCCTTTGATAGGTGTAAACACTGCTTTGGATTCGGATGACATGTGAGGCCTTTTCAGAGTCTGATTGTCAGACTTTCGATTCCTATAAATAATGAAATCGGTAAGGTGTCAAGAAAAAAGGTGACGTTCGCGCTTTCCAAGGCGAATCAAGAAGCGAGAGCCAAAAAGCAGCCTAAAGCGGGACACTGTGTAAGATCTGAGCCGCTATCTCGACTAAAGCGATAATATTTCGACGTATCGATAAATAATGCTTATATTGGGCCTTGCATGAAAGTGCAGGTTTCAACTCGATAATTCAGTGGAGGTTACGATGAAATCTATTTTTCTTATAGCCATTATTCTCCTGATAGGCCTGGTCCTATTTGGATTTCAAAAATCGAACAATAAACAGGATGAAAAGAGTTCCATGATGAAAGCAGACCCCGAAAATTTAAAAACAGCAACCTTTGCCGGCGGCTGTTTCTGGTGTGTGGAATCTGATTTTGAAAAAGTTGACGGTGTGGTTGAGGCCGTATCAGGCTATACCGGCGGCCATAAGCCGAATCCGACCTATAAAGAGGTTTCCGCCGGTGGAACCGGCCATACCGAAGCGGTTCAGGTGCACTATGATCCGGCTAAAATCACCTATAAAGAGTTGCTGGATGTTTTCTGGCGCCACGTGGATCCCACCGATGCCGACGGCCAATTCGTTGATCGCGGATCCCAGTATCGGCCGGCGATTTTTTACCATAACGAAGAGCAAAAGCGCATCGCCGAGGAATCCAAAGCGGAACTGGAGAAATCCGGCCGGTTTTCGAAGCCGATTGCCACTGAAATTGTCCCGCTTTCCGAATTTTATACCGCCGAAGACTATCACCAGGATTATTATGAAAGGAACCCCCTGCGGTATAAATATTACCGCTATGGTTCCGGCCGCGACCAGTTCCTCGAGAACACATGGGCATCTGAAGCCAAACCAACATCTCAAGCGATGAATCCCGGGGGCAATTCCAAATATTCAAAACCCCCTGATGATGTGCTCAAAAAGAAATTATCACCCATGCAATACAAGGTGACCCAGGAAGACGGTACCGAGCCGCCGTTTCGAAACGCCTATCACGATAACAAAAAAACGGGCATTTACGTGGATATCGTTTCCGGTGAGCCGCTGTTTGCCTCGGTGGATAAATTTGATTCCGGAACCGGCTGGCCCAGTTTTACCAAGCCCCTGGTGCCCGAGAATATCGTGGAGCACGAAGACCGTAAATTTTTCATGGTGCGAACCGAGGTGCGCAGCAAACACGGCGACTCGCATCTGGGGCATGTATTTCCGGACGGACCGCCGCCCACCGGGCTCAGGTACTGCATCAATTCCGCTTCCCTGAAATTTATTCCCAAAGAAGATTTGGAAAAGGAAGGGTATTCGGAATATTCAAGCCTGTTTGAAGCCACGCAGACAGCGGATTAATGTTGTGCACGTTTAAGATTGACGGCCGCCGTTTTTGAAAGCTTCGTCGAGTTCTACCTGGAATCCGTCGACCAGGGCATTGGTCTGATTGGCCATGCCCACCACCGCCATCAACTCGGCCAGCATATCATCGGTCATCCCCTTTTTGCGGGCGGCGGCCGTATGGCTGTTGATGCAATACTTGCATCCATTGGTCACGCTGACCGCCACGTAAAGCATTTCTTTGACCAGCGGATCGAGGGCGCCGGGCGCCATCACCGTTTTGACCCCTTCCCAGATGCGCCTCAAAAGTTCGGGTTGTACGGCCAGGGCTTTCCAGAAGTTATTGATCCAGTCGATCTGCCGCGTGGCCATGATGTCATCGTAAACCGCGCGCACCTCCGGGCCGGCTTCTTGGTATTCGATTAACTTAACAGTTGCCATAGCCAGGCTCCTTTCTTCTTTATTTCTTGAGACCGCATTTTTGGTTTATTTCATTATAATTTGTACCGCTTAGATCTCTGCCTTCCAGCTCAGGGCTATCGGCTGCATAGGTGCGGGCTTTAAAAATTTGGGTGTTGGGACGCTCTTTAAATGGATGAACGAAGGGGTTAATCCATTCCCAACAGATTTCTTTATCCCGCGTCACTTCAATCAGTCGCCCGCACTCGCCCTCGCAGATCATGGTGTTGCCATTGGGCAATCGCTGCGCCCCTCCAATGTGCATACAGCGGAACGAAAATACCGGATCTCCGGAAAACTGCCACACAATCTTATCGGTCTTGGGGTCTACCTCAATTACCCGCGAGCGTCCCTGAATGGGGTGATGGGCCCCATTGTCGAATATGATGATATTGCCGTCGGGTGTTTCATTAGGATCGTGCTGGTGACTGATTACAGGGCGTCCGTAGTTCCAGATGATTTCACCGGTTTCCCAGATGATTTTCATCACCTTGCTGATCTCTCTAAAACTGACCAATACACCGCCATCCGAAGTCATCTCCACGCAGTTGGCATGGGTCCATTCTGCGCCGGGACAAAACGCACAGGTGGGATTATCTTCGGGACTGATATGATCGTAGGCATTCCATTGTTTGACGATGTTCCCGTTTGGATCGATTTCAATGATCGCATCACCGTAATGGCCGTCCAGTTTGGGCCGGCCGCCCACGCCCATGCCCTCCAGAATAAAATTCCAGAAATCAGGGTCTTTTTCCAAAATCGCGTCCCAGGTTTCCTGGGGTATGCCGCCCTTGATGCGTTGATGGAATCCGTCCGGTAGCGGCGTCCAAATGATAATCAGCGTGTTACCGCTTGGCATACGAAAGAAGCCGTGGTGTAAATCGGCCTTATCCCATTGAAAAACAACGTTATTGTCCCAGTCAAGCTCCAAAAGAATGTCGGCCTTTTCCGGTATGAAGTCATAGCCTTTTTCGGTTTCCTGAAGCTGGCGACCCCGCGTCATCAGAGTTCCCTGGGGTGTCAGATAAGCATACCCGGGCCGAAACCAGGGCAGGTGCCATGAATGGACTATATTACCTTCCGGTCCCAACAGATAGGTGTGATCGCCACCGTTGGGCACGATAACCGTATAACCGCCAAAGCTGTTTCCATCCGCATATAACAAACCGGTCCTTCGATAAGGTGACCAACCCATATGTTTCCTCCTTAAAATTCGCCAAATAATGATATTGGATTCTAACTCAAATCCAGCGCCATAAACTCTTCGCCGAATATTAGCTCTCCTTTGAAAATAGACGCCATATCCGCCACCGCTTTTTCTCTGGATCCCGGCCGGGAAAGATTCGGCCCCTGATGCGCAATCACGAGACGTTGAACCCCGGCTGCTGCCGCCATCTCAGCGGCATCTAGAGTGCCGCTAAACCCGGAAAGCAGCGTGGATGACATGTTATTTTGATGGTCCCATACATTAACCACAAGCGTGGTGGCATCCCGGGCCAGCGATTCCACATCAGAGTGACGCCCCGTATCACCGGTGATCACAAGGGAATACCCATCCCAATCAATGCGGTAAGTTAGGCAATCCATCATCGGCTGTAGATGGATTGCCCTGCCAGCCGTAATCTGACATTTCTTGGTCGTCATCTGACTGCCTTTCGAGATCTCTTTGATGTCATGGCTGGGTGCGGGTCTGGGTACCTGCCCGCCGCGGGCAGCATAAACTTCTTGACTGGCCGGATGCTCTACTCTAGCGCGCCAGTCATCCACAAATGCACCCTCCGGTCCGATAAGCCGTTGAGTGATCATTTTTGTCGGCGGTGGGCCATAGATCTTCAGCCGTGGTACATCCCTTCTTTCATGATCCCAGCGACACAGTAAAAAACAGGGATAATCGGCATTATGATCATAATGGTGGTGGGTAAAGAAAAGATGATTAATAGCTGTCGGAAAAATTCCCAGGCGCAACATCTTGTAAGTGCTTGCCGGCCCGCAGTCGAACATGAGGTGTTCCTTTCCCACTTTGAGCACCAGGCAGCTGCCAAAGCGCTCCGGGGTGGGCGTGGGGGTACCGCAGCCGATTAGAAATAATCGGGTATCGGAATCAGTTTTTGGGGACGGCATCGTATCTCCTTATCAAAGATGAATGTGAACGTGTTAGCCCTCCAGACGGTCCAGATTGGCCACCGCCCGGCGCACAGCCTGATTCCAGGCGCCCCGGGCCTGCATATTGAACTCGGACTCGGCCCTCTCCTTAAATAGAAGGCCGTATACCTCCCAGGCATCAGCGTTTTGCGGTTCGGCCTCAACGACCCACTCTGCCAGCTGACAGGCAAGCGCCATCTGCTCCTGCTGCTTCAATTCTTTTACCCGCGCAATGATGGATTCGGCGCCCGCGGCCAAATTGACGATTTCCTGACCCACCGCGGCGTAATCCGGTGGAAACAATTCGGCTGGCCGGCCGGAATAATAGCCGGCGTAGCGCTTGAAAATGCCGCGAGCGATGAACACTGGATGTCCGTATAACGGTGGCAGCCATTTGGAGTTCATCAGCTCTGCAGGCATTTTGAGGCTGTTGACGGTTTCTTCCAGGATCATGCCCTTGTTCAAGCAAGTCACGACATGATCCTGAATAAAATGCAAATAACGTGCTGCGGTCAGAAGGCATGTTCTGATTTCCTCTCGACCATAGATCACAGGACCATGCCCCGGACAGAGCACTTCGGCTCCATGGGCGGCCATTTCTTCCAGAGTGCGCGCATTCTCCAAGGCAAAACGCTGCATTTTAAACGGATTGCCGACGTTGGCGGCGGTCCATTGAAACAGATCGCCACAGCACAGGACTTTGCGACCCGGGCAATAGATCCAGAGAGAATCTTCGGTGTGTCCGTGCCCAAACACGATGTTGAAAGCTTCACCGCCGACCGTGACATCGATGCGATCTTCGAATTCAATATCCGGGTAAACAAACAGGTCGGTTTGCTCGAACTCGACTTGAAACTGCTTTTTGTCAGTACCGATGCGGTGGGCCTCCAGCATCTTGTTTTTGTCGATCCGCCACCTGAGATTCTTATGGCCGATTATTTTAGGCCGTGGATCCCCGCGTTTTTCGCTGTCCTTCAAATAAAAATAAGTTCCCATGCAATGATCTACATGGCCGTGTGTGATGGCCAGGGTATCAAATGGTGCTGTCGTATGCTCCCGAATTGCGTCAATAACCGCTTGCGCACGAAAGGCAATATTGCAATCGACCTGCATAAGCCGATCTTCGCATATGAATGTGATCGAATTTGCCAGGCTATAGAAATGCCAGACGCCCGGGGCGACCTCTTCAGGAGGTCCGATATAAAAATAGGCGGCTTCCTCCCTGGATAATCCCGGATGATGACCAAATTGCAGGACAATTTCATCCAGATGTTTTTTAAGAATCTGTACTGTTTTCAAGACAAGCCCCTTCCATTTCTTTGCTTAATGCTGCCTCGGGCCGTTTTGCCGGAGCGTCGAACGACGCGCCAGACGAAAACAGCAGTGAAAGCAATAAAGACCAGAGCGATCGGTCGCTGAAATATAATGAAAATATTGTTTCTGGACATGATCAATGTTTGTTGCAATGACATTTCAAACATGGGGCCCAAGACAAATCCGATGATAAAGGTGACAAAAGAAAATTCGAGTTTCTTCATGAAATAACCTAAAACAGCGAAACCGATCATCACGCCTACGGCAAAAAGGCTGTTGTCGGCAATGTAGGCTCCGGTTAGACAAATAAAGATAATTACCGGATAGATGATATTGCGCGGTATGGACAAAACCCGCACAAAAATACGCAGACCAATGGCGCCGATTAAAAGATTCAAAACATTGCCGACCAGCATACCGCCATAGATTCCATATACCAGTCGACCGTGCTCCTCGAACATCAGCGGTCCCGGAGTGACACCGTGGATAATAAAAGCTCCGATCAGCATGGCCGAAGCCACATTGCCCGGAATACCCAGCGTGAAAAGCGGAATCAGATTTGATCCGATCACCGCATTGTTAGCGGCTTCAGCTGCTGCGACGCCCTCTATGTTACCTTTGCCGAAGCTGTCCGGGTCCTTGCTTGCCCTTTTGGCGGCTCCGTATCCCAGAAATGATGCGATGACCGCGCCGAGCCCGGGTAAAGCGCCCATTGCGGAGCCAATCAGACTGGAACGCGTAAGTGTCCGCAAAACACCTCGAAACTCCCGCAAAGAAATTCGCCGATTTTCTTTTTTCTGGGTTTTATCCAGCTCAAAAATTTTATCTTGCGCATCACCTTTTGCTTCCAGTTGCACCAAAACCTCCGAGAGGGCCAGGGTGCCGATACCTAAAGCCATCAGCGAAATGCCGTTTTCGAGCTCCCACAGGCCGAAAGTCAGCCTGGGTGTAGCGGTATTGGGGTCCATACCGATGGAGGCAAAAAAAATGCCTAGCCCCGCGCCAATGAGGCCTTTAACCAGTTGTTTGGCTTCCAGGCCGGCGATGATGGTAAGGGCAAAAATGATGACGGATAAGATCTCCGGAGGGCCCATTTTTAAAGCCACCACGGCGATCGGTGCGGCAACCAGAATCAGAATGAAATCTGAGAAGGTGTCTCCGAAAACCGAGGCATACAGGGCCATCTTCAGCGCCTTTTCCCCTTTGCCCTGTTTGGCTAAGGGATGGCCGTCGTAACAGGTAGCTGCTGCCTCAGGTGTTCCGGGCGTGTTGAGTAAAATGGCAGCAATGGAGCCTCCGTACGTGCCGCCTTTGTTGATACCGATTAAAAAAGCGATGGCGGCCAGCGGCGACATATAATAAGTCATTGGAACTGCCAGAGCGATCGCCATGGGACCGTTCAAGCCGGGCACGGCGCCGACGAACACACCCATGGCAATACCCAGAAAAATGAACAAAATGTTCGTCAGGCTGAAAGTGTCCAAGAATCCGGCCAGAATGACTTCCATAATTTCGCCTTCCTTTTAAGGCAGCGGTATTTTCAGCCCATACCAGAGCGCCGCGTAAACCAGGAACGGAGTCGGCACCGAAACCAGAATGATGTTCAACGGTTTTCGCTGGCCGGTGATGAACATCAGTACCGCTAGGATAAGAATACCGCCGGGAATAAAATGTAGAAACTTGATGGCCGCCAGCCCGGCAAAAAGTAGGGCGGTAAAGCCGGCAATGTGCAGCCATTGTAAACGCCTCATGGGCGATGGGGTATCTTTCTCGGTTTTCCTTCTGTCCAGCAGGCGCTGGACCAGCAGAATGCCGGCCATAGCGGTAACAATTCCCATCGCCGCCGTGGGCATTGTCGCCGGTGGTACGCCATACTCCTCGCCCGGATAGGTCTGAACTGGAATGATGACGAAAATCATCGTTAGCCCGGTCACCAGAAGGAAAAGTGCAGTTATAATATCCGCTTTTCTCATAACCTCCTCCTTCAGGCAGGATTGTCAATAGCGCTTCTCCGCCTGACTATCGGTTCGATCCGTTTGTTATTTGAGGAACTCTGCCATGGCTTTGAAGTCTTCACTCATCGTCTTAATCTTCGGCGGCAGCTCCTGAGGTCCAAGGTAAAGTGCCGGGAAGTGGAGTTTATTCTGCAAGAGATCCTTATATTCTGGGCTTTGGACCGCCTGACTGAAAGCTTTACCAAGTTTCTGGGTGACCTCGTCGGGCATTCCCTGTGGGCCGGCAACGACATTGTAGTTTTCCAGAGCGATATTATATCCCAGTTCGTTTAATGTCGGAATATCAGGAGTAGCGACCAGTCTTTTCTGCCCATGCCCCGCCAATACAATCATCTTGCCGGCTTTGACATATTGATAGTGAATACCGCCGCTGAAACCAAAGTCCACATGATCGCCAAGCACCTGGGTCATGATGGCGGCCCCGCCTTTGGTGGGAACCATATTAAATTCGACACCTTCTTTTTTTGCAATGTATCTGAGAACCTGTTTGTCATAAGGGGTCATTACCGCGACATTCAGAGGACCTTGTTTTTTGGCGTACTCGACGAGTCCCTTCCAGTCGTTCCAGCCTTTATTCGGCAGCGAAACGAAGGCCTCCTGAAATTTTCCGACGGCGGCAATGTAAGTAAAGTCGTCTTCCGTATACTTGACTTTGGTCATGTACGGCCAGGCAGCATAGGTCAGGGCCACGCTGAAACACAGAGTATATCCGTCCGGCTTGGCCCGCAAAGTTTCTTTAGCGGCAATGGCCCCGCCACCGCCGGGCTTGTTGACGACAACCACCGGCTGGCCGAGGCTATCTCCTGCCTTTTGAGAAAGCAGCCGGGCCATCGCGTCTACGCTACCGCCGGCTCTGAAGCCGACCAGAATTTTTACCGGTCGATCCGGGTATTCGGCCCAGGACGGAACTGAAGAAGCCAAAAACAGCATCATTAATATTGCCAATACGCTAGAAATAGTTTTAACTTTTTTCATGATAGCCTCCTTTTTTATATGTCCTCGAATTTATCCGCGGACGTCGTTATTCCGGCCAATCGATATGCTCCCTCGGGATGCGATGTGTCTCCGCCCATGCCGCGACGGACGATTTCTGTAAAATAAATCTCGTCCCATTCAATATTGGCCAGATTGACTTCGGTACCGAAATGACGCACTAGCCAGGCACATACGCGGTGCTTGTAATCCCTGGTAACGTCCGGCAGGACGACCACCGGCAGCTCGAACATTAGTTTTTGTTCAGGCACCCGCTGCGTCAAGTTCTCAATAACGTCTTGCCGGATGTCACCGTGGAACAACTCATGGGCTTCCAAAAGCACGAGGGCGGCCCCGGCCTCCAGACAGTTTTCCACATCAGCGATCAGTTCGTCTCCTGACAAGCTGCCCTCTTTGCGGCCGACTTCACCCATGACCGTCAAATCAAAATCATCCACTGCTCGGCGGATGTAACGTTTTTTATCGGCAGGGCTCAATGTCAGCAGGTTATCTGAGACCTCGATAGCCCCAAATCCAACGACTTTAGATTCTTCCAGAAATTGGTCGTAATTACCCTGGGCGATGGCCAGCTCGGTAAACAGTCCGCCGGGAAAGCAGGGTATATTATGGTCTGCATAGGCCAGGATCTTTTTTTTCAGAGTTGCCGCTGGCATCACCCGGGGAATACCGGCTGCTATTTTAGCCTCATCTACATAAAGTGCTTGTGACTCAAGGCAATCTTGCTGAAGTCCCAGAGGCAGGCCCCAGTCGATCATCATGGTGATGCCTTTTGAGCGGGGCTTTTCCTGGCGTTGCGGAATGGGAATCTGGGAAAAAGCATAGCTGATTTTTTTTATTGCTGACATAGTTAACTCCGTTACCTAAAAATGGCTCTACTTTACCAACACATAATTATCGCTGGGTGAGTCTTTTGTTCATCTCCATGGGCTGGTACCCCGTATCCAGTGATATCTGGTGTGCGGTTCGCATGAGATGACCAGCGGTGGTATTTAGGACATCTGTTTCCAGATCCTCTGCATTCAGACTGGCGCTGATGGAACCAATGACACGACCGCCCGCGTTCAGGACCGGCGCCCCCAGGCCGATCTGGTGCGGTAAAATCTCCGCCCGGCTGATGGAATAACCCTGCTCACGAGTCCGAACCAGATCTTCCTCGAGATCCTTCCTGTCCGTAATGGTATTGGGGGTATACGCGATGAGTTCGATTTCATCCAGATAGTCCTCAATTTCCGAATCCGGCATGTTTGCCAGCACGGCTTTACCCAAAGCCGTACAGTAGCCTGGTAGTCGAGGGCCTATCTGGCGAGTTGTGGATTCGTGACCCTGGGGCTGAGCCGTCATGGTAACGATGACCGCGTTGCGATCCCATATCCCCACCCTGCAAATCATGTTAGTCACGTTGGCCAGTTGTCGAAGCGGAAGAAAAGCACGCTGGTTAACTTCGAGATCGGCTACCTGAATCGAGCCCAATTCATATAGGGCGAACCCAAGACGATATTTGCGGATTCTGGTATCCTTTAGGAGGAAACCGTTTTTTTCGAGGGTGCTGACCAATCCGTGTACAGTAGTTTTGGCCAGGTCAAGCGAGGCGGCCATTTCGGAGATTCCGATTGGATCCCGGGTGTTCCGGAAAAGATCAAGAATGCGAATGGCCCTATCGAGCGATTGGATTCTCATAGCTAACAAATTCTATAATATAGAACTTAATTCGATAATATAGTATAGCTATCAGCGTCAGAATCCAGTGTCAAGCAAAAAAATGATATAAAAAACAAATTTTTTAAAAAGATTAATAACCGAACATGAACGCATCGTTAATGATCTTTTAATTATGACCTATCTTTATCAACAAGTGCACGAATGCATTGAATCAGCCGTTTGATATCATCCAGGCACGTGTGCGGGTGATTGAAAACCAGGCGCAAATAGCGTTGACCGCCAAATGCGGTGGTGGACAGGTAGAATTCGCCCCGGGCGATGAGTTTGTCTCTCACATCCAGCTGGCGTTGATCGCTGCCGGTTAAGCGGAAACACAGAATATTGCTTTGCGGTGCCGCCGCACATTCAAACTCCGGTTGCGATTCAATGTAGTCGTATGCCTGTTTGGCCAGTTCAAATTGATCGTCAACATGCTTTTCCAGTCCCCGCTCTCCCAGTGACGCCAGTACGAAAAACCATTTCAGCCCCAGGCCGGCCTTGGTGCATTCAACCGTACGGTGGATAAAATCAAAACCGGGCTGCTCTTTTTCATGAAACAGATAGCTGGCTTCCTGCTGGAAAGCGCCGTCGATGGTATGAAAATCTTTGACCAGCACAGCCGTGCATAATGAGGGCGTGCGCATGAGCTTATGCGCATCCCAGATCAGCGAATCAGCCAGCTCAACCCCGTCCAACAGGTGCTTATGTTTTCGCGACAGCAGGGCACTGGCGCCGTGGGCCCCGTCGACATGGAGCCACAGGTCACGTGCGCTGCAAAATTCGCCGATCTCACCGATGGGATCATACAGCCCGGCGGCGGTACTGCATCCGTTGGCAACCACCGCAAATACGGTTTTGCCCTCATTTTTCAAGCGCGCATACACCTCGGGCAGTTTGCGGGGTATGACGACACCCTTTTCATCCACCGGCATAGGGCATACCGCATTCTGGCCAAGGCCCATAATACCCGCTGCCCGCGCAACTGAATAATGGCTTTCAGCGGGCGCCAGCAGGACCAGGTCCCGGGGGTTGCCCTCCTGCCAGGCGGCTGGTGCTATTTTGCTGCGCGCTGCCAGCAGGGCGGTCAAATTCGCCAGCGAGCCGCCGTGGGTTAAAACACCGCCGCCGAAAAGCTGATCATGATCGTCCGGCATCTTGAGCGGCTGTGGTTGCCAGCCCACCTTTTCGAGCAACCAGTTAATCAGGTACCACTCGATGCTGGCGGCACCGGGCCCCATTTCGTAAATAGCCATGGGATTGTTGGTAAAGCCGTCGATCAACGAAGCCAGAGCCCCGGCATAGTGGGAGGTTCCCACCTGGTGGGCCAGATAGGCCGGATGAAGCAGGCGCGTGGTGGATTCCAGATATTTTGCTAGAAATTGGGCCAGACGTTCACCGGTTAACCGGCCGTCCCGGATATCAGCGCTTAGATCCAGATCGGATATCAAAGCTTCCAGGGGAACTTGCTTGATGACCGGTTTTTTTCTGGTTATGGATTCCTGGTAATAATTCTCCAGGGCGGCGATAACGATTTCAGCATCCGCTAAAAAGGACATTAGACCGATTCCTCTTGTTAATGTTACGGCTCACGCAAAGCCGCGTTCGGAGCCATGGCTTCCGCGGCGGACCAGGCCACCAAGAATTATAAATTAATCCATAAAAAACCCTTGACGCCTTTGCGAGAGGCTTAGATTTTATTTCAGTTTGGCTACCTTTTTTTTATAAAACCGGCTGGCCTTGGCGCGGTTGCCGCAATCACGCATATCGCACCAGCGCCGGCTTTTATTCCGGCTGGTATCCAGGAAAAGCCAACCGCAGGCCGGATCGCCGCACTTTTTAACTCTCTTCAGCCCGTCTGAAACCAGCAGATCGGCGGCCGAACGGATCAGGGGGTTGAGTATCCAGCCCGGTTCGGTCATCTCTCCTTTCGAATCCCAGCGGTAGCCACCATCTTTTGTCCTGACAATTTGTGCGTTTTTCATGGTTTGTGACAGTAATTTATTAAATCTTGCCAGGTCTTTTTTGGCGGCCGGCTGGCCTTCTGAGATGAAGGAAAAAATACGATAGATGGTCTCCCTCAACATGATGGCTTTACCCAGCACCCGGGTTTGCTCTGAAGGTCGCTTTTTAGAGCGCTGCAAAATGTTATTGGCTTCTTTCGCAGATATCGTTCCCGCATGCCGGCTCCAGGCCACCAGATCTTCATAGGTGTGCAAAAATTCTACGGGATGATCGGCGCCGCGCCAATCCAGCGTATTAACAAAATCCAGGCAGGCACGGCCTCCCAGGAGGCTCAAATTCCCGGCGTGTTTTGTGTCGTTGCTCACCAGATTCCACACCATTTTTATATAACCGTCAATTAGCTATTGACAGGTTAGAAAAACAAGTCTATAAATTTAACTGGCTAAACCTTAATAGTCGGTTATAAGCTTGTCAAGTGTGAAATCGTTTCCAGTAATGAGGCCAAAAATGAGCCGTCCGCAGTTAAGCAGAGCTTTGGATGAATATTTAGAAAAACAGGGATTTCAGGGCCGAATCGTTTCCATTGCCCACCTTAAGACGCTCCAGCAAGGTATTGAGGCCCATCACCAAAAGGGCCTTCTGGATAAAGAACTCTATGATGCCTATCTGGCTTCTTTTGATTTTGAATGTCAGCGCAAATTTGCGGGAGCCAAATCACTGATCATCATATCCATACCGCAGCCCCAGGTGCGGATCATCTTCGCCCGGGAGGGCAAATCTTACCCCGTCATCGTTCCACCGACCTATTCTTTCTGGGCGGATGATCAGGTGGCGGATTTGCTGGAGGCACATCTTGGACCGCAGGGCTACAGGCTGCAAAAAGTCAGACTGCCCCAAAAACTGCTGGCTGTGCGCAGCGGTCTGGCAAAGTACGGCAAGAATAACATCACCTATGTAAAGGGTTCGGGCAGCTTTCACCGGCCGGTGGTGTTTGTTTCCGATTTTCCCAGTGAATCAGACAGCTGGAACGAACCCGCGGTTTTGGAACTGTGTAAAACGTGCAGGGCCTGTGAGAAGGCCTGCCCCACAGCGGCCATCGGATCCGATCGCTTTCTGCTGCATGCCGAACAGTGCCTTACCTTTCTCAATGAGCGGTCCCCTGATTTTCCTGATTGGCTCTCACCTGACTGGCATAACTGCCTGGTGGGCTGCATGGTCTGTCAGAGAGTATGTCCGGCCAATAAGGATGTCGTCAAATGGATTGAGGCCGGTGCAACTTTCGATCAAGCCGAAACGGACCTTATCTTAAACGACGTACCCCCGGAGCGGCTGCCACGCGAGACCCTTGAAAAGCTTAAAAAGCAGGGCATGATGGCGTATTATGATGTTCTGGGAAGAAATTTGAGGGTCTTAATGGAGAAATCAATTTAGCAGGCTTTGTGAACGCAACACCCGTTTCGCCATCCGGAAGCCATCTGTTCAAATTTGACAGAACCCGGGGAGTTTGGTAGTTTTAAAATACAAATTCATCTAATCTTCAGACGTTTACATCCGGGAGGAAACATGGTCAAAAGACGACTGCAACTGGTCGCATTGCTCTGTTGTTTTTTAATCGGCCTGAGCGCCTGTTCACGCAAGTGGGTGGCTATCGGTGCCGCGGCGGCGGCGGTGGGTGCCGGCACTTACTACTACATTAAAGGGGATCTCAGAAGAAACTATGAAGCCCCCATGGACAAGACCTGGGAAGCAACAATGAAAGCTGTTGAAGCGCTGAAATTAAGCGTTGAATCCCAAAACCATGATGCGCTCACCGGGATCATCAAAGGCAAAATGGCCGATGAAAAAGGCTTTGAAATTAACCTGAAAAGGATAAATGACAATTTGACCGAGGTGGGTATCCGCATCGGCACCTTCGGCGACCGCGGGCGATCTGAAGCCATCCACGATAAAATTCATTCAATGCTATAGACCTGCGGATACAAAAAATTTTCAAAAAAAGAAGCGGCGCCCTTGGTGCCGCTTTTGTATTATTAAGGTTTATCAATAGCCAAACTTTCTTAACGCCCGCGTATCCTTCCGCCAGTTTTTCTGAACCCGCACAAAAAGCTTCAAAAAGACCTTGGTTTCGAGCATCTGTTCGATTTTTTTGCGCGATTCGGTACCGATGCGTTTGAGCTTGCTGCCCTCTTTGCCGATAATGATGCCTTTCTGGGAGGCGCGTTCGAGGTGGATGGTGGCCTCAATTCTAACCAGCTTGCCGTTTTTTTCTTCCTCAAATGAATCCACCGTTACGGCCGTGGCATAAGGTATCTCTTCACCGGTTAACCGGAAGACGGTTTCACGAATCATTTCTGCTGCGATAAAGCGTTCGGTTAGATCGGTTACCGCATCCTCCGGAAAATAAGGTGGCCCCGGAGGCAGATTACTTTCCATGGCGCCGATAAGTTCTTCGATCTGCGTTCCTTCGGTGGCCGAAACGGGAACAATGACATCAAAGTAGTATTCGGTTGACCACTTTTGGATAACCTTCAGCAAAGCTGATTTTTCAATCAAATCGATTTTATTCAGGGCCACAATAACCGGGGCGGTATGTTTTTGGAGCCTCTGAACCAGAAAACGCTCGGAGGCTGGATCCGGGCTGGCCGCGTCCAGCACAAACAGAAACATATCCGCATCCCCTAAAGCTGAAATAGCCGCATCGACAATCCGCAGATTCAGGGTGTCTCTGGCCTCAAATATTCCGGGCGTGTCGATGAAAACAAACTGGGCACCGGGCCGGTGCATTACACCCAGAATCCGATTGCGGGTGGTCTGGGGCTTTTTGGAGGTGATCGAAATCTTTTCGCCCAGCATGCGGTTTAACAGTGTCGATTTGCCGGCATTGGGGGCCCCCACAATGGCGACGTAACCGGATTTGAAATTGTCGTATTTGTCAGCGGAGCTGGTCATGTTGGTATTATATGGAGTTTTGGAGTAGTGGTGTATTGGTTTAATAGAATTAAAGTCAAACTATTAAAGATCGAAAAATTTTTCAATCGTTAATTTAATTCTTCTCAAATTCTTATCCAAGGATAAGCGTTATACAAGGGTTTGCAATTATGTGAGCTCAATGTAAGCCGTTTTTAGCGGATCGGTTGGCTATCTTCGATTTCAACCAAGGATAAAATGGCTTTCCAGAGGTTATCTCTTCCCCGGCGGGATTTGGCGGAGAAAAGAATAAATTCCCCTTGTTCCCGATTAAGGGCCCGGGCAATTAACTGATGCTGTTGGGTCTGTTTGTTTTTGGACAATTTATCTGTTTTGGTGAGTACCAGAATACCGTTGATGGAATAATGCTCGAGCCAGCCGAGCAGATTGAGTTCTTCCTGTTTCGGGATGCGCCGGATATCCATAATGACCACAACCCCTTTTAAAGTCTCCCGCCCGGAAAGATAGGTTTCAATCATCGGGCCCCATTTCTTCTTTACGGACACCGGAACTTTCGCGTAGCCGTACCCCGGCAAATCCACGAAACCCATCTGGTGGTTGATGTTGAAGAAATTAATCAACTGGGTGCGGCCGGGAGTCGAGCTTGTTTTTACCAGATGTTTGCGGTTGACCAGGGTATTAATCAGGCTGGATTTTCCCACGTTTGAGCGGCCGGCAAAGGCTACCTCCGGCAGCCGGGCAGGGGGATATTGTGAGGGTTTGGCGGCGCTGGTGACAAATTCGGCGGAGGTGATTTTCATATAAAGTGCCTAAAGTGAACTAAAATGAGCTAAAGTGCCTAAAGTTATGGCGTCGCTCGCGCAGCGCAGGCGCTTGCGCCGCGTGGCGCTCCATCGTTTTATAAAAATGACAGAATTCCTTAATCCTGCGATAGCGGGATCACTTTAGTTCACTTTTAATCCCGCCGGTGGCGGGACTCACCTGTTTGTTAAATATTTTTCTAGCCGTTCCATGCCTTCTTCGATGTTTTCCATAGAATTGGCGTAGCAAAATCGTAAATAGCCTTCACCGTTTTTGCCGAAATCGATTCCCGGCGCGACGCCGACATGCGCTTTTTCCAGGATGTCGAAGGCCAGTTTGTAAGAGTCGTCTGAGAATCGTTTGGCATTGGCAAATACGTAAAAAGCGCCGGTGGGCTCTACCGTAATTCCAAAGCCCAGCTCTCGTAAACGCCGGATCATAAATATACGGCGCTCGTTGTAAATTCCCTGCATGCGGGCGACATCGTCACCGGCATTTTTCAAGGCCGCAATTCCGGCCTTTTGAATCATGGCGTTGGCGGAAATAAAGAAATTTTGATGCACTTTTTGCATGGGGCGAATAAACGGCCTGGGGGCGATCACGTAGCCGAGACGAAGTCCGGTCATGGCAAACTGCTTGGAAAAACCGTTGAGCACAAAAGCGTGATCGGAAAACTCCAGAATCGAATGCGCCTGGCCCTCGTATACCAGGCCGTGATAGATTTCATCGGAAACAATGTAAGGGCACTGCTCACATTTCGTAAGGTCGGCAATTCGCTGCATGCGTTCGGCTGAAAGCAGATTACCGGTTGGATTGGAAGGGGAGTTGATAAATATGGCCTTGGTTTGAGAGGTGATGTTTTCTCTGATAACTTCAGGCCGGTATTGAAATCCGTCTTCCTCATAGACCGGGATCGTGACAAGTTTGCCGCCTACAAACTTGATGAAATTAGGGTAGCAGGCATAGTGCGGGTCTGAAATGATGACTTCATCCTGCTGTTCGAGCAGCGCCGCGAAAACCATAAATATGGCCGGTGAAGAGCCGGAGGTCACAATCACCTGGTCGGGGTCTACAGATACCTGATAGTGTTCATGGTAATACCGGCAGATGGCTTCCCGCAGTTCAAACAGACCCATGCTATGGGTATAATGGGTAAATCCATCTTCAAGGGCCTTGCAGGCGGCTTCTTTAACGCAGTCGGGTGTATCAAAGTCCGGTTCGCCGACTTCCAGATGGATGATGCGGGCGCCTTCGCGTTCGAGTTCCTGGGCCCTTTCCAGCACGTCCATGACGATGAAGGACGTCATTTCTTCAGTACGCTTTGAGATCATTAACAGTTCCTTTTGTTGTCCGTTTCGTGTTGCTATCCATGTTGCTATGCAGGCAATAAAAGCGCTCTTCTTTTAAATTCGAAATCCGAAAATCGAATCGCTAAAATTCGATACCGTTTTGAATATTTGGATTTAAAATTTTAAATATTGTTTCGGATTTCGGATTTAGTGCTTCGAATTTTAGACTTCGTAGTATAAGTATGAACAATTAAACCGCTTCCATCCCTTGGGCCTAAATTACCTTGTTCAGAGGGTATTCGATGATTCCTTCCGCGCCGTGCTTCAGCAGATCCGGAATCAAATCGCGTACCACGCTGGAATTGACTACGATTTCCACCGAGAACCATTTGGTTTGATAAAGCGGTGCCACTGTGGGTGCATTCAGGCTCGGCAGCATGCCGATCACGTCATCCATCTTTTCTTCGGGCACATTCATTTTGATGCCCACCATTTTTTCACCCTGCAGCGCCCCTTTGAGCAAAAGTGCAATCTGCTCTATCTTTGCTCGTTTTTCTGGATCCTTCCAGGCGTTGTGATTGGCAATCAGCTGGGTGTTGGTCTGCATAAGCTCATGAATCACCCGCAGGCCGTGGGCTTTAATGGTGGATTCGGTTTCGGTAACTTCCACAATCGCATCCGCAAGTCCCGACACCACTTTGGCTTCGGTCGCCCCCCATGAAAATTCAACGCTGACGTTGATATCGCGTTCTTTAAAATATCGCCGGGTAAAATTCGTCATCTCCGTGGCAATTTTTTTACCCTCGCAATCTTCAATCTTTTTTATCGGTGAGTCAAAAGGCACTGCCAGCACCCAGCGCGCCGGTCGCGAACTCACTTTGGAATAAATCAGATCGGTGACTACATGGATGTCCGATTCATTCTCGGCGATCCAGTCCTTGCCGGTCAGTCCGACATCCATGGTGCCGTTTTCGACATAATTTGACATCTCCTGGGCGCGGCAGATGGCGCACTCAAGGGTGTCATCATCGATTTCAGGGAAATAGCTCCGGCCGTTGACATTGATATTCCACCCGGAGCGCTTAAACAATGCAATCGTGGCATTTTGCAAACTGCCTTTGGGGATTCCCAATTTGAGTTGATTTTTCACTTGCCGTATACCTCCTTAGGGTCAAATACAGGCTCTCCGATTATCCTTACAGACCCATCTTCTACTTTTTTATGAAAACAGCTGCGGTGGCCGGTATGACAGGTGGCCCCGCCAAGCTGTTCAATTTTTAACAGCACCGTGTCCTCATCACAATCGATGCGGATTTCTTTTATAATTTGCTGATTGCCGGATGTCTGGCCCTTAACCCACAGCTCCTGACGGCTGCGGCTCCAATAGGTGGCTTTGCCGGTTTTCAGGGTAGCCTCCCAGGCTTTTTGATTCATAAAGGCCAGCATCAGAACCTCACCGGTCTTATAATCCTGCGCGATCGCCGGAATAAGACCGCCTGTTTTTTCGAAGTTTGGTGTTATCATTTTTATAAAATCACATATTGAATTTGTTCCCCAAAGGGAGTAAACTATGAGTTTATAAAACGGGATGTTTTACAAAAAAAGAAAGAACAATTCAGAAATCGTAAACCTTCATAGCTAACCGCAACTTGCCCAAATGTCAAATAATTTTTTATTGTTAGACCTGTCCGGCAATTTGTTCCCGGAGTTAAGCGGTAAATGGCAAAGCAAAAAAGCAAATCCGATATTTTAAAACAACGCAGCCGAGGGAAAAAGCGACACTTTTTTCGGAGATTTTTCCTGTGGTGCTTTGTGCTGGGGGTTATCGTTGCTTTGGTGGGCGGCCTGGCCGGGATCGGTGTCTATTTTTATCTAAGCTCAAACCTGCCCAAGATCAGTTCTCTTACCGAATATCACCCGCCTATCATCACCACCGTCTATTCGGATGACGGCCGTAAGATTGCCGAGTTTTTTGAGGAACGCCGGATTATCAGACCGCTCGATGAAATTCCCCAGGAACTGATCAATGCTTTTATCGCCGCCGAGGATGCCAGATTCTACAAGCATAAAGGCATTGATTTCTACAGTATTATCCGGGCGTTTATTAAAAACGTCCAGGCCGGCACGATTGTCCAGGGCGGCAGCACGATCACCCAGCAGGTGACCAAATCCTTTTTGCTTTCACCTGAAAGAAGCTACACCCGGAAATTAAAAGAAGCCATCCTGGCCTATCGCATCGACAAAGTATTTAACAAGGACGAAATTCTGTTCCTGTATTTGAACCAGATATATTTAGGCCACGGCGCTTACGGCGTGGAGGCGGCTGCCGGAAATTATTTTGGAAAATCGGCCAAGGATTTAAACCTTGCCGAATGCGCCATCCTGGCCGGCCTGCCTCAGGCACCCAGCAAATATTCTCCCTTCAGACATCCGGAGCGTGCCAAGCAGCGTCAAATTTATGTGCTGAACCGGATGGTGGACGAAGGGTTCATCAGCAACATCGAGGCCACAGAAGCCATCAACACCGCAGTTGAGATTAAGCCCCGGCGCAACTGGTATATCGAAGAAATTCCATACTACACCGAACAGGTCCGGCGTTATGTGGAGCAAAAATATGGCCGGGAGGCGCTGTATACCCAGGGCTTGCAGATTTATACCGCCGCCAGTATCGAGATGCAAAAAATCGCCCGGGAGGAGATTGAAAAGGGCCTCTACGAACTGGATAAACGCCAGGGATACCGGGGTCCTGAAGAAAATCTGGCACCCGAAGAAATCGAGTCGTTTGCCAAGGCAGTCCAAACCGAACTGGACGAAAATCCCCTTGAAGCCGGCCAAACCGTTAAGGGCGTGGTAATTAAGGTGGATGATAAAATGAAGGCGGTTACAGTTCGGATCGGAAATGCCTTGGGGCAGATCGCACTTGAGGATATGCAGTGGGCGCGAAGACCCGATCCGGACCTTGCCTACTATGAGGCCAAAATTAAGCTTCCCGGTGAGGCGCTTAAGGTCGGGGATGTTATCCTGGTTAAGACAAAAACAAAAATTGAAGATTCGGACCTATGGCAGCTCGCTCTGGAACAGGAGCCGGTGGCCCAGGCGGCCCTGCTGTGCCTCGAGGCTGAAACCGGGTTTGTAAAGGCCATCATCGGCGGACGCGATTTTCGCGACAGCCAATTCAACCGTGCGTTCCAATCCAGGCGGCAGCCGGGATCGGCCTTTAAGCCGATCATATACGCGGCTGCCCTGGACAAGGAGTTTGAGGAACCCGATAAATTATATACCCCCGCATCGGTGATTATCGATTCGCCGATTGTTTTTGAAGATGAAGATCGGGATTTTACCTGGAAGCCCAAAAATTATAAGGAGCGTTTTTTTGGTCCCACGCTCATGCGGGATGCGCTGGCCAAATCGCGTAATGTGGTCACCATCAAAATCTTGCAGGAAATCGGGATCGAATATGCCCGTGAGTATGCCAATAAACTCGGAATCAACTCCGATCTGAGCAAAGATCTCTCCATCGCACTTGGGTCGTCGGGGGTGTCGTTGCTCGAGCTGACCAAAGCGTATTCGGTGTTTGCCAATCAGGGATATCTGGTGGAACCGGTATTTATTACCAAAATCGTTGACCGCAATGGCAACGTGCTTGAAGAAATGGCTCCCGAGCGAATCAAAGTTATTGAAAAAACAACGGCTTACCTGATGACGCACATGCTGGAAGGAGTGGTGAAGTACGGCACCGGCTGGCGCGTGAAAGCATTAAAGCGGCCGGTGGCCGGCAAAACCGGCACCACCAATAATTTATTTGATGCCTGGTTTATGGGTTATACGCCTCAATATGTCACCGGAGTCTGGGTGGGCTTTGATGATGAGGCCCCGCTGGGGAAATCCGAAACCGGCTCCCGGGCAGCAAGCCCGATATGGCTGGGTTTTATGCAACGAATCCTGGCGGATAAGTCTCCCCAGATTTTTGAAGTCCCTGAAGGAATTGTATTTACCAAAATTGATGCCGAGACCGGGCTTTTGCCCATTCCGGAATCGAAAAAGACGGTCTTTGTCAGTTTTAAGGAAGGCACCGAGCCCACCGAATACAGTAAAAGACCGGGCGAGATTGCCGATACCGGAGACTTTTTTAAGAAGGACCTGTAGTGTGGCCTCTGGCCACCGGGTTCGGGGTTCAGAAAAAGACAGAGGACAGATTACAGAAAACAGATGACAGATGACATTGGTCAGGCTGTTTCTGTTTTCTGACATCTGACTTCTGTCCTCTGAATCCTGGCACCTGAAACCCATTTGAGAACAGTTTATCTGGGTGCGGGGTAGATGGCTTTTTTAGTGGCCAGATGTTGGGGCCATACGATCTCGGCTTTACCATCGATCCATTGTACCAGCAAGGTCGGCAATCTGTTTTGCCGGCTTTTTTTGTTATAGGATATAAATTTAACCGGGCCATATATGGTCTTCATGTTTGTTTTCGCCAGCGCTTCCCGAACATTTCCCGGCGTGAGTGCCTTTGTCCGTCTGAGGGCATCGGCCATCACGTAGACGGCGGCATAGGCCTGAGCACCGTGATATGTGGGCGGCGTATGGTATCTGGCTTTAAATTTTGCGTGATATTCTTTGGCTCCGGGATACGGCACCGAGGTGGTCCATTGGGTCGTGCAGACTACATGATTGGATGCGATTCCGGCCTTCTCTGCAAATTCGGGCAGGGCAAAGCCGGCCGTGCCGCCGACAAACAGCTTCGGGTTCAAATTCAGTTCTCTGGAATGGCGAGTCAGAAGGGCAGCGTCGCGGACCTCATCCGTGACTGTGTATAAAAGATCGGGATTTTTGGTCTTCACGCGGGTTAGCAGCGGCCTGAAATCAGCGGCACCGCTTGTGAAATTCTCTTTTATAACCATCTTTAAACCCAGCGCTTCGGCTTTTTTAAAAAATCTTCTGGCCTCTGAGGCGCTTTTAAGTGAGCTTGCATGTACGATGGCAACTGATTTTATGTCCGTTGCCACCCTTTTTAAATAAGATGCGAATGTTTCGAGATGCTCGCCTATCGGCTGATTCAATCTGAAGACGAAATCCCAGCCCTGCTCGGTGATTTTATCCGCTGATGCGCTGTTTACCAGAAACGCTTTTTTTTTTTGCTGGGCGATGGCAACCGCTGCCCAGGTTGTAGCGCTTGAAAAGCCGCCGCCAATCAGAATGACCTTATCGCGGGTGATCAGCTTTTCGATGGCGGCACGCCCGGTATCGGTTTTGCCCTGTGTGTCCGCAATGATCGATTCGATCTTTTTGCCGCTTATCCCGCCGCCGGCGTTAATTTCATCTACTGCCATGCGAACGGCATTTTTTTGAATGATTCCGGATTCAGCATTGCGGCCCGTCAGCGGCAGCAGCAGGCCGATCTTTAGGCTGTCAGCCGCCCCGGCGGCAGCCGGCATGAATCCGGATAATAACGCAATACAAATGATGCCGATTACACTTTTTCTCAGCAATATCATCTCCCGTTCATCTATAGCTCAATTTTCATTTTGAAAAATCCGCAATCGGCAATCCGCATTTGAGTTAAGGTTCAATTAATCGATTTTGAATGGCAAAGCGGGACAATTCCGCATTATTGCGCAGGCCAAGCTTTTTCAACAGGCGGGCGCGATAAGTGTCGACCGTTTTTATACTGATATGATAGGACTGGGCGATTTCACGGTTGGTCTGCCCCATGGCCAGCCGGCGCAGAACCTGAAGTTCCCGCATTGACAGCGAATCCAGAGGAGACTTGCCGTCTGACCCTTTGGCCACCCGCAGGGCGAGTGATTCAGCTGCCTCATCGGTGATATAGCGCTGTCCTTCATGGATTTTGCGGATGGCAGTCACCAGTTGTTCCGGCGCCGATTGCTTGGTGAGGTAACCCATGGCCCCGGCCTGAATCGCGCGAACCACATATTGTCCCTCCTCGTGCATGGTGAGAACCAGAATGGGCAACTCCGGGTGGAGCGCCTGCAGCTGGCTGATGACTTCCAGGCCATCCAGCCCCGGCATGGAAATGTCGATGACAGCGACATCCGGTGAGGTTTCCTGAACCCGTTGAATAGCTTCACGCCCATCGTCGGCTTCAGCCACGACCTCCATCTCACCGCTTTCTTCGACGATACGGCGAAGACCGGCCCGCACGATACTGTGGTCATCTGCGAGAAGGACTTTGATCACTATCACTTCCCCTAAAAAAAAAATCAATTCGGATCAACGCCTCGGATAGAGAGGTGGTCTTAAAATCCGAAATACGAAGCACGAAATTCGAAACAAATCCGAATATCAAATGATCGAATGTGCAAAACTTGGAGACCTGAACTAAAGAATTATAGAATACAATCCACAATAAGTCTTTATTGTTTTAAATTTTGGTAATTCGAATTTGTTTCGAGTTTCGATATTCGATATTCGAGTTTCACGACTTGAGGCCATATTGTTTTATATATTTGCCAAATAGTATGCCCTAACCACCTATCTGCCCATCTACAGGAACCCTGAAATACACCTGGGTTCCTTTCTCCGGTTGGGCATCTACTTCCAGATTGCCGCCCACCAGTGCGGCGCGTTCGCGCATGCCGGCCACCCCCAGGCCTTCGGATTCCACCGTCAGGTCCTGGGCGTTAAATCCTTTGCCATCATCGACCACCGCCAGGGTCAGCAGGCCGTTTTGGGAGTTGAGAGCGACATCCACCCGGCTGGCGGCCGCATGCCGCGCGACATTCGTCAGTGCCTCCTGGGCAATGCGATAGGCGGCGGTGGAAATGCCGTCGTCGAGGCTGGGAACATCTTTGTGTTCAAACACGCAGGCAATTTCAGTGCGTCTTTCAAAGTCGGCCGTGTACCATTCCAGGGCATCCACCAGGCCCAGATCATCCAGCACCCCCGGCCGAAGCCGAAACGCCATGCCGCGAACATCTTCGATGTTTTTATCGATCAGCCCGCACATTGTCAAAGCGCGTTGCGAGGCCTCCGGGTCGGCTTTCTTTAAGCGTTCATACATCCAGACCGAATCCATGCGCAGCGCGGTCAGCACCTGGCCCAGTTCGTCGTGCAGTTCCCGGGCAATTGCGGAACGCTCTTTTTCCTGGTTGGCCATGATGCTGCCCGAAAGACGGCGCAGTTGCATCTGCGCTTTTTTCACCGCGGTGATGTCGTTTAAGATTCCACAGACCCCGCTGATGTTGCCGGATTCATCATAAATCGGAAATTTAACCGCCAGATAGGTATGTAATCCGTCTGATTGTTGAATGTGTTCTTCAACCTGTAAAGACCGCAATTCTTTTAAAACCTGGGAATCGCTCGCCAGGAACTGATCGGCAACGTTTTCCGGCAGGATTTCGTAATCGGTTTTGCCGCGGATCTCGGCGTTACGAACGTTGAACAACTCTTCATAACGGGTGTTGACCAGGGCAAAGCGCCCTTCTTTATCCTTGATGTAAACGACTGCCGGTGTGTACGTTAATATATTGGTGATTTCTTCGGTCTGTTTGCGAACCAGTCGTTCCAGATCCCGGGAGTAGCGGCTGAGCTCTTCTTTGGCCTGCTTTAAGGCTTCTTCGGCGCGATTGCGCTGGGTTACATCGATGGAGACGGCCAGAGATCTTTTTATCTTACCGGCGGCATCCCGATCGGCAATGGCTGATAGCAGCACATCTATTTTATCGCCGCTTTTTTTGACAAACTGATAGGGGACATCCTGGCAGAACGCGTTCCGGAAAAATTGGGGGAATATGGTTGTCTCTGCATATCGGCGGGATTCCGGTGTGAAAAAATCAGTGACATTGCGGCCGATGACCTCCTCCCTTGCGTATCCCATTACCTCTACCCAGTAGTCACTCACGCTGAGCAGCCGGCCCGCCGGGTCGATGGAATGCAGCATCGCCGGTGTATGGTGATACAGAGATCGGTAACGTTCCTCGCTTTGCCGGAGCATTTTTTCAGCCGATCGTCTTTGGTGAATTTCGTGACTGGCCTGTCGATATAAAAAGAAAACCGCGATGCCGATCAGCACACACAGGGCCAGCACGATGGGGCCGGTGGTCTTGATCAACGGCTCGATTACAGCTTTGGTAATGGCATCGAGTTTGCCTAAATGCACCACGTTCCATCCCGGATACTTGCTATCCAGTTCCACCACCTGGATTTGATATTCATTGCCGCCCCGGTCCACAATATAGTCGCCTCTGGATTCCAAACCGGTCCATCGCCAGGGTCCGGTACCGAATTGACGTGACTTTTTAATCAACGGAATATCCGTTTCATTGTATTTCCATAACAGGTGATAAAGCCATTCTCTGCGGTTGGAGATAAAGATGACACCGTGGGGGTCGTTGACCATGACAATTTCATCCAATTCCGTTCCCAATTCGCTTTCGATCAATTCGATCGAGGCTTTGATAACGACGATGCCGATCGGAGTGGATGAATTTTCGGCCCAAACCGGATGGCTGTAATAGGCGCCGCGTTTGCCGGATGTGGTCCCCAGGGCAAGATAGGCGCTGGGTTTTCCTGCAATTGCTTCTTTAAAATAGGGCCGAAATGCAAAATTTTGATCCACAAAACTATCCGGTGCATTGCGGTTGGTCGAGGCAGTGGTTTTGCCGGCGGCGTCCATGAGGTAGCAAACATCCGCATCCAGCGTCTGATTGAAATGATCCAGGGTGGCATTGGCTTCGGCCAGGTTTTGCGCATCGGGCCGGATCAAAGCCGATTGAAGCGCCTGCATGCCGGCCAGCGTTTTTACGGGTTTGACGTTTTCAGAAAGGAAGGTCGTTAGATTTTTTTTAATGGTTCGCAGGCGGACATCCGCCTGCCGCTCGGCTTCTTTCAGGGCGGATTTTTTCAAAGAGGAATAGTACAGGTATCCGCCCGTAGAGGCCGATAAAAAAGCCAGCAGTGACAAAACAATCAATATAATACGCAGCTTCATGATTTCAATATTTTATAGAAATTCCGATACGTTAATTCTTTTTACACCATCCCGGGTACGATGGCAAATAAATTCAGAATGCTGGACGTTGAAATTGGCGATCAGCGCTTTAGTTTTTGGTTATTAGCAAATTTTCCTGTAAGAAAAAATCTGACAGAAGAATCAGAAATCGTCTAATTGACAGTGTTTCCTGTTATTTGTAGGTTTTAATGCCTTATTACGGAAAATAGCCCTTTCTTTGCTGAATTGCATCGATATCCACACACCCATCTTTTTGCATTGCTGCGGATAGGTTCGGTTTCACTCATACGGCTATTTTGCCTTTTTCGATACCGTTGGCTGCGGTACAGAGAAACAGGCCCTCTATACAGCGTCAACTGTAACGATTTTTTCCACTAATCGATGGTTTGCTTTTTCGGCCGTGATGGGAGGTGGATCATGAAACCGAGATTTAAGTTTTTATTTTGTCTTGTCGTCCTATCCGTAATTTCTGCAAATTTGGTTTTACCGGCAACCGTTATCGCGGCTGATCCCCTTGTTGTCGGTATCCCGCATTCAGAGACATACACCTATGCCAAGATGATGAAAAATTCATTTGAGATGGCTCTGGAGACGATCAACAAAGCAGGCGGAATCAAAGGCCGGCCTTTGAAGCTGGCATACGCCAATGACCAGGGCAAACCGAAGCCCGGAGAAAAAGCGATAGTAGAGCTGGTCGAAAAAAGCGGAGCTGTTATGATGGTGGGCGCCTATCAAAGCAGCAATACCATTTTTATGGCCAGAATCGCCGATAAGCTGGACCGGCCGTTTCTGGTGTGCACGGCTGCCGACGATCGCGTCACCCAGCGAAAATGGAAAAATGTCTATCGGCTGAATCCGCCTGCCAAAGGATATACCGCCGGCCTCGAAGATTTTTTTCGGAATAAAATCAAGCCCAAATCCATGGCAATCGTTTATGAAAACAGCCCTTTCGGCACCAGCGGTGCCCTGCGGATGATGTGGTTTTGCCGGGGAAATGAAATTGAATTACGCGCCATCGAGCCCTATCACAAGGAAAGACTCCGGCCGGACTATTTTAAACGCATCGTGGGTCGCTTGAAACAGGATCCGCCTGATGTGATTTACATGGTCTCCTACCTTAAAGATGGCGCTATGCTGGTAAAAAACATCAGAGATGCCAATATCAATTCGCTGCTTTCCGGCGGTGCCGGCGGTTTTACGAGCCAAAGATTTATCAGCACAGCCGGTGACAGCGCCAATCTATTTTTGACCGCCACGCTTTGGACGCCCCAATTGCAGTATCCGGGGACCAAAGAATATTACGATCAATATACGCAAAAATTCGGCACGCCGCCCGACTATCATGGTGCCGAAGCCTATTCGGCTTTGCTGGTAGCAGCGGATGTCTTGAAACGGGCCGAGTCGTATCGTCCCGAAAGTATCCGGGCGGCCCTGGATAAAACCGATTTGATGACGCCTTTCGGTCCCGTGAAGTTTACATCATATGAGAACTTTGAAAGACAAAACAGCCTGCCGACCCAGGTACTGCAGGTTATTAACGGAAAATTCGAATGTGTCTGGCCTCAGGAACTTGCCACAGCCGATTTTACGGCACCCCCCTGAATGGAGCATCATTAATTTGGCAAGACGGTGAGGTCAAAAATCAGGGTTCCTTTTACAAGGCCAAAAAAATTGAAAGGAGGTGGTTTGTAAAGCAAGGTTTGATTCATTGGAAAATTGAAAAATTGAATCGGTATGGTATTTCATGCACCCAAACACTGTGGGCGCATGATGTTAGAATCGTAATTAATTAAAATTTTAAGGAGAATTCCCATGAAAAAATTTTTACCCATTCTAATCGGAATCTGTGTGTTGATGCTGGCATTTTCCGGCAGCGTTTTTGCCAAAGAAAGAATCATATTCGGCGGCGGACCGGCCGGTGGAACATTCCAGGTGGTTGCCAACGGTATCCAGGTGTATAAACCGGTCAAAGCCAGTCCGGACTTTTCCGTTAAGGCCCAAACATCTGCGGGTTCGGTTGAAAATTTGAGAAAGACCAATGCCGGCAGACAGCAGATGAGCGTGGTCTATTCCGGTCACGTCTGGCTGGGCCGCAACGGCCAGATGAAAAATGATCCCAAAAAATACGGAGATGTGCTGGCGGTTTCCTGGTTGTACGGCGCACCGGCGCAGCTGGTGGTTCGCAAGGGTTCGGGCATCAAAAGCGTCAAAGACCTGGTCGGCAAGAAGGTGGGTGTCGGCAATGCCGGCTCCGGCGCCTTTGCCAATTGCGAGCTGTTCTTTTCCCACATGGGTGTCTGGGATAACTGGGATAAAATCGAGCGCAACGCCATGGGTTACAACGATGCCGCCGCTGCCTTCGGCAACAAGCAGCTGGATGCGTTCTGGCTGTTCACAGCCTTTCCGAGCGGCGCGGTCATCATGGCGGCTCAGACCAATGATATCGAACTCGTCGATCTCGATAAGGATGCCGAAGCCTCGGGTTTCTACAAAAAGTATCCGTATTTCGGGAAACTGGCGGTTCCGGCCGGCACTTACAGAGGTGTGGATTATGATGCCGGCGGCTTTCAGGACAGTGCCCTGTGGGTGGCCAATTCCAAGGTTTCCGCGGATGCGGTTTACAAGTTGCTAAATATCGTATACTCGGATGAAGGGCTCAAGCACATGTATGGCCAGAAAAAGACCTTTAATAATATGAGCCTGAAAACCGGTGCCACCAATATCGTTACCCCCTTTCATCCGGGTGCCGAAAAATTCTGGAAAGAAAAAGGCATGCTCAAATAAAATCGTTGCGTGATTTTATTTTAAGTTAAAGCGGTTTTTCCGCTTGAAATAAAATGTGAGATATGGGTATAGCGCAGTGACGGGTAGCACCACGACGCTGCCTATCCCATATCTCACATGCCTGTTTCGGGGACCGGGCCAATATTTTGCTTTCTCGAATTTAAGTTCGTGCGAAAATTGAATTTTGAAGGGGGTAAAAAGTGTACGACAAATTAAACAAATTCGAAAAAATAATATTTGATTTGCTGGCCGTCACCCTGGTCCTTTTTTACTCCTATTCTGCTGTTGTGAGACCTGCCGCCACCCAGTATCACCGCGGCATATACGTTATTATCACCTACGTTCTGGTCTTTCTGCTTTATAAATCCAAAAACAAATGGCTGCGCTACGTCGACTACCTGCTGATTTTGCTTTCCATCTTCAGCATCGGCTACTGGATCGTTTATTTTGAAGCCATCAACTACCGCACCGGTGCAGAAACGCCATTCGATATGTTCGTGGCGATGATCGGGGTTCTGATCGGCATCGAACTGGCCCGACGGGTGGTGGGTAATGTTTTTGTGATCATCGGGGCCCTGATGCTGATTTACGCGGTCTATGGTTACCTGGCCCCCGATCTTTTTGCCCATGCGGGTGACACCTTTCCGGCGGTGTGTACCAGCATTTTCTACAAAAGTGACGGCGTGTTCGGCATTATGGCCAATGTTCTGGCCACCTATGTGATCTTATTTGTCCTTTTCGGGGCTTTTTTGGAAAAGTCCGGCGCTCAGCGCTTTTTCATCGATTATCCCCTGGCGGCGGTGGGCCACAGAATCGGTGGACCCGCCAAAGTTTCGGTTATCGCCAGCGGTCTTTTCGGTTCCATTTCAGGAAGTGCCATCGCCAACACGGTATCCACCGGCGCCTTCACCATCCCCATGATGAAAAAGGCCGGGTTCAAACCCCACGTGGCCGGCGGAATCGAACCGGCGGCCTCCATCTCAGGCATGTTCATGCCCCCCATCATGGGCGCCGGCGGCTTTATCATGGCCGAGCTCACCGGGGTTCCTTATTCTAAAATCATGCTGATCGCCATATTCCCTGCGCTGATGTATGTCTTCAGCGTCTTTATCATGGTACACTACGAGGCCAAGATTCATAATATCAAGGGCGAAAAAAGCGAACACAGCGCTATGGAGATTCTGAAAAAACAATGGGCTTTTATACTACCCTTGGTCGTCATTACCATTTTTATGCTGACCGGTTTTTCGCCAGCCTACTCCGCCATCCTGGGTCTGGCCACCTGTGTTGCGGTTAGCTACAAAGCCAAAGACACCCGAATCGATCTAACTATATTTTGGATAGCGGCCTTTCTGATCATTGGCGGGTTGATTTTACCTTGGATCATCACACCCATGACGGGCGAGGCCGGTACTGCATTTATTGAAAAAGCATTCTCCCCCAGGCTTTTGGTGCTCTACGGGTTGATTTTTTCCGTCTTTATGATCCTTTTCCGGAGATCCAGAGGAGCGGATATCAAAGCCGAACTTATAAACTTTGTGGAAGCCTCCCGGTCCGGTGCTGAAAACAGCCTCAAGATCGGGGCTACCGTCGGGGTCATCGGCATTATAATCGGCGTGCTTACTTACAGCGGGCTGGTGCTCACCTTTGCCGATATTGTGATCGAACTTGCCGGTGGTTCTCTGGTTTTAACGATTTTGTTTATTGCCCTGGCCTCCCTGGTACTGGGGATGGGCGTCCCGGTCACCGCCGCCTACCTCATCACAGCAGTTGTTGCGGTACCGGCCCTGATCCACCTGGGGGTCAATGAAATTGCGGCCCATATGATCGTATACTGGCTGTCACAGGATTCCAATATAACACCGCCGGTGTGTATTGCTGCCTTTGCGGGGGCCACCATCGCCAAGGCCAATATGTGGAGAACGGCCTTTGCCTCTTTTAAATTTGCCAAGTTTTTGTATCTGGGTCCGTTTTTATTCGGATATATTCCGGCTTTCTCCTTAAACGGCAGCGCCGTGGAAATCCTTATATGGTTTGTGGTGATTCTCTTTGGCACTTATGCGTATTCCTGGATTTTGAGCGGTGTTTGGTTTAAGCCATTGAAAGGCATGCTTAAAAAAGAGCCGGTCGGTTAAAAACAATAATATAATCCACCAAGAGGCAGGAAAATGACACCTCCCAAAGTTGAAGTTAAAAAAATCCTTTATGCAACGGATCTCTCTGAAAATGCCCGCTATGCTTTTGCCTACGCGGTCAGTCTGGCCGATCTTTACAAAGCCACCATTACCATTGTTCATGTATTGCCCGAAGTCTCTGATCTTCTGGATAAAAATGTCATCGGCTATATCAGTGCGGAACGATGGGAAGAAATCAAAGCCCAGCACTTTAAAGAGGCCAAAGAAGCCCTTATCGGTAAAAGAAGAGAGCATCAGGCGATCCAGGCGGCGCTGCACCATTTCAGTGAGACGGCAAAGCAAGCGCAGGAAGGTCAAGACTTTATCACCGATGATATTATTGTCGAAAGAGGAAATCCGGTTGAGGTGATTTTAAAACAGGCTGAAGAAAAAAAATGCGATCTGATTGTGATGGGAACCCGCGGGCATGGAACCCTGGCAGATGCCATGCTGGGAAGCACCGCGCGGCGGGTGATCCGCAGATCTAAAATCCCGGTGCTGGTGGTCAGACTGCCTGACGAAGAATAGGAGCACAACTACGATTTAGTTTATTGGTCATTACGATAAGGAATAAAGGGGACGTCCGTCATATTCCCATATTCAATATATCCTTCCGAACAACGGTGAAATTTTTTATTTCCATTAGATTTTCGATAACTACTTCTGACCTTTTTCTCCTATCTTCTGTCTCTGACGTACCGCCATACATTCAAGGTCGGGTTAATATTTAACCTGCAGTCAATATCCGTTTAGGTGCTGCTAACTAATATAGCACTGTCAGGGCTTGAAGAATGCACTGATGTTTACCGGATATTTTTAACCCATCCAAATGAGGAATTAGCTTTAATAATCTCAAATATGAATATATGACGGACGTCCCCCTTTTTACCATATGACGGACGTCCCCCTTTTTACCATTTGGGCTGAAATGAGGAAATGATAGACACCGCTAAAAAACAGTCATGAAACTTAAAATCCGGGCAAGGCGGTTACAGCCAGTTGATCTTCTTGCAGGGAATCATCCGGAACGATTTTGATGGATTGCAGGTGAAATTTTTGGCGCAGTTTTTTAAGATTTCCGTTTTTTTGGCCGCTCATTTTGGAAATACTGCGCGGATGGACGTGAATGCCGATGCAATCCCCTTTCGGCGTCTCCGATTTTAGGGCCGACACGGCCATTTCCAGAAAGATCTCCGAATACACCAGATGGCCGAAGGACGGGTGATAGGGGCCGGCCAGAATGGTCGAACCTTCTTCGAGGTCATCGCTTGCCTGCAGCCCCATGCGGATGACCGGGATGTTCCTGCGGCTGAAGAAACGGTAAAGTTCTTTGACCTGAGTTACCGCATCCTGCAGGGACAGCGGGCGGTAGCGGCCCGCCTGATATAATTTTGCCAGGGGACTGCCTACAATCACCACGGTGGGATAAATGCGGATAAAATCCGGCTTCAGTTCGGCCACCCGCCGGGCCGAGGCCAGCAATCGCCCGGGATCATCGCCCGGCAGGCCCACCATCAGCTGCACACCGACTTCATAGTCAAATTCCTTGAGACGTTGCACCGCCTTGACGGTGTCGGCACTGCTGTGACCGCGTTTTGAGCGCGCCAGCACCTCATCGTCCATGGATTGGACGCCCAGCTCGACCGTGGCCACCGGAAAATTTTTAACCACATCCAGGCGGGTCCGGTCGATGGTGTCGGGCCGGGTGGAAAAGCGGATGCCGTCTGCGCGGCCTGCTTTGGCGAACGCCGCCGCTTCAGACAGCAGGCGCTTAATCTCATCAATTTCAATTCCGAGAAAATTGCCGCCGAAAAAAGCGATCTGAACCATGCCCCGCTGGGCACTTTTATATTTCAAGAACGATTCAACCGAAGGGCGCACTTGAACTGAGGAAATTTGGGATTTAACACCGGTAATCAGAGACTGGTTGCAGAATACGCACCGATGCGGGCAGCCGGCGTGAGGCAGGAAGATCGGTATTACAAAAGGCTTATGAGAGTTGGATTTTACCGTCAAGTTATTATCCCGGTGGCTTATAGTATTAACGATTTAGTGAGCGCTGCGCTTGAGGATCGTTTCACTTAAAGAGCATCCCGCTTTCAGCGGGATTTGAGGCAGTTAGTTAAGGTATGGCATAATTAACAGTATCTGCTTTTAGCCGGATTATATTTATTACCAAAAGTCCGGCAGGGCGCCCCTAAAGGTCCGCAGGACCGCTCCTTGAACGAAGTGCTCCTCAAATCCCGCCAACGGCGGGATGCTCATTGAGATTCTTTTTTCAGAATCTTTAATGCTTTGCGGGCCGCATCCTGTTCGGCCATCTTCTTGCTTTTGCCGTATCCTTCGCTCTCGACATCAAAGACGGTCACCGAAATCCAGAAAGTTTTATCGTGATCCGGGCCTTCCTCGCGGACGACCTTATAATACGGCATGGCCCCATGTTCTTCCTGGGCCCATTCCTGCAGCCGGCTCTTGTAATCATAACTGTCGATGGCCGAGTTAACCGAATCCAGATGGGGGATAAAAATACTTTCGATGATCTTAAAAACACCCTTGAAGCCGCCATCCAGATAAACAGCGGCGATCAGCGCTTCAAATGCTCCCGCCAGGATGGAGTTTTTTTCACTTCCCTGGGTTTGGATTTCACCTTTGCCCAGTCGAATAAAGGCACCCAGGTCGATGGCGCGCGCGATGATGGCCAGCTGGGATTCATTGACCAGATTGGCCCGGATTCTCGAAAGATCGCCTTCTTTCAGGTTGGGGTAACGCTCCATTAAAATATGCCCGACGATAAGGTTCAGGACGGCATCACCGAGAAATTCGAAGCGCTCATTGTCCCGCAAATCCGCGTCCGGCTGCTCATTTACAAAGGAACTGTGCCGCAGGGCTTGTTCCAGAAGCGGTTTTGACCGAAATTCATATTCAAGTTTTTTTTCAAGCTCGTAATGGTCGCTTGTTTGCATTCACCAACTCTTCATAAAGGTTATACGGCACGAAAAGATCTCCTTCGCCGGATCCCATTTTTATTTCAGGCGTTATGGATCCATGAAAATCGGTGCCGCCGGTCATCAACAGGCTGTATTTGCGGGCCAGTTCCGCGTATTGCCGTATTTGCCGGGGCGAATGCCCGGGATAATATACCTCTATCCCGGCCAGCCCTATCTTCATTAAATTTTGCAGGAGCGCATCCAGTTGTCGATCATCTTCAATATTTAAAAGGGCCGGGTGGGCCAGCACGGGAATGCCTCCGGCCGCCCGGATGAGGTTAATTGCCTGTTCGCATTCAATGCGCTCTTTGTCCACGTATGCCGGCTTGGCGGTCCCCAGATATTTTTCAAATGCCTCGTTAACTGACGCTACAAAGCCTCTTTTCACCATGGCATAGGCGATGTGGGGCCTGCCCAGCTGGACTTCTCCGACCTCCTGCCTGACTTCTTCCAAAGAAATCGGCAAACCCAGTTTATTTAATCGCTTTAAGATTTCGGGATTACGATTTTTGCGGGCATCCCGCAGTTTGAGCAGAGCCTGATTCAAGTCGCGATCATCCAGATGGATGGCATAGCCTAAAATATGAAAACTGCCGGAGCCGGGAAAAAATGGAGGATGTGCTGCGCTGATTTCGACACCGGTTAAAAAGTGTAAAGCGGGGGGGATGCCGATCCGAAGGGCCTCCTTAGATCCGCCTACCGCATCGTGGTCCGTGATGGCGATTGCGGCAAGGTTAAGCTTTTGGGCATGGCCGATGATGTCGGCAGGGGTCAGGGATCCATCTGAGGCAGTTGAATGAATGTGAAGGTCTATCCTCAGACGATTTTTATATTCCAAGAGCCTTTTCTAAAGCCTCCTCTTTGGATTTACAATCAATGCATTGAGTTGTAACGGGCCGGGCTTTGAGCCGTTTTAGCGAGATGTCTTCCCCGCACGAATCACAAATTCCGTATGTATCATTTTCAATGCGGCCGATGGCTTGTTTGATTTTTTTAATCAGTTTGTGTTCTCTGTCCCGTATGCGCAGCATAAAGTTGCGGTCGGCCTCGAGGGCGGCGCGATCAGTGGGATCCGGAAAATTTTCTTTCGGCACCGTCATGCCCGATACCGTGTCCCCGGCCTGATCCAAAAGCTCTTCCAACCAGTTTGTTAATAATTTTTTGAAATACTCTTTATCTTTCTTTTTCATAACCAAACCTCTAGTCTAGATCCTCTCCATACAAATAAGGTCTTTCAAAAATTGCTTTCATTAACACAACTCAATTTGCCTGTAAAGATATAATTTTGGCTTATCCACTTTTTGTCGAATTATACCATTTTGCCGTCACTGCGACAATATATATCCAAAAAATATCAAATCAACGTTCTGACGTCGATTTTAGCAGTCATTGGCAAGTGGATCAATCTATCTATTGATACCAGCGTCACCACAATGGTCGAATTCTTCACCCGTCGTTATTCAGGAACCGGCAGGCAAGAAAAGCTTAATTTTATTTTAATTTCAGATGGTTATATTCTATATTGATAAAATGCCGGGATATGATAATATCGGCCTATCTAAACCTTAAGTTTAGCGTCGGTTTCGGAACCTTCATTTTTAATTAATTCTTAAGCTTTCCGTCTAAATAACCGATATAAGTCTATATTTAGACCTCAAGCCGCTATCAACGTTGTGTGCCGAAGGTTGTACCAACGTGGTAAAAGAAAACGCGAATGATACCGCAGAGACACGAAGCACACAAAGATAACTGGGGAATTTAAAATTATGAAAAGTCCAAACTACCAGACCGCTGAATACCGACCGATTACCATCAAAACCACCGATGGTTCAACCATTCACGGCAAGGTCAACCTTGCTTACAAACAAAGAGTTTCGGATTTATTTACCAAAGACACCTCTCCTTTTTTAATTATGGTTGATGTGATGTCAAAGGAAAGTAAAGGCCGGGTGATGTTTGTAAATAAAAAACACGTCGTATGGGCCGAACCGGAGAATGAGGAAGGCAAGTAACAAATCTAGCCTGACGCCTTTAACAGAATTGATCCGAACGCAAGCTTCTTTTTCTCACCTATTTCCCCAGGATTTTGTCGGCGAATTGTATCGCCGATCCCGCATCCGCAGCGTGGCCATAATTTTCGGCATTTTATCCATTTTTAATTTTAGCTCACTTATTTTCCTTAAGAAAGCGTTCGAGCTGCTTCAGGTTGGCCACATTGTAAACTTTGGCGGGGTAATCATCCGTCAGGATCTTTTTTAGCAAACCGGCCAACACCCTGCCCGGGCCGACCTCCACAAAGGTTTCGACCTCTGTGTCTATCATTTTGCCCATGCTATCATACCATTTAACCGGGCTGCACAGCTGCCGGCCCATGATGTCTTTGATTTCATCGGCCTCGGTGGAGATATCGGCCGTAACATTAAGGATGATGGATTTTTCAGGTGGATTAAAGTCAATTTGGGATAGCGCTTCTTTGAACTCCGCCTCGGCGCCTTTTATGAGTTCGCTGTGCCAGGCGCCGCTGACTTTCAGCGGTATGGACTTGGCCCCCTTTTGCGCGGCCAGCATGGAGACTTTTTCGACCGGTTCCGGTGAGCCCGTGATCACAATCTGAAGTTCGCTGTTGTGATTGGCCACCGATACAACGCCTTGCGGCTGAATTTCGGCGACAAACGCATCGACATCAGCAATAGGCAGGCCGAGGATGGCATGCATCGCCCCCTTGTAGCGGGTGGATTCACGATGCATGAGCTCGCCTCTTTTGTATATTAGTCTGATCGTGTCTTCAGCGGAGATAACGCCGGCAGCATTCAGGGCGCTGTATTCGCCCACGCTGTGACCGGCACAAAAGTCATATGTGATGCCTTCTTTTTGAAGAACCGCCAGACAGGCCAGGTTAACAGTCGTGACGGCCGGCTGCAGATTGATCGTCTGGGTGAGTTCTTCCATAGGGCCTTTGAAACAAAGGTTGGCGATGTGCATCTTGAGGGTTTCTTCGGCCATGTCGAATATTTCGCGAACAAAATCGAATTCCTGATAAAATTCCTGCCCCATCCCCACGCTCTGGGAGCCCTGGCCGGGAAAAAGAAGTGCAGTTTTGTTCATAATAGATTCTCCGAATTTATTATTCGTAGTTCGTTGATTGTTGTCCGTTGCCTGGACTTAATCAGATGAGACTGGTGATGCCACTTGCCAATTAAAGCAGCAAGCAGGAGGTCGGAATTTACAACGGACCACGGACCACCAACGACGGGCAGTTTTTATTCATCCAATTTAAACAGTTTGCGGACCGTATCAATATAAAAAGATTTATCTTCACGCATGCCGTTTTGTTTCAGAAACAGGGTCGGATCATGCAGAATCTTGTTGATCAGTGAATCCGCCATTTTGTGGACGGCTTCGGCTTCCTGCGCTGAGATCGAGCTGGATTGCAGGGTTTTTTTAAGTTCGGCCGCCGCAATGGATTCCATCTTATTTCTCAGGGCGACGATGGTCGGCACAATATCCAGACTTTCATGCCATTCCCGGAAATGAATGACGGCCTCATCAACGATGCGTTCACCTTTAATCGCCTCTTTGCGGCGGTCATCAATATTTTCATCGATGATCCCCTTCAGGTCATCGATATCGTAAACATATGAATTGGCCAGGCGATTGATTTCCGGATCGATGTCCCGGGGTACGGCAATATCCATAAAAAATAGCGGTCGGTTGCGGCGCTTGCGGATGATGGCTTTGACCTGATCCTGCTCAATTACGTAATCAGGTGCTCCGGTGGAGCTGATAATAATGTCCACCGTTTTTAAACTCTCCGGGATTTCTTCGAATCGGATGGCGCTGCCGTTGAACTGCCGGGCCAGTTCGACGCCGTTTTCAAACGTACGGTTGGCCACCCATACGTTGGCGACCTTGTTGCGAAGGAGGTGCTCAACGGCGAGTTCGGCCATTTCTCCGGCACCGATGAGCAACACTTTTTTGTCCAGCAGGTCTCCAAATATTTTGCGGCAGAGTTCAACGGCGGCGTAGCTGATGGAAACCGCCCGATCCCCAATGCCGGTTTCGGTGCGGACACGTTTGGCGACAAAAAAGGTGCGGTGCAGCAGGCGGTTTAAGATGACGCCGGAGGTTTTCTCTTCGGTAGCGGTTCGGTAGGCTTCTTTCACCTGTCCCAGGATCTGGGGCTCGCCCACCACCATTGAATCCAGGCTCGCGGCCACGCGAAAAACATGACGCACGGCATCGTCGCCTTTGTGGACATAAAGGGCGTCTTCAAATTGTTCCAGCGGTATTTTGTTGAATTCGGCAATAAACCCCTTGGTTTCCTGCACCGCCCGGGCGGCATCATCGGTCACCAGTAAAACCTCGACGCGGTTACAGGTGGAAAAAAGCAACGCTTCTTTAATGAATGTATTCCGCATAAGTTCGTGCAGGGCGGATTTCGACTCATCCTCTGAAAAGGCGATGCATTCCCGGACCTCAACCGGAGCCGTCTCATGGTTTATGCCAAGTAATATGATATCAAGCATAATTAATTTGGTCGTTAATCTAACAGCTAAATAATTTAAGTCGTATAAATCTCAATTTTGTTTAAGGGTTATTTTAAAGTTCGAAATCCGAATATCGAAATTCGAAACAAATCCTAAATACGAATGTTAAAATGTCTAAAACCGGAACAATTTGGAATTATCTGAAAAAAATGAAAATAATTTCTTATCGTTTAGAACATTTGAATTTATTTTTTTGAAAATTGTTTCGGATTTCGGATTTCGTGCTTCGGATTTTGATGAAAAATGGTTAAGAATCTATAAATTTTTAAAGCAAGTTTTAAGCTACTAAAATCTAGTAAATTCTCCGTGGTGTCCTGTCATCATTAGGTTGACACCTAAAAATGTGAATATCAGCACCCCGAAGCCTATGATGGCCATAATGGCGGACCGCCGCCCCCGCCAGCCGGCTGTCAGTCTTTCATGGAGCAGTACCGCATAAAACAGCCAGGTAATTCCGGCCCAGACTTCTTTGGGATCCCAGCTCCAGAACCGGCCCCAAAACGTTTTCGCATAGACGAAGCCGGTTATCAGCCCCAGCGTGAGCATGGTAAAGCCCACTACGATGCAGACGTATCCGATGCTGTCCATCATGTCCAAAGACGGCAGGCGTTTAAAAAAGAAGCCATGCTTCTTGGTTTTGATTTCGCGTTCTTGGAGCAAATACAGCACACCCAGCCCACAGGCCAGGGCGAATGCCGCTTCACCGATGAAAATGACCGTGACGTGACTCACCAGCCAGAAGCTTTTAAAAATTTTAGTCGACTGGGCCGGTTCACTGGGAAGCTGCGAAACGATGATCATTATTAGCACCAGAATCGGCGCTGCTACGATTCCCAGAATTTTTACATTAAATTTAAATTGGATGGTCAGAAAAACCCCGGCAACGGCCCAAGCGGCAAAAGACAGGGTTTCATGCATATTGCTGACCGGCACATGTCCGGCCTTGATAAAGGCGTAAACGATCGTCAGGGTGTGAAATAAAAAACCGACCAGCAGCAGAAATAACCCGGCGCGCTGGAAATAGTCTTTCTGGACAAATAGAAATGCAAAATAGCCCGCCGTGCTAAGCAGGTATAATACAATGCTAATGAGAATGATTGCTTCCATAGTACTCCGTACTCGGGCGTCCCGTTGAGTCCCGCTTATAGCGGGATTAAAAACGGAAAAGCGCCTTTTTTTATTTTTTCGGGCCTGACGGGCTCAATCCGCCGGAGGCGGACGAACCCAATTGCTTATAGCAGCTCTTCGATTTTATACCCTTCTCCCAAAATTTTATAAAGCAGCGAATTTATTTCTTCGGTCTTGCCTGCCTGCATTAATTGAATCAGGTCACTGTCGATCAATTGATTAAATAATGTTTTATGGGCCTCGGGCGCATGGGCCTGGCGCAACAGTTTTTTACGGATAGCGCCCATAAGAAGCAGGAATTCCGCATATTCCTTGCCGAACTGGGTTTCCAGTTTTTGACGCAATTGTTTTGCCAGGGCCGGGCTTTTGCCGGAAGTGGAGATGGTAATGACCAAATCGCCGCGCTGGATTATGGAAGGCAGGATAAAATTACAGACCTCGGGACGGTCGGCAATATTACACAGGGTATTGGTCAGGGCGGCATCGCTGCTGATTTGTTGATTTAAACCTTCATCATCGGTGGCGCCGATGACTAAAAACGCTCCTTCTACATCAGCGGATTGATATGCGCGCCGGCACAGTTTAATGGCGCCTTCAGCGGCCAGTTCTGTCAGTTGCTGGGATGGCCTGGGGCTGACAACGGTAACCCTGGCCCCGCATTCCAAAAGGGTGTTCACCTTGCGGGTGCCCACAGCGCCTCCACCGACTACCAGGCAATTACGGTTTTTGATATCCAGGTGTACTGGGTAGTACTTCATGATTTGTTGAATTTGTTTTATTGGTCTCATTGGTTTGATTGGTTATAAAAAATCGGATTCATTGGGCTCAATCTGAGCGAGATAAGAACCAATTAAACCAATCGAACCAACTAAACGATATTTATCTCCATTAAATCTTCGGCCAAAACTAACGGGCCGCTATATGTTTTACGGCATTCGGCCTCGATGTCTTCCTGGTCGCATTGCGGATAAAAATGGGTTAAGACCAGTTTGCGGACACCGGCTTTGACCGCAAGATCACCTGCCAGAGACGGCGTCAGGTGTCCTTTGACCTTGAGTTTGTCCGGGAGGGCACACTCGCAGATCAGCAGATCCGCAGCTTTGGCAAGATCGATGATCGTTTCGCTGTAGTCGGTATCCCCGGTGTAAACAGCCGAAAACCCGTCGTTGCTGATAATGCGGAAGGCGATGCTTTCTTCGATGTGCTGCACCGGTGCCGTATTTACGGCAAAATCTTCAAATTCAATCGTGTCGGCATTTTTGTTGTCGAATTCGATGATCTCCATAAGGTCTTGATCTAATTCAATCCAGTGACCGTAGACGCTTTTCAACCTTTCATAAAAATACAGCAAACCGCGGCCACCGGCAACTGTCAGGAGGGTTTTCCGCAGGCTGCCGTCCGGATATTTGGTGGCAAATATAAAGGGAACAAATTCTGCGGTGTGGTCGGGATGAAAATGACTGTAAAAAATATGGGTGATATCGAATATGGTGGTTTTTGCTTCCAGCATGCGCCGCATGGTGCCCGGGCCGGAATCAAACAACAGCCTTGAAGCCCCAACCTGCATAAGTACCGCGCACGAACTGCGTTTCAGGGACGGAACGCACGTCCCGGAACCCAGGATGGTCACCTTTATGCCTGACTTGTTTGCAACCATGTCTTCTCAAGCTATGTAGAGTGAAATCAACTTATTTGTTTTTGCCTACTTGGGTTCCGCCCTTCTGGCCGTCCTGTTAATAATCCACGACAGCAGTTTATTGTCATCGCGGGTATCAACGAGTTCTTTAAGCTCGTTGAGCGCGATTTCCGCCCGGGCCATGTTTTTGTGGCCGCCGGCATTGCCTAATTTCCCAAATCCTTCCTTGGCAACCTTGCCGGCGTTTTTTCGAATACCGTCGTTTCGGAAAATAATGGTTAATTTTTTATCACAGGTCCCGGACACAATACTCCAGGTGACGGTATTGATCCTCATAAAAAAATCGGCAATCAGCACACAAACGTCCGGATTGACCACGTGACCCAGATGGATATATACTTTTCCCTTGCGCCGGCGCATGTTTTTCAGGGCAATCTTGAAATATTTTAATAGGTCAAAACGAAGGTCGGCTTTCTCAATCTTGCGGGCGAGATGGATGTTGGCGTGTAGAAATAAATATTGAAATGCACGCACATCTTCGATCTGGGTTTGCCCCTTAAAATCGTTGGTATCGGTTTTGATGCCATGGTACAGGCCGGTGGCGAGTTTGGTAGATGGTTTGATTTTTGCCGCCTGCAGATATTCCGTTAGAATGGTGGCGGTAGCGCCGTATTGGGGGCGGATATCCATAAACGGTGCTTTGGCACCGGAATCGGGGTGGTGGTCGATGATCACATCCGGGTTTAATTGGGCCATATGTTCATTATGATCCGGCTGGGAATCCACGATAACCACCCGGCTGAATTGATCCACGTCAATCTCTTCAAAAGGCACCAGGGTTACACCCAGGAGCCGAATCATGGCGAGGTTATCCGGCCGATTGATGGTATTGATGTGAGAGATGGTCACCTGCAGTACCTTGCGCCACAGCAGTCGGCTGATGGCCATCGCGCTGGCGATCGCATCGGGGTCGGCATTGATCATGATCAGCACGTGGTCGTTGCCGGTGAACTGATCGTAAAATCGGCGTAGTTTTTCGGGTATAGATCGGCTCATAAAAAATGGATATCCTGAGATAAACCTCAGGATACTACGATTTGTTCGGTTAGATTACAACAAGATTTTCTAAATTTACCGTCAGGCGCCGCTCTGTTTATCGACGAATATACAAAGCCCGGCTCTTTGGGAGCCGGGCCTGTTTCACCTGATTCGCTATTTATATCGTCTTAAATACGATCTTATCTCCCTCGGCTTCAGCACTGATCCGGGCGCCATCAGGTATTTTACCCTCGAGAATCTCCAGGGATAACGGGTTTTCGATAAACTGCTGAATCACCCTTTTTAGCGGCCGTGCGCCATATACCGGATCATAGCCTTTTTCGGCAATTAACGCTTTCGAACCATCCGATAATATAAGTTCAATATTCCTGTCCGCAAGCCGCCGGCCAAGCCTGTCGATCTGGATGTCGACAATTTTTAAAATGTCGTCCACGCTCAGGCTCTGGAATATGATGATTTCATCGATGCGGTTTAAAAATTCGGGCTTAAAACTGGTGCGTAAAGCTTCGGTCACCCGATTTTCCATCTCGGCCCGATCGGATCCTGCCAGTTCCTGGATCCACTGACTGCCGACGTTGGAAGTCATAATGACGATCGTATTCTTGAAATCAACCGTGCGGCCGTGACCGTCGGTCATGCGCCCGTCGTCGAGAATCTGAAGCATCACATTAAAGACTTCCGGGTGCGCTTTTTCAATTTCGTCAAACAGCACCACCGCGTATGGCCGACGGCGGACCGCTTCTGTCAGGTAACCGCCTTCTTCATATCCCACATAACCGGGCGGCGCACCGATTAGCCGGGCCACAGAATGCTTTTCCATGTATTCGGACATATCGATACGAACGATGGCCTGTTCGCTGTCAAAAATGAATTCTGCCAGTGCTTTCGCCAGTTCGGTTTTGCCGACCCCGGTTGGCCCCATGAAAATAAATGATCCGATCGGTCGATTGGGATCCTGCAGCCCCGAGCGGGCACGGCGAACGGCGTTGGATACGGCCGAGACGGCCTCTTCCTGGCCGATGACACGCCGGTGAAGCCGATCTTCCATCCGCACCAGCTTGTCTCTTTCACCTTCAAGCATTTTACTTACCGGTATCCCCGTCCAGCGCGAAACGACTTCGGCGACATCCTCATCATCGACCTCTTCTTTGAGCATTTTGCTGGCCTGCTGAAGCTCCGAAAGCTTTTGGTTGGCTTCCTCCAGCTTTTTCTCAAGCTCCAGGGCTTTGCCGTATCGGATCTCCGCCACCCGGGCCAGATTGCCTTCTCTTTCCGCCAGCTGGGCCTCGGTGCTTAACTGCTCCTGATCTTCTTTGATTTTGCGGATGGTCTGGATCAGGTCTTTTTCATTTTGCCAGTGGCCTTTCATGGCCGTCAACTCGTCGTGGAGGTCGGCCAGCTCGGCTTCCAGTTTTTTAAGCCGCTCTTTGGAAGCCGGATCCGTTTCTTTTTTCAGGGCCTGGCGTTCAATCTCGGACTGGGTGATTTTGCGTTGAATTTCATCAATCTCGGCCGGCATGCTGTCGATTTCAATCCGGAGTTTGGAAGCGCATTCATCAATTAAATCAATGGCTTTATCCGGCAAAAAGCGGTCGGCAATATAGCGATGCGAAAGGGTGGCGGCAGCGACAATGGCCGAATCTTTAATACGAACGCCGTGATGGACTTCGTATTTTTCTTTCAAACCCCGTAAAATCGATATGGTATCTTCCACACTGGGCTCTCCCACCCGTACGGGTTGAAAACGACGTTCCAGAGCGGCATCTTTTTCAATGTATTTGCGATATTCGTTGAGGGTCGTTGCCCCCACACACCGCAAGGTGCCTCTGGCCAGGGCGGGCTTGAGCATGTTGGATGCATCGACCGCACCTTCCGCAGCGCCGGCGCCTACCACCGTGTGAAGTTCATCGATAAAAAGGATAATTTCACCTTCCGCGACTTCGACTTCCTTTAACACCGCTTTGAGGCGGTCTTCAAATTCGCCCCGGTATTTGGCTCCGGCAATCAGCGCACCCATATCAAGGGCGACCAGCCGGCGGTTTTTCAAAGTTTCGGAAACATCGCCTTCCACGATTCGCTGTGCCAGACCTTCGACGATGGCGGTCTTGCCGACGCCTGGTTCTCCGATTAAAACCGGATTGTTCTTGGTTCGCCGGGAAAGGACCTGCACAATGCGGCGGATTTCATCATCCCGACCGATAACCGGATCCAATTTGCCCTGCCGTGCCAGATCCGTCAAATCCCGGCTGAATTTTTCCAGAGCCTGGTATTTTTCTTCAGGATTGGGATCGGTGATACGCTGATTGCCCCTGATTTCCCGAAGTACCTTTAAAATCGCCTCACGGGTTACTCCGGCATTCGCAAGAATACCGGCGGCCGTACCATTTTTTTCATCGGATATGGCTAAAAGAATATGCTCGATACTGACATATTCATCCTTCATTTTGGTGGCTTCTGAGAATGCCTGGTTCAGGATCGCTCTGGATCTGGACGAGATAAAGGCCTCACCCGTTCCGCCACCGCTGACGACGGGAAATTTGGCAATTGCATCGGTTACCTGCCGGGCAATCTCGTTCGGTGCCGCGCCTAATTTACGCAGCATGGTGCCGGCGATACCTTCCCTTTCAGCCAGCATGGCGGCCAGCAGGTGTTCGGGCTCGATCTGCTGATTGTGGTGCTGCAGGGCCATCGATTGGGCACTTTGTATAAGCTCCTGAGATTTTATTGTAAATTTGTCGAAACGCATTCGTCCTCAGTCCTTTCTTAAAAGCCAAATATATTTTACAATAAAATAGTCACATTACTTTTAATGTCAATATATATTCAGTAATGAAATAATAGAGTGCTGGCGTATTGGGGTGTTGATTTCGAAGTGCTTCGCGTTCCGGGTTGCGGGTTAAAAATTGCAACCTAAACTCTAATGTGCATGACCCGCAACGCGTAACCCGTAACCCGCAACGAAAGAACAAACGCAGTACTCCAATTCTCCATCACTCCAGTACGCCAACCCGCTGGTTTTAAACATATCACAGATAAAAGACTTTCTTCAACTAAAGGACCAGGCGTGAAAAGGCTTTGCCAGACGCAGGCTTTCATAAATGGCGATTCCGGCTGCAGTGGAAAGATTTAATGATCGAATCTCTTTAGTGATGGGGATATGATAGGTGGCGTCCGGATACCGGCTGACAATGTCCTGGGGAAGTCCACGGGTTTCGGAACCGAAAATCAGAAATTGCCGCGCCGGTGACGGCATGGACCAAAAAGGTCGTGCGCCGGTTTTTGAAAAAATGGCCACCTCGTCGGGCCCGGGCGTCAGTTTTGATTGCAGGCTGTTAAAATCCTCCCAGACACTGAGTTTAACGTGTTCCCAGTAGTCTAAACCCGCCCGTTTTACTTCCCTGCTGTCCAGTGAAAACCCCAGGGGCCGGATAAGGTGCAAATAGGATCCGGTGGCCACACAGGTGCGTCCGATATTGCCGGTGTTCCAGTGGATCTCGGGAGACACTAAAATTACATGGCGTTCGAATGCGCCTTGGTTGTTATCTGTCATTGTTTGAGTCAATTATATGATTCCAAAAAGGTTTTATGTTTCAGATGTCAGAAGACAGAAAACAGCGGACAGAGAACCTCGGACTGGACATAGCAACGGTGACTCGAAATTAAAAAATTGATTTCTTTTTTTGCGTTCTGTCATCTGTCTTCTGACCTCTGGCCTCTGATTTCTGACTTCTGTTAAACTCGCTTCCCACACTGCGGACAGTATTTGAAATCCTTATCCAGCGTTTGGCCGCAATACCGGCAGGCCTTTGCTTCCTCGTACGCTTGCCGGTTGAAATCCGGACCGGGAGCATGCGCGATCTGCTCGCAACGATCGCATGCCAAAAAGGGCTCACCCTTTTTGACCCTGATTATCGGAATAAAGAACAGGCTGAGGTAGTGGTCCATGCGCTTAGCATAGGCCTGATGCAACCCGCAAACCGGACATCTGCGGGGATTTTGATTTAAAACTTTTATTTTGGGCGAAACGCCGGCAATGAAAATCATTTTGGTTAATAGATATAAATTTATGGGGTTTCAGTGGTTTATATTGTCCCGGACAACAATCTCTCTATTTTAGAATGACCTCGGCTTACAAACCACCTCCCGGATTCTCATATCAAAAAAATTATTCTGGTGTGCGGGTTTGAGTACCAGGGCGGCATCGGCGCCCCGGCCGGAGCCTCCGACGGAAATGATATCGTTTCCGCTAAGGGCGCCGGCGTCGGCCGCCATCACCGCCACCTCTACCGCGACCTTGATTCCCTGGCCAAAGAGTCTCAAGGTGTCGGCCATAATTAGAACCGGATATACGCCGGAATGCTTTTTGGCAATGGAGCGTTCAAGGCCAGAAAGCGCATGGCTGGCGGCCACCACCGTTAAGCCTTTATTTTGCAGATCTTCTTTGACATCATCCGGCAATGCATTTTTAAATGGTTCCTTAAAGCCGCAATGATAGGTGACCACCGTGATGCGGGGTCCGCCGAAGATTTCAATGGCCCTGTAGGCCGTAAAGCCTGTGGTTGATGCCACCACCACCTCGTCTATTCCCAGCGCTTTAGCCCTTTGGGCCGCAAGTTCCAAGGCTGAATCCGTGTTGTCTTTTCCGGGTTTGTCGAAATACATCCGCGCCTCCTCAATACGTCAAGATTTAATTTTGATATTTATCCGCATATACCAGAATACGTTGACTGACACCGGCGGATTGCCGAAAGCGTCGCCGGAGAAACTATAATATCCCAAATCATCTGTCAGTCAATAAATAGATGGCTAGAGATTATCTCCAAAATGTATTTAATACTCGATGGTAAAGCTTTTTTAGTCTGTCTTTAGGATATAAGCTGATAATTTTGATTCGGGTTCCAATCTATATTTTCTTGCGCCCCCGAGCAATCGTTATTAGTATAATAGCATCATCCCGTTAGCGACTCACCCAAACCAGGCAGGAGGTTAACATGGCCGGAGCAAAATTAGGCGATACTGTAAAAATCAATTTTACCGGCAAATTGCAGGACGGAACGGTTATCGAAACATCAAAAGATCGCGATCCGCTTGAATTTAAGATCGGAGATGGAAATGTAATTTCAGGCCTGGAGCAGGGCGTCGTCGGGATGGCCGCCGGAGACAAAAAGACGATCGCGGTTTCACCGGAGGATGGATTCGGCCAACCACAGGAAGACCTGGTGGTGGATTTAAAGAAGAGCGAGTTTCCGGAGGATGTGGAATTTAACGAGGGTGCTTATCTCAAGATTGAATCATCGGATGGCAAGGAATTTAAGGCCAGGGTTGTTGAGATTAAGGAAGATTCGGTGATCCTTGATGCCAACCATCCCTTGGCGGGGGTCACGATAAATTACGAGGTGGAGCTGTTAGAAATTGTTTGACTCAGGCAAAACTTTTAAAGGATGTGGATTTCACAAACTTTGCGGAAATGGTGGCCGTAGATTGCAAATGTTATGGCCAACGGCAGCGATCCGGGACGCTTGCGCAGCGTCCACAATAGCAGTTTCCAATACTGGAACCGCTCCTTGCCGAAAACCCCGAGGCGGATGCTGGAGCGAATAACCGCCATGATGTGCTGGAAGTCCAGCTGAATATCTGCTTTGGGGGCGTTGTACTCTTTCAAAAATGTCCTCACGCGTTCATAATAGATTTTGGGCGAATAAATCTGTCCCATTATCTTCTTATATCCATCAGACAGTGCCTTGAGGTCCATGCGCGGAACGATATTCGTGGTGCCGTCGGTATTGCATGATATCAAGCCCGCCAGGCGCCCCTCCGCTTTCAGGCGCTTATAGAGGCGCGTGCCGGGCGGGGCATTCAGCAGTCCGACCATGGCTGTCACGATTCCGCTTTTCTGGATAAAGTCAATTTGCCGCTGGAAGATAGAGGGTGTATCACTGTCAAAACCCACGATGAAGCCGCCCTGAACCTGGAGGCCGGTTCTTTGCATGCGTTTTACGCTTTCGACCAGATCACGGTTTTTGTTCTGCTTTTTATTGCATTCAGCCAGACCTTCTTCCGCCGGCGTCTCGATTCCGATAAAGACGGAGTCAAATCCTGCCGCTACCATCTTTTTCATTAAAGGTTCATCATCAGCCAGATTGACAGACGCCTCGGTATTGAAGCGGATTTGCTTTTTGCTTTTCTGCCATTTGATTATCGCTGGCAGGAGTTCGTTCATCAGATACTTTTTATTTCCGATAAAGTTGTCATCTACGAAAAAAATCTGCCCGCGCCAGCCCAGGTTGTAAAGGCTGTCCAGTTCGGTAATGATTTGGGCAGCGGTTTTTATTCTCACCCGATGGCCAAGCAGGGCCGTTATATTGCAGAAGTCGCAATTAAATGGACAACCGCGGGAAAACTGGACGCTCATGGCGGCATAGCGTTTAGAATCAATCAGCCCCCACATCGGTGAAGGCGTTTTGCTGAGGTCGGCAAATTCGGATGTCTCATAGACGCGGGCGGCATTTCCCCCCTTTAGATCCTGCAGAAAAAAAGGCAGCGTCAGCTCGGCTTCATTCAACACAAAATGATCAACGGCTTCAAACGCCGGGTGTTCGTCCGTAAAGAGCGGTCCGCCGGCAACTATTTTAAGGCCCGCTTTTTTACAACGCGTGATGATCTGGTGAGCGGATTCTCTTTGCACCGCCATGGCGCTGATAAATACGGTGTCGGCCCATTCCAGCTCTTTTTCGGTGAGCTTGGTTACATTAATATCGATAAGGCGTTTGGGCCAATTGTGGGGCAGCATGGCTGCCACCGTCAGCAGGCCCAAGGGTGGAAAGGCCGCTTTTTTATGAATGAATTTAAGCGCGTGCTTAAAACTCCAGAAAGTGTCCGGGAATGCCGGGTATATGAGCAGGGTTTTCACAGATATTCTATATTATTATAGATTTAGAGCAGCGGTAGCGGCCTATGTTTCTTGAAGTGGTGCCAATAGATCCAAATCGTCAAAGAGGAGTTCGCGGGACAGCTTACCGTCATTGCCATATAATTCCATTACGGAATCGGCAATAAGATTGGCATAGATGCTTATGGGATACAAATTGTCAGTCCGCAGCACGGACACCAGGATTTCCTTTCCCTGTGATATTGCCTTTTTAATCGCTTTGCCTTCATAGGTTTCCGTGCACAGAAGGGTAAAATCATCCTGGGCCAATGCACCAACTTCATACCTTTTGACGTTACCCGCAACTGCCGCATATTCTTCAATTGTTAATTCACTTGTATTTCTGTCGCGTGAAATAAAATATCTCTGTTTCATAATCCTCCTATTTGGGTAAAAAAAGGCAGAGTCGTCTTTGACTCTGCCTTTAACTGTCTTTGGTTAAAAGAAAGCCAGCTAAAAATTAGATTCGCCTGACCCTGACTGTTTGCTTGCCTCTCCGGGTTGGCTTAACTATGAAAGAAACGCGGCCATCTGATCGCATCATAAAAAAATCCATGATCTTCAATTCCGGATTTAAATTAAATTCCCCATAAGCGCACCAAGAATAACTTTTAAATGCGAATTGAGTCTAGTTCTTTTAGCATTTTTTAAATTTCGCCACAAGTCTTTTATTTTTCGATGGATTTGAAATACTTAACACCGAGAAAAGTAAAACCGGGGAAAAATGTATTGGCGGTTTTCACATTTTCAGTATTCTTGTGATAATATATTGATTTGGCCTCTGAAATGATTATATGATACTTTATCTCTAAGCGGAGTTCTTAATCAGCCGTTTTAATTGATTCGTTGAAAGGATTTGAAATGGAGATTAGTCAAAAAGAGGAGAACGGGATTGTATTTTTAGCCTTTAAAGGTCGCTTAGATGGGAAATCTGCGGGTGAAGCCGAGGAGATCATCAACAGCATTTTTAAAGGCGACAATAAGCGACTCCTTTTCGATTTTGGATTGCTTGAATATCTCAGCAGCGCCGGCTTGCGCGTGATACTGGGTGCTGCCAAAGAAGTGAAGCGCCGAGACGGTAAATTTGTTCTTTGTGCGCTCAATGCATATGTAAAAGAAGTATTTGAAGTCAGTGGATTTGGAGCTATTATTCCAATTGCAGATTCTGTGGAATCCGGGATAAATCAAATTTGCTGAGCCGTGGAGTTGGTGAGATCCCGGCTGCTTTTATAACCTTTTGGGGACCTAAATATGGCAGACAGCAATATGGGAACCGAGTCGATTCTGCTTGTTGACGACAATCCAACCAACCTTCAGGTGCTCTATCAAACCCTGGAGGGTACCGGCTGTAAGCTGCTGGTCGCCAAAGATGGTGAAACGGCTCTCGGTATTGCCGAAAAAGCCTTGCCGGATCTGATCCTGCTGGACATCATGATGCCCGGCATCGATGGATTTGAGGTTTGCAGCCGCCTGAAAAAGGATCCCGCCACGAAAGAAATCCCTGTTATTTTTCTTTCTGCGCTCACGGATACCAAAGACAAGGTCCGCGGCCTTCAACTTGGCGCTGTAGACTATGTTTCCAAACCCTTTCAACCGGACGAAGTGATTGCGCGGGTCGATACCCACCTGACGATTCATCGGCTCAAACGGGAAGTCGAACAAAAAAAGGACGCGCTTGAAGAAGAACTCGAGGTTGTCTCCGATGTCCAGCGCCGGCTGCTGCCCAAGAATCTGCCTGAAATTGAAGGCTTCAGGCTCGCGGTTCACTATGAAACCAGTCTTTATGCCGGCGGCGACTATTACGATATTGCCGAATTAGGGGATAGCCAGTGGGGTTTTCTGGTTGCCGATGCCGAGGGACACAGCGCGCCGGCCGCCGTCATGATGGCCATGACCTGTGCACTCTTCCGTTCCTATCCTGAACCGCCCGCAGAGCCCGCTGAATTGATATATTTTCTCAACCGGCATCTTTGTAAAGTCGCCGATCCCAGTTTTGTCACCGCGCTTTATATCGTTTACGATGCCAACCATCACACCTTAAAAATAGCGCGGGCCGGACATCCGCCGCCGATGATCTACCGGTCTTCTGAGAAAAAAGCGATCGAGTACTCCTGCGGCGGCGTCTTTCCCATGGGGATTGATCCCTTTGAGCAGGTACCGGTGACCGAAGCCGATTTGCAACCGGGCGACCGCATTCTCATGTATACTGATGGGATTACCGAGCGTTTTAGCATGGACGGGAAAACATACGGAGAAGAGCGTTTGCTGCGACAGCTTGAAGGCGACGGGAATCTTCAGCCCCAGGAGTTGCTTGCTGCCATCATGAAAGATGTGGACGATTTTGCAAATGGGCGCCCGGCGGATGATGACCAGGCCTTGTTATTAGGTATTGTTCAATGAACCGCAGAACATCGAACAAGGAATACTGAATGTTGAAGTATTAATGAACCGAAAACTTTTTACTTCTACAGTCCGTGTTCGATATTCGATATTCAAAAAAGTGGTCAAGCCTTATTAGCGATTTTTTCCAGCTCAGCTATCAGTTTAGAAATACTCTCAAAGTCAAAATCCTCTGCTAATTGAATAAATTTGTCACTGAAGGGTGCAAAGGCATCGGACTTGGACTTCAGGTCATGGGCGACGGCCTTAATCTGAGTCACATCTCCCATTTCAGCCGGCTCCTTGATGCGGCTCGCGGCTTCCCCGGCCACCCCGGGCGGTAGGGCGGCCATTTTGTCTGCGGATGTCTGATCAGATTTTACGGCAGGCCCAGGACCTAAACTGCGAACCGCATCCAGGGCCTGATCGATGGATTTTTCCAGCTGGGCAAATTTCTGATCCAGCTGTTTGTGGGGCGCGGCCTTTTTTTGATCCCCTTTAATCAGCTTTTCTATTTCTATCGCCGCAGTCTGGAGCTCGGTGGCGGCCAGATTGCCGGCCAATCCCTTGAGGTTGTGAACCAGGCTGTGAGCCTTTTTAAAGTCCTTTGTGTCCAGTGCCCTGCGGATTTTAACGGCTGTCTCTGTATATTTGGCACCAAAATCCATCAAAAGCTTGCGGTAAAGCGTTTGATTGCCCTGCAGGCGTTGGAGTCCTTCCGCCAGATCAAATCCCGGTAAAGAATCCGGTAATTCTAGCGCCGCGCCCGGCGGTGTCTTGGTTTCCGCCTCTTTTGCAGCCGAAACTTCCGCTTTCCGGGTAAGAGCGCGTTTATCTGCCGGCGGGATCCATTTCTGCAGGGCGCCAAACAGCTGATCCGGGTCAATCGGCTTGGTGACATGGCCGTTCATACCGGCCTGCAGACTTTTTTCTTCATCGCCGGCCATGGCATGGGCAGTCATGGCAATGATAGGAACATTTCGGATTTCAGATTTCAGATTTCGGATTTCCCGCGCAGCGGTGTACCCGTCCATTACGGGCATCTGGATATCCATGAGGATTACATCATAATGGTTGTCTTGGATTTTATTGACCGCTTGCTGGCCGTCATCGGCCAGCGTGACGATCAGGTCGGCGCCTTCGAGAATTTCTTTGGCGACTTGCTGGTTAATTTCATTGTCTTCCACCAGCAGAATTTTGGCACCCCTGATAAGCGCCAACGCCTCGGCTTCCACCTCATGTTGAGTCGTCGGTGATGTAGCATGCGCTTCTTCACCATGCGCCTGAATGATGGTGTCAAAAAGCACCGAAGGGCTGACCGGCTTAATTAAAAAACCATCCAGACCGATTTTTTCGGCTTTTTGCATTAGCTCTTCGCGTCCGTAGGCGGTTACCATGACGATGTGGGGAATATGGCGCAGCCCGGGATGTTCCTTGACGCGCCTGGAAGCGTCGATACCATCCATGCCCGGCATCTTCCAGTCCATGACCACCATCTCGAAGGGCTTATCTTTGTCGGCCGTTTCAATCTCGGCGATACCTTCCTGACCGGTGGCCGCCAGCGTGACCTCAAAGGAAAATGATTCCAGCATGTCCCTCAAAATATCTCTGGAAGTGGGGTTGTCATCCACCACCAGTACTTTCATGTTTCGCAGGTCCGGCGCCGAAGTGAAGCGTTTTTTTACATCCTCCCGGCCCAGACCGAAGGTGGCCGTAAAACTGAAAGTACTGCCCTGCCCGGGCTCGCTCTCCACCCAGATTTCTCCATCCATCATTTCCACCAAACGCTTGCTGATGGCCAGACCCAGGCCGGTCCCGCCATATTTGCGAGTGGTGGAAGTGTCGGCCTGCGTGAAGGACTCAAAAAGCCTGTCGGCCTGCTCCTTGGTCAACCCGACACCCGTATCGCTGACGCCGAACTTCAGCGTGACCTGTTCCTCACCCTGCTTTAGCAGTTCGGTGGCCACCACGATTTCGCCACGATCGGTAAATTTAACCGCATTGTTCGCTAAATTGATAAAAATCTGCCCCAGTCGCAGCGGATCACCCACCAGAAAGCGGGGAACATCCTGCGCGGTGGCAAAGAGAACTTCCAGATCCTCTTTTTCCTGGGCTTTTACGGTGACAAGATTGGCAAGGTTGTCCAGCACCTCTTCCAAATTGAAGTCCACCGCCTCCATGTCTAGCTTTCCGGCTTCGATTTTGGAAAAATCCAGAATATCGTTGATAATACCAAGGAGCGAATTGGCCGAAGACTGAATTTTGGTCAGGTAATCACGCTGCTTGGAAGTCAAGTCGGTCTTTAAAGCCAGATGGGTCATGCCGATGACCGCATTCATGGGTGTGCGGATTTCATGGCTCATATTGGCTAAAAAATCACTTTTGGCTTTGTTGGCCTCATCCGCGACGTGTTTGGCCTCGATCAACTCCGCTTCCATATGCTTGCGATCGGTGATGTCCCGCAGGGACTCGATGGCACCGGCCACCTCTCCGGCGGCGTCATAAATCAGTCCTGCTGTAGCCTGCAGGTATAATTCCTTTCCACCCAAACTGGGGTGGTAAGATTCCGAAATGAGGTTTTTCCCATCCCTTATGACGGACAGATATTTTTTTTCATATTCCGCATCCCAGTCTTTAGCCAGATCGATCAGGATCGGTCGTCTTTCGCCGTAAAACGGCAGGGCATATTCATAGTTGCCTTTGCCCACCATATCCTCCGCTTTTATATCGCTGAGATTTTCCATGGCCTGGTTCCAGGTAAGCACCGTACCTTCATTATCGACGACAAAAGTAGGATCCGGCAGAAAATTGATGATCTGGGATAGACGTTGTTCGGAATTTTTGATGGCTTCTTCGGCCTGTTTTCGCTCGGTGATGTCGTGGGCGACGTGAACCACCTGGCTGAAGGTGCCGTCTTCATACTTAATCGGGAAGGTCGAGACCTCCACAATGGTTTTACGGCCGTCAGCGCTTGTGTGGGTATGTTCGACAGTGCATTTTTGGCCTGTCTCCTTGGTTTTGAGCATGGGGCATTCGTGATGGGGCGGCGCGCACAATTCTGAAAGACTGTGGGTCAGCTCATAGCACAACTGGCCGACAACCTGGTTGCGAGGCAATCCAACGTCCGCCAGAAAGCCTTCGTTGGCATCGATAATCTGGCCGGTGTCTATTTCGATGATCGAAATAGCATCCGGTATGCTGTTGATGACGGTCTCGATGAAATCTTTTTGCTTGCGAATGGCATTCTGCTTTTCCTCTAATTCGGCCGTGCGCTCTGCGACCAAGTCCTCAAGGTTGTCACGATGTTTCTTCAGCTCGGCTTCCGATGCTTTAAGCGCGGATTCCGCCTCGTCGATGGAGGTGATCATTTCGTTAAAAGATTGCGCCAGGCTGCCGATCTCATCGGCGGATTTAATTTCAATCTGGTAATCCAGGTCACCGGTTTGTTTGATATGATCGGTTCCGTCGTTGAGCCTTTTGAGCGGTTTGATCACAAAGTTTTGAAGACCCGACATTGTCAGTACGCTTAGCAGCACCAGCGCGACAAAAAGCACTGCCATAATTTTAAAAACAAATCCCCAAATCGCTTTGTTGATTTCAGAGACGGGAACCACGGCGGCCAGCTTCCATCCCATCAGTGGTGAGGTATAATAAAATGCATAGTGTTCTTGCCCCTCCCTCTCAAAGACCGTAACCCCATCGATATGGGTATAAAGATCTTCGAACAGCTGGGGATCCATCGATTTTAAACTGGCAAACCGTAGTGATTCATTTTGGGTTGCCAGAATCGTTCCCTTTTCATCAATTAACGACACATGGCCGTCATATTCGAGTTTGATATTGGAAATATATTGGGTCAGCTCCTTCAGGGTGATTGAAGTTCCTACCACACCGTATACGGCTCCCGTGGAATCAACCAGGGCTTTAACGAACCCGATACTGATATCCGGGCTGGTGACCGAGCGAAACGGTGCTGTTCGTACAACGACTCCCGGATTTTCTTTAGCCGCCGTATACCAGGGCCGGGTCCTGGGGTCATAACGGGTGGGCCTGGCGCGCGGGTGGGAGCGCACAAAACTGCCGTTTTCACGCCCCATGTAAACCGAATGGACGTAAGGGTGGGTGATGCGGTACCCGTTGAATATCGAGATGATGTGTTGCTCCAGTTCACCGTAATTATATTGAAAGGTATTTTCATCGGCATTCAGAAAGGAGGTAAAATTTCCGTCATCCCGGGAACGAACAAATTTATCGTGAGCAATGCCATCCAGATCTTGTTCCATATTCTTGATCAAACGGGTCAGCCCAAAATCGATGTGTTTCAGCTGTTGCTGGTAATTTCTTGTGAACCTGTCAAGGGTGACATCTCTTAAAGCTGATGAGAGAAAGCTGCCAATCACCAGCAGAATAAACAAGGCGGCACCGACATAAAGCAGCAATAGTTTATATTTAAGCTTCATTGCATTTTCCCTAAATTGAAAAGTGGAATCGATCCATTTAAAAAATATAAAAATCGATAGAATTCCTCAAAAAAATAAATGTTCCTGTATTTTTAATTTGAAACGCTCAGTTTAAATTATTTTTGGGTTAGTATCTCAACACCGGTCCAGTCATCCGGGACCCCGTTGACCATGTAGTTGGCGGAGCGTTTGAGATAAATGCGGGCGGCGCGATCTTCGGGGTGTTTTTCCAGCACCTGGTTAAACCTGACGCTGGCTTCGGAGAATTTGCGGTCATAATAAAGGCACAGGCCCTGTTCAAAGTCCTCTTTGGTCTGTTCTTTTAACTCAATCACCTTGGGCGGGTCGCCGTCGAACACTTCATGGACGGAGACGGGGTCTTTTTTCCCCTTGACCTGGACCTTGTCTACGAAGCGGTGTTTGTACTTGTCCGGATCTTTTAACCGGGAGATGGTGGGCTCACTGATGCTGATCGAAGATCCATATACGCGCGTTAATCCTTCCAGTCGTGATGCCAGATTAACGGCATCGGCTACCACCGTGCCCTGCATGCGTTCCTCGTGGCCGATGATGCCGAGCATCAAATCACCGATGTGCAAACCCACACCGATGCCGATGGGTTGAAAGCCTTTTTGCTTGCGGTCTTTATTATATTCGGAAACGGCCGCATGCATCGCAATCGCCGCCTGGACGCCGTCATCGGCGGTTTCCGGGAAAAGCGCCATCATCCCATCTCCCTGGAAATTGTCGATAAACCCGCGGTGAGCGTTAATCACCGGGCTGACCCGGTTTAAAAAAGCGTTGATAAAATTAAAGCTTTCCTGGGCGGTCATAGTTTCAGACATAGTGGTCCAGCCGCGGATGTCAGAGAACAGAACGGTCATCTGCTGGGCGGTTTGATCCCCCAGTTTAACCTCAAGAATGCTTTCTTTTTTGAGCAGGTTTAAGAATTCCCGGGGCACAAAGCGCTCGTAAGCGGTGTTAAGTCTCACCAATTCTGCGGTGCGTTCTTTGACGCGCTCTTCCAGGAATTCATTGGCTTCCTGCAACTCTTTATTTTTTTCATCCAGCGCTTTTTTAAGCCGATAAACGGTCAGATGGGTATTGACCCTGGCAATGACTTCATCGGGCTGAAACGGCTTGGTCACATAATCCACCGCACCCAGATCCAGCCCCTGAACTTTATCCTTTGTGTCGGTGAGGGCCGACAGAAAAATAACCGGAATTTCTTCTGTGGCCGGATCGGCTTTTAATTGACGGCAGACTTCATAGCCGTCCATTTCCGGCATCATAATGTCCAATAAAATTATATTTGGACCGGCTTTGCGGGCAATTGAAAGGGCTGTTTTGCCGTCCTTCGCGATCAGGAGTTTGTATCCTCTGCCATCCAGGGTCTCAAATAACAGCTGCAGATTCGTCGGATTATCATCTACCATTAGGATGGCTTCGGTTTCACTATTAGCTTGCGTCATTGCGTATACACCCCACATTCAGACGATACGGCTTGTTAATTACAGCAGATTCACAAAAAGAACGCCTGCAAAATTCAGATATTCACCCGGCTTACTCTGCGAGTTCTTTAAGACCTTCTTCAACGGTATCTTTTATAGGGATCATTGCCGAAAAGCCGCTGACCTCGAAAATCTCGTTGACGTATTGATTTAAACAACAAAGCGCCACCTTGCCTTCCCTGCGCCGTATTTCTTTGGAGGCGCCTAAAATAACCCGCAGGCCGCCGCTGCTGAGGTATTCAAGTTCACCAAAGTCAAAAAGCAGCCGGTTTTCGTCATTTTTCATAATTTTATTGATACGTTCTTCCGCTGCAGGAGATGTTGCCGCATCCAGGCGTCCTTTTATGGTGATATTGATAACGCCGTCTTCCACTTTGTGATCAATTTCCATTCTTTACTCCTTTCTGCTCGGACTGCTTAAAATATGTCGTTATTTAAGTATCTTATACTTTTTCAAGGGTGTGTTGTCAACAGCGGATTGCATCCTCAACCACTTATAGCTGTCAGGGGAGGCGGCGGGCTTGCTTTATACGCGGGGAGTGCTTAAGGTTCTATTTGTTTCTGAGAATACTCAGAGCGCTCCTGAAAATCGCATTACTATTTATTTTAACCGGAAACACCAATCTGCTGGAGGAACAATGAGACCAAAAGCACTTGTGATAAAAAGGAAAAAAAGCACCGGCATTATATTGACCTCGTCTTTGATGCTGTTATCGATATTGATTATTATTGGGTTTGCGTTCGAGGCTTATGGTGCCGGGGCACCGAAGGCATCCACTAAAAAATCAAAATCGGCCGCCGAAAAGCGTGCCGAAGCCAACAGTTATTTTGACCAGGGCAAGCGGTTCCAGGACCAGGAAAACTACAAAGAGGCCGCGCGGCAATACGAGATGGCGGTCAAAGCGGACCCGGATTATGCCCAGGCCCACAGCAATCTGGGTTACAGCTACCGCAAGCAGGGCAAATTCAATCAGGCAGTCCGGTCTTACCAAAAGGCCATTTCACTGGATCCTAAGCTGGCCGAAGCCCATGAGTACCTGGGCGAAGCCTATGCCGAGATGGGAAAATTTGATCTGGCAGAAAAAGAATTGCAGATTTTGCGCGATCTGGGATCCGATGAAGCCGATGAGCTCGCGGAATTTATTGATAAAAAGCGGGCCCGCAATTGATATGGTAGGCGCGAGAGCGCCGGAGGAGCGGTCCTTCGGACCTTGAGGCGCGTTAGCCTCTAGGGGCGGTTCTGCAAGCCTTGATGCAAAGGGTCATTGCCGGGCTGAGAATTATCAGCACCCATATCCACAGGCCTTGCCCGCCATTGGACGGGGCGGTAACACCGATGAAGCAGCCGCCGCCACCGGCGCCCCCACCACCGCCACCGCCGGATGATGCGCCTATGGCTGCCGGGCTGTTGCCCAGCGTTTGGGCGCTTTCATCACCGGTGTCATCAACCGAAGTGATTCCGTAATAAGTCGTGCCGGCGCTGCCGGCGCCGGCAGCACTGGCGCCTACACCGGCGGGATCCGTATCCAGAAATTCGGTTGCGGTGATCAGCTCAATATTGATCTTGGTATAAATTCCATCGGGCGATGAACTTCGATAGACATTATAACCGGCCACCGGATTGCCGCTGCTGTCTTCGACCGCCTGCCAGCTGATCTTAATACCGGCCTGGGTGCGTTGAACCTCGATCTGGTTGGGTTTGTGCGGAATGGGAACCTGCAGGACCAGGGCCGGATCACCGAAAAGGATAAAGGTTTTGCTGATTTCCTCGTATGCCGCAGCGCCATTGGCCAGCAGGGTTTGCTTGGCATCGGCGATGGCCGGTCCCAGCTGGCGGATATCCTTTTGAAAAATGGATTCAAACAGAGCGACATCCAGAATATGCTGACCGCCCGTTGAGGTCATGGCCGTGGGCATCAGCGCTGCGATGGCACCTTTGCCGTCGGCTTTTATGAGTGCTTCGCCCAAAGACGGCTGGGGGCCATCCAGAGGTCTTAGATAACCAAAATAACCGTTCAAACAGGTCATGCTGACAACAAAGGGGTACTTGCCGGCATTGGTTAAATCATCGATATCTGAAATCTGGAAAACTTTTTCACCGGCCCATCTTTGCAAAGAACCATGCCCGCTGTAGTTAACGATCAGGCTGCCGGCATTGATCCGGGCTTTGATATCAGCCGTCAGACCCGATGCGGCCAGATAGTCGTTGAGATAACCTTTAAAAGGCGCATTCATCGCTGCGGGCAAAAGATCAGCCGCATCCTCGTTCATGGTTTCAAAATCGGCTTCATAGGCTTCGCTTTGATTGTCGGCGATCAGCAGGGTGTTCTTCTGCCAGGTTTTGTCGTTGGGGGATGTCTCGTAGGTTAATATTTTATTGACCATTGCGGCCGCATCGGCCTGGCTTTCGGCCGGCAGTCTGCCGATATAAAGATCGGGCACCGCATCATCTCCGCTGATCCTCACAAACCACTCATCGGTTACGGTTTCTCCCATAAACCGGGTAAAGGTTAAATAGGCGGGCACGTAGTATGTTACCCCCAGCTGCAGGTTGTCTCTAAAGTCATAGCTGCTGTCGCCGACCATCAGGACATACTGAGGGGCGGGCGGCTGCCAGTTGCTGTAAGCATAGGATAGAAAATTGCGAATAGCCGCAGCCGATGTCATGCCATAGCTGAACTCATCAAAGATGTCGGCCACATCCACCACTTTGACGCGCAGGCCCTGGTCCTCGCGCAAATCCACCAGATCGTTGAGCCAGCCATAGGCATCGCCGTTGACATCCCAGCCCAGATCCCGGTGGGTGATGAGGATATAGTCGGCTCCGTTGGTGCTGTCAGCCAAGTCTGCAGCCGTATCTTCAATCAGCTCCACCGGAACCATGCTGGATGCGGGGGGCAACACCCAGTAGGTCTCGGATGCTCCCGGGTTGGCCGGCGGCTCAAATTCCAGTGTATAAGGATCTGTGCCGGTAATCTGATAATCGGTTACTTTGGCAACATCACGCGGATCGCTGATGTCAAAAACCACCAAATTGTTAGCGTTAAAACCATCAATTTGATAGCGATAGCCGCTGTCATGGGAAAATTTCAGGTTGTTGTTGGCGGCCTCAAACATGCGCGGATAGGTTACTTCAAGCCAATCCACGATGACGATATCCATATCGGGGTTACAGATAAGGGTGATGGTGTTATCGCCTTCCAAAAGATCAATTCCATCTAGGGTAACCTCATGAAATGCGATTCCGCTCCAATTGGCGATATTGGCAAAAACGCCGTTTATCTGAACTTCGACATCATGATAGGTGTCGTAGAATCCCCACATGGAAATGGTCAGGCTGCTTTGTCCGGCTATACCGCTCAGGTTAACGGTGAAGTCGACCGGCACTGGATCCGGTGTGCTGGTAAAAGCCGAGCCCAGCACCAGATCGTCAAAAAACCAGCGATCCAGCGCATCATCACCCGGAGCTATTCCCATATAATATTCATCTTCCTCGTAATGGACGGTGTGCGTGTGGGTGGTAGCTGCGGCTGCGGCTGCCGGCGTACCGTCTATTTCTGGCATGCGTCTGGCAGTGCTCGTGCCGCCTGCGGTTACCAGCCAGTAGACATTATAGCGGCTGTATTTGGCATATGAGGCTGCTACGGGCTGGCCGTAAAACTCGATATAATCGGAATTATCCAGGGTGTCATCGGCGTTTTGATCGTATACATTGATGGCGATCTCGGCGCCCAGATTGTAGATGCGGAGCTGGCTTAAATCCATCGCCGCCACATCAACGCCATTGTTTGCCAGATAATCCCCTGTAAGGCGGTAGATGCCCTCTTCTTCAACCAGGATTTTGTAAGCTGTGCCTTGAGCACCGGTATCCGGTGACCACAGGGCATTGACCAGAATGCCTAAAGAGGACAGCAGCGGTGAGATCGGATTGACCATGATCGGCGCAGCGCCGAAGGCCAGGGCCATCTGGCCCACCGCGGGCAGGCTTTCGGCGGTCCCGTTAGCGACCGGCAGCTGCCAGGGGGCGGTGCTGTGGGTGTCGGCTTTGGCCAGGGAGCCTTCTTCATAATCGATGCGGACCCGGATTTTGCGATAGTGTTTGAGTTCCCCGGCGACCGGATTAAAGCTGAGGGGGTAAAACAGCACCTGCTGTTTTGTCTGGCCGCGGAAGACGAACCCTTCGCCGAGCTGCGCGGCTGCGGCCGGGTAAAATTCATCGATTTCATAGGCGGCCTGATCCCAGACAAAGCTTTCGCCCACCGCTGTGATCGTACCCTGTTCGTCGAGGATGTTCTCCGGTACCGGAAAGACCTGGTAGCCGCTGTAGGTGTCGACTTTGGTCTGCAGCACCGACAGGGTGGCGGATTGCCCTTCGGGCAGATCCAAGAAAATGCCTTTTACCGGTACTTCGGGTCGGCCCACATCCCGGGTGCGGCCGTGAATGTAATCGGCAATGCGCAAGCGTTCAAATTCCCCACCAGCGGCGGTGACCACCTCGGTGTCAAAAGATTCTGTGGAAAGTTCCAGAGTGACCCCGGTCTGATCACTGGCCAGAATCTGCACCCCGCGGGTCAGGCCCCGGGAGCCGTTTTGCGCTTCACGCTCGATGCGGTAGCCTTCCTGACCGTCCAAGATGCCGTCGCCGTCGCTGTCGGGATTAAAAGGATCAAATCCCAACTCGTATTCCTGCCCATTGGTCAGCCCGTCTTTGTCGGCGTCGATGTCGGCATCGTTGACCCAGGGGTTGAGCCCGTGCTCAATCTCCCAGTCATCGGGCATGCCGTCGGCATCCCAGTCCACACAGACCGGGCCATGGAAGGTGCGGGTACCCGACGCATCGATGTCTTCCACTTTATAGTAGTAAAGCGTGCCCGGGCTGACGGCGTCGTCGATGTAGCTGTAGGATTTGCCTTTGACCGAATAGATCAGGCCGGGAATCAGATGGTCATTGATTTTCACAAAAGTACCCGAAAGGCTGGTGCTGCGGTACAGGTTAAAGCCCAGATTGTTAATCTCCTGGGCGGTTTCCCAGTCGACGCGAACATGATTTTCTTCGCCGGTGGCACTAAAGGCAATCAGGTCGATAGCCGTTGCCGGTGTTTCCGGCCCCAGGGTGTAAAATGTGCCCGGATTGCTCTGGTTGTTGTATTCGGTGTTGAGCCAGTTGTCGCTGCGGGCGACCGAGGAAACCCTTACCTCGTCGATGATCCCGTCAAAGGGATTGTCACCGCCATTGGCATGGTTTCCGATTCGGATGGTTGGGCTGCTAAGCGTGTACAAATTTCCGGATTGAGATGCGCTACTATCGGCCTGATTGTTGTAACGCAGATATATGTTGCTGCCGTCGTATTTTAGTATCACAAAATACCAGGTGTCCTGATTCAGATCGGTAGTGCCGCTGACCTGCACGGTTCCTGACGCGGCCGTGCTGCCGGTCTTGATATAGCCCCTGAGCCGATGCTTGTTTCCTGTTTTCAGTTTGCTCAGATTCCAGACATAATCCTGGGCGCCCGTGCCGAATGATTTGTCGAAAAGGGTTGCGTTATCGGGGAGACTTTCCCATTTCATCCAGGCCTGGATGGTGATCGCACTTCCGCTCCATGACCAGTTGCTGATGGCAACATCATCGGGATCATCGAGTTCGAAATCAGCGCCCTCAGCGATTTGACCCGTATAACCCGTTGTGTGGACAGCGCCGTTATTGGATCCGTCACGGGCGCTGGTTCCTTCTGAATTGATATAGTCGTCATGCAGGTGATAGACGGCTTCATAGCTGTTGGACCACACGCCGGCTGCGTTTTGGGTCGATGATGTGATACAGTCATTGCCATAATACATGTAAATGTCGGTGTTGCTGCTGCCGGAAACACTTGGTACCTTCACCCAGGCCACCAGAACGTCATTGGTGGTGTCGTAGACCTCGATCTCATGATCCAGCAGAACCCTGTGGCTAGATGTGCGGAAAATGATGTCGTCGCCGTCGGCATCGGTGACATCGTCTTCTATGCTTTGAAAGTCGGCGCCGGTCAGCTTGATCATCACCGGAAAATCGGTCAGATCCGCTGCCACCTGTGAAGCTTGAATGGTGATCTTGCGGTAGCGGTGGAAAGTGCAGTCCTCCACCGTAATCGTGGGCGTATAGCTGTAGGTATCCAGCCCTTTGATGCGCAGCTGAATGCTGTCGCTGTTGAGCAGATCCTCGCCCATCAGCCGCAGACTGAACTCCAGCTCCACCTCATCGCCGCCGGCAAAATCCAGCACGGTCCCTCCGGCCTGGCCGTTGGTTTCATCGACACCGTCATTATTGGAGATAAAGGTGCCGGAACCCAGCTGCTGGGTGGTATCTTCGGCTTCGGACAGATAATCAGAGGCCATGGCTCTGACGACCGAGGATGCCCCGGTGACGTCGTTCCAGCCGCCGCCGTTGAGATTGTACTCCAGTTGAAAGGTCTTGTCTGCCGCACTGACCCCGCCGTTTTCGCGCACCAAAAAACGTACCCGGAAATGATCGCCTTCATATTCAGTCTCCACCGGCTGGGTCCAGTTGGTGTTGGCGGCCGCTATCCAGGTGGCGGTGGTCTCGCTGCCGTCGTTGTTGCGGCCGCGAAACGAACCCTGAACGAATTCCAGGATGCCGTTTACGGTAACAGTGGGCGTATTGGTATAGGTGGTTAAACCCTTGACGCGTAGCTGGATTGTATCATCATTGGCCACATCCACGCTGCGGATCTGTAAGCTGTATTCGACTTCGACCTCGTCGCTGCCGCTAAAATCCAGGGCAGTCCCTCCGGCCTGGCCGTTGACCTCGTCAAAGCCGGCGTTGGGGGTCACAAAGATGCCCGAACCGACCTGCTGGGTGGTATCGGCGCCGTCGGCCACGTTGGGCGAGAGCCAGGCGCGCACCACCGAGGAAGCGGCGGTGACATCGTTCCAGCCGCCGCCGTTGCGGTTGTATTCCAGCTGAAAAGTCTTGTCGGCCGCGCTGACGCCGTTGGTTTCCTGGACCACAAAGCGCACCCTGAAATTTTCATCCACTTTCTGGGTCCAGTTGGTGTTGGCGGCGGCCTTCCAGGTGGCGGTGGTCTCGTTGCCGTTGTCGTTGCGGCCCCGGAACGCGTCCTGATCGTAGGCCGGCGGGGTGGAGGAGGTTGCGGTGATGCTGGGGGTATTGGTATAACTGTCCAGGCCCTTGACCCGCAGTTGGATCGTATCAGAATCGGACACGTCCGCGCTGCGGATCTGGACACTGTACTCGACTTCGACCTCGTCGCTGCCGGAGAAATCCAGGGAAGTGCCTCCAGCGAGGCCATTGACTTCGTCAAAGCCGGCATTGGGGGTCACAAAGGTGCCCGAGCCCACCTGCTGGGTGGTATCGGCTGCGTCGGCCACATTGGGCGAGGCCGTAGCGCGCACCACCGACGAGGCGCCGGTGACATCGTTCCAGCCGCCGCCGTTGAGATTGTATTCCAGCTGGAAGGTCTTGTCAGCCTGGGCGCCGTCACCGGTTTCCTGGACCACGAAGCGTACCCTGAAATTGGTATCCATCACCTGGGACCAGTTCAAATTTGTACTGGCTATCCAGGTGGCGGTGGTCTCGTTGCCGTCATCGTTGCGGCCCCGGAAGCTGGCCTGATCAAATTCCGGAATGCCGTTGACCGTCGCGGTCGGCGTATTCGTATAGGCATCCAGGCCTTTGACGCGCAGCTGGATGGTGTCATCATTGGCCACATCCACGCTGCGGATCTGGACGCTGTACTCGACTTCGACCTCGTCGCTTCCGGAAAAATCAAGGGGCGTTCCGCCGGCCAGGCCATTGACCTCGTCAAAGCCGGCATTGGGGGCCACAAAGGTGCCCGAACCGACCTGCTGGGTGGTATCGGCTGCGTCGGCCACATTGGGCGAGGCCGTGGCGCGTACCACCGACGAAGCGCCGGTGACATCGTTCCAGCCGCCGCCGTTGCGGTTGTATTCGAGCTGGAAGGTCTGGTCGGCCGCGCTAATGCCGGCGGTTTCCTGGACCACAAAGCGTACCCTGAAATTTTCATCGACCTTCTGGGTCCAGTCGGTGTTCGCGAGGGCTTTCCAGGTGGCGGTGGTTTCGTTGCCGTTGTCGTTGCGGCCCCGGAAACTGGCCTGGGTAAACGACGGAACCGAATAGTAAACGGTTACCTGGATCAAATCGACTCTTAGCGAAAATTGACCGCCGGTGCGGTAGATTCTCAACTTAAAATTGGCATTGGAAAAACCTGCGGCTCCCCAGGTCCAACCCCAGTCATCTGTCGGCCCACCGAGGGTGTCGGTAATATCCGTTTGGCCGGTAAAGCTGTCCGATTTCGTGGTCCAGATGAAACCGGTATCCCCGGAAAGGCCAACCGTGTAGTTTGCGGTTTTACCATTATTGCTATTGCTGCCTTCAACTTCAACCTTGATGCCATCGATCTGGGCGTCAGTTGGAACATTGAAGCTAAAATTGTTGAGCACACCGTAATCATTATCAGTGCTATTGGTTGCACGATTGTCATCGCTGGTGTTTAAATTGGCAACCGTGAAGCCGCTCCAATTGGAGCCGCCGGACACCAAGCCGGTTGCGACTTTGGCGCCGGTCTCGGCCGCCAGGAGCGGCTGGGTCAAAGTCAGCGTCAGGCAAAATACAATCCACCCCATCACAGCCCAGAGCCCGATCAGCCGGGCGCTGGTTCGCGTCGTATCGTGTGATGTTATGTGTTTAAAATTTGGTTGCATGTGTTGCCTGCTAAGCTATTAAATCCTAGTTTTTTCCTGCGATGGCGCGTTTTTTTGTTTGCCTTTTCAGCGAAAGGGCCAGTAAAGCGACTAAGGCTTTGACTGAAAAAGGCTTCTCGATAAATTCGGTGACACCAATTCTGATGGCTTCGGAAAAGCAGTATTCATCCCTGTATGCGGTAATGAGGATATTGACGGCCTGCGGCTGGGTGACAGTTGCCAGCTTGAGAAAATCCAGACCGTTCATGCCGGGCAGCCTGAAATCGCTGATGATAATGTCGAACTGTTCCTCTTCGATGACCTGCAGGCCTTCTTCAGCGGTCTCAGCCACCCGTATGGGGCAGCCCTTGGTGGTAAAGGCAATCTTGAGCGAGTCGCGGATGAACTCATCATCGTCGACCAGCAGCGTCCTAAAATCTTTTAACTCATTGAAGGGATTCATTTTTTTTCTCCATCAGAATTTGCATACAGTGTCGTACCAGTTGTTTTGCAGGGATTGTGCCAAAATCATTACAATATAAATAACAATAATTTCAAGGAGTTATATTTTTGACTTGCGTAGATGGCCACAGATAGGCAAGTATTGCGGAAATTGACCCAAATAATTGTGGAAAAACACTCAATTACATGGGCTGAAGCCCGTTTGATTGCGGATTTCGGAATTTAGAAGTGAAGAATTAGTGAAAAACCGGCCGCTATCGTACCGGTTCATCAAGTTTTGGGAGTATGGATTTGCTGGGGTTGATCCAAAATTATAAAGTTTGATCTATTTGGATGCCGGCCGGCTCCTTGTCTCAACACAGCGGTTATCCGTGCCAAGTTAAGCCGGAAAACGACGATTCAGAGCCTCAGAAGGACGACTCAGGCCGAAAAACGACAAGTTAAAAATAAAGTAGGGCGAAAATCGCGGCTGAATATATACACTTGAAAGCCGATCCCTTTGTGATCTCTAAGCCGACAGGATGTTTAGCACTTGGAAGTCGGCTGGCGTTTCTTTATTCCGCAATCCGCAATCCGCAATCCGAAATCCGCAATATGCTCCGTCCTCGGCTGCGAATGAGAAAGATTGCACAAAGAGTGTCCTAAGCGAATGCTATGAGATGACTAATTTATTGCGGCGGTAGCGGAATTTGTCGCGGGTCAGGTTCAATAGCTGGGCGGCCTTGCTTTCATTACCGTCGGCCAGGTTGAGGGCTTCTTCAATATACGACTTTTCAATGTCGGCAATGATGGCGGGAAAATCAATTCCCGAAGGACAAACAGAGGGCAGGCGGTGTCCGTTGTCCGGTTGATCGGCGCTTTCACGCCCATTGACTTTATTTAAGTCTAAATCTTCCAGCACCAGCTCCGGACCCGCGGATAGCAAAACCCCGCGTTCGATCAGGTTTTTGAGCTCGCGCACGTTTCCGGGCCAGCTGTACGCTTTCAATGCCGCTTCAGCTTCCGGCGAAATGCCGTTAAATGTTTTGCTGAACTTCTGGCTGAATTCGATCAAAAATTGTTTGGCCATTGGAATAATATCATCCGGGCGCTGGCTTAAAGCCGGCACTTCAAGCTTGACCACGGCAAAGCGGTGATAAAGGTCGAGCCTGAAAAAACCTTTATCGACCAGGCTCAGCAAGTCTTTGTTGGTGGCCGAAATGAGGCGTGTTTTGACCGCATGCTTTTTGGTGCCGCCCACCCGGTAATACTCCCCGTCCTCGAGGAATCGCAGCAGTTTCGCCTGAGCCTCCGTACTCAGATCACCAACCTCGTCCAGAAATAGGGTACCTTCGGCCGCTTCTTCCACCAGCCCCGCTTTACCCGCTTTTTCAGCACCGGTGAAGGCCCCCTTTTCATATCCAAAAAGCTCGCTTTCGATCAGCTCTTGGGGCACGGCCGCACAGTTTACGGCCACCATGGACCCTTTGAAATTGGGGCTTTTGTAATGGATGGCTTTGGCAATCAGCTCCTTGCCGGTGCCGGTCTCACCTTGAATCAGCACCGGTGTGTCCGGGCTCTGCGCGACTTTGGAAACCAGCTCCATGACATCCTGAATAGCGTTGCTTTCGCCGATAAAGCAGGGCAGGTTTTCCTTGAGGTATTTTTCGTGCAGGGCCTGGATCTCCTTGCGCATGGTTATCGTTTCAAAGGCGTTGCGCAAAATAACCAGCAGCGCATCCATCTGGACCGGTTTGACGATATATTCATAGGCGCCGTTTTTCATTGACGAAACCACCGTCTGCACGTCTTCATAGGCGGTAATCATGACGATGACCACTTCAGGATGACGCGTTTTGATAATTTCCAGGGCGTCAACCCCGCTCATGCCGGGCAGCCCGATATCCAACAGCACCAGATCCGGCGGATTTTCGTCGATGGCTTTGAGGGCGGACTCGGCCGACTCAAAGGCCTGAACCGTATAATTCTTTTTTTTCAAAGCCAGCTTGAGACCGTTGCGCGCAACCGCTTCGTCATCCACGACATATATTGAGTAAGATGTCATCAGGCGCCCATCCTTCTTTCAATGGGAAGTTCAATCTTAAATTCGGCCCCGCCCCATTTGCTGGTATCCAGTGAGATGGTACCGTTGTGGTCCGCCACGATTCTCTGGGCGATGTTTAAGCCGATTCCGGAGCCGTCATCTTTGGTCGTAAAAAAAGGATCAAATATTTTTTCTCGGTGTTCAATCGGCACCCCGGGCCCGGAGTCGGCCACCTGGATCCTGAGGGTGTTGTTTTTAGCGGATGATATAATTTGAATACGTTTATTGCCGTTGGACGCTTCCATTGCTTTAGCAGCATTGGTGATCAGGTTTAAGACCACCTGCTCGATGAGGTGAGGATCGGCAAAACAGTGCGGCAGACCGGGGGCCAGGGATTTTTCGATTTTGATATCGTTTTTACGCATGGTGACTGACGAAAGCTCGATGGCTTCTTCCAGAGATTTGTTAATGTTGGTGCGCACCATTTTGGGCGCACCGGGTTTGGAAAAATCCATGACGCGTTTAATAACCGACTCGATCTTATTGGAGGCCACCTGGATCTGGGCGATAATTTGACGCATGACCTCCATTTCTTCAGGGCCGAGATTTTCCGAATTGCAGAAATCTTCGATGGTATACAGATAGGTATTGATGCCGGTCAGCGGATTGCGAATTTCATGGGCGATGCCGGCCGCCACGCGTCCCAGGGAAAGCATTTTGTTTTTGATCAGCAATTGCTGCTCGAGATGCTTGGCTTTGGTAATGTCCATGGCATTAACCAGGATCGCATCCCTGCCATTGTATTTAAATTCGATGGCCCGGCACCAGACCCAGCGGAGATCGGCTTTAACGTTATTCTGGTCTGACGAATAGAATCTGAAATCAACTTCTATTTTTGAAACCTCGCCCTTCAGGATCCGTCGGTAAGCGGTTTTGACTTTATCCAGATCATCGGGAAAGATTTTTTCAAGGTCCTGAAATATGTTTTTTTCAGGCGAATGCCCGTTCATTTTCATCTGTTCAGGATTCTGGTAAACAAAGCGGTCTTCCTGAAAAATAGAAATTCCGATGGGCGAATTTTCAATTAGATCCCGAAACTGCTGTTCGCTTTTGCCCAGGGCTTCCTCGGTTTTATGTCGTTGGGTGATATCGCGAATCGCACCGATAATCTTATGGCGCCCGTTTGAAACAAATGTTCCCAGGCTCAATTCACCCGGGAAAACGGTGCCGTCTTTCTTTTTAAAATATCGCTGATACACATTGTCGCTGCCCATTCCCTGATCTCTTATGTTTTCCAGCTTGGCGCGGGTTTTTTCCGGTTCGGCCGAGATACCTTCGAGCAATAAATTTAAAAATTCTTCCCGGGAATATCCAAAAAGCGCCAGCGCCGCCCGGTTGGCCTCATCGAAACACTTGCTCACAACATCTACAACCACGATTGCATCGGATTCGCCCTCAAAGAGCTGGTGATACTTTTCTTCACTTTCGCGCAGTTTCTGCTCAGCCCTGCGGTTTTCCCGTTCCAGCTTTATGCGATCCAACGCATTTTCGATCGTGTGCAGCAATTCCGTTGATTCAAAGGGTTTTCTGAGATAATCATAGGCGCCTTTGCGTAAAGCCTTAAGGGCCGAATCAACGGTGACCTCACCGGTCATGACGATTACAATCGTCTGCGGCAGTTTGTCACAAATGTGATCCATGACCTGATAACCGTCCATGTCCGGCAGTCCAACGTCCAGCAATACCAGGTCCACCGGATTTTGATTCACATATTGGATCGCCTTTTCACCGCAGTCCACAGTTGTTAACGTGAGGTTCTTGGGGCGCAGCAAACGCTTCAGATAGCTCGTCAATCCGGCGTCATCTTCTACGATCAGAATGGTATAGGTGTCAGCCATTAATTATCTCTTTGTGTAATAATATACGCGGTGTCCTGTTCTGCAGGATGCTTTAATGGGTGTTAATGCCCCGGATGCGCCCGGCAGCGATATTGTGCAGCTGTGGCGCAACTAATTTTAGCAGGAATCATGCCAAATTTGTGAGGGAGAAATTATAAATAATTGCAGATAGTTAAGTTGAAATCCAGTTAAAGTTGCAAGGGGTTGAATAGGCAAATTCTTCCGCTTGGGGTCTGGATGAGGGCGCCGGTGTTAGGCGCTGTACGGAATTTTATTTTAAGGCCCTACCCGGAGATGAGTTCTTCAACTTTTTGAGACAGGCCTTTCAGGCTGAAAGGCTTCTGGATGAAACCGCTGCAGCCGGATTTCAGATTTTGAGTGCTCCGAGGTTGCGATTTAAACGGTGCCTCACTTGTGGGCCGATTTTAATTTAGGAAAGATTATCAAAAAAATCGATGGGGTTTAATACCAAGAGGTTACGAGGATAATTTTAGCAAAAAACTGGTATTATTGCGGCTGGGACTGGAGGTAAGTCTGAAGGTTTATTTTTTTATTGGTTATATCCAGTTTTTTGCGAATGTTGCCACGGTGAAATGCCACGGCCTTGGCGGATACATTGAGCATGGTGGCGATCTCTTTGCTGGTTTTACCGTGCTTGATGAAGTCGGTAATCTGAAGTTCGGTAGGGGTTAAGGCCAGATAATTTGAAGAAAGCCTGTTTGCCAGAGGAGAAATCAGATCATTGAGATTTGACTTGATGATGTCCACATAAGTTTGATTTTTCGTCCCCAGCCTGCCGTTGTCCAGCTTTTCCAGGTAGGGAAATACGAGTTTCTTGATATTGGCCAGCAGGTTTTCCTCCAATTCCTGCTTTTCCTGCTCGCGGTGTTCGAGCAGAACCTTTAGCGCTGTATTGACTTCTTCCAGATGCTGGGCCTGCTGCTCCAGCTTTCTATCTTTTTCCTTCAGCGCATTTTCGGCCTTTTTACGATCGGTGATGTCGGTAACAATGCCCAGGATGGCCTGATCACCTTCGAAGTTTATCAATTTCGTCGTAATGATCACCTCGATTTTATGGCCGGATTTTTTGATAAGGCTGTACTCACAGGGGGGGACTTCCAGGCCGGCACTGTGTTTTTTAAAATTGGATTTGATCGTTTCGATGCTTTCAGGTGCCATCAGCGTAAGGAAATCAAATTCGGGAGCATAAAATTCGTCTTTATTATACCCCATCACTTCCTTGCATTTTTGATTTACATAGACAACTTTGCCGCCCTTATTGATAAAAATCATATTGGGCGATTGTTCTGAAACCATTCGAAATTTTTCTTCGGACTCCCGCAAGGCCGTTTCAGTGTTCTTCAGATCCGTAATATCAATTCCCACCGATTGATACTCGGTTACCCTGTCGTCCGCGTCAAAAATGGCTCGATCCGTTCATTGCTGCCACCGCAGCGTCCCATCCGGTGCGATAACCTGATGCTCATAGGTTGTCATGGACTTTTGCGGATTGAGTGAGGTGAAATGCTGCCTGACTTTTTGGCGCTCGCCTTCGGGGATAAATTGGAAAAAGTTTTGCCCGATAAGATCATCCCGGTCTTTATTGAAGTAACTGCAATACAGATCGTTTGCAAATGTCAGGGTGCCGTCCGGCATAAATCGGCAGATTAAAGCCAGGGTATCATTTATCATTGTACGAAAATTTTCTTCCCTTTCCCGCAATACCTGCTCTGACTCTTTTCGGTACGATAAATCCCGAATGGCCACCACCCGGACCTCACTGCCCTGATATTTTGCCGTTTTTGCATGGCATATGATGGGGAACTGGCGCCCATCTTTTCTTTTCCCCACGGCTTCGTAGGGCGTCGACGCCCTGGAGCGGACCTGTTTTTGGACGAATTTGATTGATTCAGCGGCAATCACGCGGGTTGTGACCTGGGTTCCGAGCAGTTCTTCGGGTCGATATCCAAACATTTTAAAAAATTGGTCGTTGGCTCTGAGCAGCACACCGTCTTTATGAATGATGATGGCTTCAAATGCGGCCTCCGAAAGCAATCTAAACCGCTCTTCGCTTTCCTGCAGCAATGCTTCGGCCTGTTGTTGTTCGGCGAAATTTTTGATGAAGACAATTCGAATCCCCGATTTCAACTGAAGAGATGAAAACAGGCAGAAGCCTTTTTCTCCCGCTTTGGTTGTTATAAGCGCCTCCCTTTCGCGCAGCTTCCCCTGTGAAGCGGCTTTTTTGCGTTCTTCAACGACGAGCTTGCGGTACCCTTCATCCGGATAGAGTTTTTTGATCCAGGTCCTTATATCCGGTATTTCTTCCCGGCGATATCCCGAGATCCGCTCCAATTGCGAATTGAAAATTAATATCTTGCCTTTATCATCATGAACCAGGATTCCATAGGGAGCGGACTCGATGCAAAGGTTATGGATGTTTTCATCTTGACCCGGGAAATCTTCGGACTTCTGATTCGCGGCGACTTTTGCTTCCAGTTCTTTGATTTTTGCTTCCAATTCTTTTGGAGAGGGTTTTGCCGTCATGGCCGTATCCTTTGATTGAGGGCATCAAATTTTGGCGTGTTGTATTAAAATCTATTATTATTTAGGGGTCTTATAATGGTTTCCGGCTTATTTGTCAAGCTGGGTGCCCCGCACTTTCCATTTATTCTTGACAGAAATCTGCAAGTTGTTTATACGTATGCCCTTCGGCCTTATCTTCAATAATTCTGAACAGATTTGCATGCTAGACGCCCTTCGGGAGCTTTTATGGGAACAGGTCTGAAAGGACTCATTCAGAATAAAAAAAGCGAAATCATCAGAAATTGGTTTGAAGCCACCATTCAAACCTATGCTCCTGATACCGCGCAATTTTACAAAGGCCAGCAAGATCAATTCGGCAATCCTGTCGGCAGTATTACATCCAGGGGGATTGCGTTTTTGCTGGATCAACTCCTCGACACCTGGGATACGGAAGCCATCAAATCTTACCTGGATCCCATCATCCGGATCCGTGCCATACAGGATTTTAGCCCCTCTAAAGCCACCGGTTTCATTCTCCTGTTAAAAAAAATTTTGCGTGAAAATTTGGCGAGCGAACTCCAAAATGAGGACAATGCCCTGCAGCTTTTGGAGTTCGAGTACAAAATCGATCGGCTGTGCCTGCTGGCTTTTGATCTGTATATGGACTGTAAAGAAAAAATATACGAGCTTTCGGCCAACGAGACGCGCAACCGAACCTTCAGGGCCTTTGAGAGGGCCGGTTTAATTACCGATGTGTCGACGAAGCCAAAGAAGATGAAAGACGCTAACCATTAATTTTTTGATGGAGGTTACCGTTAACCGGTGAGCCCGGCTCAGCGGAGCCTCAGAGTGAGGTGCTCTTCAATGAATTTAAGGTACATCATCCCACTGATTGCCGTTATTGTTCTTTTTTTAATAGCCTACCTCGGCGCTCAGGTGCAGGGGCTCCAGTATATGTTTGGGGTTGTGATTCCCTATCTGGCGCTGATTACCTTTGTCGTCGGGTTTGCCTATCGGGTGATCGGCTGGTCGCGGTCAGCGGTGCCTTTCAAAATTCCCACCACCGCCGGTCAGCAGAAATCGCTGCCCTGGATCCCCCATTCCAAGTTTGATTGTCCGGAGAAACCCTGGCAGGTCGTGGTGCGAATGGCACTGGAGATTCTGACGTTTCGGTCACTGTTCCGCAACACCCGCATGAAGTTAAAGGAAGGCGGACGAATCTCTTACCAGCTGGAGCTTTTTTTATGGGTGGGGGCGCTGGCCTTTCACTATGCTTTTTTGATGGTGTTGATCCGGCATTTGCGGTTTTTTATCGAACCGGTGCCGTTTGTGGTCCAGCTTGTCGAAAACATTGACAGTTTTTTCCGGATGGAGATTGTCTATCCGGTTTTTAAGTTCGGGCTGCCCGGTGTTTTTGTTTCCGGATTGGTGCTTTTGGCGGCAGTGAGCTACCTGTTTTTAAGAAGACTTTTTGTGCGCCAGGTCAAATACATTTCGATCGCATCCGATTATTTCCCGCTTTTTCTGATCTTCGGCATTGCCCTTAGCGGAATTTTCATGCGGTATGTGACCAAAGTGGATGTCACCGCCGTAAAAGAACTCGCCATGGGGCTGGTCACCTTCCAACCGACGATTCCGGCCGGGGTCGATGCGGTTTTCTTTGTTCATATCTTTTTTGTCAGCGTCCTGCTGGCCTATTTTCCGTTCAGCAAACTGATGCACCTGGGCGGGATTTTCCTGAGCCCGTCACGCAATATGACCACCGACACCCGTGCCCGGCGGCACGTCAATCCCTGGAACTATCCGGTACCGGTGCATACCTATGATGAGTATGAAGATGAATTCCGCGACAAAATGGTCGAAGTCGGGCTGCCGGTTGAAAAAATGCCGGAACCCGCGCCTGCGGGAGAGCCGGCCTCAGATTCAGAGCCAGAGCAAGAAGAGGAAAAGGAGTAAACCATGGCAGATGAAACACCCAAACCCGAAGAGCTCATCCAGATCGATCATGCGCCGCCCAAAGCGGACTGGATGGAAGTTCCGGTCAACATCCGCAAGGGGATGTATTGTTATGCCGCTAACCCCAAAAGCGTAAAATACGTCGGGCTTCCCCATGCCAGGGAATGGAACCCCCTGGATGACGACTGGAAGCTGCCGGAAAACTGGCAGGAGATCCTGCATGAAGGCTTCAAGGAACGCCTGCAAAAATTTCGATCCTTTAAGGTGTTCATGGATATTTGCGTGCGCTGCGGGGCCTGTGCCGATAAGTGCCACTTCTTTATCGGAACCGGTGATCCCAAAAACATGCCGGTGCTGCGTGCCGAGCTGCTGCGGTCCGTTTACCGCAACGACTTCACCCGCATGGGCAAAATCCTGGGAAAGGTAAATGGCGCTCGGCCCCTGACCATCGATGTGCTCAAAGAGTGGTGGTACTACCTGTTTCAGTGCACCGAGTGCCGGCGCTGCTCGGTTTTTTGCCCGTATGGTATCGATACAGCCGAGATCACCATTATGGGCAGGGAGCTCTTGAACCTGCTGGGTTTAAACATTGACTGGATTGCCACCCCGGTGGCCAACTGTTATCGCACCGGCAACCATCTCGGGATCCAGCCCCACGCCTTCAAGGATATGCTCGACTTTTTTGTCGAAGATATCGAAGAAATCACCGGCGTGCAGCTGGACTACAACATTAATAAAAAAGGCGCCGATATTCTTTTTATTACGCCATCCGGTGATGTGTTTGCCGATCCGGGCACCTATACGGCCATGGGCTATTTGATGTTGTTTCATTATCTAAAAGAGAAATACGGACTCGATGTCACCTGGAGTACCTATGGCTCGGAGGGCGGCAATTTCGGCTTCTTTACTTCCCATGAGACCATGAAACGGCTCAACGCCAAGATGTATGCTGAAGCCAAACGCCTGGGCGTGAAATGGATCCTGGGAGGAGAGTGCGGTCACATGTGGCGGGTGATCAATCAATATATGGACACCATGAACGGCCCGGCCGATTTTCTCGAAGAGCCGGTGTCGCCCATTACCGGGACAACGTTTGAAAATTCCAGATCCAACAAGATGGTGCACATTGCTGAATTTACAGCCGATTTAATCAAACACGGCAAGCTCGAGCTGGATCCCAGCCGCAATGATCACTTAAAAGTGACCTTTCATGATTCCTGCAATCCGTCCCGGGGTATGGGTCTCTTTGAAGAACCCCGTTACGTCATTCAAAACGTGTGCAATCATTTTTATGACATGCCCGCCAACACCATTCGTGAAAATACGTTCTGCTGCGGCAGCGGTGCGGGTTTAAACGCCGGCGAGGACATGGAACTGCGGATGGCCGGCGGCCTGCCCCGGGCCAATGCGGTCAAGTATGTTCACGAAAAATTCGGCGTCAACATGCTGGCATGCGTATGCGCCATCGACCGGGCGGCCTTACCGCCGCTGATGGAGTACTGGGTGCCGGAGGTTGACGTTACCGGACTGCACGAACTGGTGGCCAATGCCCTGATCATGCCCGGAGAGAACGAACGGGCCACGGACCTGCGGGGCGAAGACATACCGGGTCGTGAAGTCGTCGAAGAAGTTGAAGAAAGTGAATCAGAGGGTGAGTCGGAGGAACAAGCTGATGAATAACAAAACGCTGATCGTCACGGGACTGGTCATATTTTTGATCATTGTATTGTTTCCGTTCTGGTACATGCGCGGAAAAGCCGCGCCGGCACCCGAACCGGAACTGACACCCAAGGCCAAGGCTGCCCAGGTGTGTGTCCGGTCCACAGAGTATATGAAAGCCGAGCATATGCAGTTGCTCGATGTCTGGCGGGATTCAGTGGTGCGCGAAGGCAAACGCATCTATGTCAATCCCCAGGGCAAAGAATTTGACATGAGCCTGAGCAACACCTGTCTGGATTGTCATTCCAACAAAGCCGAATTTTGTGATCGCTGTCACAACTACGCTTCAGTCAGGCCCTACTGCTGGAGTTGCCATATTGAAAACCCGAAGGAGAAAACATAATGGATAGCAGCAGAAGACGCATATTGCAGTTGCTGGGAGTTTCTGCTCTGGCATTGACCACCAAGCCGGTCTTCAATGCGTTCGCCAAGGAGGCGGTGTCTGCCGAGGCTGAATCCGTGATCAAAGCGGGGGCCCAAGCGCTCAAGGCCAAACAGTGGGCCATGGTCATCGATACCCGCAAGTTTAAATCTGAAGCGGACCTGCAACCTCTGGTTGAAGCCTGCCATAGGATTCATAATGTTCCGCGTCTGCAGAACAAACGGCATGAAATTAAATGGATCTGGGGCACGCGTTACCACAATGCCTTTCCGGGCAAAGCTGCACAATTTGTAGCGGAAAGTGTTGAACATCGCCCCTTTCTGGTTTTGTGCAACCATTGTGAGAACCCGCCCTGCGTGCGGGCCTGTCCGACCAAGGCCACGTTCAAACGCGAATCCGACGGCATCGTGCTTATGGATTTTCACCGCTGCATCGGATGCCGATTCTGTATGGCGGCCTGCCCGTTCGGCGCCCGGAGTTTTAACTACCGGGATCCGCGGCCCTTTATCGCCGAAACCAACAAAGAATTTCCGACCCGCATGAAAGGGGTGGTCGAAAAGTGTAATTTCTGTGCCGAGCGACTGGCCGTGGGTCGGTTGCCGGCCTGTGTGGAGGCTTCCAGAGGCGCGCTTAGCTTCGGAGATTTATACGATTCCGAGTCAAAGGTTCGCAAACTGATTAAAACCAATTACACCATTCGTCGTAAACAGACTCTGGGAACCGAACCCAGCGTTTACTACATCGTATGAGGTGAATAATGCTTGAATTAGCAATTAAAGGTGGCAAAAAATATTATGGCTGGATGACCTTTTTAGCGGTCATTGTCGGCATCGGCTTTCTGATATATTTAAAGCAGCTCGATTTCGGTCTGGGGATTACCGGCCTGAGCCGGGATACGTCCTGGGGGTTTTACATCGCCAACTTTACCTTTCTGGTAGGTGTGGCGGCCGGAGGGGTTATGGTGGTGCTTCCCTATTACCTGCATGACTACAAAGCTTTTGGCAAGGTCACCATTCTGGGCGAATTTTTAGCCATCGCCTCGGTTATCATGTGCGTGACGTTTATCCTCGTCGATCTGGGCCAGCCCATGCGGGTTCTAAATGTCTTCCTGTATCCGACACCGAACTCCGTGCTTTTCTGGGATACCGTCGTTTTAAACGGCTACCTGTTTTTAAATATCATCATCGGCTGGAATGTACTGGAGGCCGAGCGCAACGGGGTTCATTATCAAAAATGGTTAAAGCCCCTCATTTATCTTTCCATTCCCTGGGCCATCAGCATTCACACGGTGACCGCGTATCTGTATTGCGGCCTTCCGGGCAGAGGCTTCTGGATGACCGCGATTTTGGCGCCGCGTTTTTTGTCTTCGGCCTTCGCGGCCGGTCCGGCCCTGCTGATCCTATGCTGCCTGATCATCCGGCGTGTGAGCAGCTTCGATCCCGGACGGGAGCAGATTCAATCTCTGGCCAAAATCGTGGCTTACGCGATTTGCGTCAACGTATTCTTTTTTCTATGTGAAGTGTTTGTCGCTTTTTACAGCAATATTCCGGAGCACATGGATCATCTTAAATATCTGTTTGTCGGCCTTCACGGACATGGGGCCTATGTGCCCTGGATGTGGGCCTCGTTTATCCTGATGATTATCGGCATCATTCTGACCGTCGTGCCCCACACCCGCAAAAATGAGGGCGTGCTGGCGGCGGCCTGTGTGGTCATATTCCTGGGAACCTGGATTGATAAGGGGCTCGGAATGATTGCCGGCGGTTTTACCCCCTCACCGTTACATGAGATCAATGAGTACATTCCTTCCCTGCCGGAAATCGGCATCGCGCTGGGCGTCTGGGCCATGGGATTTTTGATACTGACCGTACTGTTTAAAATTGCCGTTTCGGTAAAAGAGGAGGTCCGCGGATAAATATAACACCGGCGCGCTATAATTCGATTTAGCGTTATCACCGAAATATTTCTTCTGATAAAAAAAGGGAGCAAACCGATTCAACCGCAATGCTCCCTTTTTTCATGGATATTCTAATTCCTTCCCAAACAATTTAAGTCATCTTTTGTCCGTTTATGACAAGTCTCCATGTTAATAAAACAATCCAGGGATGTCGCCGACGAGAAATCAGATTCCTTAAATATGAACTATCTCACGTAACCAGAACCACCTGACACTGCCCTGGATTTTCAAGGCGTAAATCATATTGACATGCGCATCATTTTGTAATACGTTATTTACGAAACGTTATTAACGAACCGTAAATTTCGTATGGTTGGAACGTTTATGGAGAATCCCTTTAAATATGGCGGCGTCGTTCGCGGTGCTTACTTTGCAAACCGCAGAAACGAAATCAATGAGCTCAAGCGAGAAATGTTAAACTTGAATCGGGTGTTTTTGGTGTCTCCCCGCCGCTTCGGCAAAACATGCCTGCTTTTTAATCTGATCGGAATTCTTGGGCGTGATGCAATCGCCTGTGTTTACATCGACCTGAATGCATTTCCCGATATCAAAAGCTTTGCAGCGGCTCTGACAAACCTCACCACCAGGGCGCTGGAAACCAATAAAGACAAGATCCTCGGGATGTTCGCCGGGTTTCAAAAACTTCGACCAACCGTAACAGTAGATGGGGCCGGAAATGTAACCGCGGGCTTAGAGCTTGCAGTTGCCGAAAAGGATGCACTTTCGGCGCTCCTGGAAGGCATGCGCAACGCTGAAAAGCTGGCGGCCAAAAAGAAAAGAAAACTGGTGGTCATCATCGATGAGTTTTCCGATCTCAACAAATTCAATGGCCAGACGATTGAGAAAGTGTTGCGTTCCGAGATACAGAAACAGACCCGTATCGGCTATATTTTCTCAGGTTCCGAACAATCGACTATGCTTGCAATGGCCCGCGGCCGCACGCGCGCGTTTTATAAGTTGGGTCGTATCATGGAGCTGGGGCCGATTGCGCGAAAAACCTACGCCGGCTTTATCCACAAGTGGTTAAAAAAGGGCGGTTACGCGATAAATAAAAATGATCTGGTGCGGATTTTTGAAATCGGAAATGATGTTCCTTACAATATTCAGCGCATGTGCAATGTCATGTGGGATTCTGCCATGGAAACAAAAGTCATTCAACCGGCATTGATTGAAAAGCTGCCGGTCATTGTTGCCCAGCAAGATTCTCCGCACTATGAAATGCTCTGGCGTGCGGCCTCTCAATCCCAGAAGATTCTCCTGATCGCTTTAAGCAAGGATCAGACCGCAAAACCGTTCTCAAAGGATTTTCAGCTAACCCACGGTATCGGCCCGTCCTCATCAATCAAAGCGTCTCTGGATTCTCTTCTGAAAAAAGGGATTCTTTATAAAACGCTTCAGGGGGGGTATCACTTTACGGATGGGTTTATGCCTTACTGGATAGACCAGATTCTGAAAACGATCGGATGACTACCATAGAGCGAATCGGCTAGATTTGTGCGCTTGAAATTTCGTCTAAAATTTATCGCCCGGGGGATGGGGGCGATGCATTACATCTATGTCTCCGGCAAATTCCTGCTGTGGCTGCAGACCTATCAGGCTTTTAGAGACAAACTGCCCGGCCGCCTGCTGGAGCTCTATCCGCTTTAAGCCGGAATGCTTTATCATCGTGCCATTTTGGGATTATTTCTTATTCTAGCCTCGATCTCCGCCAACAGATTGTCACTGAAAATGTAGCGAACTTTCGGATGGGTTCCTTCAGCGGCCAGCAGCTGTACCGACCGGCCGAGTTTTTTATGAATCAGGCTGTTGGGATCATCGAGGTCACCGAATATCATGGCTCGGGCGGTACAGCTTTCCACACAAAGCGGCTCCTGTCCGGCTTCGATGCGATGCACACACAGGGTGCAGGTGCCGGCCCTACCTGGTGGCTGTCGCCGGTGGGGCGCCGTTTCTTCTTCAAAGGGCAGCTTCTGATCGGGAAAATAATTTGCGGCGGGATTGATATCGATGGCCCCGTACGGACAGGCGCCGGCACAATCTGCGGCCCCTTCACACTTTTCAGGATCGATCAGGACAATACCATCGGGCCGCCGGTAGATAGCAGCGCGCGAGCAGGCCGCCAGACATGGCGGGTCCTCGCAGTGCATGCAGGCATGGCGCAGATAGGTAATGCGGTCCAGGGTTTCATTTTCCAGTTCCAAAATCTTGTTCCACCATACCCCCGGCCGGGTCAGATTTTCCTGCTTGCAGGCAATCACGCATGTCATGCAACCCGAGCAGCGGTCCAGGTCAACGATGATTCCATATTTAGGCATCACTCAAGTCCCTTTTAATATTATTGCTCACGCAAAGACGCTAAGTTGCAAAGAATAATAATCAAAATAAAAAAAGCCCTAGGCGTCTTTGCGGGAGGCCAAAATCTTTTCCTCATTCTTGTTCTGATACAGCCTATGGGAAGATAGTGCTTATGCTTTAACTACCTCGCATATGATTTCTTTATAGGGTGGAAATCCGGAGATGGGGTCGAATAGCCGCGGTATCAATTCATTGACGTTGGCATCCTTCCATCCGTGTTCGACGCTCACAATACCGGCCGGAACTAAAATCGTGGGCTTGGCCGTTACCGTCATCTCGCCCCAGGGCGTTTTTAAAATCACATCGTCATCTTTTTTAATATTTCGAGCGGCGGCATCCCGGGGGTTGATCGTCAAAAGCGCATGCCGCTGCAGCTCAAACAGCCAGGGCGCATCTTCGCGCCACTTGCTGTGGGCAATGTAAGGGACTCTGGAGCCGGAGATCAATACCAGGGGGTATTCCGACGTTTCCGCCATCGGTTCTTTGTATTCACAGAGAGCCGGATACCCGTGCTTTTCCAGAACCAGCGAGACCGCTTCGATTTTGGCGCTGGGGGTCGGAAAGCCGGGTTTGCCATCCGGGCGCATCTTTCCGCTTTCGTATTTCTTAAAAGATTCCGGACCCTGGGGCGGAACCATGACGCCCTTTTCCTGATTGTTTCTCAGATCCGCGTAGGTGAGTCCCCACAGGCCCAGAATGTCGTTGCAGGCCGCCTCCACCTCTCCGTTGAAAAAGATATCCGGATATCCCAGACGGGTGCCGAGCTCGAGGGCGATTTGCCAGTCCTCTTTGCACTCTCCCTGCGGCTTGATCGGGGTGCGGCCGAATATCTGCCGCCCGAAAAAGGCAAAGGGTGCCAGGCGCTCGAAATTCATGGCCGCCGGCAGCACCAGATCGACATGGTCATGGGTCCAGGGACGATAGAAATAATCCACGGCCATGGAAAATTCAAGACTGGCGATGGCCTGCTGGTATGCGTGGGTCTGCGGCCAGATCATGGTGCTGAAACCCCAGGCCAGAAATGCCTTTACCTTTCCGGCTTTGGCCCATTCGACCAGGTGGTTGGTTTGCACCTCCCAGAATTTTTCGGCCCAGGCTGGAAATTCACGGCGGTCGAGCCGATGGGCTTTCATTTCGAAGAACTTTTCGCGCATGGAAAATTTTGGCGGGCCCTCGAACCAGGGGGCCATCCCTTCCAGCGGTTGACTTGGTTTTGGAATGCCGCCGGGAATGTCAATATAGCCGCAGATGGCCGGAATCATCAATATGGCCCGATGGTTATTGGTGGCATTTTGATCGTGCGTTGTCCCCTGGGGGCCGAACATTATCCCTCCGGGGCTATTGGCGGCATAAAGGCGTCCGGCTGCAATAATTTTTTCAGCCGGAACCCAGCTGATTTTTTCAACCCGTTCGGGGGTAAAATCTTTGACATAGTCTTGCAGTTCATCGATGCCATGAATCCAATTCTCACAAAACGCCTTGTCATGGAGGCCTTCTTTGAAAATCACATGCATGATGCCAGCAGCAAGGGCGGCGGTTGTGGCGGGCCGGGGTCTTAAATGGATGTCGGCCAGGGTTGCTGCCGTGGGCGTGTTGCGGGGGTCGACCACAATAAATTTTACACCCCGTTCTTTGGCATCCGCAAGCTTGCCGTGGATCATATAGGGCCGGCCGGAATGGGCCGGATTGGTTCCCCAGATCAGCATGACCCCGGTTTTCTCAGCGGGAAGATCGCCCAGGGTTGGAAAGCCATAGGTTAACAGTTCCGCCAGCATGGCGCTCCGGCGACAGGCTGTGGAGCTCTCGCTGCCGTAATTGGCGGAACCGTAGGTGGCCGCTAACCGCTGCACGACCGCCCGGGGCTCCTTGGGATCGCCGACATAGAAAAAAGCCGTATGAGGGCCGTATTCCTTTTTAATACGGTTCAAATGGCCCACAATAAGGTCATAGGCTTCATCCCAGGAAATTCGGGTAAATTCAGGCGTGCCGGATCCTTTGGGGCCGGTGCGCTTCAGGGGGTATTTGAGACGATTGGGATGATAAAGTCGCTGGAGGGTTCCATAGGCCTTGGTGCACAGCGGCGCTGCCGGATAGTCGGGCCAGGATTCGATGCGCGTGACAATATCGCCCTTTTTAAAAAATTTTATGCCGCAAAATGGACTCTGGTTACACCCATCACAGAACGTGTAGCCGATGGTTTCATCGCTAGCCTTTGCATCGCTGGTATTCACCTGAGAGGAAATTTTGATTTCGGTCATATTTATCGTTCACCTCATGAAGAATGACGTTTATAACATTTTTAGGGGACATGACGTTAGGATTTGCGCGGCCCCAGTCCATAGGCCTTGGCCGTTTCCACCATTGTCGCCACATTTTCCACCGGGGTGCGGGGGGGCACGCCGCACCCGCTCATGAGAATAAAACGGCGGGTGCCTGCGGTACGCAGACAGTTAAGCGTATCCTCGGCGATTTGCTCCCGGTTTCCGTTGAGCAGTGAGTTGACCGGATCCACATTTCCGCCGAGAACCGTTCCCGGAACCACCGATCTGGACGCGGCCAGATCCATGCACTGGTCCAGACTGAGGACATCGGCCCCGGTTTGCCCCATAATATCCAGCACCGGGGCGGTATCACCACAAATATGCAAAATACAGGGCACATCCAGTTTGGCCGTGATCGCCTGCAGGCGCGGCAGAACGAATTTGCGGAAAGCCGCCGGTGAGATCATCGCCGCGGAAGCGGTGGGATCCGGAAGAAAGATAACATTGGCGCCGTTTTCGATCAGGGCGCGGCTCCATTCAATTAAAAAAGCGGCCACGCGATCCAGTAAAGCTTCCAGAACCTGCGGATTTTTATAAATCATGCGCATGACCAGTTCGGCTTCAAAAATCCGGCAGGTCGTGGTGATCGGGCCTTCGAACAGGCCCAGCACGGGGATATTGCCGGCGCCGTAGGCACTGAGTCCCTGAATGATTTCCAGGGTCGCCGCCAGCCTTTCTTCTTTTCTGGGATCCGGGACCGGCAGTTTGTCAAGATCTTCCATGCAGGTGATCGAAAGGGGCAGCGGATCGGAGAGCGGGCCGGTTTCGAGAAAACGGACGTCACAGCCAAACGCCTGGGGGATATACAGCGGGTCGGCGTAAGCAAAAAAAGCATCGTAGCCGACAGATTCCATGGCCCGGATCTGAGTATCAACGACTCTTTGAGGTTCTCGGGCCAGCTCGGCCGGGGAAGAATCCGAGAAGTTGACCGCCGCCCAGGCGGCATTCATCGGAAATATGGGCACCCGATCCTTGGGTTCTCCTTTTAAGGCATCGTGAAAGCGGTCCAGGGCCGAATATGTCATTCTCAGATCCCCTTTTAACGTCAGATGAGATTAAATAGTGAAATTATGGCCCCTTGTCAACCAAATGACCGCTTTCAATAAGGGGATGCCGCAAAATTGGCCCGCACCGGAATATTATTTAACTTATTGTTATTTATTTAATTATTCTAATATAGAATTTATTTTGTTTTGAGTTGACAAAGCCAGACGCAATTGTGTATTGGGATACTGTACCCCAGTTTAGACCTAACCCGGGAGGCTTCCCATGGTCGATCCTACCGACGATTTCGTCATTGAGCATCCGGTATCCATCCGACATAAGGTTTATGACTATCTGAGAAACGAAATTCTATCCAACCGGATTTCGGCCGGAACGCGACTGGTCGAAGGGCGTTTGGCCAAAAAAATAAACGTTTCACGCACGCCCATTCGGGAGGCCCTTCATATTTTGGAAATGGAAAATCTGGTCGAGTCTTTTCCAAGAGTCGGTTATCGGGTCAAGGAGATGCGATGGGCGGACGTCGAGGAGCTTTGTGAAATTAGAGCCGTTAATGAGATTTTGGCCGCCAGGTGGGCGATGCGACGGATTGTCCACGGAGAACTGGACGCCATGAAAAAAAATCTCGAAACGGCTGAAGCTGAAATAAAGGCCGGACATCCGCAATATTTTGTGGAAAGGGACGCCGAATTCCATGAGATGCTGGTAAAAGCCAGCGGCAGCCAGAGATTGCAGGAGCTTTGTCAAATGCTGCGGCGCCATATGTTGCGGTACCGGATCGAAAGCCTGTATGTCGCTGAAGCCGGTTTGACCGCAATTGCAGGCCACCATCGAATTTTAGCCTGTCTTGAAAAGAAAAATGATATCGGAATTGAAGCGGCCATCCGGGATCATCTGGAGCAGTCCAAGCGCGATATCCGCCGATTTGCATTTGGAGATAAAACGCGCGGCGAGGGCTAGACCTTGATTGTACACTTCAAATCTGAAAAACCGCTAACCCCAAACCCATATCTAAAGGAGGCCTGAAATGAAATATTTCAAAAAGACCGTTGTTTTCATGACTGCGTTTTGCCTGGCGGTTTCGCTGGCGCTGCCCGCGGGTGTGTTCGCAAGCGATCTGCCGAAATTTGTCTTCATTGCGACCAATCCACAAGGCTCCATCTATTATACCTTCGGCAGTGTTCTGGGGAAGGTTCTGGATGATCATTCATCGATCGGTGGGCGCGTGCGGCCCTCCGGGGGCTCGAGCGCCTATATCCCCGCCATCAGCCAGGGGAAGATCGATCTTGGCGTCAACAACGCCAACGATGTTCGCATGGCTTACCGCGGGATGAAACCCTTTGTCAAAAGCCCCAACATAAGAGTTTTAACGGTCATGTGCCCCTTATTGGTGGGCCTGCTCGTCAGAAACGATTCCGATATCCAGACGGTGCAGGATATGCGCGGAAAGCGGGTGGCCGCAAAATTTCCGGCCCAATTGTCGATCGTCTATTGTATCGGCGGGATGATGGCTGCGGACGGACTCACCTGGGCAGATGTCAAAGAGGTCCCGGTGACAAATATCGTTGTTGGGATCCAGGCACTGACCGAAAAACGGCTGGATGTGACCAGCTTTGCGGTGATGGCGGCCAAGGTAAAAGAAGCCCACGCCACCATCCCGGGAGGCATAAGATTTTTATCGATTAACGCCTCCAAGGAAGGCGCCGAGAGAATGGCCGAAGTTTTCCCGGGCTCCTATCCGATTCTATTAAAGGCCAATGCCAAAGGCACCGTCGGGATTCCCAAAGATACCTGGGTCCAGGCCTATGACGTCTTTTTTACAAGCGGCACCCAGCTCAGCAATGATGCCGCCTATACCATTGTAAAAACCTTACACGCGAATCCTGCCCAGATTCAAAAAGGCCATGGCCTGCTCCGGCGCTTTGGCCCCGATAAGATGGTAAAGCCCAATGTGACCATCCCGTACCATGACGGGGCTATAAAATTCTATAAAGAAGCCGGTCTCTGGTCAGCCGAGATGGACAAAATACAAAAACAACTGTTAAGCGAAGCCGCCAAATAGATTCCGGCATTGAGGGAGTGCCTTTTGAGGCAGGTGCCCGCCATTTCCGGCAACCCCTCAATGGGTGTCTAAATTCGCAAAACCCTCTGACGAGAGCTGTCTGCTCCCCCGAAAAGAAAGAAGCACCTTATGGGCGATAAAGGGCCATCGACGCAGCAGCGTTCATCCAAATACAGAACGCTGAGCGGACCGGCGAAGTTTGTCGAAAACCTGATCTTTTCTGCCATCGTCATTGTGGGAACCTTGTGGATTCTGGAAGTCTATTTCTACCTCGGCCTTACCCCGATGGTGAAACAGTACATCGGATTCTTCCTGGCGTGCAGCCTCGGGGGTGTGTTCATAACAATTCCAGACCGAAAGGGCCGGTCGTCCCAACACGTCCCGTGGTATGATTGGATTCTGTTTAGCCTGGCCCTGGTTGTCGGTTTATACATCGCCGTTTTCTATCCGTCGATCCAGTATATGTTGACGCTGGAAACACCTACGCGGGTTGTTTTAGGGGCGATTACGATACTGCTGGTGCTGGAAGCCTTGCGCCGAATTATCGGATGGTTCATGGTGGCCATTACGGCGCTTTTCATACTCTATGCCCCCCTGGCAGATTTTTTCCCGGGAATGCTTGAAGGCAAGGCCGTCCCGTTGGATCAGCTTATCAATTATCTTTACCTGGATTCAAATGCCATCCTGGGAATTCCCATTTCGGTGGGATCAACCATTATCCTTGCTTTTGTTCTATTTGGGCATGGATTATCCGTTACCGGTGCGACCAAATTTTTTATGGATTTGTCCTCGGCGCTGATGGGTCGCTTCCGGGGCGGGCCGGCCAAAATGGCGGTAACCGCCAGCAGCTTATTCGGAACCATCTCGGGCGCGGCCGTTGCCAATGTCGTGACCACCGGGGTGATCACCATCCCGATGATGAAGAAGGCCGGTTTCAGGCCCCGTGTTGCCGGGGCCATCGAAGCGGCCGCCTCCACCGGCGGGCAGCTGATGCCGCCGGTGATGGGAGCGGCGGCATTTTTGATCGCCGAACTGCTGGCAATCCCCTATCGTGAAGTGGTTGTTGCCGCTCTGGTCCCGGCCATCCTTTATTATTTTACGCTCTTTGTCCAAATCGATCTGGAGTCCGCCAAGTTCGGCTTAAAGGGTATTCCCAAAAATCAGCTGCCGTCGATCGTATCGGTTTTCAAATCCGAATGGGTATCGGTCATTCCGCTGGTGGCGCTGATTGTGGCGTTGTTCGTTCTTAACTACCGTCCGGCCAAAGCCGGTTTGATGGCGGTTTTTACGCTGCTGGGATTGAGCCTGCTGAAGAAAAAAGACCGGTTAACCTTCGGCAAGCTACATCAAATGGTTGTAAGCACCGGCCGCGGCCTGCTGGAAATTACCGCCATCTGCAGTGCGGCCGGCATTGTGATCGGCGTACTCAATGTGAGCGGCCTGGGCTTCGGCCTTTCGCTGCAACTGGTCAAGACCGTTGGGCAAAATCTTTTTCTGCTGCTCTTGCTTTCTGCTATCGTATGCATCATCCTCGGCATGGGCATGCCGACGGTGGCCGTCTATATCCTCCTGGCCGTCCTGGTTGCGCCGGCGCTTACGGAACTGGGGATCGTGCCGCTGGCGGCGCATCTGTTCATATTTTATTTCGGCATGATGTGCATGATCACACCGCCGGTTTGCCTGGCTTCCTACGCGGCGGCCACGATTGCGGAAACGAACCCCATAAAACTGGGCTGGACATCCATGCGGCTGGCGATCATAGCCCTAATGGTGCCGTTTCTCTTCGTGCTGGAACCGTCGCTGATTCTGCAGGGAGAACCGGCCAAATTTCTGCTGGCCATTCCAACCGCCCTGTGCGGCGGTTTTTTTCTGGGCGCCGGCTTGACGGGTTACCTCTTTCATCCCTTGTCCATCGGTGGGAGGTTATTGAGTATCATCGGCGGATTCGGGTTGCTGGTCCCTGTCGGCATTGGTTTTAACATCGGCTGGATTAGCGATATTTTAGGAATCCTGATTGTGGTCCCCCTGTTTTTATGGAGTTTTTCGAAAAGAAAAGACCCAGCCCGCAGCTAAAGGAGGAATCCATGTCCATCAAAATATCCATCATTGGCGCTGCAGGAACCCTGGGGTCCTGTACGGCTTACCGACTCGCCACCGAGGGTCTGGCGGACGAACTGGTCATGTTCGACGTGAACCGCAACATGCTCAAAAGCCATATTATGGATCTGCAGATTGCCGTAACCGGATTGCGGAATGTGGACATCCGCGAAGGTAATGCGGAAGATCTTGCCGGTTCGGACATTGTCATCAATAACGCCGGCGCACCCTGGCGGGTTGTTTCCTCCCGCATTGAAAAGCTCCAGGAAAATTTACCGATTATTGAAGAATGGGCCCAAAAGATTGCAAAATTTTGTCCGGAGGCGGTGGTGATTACATCGACCAATCCGGTCGATCCTCTCAATCTGGCGATGCACAGGTTCTCCGGTCTGAATCGCAGAAAATTACTCGGATACACGCTGAATGACAGCACCCGATTTGTATACTTTGCAGCCCAGTTGCTCGGTGTCCAAACAACTCGCCTTCAGGGCATTGTAATCGGGGAACACGGCGATTACGCTGTTTTGCTTTTCAGCTCCCTGCGACTCGATGGGAAACCCCTCAGCGTCGATAATGCCATGCAGGCCGATATTCACAGCCGCCATCGCAATTATCTTAAAAGTGCCATCAGCCTCGGTACGGGCTGGACTTCCGGCTGGGCATCATCGATTGGACTGGCGGCGATGGTCGCTGCGATAACCGGTAAAACGAATGCACCGATTCCGTGTTCGGTTTTACTTGAAGGTGAATACGGATTTGAGGGGATCTGTATGAGCGTACCGGTCGAACTCGATTCGGATGGGGTTCGGAAGATTATTGAACTGGAACTCGCACCGGATGAAAGAAATGCGCTGGAGCAAAGCGCGGCCTATCTTCAGGACATAACCGTAGAGATGGAAAGAAATATAAGCTAACGGAATCATAAGCGATAAAGCGGTAATGTTAGGGATGTCAAAAATTTTAGAAAATCTTGGCCCGGAGTACTGGAGTGATGGAGTATTGGAGTGTTGCAAAAAAACATCAATCCTCCATCCATTACGCCAATACCCCAGTACTCCAATGCTCCAGAGTTAATGGAAAAGGAGGAAGATACATGTATTCATTAAAAATTGACGCGTATTCTCACATTGCTCCGATTAAATATAAGGAGGCCCTTGAAAAAGCCGGTTTTCAAACACCCCATTTCGACCGACCGCCGCTATATGACATGGGTGAAAGGTTTCGGATCCTGGATAAATATGACGGTATTTTACAGGTCATTTCGGTGGGGCTGCCGGGCGCCGGCAATGTTGGTGACAAGAAGAAATCCCTGGAAATAGCCAAGGTGGCCAATGATGCCATGGCCGAACTGGTACTCAAATATCCGGACCGGTTTGTCGCGGCCATCGCCTGTGTACCCCTGGACGATATGGAGTCGTCATTGCAGGAGGTTGACCGGGCGATCAATGATCTCAAATGCAGAGGGCTGGAAATCACGACCCCCACGAATGACAGACCCCTGGATTCACCGGAATTCATGCCGCTGTATGAAAAAATGCAAAGCTATAATTTGCCGATTTATATTCATCCCGCGCGGCTGGTCACGCAGGCGGATTACAAAAATGAGAAAAAATCAAAATACTTCATATACTCTTTGTGGGGCTGGATTTATGAGACTACGGTTGCCATGACGCGGCTGGTATGCAGCGGCGTGCTGGAAAAATATCCCGATCTGAAGTTCGTAACCCATCATTGCGGCGCCATGGTGCCTTATTTCGAAGAAAGAATCATCGGCTTTTACGACCTCTTTCAAATGCGCGCCGGACTTGAATTGCCCCTAACCAAAGCACCCATCGAATATTTCAAGAAGTTTTATCTGGATACCGCACTTTACGGCAACACACCGGCCCTGATGTGCGGTCATAATTTCTGTGGTCCCGACCGGATGCTGTTTGCGGTGGATATGCCGCTGGGAGACAGTCAAATGGGATACCGCAATTACAGGCAAACCATAAACGCCATCGAGCAAATGGACATTTCTGATGACGACAGAAAGAAGATATTTGAGGATAATGTCAGAAACCTGTTGCGATTACCTGTTTAGAGGTGGTTTCAAAACCGCTTCTCATCAAGCCGTCGTGGTCGGGCGACACCTGAGGAGATATCTATGTCTGTGAAACTCGGTATTATCGGAGCAGCCGGCACCCTGGGTTCGTGCGCCGCATTCGCCATTGCCTCTCAAGGACTTGTCGATGAAATGGTGCTTATCGATCTCAATGCAAAGCTTCTCAAAAGCCACCAGATGGATCTGGAGACAGCCGTAACGCCCATCAAAAAGATGGTGATTCGAACCGGTGGCGCTGAAGATTTATCCGGTTGTCAGGTGGTTATTCAAACCGCCGGTGCTCCCTGGCGTCAAATTTCTGCTCGGATTGAGCTGCTTGAGGACAATTTGCCCATCATCCGTGAAACAGCGGTGATACTGAAAAAATACTGTCCCGATGCAATTGTGATCACGGCAACCAACCCTGTGGATCCCCTCAATTATTATCTGTATCGGTCGACCGGAATGGGTCGCAAACAATTAATCGGTTATACCCTTAACGATTCTATTCGGTTTCGAATGCTGACCGCCGCAGCTTTTGGTGTGGATAGCACCGAGGTGGAAGGCACCGTGGTCGGCGAACACGGGGAGCACCAGGTACTGCTCTTTAGCTCGGTCAGCGTAAAGGGGGAACCGGTCACTTTGAGCGAGGACGCCAAACAGCAGATCAGGGCTGAAATTCCAAAAATTCTGCATGCCTATGAAAGCCTGGGCACCGGACGAACCTCGGGCTGGACATCGGCGGTGGGCCTTGCCGATATGGTTCGCGCCATTGTGCAGGATACCGGGCAGGTCTTTCCATGCTCTGTCATTTTAGCGGGTGAATACGGTCAGAAGGAGATCAGCGCCAGCGTACCGGTGAGCCTAGGTCGCGGCGGCGTAAAAGAAATTCCGATTATAGATATGTCAGCAGAAGAGAAGACGGACTTTGAGGAAGCCTGTGTGTATCTAAATCAAATGAAGCGTCAGTTGGAAGATATCCTTAAATTAGAAGTGCCTAAAATGCCTAAAATGAGCTAAAATGCCTAAAGTGATGGTGTCGCTTCGCTCCTTCTTTTATATTAAACTTGATAGAATCCCTCAATTTTAGGCATTTTAGCTCATTTTTCGTGTTAAATACTTTTAATTCATAGAGTGGAACCGTGCTTTATGAAAAAATAAGAGACTTTCGGAACCGCAATGGCTGAACTCCTGGTTTTTATTGCCCTCGCAGCGCTGATTATCCACACATTTGTTTGCTTGACCTTTTTTTTATCCAGTATCCGGGAGAACGAAAAAAGGGCCAGTCTATTTGGCGGGCTGCAACTGCTCCTCCCGCTGGGTCTATTGGGTTTTGTATTTTACCTGGCAGAGTCGGGATTCTTTGAGTCGATCAGCGGGATGGTTCTTCTGGGTGCAGGGGTGATTTTAATTGTCCTGGCGCCTTTGCTTCTGGTGATAAAAACACATCCCAATCAAAAGGCCCTGGAGGGAACCGACGGTTTTATTGTGGGCAGGGTGCAGCGATTTGACGAAAGCGAAACGGTTTTTTCCCGAAACCGGTCCCTGCGGCCCGGCTCGCAACAATTTGAGCAGTTTTACGCCCAGCATCCGGAATATGCGGAATACGACGCTGCCAGGCGAAAACTGGGCGGGCCTGTGGGAAAGCCGGGTTCGATTGATCGGCCTTACGAAAAACCGAATCTGGCGGCATCGGTTGCTTCGACAAGCTTTGCACTGCATCTGTCTGTTCCGGAAGTCGTCAATCCGCCGGCGTATTCAGCATTTAAAGGCGAGCGCATTTCATTTGGCCCGCAAACGGCAACCGAAAGAGTTAAAGGCTATGCGCGGCATCTTGGCGCCGGGCTGGTAGGAATAACCGAGCTTAATCCCCGGTGGACATATTCCCACCGGGGTGAAATTTTTCGCGATAACTGGGAAGACTGGGGCAAAGAAATCCAGGTCAGCCATAAATATGCGATTGTTTTCACCACCGAAATGTCATTTGAAATGATCGCCTCAGCACCCCATACGCCCACCAGTATTGAAAGCCGGCTTCAGTATGCCAAAGGCGCATTTATTTCGACCCAGCTGGCAGCCTACATTGCGAATCTGGGTTATGGGGCAACGGCCAATCATTTCCGGCATTATGAGGGCCTTATGGTTCCTATGGCCGTGGATGCGGGCCTGGGCGAGCTGGGGCGCTTCGGGTATCTGATCACCAAAAAATTCGGGCCGCGGGTCCGGCTGGCCGCCGTGACCACCGATCTGCCGCTGATCGCCGACAAACCGGTGGACATCGGAGTTGAAGATTTTTGCCGGGAGTGTAAAAAATGTGCGGTGTGCTGTCCATCCAATTCCATCCCGATTGGTGATCAAGTCGAGGTGAACGGTACGCTGCGCTGGAAGCTGGATGAGCAGAGCTGTTTTGAATACTGGGGCAAGGTCGGAACGGGCTGCAATATCTGTATGCGCGTTTGTCCATGGAGCCACGCCAGTTCCTTCCCCCATCGGCTGATAAAGACTCTGGTGTCGCGCAACCGGGCGGCGCGGCGCGTGTTCACCCTTATGGATGACATTTTTTATGGAAGGAAGCCGAAGCCGAAGGCGCCGCCGCTATGGGCGAGTTACAATTAGAACCCGTTTCAAAAATGAGTTAAAGGATTTAATCTATTTTATATTATTGCTAACGCAAAGCCGCCAAGCCGTAAAGAATTTTAGATAACATATAAAAACCCCTGGCGCCTTTGCGCCTTTGCGAGAGGCCCTAAGCTTTTGTTCGTTGCGGAATCTTAAAAGTTGACAAATAGCTGTTTTAATTTCATGATAGCCATTCAATATGCGACCGCGTGAGATTAACTCTTTAATTTAAAATCCAGCATGTCGTTTATTTGTTTTGAAAGGAGGTGGTGTTAATTGCGGCACCCGCCGGGTGCCATAAAATAGGAATTTGTTATCGATCTGAATCGACAAGGAAAGGAGGGACTTATGTCTCGGAAATATTTGCATACGGTAGCAGTGGTGCTTTGCTTCAGCCTGGCGGTTGTTTTCTCACTCGCGACGGTTGGTGACGCTACCGCCAAAACCACGATTAAAGCCATTAGCGCCTGGGGCAAAAATCACAGTGGCGTTTCCAAAGATTATATGCCCTACATCAAGCGGGCCAATGAAATGCTTGAAGCCAAATATCCCGGGGAGGTTGAGATTCAATATATCGGGGGGCCTGAAGTCATTCCAATTCCGGATCAGCCCGAAGCCCTCAGAAAGGGTCAGGTTGATATGTATTATGGTACCGCGGCGTATTATGCCGGAATTGCACCGGCCGCCAATACCACCAAGCTGTCCCAGCTGACCTCCCAGGAAGAAAAAGATGTCGGGGCGGATGCCATTTACGATGAAATTCATCGTAAGTTATTAAATTCCACCTATCTGGGCGCCCTCGGCAGCCAGAACCCCTTTCAACTTTACACCCTTAAGAACATTACCTCGCCGGATCAGATAAAGGGTCTGCGGATTCGCACATCGCCCATGTATGTCGATTTTTTAAAAGCGCTGGGTGCCAATCCCGTTGCGACCAAACCGGGTGATGTCTATCAGGCCCTGGAAAGGGGCGTTGTGGATGGTCTCATGTGGCCGTTGGACAGCATCAGGCCCTGGGGCTGGCATGAGGTTGTGAAATACGTGACGGGCCCTCCCTTTTATAAAGTGTCCCACCCGCTGCTGATGAATGCCAAAAAATGGGACGGGCTGCCGAAGCATATCCAGGATGTGCTCATGGAAGCCCTGCGGCTGGAGGTTATCGTCATCGATGCCAGAACCGCCGATGATATCAGCAATGAATATAAGGAAATGAAAAAAGCCGGCATGCAGGTTATCGAGTTTTCGCCGGAAGACACCAAGAGATATCTTGACATGGCTTATTCCGAAGGGTGGAAGGGCCAGCTCAAGATGGAGTCTGTGTATACCGAAAAATTACGTAAACTGCTAACAAAATAAGAAACCAATCGGTGAAATTCCCCGTCAGCGCTACGGGGAATTTCACCGGTGAACACTTCCCGCATATCGCATTTCAGCGTAGCGTCGTGTTTGGAAATATTTCGGGGGGATTAGAACCCATCCCAAAAACGATTGGGAGAAAACATGGCCCCAGGGAATGATAAAGTGCGCAAAAATGCATTTGATTTTATCATTGAAGGCCTATCTTATCTGGCCGGGATCATCATTTTGGCGATAACCTTTGCTGTTACCATTTCGGCTCTGGTGCGATATCTGGGTTTCCGGGCACCCATTTGGACGCTCCAGTATACCGAGTACGGCCTGTTGTGGTTCACCTTCCTGGGTGCCGCATGGCTCCTGCGAGAAGAGGGACACATCCGGATCGATACCGTTATTTCACGGCTTTATGCACCGGCCCGCCGGAAAGTGGAAATTATTAATGATATATTAGGATTTATCGTTTCTGTCGCCATTTTTTGGTTCGGCACACTTCACACCATTGATCTCTATCAACGCGGGATCATGGAAGTAAAAGGTGTGATTGTTCCCAAATTTCCTTTTTTTCTGATTATTCCTCTAGGGGGCCTGACCCTTTCCATTCAGTTCGTTCGCAATCTTTTAAAGAAAATCAGATCCCAACCCGCCAATGGAAACAATTGATTGAAGGTTTCTGTTCGCATCGGATAAAGCCGGAGGCACCTATATGGAGTGGTGGGCGACATTAACGTTTTTAATCGGGGGCTTGATATTTTTCCTGGCCCTGGGGTTGCCCATCGCTTTTTCATTTCTCCTGATCAATTTCATCGGGGCTTACATCTTTATGGGAGGGCTGGATGGCGTCAGCCTGTCTGTACAGCAGATGTTTACCTCCCTGGTAAGCTTTTCATTGGCCCCAATTCCGCTTTTTGTTTTCATGGGAGAGTTGATGCTGCATTCAGGCATGGCCAAGCGCACCCTGGATGTCTTTGATAAATTGATCGGAAAGCTTCCGGGCCGGCTGAGCCTGATCGTCATCACCGGAGGCGCCCTGTTTTCGACCCTGAGCGGATCCACGATTGCCAATACAGCCATGCTGGGTCAGATCATGGTGCCCGAAATGCGGGCGCGCGGCTATAAGAATCCGATGATATTGGGTCCCATTGTGGGGGTCGGCGGCCTGGCGATGCTTATCCCGCCCAGCGCTCTGGCCGTTGTTTATGCGAGTCTGGCACAGATATCTGTGGGCAAGGTCCTGATTGCAGGCGCCGTACCCGGTTTCATGCTGGCCGCATTATATGGCCTGTATGTATTTGGAAGATCGCGCCTAAACCCCTCAATCGCACCGGCCTATGATGTCGCGCATCACAGCCTTTGGGAGAAAGTTTCGGAATTTGCCAAATACGTCCTGCCGCTGGGGTTCATTTTTTTTCTGGTCCTCGGTTTTATTTTTCTCGGTATTGCGACACCCACCGAAGCCGCATCCACGGGTGCGATCGGATCGATAATTCTGGCATGTTGTTACAGAAAGTTTAATTTATCGGTTTTGAAAAAGTCCCTTAAGGGCACCCTGCATGTCTCGGTGATGGCCTTTATGATCATTGCCGCTTCCAAGACCTATAGCGCGATTCTCGCATTTTCCGGGAGTACCATGGGCCTTGTCAACCTTATCAATGACATTCAGATGTCGAGAATTGTAGTCCTGATCGGCATGATGTTGATACTCCTGATACTGGGCACCTTCATGGAACAGGTATCCATGATGATGATCACCATTCCGATTTACATGCCGGTCATCGAGGGCCTCGGGTATGACCCCATCTGGTTTGCCATTCTCATGCTCTTGAACCTGGAGATGGCCATGTCGACACCGCCCTTCGGGATTCTTCTCTTTGTGATGAAGAGCTCAGCACCGCCGGGCACGAAATTGGGAGAGATCTGCCTGGCTGCCGCGCCCTTTCTCATCTGCGACCTGATCGTCATGATCATCCTGATTGCCTTTCCGGCAATCGTGCTGTTCCTGCCCGATTTGATGTTTTAATGTCGGCAATCGCCGCGGCTGATCGATTTTGAGAGAACCTTAATCTCGACTTAATTCATTTTCGCAGTTACTGCAGGGTTTACGTCTGCGGATAGGGGGCGTGACGGATGATCTCACCTTCAACCAGATAAACCACTTGTTCGGCAATGTTGGTGGCATGATCCCCCAGGCGTTCCAGGTGGCGGGATATTAATAACAGATTGATTAAATATCCGATTTTGTCGGGGTTTTCGCTCATCTCTTTTTTGATTTTATCGTAGGCTTCAATTTTGATCCGGTCGACCTCATCATCCATCATGACAACCTTAAACGCCAGGTCATAATCCAGGTTAATAAGAGCATCCAGGCACATTTTGAGCATGGCCTGCGCCTTTTCGCCCATGAGTGAGTAGTCAAAGTAGAAGTCAAGCTGTTCACGCTTGGCGGTGACGTCCACCCGTTCGGCAATATTGACGGCCTGATCTCCGATGCGCTCCAGTTCGGCGTTAATTTTGATGACGGCAATGATAAACCGCAGGTCGATGGCCATGGGTTGATGCAGCGCCAGAACCTTGAGACATTCCTCTTCGATCTCGACCTCGGTTTCATCAATTTCATAGTCTTTTTTAATAATCTCCTGGGCCAGATCCGAATCATTGGTATCAATCGCCTTGATGGCCATCTGGACGCGTTCTTCCACCATGGCCCCCAGGGCGAGAATGCGCTTTTTTATATTTTCAAGCTCTTTTGTGAATTGCTTTCTGATGCGCTTTTCCATTTTATAGTCCTCGATCTACATTCTGTTTTTTTAGAACAAGAAAGTAAACAGTTTTGCTTTGCGGGGCAAGAACAAATTCAACCGGGCTTGTATTTGAGTTCTGCTCTTATCGTCTCTTTAAAATCAACGTTCCAAGCGTATCATCTACTTCATAAATCTGCAAAATGTTAGATTTTTATTAGCCTAACAAAAAACTAACAAAATTTTCGCTTAAGACTAACAAACAATTCCTATTCTTTCTAAAGTCTGAAATAGATTCGTATCCGAACCCTGCCCTGTCTTTACGGCAAGTGGCGCCTAAGTCTCTGACGCCAATGAATGCCTGATGGAAATAACGGTTCCTGTCTGATTAAGGTTAGCAAAGAAATGTCACCGACGATACTGTTGTTCATTCTGCTGGTGTTATCAACCTGCGGTTACTATATCGGCCGACGGCGTGCGTTTACCGTCGGCGGTGGTACAACCGGCATTAAAAACCTGCACTCGCGTCCAATCTATTATGGATCGCTTACCGCCCTCTGGTGCGGGATTCCGGCCCTGCTTCTTTTCGGGTTCTGGCTGGCCTTTGAGTCCGCCATAATTTCCCATCTGGTGGTTGCCGATCTGCCGGAGGCCATACGAAATCTGCCGGCGGCTGAGCTAAATCTGAAAGTGAATAAAATTCGAAACTTGGTCAGCGGAAATATTATTGCCGGTGCAATCGAACCTCAAATACAGGCAGCCGCTGATCATTACCGCAGCCTCAAAGCGACCAGCAATGCCGCTTTGGCGGTCGTTACCATATCGACTGCCATTATGGGAGTTGTTATTTTGCGTGCTAAAATAACGCCGATCCTGCGGGCGCGCAACGGTGTCGAACAGATTATCAAATATATCCTGATCGGCTGTTCCACCATCGCCATATTTACCACGATCGGCATTGTGCTGTCGGTGCTGTTCGAATCCATTCGTTTTTTTCAAAAAGTACCGCTCACCGAATTTCTCTTAGGACTTAAATGGAGCCCGCAGACGGCCATCCGCTCAGATCAGGTGGGCTCGTCCGGTGCATTTGGCGCCATTCCGGTATTTAGCGGCACTTTATTAATATCCGCCATTGCTATGTGTGTTGCCGTACCCATCGGGTTGATGTCTGCCATTTACCTGTCTGAATATGCCCATAAGAAATTTCGGGCAGTGGCCAAGCCATTGATTGAAATCCTGGCCGGCATTCCCACGGTGGTTTATGGATTTTTCGCGGCTTTGACCGTGGCCCCCTTTATTCGAGAAACCGGAGGCATACTGGGATTGAGTGTGTCATCCGAGAGTGCGTTGGCCGCAGGTCTTGTCATGGGAATCATGATCATTCCCTTTGTATCTTCCCTGTCCGACGATTTTATCAATGCGGTGCCCCAGGCATTGCGGGATGGTGCATACAGCCTGGGGGCCACCCGGTCAGAAACCATCAAACAGGTCATTTTGCCCGCGGCCCTACCCGGGATTGTCGGCGGCGTTCTTCTGGCAGTCTCCCGGGCCATCGGTGAAACCATGATTGTGGTGATGGCTGCAGGATTGGCAGCCAATCTGACGTTAAATCCCTTACAGGCTGTGACCACAGTTACAGTTCAAATTGTCACTTTGCTGGTCGGCGACCAGGAATTTGACAGCCCGAAAACCCTGGCGGCGTTCGCGCTGGGGTTGCTGTTGTTCCTGGTTACCCTGATATTAAACGTTATCGCCTTGCATGTGGTTCGCAAATATCGAGAGCAATATGAATAATTCACAAGCCCCCAGATCGAACATCCGGAAGAAGACCGAGCGGACGCTCGATATTGTTAACCGGGGGCTCAGCAAACGCTATCGTGCCGAACGCCGCTTCCGATTATACGGTTTGCTGGCTATTGTGGTCAGCATTGTTTTTTTAGCCCTCTTGTTTATCAGCATTATCGGAAACGGGTACTCGGCCTTCCAACAGACCTTTATTCAACTGAATGTCTTCTTTGACCCCGAAATCCTGGCCAAGCAATCCTTGGCGACAGCCAATTATCAGGGGCTGGTAAAAAAATCATTACGGGATATGTTCCCGGAGGTCAACGGCAGACAGGGCAAACGGATGTTGTATGGTATTGTCAGCTCAGGCGCTTCTTTCCAGTTAAGAGACATGGTGTTAACGGATCCGGAAGCGATCGGACAAACATTGAAAGTCTGGGTGCCGGCCGACGATGATGTGGATATGCTGATCAAAGGGCATTTTGACCGACAGGTCGGCGAAGGTGAACGCCGCTTAGCAGACAGGCAACTGGCCTGGATCGATCAGCTTTCTGCTGAAGGCAAAATTAAAAAGAAATTTAACACCGCGTTTTTCACCGGCGGCGACTCCCGGGAGCCGGAGCTGGCCGGTATCTGGGGGGCGGTGGCCGGATCATTTTTCACGCTGGTGATCACGCTGCTTCTTTCTTTTCCGATCGGTGTGGCCGCTGCGGTTTACCTGGAAGAATTTGCCCCTAAAAATCGGTGGACCGATTTAATTGAGGTCAACATTAATAATCTGGCGGCTGTACCATCAATTGTATTCGGTCTGCTGGGCCTGGCGGTGTTTCTGAATTTTTTCGGGCTACCGCGATCGGCTCCGGTTGTCGGGGGGCTGGTCCTGACGTTAATGACCTTGCCGGTCATTATTATCGCCAGCCGCTCGGCCCTGACGGCGGTGCCGCCGTCCATTCGCGAAGCAGCACTGGGCGTGGGGGCGTCTAAAATGCAGATGGTTGCCCATCACGTGCTGCCGCTGGCGTTGCCCGGCATGCTGACGGGAACGATCATCGGAATGGCCCGGGCTCTGGGTGAAACAGCCCCTTTGCTGATGATCGGTATGGTTGCCTTTATAGTGGACATTCCGGCTGGATTTACCGATCCGTCCACTGCTCTGCCGGTTCAGATCTATCTCTGGGCGGACAGCCCGGAACGGGCCTTTGTGGAACGAACCTCGGCGGCAATCATCGTTCTGCTGGTATTTCTGATCACCATGAATGCGGCGGCTGTGATTTTGAGAAAGCGCTTTGAAAGGCGCTGGTAAATATTTCGGTTTCTGGCAACCGGCTGCTGTCTTCTGGCAATTAATTTAAGCAGCGCTGATAAATTTAATCGAATACCAACAGATTCCTAATATTTTCCTAATCAGAGAGGTTTATTTTTTCGACGAAAAATTTAGAAATTTTATAATTTTTTTCTCAAGGAGGAAATTATCATGAGAAAGCTAGTTGTTTTCGCAAACGTTGTCATTTTTCTGGCAGCCTTTTTTGGTCCGGCCCACGCCGCGTCCGGGAGGGATTATATCAATATTGTGGGCTCATCCACCGTTTATCCGTTTGCAACGGTTGTGGCCGAGCAGTTCGGAAAATCAACTGCCTACAAGACGCCCAAGATTGAATCCACCGGTTCCGGGGGCGGTCTCAAGCTTTTCTGTGCCGGTGTTGGCGTTGAGCATCCGGATATTACCAACGCGTCCCGTCGGATTAAACAATCTGAATACGATAAGTGCATGTCCAACGGTGTGAAAGAAATTATCGAGGTTAAAATCGGTTATGACGGCATCGTTATGGCCAATTCGAAGAAAGCAGCCCCGATGAAGCTTAGCCGCAAAGATATCTTTTTGGCGCTGGCCAAAGATGTTCCGGATCCAGCCGGTGGGGAAAAACTCATTCCCAATCCCTACAAAACCTGGAAGGATGTCAATCCTTCATTGCCGGCCAGGTCGATCGAGGTTCTGGGACCGCCGCCGACCTCCGGAACCCGCGATGCCTTTGTCGAGCTGGCTATGGAAGGTGGTGCTAAAAAATTTGATTGGATTGCGGGCATGAAAAAGAAAGACAGCAAGGCTTATAAAAGGATTGCGCATACGATACGTGAAGACGGTGCATACGTCGAGGCCGGTGAAAATGATAACCTGATCGTTCAAAAATTGGAAGCCAATCCCAATGCCCTGGGGATCTTCGGTTTCAGCTTTCTGGATCAAAATATGGATAAAATCCAGGGGTCTTACGTCGATGGCGTTCAGCCGACGTTTGAGAATATTGCCGACGGCAAGTATCCGGTTTCCCGTCCGCTGTTTTTCTACGTGAAAAAGGCGCATGTGGATGTGATCCCGGGCATTAAAGAATATCTGGACGAATTCGCCAGCGAAAAAGCCTGGGGGCCGGAAGGGTATTTAAGTGAAAAGGGTATGATTCCGATGCCGGATGCAGAGCGCGCTCAATTCAACGAAGCGGCACATTCGTTGAAACCCTTAACCTCCTTAAAATGATTTAAAATTGCGATGCAGACCGGTGCGAATCCGTGCCGGTCTGCTGAATTTCAATATGCGCAACCCCGGTTGCTTTATGACGATATTTACTTTACGATTGTGACGTTTATCTTTAAAATGAATTTTCTTGATACCAAAACGAATGGCCCTGTGATTTCTTTAAGAGAAATGGATGAGGCCGGTTTTATAAGGAATATGCCCGAAGAAACGATACAGGCAAAAATTAAAGAAGAAGCAGGCCGGGTTCTTGTCAGCCGTGAAAACCGTGAAACGGTTGGTGAAATTGCGATTGACAACCCCCGCATGACTTGCCGTGATGTCAATGTATGGTATGGCGAAAAGCAGGCCATTAAAAATGTTTCGCTCGACATTGGTCGCAATGAAGTCCTTGCCATGATCGGGCCCTCCGGCTGCGGCAAGTCCACGTTCATACGCTGTCTGAACCGCATGAACGATACCATCGAAGGCTGCCGGATTACCGGCGAGATTACCCTGGATGGCGTCAATATTTACGATAAAAACATCGATGTTGTTCCCCTGCGGGCCCAGGTCGGCATGGTTTTTCAAAAACCGAATCCATTCCCCAAATCCATTTATGAAAACATCGCCTACGGGCCGCGGATCCATGGACTGGCCGTCAATAAAGCCGAACTGGATGAGATCGTTGAAACATCGTTGATTAAAGCGGGCCTGTGGGACGAAGTCAAAGACTGGCTCGTTCAGCCCGGCACCGGCCTGTCGGGCGGACAGCAGCAGCGCCTGTGCATTGCACGCACGATTGCGGTAAATCCCGAGGTGATTCTGATGGATGAACCCTGTTCGGCTCTGGACCCGATTGCGACCGCTGTTATCGAAGATTTGATCGACGAGTTACGGGAACAATATACGATTGTAATCGTTACCCATTCCATGCAGCAGGCTTCCCGCGTATCACAGCGGACCGCCTATTTCCATCTTGGAGATCTCATTGAGGTGGGCCCCACCGCACAGATTTTTACCAATCCGCGTCATCAACTGACTGAAGATTATATTACCGGGCGGTTCGGGTAGCCGCGGGGTTTGAAGGGAAATTTTCGCTCTATTTTGCCACCATGGCCCGCATCATGTCGCCGGCATTTTCGGCGTGGTCGGCGATGGAACCGATGATTTCCGTTAAGCGGATCAAGTGAAATACGGCAACCGCGTCATCAATTGAATTGAAGATCTTTTCTTTAATGGCGTCTTCAAGCTTATCGGCTTCGTGTTCATACTGGCGTAAGGTGCGAATCATATCTTTAACAATAACCCGTTGGTTTTCTGAAAAAGTCGAAAAATACTTGCGGGCTGCTGTAACCATCTGGATCAACTGTTCAATCGGGTCCATTACGGCTTCCACAAAAATCATAAAATCCTTTTCAAGCACTTCCGGAATGCCGGCAGCCGCTCTAAAAGACAACCAGTCAAGTCCCTCTTCCACGACATCGAGGACTTTGTCCTGCTCACTCAAATACCGGAACAGTTCGAATTTATCCACTACGAGGAGGGTGCCCTTGGGAAGATGCCCGCGGATACGGCGCTTGATGGCATCGGCCTCGCTCTCGAGTTTATCAATTTCTCTTCTGAAATGTTCGAAATCTTCGCATCTGTCTTCAATGATACATTCTATAGCCTTTTGAAAAACCCAGGCACACTCTTTGACCTTTTCGGCATGTTCCTGCACGCCTTCGAAGGGTGATGTGATAAACATCGACATAAATGGTATCCGCATAACGATCTCCTTATGTTCGTTGTTTCTCCATGTGGTCATTCAAAAATTAATCTTAAAATATAGAAAAATAAGATGGTCAGAACCGCCCCCACGGGGATAGTCACCACCCAAGAGATAACGATATCCCTGACGGTCCTCAGGTCCAATGCCTCTAAACCTCTTGCCAGGCCGACACCCAAAACAGCCCCGACCAGGGTATGGGTGGTTGAAATCGGAATTCCTAATTTGCTCGCCAGTACAATCGTAATTGCGGCGGAAAACTCTGCCGAAAAACCCCTGGTGGGTGTGAGGTCGGTAATACGTTTGCCCACGGTTTCAATTACCCGCCAGCCCCATGTGGCCAGGCCGACCACAATTCCGACCCCGCCGAGGGCGAGCACCCAGGCAGGCACCGCCGATTTCATTGCCACGGTGCCGGTTTTGACGATGTTGATAACGGCTGCAAGCGGACCGATAGCGTTGGCAACATCATTGGCACCATGGGCAAAGGCAACGAAACCGGCACTTAAAATTTGCAGATATACAAAAATACGTTCCACCTTTTGGTAAGAGGCGACTTCCATTTCCGAATCGACCTGCTGCTTTACTTCTTCCTTCATTCTGCCGACTTTTTCAAGTATATCCTCGAGTTCCGGCTGCATATCAGCACTTGAGCTCTGCAGGGCTTTTTTCAAATATTTATCTGCCCGGCCCAAGCCAACGGAAAGTGACCAGGAAGGCGGTAACGTTTCCTCCTCATCGGGAATTTCCTGGATGTTTTTTACCAGAAAATGGCTCAACACTGCCGCAATGAGACCGATACCAGCGGCCATTAAAAGCGCCTGCGGTAAAGGCAAATCCAGATGCAGGTTTTTCAATCCCTTAAACACCATTACCAAACTCAGAATTGAAAAAACAAAAAAAACCAGGAAGGGCGTGAGTTGTTTTGCTTTTAATACGGGCCTGGCCGAGTCGAATACCTGCCCTCTTATATAGCTAAATAAAAAAAACGCAATGGTACCACTGAGCAATGGTGAAATCACCCAACTTGAAGCGATGGTTCCCACCTTTTCCCAGTGAACCGCCGATACACCACCAACGACTACCCCAAATCCTATAATCGCGCCTACGATTGAATGGGTCGTTGAAATGGGCCAGCCATAGTAAGAGGCGAACTGCAGCCAGGCCGCAGCGGCCAGCATAGCGGCGAGCATACCATACCCCAATAACATCGGTTCATCATTAAAGCTTTGGGCATCAATAATCCCTTTTCGCACTGTTTCCGAAACATGACTTCCCACAAAGAAGGCTCCGGAGAATTCAAGGATAGCCGCCAGAATAACCGCTTGCCTTAACGTTAGGGCGCCTGAGCCCACCGAAGTGCCCATGGCATTGGCTACATCGTTGGCACCAACGCTCCAGGCCATGTAAAATCCGAATAACAGGGCCAGGGCTAAAAGAATCATTTCAACATTAATTTCCACTTATTTTTCTGTCCTATTCTATATGGTGTAACCATGCGCGCCATATACTGCCGTTGTCTTCAGGATGATCGATGATGAAACCGGTGATTTCCGCTGGCCGCCCCAGATGAAATGCGGCAATCGGATTATGAATAACGATCATTATTTAAATAGAAATTCAAGGGATTGCCATAATAGTGATGACAGGGTTAGTCATGATGCTGAGAGCCAACCTGAAGCCTTCTGAATGTAGGTTGGCGACGAAATAACACGTTGAGATCGGCAAATCAATGAAAAAGCTAAGATCCGGCCGGGGGCTACTTATTTTTTACTTTGCGGCAGGTATATGCTAAAACGGCTGCCTTCGCCGATTTTGCTTTCTACCGTAACATAGCCGCCATGCGCCTGGGCAATGTGTTTGACGATGGCCAATCCCAGGCCGGTACCCCCCTCTGTGCGACTGCGTGATTTGTCTACGCGATAGAAACGTTCAAACAGGCGCGACAGGTGTTTTTGGGCAATGCCGATGCCGTGATCCTGAACACTGATAACGACTTCGGAATTTTGTCGATGCGATTTGAGCAGAACAGTACTTTGCGGCTCACTGTATTTAAGCGCATTGTCCAGCAGATTAACCACCGCCTGTTCGATCAGGGTGGGGTCCAAAATGGCGGCTATGTCTTTTTCACAGTCAAGATCGATGTAGATATTTTTCTCTTCGGCTTTTGGCCGGCACAATTGAATGGCCGCCTGAAAAACATCTTCGATTTTTAGCCGTTGGAAATTTATTTCTTTGCGTTCGTCTTCCTGTTCAATGCGTGACAGGACAAGCAAGTCTTCAATGATCGCGTTTAAGCGGTCCACATGTTTCTGTATAATACCCAGGAAACGTTCCTTTTCTTTGGCCTTCTCGACATTTCCCTGCTGCAGGGTTTCAACAAAACCTTTAATGGCTGTCAGAGGTGTTTTGATTTCATGCGAGACATTGGCGACAAATTCGCGCCGCATGTTTTCCAGGCGCCGCAGCTGGGTCACATCGTGGAATACCACCAGGGTACCGATCTGGTGCTGATTTGCATCCAATAGCGGGGAGCTTTTTACATCGATCACGCGCTCCTCATTCTGAAACACCGTAATGTCATCCTCAAGTGGGTTTTTGCTGCTCAGTGCTTTGCGGATAAATTGCTGCAATGCCGGAGATCGGATGACTTCCTGGATACTTTTGTTCTGGCAGTTTGCCGGCTCATTTTCAAACAGTTGGGCGCCGGCCCGGTTGATACTCACGATGCGTTCTTCGCTGTCGACGGCAATCACCCCTTCCAGCATACTGGCAAGAACCGTTTCGAGCTGATTACGCTGCCGGCTGATGGTTTCAATACGGTTATCCAGCTGGGCGGCCATCTGGTTCAGGGCGTCGGCCAGGCCCGCCATTTCTTCGGTGGCAGGGGGGGGTAGTCGGTGGCTTAAATCACCGCCGGCAAACTGCTCGGCACCTTTTTTCATCTGCTCGATAGGACGGCTGATGCGGCGGGAGATAACCCAGCTGATGCCGGCAGCAAGCAATGCAATAATGCACCCCCCTAAGGCTATTTTCAGTTGAATGGACTTAATTTCTGCTTCTACGCTGGTTGCCGGCAAAGATGTCCGCAAGACTGCCACGATACGCTGATTGTCAACCAGCGGTGTGGTCACATAGAGCATACGCTGCATAAGGGTCTTGCTGTATCGCAAGGATTTACCTGGTTGGCCGGCCAGCGCGGTGATGATTTCCGGTCGATTGGCATGGTTGTCCATCAGGTGGGGTTTTTCACGCGAGTCCCCGATCACGGTTCCGTCGGAAAGAATAACGGTGATGCGCGTTCCTGAAAGTCGGCCGGCTTCTTTGCAGATTGCGTCAATGGTTTCGGCGTTTAATGGTGAAAGCAGCCCCTGGATCTGTTTCTCCAGAAGAGCGGCTCTGGCCTCGAGGTCTGCGGCGGTCTGGTCCAGGAAAAACTGGCGCATGGCTTCGGATGCATACCAGCTGGCCGCCAGCAGTGAAATCAGCGTGATCAACAGATAGGAGGGGAAGAGCCGCCAGAGCAGTCGTTTGTGTCCGATCATGGGGTCTCCCTGAACCGGTAGCCGACACCCCGGACCGTTTCGATGTATTTGCCAAAAGATCCGAGCTTTTTACGCAGTCCGACAATCTGGACATCCACACTGCGATCGGTAACCGGGTAATCGCTGCCGCGGATCAAATCCACAATCTGGGAGCGGGTGAACACCCATCCGGGTCGCTTTGCCAGAAGTAAAAGCACCTGAAACTCGGTGTACGTCAAATCGATAGGGTCGCCTTTGGCCCGCACGCTACGCCTGCCGGGATTGATTTCCAGGTCATGGATTTTAACGATGGCCATTTCATCTTCCGGCTCCTCTTTATGACGACGAAGTGCGGCGCGCACACGGGCGACCATGACCCTGGGGCTGAAGGGTTTGGTGATATAGTCATCTGCGCCCAGTTCCAGGCCGGTAACGATATCGGCTTCCTCACCTTTGGCGGTTAGCATGATGATCGGAATGCCGCGGAGTCGGGCATCATTTTTTACCGTTCTGGTGAATGCCAGTCCGTCCATTCCGGGCAGCATCAGGTCAAGTACAATCAGGTCAAAGGGGTCTGAACGCACTTTGCGAAGGGCATCTTCACCCGTCAGGCTGCCGCTTACCTGATATCCCTCGCGAGCCAGGTTATAGCGCACCAGTTCCAGGATATCTTCTTCGTCATCGACGACCAGAATTTTTTCCTTTGCCATTTTTTACTCCAAACGTTTATTAAACGTTAATAAAACAATGTTAACATATATCTAATATTCGTCTCCGGCCAAGGAAAATATGAATGTATTGTTATCATAAAGTTAAGATATTGTTAAACAATTATTAGACTCAGTTTTAAGACATCTTTTGAATAGATGTAAAATAGGGCTTGACAAATATCCGTAGAGATCTTATCTGAATATATGTTCATATATTCAAGGATCGGTTATGGCTTCTGCCAAAACGACATGTTTAGACAGGGATGACTGCCGGGTGCGGGTGATCCACCTCGATCGGGTGGAACGGGCGCGCAAAGAAACGGTCCCGGAGAAAGAACTGAACTGGCTCTCATCACTGTATAAGGTCCTGGGGGATCCCAGCCGCCTGAAGATTGTCATGGCGCTGCGAAACGTTGAGATGTGCGTCTGTGATCTGGCCGCGTTTCTGGGACTGACAGAATCGGCCATATCGCATCAATTGCGCCGTCTCAAAGACCTGGCGCTGGTGAAAAGCCGCCGGGAAGGCCAGGTGATCTATTACGCGCTCGACGATGAGCATGTGGCGGAGCTGTTGAATATAGGTTTAGAACATGTCACAGAATCAGATGACAGAGGACAGAAAACAGAAGTCAGATCCGAATGATTGCGGATTTCGGATTGCGGAATTTTGAGGTCAGCCGGGAACGAGTGACCGGCCTGAACCCTGAACCTATTTAAGTAAGGATGGAACATTGAATTTTATTATCGAAATTTTGTTGGCTACATGGGATTTGCTGGTTGATGCTTCCATTTATATTTTATTCGGATTACTGGTGGCCGGGCTTTTACGGGTGTTTTTAAATCCCAATTCGATCGCCAAACACCTTGGGCAGGGTCGGCTTAAATCCGTTATAAAAGCGGCCTTTTTTGGAATACCGATTCCGTTGTGATCATGCGGTGTGCTGCCCGCAGCCGTGTCGCTGCGCAAACAGGGTGCCAGTAAAGGTGCCACCACCGCCTTTCTGATATCCACCCCGGAGTCCGGTGTGGATTCCATTTCCATAACCTACGCACTGCTGGATCCGATAATGACGGTTGCCCGTCCGTTGGTCGCCTTTATCACTGCGGCGGCGGCCGGGATCACCGAAAATCTTTTTGGCGCCGGCAATGCCAACCGCAAAATTATCCCGGATCTGGGCTGTCCGGTGGACGGATGCTGTGACGGGCGAAACTGCTCCCCGGAAGAACATCGGCACCATCATACCTTCTGGGAGAAATTTTCGGCCGGGATGCGGTTTGCCGTTTATGATCTCTGGGAAGATCTGGCGGTATGGTTTCTGGTCGGGCTCGTATTGGCCGGATTGATTACCGCGCTTGTCCCGCCGGATATGTTCAGTCAATATCTGGGCGCCGGCCTTCCGGCCATGCTGATCATGCTGGCCGTCGGCATTCCGCTGTATATCTGTGCCACCGCCTCGACCCCGATTGCCGCGGCCCTGATTTTAAAAGGGGTCAGCCCGGGTGCGGCCCTGGTGTTTCTTCTGGCCGGGCCGGCTACCAATATGGCTTCTTTAACGGTTTTGACCGGCGTTCTGGGCAAACGGGCCACCGCCATTTACCTGGCATCCATTGCCATATGTGCCGTGGTATTTGGTTTAATTGTGGATCAGGTATATGCTTCGCTGGGGATTTCGGCCCAGGCGGTGGTGGGCCAGGCATCGGAAATTGTACCCGGATGGGCCGGATTGATCGGCGCCATTGCTATTCTGGGGATGTCGGTCAAACCCGTCTGGAGCGCAATCAGGGCGCGCCTCAAACCGGCTGGCGCGCATGAAGAAGTCGCACATGAGCAGAAACAGACACAATCACAGCCGCTGCCCGTGATTTCCGATTGCGGCCCGGACTGCGACTGTTCCTCGGGACACAGTCGGTCTTGACCGAATCCACTTTAATGATCATTTTGAATTAGCCACAGACCCACACAGACCCACACAGAAATTTTGGCCGAGCGACATTGCTCGGCCAAAAACTGTCATTCAGCTTCGCTGAATATTCAAGCCAATCAGCAATTTTTATTCGGTACAATCTTTAGCGTTATTATGATTTTGTGGGGGTTTATTAAGTTATGGCTTCCAGGTTGTGAGCAGTTCATACATTTTGTTCGTACGATGATATTATTAAGAATAAGAGTTTGTCCGTGTATGTCCGTGTGGGTCTGTGGCTAATTAAATAGTCTATGTTCGCCGCAGAAAACATACAGCCCGGCATCATTATCGTCCAGTGATGCCACGGTCATGTTTAGGCTGGCAGCCAGATCTACGGCCAGCGCGGTGGGGCGTGAGTGCGCCAGGATAACGGGGATGCGTGCCCGGGCGGATTTTTGGACCAGTTCGTAGCTGATACGCGATGAGAGGATTAAAAGCCCGGCCTGGCTGAGCTGGCGGTTCAAAAAAACCTTTCCGATGGCCTTGTCCAGGGCATTATGGCGGCCCACATCTTCCGCAACCGCTAAGAGCGTCAGGTCGGAACCATAAATAGCGGCGGCATGCGAGGCCAGGGTCTGCTCGCGCAGGGGCTGTATATTGGGAAGTGCTTCCAGGCAGGTCAGGGCCTTTTTTACGTCTATGGGATCGCTGGCTTCCAGTGGCTTTATGATCTGGTAGAGGTCCTTAACCAGTTCCTTGCCGCACAGGCCGCAGCTGGTCTGGCTGATAAAACCCCGCCGATCCAATATTTCAGTTATCTGACTGCGGCGGGATGGTGTCAGCGTTACCGTGACGACGTTGGTGTCATCATCTTCGCAAAAACCGATTGTCGTCAAATCATCCGGGGTATCGATGATGCCTTCTGTCAGGCAGAAGCCGGCCACATGCGCGATTTCGTCTCCCGGTGTGCGCATCACGACTGCGTACGGATTGCCTTCGATGCGAATCGAAAGCGGTTCTTCTCCCAATAGGTCCTGTTGCGCCGATTTTTTGGCCGCGTTTTCCCAATGGATGAATTTATGCTGCAGAACCTTATCCAAGAAAACCCCCTTTGGGCTGATAAATGGGTCGCATTCCGGCGATGCCGGAGACCTGGCGTGCAATCTGCGGAATGCACCGTATGCTTAAATATATTACCATTTTATAATATGTCCAATCGGATAGAAAATTCAACCCTATGTTTCTATGGACGTGTGATAACTTTTTTCTTGACAATTGTATCCGAAAGATTAATATTTACAAGTTTTAAAACCAGGATATTCAGGAGGCTGATTCGATGTATGCGGTCGTGAATTCAGGCGGAAAGCAATATAAAGTTCAAGAAGGTGAAGTTTTAAGAGTTGAAAAAATTCCCGGCAAGGTGGGCAGTTCGGTTATCTTTGACAGGGTATTGATGGTTGCGGACGGAGACGAGATAAATATCGGCCAGCCGGTCTTGGATGACACTTTGGTCGAAGGCCATATCGTCGAGCAGGGCAAGGCCAGAAAGATTATTGTTTTTAAATACAAACGCCGCAAACGATACCGGCGCAAACAGGGGCATCGCCAGCAGTTCACCGCGATTAAGATCGACAGCATAAAATCCAAAGCTGCCGAGTCCCCGAAAAAGGCTGAACCCAAGGCCGAGGCTAAAATAGAGGTAAAAAAGGTGGCCCCCGAGAAAGTGGAAGCCAAGCAAGCGGAGGCCAAAATCGAGGCCAAAAAGCCTGAAACCAAAAAAACGGCCGCAAAGAAAAAAGAAGTCACCAAGCCCGCGGCAAAGCCAGAGGCCAAGAAGGCCGCAGCGCCGAAGACCAAAAAAGCAGAGGCCAAACCAAAGGCTAAAAAAGAAGACACCCGGAAAGCCGCGGTGAAAAAAACCGCGGCCAAGAAAACCACTGAAAAAAAAGCCGCAACCAAGAAAACAACGACCCAAAAAACCAAACCGGAGAAAAAGGCAGACTAAATCCGAAAATTGAATATCGAAAAACGAATTTTTAATACCAAAAGCGTGATCTAATATCCAAAGCAACTTAGGATGATTATATTTGTTTTGGTAAGGAGTTTTTAAAATGGCTCATAAAAAAGCAGCCGGCAGTTCCAAAAATGGTCGCGACAGCAATGCCCAACGGCGCGGCGTAAAACGATACGGCGGCCAGAAAGTAAAAGCCGGCAATATCCTCATTCGCCAGCTTGGAACCCGGATTCATCCGGGTGACAACGTCGGAATGGGCAAGGACTATACCCTTTACGCTAAAATTGACGGTGTTGTGGCATATGAACGCGTGGGTCGTTCGCGTAAAAGAGTTAGCGTATACGGCGAGTGAAATTTTTTGATGAAGCAAGAATCACCGTTCAGTCCGGCGATGGCGGGCGTGGATGCCTCAGTTTTCGGCGTGAGAAGTACGTTCCCCGGGGCGGCCCGGATGGTGGCGACGGTGGCAAAGGCGGCGATGTTATTTTAAGAAGCACATCGCGTCGGCGCACCCTTTACCCATTTCACTTAAAAAGACAATTTAAAGCTAAAAACGGCGCCCACGGCCAGGGGAAACAAAAAACCGGCAAGAACGGCCAGGATCTGATCATCGAAATTCCACCCGGCACCCTGGTCAAAGATGCCCAGAGCAACGAGGTTTTAAAAGACTTTACCACCGCGGGCGAATCTTATATCGTCGTCCGCGGCGGTAGAGGCGGTCTCGGCAATGCACGTTTCAAAACCTCCACCAATCGAGCCCCCCGGCACACCCAACCCGGAGAAACCGGTGAATTCCGCGAGCTCAAACTGGAGCTCAAGCTTTTAGCCGATGTGGGCATCATCGGACTGCCCAATGCCGGCAAATCCACTCTGATCAGCAAAATTTCTTCCGCCACCCCTAAAATTGGTGACTATCCATTTACCACGCTGACGCCGACGCTGGGCGTTGTTGAAACCGGATGGGGCGAACCCTTTGTTGTTGCGGATATTCCCGGTTTAATCGAGGGCGCCCATCAGGGTGCCGGCCTGGGCACTCAATTTCTAAGGCATATCGAAAGAACCCGAATTTTGATTCATTTGATCGATGCCGCCACCATTGATCCCGATCATCCCCTCAATGCCTATGAGACCGTCAATAAGGAATTAAAATCTTTCAATGCGCGGTTGACGCAAAAGCCCCAGATCGTGGTCCTGAACAAAATGGATCTGGCCGGAACCCCGGAGGCGGCGGATGCATTTACAGCGGCATTGCCTCACGAACCGGTGATTTTAATTTCGGCGGTTAAAAAAAAGGGGGTCAGGAAACTGATTTCGCGCATCCTCGAATTATTGGAATCATCTTATGATAAATAACAGAAAATCAAGCTTTGCGCGTGCAAAACGCGTGGTTGTTAAAATTGGCAGTAATGTGCTCACCCAAAACAATGGATTGAATTTAAAAGCGATTCGATCCATTACCCGGCAGATTTGCCGGCTAATTGACGACGGCCGCGAAGTGATCGTGGTTTCATCCGGGGCCATGGCCTCGGGGGTAAAAAAAGTCGGTCTTCCCAAAAGGCCGGATGAACTTCCCAAAAGGCAAGCCGTGGCTGCCGTGGGCCAGGCCGGACTGATCCGGGAATATGAAAAATCCTTCGGCCGCTACCATAAAAAAGTGGCCCAGATTCTTCTGACCAGTGAAGACCTGTCCAATCGAAAAAGATATTTAAATGCCAGGAACACCCTTTACACGCTCTTGGATTGGCAGGTGGTCCCGATCATCAATGAAAACGACACCGTCTCGGTGGAAGAAATAAAATTGGGCGACAATGACAATCTTGCCGCCATGATTACGTTATTGATGGAAGCCGATATTCTAATCAACCTTACGGATATCGAAGGCCTTTTCAACAGGGATCCCCGCATCCATCCCGATGCCGAGTTGATACCCGTGGTGACCACGATAACCAAAAGTACGGAACAATATGCCAGCGAAATTCCCGGAGCACTGGGAACCGGAGGCATGATCAGTAAAATCAGAGCGGCCCGCAAAGTCAATTCCGCCGGTGTTCCCATGGTGATTGCCAATGGAGATAAGCCGAATATTTTGCTAAAACTCTTTTCCGGTGGAACTCAGGGAACATTTTTCGTGCCCAGAGAAGAGAAACTGGCCAGCCGGAAATGCTGGATCGCCTTTTCCCTTAAGCCCCATGGCGCCGTTAAAATAGATGAAGGGGCCGCGGACGCGATTCTAAAGAGTGGCAAAAGCCTCCTTCCAAGCGGTATCATTGCCGTGGAGGAGGATTTTACGATCGGTGCTCCGGTGGCGTTTAAGAACCGCGAAAATGAGATATTAGGTGTCGGTTTGGCAAATTATAGCGCTGCCGACATCCGCAAGATAATGGGATTAAAATCAAACCAGATCAAAGCGGTGCTTGGCCATAAGGACTATGATGAGGTTATCCATAGAGATAACCTTGCGATTACATACGAGAGCCCTTAGAAGTGGTTTCAAAACCCCATTTCTAGCCACATTCTTAAGATGGGTTCGGGTGTCAGGTCTAAATTAGGGCCATCTGCTATAAATTATTATTTGCCATTTTGATCGTCCCGGAGATAAAGTAGGCCGAAATATTATTTTCAATAAATGAGACCCTAAAATGACCATCGAAACCACCATCAGGGAAATGGCCCAGGCGGCCAGGAATGCCGCCACGGCGGTTGCCCGCTGCCCCACAGACCGCAAGAATGCCGCCCTGCAAAAGATCGCCGACAAAATTTTACAGGAAGCAGCCTTTATTAAGGCGGAAAATGCAAAAGATCTGGAAAGGGCCAGAGAAATGGGGCTTTCGGATCCCATGGTTGATCGGCTTGAACTAAAGGCGTCAACCCTGCAAGCCATGGCCGACGGACTCAATGATGTCGCCCGGCTCGAGGATCCGGTCGGAACGCTGAGCCCTGCCTGGACTCGTCCAAACGGTCTTCAAATATCGCGCATGCGCATACCGCTGGGTGTTATCGGGATTATCTATGAATCCAGACCCAATGTCACTGTTGATGCCGCCGGGCTATGTCTGAAAGCTGGAAATGCCGTCCTGCTTCGGGGTGGATCGGAAGCTTTCAATTCGAACCAGGCATTGGCGAGGATCATCAACCGATCGCTCGTGGAAGTCGGTTTGCCCGAGCGCGCCGTTCAAGTCATACCGGTTCGGGACAGGTCCGCAGTGAACGCGCTTTTGAAGCAGGAAGCATTTGTCGATTTAATCATCCCGCGGGGGGGCGAGGGGTTAATCCGTTTCGTGGTCGAAAATTCCAAAATACCCGTTCTCAAACATTTTAAAGGGGTCTGCCATGTGTATATCGACGCGGGCGCGGATCTGAATATGGCCCGGGAAATCTGCTTCAACGCCAAAGTGCAGCGTCCGGGCGTATGTAATGCCATGGAAACGCTGCTGGTTCATCAATCCGTGGCCGAGAAGTTTCTACCCGCAATGGCTGAACGCTTTTCTGCAGCGGGCGTAGAAATCAGGGGCTGTCCGGCGACATGCCGTATTTTACCCGGGGCCAACCGAGCCGAGGCTGCGGATTGGCCGGAAGAATATCTGGATCTGATCCTCGCGGTTAAGGTGGTTGAAGACATGGATCAGGCAATCTCACATATTGCCAGTTACGGCTCCAACCATACGGAAGCGATCGTCACGCGGGATGATGACCGGGCGCGACGTTTTATCCGTGAGGTGGATTCATCTGTCGTGCTGGTAAATGCCTCAACCCGTTTCAATGACGGCGGACAACTCGGGTTGGGCGCCGAAATCGGCATCAGCACCACCAAGCTGCACGCCTTTGGACCGATGGGGGTGGAGGAGCTTACGACCACGAAATTCGTAGTGTTCGGAGAAGGGCAGATTAGGACTTGAAGCAATTACCTGGTATTTTTAGTGTCAGAAAGAATACCTAATGCAATATTAAAATAACTACTCAACTTATAAATCCGAAATTCGAAGCCCGAAGCCCGAAACTCGAAACAAATTCTAAATTATAAATCCGAATGTTCAAATTTTTTGAATTTTTGTCATTTTCGATTTGAAATTGTTTCGGATTTCGGATTTCGAACTTCGAAATTGGATCAAAGACGATAAAAATTTTAATATAACTTTTATCGGTCTTGGAGTTCGTACCTATCCTCAATATGGATTTATAAAATGCGTATCGGTCTTTTCGGCGGCACATTCAACCCGATTCATCGGGGACATCTCTGGGCCGCATCGGAAGTTATCAAAAGATTCAATCTGGATCAGATTTACCTGATACCGGCCGCATTGCCTCCCCATAAAACACCCGGTTCGGTGGCAAATGCCCATGATCGTCTGGAGATGATCCATCTGGCCATCGCCGATCTTTCCGGGCTAACGGTTTCCGATGTCGAATTAAATCGACCGGGGCCTTCTTATACGATCGATACGGTTCGATATTTTAAGAATACGCTTGCAGATGATTCCCGGATTTACCTTATTATGGGACTTGACGCCTTTCTCGAAATCAACACCTGGAAATCCTATACAGAATTGCTTGAAGAAATTGCTTTTATCGTGATGGCGCGTCCGGATGAGGATTACCCGGATGTCGATCAGGGCTGGGAAATTCTGGAGAACTACCTTAGCGCCAACCTGTCGGCGGATTATACGTTTTTAACTGCCCGCGGCTGCTACACGTCAGAAGGCAAACAGCCTATTTATATTGTAGATATCGATGCCCTGGATATCTCTTCGACGAAAATCCGACAAGAAATTAAAACAAAGAAGGCCATTGAGGATCTGGTACCTCCGGGGGTGGCAGAATTTATTCAATCAAAAGGACTTTATACATGAGCAAAGATGCGGTCTCTGCACTTGACCTTTACATTGAAGCGGCATCGGCCAAGAAAGCACTAAATTTGGTGGTATTGGATGTTGCTGAGCTTACCTCCATCGCAGATGTATTTATTATCTGCAGTGGACGCTCGAACCGCCAGGTTAAAGCGATTGCGGATTCCATTGTTGTCGATTTAAAGAAGCATAAAATCAAACCCCTCAGTGTGGAAGGCACCGCAGAAGGACACTGGGTTTTACTGGATTACGGGCATGTGATCATCCATGTGTTCTACGAGCCGGTTCGTGAATTTTTTGATCTTGAGGGGCTCTGGATGGATGCCAAACGAATTACAACACCCGGCATGAAGAAGTCGCAGAGCTCAAAGAAATAGTGCTGAGGATTGAGGGCTGAGTGCTGAGGACCGGGAACCAGTGGTGAAATGCTTAAATTTAACGTTTATTCTCGGTGTTTTCTGCGGGCTCTGTGGTGAAATATTCGCATGTCTGATACGCTAAAACCATATTCGCTAATTACCGATTTTGTAACCGGCAAGAAAATCCCCAATGTCGGTGCCGAAGAAAACCGGCAGATGGTGGAACGATTTTTGGTGAATGAAAAAGGGTTTTCGAAAGCAGATATTGAGGTCGATGTCGATATTGAAATGACCGTTACCGGCGAACCCTATCGCTCTCAAATCGATCTGGTCGTCAGCGTTGACGGCGGGGCCACCCGTTTTATGGCCGTTAAATGTGCGGCTGCTTCCCTGGGATCCCGGGAAAGAGAAATTTTATCGGCCGCCAGGCTTCTTGCTGAAAACCAGCTTCCCTTCTCGGTTGTATCCGACGGAAAATCGGCCATCGTTCTGGACACCGTTTCCGGCCGAAAGCTTGGTGAGGGGCTGAACGCCATTCCCGCCAAAAGTGAAGTCCTTGAAAAATTAAAAACGCTGCAATTAGAGCCTTTTCCGAAAGAAAAACGCGAGCGTGAGAAATTAATCTTTCGTTCCTATGACAGCATGAATGTGAACGTGCAACGGAATTTGTGATGCGACTGGCTGTCTGGGCAATTGAAAATCCATAGGTTCATGCTTTTCCAAGACAACGCTCAATCTTTAATTTTAATGACCACCAGAGTGATGTCATCTTCTATTTTAGCGCCATTCTGGAATTGCTTTAACGATTCCAGCATTGCGTCGATAATTTCGTTTGCCGATAAGGCTGAAGTTTTTCGAATGGTTTCATAAATGGGTTCTTTGCCGAACATTTCCCGCTTTTGATTACGGGACTCCCAGATTCCGTCCGTACCGAGGAAAATTATTTGCCCCTTTCGCAGAGTTGTTTTCCCGGAGGCCTTGAAAGCAAAATTTTCCATCACCCCCAGTGCGACTCCGGAACCGCCCAGCGCTTCAAAAGTATCCGTGCCCGGATCGTAGAAAATGGCCGGGTCATGTCCGGCGCGCACCCATTGTAGCTGCTTTTTGGTGGGCGCGATCATCAGGTAAAACATGGTCATAAACTGACCCGAATCCTCCACATCGTGAGCCAGCTGGCGGTTTACATCGGAGATAATTTCCCCTGCACCCCCCGGTTGGGATAAGCGCTGCCTTAAGGACGAGCGTACCGTGGCCATCAGCAAAGCAGAGGAAATGCCGTGTCCGGATACATCACCGATGGCGATAGCGATTTGTCCATTTCTATCCGCATTACTGATAATAAAATCATAATAATCGCCGCCGGTTTCATCACAATAAATGCTGCGACCGGCAATATCCAACTTTTCCAACCGCGGATTTTTATGGGGCAAAAGGTTTTGCTGGACTTCACGGGCGAGACCGAGTGATTGCTTTATCATGTCATGTTCCAGACTCAAGCTTCTGAAGCGGTCGGCCAAAGCCAGCTGGAGAAGAATGACCTCGATCGCTGAACCGAATTGTCCGCTATATACGGTTACATACGGCAGTACGCCGAAAATGACCAAAGCTTCATACATGGCGCTCAACGCCAGAAATGAAAATGCAAGCAAAAAAAACCGTGCCGGCCGAAACCCGCGCAGCCAGCAAATGACTGCGGCGACCATGAATATCGGCGGGACTATTATGGACTGGAGGCTGACGGCCACCGTCATCCAGATCAGATTAACAAATGGAACCATTACCGCCAGGACGAGGGCCAAAACCACGGCAGCGGACAACAATTTATCAAAAAATGGCGAGTGCTTTTTGGTGATCAAAAAGGACTTGGCGAATAAGTTGCCCCAGAAAAAAGTGAGGGAAATAAAGATCAATACCAGTACCTCTCCCAGATGAAGTCCAATTTGAAAATGCTCCCACAGCAATCCATTGGATTTTAAAAACAGTAGACCTATAAATAATAGATACATCAGGTAATAAAATCGATTGAGCTCACGCAGCGATATCAGCAAAATGAGGTTGTACAAAAACATGGCCAGCATGATGCCGTAATAGATACCAAACCATAGCGATCGCCCACGAGATACGCTCTGGTAAGCCTCATCGGTTAAGATTTGCAATGGCAGGTGCTTGGCCTCTGAACTCTCAACTCTCAGATAGAAGGTTACGGGCTGAATAAAGGCTTCAGGGGGCAGGAAAGCGGTCGGGGTGCTTGGCTGCGGGTCGCGACCGGTCGGCAGAATGCGCCCTACTTCTTTGGTAAACCAGCCGCTTTCCGGGTATTTGGGAATGTAAAGGGTGGCATAATCTATCCGGTTGGGCCAGTCAAAGTACAATAGCCACTTTTTTTGTGAGGTTTGATCTTTGAATGCGTCCAGGGTGAAACGAATCCAATAAGCCGAAGAGTTTAGGCCCAGGTTGAGTATCTTACCCGTATGGCGAACAAAACGGGCCGACATCTGCGATGAAGACACATCATCAATGGTCAAACTTTTTTGGGGGTCTTGCAGATAAGCAAGATAGGGACCCAGAAAATAGCGATCTGTTTCCGGTGTCAGCAGGAGAATCGGCTCAGGCGGTTCTGCACTGCCGTGCCCCGGAAGCCCCCCACAGGTCACAAGCACCAGGATCAGCCCCAGGATTGCCAGGCTCCGACGATAGCATGCGATTTGGTTACATCCACCGGACATAGGGAGTGCTCCCATTTAAGCTCGGTTGACCCTTGGCATATTGACCGCCAAGAGCATCGGGATTAAAGTCCTAAATCGCCGATAGGCGCTGATCTGCGAGTTGCGCACAAGGTGAATGATTTGATTTTTATAATGTAATCGAAGGATTAACAGATAAGAAAGCCTAAAGTCAAATCGGATTCAAAATTCGTGAGCCCGATATAGACGGTTTTTGATTTTGCTTTTATTTATGCAGACGTTGTACGGCCAGCATGGTAATATCATCTGAGGGTGCAACGTCCTGAATATGCTCCAGGACCTTTGTTTTAATGCGCTTTACAAGATCGTATCCTGAATCGGCAGGCTCCTCCAGAATTGATATCAGCCGCTCTTGCTTAAAAAATCCGCCTTTTGGAGAAAGGGCCTCGGTTACGCCGTCGGTAAAGCCGATCAACATATCCCCGGGCTCGATTTGAACCTGCTGAATTTCAAATTTCATATCAGGGCTAATTCCCACTGCCGGTCCGGTGGGTTTGAGGCGCCGCTTCACCCCGGTTGAATTGATCAAAAATAAAGGTTCGTGCCCGGCATTGATGTATGCGGTTACGCCGCTATCGGGGTTTATGACGCCAAAGAATAGGGTGACGAACATGCCCTCTTTACCGTGCTCATGGGCAATATAGTCATTGGTGAGCTTGACCGCGTTGAGGGCATTGAGCTGATCGGCAGTTGCAGATGGGGTTGTTACCGACTCGGTTAAACCGTTATTCACTGAAAAATTGGAAAATCCGTGTAAGCTGATATGGCCGGAGAAAACGCGGATCAAGCTTCGAATCAGCGCCATGTATAGCGCAGCCCCCACCCCCTTGTCGGAAACGTCCGCAATCACGATTCCCAGGTTGTTGCCCGGGAGCGTAAAGACATCATAAAAGTCGCCGGATACCTGTTTGGCCGGCGCGAAATAAGTTGCGATTTCCCAGCCGGGCAGCTCTGGAATCCGGTCAGGCAGAAAATCCCTCTGGATTTGTTTGCCTTTCTCCAGTTCATCGTCGAGTGCTTTTGAATAGGCTTCAATTTCCTGTTTGGATCGATTTAAAGACCGATAAGACGCCTCCAATTTTCCGTAAAGCCTTGCGTTTTCAAGGGTCAGGGCGATCTGGTCGGATGTTGCCTGCATCTGTTCAACCATTTCCGGGCCGAAATGTTCCGGCCGCGAGTGATACAAACCGAGAATCCCAAGCAATTCTCCGCCTTTAAGTATAGGCACTTCCAGCGCCGAGCGAATGGACTGCGTCTGATGAAATGGCGTCACCCATCGATCGTCATTGGCTGTGTCGTTGCTTAATCCGATTTGACGATGATCGCACACCCATGCCGACAGGCCCCGGTTCAATACCCGGCCGGTCAATTGGGGATGATGATTCAGGCCATTGACGGCAGGACTGTTGAGGGTGTCGGAGACAACACCGTTGCCCTCGAGTAAAACCAGACTGCCGGCATCAGCCCGGGTCAGATCAAGCGAAAATTCCAGGGTTTTCTGTAACGTGGCTTTCAGCGCTGTCCATTCGGCCTCGGTAGGGGTGCGGCAGCATGAGTGCGCCATGGCCGCAAAATTTTCAAACAGTTTGCTTTTAATTTTAAGGGCGGCTTTTTCGGTTTTGAGTTTGGAAACTTCCTGGCGAAGCGATTGTATTTCCATAATGGGTACCCCATCTTACTTTTCATTAATTTTCATACCGGATTCAGGTATTGACTCAAGAACAGCCGCAGCCCCCGGCCAGTATATTTGCGTCGGATTCTCCGGCAGTCTCGTTTTTAGGTGAATCCATGGGGCAGCCCGCCTGTATCGGTGCCGACTGCAGATGGGTTCCTAAAAGCCGGTCGGCGGTGGCTTTCATATGTTCTGCGGGCTGATCCTTGACAAATTGGCCGATGATCGCCGCGGTCTTCAATTTTTTCTCTTCGATGCCTTCCGCCCGTGCCATCCCGGAAATATTCTCAAGGCACGGAATGCATCCGGCGGCAACGGCTGAACCAATGGCGACCAACAACTGGGTTTCGGTATCGAGTCCTTTAAATAAAGGTTTCATGTGGATTGCCTCCTTTGGGTCTGATTTTTAGTAAACGGGTTTAATCGCTTGAATGTAAGCAGAAACGACATAATCCAGGGCATTCTCACTTTTATCCGGATCCCACACCCCGGCCAGATCCCGGCTCTTGTCATGGGCGGTGATCTTTATATTTTTAAATCCGGCTTCAGTGAGCATTTTTTTTGTATCGTCAATTGTAGCCGCACCCCCGATGCAGGCGGCCACCAATGCCAGGTTGTTTCGAATAGGGGCGGGCAGTTCGGTGGTTGCCAGAATATCTGAAATCGACAGCCGGCCTCCGGGCTTGAGTATGCGATAAGCCTCGCGATACACCTGCCGCTTATCAGGGGAAAGATTAATCACACAGTTTGACATAATAAGATCGGCGCCATTGTCGGCCAGGGGCAGGTGTTCGATTTCACCCAGCCGGAACTCAACGTTGCGGGCGCCCATTTTTTCCGCGTTTTGGCGGGCTTTGCTGATCATTTCAGGTGTCATATCCACCCCGATAACCTGCCCGCCTTCGCCCACCTGCCTGGCCGCCAGAAAGCAATCAAATCCGCCGCCACTGCCCAGATCAACCACCGTTTCACCGGGTTTAAGGGATGCAAGGGCGACGGGGTTGCCGCAGCCCAGTCCCAAATTGGCACCTTCGATTACACCGGCGATATCCGCTTTGGAATATCCCATGAGGGTGGACATCTGTTCGGGCGTAACTTCAGGCCCACCGCAGCACGAAGCGACCGGCATTACGTTCGCGATACCGTTTGAGGGGCTGCAGCAGGCTGCTGCCTGACTTTTTTCAGATTTGACCGCGCCGGCCTTGGCGATCTGTCTGTATTTTTTGCGGACCGCATCGCGGATTTGCGCCTTTTCTCTTGTCTCCATATTTTTACCTCCCTGTGGGTGTTAATTGTTTTATAATTCGAAAACTATCGAATATTTTAGGCAAAAAAAATCAACCCAGGGTCTGTTTTGAAAAAAATCCCTGCAGCGCCGTTAGTGTTTCCGGGTCTATCCAGCACTCGATTTTCTGGCCTCGGCGTTCCATGCGGATCAGTCCGGCCTGGCGAAGCTCCTTGATGTGATGCGATATCGTTGAAGCGACTATATCTAGATCCTGGCCCAGCTCACCGATACAGGCGCAGTTTTCAGATTCCGGGCTGCAGCGGATATCCGTAACCACTTTCGGGATGCAGCATGAAACCAGGCGCATGAAAATTTTTAAGCGGTTGGGATTGGAAAGGGCTTTGAACATTTCCGCAAATTTTTCGATATTTTTATCTCGATAGTTCGACATATATCGAAATATACGCAAAAACCGCTTCTTTGTCAAGACATTTTCGAAAAAAAGCAGGAAAAGGTTCCGACATAAATAACAATCTGAAATTAAAAGGGAATTAAAACCTAGGCGCTTGCCCTGGTTTCGAAAACGACATCTGGTTTGTGATGATGGTAGGCCTGGATTATCTTTTGTGCAAACTGAACGTTTTCTTCGGGGCTTCCGTTGAAATTGATTCCGGTCTTAAATTTTCCATCCTTTTTCTTGACGGAAAATATCACCTGCCCGATAATTTTAATCATATTGTCGTCTATATCCGCGAATAATAAAAAGATATTCTTAGACTCAATTATTTTAGCTGTTTCTAAAAGGATTCCATTTTGACTGATGTCCAGCGCAATCCCCATATTCTGATCGGACAGAACGCCTTCCCTATCCACGCAGTCATAGGAAATCGGGTTAAATATTTTTACTCTCGGAAATTTTCGGCGATCTAATTTTTTCATGTTATAAAAATCGGTAATTTCTAAGAAATCTTGAATATTTTTTTTTAAAATGTGAATTTTTTGAGCGCAATTTATCAATGGCAGCGGATTGGGGCAGCTGATCCGGCGATGATTGAGATACAAACGTTGGTTTTATACTGTGAATTGGGGTTATATTGGTTTTATGGGTTAGTGAGCGATAGCGGAAGGCAACCCCTGAAAATCTTGGCCTCGAGCGATACGATCATGGCGCTATACTCCCGCTATGTCCTTCCCGCAATGCTTGCAAATCTTGGCCCTTTTTTTAACAATTTCAGCACAAAAAGGGCATTCCCGCGTAAAATAGCGCTGATGGATTTTGGTTACGGCTTCATCGACTTTTTTCTGAAAAATTTCATTGTTGAATTTTACATTTCGGATGGGCTCAATGGCCTCGGGCTCGCCGATGTCTCCGATCATTTCGGCTGCTTTTAAGCGCACCCGCACCGGTTCCGTTGGGTCCATCAGGATCTTGAGAACCAGGGGGCCGTCTTTGTTGACATAGCAGTCTGCCAGGATTGAAAATCCTTTCTTAATGGCCTCTTTTAATGCTTCCTGTTCAGCCAGCACCTGATCATCGATAATTTGTCCCTTGCCGCCCATATCGCTGAATACGGGGATCACTTCAAATTGATTTGTACCCGGATAGTTCATACAGCGGTACGAAGCGCTGTGCGCATAATTTTCTTTCATGTGATCCCAACCCTGCTGGTAGCATGCGCAATTGTCGTTAAAACAGATGAACAGGTAAGGGGTTCCCCATCCGAGGCCATCGCCGACCGTAATCGACGGCACTTCCCATATGCTCATTTCTTGGCTGCAATGGGGACATTGCGGTTTCTCCTGGTCGAGGATCCGTTCCAATACCTGTTCCTTGGTTTCAAATGTCATTGGTTTATCTCCGTTTTTGCCGATTCAATGCCGGCTGGTTTTCCCTTCTGATATGTACAGACGCAGTTAAGGTAAGCTTCTAATTCCGAATGTCAATAAATCCAATTTGAATCTTATTGATTTTTATGCGGCGGTCCAATACAGAAGACAGAGAACAGGAATCTGAAAACTGAAGCCGCAGTTATCATAACGTTTGTAACATTTTTGGGGGTCACGACAACAGGGGGGATAATACCACATGCTGCCCAATCAAAAACATCTGTTTAACATTCCGGAAGATATTACCTATCTGAATTGTGCCTTTCTGTCACCGCAGCTTCGCAGTGTTACCCAGTCCGGCCACAAAAGTGTTTCCGGCAAGGAAAATCCCTGGCTTTTGACGGCACCGGATTTTTTCACGCTGACTGAACAAACGCGCAGTTTGTTTGCCGAACTGATCCAGGCCCGGGCAGATGACATTGCGTTCGTTCCGGCGGTCAGCTACGGCGTTGCGGTTGCCGCGCTGAATGTGAAGGTCGAAGCCAATCAGACGGTCGTGGTCTTGGAAGATCAATTTCCATCCAATGTTTATTCCTGGCGCGAGCTGGCCAGAGAAAAGGGCGCCGAACTTAAGACTGTCGCGCGTCCGCAAGATGATGATTGGACCAAAATCCTGTTAAGCCACATTGATGAAAATACGGCCGTGGTCGCTGTGGCCAACTGCCACTGGACCGATGGGAGTATCATTGATCTGGTTAAAGTGGGTCGTCGCTGTAAAGAGATCAAATCCGCGCTGGTCATAGATGCGACCCAGTCACTGGGCGCCTTACCGTTTTCAGTCTTTGAAGTACAGCCCGATTTTGTAATTGCCGCCGGCTATAAATGGCTTTTAGGTCCATACAGTCTGGGTTTCATGTATGTAAAACCCGACTATCACCATGGGATACCATTGGAGCACAATTGGATTAACCGAAAACATAGCGAGGATTTTGCCGGGCTGGTTAATTACCGTGATGATTTTCAAGGCGGTGCCCGACGCTTTGATGTCGGCGAACGCAGCAATTTTGCCCTGATGCCGATGGCCCATGCCGCCTTGAAACAGATTTGGGATTGGCAGGTAGCTGAAATCGCCGCCACCCTGTCGGCTGTGACCGCAGAAATTGCGCAGCGGGCCACAGCGCTGGGTTTGAATGTGGCACCATCCCATTTGCGTGCCGGTCATCTGCTGGGTATCCGCTTCCCGGATGGTGTCCCCGCTGATCTGGTGGAGCGATTGTCGCGCAACCAAATTTATGTCAGCGTGCGGGGCAATTCCATCCGTATTTCACCGCACCTGTACAACACCGAAAACGATATCGAAAAGTTATTCAATACCTTGCAGGCCAGCTTTTAGCGAAAACACGCATAGCGTAGCGTTCCGTAAACTTATAAATCTCCAAATGGTTTTATCCATCGGAACAGCTGAAACCATCAAAATAAAAGGGAGGCACATGCCTTACAATCAACAAATTGATGACCGTATCCGAAGGCTGGTGAGCCGCTGGAAAAATACCGATGCAAAGAAAATGTTCGGTGGCGTTTGCCACCTGTTGAACGGAAATATGGTCTGCGGTGTTTACAAGGATTACCTCATCCTGAGGTTGGGTGAAAAAGAGTCGGTCAACGCCTTAAAACAATCCCACACAAGGCCTTTTGATATTACCGGAAAACCGATGAAGGGCTGGGTGATGGTGGAAGAGCGGGGATTTAAAACAGACGAGAAATTAAAATCCTGGCTGATGAAGGCCAAAACGTTCGTACAGACGCTACCGCCCAAATGAACATAATTAAAGAAATTCCAGAAATTGCCCAACTGTTCAAAGGTTCAAACTATTTAGACGTAAAAACAATAGAGGGGCAAACCTCTTTGCGCCATTTCATTGCTTCCATGCTGTCCTATTATCCGTGGTGGGTATTATTTCTGTACCGCATTCGTGCCATCCTCGTTAAATTGCTCGGCCTGTATCGGCATCCGGCGCCGGAACAACTTCCCCAACTAACCCCGGAAGATGTTTCGTTTGTGGTGGGAGAAACAGTAACTTTCTTCACGGTGAGAATGGCAAAAGAAAAGCACTATTGGGTTGGAGAAACGCCCGAGGACAAGCACTTAAGCGCGTATTTCTGCGTCGCTCTTGAGCCTTTAGGCGATCATCGCAGGCGCTTTCACGTGGCCACAATTGTGCACTACAAGCACTGGACGGGTCCGGTATATTTTAATTTGATTCGCCCTTTTCATCATTTGGTGGTTGGCAGCATAATGCGGGCCGGCGTTCAACAGGTTTAGTCCCAGCTAAGGAAAAATGGAATAGTGGAACAATGGAAGATTGGTCTATAAGGCGAAGCCCCTAACCAATAATTTTAATCACCACCAGGGTGATATCGTCTTCGAGTTTAACTTCTTTCTGAAAACGCTTCAATGAATCCAGGATCGCATTCTGAATATCATCGGCGGTCCCGGTCGCATTGCGGCGGATGGTTTTGTGAATGCGATCCCGGCTGAACATTTCGCCTTTTGAATTGCGTGCTTCCCAGATGCCATCGGTGGCAATAACGATGATTTGTCCCGGTGCAATTTCTTTTTGCGCTTCTTTGAACTCCGTATCTTCGAAAACCCCCAGCGCCAGGCTGTTGCCGCCATTAAGTTCGCTGAAGCTATCCGTATCCGGATCGTAGATCATGGCGGGCTCGTGACCGGCATTTACCCAGCGAATAATTTGATTCGATCTTTCGATCTCGATATAAAGCAGTGTCATAAAGCGACCCGAGTCTTCGACGTCTTTTGCAAGCTGCCGGTTCACATCTGAAACAACCCGGTCGATCTGGCCGAAAGCAGAGCAGCGCTGCCGGATAAGGGCCCGCGCCGTAGCCATTAAAAGGGCCGATGGAATGCCGTGGTCCGAGACATCCCCCACAACCACACCGATTGTCCCCTCCCCGGGGCTTCCGGTTTCCAGAAAATCATAATAGTCGCCCCCGGTTTCATCACAGTAGATACTTTTTCCGGCGATATCCAGGCCATCGATTTTCGGATTCGTCTTTGGCAACAGATTTTGCTGAACTTCCATTGCCAGTGAAAGTGAATGGCGAACCTTGCGATGCTCTTTATCCAGGGCGGCCATGGCCCGCTCGCGGGCGTGGACAAAATATCTGAGGAGAATAAAAACGATCGCAGAAACGCCGCCGATGTTCATCACGAATGAAAAAGTTACAAAGGTGTTCGACAATGTGCCCTGTTGCCAGCTGCCGCTGCCGCTTCTAAGGCCTGAAATAACCATCAGCAGGATATAGGCAATAAACCAGGGGATGGACCGGGTGGTACCGGCAAACATTAAGGCACCGACCGGCGCAAGGATCGACCAGAGAACCACTGCGCCGGAAGCCTTAAAGCCGCCGAGGCTCCACTGGAGTAAAAAAGGTAAGATTAGAATGAGTGTCAGCTGGCTGCGGCAGAAAAATTTATAATGTTTTGTGGTAAAAAAATACAGCAGGCTTGCCGCTGAAATAAACGAATAGCTCAAGGGAATGCTGCCGGACACCGGGAGGCCGAGGAGCAAATATCCGAAGCCCCAGACGATTCCCGCAATGGTGTAAATAACCGCCAAAAATATCAGGACGGCTTTGCGTAGCCGTTGTTCTTCGGTGTCCGTTGTAAAGCTGCCCGCTTTTGACAGGCGCTCAATCCAGGAATCAATTACGTTTATGAATCTATCCACAGCGCTGATTAAATCTCCTGTATCGATAATAGGATTCCAGGTTTTGATATTGTCGAATGCCATCAAGCCTAATCCGATTCGATAACTTTTTCAAGAGAACGTGCCCATCTTTCATCGGGGTTAAAACCACCGGGTCTTATCGACCCAGAATATTAAAAAAGGTTACACAAGTTTGTTCGCTTCGCTCATTAAGGGATACGATTCACCGCAATTTGGACAGCGCCCTGTTGATACACGTTCCGTATTTTTGAGGGCTTGATGAAGGCGCACCGCTCGGCGGGCCAGCAGATCCGGCCCGGCTTTTAATATGTCTTTGGCCAGCGCATCGAAGGCTGGTTTTTCTATCGTTTCGATTTCGATATCGTATTTGGCGCCCAGTCTGGGCATCATTTTTTTAAGGTGCTTTCAAGGCTTCCCGTTGGGCAGGTTCATGAAAAATTTGATCTTTAACATGATCGTCTCCTTTTGCTAAAAGCGCGTATCGCCCGTGTGTTATTATTTTCTAATTGCACCCATACGAATTAGAAATTGTTCAGCCGGCAAAAAGTCCACCAGGCGCAGATCACTCCTTTCGTTTCCCTGACGGTCTAAAAACACCACCGTCGGGACGCCTTTAACATGATATTGACGCAATAAATCGGCATGCACCGGATTGCCTTTACGGGTGAGGTCAACTTTTATCATGATAAAATCCTTTTTCGCCTGTTTGACGACTTCAGGGTCATGAAAGGTGACTTCATCCAGTTCGCGACAGGGCTTGCACCAGTCTGCGTAGAAATCAATAACGACCGGCTTTTCTAATTTCTGTGCTTCTTTAATTAAGGTTTCAGAGTAGGGCTGCCAGGCCACGCCAGGCCCTCGCATCACCCAGGAGCCGATCAAAACGGTGGCGATAATCAGGCCGATGATGACCGCAGCGGTCCTGATCCATTCAAATCCACGAAACCCGGCCCGGCTTTTATCTATCCAGCCCAGATGCGAGGCCGCTGCCAGAGCTGCGGCGGCCGGCACAAACACCTTTGCGCTGTGGGGCACCAGCGGCTGAATAAAATAAGCGGCCATGCCGACCAGAATCCAACCCAATAATTTCTTGACCCACCGCATCCATTCACCGGAACGGGGAAGTTTGTTCAGCTGTCCAGAAAACAAAGCCAGGAAAAAGAGGGGCAGGCCCAGGCCGAGGCTCAAGGTAAAAAAGATTAAGAATGCAATCCACACACTTCCGATGGTGGCGACCCAGGTCAGCAGGCCCAAGATAAACGGGCCGATACACGCAGAAGCGACGATCCCCAATGTCAACCCCATGAAGAGGCTCCCGAAGTAGCCGGTCCAGGTTTTGGATGCCGCCTGCATCAGCCCGTGGGGCAATCGTAATTCCCATAAGCCAAAGAGGCTGGTGGCAAAAAAGACCAGGACAGCTGCTACCAGCGCCAGCACAATCGGGTGTTGCAGCAAACTCCCCAGCATCCCCCCGGTCAGGGCCGCAAACACGCCCAGCACAGAGTTGGTGATCGCCAGGCCCCCAATATAACAGGTCCCGTGAATGACCAGTTTTCTGAGGCCCTGTGCGCGCTGACCGCCAAAATAGGAAACCGTAACAGGGATTAACGGGTAGATGCAGGGTGTCAGGTTCAGGGCTAAGCCCCCTGCAAACATCCCTAGAAGTGTCCAGATCATCGCCCAGCCCTGTAAAGACCTTGATTCCCGGGGCCTAAGGGTTACTTCAGAAAGTCCGGCCGGCGAACTGCCTACCGGCAGGCCCCGGGCGTGCCATTCGGGGTAGCCCAGGGGATCGCGAAAGACATTTTGATAACCGAGCTTTACGGCCACACGGGCCGCCGAGTCGCTGCGGACTCATGCCAGCCCCGCTCAGTAAAATACGATTAAACGGTTTTTATCCGATCCTAAAAACGTTTCCAGTGCGCCCTTATTGCGCCAGCGTGACAGCCAGGTTGGCTCCATGGAAAAATTCACGGCTTTTTTGATATGGCCGGCGCGGTATTCCCATTCCTGGCGCGTATCGACAATGAGCAGGGATTCCGGCGCCTTACTGTATTTACCGAATATTTCATCGGTGGTTATCAGCTGGTAGCCGCCCTGTTCGGCTTCGGCCTTGACGTCATCCCAGGTGGCTTCTTTTGGGGGTGCGACACGGTGGGTATGCCAGAGTCCACCCAGCGCGATGAACACGGCCATAAGGGCGAGAAGCGTTTTGGCAGGCTTGTTATCCACCATATTGGCCCTCTGCAATCGGAAATCCCATGGCACGCAAGTCCTGGACTCCCTCTTCAAGGCGTACGGCCTGGAAACCCTTCGCACGCAGCATTTCGACAGCCTGGACGGACAAAACACAGTATGGGCCGCGACAATAGGCAACGATTTCCTGATCGCGGGGCAAATCCGACAAACGCAGCTGCAGCTCTTTCAGGGGGAGGGAAATGGCGCCGGCAATGTGACCGGCGTTATATTCTTCCACCGGCCGGACATCCAGGACGGTCACCGCCCCTTCCTTTACAAGTTTTAGGAGCGCATCCCGATCCACCGGTTCCATTCCTTCTCTTCCTTCCAGAAATTGGCGCTTTATCTGTTCGACCTCTGCCAGCCTGCTTTCAGCCAGCAGGCGCATGGCGCGGAAAAATTCACAGACGGTTTGATCGGCGAGGCGGTAGACGACATAAAGGCCCTTTTTTTCGGCCGCCACCAGGCGAGCGGCCCGCAGAACTTGCAGATGCTGGGAAGCGTTGGCCGTGGTGAGCCCCGATTCTTTCGCCAGAACTTCGACCGTACGCTCGCCCTGGCACAGCAGATCAAGCAGTTCCAGTCGCTTCGGACTGGAAACCGACTTTCCAATACGGGCAAACTGCTCATAAATCGCATCTTTAAATGCACGATTTGGGTTTTTCATCGCATTCTCCTTTAGTATTCAATAGAATAATTGAATACTAAAATAATTTTATTCTTTTATCAAGCAACAAAACCGTGTCTATTAAAAATGTTGAGTTTAAAGACTATTGGAAAGATTTGGAGCCCAGAGCTGGAAAGCGGGCGGTTAGAAAAATGTGCAATTAGCTGAAATTTATAATAATTTAAAGAGTAACCCCTGATACACAGCGTTGATCTAGGCTTCGTGCATAAGCTTCGTCATGGCATTCAGAAGCGCGTTCATCAGTCCGGCGCCCGTGTGAAAATGGGCTTTCTGAGCCCAGCTATCTTTTAACTGATGCATCCAATAAGCCGGTTTAGGTACCGTGTTTGTCCATTCAGCCCCGGTTTCAAAAAACAAGTAGATATCCCACGCGACCTGTCCGGTCCAGCCCAGTTGGTTTGCAATGGCTTTGCCGGAGCTTTGTTTTGGATCGTAAAATTGGGCCACACGCGGATCATTAAACATTTGGGCAGCCTTTTTGGCTGTTTGCACGGAATCGCCCGAAAGTTTTTTGATCCAGATAATATTGATACCGATATCGGCATGCGGAAATTTATTAATAATCGATGCTTGCACCGCCCGGGCACCCTGCACACTTCAACCGGGTCAGGTCGGGGATAGTAAAGCCATAAAATGGGGGTTTTGCCGGTGGTTGCAAAACCGGTCCTTAAGGGCTTGTAATGAATCGTCAAGGATTATCACTCAATTGATCCTTTACTTCGTTCACAACCCGGCGAACGTCCGGTAGACATCACTGGCCTCTGGGATTCTTGGTAGCGCATTGACAGGCTCCCATCTTCTTTGCAGCCATGATCCTTTCCATGATCAGAGAACGGCCATTAACGATGAAATCCTGTTTGATGTTTTCGTGGGTATATTCGAAACAATAGCAAATAAGCGCGCTCATCGGTGTTTTCACCTTTAAACTCGAAATAAAACGGTCACGCGGAAATCAGACGCCCAAATAAGCTTCTGCGGTTCCCTTTAAATAGAACAATAAGCATGCCTAAGGCAAGGTAGAAAATATCCCGTGCAATGGTCACTTCGGGCGAACTGGAATATCCGCTTTGGTTGGCGGAAAAACACCCGCAATCAAATTCATGGCCGCGTATCAGATTGATGGCCAATACGGCAATGAAGGCCGCAAGCAGGCCGTTAATGGCGATGGCCGCGGAGCGCGGATAAACGCCGATGATCAGGGCGAATCCGGCGACGAGTTCCAGGAAGGGAATAATAATGGCAATCAGGTTGATCAAAATTTCCGGAAAAAGGCCGTATCCGTAAACAATTCTGGCGAAATCGGCCGGCGACAGAATCTTGTGTATACTGGCGTAGATAAACGTCAGGCCCAGAACCCAGCGGGCCGCCAGTTCGATCCAGTTGTTTTTGAATATGGATTGTCTCAGATTACCCAATTGGAAACCCCTGCGCTTCCCAGCCCGGGAAGCCGTCGATAAAAACGCTCACACGGGTAAATCCCGCATCGGAAAGCAACCGGGCCAAGTTATGACTGTCCTCACAGGTCCTGCCGGAGCAATAGGTAACGATGCGGGTATCCGGTGAATACCGGTTCAGAAAGGATTCGATTCGCTCATCAAATTGACCCACCGGTAAAGATAAGGCTCCCGGGATATGTCCGTCCGCATAGCTGTCCGGCGAACGGGCATCCACAAAAAGAACATTGCCATCATCAAATATTTCTTTGGCCCGGGCGACAGTGTTGATTTGTTCCGGCTTCCACGCTTCAGGTCCGGTCGGGCTGGCGGTAATGACTCCTTTGGATGTATCCCACTGCCCGATCAGCGCAATCCCTCGGGGTGAAAGAAAGTTAACGACCATGGCCAGAGCCACCGAGATTCCCACCAGGATTACGATTTCTCTCATTGTTTTTCGAAAAACCATTCAGCTGATCCCGATTCGATTTTTTATTTATATAACCAAATAATATAATTAATAAATCTTGTTGTAAAGCGTTCGTCATCAATATACAGAAGTGATTTCAGAATCTCAGATCATGTTCGAGAGCAAGGCGCAAATCGATTCGAAAGCGGAGCATACACGTTAGCATGTGAGCATTTTGAATTGATTTGCAACGCCGCTATCGAGCATTAGATGGGATTATGAAATCACTTCTGAATGAAGGTTCCGTTTCTTAGCTCCTCCAATGTTTGCTCAATTTCCGCCTGGGTATTCATAACAAACGGCCCCCAGCGGGCGATGGGCTCATTTAAGGGTCTGCCCGACACCAGCAGAAAACGAACCCCTCGGTCTGCCGCCTGCGCGGATACGAAATCGCCGTCATCAAATACGATCATGCGCGGGCAGGCAATGGGTTTTTCTGGATTTGTCTCGTTGGCTTCAAATAGACCGGCACCTTCAAAAATATAGGCAAAGGCGGCGTGACCCCTTTCGATGGGCTGCGAAAACATTTTATCGGGCGGAATTGAGATATCCAGATAGGTGGGGTCGGCCGCGATTTCCTTGACAGGACCGCTAACACCGTTCACCTCACCGGCGATGACGCGGATTTTGACGCCCTCTTCGTTTTGGATTTGGGGTATCTGTTCAGAAGTAATATTCTGATACCGTGGTTTTGTCATTTTGAGCCTGGCGGGAAGGTTTACCCACAGCTGAAAGCCGACCATTTCGTCTTCCTGGGACTGGGGCATTTCCTCATGCATAATCCCGCGTCCGGATGTCATCCATTGAACATCGCCGTCGGCTATACTGCCTGTATTGCCGATGCTGTCTTTATGGTTTACATGACCGCTGATCATGTAGGTCACCGTTTCAATTCCCCGGTGCGGATGCATGGGAAAGCCTTTAATGTAATCCGAAGGATCCCTGGACCCAAAATGATCGAACAGCAAAAAAGGATCGACATGATCCAGTTCACTGGTCGCGATGCTTCTAATTAGCCTTACACCGGCACCTTCCATGACCATCCGGGGCTCAACGATTCTGGCTATTTTCCTGGCTTGGTGATTCATTTTTTACGCCTTTTTGAATTGCCAACCTGCTAATTTCGATGCAATGCCGGCCACATGTTTACCCTGAAAGCGGGCGGCCTCTAACTCGTTTTCGCTGGGCATTCTGGAGCCATCACCGCCGGCAATTGTCGATGCGCCGTAAGGGGAGCCCCCTGTAATTTCATCTATTCGCATTTGGCCTTGGAAGGAATAAGGCAGGCCGACTACGATAAGGCCATGATGAAGCAGGGTGACGTGAAAGGTAAGGATGGTTGATTCCTGACCACCATGCTGGGTGGCGGTACTGGTAAAAACACTGCCGACTTTGCCCACCAATGAACCATTTGCCCACAGCTGACCGGTGGCATCTAAAAATTGGCGCATTTGCCCGCACATATTGCCAAACCGGGTTGGGGTGCCGAAAATAATGGCGTCCGCCTGAGCCAGCTCATCCACGGTGCAAACCGGTATCTGTGAGAATGCTTTCTGGGCGTCGATTGCACCCATTTTTGCGAGTACCTCCTGCGGAAGCGTTTCCGGGACCCGTCGAATTTCAACCTCGGCGCCGGCGATTTCTCCGGCCCCTGCGGCCACAGCTTCGGCCATTTTATACACATGTCCATATGTTGAATAGAAAACCACTAACACGTTCATAATCAGATCCTTTCATAGAAGGCTTAGCTTTCCCCTTTGCGTCCCAGTTTTTTGCACAAACGCCCCAGGGTATTCTGTTCGGCAGCCGTCAGCACGCTCAAATCTTTGGCGATTATGGCGGCGTGGGGGGGAAATATTTTGTGGATGAGGTCGGCGCCCTTAGCGGTCAGATGAACGATGAAAAATCTGCGGTCAGCCAGATCGCGCTCACGCCTGACCAGTTCGGCGCGTTCGAGATTGTCGATTACCATTGTAATATTGCCGCTGCTTCTGAGGATTTTGGCCCCGATTTCTCTCTGGGACATGGGTCCCAAATGATAGAGCGCTTCGAGTACGGCAAACTGGCTGATGGTCAGACCGGTCGAAGACAGGTGGCGATGGACGCGGGCGGTCACCGATTCAGCCGCCCTCATCAGCTTTGCATATGTTTTTAATGCCCGGGACTCATTGGTGCTGCCCTCATATCGCTGCTGCATAAATACCTCGATGTTGATTAGTTTAATATTAAACTAATTCGGATTTCCGAATTGTCAATGACATTGCAAATTAAACGCGTTTTTCAGAAAGGACTTAGGATAAAAAATTGAAATTATACATTAAATTATGAATTCTTACCTGCGGCCTTTTTCCGGCTGCCCGTATTTGGGGGGGTATGCGCAGCCCAACATTATCAAATGATAATGTTGGGGTAAGTTTGACATAATTTTGTTGTGATAATTTATTTACTTAAAATTTTATAATAGGTAAAATTAGGCCGATAGGGCGATGGCGTCAATCGTTGTAACATACCCGACCTGGCTGTGGGCTTGGTGAGGTTCCTCTTAAGGCAGCATAATTCGTTCAGCGCTCAGGCTCTTTACTGAATGAGATTTGACACCACATATTACCTAAAAGCAAGAGCCGAATTATCGAAACCGTTCAAGCGGGTTTCGGGATGTTTTGCATTCTTTCTAATGGTTGCCCTTATTATTGGGCCGCTTAATTCGGCCGGGGCTGAAAAGCCTGAAAGCGACCGCGACGTTAAACAGCGCTTAACGGAAATTGAAGAAATCGAAGAAGAAGAAGACGACGCGCAGGAAAGGGTCGGCACCTTAAATCCGCTAATTCAAGAAATTTTCGGTGAAAAGGTTAGGCTGAATGGTGGCTTCGAGCTGAACTATGAATATCTTGACGTGAAAGATATTGATGACGAAAATAGCGGCAGCAGTTCTGATGTTTACATAAGCACGGTAGAACTGGCACTCAGAGTTTTTTTTAACGATTGGAGCAAGGCCAAAATCGTCGTCACCGCAGAGGATATCCATCGGACAGGTGATGATGAAACCATAAATCTGGATGAAGCCATTGTTACTTTGAAAAGTCTGCAGCTGCCCCTGTATTTTATCGGCGGTAAAACGGTGATGCCGTTCGGTGTTTTTGAAGACCATCTGATTGAAGGCACGCTGACCGAAGATCTCTATGAGGTCGACGAGTGGGGCGCCACCCTGGGCGTTAATCCCGATTTTTACGGGCTGGACATCTCCTTTTCAGTCTATAAAAGTCCCCAGGTCATTGAAAATCTTCAAAATTTCGATACGCACGAATGGCGGTCCGGCCGCCAGAAAGAAGATAAATTTAGATCTTATATCGCCAATATTACGCTTGAGCCCCTGGAAGACACGCTAACCCTGAGCGCTTTTTACGATAATGAACCGGGTGATGGCAGCCGCAACCAGTCTATCGGCGGTGCGTTTACTTTAAATTATTGGGACTTCAGCCTGGACGCCGAACATATTACCGCTCTGGAGCGGGAAAAGGGGGCAAACGGGACCGAAAACAAAGAAAGCGCCACCGTTGTTGGAATTGCTTTTGACGTGCTGGATGCCTTGCAGCTGGCGACGCGTTATGGCGTTTTCGATGATGACAACCCCGGAGATCAGGACGAAGTTCTGGATTACCAGTTTGTTGCCGGATTCAATTATTCACTTTTAGAGGTTGCCGACTTTTCTTCTTTAACCGAAGCCCTTTTCTCCTTTGAGTACCGATACTCAAATTATGAAAAGGAAAGAGACAGCAAGGCAACAAACTCTCAAAATATGTTCATGTTTCAATTATCTCTGGGATTCTAAGAGCGGTTTCAATATCATATGGTAATCTGAGGATAATCTTGTCATTATTTTTATACGATAAATTATTTTATATAATGCCATGCGGTTACTTTTAGTAGAAGACGACATCAAGATAGCGCAGTTTGTGATTAATGGCCTTCGGGAAGCCAGCTTCGCCGTCGATCACGCCGCAAATGGCGAGGACGGCCTGCACCTGGCCTTGACCGAGCCCTATGATGTTGCAGTTGTGGATCTGATGTTGCCCAAGGTGGATGGCCTGACACTCATCGAAGAGGTCCGCAGAAACAATATCGATACGCCGGTGCTGATTTTAAGCGCTAAAAGATCGGTGGATGATCGGGTCAAGGGCCTCAAAACAGGCAGCGATGATTACCTGGTCAAACCCTTTGCCTTTTCCGAACTGCTTGCCCGGGTCCAGGCCCTCATCCGTCGGTCAACGCGCGTCACCGCGCCATCCGAGCTCAAGGTCGCTGATCTGATCTTGGATTTGCATGCGCGTAAGGTTTTCAGGGCGGACGAGGAGATTTTCCTGCAGCCGCTCGAGTTTGCGCTGCTCGAATATCTAATGCGTAATGCCGGCCGGGTCGTTTCCAAAACAATGATCATGGAACATGTCTGGGATTACAACTTCAGCCCCCAGACGAATGTCGTCGAGGCCCGCATATGTTATCTGCGGGATAAAATTGATAAGCAGTTTGATTCCAAGCTGATCCATACGGTTCGGGGTGTCGGATATGTTCTTAAAGAAAATTCATAATTTAAAAAATTCTTTATTATTTCGTCTAACCATTCTGTATGCGGTGACATTTACAATCCTGGCCTCCTTAGGTTTTCTGATTTTTTATTACCGTATTTATTCGGTCACCATGGAACATTTAGATGAGGAGTTGCTCGGCGAAACCGATAAATACACCGAGCTGTTAAAGGAAACGAGTCTAAAGGAAACGATTGCCGCTGTCACCAAGGAGTCTGAATTTGAGAATCCGAAAGAAGACTTTTACCGTCTCTTTAATTTCAAAGGGGATATTCTTTTTAGCACCGATATGTCCACCTGGGGCGATATCGGCAAGCAGGGTATCCTGTCGGAAATGCAAAATGACGGGTCGAGGCATCTAATCCAGACCATAACCATACCGGACGATAATGCAAAGGCCCGCATGATCACCGCAATTATCGGTCCGGATACCGTGTTTCAGATCGGCGAAAGCCTTGAAGAAGTCGATGAGTATTTGGATATTTTTCTCCAGTTGTTTTCCATACTCATTTTTGTCCTGATCATCGTGTCGACGATAATTGGATGGCTGCTGGCCAGGCGGGCCACAGGTGACATGGCAGAAGTGACGGAAGCTGCCGAAGAAATATCAAACGGCGCCTATGATCGACGGGTCCGGGTCAAAGGCCAGTTCAGAGAAATTGAGCGCCTTGGCGCCGCGTTCAACAGCATGCTGGACCGCATTCAGAGCTTGCTGAATTCAATGAAAGAAATCAATGATAATATCGCTCACGACCTCAGAAGTCCGCTGGCAAGAATTCGCGGCATTGCCGAAATGAATCTGCTCAAGGAAAAATCCATTGATGCTTACAAAGACATGGCCGCCAGTACGATTGAAGAATGCGATACCCTGATCGGTATGATCAACACGATGCTGGACATCACCGAAGCCGAAGCCGGTGTAAACGGCGTTAAAGCCGAAGAGTTTGAACTGGTCGCGCTCATCCGTGAAGCCTGTGAACTTTTTCGTCCGATAACCGAGGAGAAAAAGATAGATTTGAAAACCGACCTGCCGCAATCCCTGACCTTTAAGAGCGACAGGAAGAAGATCCAGCGGATCGTGATGAATCTACTGGAAAATGCCATAAAATACACCCCCGCAGAAGGAACGATTGCCGTCTCCGCCGCAGCCCAAAACGGAGAGATTCGGATCGAATTCAAAGATACGGGGATGGGTATTTCCGAAAACGATCTGCCCCATATATTTGAGCGTTTTTACCGCTGCGATCGAAGCCGCTCTCAGGGCGGGGTGGGACTGGGCCTCAGCCTTGTCAAGGCTTATGCCGAATCTATAAACGGCACCATCCGGGTTGAGAGTACGTTGCATCAGGGAAGCCTTTTCGCCCTGAGGTTTTTACGCTAACCCCTCAGAATTTGAGCTTTAACCTTCAAAAATTCCTTCCTTTAAATAGCGCTTTTTTTACCGAAAGATACCGATGATCTTGCCCCGGCCTTTAGCGGCCTCGCCTACATTATCAAATCGTAATCTTGCGGTAAGGTTCCGGTAAAATTTGTCCATTATACTCCGCGGTCAGTGGTTATACCGTTTTTCACACCGGCGGTTTAAAATGAAGAAAACATTTAAGAGATTTCCACGCCTGCGCCGGCCCGGGTTTCCGGGATTCACGGCCCGGCTCACAAACCACCGGCGTCTTTTCTGGATGGCATTGGGCGTCACTTATTTTTCTACCGGCCTGCCCGCAGCTTTGGGAGCCGAGGTTGGCGATCTGATCATCAACAGCGCCCGGGGCCATCTGCTTCTATCTGCGAAAATTCGTGATGTGATCACCGAAGAAGTCAAGGTTACCGCGACCGATAAGCTATCTGCGACCGTTGTTTTTTCGATCGGCCTCTATCAGGTGAGCCGCTTTTGGTTCGACAAAAAAATTGCTCACCAAACAGCCACCAACACCATTAAATACGATCCCTTAAAAAAAGAATACAGCCTGATTCGATCCTGGGACAGCGGGCCGCCGCTGGTGATAGGTGCCTTGCAGCAGGCCAGGCACCTGACAACGGAAGTGAAGGATCTAAAACTGACGCCCCTGGCCCGACTCGAAAGAGGGCGCAATTACCAGGTAAGGGTGCAGGCCGTCTGCCAGGATCAAAATGCGTTTCTTTTCAGTCCGTCGGGATGCTTTAACACCGACTGGCACACCATTGATTTCACGTTTTAACCGGTCACAACAAAAGGAGGACTTTATGTTATCAGGAAACGGAAGGAAAAAATCGAATCGCTTAGCGTTTAAAGTCGCAGTTGAGGTACTTGGATTACTGTTGGTCATCGTCCTGTTATTTGGGTGTGGCAGTGGCGGTAGCGGTGGTGGCGGCGGCGGTGGTGATGATGAGGAAGAGTGCCCGGCCACCAGCCTTGACCTCATTGTCTGCGACCCGGCCGCCGGTGCCTTTACGGATCCGCTCGTCATCGACAACGAATTTTTTCCCCTGGTCGTCGGCACGCAGTGGGTGCTGGAAGGCATCGAGGACGGTGAACTGATCCACCTGGAGATAACCGTTCTGGACGAGACCGAAGATGTTGCCGGCATTACCACCCGCGTTATGGAGGAGGCGGAATGGGTCGACGGTGAACTGGAGGAAATCTCCCGGAACTTCTTTGCCCAGGCAGATGACGGCACCGTTTGCTACTTCGGCGAGGACGTGGACATTTACGAGAACGGCGTGGTGGTTTCGAACGAAGGCGAATGGCGCGCCGGGGTGGGCGGAAACATCCCGGGTATCATCATGCCCGGCAATCCTCAAATCGGGGATATGTACGCCAATGAATTTGCGCCCGGTGTGGCCGAAGACCAGGCCGAAGTGATCGCGTTCGGTGAAGAGATCGATGTGCCGGCGGGGATATACAATGACACCATAACCATAGAAGAATGTAATCCACTTGAAGACGCTGAAAGAGACATCAAGGTGTTCGTGCGGAACCTCGGCATTGGGATTGACGGACCGGCTGAATTGATCTCGGTCGCGCCTTAGGAAAGAAAAGCAAGGACGATATGTCATGAACCCGGGCACCCCATTGGATGGGGTGCCCATAAACCATAATGGGAGGGGGTAATTATGTTTACATTTAAAATTAGAGACCAGGCAAATAGAATGGTCAAAGCCCGCCGATTGTTATCTATTATTCAAGCAGCAGCGCTCGCCCTTGTCATCGGGGCCGCGCTCCCCCCGGTCTGGGCCGAAGAACCGGAATTCGAAGACGGAGAAATTTTTTTCGAGCTCAACGACACCGATGGCGATCTGGGTATTCACGGGGAGATCGATGGAGGCCCCTGGAAGGAGGTCTGGATCAAAGACCCGGCCCGGCGCACGCTGTTAAATGTGGTGGCCAAGACGCGTCTAAGGAATCAAATGGTGAAAATGGTTTTAGGATCAGAATTGACATTAACGGCGAGACGGATGTGGTGATGCGGGAGAAGTGTGACGATGAAGATCCGGCGTTCGATCCGACGGAAGTGGAACTGGATGATGACGGCAACATCGTCATCACCTGGCCTGCGGTTACCACCTCGCACCCCACGATAGGTGAATCCGGCGAAATAGAAGTTATACGCTACCAGGGGGTCGTCGAGTTTGAAACAGAAGCGGAATTCGAGGAAAAGTTTACCGTCGACCTTCCGCCTGGCGCGACATCGTTTACGGTTCCCGGCAGTTTCATTGCTTTAGGCCTCGATGAGGACGATGAAGGCGAGTTCAAGTATGAGATACTGGTGAGAGAGGAAAGCGGGAACCAGACGGCCGTTGAAAGCTGCTTTGCGGTTCTTCCGGCGGGGGACTAGTGCGCTGGTATGACCTGTAATGTCTATGGCACCCGTGGACTCCATTCGCCCCGTCTTTACGAAACTTGCGAAAGGCGAATGGAGTCTCGCTCATCATATGAAGCTGTGAGCTTGGCGAGCTGCCGCTTTAAAGATCAAATATAGGACCACAATAACAATTCATATCGCTTTTAAGTACTCACGAATCATCAACGCGGCGCTGCCGCCTTCGCCGGCGGCGCTGACCACCTGCTTGGTGCTCTTGTCGCGCACATCACCGGCGACAAAAATGCCCGGAATGCTGGTTTCCAGCAGCAGCGGATCGCGCTTTTCGAAACCGGCCGGCCGCTTTCCTTGATGCAACAGGGCATGGCCGCTGACGACAAACCCCCATTCGTCCAGCAAAATACCGCTGTCGGCCAGAAATCCGGTGTTGGGCACCAGACCGATGAAAATAAAAACTCCGTCGATCGGCATCTTCTCTTCTTTACCGCTCTGGTTGTTGCGGACCTTCAGCCGGTTGAGCTTTGCATCCTGACCCATAAATTTTTTGACCTCTGTGTGCCAGCGCACCTCAATTTGCGGATGGCTGAGGACCTTTTCCTGAATGATCTGGGAGGCCTTGAATTCACCGCCGCGCACCAGGAGGGTGACCGTTTGGGCGAATTTGGTCAACAGCAGGCTTTCTTCGGTGGCGCTGTTGCCGCCGCCAACCACGGCCACGCGCTTGCCTTTGTAAAAAGGGCCGTCGCAGGTCGCACAAAAGTGAACCCCGGCACCGATGTATTCGTTTTCCCCCGGCACATTCAAGCGTTTGTAACGGCTGCCGGTGGCAATCAGCAGTGCGTTGGCACTGTAAAGGCTGCCGTCTTCAGTTGTGACGGAGTGGTAATTAGCGGAACTGTGAACGGCAGCAATCTCCTGGGCCTGCAGCAGTTCCACGCCGAAGCGCTCCGCCTGCCGGCGCAGACGCCGGGAAAACTCGATTCCGGCCACGCCATCGGGGAATCCGGGCATGTTGTCCAGTTTTTCGGTTCCGGCGGCCTGACCCCCGAAAGCGGCACGTTCGATGACCAGGGTGTCAATGGCTTCGCGGGCCGTGTAAAGGGCTGCCGTCAGGCCGGCGGGCCCGCCGCCTAAAATGATCAGGTCGTAATGGCTGCGTGCGGCTTTGGTCTTTAAACCCAGTTTAGCAGCCAGTTCTGCATTGCTGGGCTCTACCAGAAAAGAGCCGTCGGCAAAGGTAATGGTCGGGATGATGCGCTTGCCGTCGTTGGTTGCGATCACAAACTGCTCTGCTTGCCTGTCCTGTTCAATGTCTACCCAGCTGTAAGGTATCTGGTGCTCGCCCAGAAACTGCTTACTGCGTCGGCAGTCCGGACACCAGTGGGCACCGTATAAAGTGATTTCCGCATCAGACATGGATATGCTCCTTTCTTTCGGGCTTAACGGAACAACGCGCCAACCTTAATGCGCTGGCTCAGTGTGTACCAGACAGGGATCACTGTCAGCGGAGTTGACCTCCACAGTGACATGGGAGATCTCGTCATAATCTGCCAGCAGCTTTTTGTAATGTTCGGGTGGTTTGGGGAAATGGGTGACAATTGAGACAATGGCAGATAGATGATGGGAACCCACCCGCCAGACATGCAGATCCGAGACCCGGTTGTCCGAATCCGCTTCGATGATGGAGCGGATTTCGGCGACCGCCTCTTCATTAACGTCGCGGTCCAGCAGCACCTTGCCGGTATCCTTCAGCAGCCCGTAGGACCAGCGGCTGATGATCAACGCACCGACGATTCCCATGATAGGGTCCATCCAGACCCAGCCGAATGCTTTGCCGGTAAACAGTGCAACGATTGCCAGCACCGATGTGAGCGCATCGGCCAGCACATGGAAATAAGCGGCCCTTAAATTGTGGTCGTGAAATTTTTCGGTGTGCCCGTGGCCATGGCGGTGATCGTGTTTTTCCTGCAGCAAAAAGGCGCTGATCACATTGACGCCCAGGCCGACAAATGCCACCGCAATGGCCTCATTGAAGCGAATGGGCCGGGGAGCAATCAGCCGCTGGATGGATTCTACACCGATGAGAACTGCAATGACTCCCAGGACCACCGCGCTGGTAAAACCCCCCAGGACACCGACTTTTCCGGTTCCGAAACTGTAATTGGGATTATCCGAGTGCCGTCGGGCATAAAAGTAAGCAAAGGCGGTGATGCCCAGCGCCACGGCGTGGGTGCCCATGTGCCAGCCGTCGGCCAGCAGCGCCATCGAGCCGAACAGATAACCGGCCGTTATTTCGATAATCATCATCGACAGGGTCAGCAGAATAACCCGGCGGGTGTTGCGTTCGCCGTGTCCGTCTTCAATATTATAGCGATGGCGGTGTTTCCATCGTTGCAAGGTGTGGATATGCATACAGATTCCTTTAAAAAGATCGGGTTTTTGTGTTCGCATTTTTTAGACCGACCCCGGTCAGGCCAGCCATATTTATATTTAATCAGTCGCAGGGTTTTTTCAAGCGTAAAAGCCGGATTCATGCCGCCCTGCTTTTTTTATTTTTTGGAATGAGGGTTCATAATGGAAAATCTTGATTTGCTGAGGATGATATGTAATGCTTCCTGTATAAAAGTGAGAGAGGAGTGAAATTGTGAAATGTTGTTAAAAAAATGGATACCGAGTGTATTGCTTTATGCTGCTTTCAGCCTACTTATCCCCGGTCAAACGGTCATCGCCGATGATAAAATTGCTGCTGAAAATTTTTTAAAAAATAATCTTGACCGCGTGTTTGAAGTTTTGCAAAAAAAAGAGCTCGAGCAACAGGCCAAAAACAAAGCGGTCGCTGAAATCGTCACCCCCATGTTCGATTTTCGACTTATGGCCAAACTCTCATTGGGGAAAAAATACTGGCCGGGTCTCTCCCAGGACCAGAGAGAGAGATTTACGGAACTTTTCATTGAGCGCCTGCGGCGATCCTATCTGGATAAACTGACGGCCTACACAGATGAAAAGATTATTTACGAATCTCCGGTGGCAGTCGAGAAAAAGGTTCAAGTGCCCACCCAGCTGATCTCAAAAGGCAATCAAATTTCCATGTTATACAAGCTTTATGTTTCAAGTAACAGCTGGAAGATTTATGATGTCGAGATTCAGGGTGTCAGCATTATCCGCAGTTACCGGTCTCAATTCAATGAGATCTTGCAGAAAGGCACCTTTGAAGACCTTCTACAGAAAATGGAAAAACCGGCTAACAGCTAAATACGCAGATTTTTGATCTAATCAATCTTATGGCAAACTTATGGCAAAATTTCACTTCCTTGTTACCCGTTTCTACGATCGAGTTGTTCTCGAGTATCCGAGAATCGTCATATTCGGCATACTATTATTGATTTCTTTCCTGAGTTATAAGGCCGCGGACTTCAGACTCGATGCCTCGACCGAAACGCTGATTATCGAGACCGATGAAGACTTACAGTACTCACGACTGATTAAATCGCGATATGGTGGATATGATTATTTATTGATAACATATTCCCCTAAGGCCGATTTGTTTTCAGATGAATCCTTGAAAAAACTTGCCCAGTTGCGCGATGACCTAAAGCGGACGAAACGGGTCACTTCAGTCGTATCCATACTGGATGCCCCCCTGCTGGAAAGTCCTCCCGTGCCGGTCAAAGAACTCACCACCGGTCTGCAAACCCTTGAATCTCCGGCTGTTGACCGGAGACTGGCCCGCATTGAGTTCAAAGACAGTCCCCTGTACCAAAATCTGCTTGTCAGCCCCGATCTGAAGACCACCGGCCTTCAGGTCAATTTCCCTATTGACGTCGTCTACCAGGACTTATTGGCCCGTATCGACCATTTTCGAGAAAAAGCAGCCAGGGGCGCTTTGACAGACGCAGAAATTATCGAATTCAAAGACCTCAAAAAGCAAATCCAGAGGCGCCGGGAAATACGGAGGCAAATCCGAAATGAGGATATCGCCGCCATCCGGGCCATCATGGATAAGTACCGCCAGGATGCCCAGCTTTTCCTGGGCGGAATCAGCGTTATAACCGACGATTTAATCCGCTTTGTTAAACAGGATTTGAAAATATTCGGCATCGGAATGGCATTGTTTCTGATCATCACCTTAAGCGTTATTTTTGGCAAAATTCGTTGGGTGGTATTACCCATGCTGTGCTGTGTTTTTTCGGCCATTGCCATGATGGGGCTTCTGGGAATGTTTGGCTGGAAGGTCACCGTTATATCTTCTAACTTTATCTCGCTGCAGCTGATCATCACAATGGCGATTACGATCCATTTAATCGTGCGCTACAAGGATCTTGCGAGGCAGAATCCGGAAGCCGAACAGCGTCAGCTTATCCTCGACACGGTGCGTTTAATGCTGACGCCGTGCCTGTATGCCGCTCTGACGACGATCGCCGGATTCGGCTCACTGATGTTGTGCGATATCCTGCCCGTCAGAACATTCGGCTGGATGATGAGTGCCGGCATCGCGGTTTCGCTGATCGTAACATTTCTACTCTTTCCGGCCGGGCTGATGCTGCTGGGCAAAGAAGCGCCGCAGACCCCAAAGGAAAAGCGTTTCTCCTTTACATCCGCCCTGGCCAGGTTTACGGAAGCACACGGCACCCTGATCCTCAGCGTGAGTTGCCTTATCCTAATTATGAATGCCATCGGCATTACCACGCTCGTTGTTGAAAACAGCTTTATTAATTACTTTAAAGACAACACCGAAATTTATCAGGGTCTGAAAGTTATTGATGATAAGCTGGGCGGCACCACCCCCCTGGATGTGATCGTAGAGCTTGAGGCGCCGCAAACAAAGACTGCCAAGGCGGCGGCGAAAACCGAAGCTCAGGGCGACGAAGAATTCGATAAGTTTGATGAATTTCAAGAAGCCAATGATGAAAAATACTGGTTTACCGCTGACCGGATGGCGCTGGCGATGAGGATCCATGATTATCTTGACAGCCTGCCGGAGACCGGCAAAGTGCTGTCGCTGGCAACGATGCTGAAGATTGCGGCGAAATTGAACAATGGTAAGCCGTTGGATAATTTTCAGCTGGCCCTGGTGTACAGCGAACTGCCTGAAAAATTTAAGCGCGTCATATTAAAACCCTATGTATCTCCGCAGCATAACCAGCTGCGGTACTCCATCCGGGTCAAGGACTCCCAAAAATCCTTAAGACGCGATGCCTTATTGAAAAAGATTCGGTATGACCTGGTTAATGAACTGGGGATAACGGAAGACAGGCTCCATTTAACCGGCTTGCTGGTGCTTTACAACAATATGCTGCAGAGTTTGTTTGAGTCCCAGATTCTTACACTGGGGATGGTCGTGCTGGTGCTTTTGGGCATGTTCCGAATTCTATTTCGCTCGTTGAAATTGGCGCTGATTGCGATTGTTCCGAATCTGCTTGCGATTTCAGTGGTGCTCGGGGTTATGGGCTGGCTAAACATCCCGCTTGATATGATGACCATTACCATCGCCGCAATCAGTATTGGAATTGCCGTCGATAATACGATTCACTACATTTACCGATTCCAATACGAGTTGCAGTTCGAAAATAGTTATATCAGGACAGTTCATCGATGTCATGGCAGCATTGGCCGTGCCCTGTACTACACTTCACTGACCATCATCAGCGGTTTTTTGATCCTGACCCTTTCCAATTTTATTCCCAGCATTTATTTCGGCTTGCTGACGGCCCTGGCTATGCTGATTGCCTTGATAGCCGCCCTGACCCTTTTACCGCAACTGATTATCCTTTTTAAACCGTTCGGGCCTGAGGCGTAACCCTACCTCCAAAATATTGGTTTGATTTTTTCTATTCATTATTTTAGTCTTTCATTTTTTCAACCAACTTTACCAATTCAAGAGATAAAACGAATTGAACCGTTATCTGGAGGTTATTAATGGACAGTAAAACTCTGAAAGACGCTTTTTGCGATCTCTCGACACCTTTGATCACCGATGCATGTATGAAGCTGGATGTCTTTATGCGGGTTGCCCCCATTGGCATTAAACCTCTGGTTCCGGGATGGAAAATCGCCGGGCGCGTGCTGCCGGTGAGGCACTCCGGAAGTGTCGATATTTTTTTGGAAGCGATGGTAGATGCAGCCCCGGGCGATATTCTCATCATCGACAACGCCGCCCGAAGACATGAAGGCTGTATTGGTGATCTCACCGTCCTGGAGGCGCAGGCCAAAAATCTTGGCGGGATCGCCATCTGGGGATTTCACAGGGATACGCCCCGGCTAATCCGGATCGGTTTTCCAGTTTTCAGTTATGGTTCATATCCGGCAGGACCCAAACGGGCTTATCCGCGGGGATCAGACGCCCTTACGACGGCGAGGTTTGGCGATTTTAAATTAACATCCGATGATGTGGTTTTTGGAGACGACGATGGAGTGGTTTTTGCGCTGCTGCAGGATCTTGAAGATATTATTTCTGTGGCCCGGTTAATAGCGGAGACCGAGAAGCGCCAGGTCGAAAACCTTCAAGCCGGAAAAACCCTTTCAGAGCAATTTAGATTGGATGAATATTTGAAAAACCGCGGCAAAAATCCGGCCTACACCTTCCGCGAGCATCTGCTGAAAATCGGCGCTGCAATAAAAGTCTAAGCGGGGGACTGTATTATTTCTGTCAGTTGATATAAAGGCTTAACTTTCCAAAGGGATTACCTAATTTCTATAAATTCGAAACTCGAATATCGCCAGATTTAATAATGGACCTGAAATATGACCAAATTTGTGGAGCTCAGTCATATCATCGAGAAGGGGATGCTGACATACACCGGCCTGCCGGGGCCCGTAATCAGAGATCACATGAGCCGGCAAGATTCTGAATCCCTCTATTCGGATGGCACGACTTTTCAAATCGGCAAAATCGAAATGATCGCCAACACCGGTACCTATATCGACGCGCCCTTTCACCGCTATGAAGAAGGTAAAGATATATCAGCGCTTAAAATGGCGTCGATCGCCAATCTGGATGGCATCGTGTTCCGGGCAGCCCAGGGAATGCGTTCAATTGATAGGGATGTTTTCGAAAGCGAGAATGTTGAGAACAGGGCCATCCTTATCCATACCGGCTGGGACCGGCATTGGAGAACCGATGCGTATTTTGCAAATCACCCCTTCCTTACGCGGGATGCAGCTGAGTATCTAAAATCCTCCGGTGCTTTACTGGTGGGGATCGATTCATTGAATATCGATGACACCGACGATGGAACCCGACCGGCGCATTCAATTTTTCTGAAGGCCAATATACCCGTTGTTGAACACTTGTGTCACCTGGACAAGTTGCCGGCGAAAGGGTTTAAATTTTTTGCGGTCCCGGCCCCTGTCAAGGGACTGGGGTCATTCCCGGTGCGCGCCTTTGCGTGAGGTAATTTCAATTGAAATGACAGAAAAAGCATCCGTATTTGAGGAAACTTACGCCAATTACCTGGCGCAGATCGCCGAACTGGATTTTAACAAAATCGCCGATCAACTTGGAGCTGAGGTGGCTGAAGATGAACTTATCGTCCCATTTTTCGGGAAACCCCACCGGATATCCGCTAGAGGCATTGCTGATCCTTCGGGTGGCAGACCTTCCTTTTCCGTATGTGTGGTTCTTTTCAAATATTTGCTGCTGTGTCCTGATCGTGACCCGGTTGAGAAGGACTGGGTGAGCTTTAAGGATTTCAGGGATTCGGCACCCTTTGCAGGCGCCTTTGTCAATTACACCGAAGCCCCGCTGGCCAATTATTTTTCAGGGCGCTTGAAAGGTCTGGAGGCCGCCTGCCGGGCCATCCACGGTCATCCGCCGGCCGCAACGTTTTCCTATGACCTGTGCATGCAGTTTAAGGCCCTGCCGAAAATTCCGGTCCTGCTGTTATTCAACGATGCCGATGATGCGTTTGCGGCCCGGTGCATGGTGCTTTTTGAAAGGCGGGCTGAAAAATATTTAGACATGGAGTGCCTGGCGATGGTGGGGATGCTGCTGTTCGAAAGTTTAAAGCCGGCAAGCGATAAGCCGGCTTAGCCGGTGCGTCCGTTGTCATGCCACCACATCAATTAGACCTCCCTTTATTTCAGATTTTAAATAAATGATTAACCATCTTGCATTCCTTTTTTTTATACCTAATATCAGTTAATATGCACTGGTATGATCACAAACTTTATGATTCCACTTATCTGTCTCCAGGAAGACGGTTTGAAGCCTTATCAACGTGGAGGCGATGGGTTAGATCGAGAAAGAAAAATGCAACACCTGTCAGCGAGATATTGCATTATCGCATTGGTTGCCGGGCTTTTAATTCTGCTCCCCTCTCCGCATGCTAATTCTGAAGATTCCCCTCTCAACCAGGCTCAAAAAGCATCTCAAAAAGGAAACTATGAAGATGCCTTGCGCCTTTATGATCTCGCGTCCGGCTCGGCCCGGATTGCCGCAATTGCGGGAGCGAGCCGTATCCGGATTATGCGCGGTGAATATGCCAAGGCAGAGGAAGCCATACGTCAGGCGCTGGCGGCATTTCCGAAAGATGAAAGCCTGCGCTCCCGTATGGCAGAAATCCTCACATTGACAGGCCGTTCAAATGAAGCCCTCCAGGTTTTGGAACCGATCATTCGCGGTCAGATCGCCAGCGTCCAAAGTCTGGTGCAGTTTGGCGAGATTCTCAGTTTGCACGGGCGACGGTCCGAAGCCGAGTCTTATTTCCTGCAGGCGATCTCCTATTATGATCGGGGGCTGGTCTTTGATGCCGAAGATGTTGCCTGGGTGGCGAAAGCCTGCCGTGCGTTGGAGCGGTTTCACGATGCCAACAACCTATTGCGCGAGGCGGTGCGCCTTGATCCCGAGAAGCTCGAGATCCACGTTCTGTGGGGAGATCTTTTTCGTGAAAAATACAACGTTGCCGAAGCACGGCGCTCCTATGCGCAAGTCCTGAAACAAAATGACAAGCATGTTCCCGCCCTCGTTGGAATGGCGCAGACTGCGGGCGGCCGTGCTGCCCATGAATTTCTGGACAGCGCCCTGGAGATTAACCCGCGTTCAGTGCCGGCCCTTGTGGCCCGGGCAGATTTATTCAGCGAGGATGAGCGCTACGACGCGGCGGAAGACTCCCTGCAGCAGGCGCTGCAAATCAATCCCGAGTCCGCCGATGCCATGGCCTTACTGGCAGCCATCGCCTTTCTGAGAGACGACCAAGAGACGCTTCAAGGGCTTGAAAAAAAGATGGCCACGCTCAGCCCGGGCAACGGGCGGTTCTATGCCCGCATCGCTGAAATCTGCGGCCGAAGCTATCGCTTTGACAAAGCCGTTCGCATGGCTCAAAAAGCCGTCGCCTTGGATGGGCAGCACTGGAATGGGCATACCATTTTAGGTATGAATCTCCTGCGAGTGGGAAAAGAAATCCAGGGGCGGGTTCACCTTGAAGAGAGCTTCCGGGGAGATCCATTCAACGTTTGGGCGATGAACCTGTTGAAAGTCCTTGATGTGCTGGACGGTTTTGAAACACTTAAGACCGAGCGCTTCACCGTGCGCATGCATCCCTCCGATGCTGATGTACTTTGGCCTTACTTGAAACCGTTGCTGGAAGAGAGCTGGAAATCGCTCACGACCAAATATGGTTTCAGACCCCGGGGGCCGATTCTCATCGAAGTGTTCTCCGAGTATGAAGACTTTGCCGCACGAACCTCAGGACTGCCGGACATCGGACATCTCCTGGGAGTTTGCTTTGGCAACGTTATTACCCTTGGCTCTCCGAGGGCGCATAAACCGCCCGGTTCGATCAACTGGCAGGAGGTTGTCTGGCATGAATTCGCCCACGTGATTACCCTGCAGATGACCCAAAACAAAATACCGCGCTGGCTCTCCGAAGGCATTTCTGTTTTTGAGGAACAAAGCGGCCGACCCGAGTGGGGGCGCCGCCAGGACCTGGAACTCGTGAAGGCCGTTCAGGAAAATAGCATCATTGGACTCAACCGTCTGAACGAAAGCTTTTCCCGCGCCAAAACCCTGGCGAATTTGAATTTCGCTTATTACGAGGCTTCCCTTCTGGTCGAGTTCATCGTAGAGCGATATGGGTTTGAAACCCTCAAGGCGCTTATCTTTCGTTTTGCGACCCACGCGAAGATTCGCGATATTTTTAGATCGGTTTTTGATGTCTCCCTGGAAGAATTTGAACGGAATTTTTTTGCGTGGATCAACGAACGGGTAAAAATGCTGAATGTCTATGTCAGCCAGGATGCGCCTTCCGATCTGTATCCATTCGCGGTTCCAAAGGGCCACGACAGCCAGTCGCCGTCGGCGTATCAGAAAAACGGTATGATTGAAGCACTGCGCAAGCAAGTTGAAGCCCACCCCCGTGATTTTACAGCGCACTTGCAATTGGGCCTGATTTTGTATGCCGCCAAAGACTTTCAGGCAGCCATTGATCACCTAACCATTGCCAGGGACCTGCTGCCCGGTTACAGCGCTTCGCCCAATCCACGGCAGATTCTGGCCGCGATATATGAGCAGCTCGGAGAAACCCGGGCCATGATTCGCGAACTGGAGGCCCTGGTCGATATTCAACAGCATGCTTACGACGCCTGTATTAAATTAGGCCAGGCAGCGCAGGCACGCAAGGAGTTTAACCGGGCCGTGTACTATCTGGAAAGAGCCATTGCCGTAAATCCATATGATCAGGATGTGCATCGTTTATTGGGGGCGGTTGCCATGCAACGATCGGATTATAAAACGGCCATCCGGGAGTACCGCGTTCTATTGGCGTTGGACGAAACGGATCCGGCCTCGGCCAATACGGATCTGGCCGAAGCCTTCCTGCGTGACGGAAATAAAGTCCAGGCCAAACGTTACGCATTGGCCGCTTTAGAAATCGCCCCCATGTTTGAGAGGGCCCAGGATATTCTTTTGGATACGCTGGATCCCCGAACGACTTTAGAGACGCAAAATTAACCTGCAGATGCCCTTGAGACCCACTTGGATATTGGCATTAATTATGAAAGCAAACATTCTAATTTGCATCTTATGCACGGTCTTGTTCATGTTCACGCCAGATATCAGGGCCGATATGGTCGCCACCACCGATCACGCTGCGGAGCTGGATGAAGCCGGTGATGCATTTACATTCGTCCGGCTCCAGTACGACACGGCCGGCGGCAGCTGGGATGAGGGCGAACATTGGGGATCATGGAGCACCTGGGCAGTGGATTTTCCCGCAGCGGATCGCAATTTTCTGCGGGGTGTTCGAAGGCTCACCAATATCCATGTCAACAAGGAGCCGATTGTTCTGCGGCTGGATGACGATCGTATTTTCGAATACCCTTTTCTGTATATGCTGGAGGTCGGCCGCCAGGGAGGCGTGCAACTTTCGGAAAAGGAATTGCGCAATCTGCGGGAATATCTTTTGCGGGGAGGGTTTCTGTTTATCGACGACTTCTGGGGAACCTGGCAGTGGTCCAATTTTTATCAAACCTTTTCAAAGGTTTTCCCGGACAGGCCCATTGTGGAACTCGGCAAGGATCACCAGATCTTTCACTGTTTCTATGATATTGACGGTCCGCAGATGATCCCCAGAGTTCATAATATCGACAATTATCCCGAACAGGATGTTGATGTCGCCATCAACCGCGCAGTCTTCGATAAAGACGGCCGGGTCATGGTACTGATCAACTGGAATTCGGATATCGGTGATGGCTGGGAGCACACCTACCATCCCGCATACCCGACTCAATATGCCAACATGGCGTATCGGCTTGGAATTAATTATTTAATGTACGCGCTGACACACTAACCGTCGATGTAGACTAAGATCCTAAAATTTATGCCAAATCCTTATAACAGTCTTCGGCGCAAAAATTGAGCCGCGGTTATAGGTGGGTCACCAAATACAGGATTTAAAAAAAATGAAAATGGAGGGTACACCCATGGCTGAAATGCCGGTAAGAGAGATGAGACCCCTCATCGATACTGAAGATGAAATTGCGCTGGTGGAGCGTATGAAAGCCGGCCGGGGAAAAATTATCCGGGAACTCAGAAAAGTGATTGTCGGTCAGGATGACGTGATTCAGGAAGTTCTGATCGCTCTTTTTGCCGGCGGACATTCGCTGATAACCGGAGTTCCCGGATTGGCCAAGACGCTTCTCATCAAAACGATTGCCGATATAACCCAGCTCAGATTCAGTCGGATTCAATTTACACCTGATCTGATGCCGGCGGATGTGATCGGGACCGAAATCGTGGAGGAAGATCCGGGCACGGGTCGGCGTGCATTGAAGTTCGTTAAAGGCCCTATATTTGCAAACATTCTGCTGGCCGACGAAATTAACCGAACGCCTCCCAAAACCCAATCCGCCCTGCTCGAGGCCATGGAGGAGCAGCAGGTAACGGCCGGTGGGGTCACCTACAAAATGGATTCCCCCTTTTTCGTCCTGGCCACCCAGAATCCCATCGAACTGGAGGGAACCTATCCGCTTCCGGAAGCCCAACTGGACCGCTTTATGTTCAAGATATTGATTGACTACCTGCCGGAAGACGAGGAAATCGCCGTCGTCAACAATACGACCGGCGTGGCTTCCATGGCTGTGGAGCCGCTCTTAACCGGCCAGGATATCCTTGATTTCCAGCATATTGTCCGGCAAGTACCGGTCGCCGAAGAGGTCACGCGCTTTGCCGTGCGCCTGGTGGCCGCCAGCCGGCCGGGCAACGGCGCCGCACCGGATTTCGTCCAAAAGTGGGTCAGCTGGGGTGCCGGGCTGCGGGCGTCCCAGTTTCTGATTCTGGGGGGTAAAGTGCGGGCACTCCTGAACGGGCGCTTCAACGTCTCTTACGAGGATATTCGAGCGCTGGCCCATCCTGTCATGCGGCATCGCATTATCGTCAACTTTCACGCCCAGGCGGAGCGCGTTGACACCTCCCATGTAATCGACAGGCTTCTGGATACCGTGCCGGTGCCGACTTCGGGTTTGCAGGGGGCTTAAAAAGAGAATGACCATGATAGCGACCGAACTCGGCGTTCTCGATCCGGCGGTCTTGGCAAGCATAACGGACCTTGAGCTTCGCGCCCGGGTTGCCGTAGAGGGCTTCCTGGCCGGTTTGCACAAGAGTCCGCATCGCGGCTTCAGCTCTGAATTTTCCGACTACCGGCATTATTACCCGGGCGACGACTTGCGCTACGTAGACTGGAAAGTCTACGCCCGTTCAGGAAAATTCTACATCAAACAATTTGAGGATGAAACCAATGTCCGTTGTTACATTCTGCTGGACTGCAGTGCATCCATGGGCTACGGGTCCGATACGGTCACAAAACTCGAATATGCTCGCACCCTGGCCTCGGCTCTGGCCTATTTCATTACCGGTCAGCGGGATGCGGTGGGGTTGATCACCTTTGACCATAAAATTCGACACTATCTGCCTTCCCGTTATCGCCGGGGGCACCTGATGCAGATCCTGAGAGCCCTGACCGAGACGGTCATCGGCGATGAGACTGACATCCTGCAGCCGGTTGCGAACCTTACCCATTCGCTCAGGCGCCGGGGCCTGGTCATACTCATCAGCGATCTGCTCGACGAAAACGAGGCCACAATGGGCGGCCTGCAGCAGTTGCGCGCAAAGGGCAATGACGTCATCGTGTTTCATGTTCTGGACGATGCCGAATTGACGTTTCCCTTTAACCGGATTGCGGACTTTGAAGACAGCGAGACGCATGAGATTCAAAAAGCCGTACCCCAACGCGTGCGGGAATCCTATCTGCAGGAAGTCAAGCGGTTCTGTGACTTTTACAAAGAGAGGTGTCGGGCCGGTGGGATGGATTATTGCCGGCTGAATACATCCGACCCGTTGAATACCGCTTTGGGGTCCTATCTTTCAAAACGAGCCAGAAGCTTTTAGGGATTCAAAAATGTCATTTTTATCGCCATGGTATTTGCTGGGTCTGCTGGGAATCGGTATACCGCTGGCGATTCATCTGATTCGCCGGCAGCGGGCTGAGCGGGTTGTGCTGCCAACCGTGCGCTTCCTGAAGCGGGTACCGAAGAAACTGTTTTATTTTCAGCGGATCCAACAATGGCTGCTGCTGGTGTTAAGGGTGGCCATTGCAGGATTGCTGGCCATCGCCTTTGCGCGGCCTGTCATCACTGGCGTTTATGCGCAGCGGGCGGGTGCGGCACCGCAGTCGCTGGTCATCCTGCTGGATACATCCATGAGCATGCGATATGCCGATCGATTCGACAAGGGGAAGGCAGCTGTCATCTCCCTTCTAAGGTCGCTGCAACAAGGGGACGAGGCGGCGATCGTCACTTTCGCGGACAGCCCGGGCGCGATGAAACCTTTAACGACGGATCTCACCGCCCTGGAGGCCTTCGTGCGCAACATTCCGGCGCCCGGCTATCGGGCCACTCATTTCCTGACCGCACTGCATCTGGCAGATCAGATCCTGCAGTCGGCGCATTATCAGGAAAAGACCGTGGTTTTGGTTTCCGATTACCAGCGCAGCGCAGCACCGGCGAGCAGTGGCATCTGGACATTGAGCCCGGGAATCCGGTTTAAGGGCATTAAGGTCGGCGGCACCAAGACTTCCAATCTGACGGTAACGGATGTCAGAACAATCCAGCGTCCGGCTCAGGGTCAAGAAACACACCTTATTGTCGGCCGTATTCATAGCCTTGGAACCGATCCCGTTCCGGAGGCCCGGGTATTCCTCGCTATCGATGGATCCGAATTGACAAGCGGACCGTTGGACCTGCGGGACAGATCGGAAATCGTGGTAAAATTTCCCGTCACTGTCAATCAGGCCGGCCTGCATCGCGGCACCCTGACGGTTGCGGGCGACCGGTTTGAGCCTGACAACACGCATTATTTTACGGTGCGCGTCGAGCCGCCGCTGAGAGTCTTATGCATCAAGGGCGAATCCGTCGCCGGCGTTGCGGACGACAAAGCCTACTGGTTTCGTTCAGCCCTTGAGCGGCAGGTCGCTTCGCCTTTTCAGGTCGATCTCGTCGATCCCCAGGAACTGCTACCCGATGCTTTAGCATCCTATGCGGTCGTTGTTCTGATGGATGTGGGAAACCTGGCTAGGGAACAAATAGATGCCCTGCAATCATATGTGAAGGGCGGCGGCGGTCTTCTACTGGCGCCGGCCGGCGGGGTTGATGGCGCCGATTTTAACCGCAATTACGGGGAATTAACGCCGGCTTTGCTGCGGCGCAAGCAGGTTTCCAGCGATGAGACGGCCCTGACGATTACGCAGGTGCATGGGCACCATTCCGTTGTCCGTTTCCTGCAAAACGGCGAAGCAACAGATTTCAGTGCGGCCCGGTTTCATGGATACTGGCGTACTGAACCTGTTGACGGCAGTGACGTGATCCTGAGATTCGAAAATGGTGATGCGGTCCTGGTTGCAAAAAGGCTGGGCAACGGGCGGGTATTGCTTTTTGCGTCCTCCCTGGACCCGGAATGGAACAATTTTCCGCGTCAGGTGACCTATCTGCCGCTGATGCATGAATCCGTGCGGTATCTGGCCGGCAGCCAGGACCAGAAGGACGCATACCGGGTCGGGGAGATCGTCCCGCTGTCTGTTGCGCCGGGAGGTGCGGCCCGGGTTAAATCGCCGCAAGGTGAAGAGACCCTGCTGCGTTCAACAGCGGCAGATCTTGCATTCTACCGGGCAACCGATCAGCCGGGCTTTTACGAGACACGCTCCGGTAATCGGCTGAGCGGTTTTGCCGTGAATGTGTCCGCCCGGGAGTCGGATCTGACAACCCTTGCATTGAACGATATTAGCGCCAGGATAACCCATTCCGAAGCGCAGCAGGTCACCTCAGACGTGGAGCAGATTTCACCGTTGCGGTTCCAGTTGGAAAAATCCCAACAGTTCTGGTGGTGGATTCTGCTGCTGGTACTGGTGCTGGGTCTTTTTGAAATCTTTCTGGCAAACCGCACCTATCGCTGAGACATTTATGGGGGGTGCGCAATGCGTGTTGGGATGTCCAGGCTATGGAGACCGATATGAATTCACCAACCATCGAAGAACTGCGCGATGCCATCAGTCGCGTCCGACGTCGCCGTAAGGTGATTCTGCATGCGCGGCAAATCGGATGGAGTCTGTCAATTCTGACGGCCCTGTTCATGCTTGGCGCTATCCTGGAAATGACTTTACATCCCCCGAGCCTTGTCCGGATGCTTTTCTCTTGTCTTTTGGGAGCGGCGGTTGGCCTACTGGGATGGTGGTATGCTCGGGTCAGGCGCCGATTCGATAGTGATAATATGCGACTGGCCCAATATGTTGATGAGCGTATACCGGATCTTGAACAGCGCCTGATCACATCCATGGATACGCTTGAAAAACAGAGAACGGCTTCCCCTTCCCAACTGGTGGAATCTCTGTGGCTCGATACGCTAACCCACGTGCGCGGTCGAAATCTTCAGCAGGTGACCCACCCAAGACCGGCTTGGTATGCTGTCGGCACTGCCTTTTTGCTGATCGGTCTTCTGACCGGCGCTCTCTTGAATTCGAACCGGTTCTCGGGGGCGGCAAGCCGGGTGGCCTGGCCCTGGTCGATCCCGGCTGCAGATTTACTGCCATCGGCCGACTTCCGGGTCGCCCCCGGGGATATTCTCATCCGGCGCGGAAGCGACGTAGCCGTCACGGCGACGATAGAAAATGTCTCTTCGAAGGAAGTATTTCTTTATCTCCGGGAGAAAGCATCCGAATGGAAGCGTGTCCCGATGCGGGTCGACAATTCAACGACTGAATACCTGTACTATCTGCCCGGAGTTGCCAATGACATCTCCTATTATGTGGACAGCGGGGGCGGTCGCTCCAGGCAGTACCGGATTCGGGTTTTCGATCTGCCCAGAATCGAGACGATCGATGTGGACTATATGTATCCGGACCACACCGGATTGGAAAACAAGACCGAAAAAAACAGCGGCGACATTATTGCGCCGCAAGGAACCAGGGTACGGTTGCATATCGCCTTTAATCGACCGATCCAGAGGAGCATATTGAAATTTGAGGGGGGTACGACCATCGATTTAATCCCTGCGGGCAACGTCGCCACAGGTGCATTCACCGTGGCCGAAGACGGCACCTATGTGGTTGACGCATTTGACGATGAGGGCAGAAATATCGAGAATCCGGCGAAATACTTGATCCGGTCCATTCCGGATTCCCCACCGGAGATTTCCGTGAATATGCCCGGCAGGGACCTCAAGGTTATGGCGCTGGAAGAAGTCAGCATAGCCGTCTCGGCCAAGGATGATTTTGGCGTAACCAAACTCTCCTTGAATTACAATGTTGCCGGCGGTCTCGAGCAAAATGTCGATTTTCTCACCGCCGCCGGGCAGGATGTGCTTCCGTCGGTCGATGGCAGGACGACGATCTATTTGGAAGATCTGAACGTGCTGCCGGGAGATTTCATCGCCTATTTTTTTACGGCAGCGGATAATAATGGCATCGGCGGTCCATCCGAAGCGATTACCGATATCTATTTCCTGGAGGTGATCAGCACCGATGAGGAATTTCGCCGAGCCTCCCAGCAGGGCGGCGGCGGGGGGCAGTTCGGACAGGGCCGACCGCCAAGCGCACTGGTGGAAAACCAAAAGAACATCATTGCCGCAACCTGGAAGCTGCTGAACCGCCAAAACAAGATCCCGGATGAATCCTTCACAGAAGACCTCAAAACCGTGGCCGAGTCCCAGCGAAACGTCGCCCAGCGAACGCAAATGTCGCTCTATCGCCTGGCCGAGCGGTTTGCCTTTGCAGATGAAAGCTACGATCAGGCGGTAACCCATTTACAGGAGGCGGTCGGGCACATGCACACGGCTGCAGAAAAGCTTTCTTCCGAACAGTTAAAAGAAGCCCTGGACCCTGAGCAGGCGGCCTTGCGGGCCATCTTAAAAGCGGAAGCGCAAAGCCGGAGGACCGCGATCCAAATGGCCCGTAATCGTGGCGGTGCCACCGCTGGCAGCGGTTCATTACGCGAGCGGGAGGATCTGCGCGAATTGTTCGATATGGAAATGGGCCGCCTGGAAAACCGCTATGAGATGCCTGGGACAGCATCCGGGTCCGGGCGTGCCGAACGGGAGGAGGTCCTCATGCGGTTGCGTCAGCTGGCACAGCGGCAAGAACGCTTGAACCGGGCCCAATTGGATGCCGAGCGTCGCAAAGACCGCCTGACCGAAGCGCAGCAAAGGCGCCAATTGGAAGAGCTCCGGCGTGAACAGGAAGCGTTGAGCCGTGAAGCCGAAGCGCTTTCGCAAAGCTGGTCGCAGCAGGCAGGGGTTAATCGAACCCGATCCTCTCTGAGTTCCCTGGATCAGGCCATCAGCCAGATGCGGGAAGCAGCGCGCAATCTCGAGCGTCGCGATCCCGGCATTGCTGCTGCCAGCGGACGCCAGGCCTTGCATAAATTGCGCGATCAGGAGAAACGAATACAGCGCCGACAGGCAACTTCCCTGGTTGATCTCGCAAAGGAACTCAGCGAAAAAGCCCGGCAGCTGCAGACACAGGAAAACGAAATCCTTACCAAGGTGGAAGGATTGAGTGCTGAAAAAAGCGCAAAGAAGGTTCGGGAGGATCCGCCGGCATCCCCTGGCACCCGAGAAGGTATTCAGGAGATCATCTCAAAAAAGAACGACTTGCTGGAAACGCTCCGAGAAACGGAAGACATCATTCGAGCGACCGGCGCCAAAGGGCGTCAATCGCAGCCGGAGATTGAGCGTAAGGCCCTGGCAGCCCTGCGATCTCTGAGCTCCGAGGGCATCGAACCGCGGATTGAAGAAAGCAAAGCCGGTTTGCAAGCCGGGCGGCTGAACCTGGCGATGGAAATGGAAAAAGGGATCGAGCAGTCCATCCGTCGCTTCAGCAACCGCTTGGAGGAATTCGAGGCGCTTGTTCCTAAATCCCGGCCGGAGCGAATCCAGCAGGCCGCCGATAACGCCGCCGCTCTATTGCGGGAGCTGGAAGATCTGCGACGCCGGGTTGACGCTCTGAAATCGAAACAGGGCAAGACCGCTCAATCGTGGTTGGCACCCGGAATGCAGCCCGGAGGCTCAGGTCGCGATCAACCGTCAGATTTGAACCGGATGCGCGATGGCCTTGCGCGCAGTCGAACGCATGCCCAGGGTCTTTTGCAAGCCTGGGCTCAGGATGAACACTGGGCTGGGGATGCCAGATCCATTTATCGGGAATTAACACGCGTACAAATCGAGGATTTTATGAACCAGCCTGATCTTTGGCAGACGCTTTTGGAGCCGGTGCACGAACTGGCATCCGCGCTGCTTGCGCAGACGGATATAGACCGGTTCAACGACAACGCCTTTTCACCTTCGGAACAGGCGCCGCCGCCACGATATGAATCGCAGGTTGAAACCTATTACAGATCATTGTCCGAAATAACCCAAAAAAGAAAGTAGCAACCGCATGGCGGGCATCATCGAATTTCTCTCTGGCAACAAGATGCCTGAATGGATCCAGGGGACCTTTGCGTTTCAGACACCCCTGGGGCACATATCCATCGCGGTTGCTGTAGCTGTGCTGGTCCTTGCTGTTCTGATCCTTTATCGAGGGACAACCACCCCTGTGCCTCCCCGGTTGAAGACAGTTTTGATCCTGTTGCGGTCAGCGGTCCTCATTATACTTTTGTTCTGTCTCCTGCAGCCCATTGTAACCACTTCATCTACCCGGCCTCTGGAAACTTATGTCGGTCTTCTCATTGACAGTTCACGCAGCATGGCCATCCGGGACATGGAGCGATCACGGTCACGCAGCGAGGTCGCTATGGAAATTCTATACGGTGACAACGGGCTGATCGCGCGGTTGCAAAAAAACTTCAATCTGGGAATTTTCGGTTTCGACCGCAACGCCCGGCCTATCTCAGGTCCTGGTGATTTGTCCTTCACCGGTGCCAGAACTTACACGGCCGAGGGTATGCAACATGTTGTTGAGGCCATGCAAGGCCTGCCCTTTGAGGCTCTGGTTCTGGTCACAGACGGTGTCGGCAACGGCAATCAAGATCCCCTTCCCATGGCCAGCATTTTAAACGCCCGCAATATACCGGTTCATGTTATCGGTATCGGTGCCGAGACGGCAGTTAACGATATTGAAATCAATCGGGTCAGCACTTCCGGTTCGATTATGGAAGGGGGCATCCTCGAGGTACAAATCACCTTACTGAGTAGAGGCTACGCAGGCCGTGAATCTGATTTGCTGATAGAGGCCGGAGAGGGAGTCGTTTCAGCCAAAAAGATCAAACTGGGTCCCGATGGTACGCCGCAAAGGCATACCGTGTACCTGACGCCGGAAAAAGAAGACACCCTGGTTTATACCGTTCGAATCCCTGAACAGAAAGATGAAATTATAACGGAAAACAATCGGTTGCCATTTCTGGTCGACCATCAGAATAAACGGGTTGAAATTTTATATATTGAGGGGCATCCGCGAAACGAGTACAAATTTATCCGCAGGGCTGCCGGGGCCGATACGGCCGTGCGCCTTAAAACCTATTTAATGACAGGTCCGCAAAAGTTCCTGCGCCAGAATATCGATTCGGCCATGGAATTGGCGAACGGGTACCCGGCCAGTGAAGCGGAGCTGTTCAAATATGAAGCGATCATTTTCGGTGATATCCCCAGAAACTTCTTCACCGACGGCCAATTGGCATTAACCCGGGAGTTTGTCTCCCGGCGCGGGGGCGGTTTCCTCATGCTCGGTGGTTCAACCGCATTTGACAGTGGATTTATCGGAACCCCCATCGAGGAGCTCCTGCCGGTGACATTGGTACATGACAATTATCTGCCACCCGAATTGCGTGGTGGCGGACGCAAGGGGGATCATCCCACCGGCCGCAAGTTTACGCTGCGCCTGACCGCCGAAGGGCAACGATCCGTGCTGCTGCGTTTGGGAGTCGATGATGAAGCCAATCGACAGCTGTGGCGTGACATGCCGCAACTACAGGGGATCAATGTTACCGGGCGGGCAAAGCCGGGCACTACGGTTCTGGCCGTTCATCCCACACTCCGGCTTCAAGGTGAGTTGCTGCCGGTTTTGGCCTATGAGCGTTATGGCCGGGGCCGAACCATGGCGATCACGACGGCTACAACCTGGAGATGGCAAATGCTCAAGCCGCACGATGACACCTCCCACGAGAGATTCTGGCGGCAGATTTTGCGTTGGCTGACCGCCAACACGCCGACACCGCTAGAAATCTTACTCGATCGGGACCACTTCAGTACCGGTGATGAAGTGAAGGTCAGGGCTCGGGTGTACGATCAGGCCTACGGGCCTGCTTCGGATGCAACCGTCTGGTTAAAAATAACGGATCCCGAGGCAGTGGTCCAGGATTTGCAGATGCAGGCAGACATCGCGCGGGTCGGTGATTATGTCGCCACTTTGACGGCCTCGAAGCCCGGGGTTTATCAAATGGAAGCCTCGTCATCCGGCGAGGTGCCGCAGAAAGGCCATGCATCGTCAAGTTTCCTTGTGGCGGATTCATTGCATGAAGTGCGTGATGCAGCGCTGAACAGCGAATTGCTGAAAAAAATTGTCCAGGCCGGAGGGGGTAAATACTACAACCCCGGGACCGCAGACCGCCTTGTCGAGGACCTGGAAGCCAACCGCAAGGTCCAGACAGTGAATATTCAGCTGGATGTCTGGGACATGCCGATTGTCTTTTTCCTGATGTTGGCCTGCTTTGGTCTGGAATGGTTGCTACGGAGGCGCAAGGGACTGTCATGAGAATTTTCGACTACCTGGTAATTTGGGGCTGTCTCGTCTTCATTTCGCCGGCCTCGGCCCAGCAGCGCGAGTATTTTTTGCCTCAGCCAACCGTGCAGAAATATGCGATTATTCTGGCAGGAGCGGCGGCCGAAGAAAAATATGCAGTACAAATCCATCGGTGGGCCTTGCGTCTGCATGATATTCTAACAAATGATTACGGCTATGGCCCTGAGCAAATTGTCTTGCTCACGGGTCAGGTTGATCCGGATGATGCCAGAATCTCCGGGTACTGCCGGCGCGAGATCTTCCAGGACAAGCTGCGCGTCCTAAGGGAGGTCCTTGAACCCGGCGATCAGGTTTTCTTTTTTTTACTGGGCCACGGCACCAGCAACGCGGAAGAAGCCAAGTTTGTGATCACCGGACCGGATATCACCGGCCGGGAATTTGCATCAATTTTAGAAAGCTTGTCCGAACAGGATATCGTGCTGGTGAACACGACCAGCGCGAGCTTCCCGTTTTGCACAGCCCTCACAGGACCGGGGCGCGTAATTGTTTCCGCTACCCGATCGAGGGCTGAAAAATACGATACCATATTTGCCCAATACTTTATTGCCGCTCTGGATGGTCATGCCGGTGACAGGGACAAAAACCGGCGTGTCTCCATGTGGGAAGCGTTCGGGTTTGCCGCCAAAAACGTCAAAAAATGGTATGCTGATCAGAATCGAATCCCCACAGAACATGCCGCGCTCGATGATAATGGTGACGGTATTTTCAGCTTGGACCCCGACGGGGTCAGAGACGACGGCCGGCTCGCCGAGATCGCCTACCTCGACCTTATTCCCGCCGAATCCACCGGTGATGACATACCAGCAGGGGTCGACGTCACACTGATACGAGAGCTCACCGCCAAAGCAAGAGGACTGGAGCGGTCCGTCTTCCTGTTGCGAAACCGCAAGGCGGAGTTGCCCCGGGAATCTTACCAGAAGGAAATGGAACTGCTGTTGATAGAGCTTGCGCGAATTTCCAGTAAGCTGAGGAAGATGAATCCAGCACCGGGGGATTAGAAGTGGTTTCAAAACCCCATCTCCCCGCTCAATGAAGCGGGATTTCACATCTAATTGAAAGATGATTTAAGGAGCTCAAAAGGCCCAATTACTGCGTTGTCCCGCTAGCGCGGGATTCGCATCTGATTTCCCTATTATTGATATTATTGACCGAGAGAAGCGATCGAAAGCGCTGAGCCCATGGATCAGAATAACATCTGACACTGGGGACGTGTGCAGGTTTATTCCCAGTCCAGCAGTCGCTGTTGTCCCTCCAGTTTGCGGATGCGGGTCAGGTCCTGGCTGGCCTCCAGGCATCCCCGGTAATACCCGTCGGCGTCGCGAACTGCGAAATAGCGGATGTAGATGAACTTGCCGCCCAGCTCGATCCAGAACTCGGCTGTGTCCCGTGAACCGGACTTGAAGGCGTCCAGAATCTGGTTGACCAGATGGACGCTTTTGGGGGGGTGGCAGTTGCGAACCTCCCGGCCGATGATGGCGGGACTGCGCGGGAATATCCGCTCCGGCCCTTCGGAGTAGTAAGCGACCCGGTCGTTTTCATCCACGAAGGTTAAATCCACCGGCAGGTGGGTCAGCATCAGGTTGATCTGCTCCAGGGTCATGCGCCCCGTATCCAGGCCCAGGGCTTCAGCGACATCTTTGAGGACCTCCGCCGGTTCGGAAGGCATCTCTTCGGGCTCCTTGATGATATCATCGGGCCAGCCCGTATCGGGGACCACCCAGGCAAAACCGATGTCGGCCTCGCCCTCCTTGACCCTGCCCCATTCCGCGTCCGAAAGCATATCCAGACTGGCAGGAAAGAGGATGTGCTCTTCCTTGTAGATCATATCCCGAATCGCCTGTATGGCCGCTTTCAAGGGCGTGATCGTCCCCTCCGGATCGGCATTGGCAAACGCCTCCCGGGCCTGCTTGAGGTCGGCGCGGATATCATCGTGGATGGACCACATCACCTGGGAAGGTCCTGTGAAATGGTGTGCCTCCAGCATGGGAAAGAGCTGATTCTCCTTGCGGGTGTAATGAATATCGATCTCGGACAGGCGTTCGACCAGGGCACCCAGGGCTTCGCGGTTTTCCTGGAAGACCTCGAGCCGTGGCGGGTGTCCGATGCGCCCGATGAGCATGCTGGTTTCACTCATGATCTTCTCGGAAGCGCGGTTTTCTTTCATGAAGGTATGGATGGGATGTCCCACAGGAGGCTCCGGCCGATCCTGCTCCTCAAGGGCCTCTTTGAATATTTCAACGTGGACGTCGCACAGGCGTTTGATCTCTTCGGCGGGCAGCCCCTCGTCCATCAAGGTTTGCTCCATTTCTGCGATCTCGGATGCCTCAACGCCGCTGATCAACTGAGAGAATCTTTGTTTGAGCACCGCCATGTCTTCTCCGGCATGGAGGGCTTTAATGATTTCTTTGAGGGCCGCCCGCTTTTCCTGCGGATCGCTGATAACGCCTGCGGCACCGTCAGGAGCGGGTTTGTCTGCAGTTGTGGTTTTGTCGGTTTGCCGGTTAATTTCGCTTGTAAGGGCTTCAATGAAATTGTCGAGGTCCAATCCGCCGATACTGGCCACCTTGCTGAGGGTGGCGACCTTACCCAGGGTTTTACGCATGATCGGATTCTTGAGGCCCTTAAATTTGGGTGACAACCTGACCAAAAAATCCTCCAGGAAAGGGTATTCTTTCAACAGACTATCAATCTTGGTATTTGCGCTAATTTCCATATTGAAGTCTCCTTGCCTTGATTATCAAAAATATTCGTAATGAGTGAACCGGGAGAGAGAATAATGAAAATTGAACTGTAAGTCAATTAAGCATTGTTCTTCTCTTTGAACAACTGCGATGATCCATCAGGGTAACACCATGAAAACATTGCTTAGAATTTTATTGACAACAAAACCGGAGTTTATTAGCAATAACCGGTTGAAGCGGCGTTACACCCGGTGAATCGCTCCGTTCAATCAGACAATTCTAAGATCTTCATATGTTCAGGCGATTGAAAAAGGTCGCAAACTCTCGAACCCACTGAGCAGCGATAGCAGCAGTTACCGCACCCGCGAACTTGACCATGTGCAATACCTTCCTGAACCAATACTTGACACGATAATATCCACACGCCTCTATTTAGGGTTTGTTTTGCGGGAATCAGATATCAAAAGACGATAGGTTGTAACCACGGCAGATCGAATTTTTTAAACCTTAGGTCATAAGACCGCTCATCAACCAAAAAGGAGGTGAGGCCATCATAAAAAATTAGAGTCGTGTTTTGATTGCTTGGAACCGCCAAAAAAAGGAGGAAAAATGATGAAAAAGTATACTGCCACGGCAATCGTAATGGCCGCCGCTTTAACATTATTTAACTTCGGCGGGGCGCTTGCGGATCAGGTAACTTTAAGATTCTCCGATTGGCATCTAACCGAAGATGTGTGGAATAAATCGCTCAATGAGGGAATGGACATATTTCAAAAGGAGAATCCGAACATCAAAGTGGTTCTGGAACCCGTCTCCTACGCGGAAAAGGAAACCAAGTACACGGTGGAATCGGCCGCAGGCCGCGCACCGGACGTTTTTCATGTGCATGCATTTTCGCTGCCCATGTTTTTCGGTAAAGGGTTTGCCAAGGATTTAACACCGTTTATCGAAAAAGAAGGCCCCAAGTTTTTGGACGCATGGTATCCTCTGGCCATCGACCTGATGAAGCACAACGGCAAGGTGCATGCTATGCCCGGTGATTACATGACCATGGTTCTTTTTTACAACACCGAGATGTTCAAGGACGCCGGTCTGGATCCCAATAAACCGCCGAAAACCTGGGACGAATTTCTATCGTACGCCAAAAAACTGACCCGGGATACCGATGGTGACGGCAAGGTGGATCAGTGGGGATTTGGTACCGTGGGCGCCAAGAGCCCCGGATTTTCACTGCGATTTGGTCCCTTTATCTGGAGTTTCGGGGCCGATTACCTTACACCGGACATGAAAGGATCCGCTCTCGATACGCCTGAAGCCAAAGCAGCCTTTGCCTTTTTTGTCGAGCTGTACACCAAGCACAAAGTCGTTCCGCCCGGATTGACAGCCATGAATCCCCAGGAAGTGCGAACCCAGCTGGCCCAGAAAAAAGTGGCCATGATCATGGGCTCCGGTTGGACTCCGCCGATCGTCAATAAGATCAACCCCGCCCTGAATGCTTTCGAAGTTCTCAGCTGTGCGCCCGCTCCGGTAAAAGTAAAACCTGCTACCGCCATCTGGCTGAGCTCCTGGGTGATGAGCCCCAATACCAAACATCCCAGCGAAGCCTGGCAATTAATAAAATTTCTTACCGCAAAAGATACGGAGTTGAAATGGTTTGTGGATAACCGGGTGACCTCATCCCGTAAAGATGTCAGCGGTGTGGCGCCGGAGATCTTAAACGACAAGTTTGCCAGTGTCATGGCCTCCCAGCTGCCCAATGGCAAGGTAGAACCGCAGATTCCACAATGGCCCGAAATTATGGATACCTTTACAACCTCGCTTCAGGAGGCCATCGTGGGAATGAAGACTCCCGACCAAGCGCTGGGGGAGGCTCACCAGAGGATCAACGCGATATTGGCCCGCTAATATTGCCAGAGCTGTTCCTCCTGGAGGAAAGGGAAGTGTCCGGACTTCCCTTTCCAATGTTACAGCGATAACGGATATACGTCATGCGGATTAATGACCGTTATATGTGGACGGTTTTCGTGCTGCCGGCCTTTTTTCTTTTGATTTTAGTGCTGGGTTGGCCGGCCATTACCAGCATTTTGTATAGTTTTCAGCCCACCCAGGCCGGCGCTACCGGCTATACTCTGGCCAGTTATAAATCCCTTCTTAAGGACCCCTTTTTTAAAACCACCTTCTGGAATACCGTTGTTTTTGTTTCTTTTAGTGTTGGCAGCCATATGATTTTAGGCTTGGCGGTGGCCATGGTGCTCAATAGTGCTTTGCCGGCCAAACCCATGTTTCGTGTGATTGCCCTTCTGCCCTGGGTGGTCCCGGACGTCGTTGCCGGTATCATCTGGAAATGGATGTACAATCCCATTTACGGCGCTCTAAATGATTTATTAATTAAAGTCGGCATACTTGAGAACCCGGTCGAATGGTTGTCCAATCCCAAACTGGCCATGATCAGCGCTATCCTCGTCAATCTCTGGCGCGGGTTTCCATTCGTCATGCTGATCTTGCTGGCCGGCCTGCAGGCAATCCCCAGGCATCTTTATGAAGCGGCCGCAATTGACGGCGCATCGAAGTTGACCCAATTCATTTACGTCACACTCCCGGGACTGAGAAAGATGATCGTTGTTGCCCTGGCGCTGGACATTGTGTGGGAAGTCCGGCGGTTCGGACTTATTCAGGCCATGACCCAGGGAGGACCCGGCATTTTAACCGAGGTTCTTTCAACCTATACCTATAAACAATATTTTCAGTTTTTTCGATTTGAATATGCTTCGGCCATTTCCGTGGTCATGACCGTGGTTTTACTTATGGTCAGTCTCCCGTATATCTGGATGATCAGCCAGGAAGAGTAACCCGATGGTAGCTGCTAAATCAACGCTCAACACTATTTTGCCGAAAGCCCTGATCTGGATATTCCTCATCCTGGTATGCATTTATTGCTTAATTCCGTTTGCCTGGATGCTGTCCACATCCCTGAAGACTGAAGCCGAGGCGTTTCGCATTCCGCCGACATGGATTCCGCTTGAGCCGACCGTTGATAGCTATATCGGCATCTGGGTACGTAAAAATTTTGGCATCTATTTTTTAAACAGCACCATTATCTCTCTGGCGACAGCGATTCTTTCCACTTTTTTCGGCGCCCTGGCCGGATACGGATTTTCCAGATTTTTGTTCAGAGGGCGCAAGTTTCTTATCGGTTTTTTTCTAGCAACCCAGATGCTGCCGGGTGTCTTGCTGGTGGGGCCGTATTTCAAAATTTTGAGCCGATTTGGACTCTATGATACCCGCACGGGGCTAATTATTGCCTTTTTAACGATTTGCTTGCCTTTTTCAACCTGGATGATGAAGGGCTTTATCGATAAAGTGCCCGAAGAGCTCGATCAATCCGCCATGGTGGATGGCTGTTCGCGCATCGGACTGTTCTTTAAAATCGTTCTGCCGATCGTGGCCCCCGGTATGGTGGCGACCATATTATTTGCATTTTTGCTGGCGTGGGGGGATCTTCTCTGGGCGCTGTGTTTGACCTCGCGAGAAAATATGATCACCGTCACCCTGGGTATCGCGCGAACTGTGGGTGAATTCAGGATTATTTGGCCCATGTTGATGGCCGGCTCCCTGGTGGGCGGGATGCCGGCGATTCTGTTGTATATCTTTTTACAACGGCTGCTGGTGCAGGGTTTGACAGCCGGTGCCGTTAAGGAGTAATGGAAACGCAGAAAGGGAATGAAGATGACATTTCAAGGTCGGGTTGCCCTTATAACGGGGGCTGCAAGAGGTATCGGCAGGGCGATCGCCGAAGCCTTCGCACGGGAAAACGCCCATGTAATCTTCAACGACCTCCAGCAGCAGGAAGAACTCGTCAAAATTGCGGAAAAATGGTCTGCATCCAAATCAAAGTGCCTGGCCATACAGGCCGATGTGAGCGACGCTATCCAGGTCGATAATATGATGGCTCATGTCCAAAAGACATTCAAGCGACTCGATATTCTCGTCAACAATGCCGGTATCATCCGCAGAGGCTCTATCGAAACGGTCACCGAAAACGAATGGGACCAGGTCATCCAGGTGAATTTAAAAGGAACGTTTAACTGCTGCAAAGCTGCGGCAGACATGATGATAAAACAGCGATCGGGCAAGATCATCAATGTTTCCTCCATCGCCGCTAAAACAGGAGATATCACCTCCGCACCCGGATATGGCCCCTCTAAAGCTGCCGTGGACGCTTTGACGAAGACCCTGGCGCGACAGCTGGCTGCCCATGGCATCAACGTCAACGGCGTTGCGCCGCATGCGATTGAGACGGACATGAGCGCAGAATGGTCGGAGGAAAAGAGACGCGCGATCGTGGAGGCCATTCCGCTAAAACGACTCGGGCAGCCGGAAGATGTCGCCGAAGCAGTACTGTTTCTGGCATCGGACAAGGCCGGTTTCATTACCGGGGAAATTCTGGATGTAAACGGCGGCTTTTTGATGGATTAAACCGAAAATTCTTCGACTTCCGATCAATTGCTTTAATGTATTGGATGGGTTTCCAGGCGAAGGACGGTAACGGGTAAGGGAGCAAGCAATGGCAGAAATCAGGCTTGTGGGCGTAACCAAAAAATTCGGTGAAAACACGGCCGTCGATCATATCGATCTGACCGCAAGGGACAAGGAGTTTGTTGTTCTGGTTGGACCTTCCGGTTGTGGTAAGACAACCACCCTGAGGATAATTGCCGGGCTTGAAGAAGCGACCGAGGGAGAAATTTATATCGGAGAGCGTCGCGTCGATGATGTGCCGCCGAAAGATCGCGATATCGCCATGGTTTTTCAAAATTACGCCCTTTATCCGCATATGTCGGTATATAAAAATCTGGCTTTTGGCTTGAAGCAGCGCAAGCTTCCAAAATCCGATATAAATGTGCGCGTGAACGATGTTGCCAAAATGCTCGGCATCGGCGAATTGTTAAAGCGAAAACCCAAGGAGTTGTCCGGCGGTCAGCGGCAACGGGTTGCGATGGGACGCGCTATTGTTCGTAAACCGCTTGCATTCCTATTTGACGAGCCGCTCAGCAATCTGGATGCAAAATTGAGAGTTCAAATGCGAGTAGAGCTTGGCAGGCTCCATCAGCAGTTGCAAACGACAATCATATACGTGACCCATGACCAGATTGAGGCAATGACACTGGCTGACCGTATCGTCATCATGAATGAAGGTGCAATTATGCAGATCGGAAGCCCGATGGCGGTCTATGAGAAGCCGGACAACTTGTTCGTCGCTGGATTTATCGGCAGCCCCGCCATGAATTGTCTCAAGGTCAATTTAATTGATCAGGATGGTGCACTGGCCGTCAGCGGCGAAAATTTAATTTTAAAAGTTCCCGACCATTTGCAAAAGCGGTTTTCAAGCGCCAAGGGACGCGATCTGACCTTCGGTATTCGCCCCGAAGACATCTATGATCAGGCTCTGAAGGGATCATTTCCTGGGGGCGAGACGTTAAAGGCCAACATCGAAGTCGTTGAGCCGATCGGGTCTGAAGTAATTTTGTTGGCGAAATGCGGGTCAACCGAGATAACAGCCCGTGTTCGTCCCGAGACCCAGGTCAAGCCGCAAATGTCCGTTGACCTTATCTTTGACATGAACCGAATGCATCTGTTTGATGCAGACACGCAACAGGCATATTGAGTTTAAATCGCTGGAGCCTTATTTGCATGCAGTAAAATTTTTGCAAGCGAGTTGATTACGTATCATCTATTTTACAGGAATATCTTATGAAAAATAAGGAGGCAAATGCAGATGGCAATGAAATGCTCTTTTTCGAGCACCATGCTGCCGCGCAATCATTGAAGAATGCCTGGACACGGTTGGCCAGCACATATGGCTGCATTATGGTTGTCCTGTACCGGAAAAAGCTGATGATAAAGCCCCATTGGTACGCCAAATGGTTGATAAACCTGCTTGGTTTGGACCTGAGTCACGAAATACCCATCACCCATATCAAGGGTGTCATGGAGGTGGGGAAACGGTTCAGCTACGGCAAACTGGAAGTGCGTTTTAATACCGTAACGGGAGAAGATCGAAGCATCTTGCTCTACATGAAGAAGGATTCTGAGTTTATTGATAAAGTTAAAAACGCAATAACGCGGTGATATATCCCTATGCAGGAAGTAATCTTGCGGACCAGACCATCCCGGGAATACCTGCTGTGGTTTCCTTATTTGTGCGCAAGGATGACTTCCGAAGGAAACCAACACTGTTGATGATATTCGCGCCGTTTTATATGGAAACCATGAGCTTTTAGTTTTTCGGACAACCTGATGCCGCGGCATCCGCCCATCAACCTTGGTGATACGCGATAAATCAAATCATAAATGCCGCTTCCCAATTTTTCCCCCAGGGTCATATTAACGAGAACCAATTTACCGCCTTTTTTAAGTGCCCTTTTAAATTCCATTAAAACTGCATCCATCTGGTCAAAGGCAATTAAATCAAACATGTAGTTATTGATTAGGACATCAAATTGCGCATCTTCTGAATCAATGTCAAAGGCGCTGCCTTTCTTTAGCGTATAGTGCGACCCTGATAACCCCTTGAGTCGTTTTGACGCCTTTTTTAACATGTTTGCCGAAATATCGATGCCGATATTGGTTCCGTCCGGGTTTCTTTTTACAATTTCAAAAAACGCCAGACCTGTACCGACGGCGACCTCAAGAATATGTTGACCGTTTCTAATTTCGGCCAACGCCAATGCCCGGTTTCTGGCTTTGGATTCTGTCAGATTGCCCCAGAGATCATATACCCATGCCAGGGAATTATAAATTCCGGCAATTTCAGCCTGAGATATCCGGGCGTCTAATTTTTTTTGCCGAGCCCCGCAGCATTTAGCCCCCTGTGATGAAACCGTCTGTGCCACTTTTATCTCCTTCAACAATCTATTATTGCGTTGCTTAAATAATTTAAAAAATACGGATTGGAATCATCTTTTGGCTTTGACCTGAAAAACGTTGCAGCGACAACCTTTAAGGAGCTGCTGGAAAGACTCATTTTGCGGATCGAACAGATTGGTTAAATCTTCCATAGCCTCGGCAACCGCAGTCTGGCGGTCCGGCGGAATCAGATCCAGCAATTCAGAGATCATTTGCGCGCTTTGCGCCTCTAATAATGCGTGCATCTGTTTTCCGGCTTCGGTAATCTGCACCTCGACGGTGCGCTGATTATTTTCTTTGCGCCTTCGCGTCAGCAGATTTTGTTTTTCGAGTTTCTCGACAATTCGGGTCAGGGTGCTCTGATGCAGCGCCACTTCCGCTGCCAGGGTGCTCATGGATTTAGGACCGTCGATCAAGGCTTCGAGGGTGTAGCACTGCTGCACGCTGACCGGACCGCAGAATAGCTTTGCGCGCATGAGCTGATTGATGAATCGGGCGAGTCGGGTAAAGGATTGTCTCGACCTTTCAACAAGTTGTTTGCGTTCCATTTATCCCCCCCGGGCAGGCGTTTTATTTGCTATTAGCAATAATTGCTAATAACATAACATGCTAATAGCAAATGTCAAGCATAATTTCACCCTTTCTTAAAGAATTTGTTTGATCGGCAGGTTTAAAGCACTAATTTTAGGGTATGCATACGCGATTTGGGTTTCACAAACGCCGTTAGAAATTTTGTAATGTACGCTCTACATTGAACGACGAATCAGGGCACAAACAGAGCCAAAGGAGGGAAATAGTATGGCTATTGATGTCATGATTAAAAGAAAGGTCAGGCCAGGTCGTCAGGCCAAAGAATTGGTACCGCTTATCCAACATCTGCGAGCCCTTGCCACGTATCAACCCGGCTATATCTCAGGGACGACGTTATGCAATTTGGAACATCCGGAAGAATGCCTGGTGATCAGCAGATGGGAGTCGATCGACGACTGGAACAGGTGGCGCGACAGCAGGCAACGAGCTGAAATTGAACAGAAAATCGAAATGCTGATCGGCGAGAAAACCGAATACACGCTGTATGCGCCCATGGTCGCCCGATCATCTCAGGGAGAGCTATTTTTTAAAAAATCCAGACAGTTAAATAATTTATGGGAGACTTAGAACCACTGCGCGCCGGGAATGTCAACCTCCGCTTTACGATCCGCTGCAACCAAAGTCACCGGGAAAGTACGTATCAAAATAAGCTGCCCGTCAGGATGGATCAGGTTTAAAAACTTCCCCCCAAAAAGTTATTTCAAGCGTTAAAATAAGCTGTTGACAAAATTTATTTCGTCTGGGTAATATGTCTCCTTTTTCAGAGTCGATCTTTATATGGAGGACCAGATTGGAAAAAGATTCTCAACCGACCGTTCGGCCACCTGCCTCTGAAGAGAGCCCTGCCAAAACCAGACGTCCCGGGCGGTTGCGGATCACTTTTATCATTTCCTTTCTGATTCTGTTTCTATTATGGATTGTGTTCTCCGGCAAGTTCGATGGATTTCACCTTGCGTTGGGTCTCATATCCAGCGCCATCGTCGCCACAATTTCCGGTGACCTCCTGTTTACCTCGCGCCAGCCTCAGGGGCTTTTTTCATTGTGGATCCGGCTGTTTGCTTACATCCCATGGCTGATTTATCAAATATTTCTGGCGAACGTGCACGTTATGTACCTGGTTTTCCATCCCAGGATGATGGAATTGATTAATCCACAGATAATTGAATTTGATAGCCGGTTGAAAAGTGATTACGGCAGGACAACGTTTGCAAATTCCATCACCCTTACGCCCGGCACGATTACCGTCAATGTGACCGTCCTCGGCCGGTTTTCGGTCCATTGTATCGACGACCAATCGGGGCTATCGCTTCCGGGTGACATGGAAGAAAGAATCGTAAAGGTTTTTAGAGAATAATAAAATAATGGATAGCGTATTTTATTACAGCGGATTTTATTTGGCCCTAATTATGTTGCTCCCGCTTTACCGGGCGATATTCGGTCCGACCGTTCTGGATCGCCTCATCGGCGTTAATGCGATCGGGAGTAAAACAACTGTCCTGCTCATAATTGTCGGTTTGATCTACGGTCGGGTGGACATGTTTGTCGACATCGCACTGGCGTATGCGCTGTTGAACTTTATCGCCGTACTGGCGGCCTCACGTTATTTCCAGAAAAAAAAGGGCTTGTATGAAAAAAATCCTTCTGATTGATCGTCAAGAGATGATCCCGGAAGGTGGGAGGTTTATTTGATGAATTATGTAATCATCTTTCTTTTGATCAGCGGGCTGGTCTTTTTCACGGGAGGCTCGATCGGCATTCTGCGGCTGCCTGATTTTTATACCCGGCTGCATCCGGCCGGAAAACTGGATACCGCCGGCCAGTTCTTTACCATGTCGGCCATTGCCCTGTTCGTTCTTCAAGATTTCTCTCTGGCCAATTTCCTGACGGCAACCAAAATCGTTTTAATCGTCATTTTCGTTTATATCACAAGCCCGACGGCCACCCATGCCATTGTAGATGCCGGAATGCGGGCAGGCCTTAAACCCTGGACAAAAGAAGGACAACTATGATCTGGCAGATTGAAATCATTGTCTTACTGATTGTCATGATTTGCGGCATCGGCGCTATTATGGTTAAAGACCTTCTGGGGGCCGCCATACTTTTCGGTGCTTACAGCTTTATGATGTGCCTGCTGTGGGCCATCATGGGAGCAGTCGATGTGGCATTTACCGAAGCTTCCGTCGGTGCCGGTATCAGTACCGTCCTTTTTGTTGCCGCGGTATTTCGCACCTCGAGGAGGACCAAAGATTGAAGATTTTTAAAATCGTTATTGTTCTCCTGTTCGGGGGCGTGCTGATTTATTGTACGCTGGACTTTCCGTCCTGGGGTGATCCGCAAGCGCCCGCCAGCCGGCATGTATCCCCCCGTTACATCGAAAAGACGATAGAAGAAACCTCGGTGCCCAATATCGTTACCGCGGTACTGGCGGATTACCGTGGATACGATACGATGTTTGAAACCATCGTTATCTTTTCCGCCGGGATTGCCTGCATCTTTCTGCTGCGGGTTTCAAAACGGAAGAAATCCGGACTTCAGATGTACCGCCACGTCCCCACCGGGCTTACGCTGCGAATTGAAGAAGGATATGGGCCTCCCCCGGATTCCAGAGATTTTGAAAGAATCGATCTGATGTGGGTCCCTTATGATTTGATTGTGAAAACCGGCAGCCGGCTGATTGTTCCATTCAGCCAGCTGTTTGCGCTGTACGTAATTGCCCACGGTCACCACAGCCCGGGCGGAGGGTTTCAGGGCGGTGTCATCCTCGGTGCCTCGATTATTTTGTTTGCGATATCCAACAATCTGCGCTTGAGTTTTACACGGATCAGTGAAAAGCTTGCCGTTTTGCTTTGCGGTTTGGGCGTGATCATTTACGCCGGCACCGGGATACTCTGCACTATTTTTGGATCAAACTATTTAGATTACGGTGCCCTATCCAAAATTTTGGGCGTCGACGTGATTACGGCGAGATCCCACGGGATCTTAATGGTCGAAATCGGGGTGGGTATCTGCGTGATGGCGGTTATGGTGCTGCTTTATTATAACCTGGCTTCGGCCGGCAGGCATGACGAGGGCTTATAAGTTGAACGAGTTTTTCTCCATTGTCATATCAAAACTGAATTACTGGGTGTACATCACACTGATGATGATCGGCCTGTATGCCATGATTGCCAAGAATAATCTGGTGAAAAAGATCATCGGAATGAACATACTCCAAACCGCCGTGATTTTGTTTTTTATTTCCATCGGGGCCAAAAGAGACGCCACCATACCGATCATTACGCACGGACATGCCGGCGAACACCATGCTGTCCATGCGGTCGATTTTATTAATCCGTTGCCGCATGTGCTGATGCTCACCGCCATTGTTGTCGCGGTTGCAACCCTGGGCGTTGCACTGGCGCTGGTGATTAAACTATATCAAAAATACCAAACGCTCGAGGAAGATGAGATCCTGGAGCAGATAAGGGTAAGGGATGAATAAATTTCTGAATTTTGCAAAATTCAGATGTTAGCCGAGGAGAGTAGCGTGTTAACAAAAGAAGATTTAAACCACATCATTATGCTCGCTCACCTGACGGATGATATGAAAGAGCGGCTGGCCCAAATTATCGACATTTTAAAATTCGATAAGGATGAAATCCTCTTTACAGAAGGCGAACCGGCCGACCGCTTTTACATGCTGAGATCGGGCACTGTATTGCTTGAGCAAAGAATTTCAGACAAAGTTACGGCCTGCGTCGGATCCGTTAAACCCGGATTTTCTTTTGGCTGGTCGGCCATGGTCGACAACGGTGTTTACACCACCGAAGCCGTCTGCACAGAGCCGTCCGAAATTTACTCTTTTAAAAGAGACAAAATTAACAATCTTTTTGAGCAAGATCCGAAAATGGGATTTCTGATATACCAGCGGCTTCTGGAAATCATTAAAAAACGACTCGATTACCGTACGGAACAGTTTCGGAAAGCCATCGAAGACCATCCGGATATGCAGAATTTATTCAGAATGTGATGTCGGTAAAGTAAAGACATGAGCAATCAATTACCCGCGATTATTGTTGTCCTGCCGCTTGTGGTGTCTTTTTTTATATTTTTCTCGGGCTGGTGGGTCAAGCGGGCCGGCTACCCCCTGGCGGTCGGTGCACTGATCGGCTGCGTGCTGCTCTCCATCGGTATCCTCAAAACGGTGATCAGCGATGGCACGATCCATTACTGGCTGGGTGGCTGGGAACCACCATGGGGGATCGAGTATCGGGTGGATCATTTCAATGCCATCATGCTGGTCCTGATCTCAGGACTCAGCCTGCTGGTGGCCCTTTATTCCAATAAACTGGTGGAGCGCGAGCTGCCCGGCAAATCCGCCCTCTTCTGGAGCCTTTTCATTTTACTGATCACCGGCTTACTGGGCATATGTATAACCGGGGATCTGTTTAACCTTTTTGTAATGCTGGAAGTCGCTTCTCTGACCGGATACGCGCTGATCGCCATCGGCGAAAAACGGGCTTTGTACGCCAGTTTTCGTTATGTCGTTATCGGAACCATGGGCGCCAGTTTTTACCTGCTGGGGGTGGGTTATTTGTATATCACCACCGGCTCACTGAATATGGCGAACCTTTCAGAATTACTTCCCCAGCTCTATCAATCCAAATCCATTTTGGCCGGATTTACATTCATTTTAATCGGTCTGAGCATAAAAATGGCGCTTTTTCCTTTACACGGCTGGCTGCCGGATGCCTATACCTATGCGCCTTCTGCTGTCAGCGCCGCGGTTGCGCCTTTAATGACCAAGGTGATGGCTTACGTCATCATACGCATTATGTTCACCGTTTTTAAGGCGGATTTTCCCATCGCCATGATCCGGGTCACCGATATTATGGTTTGGTTCGGGACCCTGGCCATATTATTTGGGGCGGTTATGGCCCTGTCCCAAACGGATTATAAGCGCATGCTGTCCTATGTGATTGTCGCCGAAATCGGTTACATCATCGGGGGGATCGGAGTGGCCAACCCCACCGCCATAAAGGGGGCTGTCTTTCATATTGTAAACGATGCCATGATGATGGCCTGTCTTTTTCTGGTGGCGGGCCTGGTTATGTACCGAACCAATGGTCATCGCATTGCCGATTTTAAAGGCCTGTTCAGGGACATGCCCTTTACCGCTGTCATTTTTACGGTGGGCGCCCTGGCGGTTATCGGCGTGCCGCCGACCTGCGGATTTTTCAGCAAATGGTATTTACTCCTGGGCGGCATAGAGGCCCGCCAATGGGGTTTTGTCGCTGCCTTGCTGGTGTCCACCTTGATCAGCGTGGCCTTATTTTTCAGAATTTTTGACAAAGGCCTTTATACGCATGCCCATGACAATGGGCCGGATGACAAAGGGGCGGCCGATAACCCTCAAGCGGGAGATGCCCCTCTCAGCATGCTGCTGCCGGCATTTGCCCTGGCGCTTGCCATCCTGCTGGTTGGTATTTATAACCAGGTGATCGTGAACCAGGTGATTCGCTTTGCGGTTCCTGGGGGGCTTTAGAGGGCAGAAGACAGAAAACAGAAGACAGAAGTCAGAGAGGGAAAGATTAACGCACGCTGATGACGGACTTATTTTCCATAACCTATCGACCGGTTTTGGCGGTGATATGCCCCGCTATTGTTGCACTGCTGATTTTGTTTTCAGGGAAACGACCGAACCTGAGGGAAAGCTGGACCCTGCTGGGCAGCGCCGGCCTTTTTTATATCGTGTTATCCATGACCCCCGTTGTATTGGGACACGGCCCGATCCAATTCAGCTGGTTTACGCTCTTTCCCAACATCGACTTTGCATTTAAAGCCGACGCCCTGGGTCTCATTTTCGCCACCACTTCATCATGCCTGTGGATTTTGGTGTCCATTTACTCCATCGGCTACATGCGGTCTTTAAAAGAACATGCCCAGACGCGATATTTTTTCTCATTTGCCCTGGCCCTGCTGGGTGCCATAGGCATCGCGCTTTCTTCCAACCTGGTCACCATGTTCATCTTCTATGAGATACTGACCATATCCACCTATCCGCTGGTCGCCCATGAAGAATCGCCCGAGGCCATCGCGGCCGGGCATAAATATCTGGCGTATTTGTTAACCGGCGGGATTTTTTTCCTCATCGGTATATTGATGACCTACTTTTTGGTGGGAACAACAGACTTCAACAACCTGGGAATACTAAAGCCGGCCCTGAGTTCCACTTCAAAACTGACACTGTATCTCATATTTTTCTGCTTTTTGCTGGGATTCGCCAAGGCCGCCTGGATGCCGATCCATTCCTGGCTGCCCACCGCAATGGTCGCACCCACTCCGGTCAGCGCGCTGCTGCATGCGGTTGCGGTGGTCAAGGCGGGTGTTTTCGGCATCATCCGAATTGTTTGTCATATATACGGTATCGAACTGATGCAGGCACTCGGTCTGGGTCTGGTGCTGGCCTCGATTGCAGCCTTCACCATCATCGTTGCCAACTTCTATGCCATCGGTCAAAATAACCTGAAAAGATTGCTGGCCTATTCTACCATCAACCAGCTTTCATTTATCATTCTGGGCGTCGCCCTATTGAGCCCCATGGCCGTCACCGGTGCGATGCTCCACATTCCCTTTCATGGGTTTATGAAGATCACGCTGTTTTTGTGTGCCGGTGCGATCGCCGCCATTACCGGCATCAAGACGATCAGCGAGATGGCAGGTCTGGGAAGAGTCATGCCGGTCACCTTTGGGGCCTTTTTGATCGGCGCCTTCGGCATGGCCGGTGCGCCCCCCCTGGCCGGGTTTATCAGCAAATGGCATGTCGCTTTGGGCGCGGTTGAATCAGGCTATCTCTTTTTTTTAGTGATTATATTTGCAGGGTCGATATTGGACGTCATTTACTTTTTCCCCGTGATTCGAACCACCTTTTTCGGTAAAGTGCCGGCAGCCCAAACCTATGAAACTGATCTTGAAGAGAAAGTCGCGCTCTATGCTGAAAATAAAAGCAGCATCGAGAACCAGCAGGCATTATACCTGTTCATGATCGTTCCCCTGGCAATTACCGCCATTTTTTCTATTGTGCTGTGTATATTCCCCAACGCGTTCAACATTTATGAACTGGCCCAAATGGCCGTGAAAAATACTTTCGGAGGCATGTGACCATGAACAAATTAAGAATCTATCCCAAAAAGCTGTTCTGGCGGATTTACTGGGTAGTGTTAGCGCTGAGCTTAATTTTGGACTTTATTTGGCTGTACCTGCATGCCTTCCATTATCACTTTCAATTTCAATATCTGCCGCAGTTTTTCGCCATCTTGGGATTAATCGGCTGCATGCTGCTCATATTGATCGCCAAAGCGCTGGGGATCATAATTGTTGTTGACGAGGACTATTATCAGGAAAAATCGAGGAGATCGAATTGATTAGCTGGATTCATCCCGGACTGGTTATTGGTATCGGCGGATTACTGATACCCTTTATCCCCTGGAGGCGTCTAAAACAGACTTATTTTCTTTTACTCCCTCTGGCGGGGCTGACCATCCTGGTGTCAACTTCCTCGGGAATATTCGGTGCCATTCCTTCCGGGCCCGCAGAAGCGCTGCACAAATGGAACGTTCCGTTTTTGCAATACACCCTGGACATTGTCAGAATCAACAAACTCAGCATGCTGTTCGGGTACGTTTACGTTATTGCCGCGTTTTGCATGAATATTTACGCACTCAGAGCAAAAAGCGACTGGGAGCATGTCGTGGCGATGATCTATGTGGGCAGCGCCCTGGGAGCCGTTTTTGCCGGTGACTTTTTTACCCTTTTCTTCTGCCTCGAAATCATGTCCTGGGCCCCGTTTTTCCTGATTTTATTCCGCGGAACAAAGAAAGGCAAAGCCGCCGCCATCCGCTACATTGTCTGGCATCATTTCAGCGGTGTTTGCATCCTGGCGGGCATCCTGATGCATGCGAATCAAACCGGATCCATCGCTTTCGTTCACATGCCCTGGGGATGGGGCGGCGAATATCTGGGCTATAATCTCATGCTGCTCGGCTTTATCGTTAACGCGGCCACAGCGCCCTTTCATTCATGGCTGCCGGACACATACTCTGAAGCCAGTCCCAGCGGGTCCGTCTACATGACCGCATATACCACCAAGACAGCGGTTTTCTGCCTGATCGTTACCTTCTCCGGAGTGCCCCTCTTAATGTGGATGGGCGTGATCTCGGCCATGTTTTCGGTGTTTATGGCCGTCCTCGAAAACGACGGACGCAGACTGCTATCGTATCATATCGTTTCACAGGTCGGCTACATGGTGGCCGGAGTCGGTATTGGAACCAACATGGCGCTTAACGGCGCCGCTGCCCATGCGTTCTGCCATATTATTTATAAAGCCTTGCTGTATATGGGCGTGGGATGTCCCCTTTTGGTGGTCGGAACGGCCAAATTCAATGAGCTGGGCGGATTGTATAAATATATGCCCTTCTCCTTCTGGTTGACCATGATCGGCGGCTTTTCAATCTCCGCCTTTCCGTTGTTCAGCGGATTTGTCAGTAAAACCATGACCATCGAGGCCGCTGAATTAATTCATAAGCCCCTTGTTTATTTATTGCTTGAAACCGCCTCGATCGGGACCTTCCTGCACACCGGTCTGAAACTCCCCTGGAACGTCTGGCTGCAGGGAAAGGAGGAGCCGCCGGCGGAAATAAAGGCCAAATTGAAAGATTCGGCCCTGAATTCGCCGCTCAATATGTTAATCGCAATGGGAATTTTAGCATTCCTGTGTATCTTTCTGGGGGTCTTTCCGAAAATCCTCTATGCGATGCTTCCGTACCCGGTGGAATTTGTTCCCTATACCCTTACCCGGGTTTTTTCGTTGACCCAAATGTTTATATTCACCTTTCTGGCTTTCTGGCTGCTGCGAAAACTGGTGGTCGGCCATGCGACCCACACCCTTGATACGGATTGGTTTGTCAGGATGCCCGGGAAAGTGTTTATGCAATTTTGCCAGGGGCCGCTGATTGCCTTTGGCGCCTTCCTGGATCAGAAGATCATAAAAATCAGCGGCTCCTTTATTGCATCCATACGGAGTCCCAACATTGAAGTTCGTCTGACGCCCATGGCCATCGGATTTGGGGTCTTTATGTCACTTGTGCTCTTTACGGTTTTTCTGGTCTTAAAAATCTAACCGGGCGACCCTGTCGACGGCACCTTGGCGTGCTTATATTTTTATTGACACTTTTTTTTAAATATAAATAATAAGAATAGGTCTGAGGTTCTGTAGGAGACCAAAGCGGGCTATTTAATAGCGAGGAGGACCGAACGATGCCGGTTAAATTCAATCAGTATTGGTCCGTTGACTTTGAAAAAATCGGAGAATACGAAAAGTTTATCATCCGCAAATTTATTCCCGGAATGAATAAACTTGGGATTCATATCGTTGCCGGCTGGACGACGCTTGTTGGGCGTTACAGTGATATATTTCTCGAGGGCATCAGCAATGACCTGGAGCATCTTGAAAAGGCGTTGCGAAACAAAAAATACAGGGAATTGAACGACGACCTGCAAAACTACATCCGGAATTATAAAACCAAGGTTCTGGTGGGCACCGGCAAGAAGGATGATTATTCCAAGGACGTTAAAGCCAATACGGTTAAATTCAACCAGGCCTGGAATATTATCAGTAAAACCAAAGATCAATACGAAGATTACGTCCTTCAGACCTATTATCCCTGTTTAGAAGACCTGGGTATTAAGGTGGCCAGCGAGTGGGAGGTCCTTATCGGGGAAGGACCGCGGATTTTGTGCGAGGGCCGGGCCCAGGATGTTGATGCCAATACCCTGATCAGCAATCTCAGGAGCCAGAAGTTTCAAAAAGCCAAACACGGCTTGAGGCAATTCATAGAAAATTATGAAAGCCGCATCCTCGTCTTTCATATCATCAAGAAAATCGGTTACAAATCTGCGAGCTATGAGTTGATCGTACTTTAAAGAAGCGGATGAAAGCCCGCTGGATTTAATCTGTTCGTTTCCGGTGAAAAAACCGCGTTAACTCAACCGCCTTTGTTCTGCCCTTCTTCATAGCGCTGCTCGATGATCAGAGCCGGTTTGATCAGCGCGGTGACGAAGGCGGCGCCGATGGCCAGGACGCCCAGCGCAATACTGACCTCTACCCAGCTGGGAGCATAATCAATTACTTCGCCTAAGGGGGACGGAACCAGTCCCGGCACAATCAATCCCATACCTTTTTCAATCCAGATACCGACAAAGAGCAGAATACATGCCGGCAGGAGCACCTTCGCCTTATTCCGGCCGGGATTCCAGATGAGCGTCAGGGTGCCGATGAGGTTCATGCTGATCCCTGACCATATCCATGGGACCAGGGCACTGTGACCCTTGAGACCGAAATAGAGGTAGATGGCCGGTAGACTGTGATGGGTGGGAAGGTAGAATTCCTTGAAAATCTCGGAAAAAAGCATAATGAGATTAATGATGGCGGAAACGACAATGATGATCCGCAGCTTGTTAATGGTCTGGTCTTCGATTTTATATGTGGTGGTATTGCGAATAATCAGCAATACCACGGTGATCAATGCCGGCCCGGCGGCGAAGGCCGACGCTAAGAACCTGGGCCCCATCAACGGGTTGTTCCAGAACGCTCTGGCCGGCAGCCCTTGATAAAGAAACGCCGTCACCAAGTGAATTGAAAAGGCCCAGAATATGGATAGAAAAACAAATGGCCGGTATTTTTTTTCATCGGGCTCTCGATGGTTATACTGACAATAAAGGATATAAGCCGGCACCAGCATGTTTAAGGCCAGATAACCGTTTAGCACAATGATATCCCAGGTGAGCAGCGATGACGGCCAGTTAAAAATGCCGATACCCGGAATCAGGTGCCACAGTTTGGCGGGACCGCCGGTGTCCACTAAGATAAACAGGATACACATCACCAGGGCGCCGTTGGCTATGCCTTCACCGATGATCACCACCTGATAGAGATCCTTGTCCTTGAAAATATAAGCCGGCAGAATTAACATAACCGCCGCTGCCGCCACGCCCACCAGAAATGTAAAATTGCCGATATAGAACCCCCAGCTGACGATATCGGACATGTTGGTGGCCGCAAGGCCCAGGTTCGTCTGAACGGAATAGGCATAGATTCCCAGCATGATCAAAGCGGCCAAACAGCAAAGATATATCTGATAGACAATACCGCCGGATAGATTCCACTTGATGCAATCCCGAACAAACGTTAATATTCCTTTGTCGGAAGGCTCGGCCATCATTACTTTTTCTTGGGTCGTTTCCATAGCGCCTCTGCTGTTTCAATCAATAAAATACCAGAATTTCGGGTCGGTCCCCAGATCTTCTTTCCATCTGAATACCTTCTTGTTTTTAAGGACAAATCTGATTTCACTATCCGGGTCCAGAAGATTTCCGAAAACTCTGGCGCCGGTGGGGCAGGCCTCGACACAGGCGGGCAGTCGACCTGCTCTGCTTCTTTGGACGCAAAAGGTACATTTTTCCATCTGCCCTTTCCTGCGCATCCGGTTTCCGAGATAGTGCTGCTTTTTGGTCATGTCCTTCAGGGGAACCTGCGGTTCGTTCCAATTGAATCGACGTCCATAATAGGGGCATGCCGCCATACAATACCGACAGCCGATGCACCAGTCATAATCGACCACGACGATTCCGTCGGGCTCTTTCCAGGTGGCTCTGGTGGGGCAGGCCTTGGTACAGGGGGCATTTTCACAATGGAAGCACTGAACCCCCATATAGAAATGATCCTCAACCGGCACCTGGTGGAAGTATTTGGCGTTGCCGACTTCGGGGCTCATCTGGCCGTGTTCCATCTCAAAAATACGAATATATTGCGTGTTGGATTTGCGGTCCAGGTTGTTCTCCTTTACGCAGGCGGCCACACATTCCATGTAGCCTTCACAGCGGGTGACATTAAAGGCGTAGCCGAACAAGACGCCGTCGATCGGGGCCGCGGAGCTCATCTGGATATTGACACCGTCTTTGATTTTGGCCAGGCGCTCGAGGCGCCGGATCGTGGCATTTTTTTCCGCCTGGGTCATCAGTCGATAATTCTTTTTGAAGTATTCCTTCCAGCGCAACGACAGCTCCTCGCTGGAGCCCAGCATGCCGCCGCCGCATCCGGCGAGCATCGCCGCACCGCCTACAGCCGCGGCTCGGGCGGCGCCTTTGAGAAATTCCCGTCTTCCGTGAGGCTTGGCCTGCTGGGGGTCGTTTTTTTGCGGCTTTTTGGTCGTCATATTTTTCCGGGGATCCATGCTGTTGCCCTATCTGGTTTTGCTTAAAGGTGGTGAGTATGTTTTCGGCCACCGCTTTTCGAAGCGCGGAGAATGGGGATCGTGACAGGCGGTGCAGTTTGTAACCACCCGCTGGCCGGCCCAATAGGAAATGCGCTTGCCGTGGGCGCCTCCCACCCAATCTTTTTTCTGTCTGAAATGGCACTGGCCGCACATCTGGTAGGGGTGGTCCATATCCACTTTGACGCCCTGTTCGGTTACCAGAAAATCGCGCTCATCTTTGCTGTGACAGGTATAACAGGATAAGGGCCGCGTCTCGCTGCCGTGAACCAGCACAATTTCGCCGTGGGCGATTTCAGCAGCCTGTGCCATCCGGACCGGTTGGTTATTATGACACTGACTGCAACTGAAGCGCTGCATCTTGTCTTTGCGGGTTTCGGTCCAGAAATCTCCGCCCTGGTATTTTTCAGAGACCCGGACAAACTTTATGGGAAGTGAGAGATCGGCATCGACCGGCGACTCATTATCAAAGGGGGCCGTCGCATTTTTATAAATCTGAACAACGCCACTGTCGGTTGAATATGCAAGGCCTGCCAGCAAAATCATTAAGAAGGCCGCCAAAATCCCCCAAAGACAATTTTTTAATGTTGGTGTCTTCATATCAGTCCTAAAATAGTAGGTCCTTCAAGAAGGTATTAAAATCCAGCATGCTTCTATTTAACCGGGTTTGGCCTGTCTCTGCCACGGCGCTGCGTCTGATTCAGGCACATGACACTGCCTGCAATTGCCCCGTGACGGATGCTCCACCCGAATGGCGGCAACCGTTCCCGGCCCCACATGACATGCGATGCAGTTGCCTCTCATCTGGAGTTCATGCGGTATGGGCGGCGGTGCCCCGGGTAACGCGGCGCGGCCCAGACGAGGCGGCATGACGCTCATCCAGTCATGTTCGACAAACAGATCGTTCTCGGTCACGGTGACATGACATTGCCGGCAGGCTTCCTGCTCCGGGTGGGGCGTTATGGGCGTATGCCGTTTGAGCGCTTCCGTCCAGCCGCCCCGGGCATGACAGGCCAGACATTCAACCTGGGCCAGATCCGGCTCCTCCACTTTATGAGGGATCAAAGGCGGCGATCCGGGATACTGTCTGCGGGAGTAGTATTCACTGAGTGTGCGCGCGGTGGATGTGCCTTCCAGATAGTCTTTTGCTATCTGGTCATAGTTTGCAAATATGGTCTGGCCGTTATCGTCAAAGTCCATGTTTTGGGTTTCCGCAGTGAGGGTTGCCATTTCCATCTCCTGGGGGCCGGATGAAAAGGCCGAAAACACGATCAACGGCACCGCCACGATGCAGATTCCGGCAAATATCAGAAAAACCTTTCCGACTTTCTGGTCTGATTTTTCCATTATACTTTCTCCAGTTTAACTGCGCATTTTTTATAATCCGGCTGTTTGGATATGGGGCAAAACGCATCCAAAGTGGCCTCGTTGATTAAATAGCTTTCGTCAAAGAAAGGCACAA